>SKEO01000014.1_pt1 | contig 199884 bp, 158 predicted proteins | sample 4826801 | NCBI WGS metagenome assembly SKEO01 (sample SAMN11008807, study PRJNA524170) | human gut metagenome | biome: Human fecal sample; material: Feces; isolation source: fecal sample from pouch patient p3 | host: Homo sapiens | place: Israel: Tel-Aviv | collected 2016-02-25 | reverse complement strand
GGGTGACTGAGGATACGCCTCTACCACCCCAGTCGCTCCGCGACAGCCCTCGCCGCCAGCGGGGGCGGATTCATGCGGAATCGCCCCCGCCAAGTTGACCGCCTTCGCCAGCGGGAGGGGCGGCTCGATTGTCCCGCCGCTAGCGGGCTAAGATCACTCGCCGCGGGCGGCCATGATGGTCTGGATTTCGTCCTCGTTGATGCCGACCATGGCCTCGCCGAGGTTCTCGGAGAGTCGTGCCAGCAGATCGGCGTCCTGCCAGTTGGCGGTGGCCTTGACGATGGCGGCGGCGCGCTTGGCCGGGTCGCCGGACTTGAAGATGCCGGAACCGACGAACACGCCTTCGGCACCGAGCTCCATCATCAGCGCCGCGTCGGCCGGGGTGGCCACGCCACCGGCGGCGAAGTTCACGACCGGCAGTCGGCCGTTGTCGTGCACGTAACGCGCCAGCTCGACCGGCACGGCCAGCTGCTTGGCGGCCTCGAACACCTCGTCGTCACGCAGGCCGACGAGCTCGCGAATCTGCTTGTTCATCGTGCGCATGTGACGCACGGCCTGGATCACGTCACCGGTGCCGGGCTCGCCCTTGGTGCGAATCATCGCGGCCCCCTCGGCGATGCGGCGCAGCGCCTCACCCAGGTTCTTCGCACCGCACACGAACGGCACGTCGAACTGTGTCTTGTCGATGTGATAGACGTCATCGGCCGGCGAAAGCACTTCGGACTCGTCGATGTAGTCGATGTCGATGGCCTGCAGGATGCGGGCTTCAGCGATGTGCCCGATGCGCACCTTCGCCATGACCGGAATGGAGACGGCCTCCTGAATGCCCTTGATCATGGCCGGGTCGCTCATACGCGAGACGCCGCCGGCGGCACGGATATCAGCGGGGATGCGCTCCAACGCCATGACCGCGCACGCGCCGGCGTCCTCGGCGACCCGAGCCTGCTCGGGAGTCGTCACGTCCATGATCACGCCGCCCTTGAGCATCTGCGCCAGGTTCTTGTTCAGTTCCGCTCGGTTTTCAGCCATTGAGGGTTCTCCTTCCATATGCTGCGGCGATGGCCGTCGCGACGACTGTCGTCATCGCCGTCATTGTTGCCGTTACTGTATTGTCTATATTGCCATTGTTGTCGTTGCCTCGACCGCCCGCACATCCACGGGATGCGCCGGCGGCGCACAAGGCACCATGCTAGAGGCGTTCCCGCCGCGAACACGCGCAGCGGCTCATTTCCGGCGATAAGGAAAACCTATAATCCGTTATCAGCCGGCCATGCTGCACCGCCGCGCGGGAACACCGTCCGCCCGACGTCCGCCACCGCGCCGCCGCCGGCCTGCGCCGCGCGGTTGTGCGCGACGACAAAACCCGACGCCGCTTTTCGTGTCCATGCACAACACCGCAGGAACCTACGGCAACGTACCCTTGACGATGGAATACGTATCAGGACATCTGCAAAGGAAATCCACGATGTCACAGGATCAGGCACAGGATCAGTCGAACGCGGCCCAAGCCGCCAAGCCGGCGGATGAACCGGCACCCAGCATGACGGCACCGGCCGCACGGTCGGTCGGCACCGCTGCCATTCCGACCATCATCAGCGAATACACCTCCCCCGGCGACGTCGCCGTGAACGACGACGAGACACTGTACTCGCTGCTCACCGAACGCATCGCCCGCACCGGCAATGCGACCACCATCGCGGCGCGCAAGACCGGCCCGGGCGCGTGGTCGAGCATCACCACCGGCGAGTTCCACCGTCTGGTGCTCGCCGCAGCGAAGGGCCTCATCGCGTTCGGCGTCGGCAAGGGAGACGCGGTGACGCTGTTCTCCGCCACCCGCTTCGAGTGGGGCGTGCTGGATTTCGCGCTCGCCGCGATCGGCGCGGTGAACGTGCCGATCTACGACACCGATTCCGCGGCACAGGCGGAGCGCATCATCAACGACTCCGGCGTGAAGCTCGCCGTCACCGATAACCGCGAACGCTATGACCGTCTCGATTCGATCAACGACCGATGCCCCGGCCTGCAGCGCATCCTCATGATGGACGGCAACGCGCTGGGCGCTTTGGAGGGATTGGGCGTGTCGGTCTCCGACGAGGAGCTGGAGGCGCGCATCGCCGACACCCATGCCGACGACCTCGCCACTATCGTGTATACGTCCGGCTCGACCGGCGCCCCGAAAGGCGTGGAGCTCACGCACCGCAATTTCCTGTCGGTGGTTCGAGCCGGATACGAGTGCCTCGGTGAGGTGCTGTGCGACAACCATCCACGGCTGCTGCTGTTCCTGCCCCTCGCCCACTGCTTCGCACGGTTCATCCAGTACTGCTCGATTGGCTCCGACGATGGCGTGGTCGGCTATCTGCCGGATACGAAGTCGCTGCTTCCCGACCTGCGCTCGTTCAAGCCGACCTATCTGCTCGGCGTGCCGCGCGTGTTCGAGAAGGTGTACAACGCCGCGTCACGCAAGGCCGGCACCGGTTTCAAGGGGCGCATGTTCGCGCAGGCCGCCCAGTGCGCCCGCGAATGGTCGCGCACCGAGCAGGACGGAGGCAAGCATTCCGCCAGCCAGCGCGCCCGGCACGCGATGTTCGAGACATCGGTGTACCGCGCGGTTCGCGGCGCACTCGGCCCGAACATCCGGTATGTGGCGTGCGGCGGGGCTCCGCTGAGCGCCGATCTGGCGCACTTCTTCGCCGGCATCGGCCTGCCGATGATCCAGGGATACGGTATGACGGAGACCGCGGCGCCGTTTACGGTGACACGCGTGAACGACAACAAGATCGGCACGGTCGGCCAGCCCGCCCCCGGCTCGTCGGTGCGCATCGCGGACGACGGCGAGGTACAGGTGCGCGGCGCGAACGTGTTCCGCGGCTATCACAATCTCCCCGAGAAGACCGCCGAAACGTTCACCGCCGACGGCTGGCTCAAGACCGGCGACCTCGGCTCGCTCGACGAGGACGGCCGGCTTACGATAACCGGCCGCAAGAAGGACATCATCATCACCGCCGGCGGCAAGAACGTCTCCCCCATCCCGATGGAGGAGGAGATCGCCAAGTGCCCGATCGTCGAGCACGCCGTGGTCGTGGGTGACGGGCGTCCGTTCATCGGTGCCTTGGTGACGCTTGACCCGGAAGGTCTGGCGTCGTGGCTGCCGATCATCGGTCAGCCGGCCGACTTGTCGCTGGCTGACGCGGCCGCGCTCCCGCAGGTGCGCGAGGAGATCCAGCCGTTCGTCGACCGCGCGAACGCGACGGTCTCGCGGGCCGAATCGGTGCGCAAGTTCGTGGTGCTGGATACGCAGTTCACCCAGGAGAACTCCTGCCTGCCGCCGTCGCTGAAGGTCGTGCGTCCGGCTGTGAACCGCGTGTTCTCCGGCGCGATCGACCAGGAGCTATACGCCGGCAAGCGCTGACCACCGGGCCGCATAACCGAACGAGGGGTGGTGCGAACGTGCCGTCTGGCACATTGATATGGCCTGTTTTTGTTCCGCTCTTATAGTGGAACGGCTTGCGCCGCTTGGTTCGCGTAATACCCGGTTTCGGTCCGTTCCGGTGTTCTGCAGCCCGAGGCCGGTGCGGCGGGTTCGGCGCCCCGTCTCGAACCCGCGTCCCACGAGGCCGGGCCCGCCGCCCGCGCCCCTCGCCAGTCTGGCGGTGACGGGTGTCCCGCCGCGGCGCACGCCGCGGATTCCCGGTTCCCGCATGACGCTCGTCACCAGGCCGCGGCCGATCCCGGCCGGATCCCGACCCTGAAACGGTCCCTGAACTCGTCGACGTACGCGACCATCAACGCCGTGCCGGGTCGAGCCGTGCCGCGAAAAAAAAAGCCGACGCCGTCGTCAATATCTCGTTCGCCCGCCTCAATCACCCGACGACGCTCGTCATCATCCAGCAGCGCGAGTCCGCCCCGGACTCCGCCGACCAGTTTCACTGCCTTGCTACGCCTACCCATAGCTTCATTATATGTACTATGTAGCTACTTTGTAAATTAAAACCAACACGTTGGTCTAACAGACCCAAGAAAAACGCGCGATCCTCGGTCAGCGGTTGGCGGCGGGGCCGAGCGACGAACGCTTCACGACTTCTGCGGGCAGCAGACCGACACCATGTGCGGACGCGGGCAACGCCACTTCGTCACCTTCCCCCAGCAGATGCAGCACCTGCCGCATCGCAGCGACGCCCAACGCCTCAAAATCAGGTCGAACCGTGGTCAGAGGCGGAATCATGTTGTCCATCGCCGGCATGTCATCGAACCCGACCAGACTGACGTCACGTGGAATGCGAACACCGTGCTCATACAGGGCACGCGCGACGCCCACCGCCTGATTGTCGTTCGCCGTGACCACGACCGTCGGCAACTTGCCGCCCTGATTGCCGATGGAATCGAGAATATGGTTCATCCTGGCGTACGCCTCGGTCGACTCCCAGGTCTTGCAACGCACCGTGACGGAACTGATGGAGCGGGCGCGGGTCAGTTTCACCCAGGCATCCAGTCGCGTCATCGCACCGCGCCACCCCAACGGACCGGCGAAGTACAACGCCCGCTTGTGACCGTATTCGGTCAGCATGCGCACCACATCGCCCATCGCACTCCACTGGTCGATACCGACGATCGACACGCGGTCGCGCTCGCGCGAGTGAATCAGGCGCAGCCCTTCGCTCACGCTGAGTTCGCCGTGCGTGGAGGTGATCATCACGCGAGGCTGCGTCAGCTGCGTGTAGCAGGCCGCTTCGAACATGACATCGGTGGGCGTGAGCATGATGAACGCGTCGACGTTCTGCTCGTTGAACGTGCCGCACAGGTTCTCGAACTCCGCCCGCGTGCACAGCGCCTCATGCACCATCATCACCGACATGAACAGGCCGTGCTTGCGCGCCATCATCTCGATCGCGGAAATCGCCGAAATAGGGCCGTAGAACTTCATGCCGCCTGCGATCAGGCCGATCGTGCGGGAACGGTGCGATGCGAGCGCTCGCGCCGAGTTGCTGGGACGATAATCGAGCGCCTTGATGGCATCCTGCACTTTGATGCGGGTGGCGTCGGAGACATCGGGAGAATCGTTGATGACCCGGGACACCGTCTGATGACTGACTCCGGCGAGCTTCGCGACTTCGAACATGGATGGGCGTTTCCGCCCGCTTCGCTTGGCCGTCACGCTGTCAAACCTCCCGCTGCATAACAACACAATATGGGCAAGTCTACCCGGTAACGCTTAAATAACACACGTGAGCGCTCACAAATCATGCGCAGGTAACAGATTCGCCACTGCGCTGTTCGGATTCACGCCCCGGACTTCTTCTCACAAAGAACTGTGGCACTACAGCGCCCGCACCTGAGACAAAGCACCGAGTCAGGTAACCGGGCCGAGCCAAATTAAGCCGCGCCATGCCGAGCCGCGCGGCGCAGGCCCGGAATCAGCCGCAACGCCACAATCAGGTCAGATGCCACGTAACCCGATGCAGCGGCGTGACTCCCAGACGGGCGATGGCGTCGCGGTGAGCCGCCGAGCCGTATCCCTTGTTGTGCGCCCAGCCGTACGGCGCGTACCGCGGATTGCCCTGCGCGATGTCAACCATCAGGTGGTCCCTCGTCACCTTCGCGATGACCGCCGCGCAGGAGACGGTCGCACAATGACGGTCGCCCTTGACCTTGCACGACACCTGTACCGGAATCGGCAACGCCGGCGCGTCAAACGTGTTCATAGTCTTGGTGATGTAATCGTTCGGACCGTCCAGGATGACGTCCACGCGACGACCCGAACCGGCCGGCCCGTCCATGCCGAGCTGCCGCTCCACATCGTTGAGCGCCCGCAAGGCGGCGATGCCCAACGCATGCGATATGCCCCACTCGTCGATTTCGGCGTTACTCGCCTGACCTACCGCGTAAGCGGCGCACCACGAACGCAACTCGTCGACGATTCCTTCGCGCCTGTGCTCGGTCAGCAATTTGGAATCGGCGACACCGGCCGGCACTTGCGCGGCGGCGAGGTCACGTGACCACATGGCGGCCGCACCGACCATGACCGGACCGGCCAGCGCCCCGCGCCCGACCTCATCGCAGCCGATCACCACATCGCAGCCTTGGGCGGCAAGCTGCCGCTCCATATCAAGCGTAGGATGTTCGATCATCGCCATATCACCATCCGTCTGATGTCACTGCGCCTTGCCAGCGGGAACGTCCTTGAACACATCATGATGGGAGCTCAGGAAACTCATCCGGTTCAGCGGCCAATACCGCATCAGTCCCACTCCGACCACATTGTCGATGGGCACCAAGCCATGATCACCGTCGTCCTGATGGTATCGGGAGTCGGCTGAGCTGGCGCGGTTATCCCCCATGACGAAAATATGCCCGGCGGTCACCTCGACGCGGAACGAGAAACTGCTCGGGTCGACGCCGGATTTGATGTATGACGTCTCATCAATCGCGACGCCGTTGATCTTGACCGGCTGCCCGGCACCGCCGCACTCGACCACGTCGCCCGGCAAGCCGATCAGGCGTTTGATGAGATAATCGCCTTTGCCTCTGGTGGTCTCCTGGTTCAGCCAGTTCGCGGGGTCGTGGAACACGACGATATCGCCGCGTTTGAGATCGAAATACTTCGGCGTGAGCTTCGACGTGATGACCCGGTCGCCGATCTCGATGGTATCGCGCATCGATCCGGACGGAATCACGTAAAAGCCGATCAGGAAGATGCGTACCAGCAGTACCGCCACGAAGGGGACGACGCACCAGATCAGCAGGTCTCGGAACGAGAACGAATCATTGTTGTGCTTAGGCGAGGTCTTGCGATGGGCGCCTTTCCTGCGGCGGGCCAACGAGTCTCGGCCGTCGGTGCCCACTACCCGCCCCGGCATATCGGTGGGGTCCACGCCATGATCGGCTATGGCGACGATCCATTCGTCCCGGCTGAATTCGGTGCCGGAACCGGGCATGGCCCGATCCGTCCGATGGTCGTCTGGCCGCATAGTTCCTCCATCACGCATACATGAAACCCCAACTATACTAGCGGCGTTCCTATAAATTCAGCCCGGAACCAATCGGCTCCGGGCTGAATTTCACGGTACTGTCGCCTCACTTGGCAAAACTCAGGCCTGAGTCGCCTTGGCGGAGTTGTCGCGACGCTCGACGATGCGAGCCGCCTTGCCGCGCAGCTTGCGCAGGTAGTACAGCTTCGCGCGACGCACGCGGCCCTTGCGCACCAGCTTGATGGAGTCGATGGACGGGGAGTGCAGCGGGAAGCGACGCTCCACGCCGGTGCCGAAGCTGATCTTGCGGACCAGGAAGGTCTCGCGCAGGCCGGAGCCCTGACGAGCGATCACCACACCGGTGAAGGTCTGGATACGGGAGTTGTTGCCTTCCTTGATCTTGACGTTGACGTCGACGGTGTCGCCGGGACGGAACGCCGGGATCTCCTCGGCGGGCTTCATGTGCTTGGCGTCAAATGCCTCAACAGCGTTAACCATTGCTATTCCTTAGTCGCTGCCGCATATCAGCGCACTGGTTTGGGGTTCGGTGATGACTGGCATCACGAACACGTCTGTAACTCCCTCGGGTCTGCCCTCAGGAAGCCTGTCAATCCGCCGAAACAGCGGCTTTGCGCCCGTTCGGTCTGGACTCATGAAGAGGCGGCTTATGCGGCGGCCGACCCTCGACACAGCAAAACAACATTTTATTGATTCATATGGACGAGACGGAATTGACATCAACTTCGGCCGGGCTCCGTAACGGAAGCCTCCCGTTCGGCCGACGGAACGAGCCGACACGCCCGGAGTGTGCAGCACAATTGTTGAGTATCGCCATGCGAATGGTGCGATAAAGCCAATCGCGATATTGAACCGCGACGATTGTGCTACGCATTCCGGGCGTGTCACAAGCACAGACCCCCATACCTCGCTCGCAGTCGAGACCAAATCACAATCTCCGCCTCAGTGCTGGCCGTACACGTTCTGGTAACGGTCGTTCAGCTTGTCGATGTCCGCCTGCGGAATCTCGATGATGTCACCCAGCTGACGGGCGGCCCACATCGTATGAGCCACCTCCTCCGTCATCGCCGCGGCCTTCACCGCGGCCTCCGCATCCTTGCCGATCGTGAACGGACCGTGGTTCTGCATCAGCACCGCCTGCGACTTCGGATATTTCTTCAGGGTCTCCACCACGCCCTTGCCGATCGCCTCCGAGCCGATCAGACGGAACGGGCCCACCGGCACCGGGCCGCCGAACTCGTCACCCATCATCGTCAGGCCGCACGGGATGTTCTGACCCGTCGCCGCCCACGCCGTCGCGTACGTCGAATGCGTGTGCACCACGCCGTACACGTCCGGCATGTTGCGGTAGATGTACGCGTGCGACGCCGTATCCGACGAAGGCGCCTCCGCCCCATCCACCATGTTTCCGTCCAGATCGCACACCACCATGCTCGACGGCGTCAGGTACTCGTAGCGCAGACCCGACGGCTTGATCACCATCAGATCCGCCGAATGCAGACGCTGCGACACATTACCCGCCGTCCACACCACCAGGTTCCACTTGATCAGCTGCTGATGCAAGGCCGCCACGACCTCACGCACCTGCTTGACCTCAGCACGAACCTCAGGACCAAAATCAGCCAACGAAACCATAATCACCACTCACTTTTCTTATTCGCACTTATATATCGGGACGTTCATCAAAGGCGGTGCCGGCGCGCCGGCACCCACGAGCGGGCTCAGTATTCTCCGATGCCGGCGATCGGCTCCTGTTCGATGCCCACCACGTCGAACAGCCCGTCGAACATCTTTTTGGCCCGAGTCACTTCGGCCACCGGATCCGGCGACTCATCGGTCCACATCTCGACCGTGTAGCTGCCCTGGTATCCCAGTCGTTTGAAGATACGCAGGCACGCCTCGAAGTCGACCGTCCCCTCACCGAAGGGCACCCGTTTGAACACGCCTTTCGAGGTCTCGCCCACCGGCTTGGTGTCCTTGAGGTGCACGGCGACGATGTTGTCGATGTTGGATTCGATCTCGCGCCCCACATCGTTGGTGGGCCAAGCCGTGAGGTTGCCCACATCCGGGTACGCCTGCAGCCATGGACTGCGCACTTGCGACTTGTAATAGGCGACCTTGTCCAGCGAGTTGATGAACGGGTCGTCCATCGTCTCGATGGAGAGCATCACCAGTTTCTTCGCGGCCATGTCGACGCATTTGCGCAGGTTCTCGACGAAGTATTCGCGAGACAGCAGGGTTTTCGGCTCGTAATACACGTCGTATCCGGCGAGTTGGATGTTGCGGATGCCCAGATCGACGGCGAGGTCGATCGCCTTGCGCATCATGTCGAGCGCCTTCTCGCGCACCTCGGGGTCTTTTGACCCGAGCGGGAACCGCCTGTGACCGGAGAGCATCATGGTGTTGATGCGGCTGTGGGTGCGCCACATGGCGTCGCGGAACCGTGCCCGGTCATGCTCGGTCCAGTCAAGACGGGCCAGTCGCTCGTCGCTTTCGTCGACCGAGAATTCAAGGAAGTTGTATCCCAGCTCATGCACCAGATCGAACGTCTGCTCCCAGCTCAGGCCGCGCGGCAGTGCCTTTTCATATATTCCCAGCGCGTTGGTGACCATGTCAGCGCTCCAGCGAGTTCTGCATGTCACGCAGCGCGGCCCATCCGCCGTCGAGTGCGGTCAGCAGCGCCTCATACGCCTCGAACTTGCGGTCATACACCGCGGTCTGGTCCGCGTGCGGCTCGAACCGCTTGGCGAGCTTCGACATGTTGTCGAACGCCTCCTGGAACGACCCGTACAGGCCTGATCCGACCGCCGCGCACATGGCACCGCCAAGACCGCCCAGTTCGGTTACGGCCACGGTCTCGACCGGCAGGTTGAGCACGTCGGCGAACATCTGCACCCAAGGATCAGAATTGCATACGCCACCGGAGATGCGGATGGCCTTCGGCTTGTGCCCGAGCACGCGCAGCAGCTGCTCGACATGGTGGCGGTGGGCGAATACCACGCCCTCGTACACGGCCCGCAACAGCTGGTCGCGCTCGCTGGAGCTGCGCAGTCCGATGAACGCGCCTTCCGCACCCAGGTTCACGTTGCTGCCGTAGAGGAACGGGAAGAACAGCACGTCGGTGTACTTGGCGTCGGTACGTTCCAGCATCGCTCCGAGTTCGTCGTAGCTGGCGGCTTTGGAGCCGTCTGCCGTCATCATGCGCAGCACGTAGTCGAGGTTGCCGGCGGAGGTCGGGCTGGACGCCTCGACCAAGGTGTCACCGGTGGGGAACACGGAGTTCATGCAGCCGCCGTCGAGCGGCGCCATGGTCTTGCTGGGGAACACGTTGATGTTCCACGTTCCAGCGGTGATGCTGAAGATATCGTCGCTCAGCACGCCGGTGGCGAGCGCGCAGGCGTCGATGTCGAACAGTCCGGCATACACGGGAGTGCCTTCGGCGAGGCCGGTGTTCGCCGCCGCTTCGGCGGTGATGGATCCGCAGCGGTCGGTCGCGCTGACGAGCTTCGGCATGCATTCCAGCATTTCCGGGATGCCGAAGAAGTCGAACAGCCGGCCGTCATATTCACCGGTTTCGAGGTTGACCAGATTGTTGCCGGAGGCGTCGCCACGCTCCTCGAGGATCTCGCCGGTCAGGAAGTAGCGGATGAAGTCCTTGTTGGACAGCACATGCCCGATCCGCGCGTACTGTTCCGGCTCGTTGTCCTTCAGCCAGCGCAGCAGTACCGGGAACTGCATGACCATGACGTGCTGGTGACTGATCGGGTAGATTTCGGCGACGCGGCTCTCGAATTCGTTGGCCAGATCCGCGGCGCGGCTGTCGGAGGAGAGGATGCCGTCCATGAACGGCTTGCCGTCCTTGCCGAGCACGTACAGCCCCTTGCCGTGGCCGACCGGTACGACGCCGTCGATCTGGCTTCCATCCAGTCCGGCGGATTCCAGCGCGGCCTTGACCGCCTTGCCGATGTCACGCCACATCTGGCCGGGGTTGACTTCGCGGAAGCCAGGACGCCGCTCGATGGCGTCGGTCGGGAACGACGAGACGGACAGTTGCCGGCCATCCTGGTCGACGATGATGACCTTGGTGTTGGTTCCGCCATTGTCAATGGTGAGGAAATGCTTCGTTGCGTTTGTCATGATGATTCCTTATTGAATATGTGCCGATGATATCGCAGCCGCTCAGGCGATCATGTTGAACAGTTCGCCGATCTTGACGGCGACCCAGCCAATCCATGTGCTCACTGCGCCGGTCATGTTGGTGACGGCGGTGAAGTCCTTGGGCAGGTCGATGTTGCTCTGCGTGAACGATTGAGTGACCCAGGGCGCGATATCGGTGCCGACGTAGAGGATGATGATGACGCTCAACGTGCCGACGATCAGCATCTTGAACATGTTGCGGCGCACGAACGGGGTGACCAGCGCGAGGATGAACACGAGCGACGCGAGGTCGGCGAACGGGAGCATCTCGTTGCCGGGCAGGATGAAGGCGAGCAGAATGGTGATCGGGATGAGCAGCAGACCGGTGGCGAGCACCGAGGAGTCGCCGATGAGCAGCGCGGTATCCATGCCGATGTAGAACTCGCGGTTGGGGAACCAGATCTTGAGCTGCTTCTCGGCGGCGTCACGCACGGAAATCAGGCCTTCGATCAGCACGTCGATCATCTTGGGCAGCAGCACCATGGCCGCGGCGATGTTGATGGCGAGCGTCACGGACTTGTCAGGGCTGTAGCCGGCGAGCACGCCGATGAGCAGACCGAGGATGAAACCGATGACCACGGGCTCACCGATGGCGCCGAAGCGCTTGCGGATCTTGTCGGCGTTGAAGTCGACGTTCTTAAGGCCGGGGATCTTGTCGATGATCCAGTTGACGGCGATGGCGAGCGGCGACCAGGCCAGACCGGCAAGGTGCGGGAACGAGATGCCTTCGAGGTTGTATTCCTTCTGGATGTAAGGCGCGGTGAGGTCAGCGACCTTCAGCACGATGGCGAAGATGACCCAGGTGAAGATGACGGCGAACCAGAAGTTGCTGGTGACGGCATAGACCAGCGCTCCGACTTGCAGGAAGATCCAGTAGTTGAAGATGTCGACGTCGATGGTCTTGGTGAGCTTGCAGAACACCATGATGGCGTTGATGACGAGGAAGCCGACGACCGTGGCGACCATGATCGGCGTGCCCCAGCCGACCGTCGAGGCGGTGGGCCAGCCCACGTCAACCGTAGTCAGGTGCAGGCCGAGGCGGTTGACCATCGCCTTCGAGGCGGGGCCGAGGTTGTCAAGCAGCAGGTTGATGACCATATTGACGCCGACGAAGCCGACGCCGACGGTCATGCCGGCCTTAAAGGATTTGCCGATTCCCATGCGGAAGATGAGTCCGACCACGAAGAAGATGATCGGCATCATCACCGAGGCGCCCAGGCCGATGATGGTGTTGATGATTTCCATAATGTTCCTTTCCCGTGCACGAGGCAGGCTGCTTCGCCCGCTGCTCTGCGTTGTTGCCCCGCACTTTCCGTCGGCGTCGGTCTTCGATGAGCCCTGCGCGTCGACAGCCTCTAGCTAACGGCGGAAAGGTCTTGCACACCACCCACGCGATGAACACATGTTCATCGAACACATGAGAGCTGAGTGAGCACATGTAATCGACCTTCTTTTTTGCAATCGATTGAGAGCGCTCACATATCAAGGATTCATTGAGTTCTTTCGCGCTCTGAACAATTGTTCAGCATCGTTGCTGCACTGGAAAAACTAACATATGTTCACCGGTCACACCGGATGGAATAGAATAATGCCATGGTTGCAAACAAGCTGACAATGACGACAACTGAGTCGCGAAACCACATCGAGCTCGTGCTGAAAATCGCTCGCATGTATTACACGGACAATCTGACGCAGGCGCAGATTGCCGCGCAGATTGGATACTCCCGTCCCACCATCTCGCGGCTGCTCAGCGAATCGCGCGACCGGGGCATGGTACGCATCGAGATCGGGCATCCACTCGAACGTCTGATGCAGCTGGAGGACGCGCTGGTAAGACGGTACGGGTTGAAATGCGCACGAGTGGCGCAGGTCAATCCCGGGCAGGATCCCAGCACCATCGTCCCCCGATATGCCGCGGCCCTGCTTACCGAAAAGTCGTCGCCCGACTCGCTCATCACCGTCTCCAACGGACGGGCCGTCGCCGCCACGGTCCGCGAAGTCGCCATCCAGGACTGGCCGAAATCCAATGTGGCGCAGATGGTGGGCGCCCTCTCCCCCAGCAATCCGATGACGGATTCGCCCGACATCTGCCGCATGCTCGCCGAACGCCTCGGCGGCACCGTCACCACACTCCACGTACCGATGATCCTCTCCTCCGCCCATATCGCCGCGGCCATGCGCCAGGAGCCGCAAATCGCCACCGCGCTGGCGCTCGGCGGCGGCGCCGACGTGGCCCTGGAAGGGGTCGGTGCGACCGAAGGCGACCGCCTCAGCCCGGTGTTCGACGCCTATGTCACACCACACATGGTCAAGGAAATCCGGGCGCAGGGCGCGGTCGCCACCGTATGCGGGCACTTCATCGACGCGCAGGGAAGGCCCGTATGTTCGGAGCTGTCCGACCGCATCATTTCGGTGGAGCTCGATCGCCTGAAGCGCATCGCGCTGGTCATCGGCGTGGCATGGGGGCAGGAAAAAGTCAAGGCCATCAAGGCCTGCCTGATCGGCAGCTATATTTCCGCCCTCGCCACCGACCAAGCCACAGCCGAAAGCCTGCTCGCCTGACATCCATCCGATCCTGCCCCGCCGGCGGGGCAGGATATGGCCCGGCATAGTTTGGGCGCGACACTACGGAGTTGACATGGTCTGCCGGCGGTTTTACCCTGAGAGCGTCGGTAGGCGAGGCTACCGCAGGGATATGGGTTGCTGCCGCTAACAGTGGAGACACTGCACGCAGGTCAGCAGTTCTTGTCGGATTAAGGCATGAACTAACGCAACTCCACCGCCCTGCGATGCTGAAGCTTGAACGATGACACGACTAGGGGCAACTCTTCGAGAAGTCGCACTTCCTCATGTCGTCAATGTCCGACGGCGTATTGGTTCCATTGAGGAGGTGAATGTCATGGACGGCGATTTAGGTCATAGTAGCCGGCTGCGCGATGGCGGTCAACATCACATGCCATCGGGCGCAGCATACGGCCCATTCTCTTCACACGTTTGTACCGCGACCATGGCATTGGCCGTCCGTCACGACACCGCCGCATCCGGCGAGGGCGATCCGATCACTGACTGATTCGGCTCGCATCGACTTCACCGCCTCACGACGGCTGCGACATCCCGCATGACGTACGCGCCGAACGCCTGAATCGCGAATCCACATCCCGTTCTCCGGGCTCCCGGCATATCGGCATCATCATATGACGACGCCGATCGGCTATCTGCATGCAGACATACCCGCATATCGGCGCGCCTGCACGCGACCGCTGACGCCCATGGCGCGCACTTGCCGCACGGATACCGAGTCGAACGCCCACCGAACGGGAACCGTTTATCTCCTTCGAGATAACGACATGAGAGCGCACAGGTTCCGTTATGTCCAACTTCTTCAATTACTCCTCGTTCCCCGGCATTCGTCCGCGTTCCGGCGCCGACACCGCCGACATGTCCCGCAGCGGCGCCGTGCGCCGCATCGCCGCAGACGTGGTGGTGGCCGCGGGCGTGCTCGCTCTGTTCGGCGTCGTCGCCTGGCTGCTGCCGCAAATCAACGAACCGATCGGCCCGTCAGGTGTGCCGAGCACGGTGAGCGACGATTTGCATCTGCTGCCGTATTACGCGCTGCGTTCGGTGTTCCGCATGTTCATCGCGCTGTTTTTGTCACTGGTGTTCAGCTTCATCTATGGTTTGGCGGCGGCCCGATGCCGGCGACTGCGCATGGTGCTGATACCGCTGCTCGACATCCTGCAGTCGGTGCCGATCCTCGGCTTCCTGTCCGCCACGGTCACCATTTGGATGGTGTTGTTCCCCGGCTCCATTCTCGGCGTGGAGGCGGCGTCGATCTTCGCGATCTTCACCAGCCAGGCGTGGAACATGACCTTCTCCTTCTACCATTCGCTGCTCAGCGAACCGCAGGAGTTGGATGAGGCGGCTCGCTCCATGCAGCTCACGCGCTGGCAGCGTTTCTGGAAGCTCGACGTGCCGAATTCGATGATTCCGCTGCTGTGGAACTGCATGATGAGCGTCGGCGGCGGCTGGTTCTTCCTGACGGCCTCGGAGATGATCTCCGTGAACAACAGGACGTACGCACTGCCCGGCCTCGGCAGCTTCGTGGCGGTGGCGTCCGAGCACGAACAGCTGGGCAAGGTGCTGTGGGCCATCGTGACCATGGTCATCGTGGTGCTGCTCATCGACGTGCTGCTGTGGAAGCCGCTGACGGCGTGGGCCGAGAAGTTCCGCATCACGCAGAACGAGTCCGTGCAGGCCAAGACGAGTCTGGTGCTGTCGGTTCTGCGGCGTTCCGGCATTTCGGATGCGCTGGCTCTCGTGGGCCGGCCCATCGCCAATCTGATGTTCTGGCTGACCCGCCCGCTGGGCCGTACCGGCGCACGCTGGCCGGCCGCCGGCACCCGGCGTCGCACGCTCGACATCGCGTTCATGGCGCTCATGGCTGTGGCCTGCCTGGCCGGCCTGTGGATGCTGGTGCGTTTCATCTCGGACGGCGAGGGGTTCGCCGAGGTCGGCCACGCGATGGTCCTGGGACTGATCACGTTCATGCGCGTGACGCTGCTGACCGTGGTGTGCTCCATCATCTGGGTGCCGATCGGCGTGAAGATCGGCATGAATCCGCGGATTTCCCGGTTCGTGCAGCCGCTGGTGCAGGTGTTGGCGAGCTTCCCCTCGAACTTCACGTTCCCGTTCGTCACACTGTGGTTCATCGCCTGGCATATCGACATCAGCTGGGGCAGCATTCTGCTCATGTCGCTGGGAACGCAGTGGTACATCCTGTTCAACGTGATTGCGGGCGCTTCGGCCATTCCCGATGACCTGCGCGAGGCCACGCGGGCGTTCCATCTGGACACGCGGCAACGGTGGATCAAGCTGATCCTGCCGGCGGTGTTCGGCTCGTGGTGCACTGGCGGCATCACCGCGGCGGGCGGCGCGTGGAACGCCTCCATCGTCTCCGAGATCGTGGCCTACGGGCACACCACGCTTACGGCAAATGGATTGGGAACATATATCGCCAATGCGACCGCAGTGGGAGACACCGGCAAGACCATCATCGGGGTTGCCGTGATGAGCGTGTTCGTCGTGGGCGCCAACCGGCTGTTCTGGCGTCCATTGCAGACGTACGCCGAGCGCCGTTTCTCCGTCGCCTGACGGAGGCCGCACCGGCCGTCCCGGCCCATCGACCCGCAACAATCCAACAGCATCGGCGGCGAGCGCATGTCATTCGAATCCGCCGCGATCATCCGCAAAAAACGTACCAGCAAGGACCATTTATCATGACCATCGCAACTTTTTCCGACCGCACCTCAACCTTCCCGCAGACCGCCGCGACGAACGCCGCCGGCACCGCGATCATCGAGGCGCGGCACGTGGGCAAGACCTACCGCGCCGAGCGCGGTAAAGAGCTGACCGTGCTGCGCGACATCTCCTTCACCCTGCATGAGGGCGAGATCGTGGCGATCCTGGGCCGGTCCGGCGCTGGAAAATCCACGTTCCTGCGCATCCTGGCGGGCCTGGTACCCGCGTCGAGCGGTACCGTTACCTACCGCGGCACCGACATCACCGGCCCTAATCCCGGAGTGGGACTCGTGTTCCAGACCTTCGCGCTGATGCCGTGGCTCACGGTGCAAGCGAATGTGGAACTGGGGCTGGAGGCCCGCGGCGTGCCGCGCGAGGAGCGCCGTCGCGCTGCACTGCAGGCCATCGACGCCATCGGACTGGACGGATTCGAGAACGCGTACCCGAAGGAGCTCTCCGGCGGCATGCGCCAGCGCGTGGGCATCGCACGGGCCCTGGTGGTGCAGCCCGATGCGCTGTTCATGGACGAGCCGTTCTCCGCATTGGATGTGCTGACGGCCGAGAACCTGCGCAACGAGGTGCTCAAGATGTGGAGCGGTGATCAGCGTTCCATCAAGTCGGTGCTCATCGTGACGCACAACATCGAGGAGGCCGTGCAGATGGCGGATCGTGTCGTGGTGCTCGGCTCGCATCCCGGTCATCTCATCGCCGACGTGCCCGTCACCCTGCCGAGGCCCCGCGACCGTCATTCCGCCCAGTTCGAGGCTATGGTCGACACCCTGTATGCGATCCTGACCGGGCAGAGTCGTGATGGCGGGCCGGCGGATACCGCCGACGAGCGCACGGCCGCCGGGGACGGCGTCGCGCATGGCACGTCAGATGGCGCGGCGAGCCCGACCGCGGCAGCGGATCAGGCCCCGGCCCGGGCGAGCGACGCCGACCATCAGGCATCCTCCGACATGCTGCCCAACGCTACGCCGGGAGGCCTGGCCGGACTGGTGGAGATCGTATACGATCACGCGCAGGGCATCGACCTGGCCGATCTGGCCGCCGAGCTGTCATTCGAGGTGGACGACCTGTTCCCGCTGATCGACGCCGGAACCATGCTGGGATTGCTGACCGTCGAGAACGGACACGTGACATTGACCGAGCTCGGACGCCAGTGGAGGCAGGCGGACATTCTGACAAGCAAGACGATGTTCGCCGCCATGCTGCAAGACAAGGCACCGCTGGTGCGCATCATCGACCGAGCGGTCCGTCACAGCGAACACGGCCGCCTGCGCGGCGAGCTCATCGTCGCCCTGCTGAGGGCCCGTCATACGGACACGGAGGCGGAGCGCCAGTTCAACATCGCCATGACGTGGGGTCGATACGGAGAACTGTTCGACTACGACGCCGATGACGACATCATCACCGTCGACGCCGCCAACCCGGCAAACGCCACCCGAGCGGCCGAGGAAGCCAGCGAAACGGACTGAGTTGACCCGCCTCAGCCAACTGCCGCAATGGAAACAACGATCAACCCGACAGCGGAACGGACCGCCCCGAATCGCCAAGGAGGAATCATGAACACGCTACGACTGATACGCTGGCGCGGCGAACGCCACGCCAGCATCACCCAGCGACTGAATTTCGCCGCCCATGCCACGCCAGAGGCCACGCTCGCCTTGGTGTATGCGCACGAATCCGGCTTGGAACCCGACGAGGTTCGCCAGGCGCGTCGGGCTTACGGCGGCAACACCATACCGGCGCCCGACGTCCATGAATCGCCGGCGCGGCGGCTGGTCAGGGCGTTCATGAACCCGTTCATCGGCGTTCTGATGTTGCTGGCGCTCACCTCGTTCGTGTGTTCACTGGCCCAGCGCGGAATCGTGACTTCGGGCACCACTGCGGCGAACGGAGGCGGCACGCCGGTGACCGTGGGCATCATCCTGCTCATGGCGGTGGTGTCCGGTCTGATCCGATACGTGCACGACTCCCGAAGCTCGCATGCCGCCACGGCGCTGGCCACCATGGTGAGTACCACGGCGACGGTGCGGCGGGTCGGTGCCGGCGAGCGGCAGATTCCGTCCGAAGAGCTTGTCGTGGGCGACATCGTGACGTTGTCCGCCGGAGACATCGTCCCGGCCGACTGCAAGCTGCTGGAGAGCCGAGACCTGCGCATCGCGCAGGGGGCGCTCACTGGCGAAAGCATGCCCGTGCGCAAGGATGCTGCCGCACTGCTCGCCGCCGGCGCCAGGGACACCGCGTTGACGGACGCGGCGTGCCTGGTGTTCATGGGCACGACGGTGATTTCGGGTTCCGCGTTGGCAGTCGTCATCGCCACAGGCCGCAGCGCACTGTTCGGCGGACTGTCACGCGCGTTCCAATGGCAGCGGCCGCGCACGCGCTTCGAGCGCGGCATGAACTCCACGTCCTGGATGCTGATGGCGTTCACGGCGGTCACCGTGCCCGTGTCCATGCTGGTCACCGGCATCGCGAGCGGCGACTGGCTGCAGGCCCTGCTGTTCGGCGTATCCGTGGCGGTGGGGCTCACGCCGGAGATGCTGCCGCTGATCGTCACCGTCTGCCTGTCCCGGGGCGCGCGGACGATGGCCTCCGGCAAGGCCATCGTCAGGCGGCTCGACGCCATCGAGACGCTGGGCGGCATGGACGTGCTGTGCGTCGACAAGACCGGCACACTTACCAGCGGCGTCATCAAGCTCGACCGGGCGCAGAGCATGAGCGGGTTGAACTCGTCCTACGTGCTGCATGCGGCATGGCTGACCACACTGATTCCCCACACGACGAGCAATCCGTGGGATGACGCCATCGTCGCAGCCGAAGGTGACTCGGCAAACGATACCGGCGACGTACAGGTCGAGGGAGGCACGCCTTTCGATCCGATACGACGCCGGGCGACCGTCATCGTCGCGAAGAGCCATCACCGCGCGGACCGCGAGCACACAGGTGGCAGCGATATCAGTGAGACCAGCGGCGCCGGCGCCGGAACGTCCGGGAACGTCAGCCGCATCATGGTCGTCAAGGGCGCCGTCTCCGAAATGCTGCCCCGCTGCGACACCGTCATGCGCAATGGAACCGCAGAGCCGCTGACCGATCGACTGCGCGGAACATATAAGCGGCTGATGGCCGACAAGGCGACGCACGGATACCGCGTCCTGCTCGTGGCGCAGCGCTCTGTGACAGACCAGACCACAGTGCAGGACGACCGCGCGCTCACCCTGCTGGGCTACCTCACTTTCCTGGACCTGCCCAAGCCCGATGCCGCCGACACGATCGCCCACATGCACAATGCCGGCATCACCGTGACCATGCTCACCGGCGACGAGCCACAAGTGGCCCGTACCGTCGCCCGGAAAGTCGGCATCAATGCTCGACGGGTGGTCACCGGCCGAACGCTGGACGACATGACGGACACCGCGCTCGGCACCGAACTGCGCCGCGTGAACGTGTTCGCCAAGCTCACTCCCGAGCATAAGGCGCGTATCGTCTCACTGCTGCGCCGCGAGGGGCATTGCGTGGGATGCATGGGCGACGGCGTCAACGACCTGCCGGCCATGCACGCCAGCGAAATCGCCATCAGCGCCAGCACCGGCTCCGAGGCCGTCCGACAGTCGGCGGATGTCATGCTCACGCACAAGAACCTCGACGTGCTGCTGCGCGGCATCACGCAAAGCAGGCGCACCTGCGTCAACATGATGAAGTACATCAAGCTGGCGCTGAGCTCGAATTTCGGCAATATCATCTCGGTGATGATCGCCGGCGCGTTCCTGCCGTTCGTGCCCATGGCACCCGTGCAGATGGTGCTGCTGAACCTCATATACGACCTGGCCTGTCTCGCGATCCCATGGGACCGCGTCGACGGCGATGTCCTGCGCTCCCCCGCCCGGTGGGACACGGCGTCTATCGCCCGGTTCATGAGTCGCTTCGGGCCGGTGAGCTCGCTGTTCGATATGGTCACCTTCACCGTGTTGCTCACCCTGCTCTGCCCGGCCGTCGCAGGCGGGAGGTTCCCGGAGCTGCACGGGGATGGGTCGCGTCTGCTGTTCGTCGCCGCGTTCCAGACGGGATGGTTCGTCGTGTCGATGTGGACCCAGATCACGGCACTGCACATGCTGCGCACCGAACGCGTCCCGTTCATCGGGAGCCGCGCGTCGGTGCCGCTGGTCTGCACGTCGCTCGCGGCGCTGACTATCGCCACGGCGCTGCCGTTCACGCCGGTCGGCGCATGGATGGGTTTCCACGTACCTCCGGTGTCGCTGTTCGCGCTGCTCGCCATCGTCATCGCCGGTTATGCCGTGACGGTACTTGCCGTCAGAACCCTGTATCTGCACCGTCAGCAGCCGCTGCTGTGACTTCTGACCGCCCGGCGCTCCTGCGGAACCGATGGAATCCGCAGGAGCGCCGGGCGGGCACCCCCGCGTTATCATCCTCTCCCCGTACCACCACCGTCTCCCGCATCCATTCAAACGAAGGAACTGATCATGACAGTCTGGACCGCAATCGTCACATCACAGGTGTTCGCCATAACCCTGCGCATCCTGCTCAGCATCGGGCTCGGCGCGCTCATCGGATTGGAACGGCAGCTGCGCGCACGCAGCGCGGGCATCCGCACGAACGCGCTGGTGTCGTTGGGTTCCTGCCTGTTCACCACTGTTGGCGTCTATACGCTCGCGGCCGGCACCGGAGACCCCACGCGCGTGGCCGCGCAGGTGGCGTCCGGCATCGGCTTCCTCGGCGCGGGCGTAATCCTCAAGCAGGGTGTGTCCGTGTCCGGGCTCAACACCGCGGCCACGCTATGGGCGTCGGCGGCGGTCGGCACGTTGTGCGGCTCCGGCATGGAAGCGGCCGCCGCAATCGGGGCCACCGCCATCATGCTCGCCAACATGATGCTCCGGCCGATCGGCGCGGCCATCGACGCCCGGCGCACCGCGCAATCGCATGAGGCCGAGGGCATCCGTTACACCCTTGAGGTCAAATGCCTGCGTAAGGACGAGCAGGCCATCCGCGCGCTGGTGTTCAACGCCCTGCATCAGCCCGGTTTCATCGTCCAGTCCATCGCGGCTTCGGATCTTCCCGATGATCTGGTGGTCATCACCACCGTCGTCGCCACCCACATGAGCAGCAACATCGACATCGAAAGCAGCATCGAAACAGTCACCACGCCCGAGGTCCTCGGCGTCAAATGGGATGCCGAGCAAATCACCGCCGTGGATTAAACGTGACCGTCATGAATCCGCGTCATGAATCTGCCCGCCGCGAATGATCAGCCGCGTGGCTCGCCAGTGGGAAAGCCCGCCTGCGTTGGTCGGAATACTCGTGAAGTAGGTCACGTTGTCCACCTTGACGCTCTGGTCGGCGGCACGGACCCAGCTGCCGTTAGCGGAGCCCTTCTCGAAGACGACGGCGTTGCCGCCGCTGTCGCTGACAGAGAACAGGGCGCCGCCGATGCCGTTGTGCTGCTTGTCGATCTTCTTCATGGTGAAGAAACCCAGCTTGACGACCGTGGTGGCGGCCTCGGAATCGGCGCCGCCATTGTAATTGGCGGTCGCGGAGTTCGTCACCTGATCGTCGACGGCGGCTTTGGCGACGACGGCGTTGTACAGCAGGACGAGCTTCTGCCCATCCTTGCCGGCCACGGCGATGGCCTCGCGAATGTTGCCGTCCCACTTGTCGCTGTCCACGGCCTTCAGGCCAAAGGAAGTCAGCTTGCCCGTCGGCATTCGCGACCGGGTCGATGTACGCGGCGATACGATATGCCGTATACGTGCTTTTCGATGTATCGGCATCATCGGCCTTGTTCAGGGTAATGGTTGACGGCGTGGCCGTTTCGGGCACTGTGAGCGTATCGGTATCGGCATTGACCGTCATGGTCCCCAAGGCCATGCCGCCCAAGGCAGCCGCAACCGCCGCGACGCCGGCGATGAGTTTCTTGAATTGCATAGGAACCTTCCTGCTCCTTCATCGGCTATTTGAATCCCCGGCATGACGAGAATGAGTCATGGACCGGCGATTCCTGTGTTCCTGTCATAGCGGACGAGTCCGCCATGTTGTGGAGCCTGTATCCTTCACCACAAATTCGCTCGCGGGCTTCTGGCCCCGGCGTCTACCGCAATGTGAACGTACCCATCACCTTGTCCGGGGCGTATTCGGCGAAGTCGTCGCTGGCCGCCGCAATATGGCTTTCTCCGCGCCAATCGGTCAACGACCAGCTGTCCCAGCTCATGGTGGCGCCGGCAATCCCGCCGTCGTCCCCGCCGATATCGACGGGGACCGGAACCACGATGGATTGCCCTTCGGCGAGCGCGATGTCGTCCATGATTCCGCTGATGCGTCCGAGCGTCGTCTTGCCCTTCTTGAGATCGAACGTCAGGTTCAGCCCGCTGAGCGTGCCGGGCACGTGGCTGCGCACGGTCACGGCGATGATGCGCTTTCCGGTGTCCACGGTCGACCCGCCGGCATCCGCCCCCTGCTGGATGCCCCGGTCCTCGATGCCCGTGATCTCCAGCGGCGCGGACGGCGCCTCGGCGGCGGGCAGCCCGAGCTTGCCGCGCAGGTAGACATCCGCTTCGCTGACGCCGTAGGCATCGAGCGAGATCAGCTCGTCGCTGGCGGACGGCGTGACCGAGTCGGCGACATACGAGGCCTGCCGGGCCTTGGCGTCGTATTCGTTGGCGACGACGGCCGCCGCATTGGCGACCTCATCGGGCCAGGTGCGTGACCGCAGCGCCTTGGCGGTGGCGCGCAGCACGGTGGCGGCCTTTCCCGCGGCGGCCCTCGTGGCCTTCAGATCACCGCCGTACAAGGTGTTCATCGCGTCGCGCAACGGCTGGATCGACGGCTTGACGGCTTCCAGATAGTACTGCCCCGCGTCCTTCTCGCTGAGCCTGGCCCCCTTGGCGGGATGCTCCGAGGTGTCGGACGTGTTGACAAACGGCGCGTCGCCGTCCAGGGCGTATTTGGCGTCCTGCGGGCACACCACGCCCGTGATCGCGGTCACGATGCCGCCCGGATCGCCGCCGAACATATACCCGACACCCAGCGACGCGCCTATGGCGACGCCCATCGCCACGACGATGCCCACCGCCTTGCGCACCGGGTGGTAAGTCATACGCCGGAGTTCGGCGTCGGCTTCGACGACGGCCTGCTCATGGGTGAGCGGCATATCGTCGTCATCGATGCCGTCCGCATCGGAACCGTGCCGACTGTCGTGTAACCTTGCCATGCATAACCTCGCTAGTTGTACAGTGAACTGGAGATGCTGATCAGGTCACCATCGCCCAGCCCTTCCCATGTCGCGCTGTTGGCGAACTCGAATTCCAGGTTGAAGCTCTGCCGGTTCGGCGCCAACATCGTGCCGTACCGGCCACCGATACGCCAATGCCGTTCCTGGGTGGAGTCGAGATAGCCTCCCCACTGGTCGGCCTCGGTGTACAGCACGGTCGTGTCGTAGAGCACCGCCCGGAACCTGACGGTCAGCCGGTTCCGGGACAGGTCGACCTTGCCGGTCTGTATATAGTCACGGTCGAAATCGTCTATGGTAATCCCGTGTTGCTCGCGCAGGTCGGACGCCGCGGCCTGGTCCTCATCGGACATGTACGAATCGTCCCGGCCACTCTCGTTGTCGTCGACCGTTATCTCGTACGCGGTCACGTCGCCGTATCGCTTCACGAAGTCGCCCCAGCTGTCGCCCGGCTGGACGCCGCGGGACGTGACCAGCGCATGATCGCAATCCCTCTTGTCGATACGGCACCGTGCGCCGCGCTTGACGCCGCTGCTGGTGGCGTCGTCGCTGAGAATCGTGTACTGGCTGGGGTAATGCCATGTGCGCGCCGAGCTGATCGGCTTGCCTGTGGACGGCTGTCGCAGCGAATATTCACTGACCGGCAGGTAGCCGATCGGCGGGTTGTCATGGAATATCAGCAGCGTGGTTTTGTCGCGGATCTGGAGCCCGAAGAAGATCAACGCCACCACGGCCGCGATGGCCGCGAACACGACGGCCACCGTGCGATGCGATTCGCGGTCGATCGCGGCGAACTCGTGCTCCAGATGGCGCATCGCCTCCGCGTCGCCTTCGCCGGCCGAAGATGCGGTGGAGTCCTTGGGCTTCCCCGCATTGCCGGATTTCCCGAAGCCGCCTGGTTTGGCGGGGTCCTTGCGTTTCTCGGCGTTCCCGCCGAACCGGCCGGACTTGCTGAAGATGTCATCGTCGCCGTCGAAATCATGTTCTGACATTGCCGTCACCTGACCTTGAACGCGTTCAGCACGTCATAGCCGCCTGATTGGACCGCAGTGAACGATGCGAGGTGCTGCTCCCCCGCCTTGTCCTCCACATACCATGCCGACGGCACGAAACGGTCGCCGCCGCGCAGCAGTTTCGGGTCGATTTCCATGGTGAGCTTCACCGTGTCCCCCTTATGGATGCCGCCGTGCTCGATGATGTCGCCATCGTCATCGAACTGGATGTCGGAGCTGGCCCTCACGCCGGTCTCGCGGATGGTGCCGTCTTCGCTCAGAAGATTGAATTTGATGGACAGCCCCGTTATCTCGGCCGGGACCTGGTCGGTCACGGTGACGGTGAAACAGTGCCGGTCGACTTCCTGCTGACCGCCGTCCTTGGTGGTCTCCAGTCCCTTGCAGGCTCCGCCGTCGGCAATGTCCCGTATGTCGAACGGGACGGCCGTCTCCGGCTCGTCGGGCAGTTTCAGCGCGCTGCGGATTACCTGCTGCGCTCCGGATGGCCTGAATTCGCCGAACACCATCCAGTCGATCGCCTCGCCGTTGCGGTTGCCGGCGAGGTTGGTATAGATCGCCGCGCGCTCCTGATATTCGATGATGACCATGCGGATCTGCTTGGTCAGTGATTTCGGCCAGGTGCGGGCGGCGAGGGTCTCCGCCGCCTGTTGCGAGAGGTCACGGGCCTTGGCGGCGGACTTGTTCACCGCATCCTTGTCGCCGCCGACCGCGGCGAGGCGCACGGCGTCGTATGCCGCGGCCGTGCCTTTCACCGCCTTTGCGAAATACGGGCCGGCCTGGGATCGGCCCAGCTGAGGGCCGGACGGCTGCAACGGCTTGAACCCGCCATAACAGTAGTCCTTCTCGTCCGCGACTCCGGTCTGGTGCGAACAGTTGACAGGGGAGCCGGTCTGGAGGCTGCGCCGCCAGCAGAATCCACTCACCAGCGATGCGACGATGACCACGACGACCAGCAGCGTCATCCGGCGGTGCCGTTTGCGCAGCAGTGTGACGGCCTCGGCATCGACCTCGGCGGATTCGGCGTCGTCGGTGATGTCATCGGTGATGCCGTGAATGTCCTCGGAGGCATCGCTCACATCGCGGGTCTCATCGGCGACCGGCGTATCCCAACTCTTCTGCGCCTTCATCACCACCATCTCCCATTGCCCGAATCCCAATCCGACATAATCGACGCCATCTTATCAGCCACAACACAACCCCGCTAGGCCAATCCCACGATGTTAAGCCCGGGGACTGTCGAGCGAAGCGAGACTGGGGGGGGGTGGTCAATCACAGATATCCCGACACCCCAAATACAAGGTCCTCATGAAAATGTATCGATTACCCCAAAGAGTGCGCATGAAAATGCAAGGAACACTGCAATGAAGCGGTTTCCCACGGCTGATCTCATTGACCCGGAACACCACCCCAGTTCACAGGTCATAGATATAACGTCGCACGGAATATATAGCAATGTGCCCCGGCATCCGAAGAGGCCGGGGCACATGTATTCATGTGGTCAGCTGCTAGAGCCGAACCGACGAATCAGAACTCGCGCCATGGACGGTCGCCAGACCGACCATCAAACAACACAGCGCGGTAGAACTTGATCAGGGACTGGGTGGAGGCGTCCTGGGCGGCGAGGGCGTCGTCGTCCTGGGAGATGGCCGGGGTGATCTGCTTGGCGAGCTGCTTGCCGAGCTCGACGCCCCACTGGTCGTAGGAGTCGAGGCCCCACACGGTACCCTCAACGAAGGTGATGTGCTCGTACAGGGCGATGAGCTCGCCAAGCGCGAACGGGGTCAGAGCCACACCGAAGATCGAGGTGGTCGGGCGGTTGCCGGAGAACACGCGGGCCGGAACGATCTCTTCCGGGGTGCCTTCGGCGCGGACCTCGTCAGCGGTCTTGCCGAATGCCAGCGCCTTGGTCTGCGCGAGGTAGTTGCCGAGGAACAGCTCGTGCACGTCCTGGTCGCCGTCCTTGGTCGGGTTCGGGGTGTTGACGAACGCGATGAAGTCGGCCGGGATGAGCTGGGTGCCCTGGTGGATCAGCTGGTAGAAGGCGTGCTGGCCGTTGGTGCCGGGCTCACCCCAGAAGATCTCGCCGGTCTCGGAGGTGACGGGGGTGCCGTCCCAGCGCACGGACTTGCCGTTGGATTCCATGGTCAGCTGCTGCAGGTAGGCCGGGAAGCGGTGCAGGTACTGGTCGTACGGCAGCACGGCGTGGGAGGCGACCTTGAAGAAGTTGCGGTACCACACGTTCAGCATGCCGAGCAGCACGACGACGTTCTTCTCGAACGGGGTGTTGGCGAAGTATTCGTCGATCTCGTGGAAGCCGTGCAGGAACTCCTCGAAGCGGGCAGGTCCGAAGACCACGGCCAGGGAGGTGCCGACGGCGGAGTCGACGGAGTAACGGCCGCCGACCCAGTTCCAGAAGCCGAAGGCGTTGTTCGGGTCGATGCCGAACTCGGCGACCTTCTCCAGGTTGGTGGAGACGGCGACGAAGTGCTTCTTGATGGCTTCGGCGTTCTTCTCGTCGGAACCGTCGATGGCACCCTTGGCCTTGAGCTCCTCGAGCAGCCAGGTGCGGGCCTCACGGGCGTTGGTCAGGGTCTCCAGCGTGGTGAAGGTCTTGGAGACGATGATGAACAGGGTGGTCTCCGGGTCGAGGCCCTTGGTCTTCTCGGCCAGGTCGTTCGGGTCGATGTTGGAGATGTAACGGGCGGAGATGCCGGCGTCCGCGTAGGGCTTGAGCGCCTCGTACACCATGACGGGGCCCAGGTCGGAGCCGCCGATGCCGATGTTGACGACGGTCTCGATCTTCTTGCCGGTCACGCCGGTCCACTTGCCGGAACGCACTTCGTCGGCGAAGGCGTAGATGCGGTCAAGCACCTCGCGCACGTCCTTGACGGTGTCCTGACCGTCGACGATGTACTTGCCCTCGTCCTCGACCGGGCGGCGCAGCGCGGTGTGCAGCACGGCGCGGTCCTCGGTGTTGTTGATGTGCACGCCGGTGTACATCGCCTTGGTGCGCTCGTCGAGCTTGACGGCCTTGGCGAGGTCGGCGAACAGCTGGAGGGTCTCCGGCTTGATCAGGTTCTTGGACAGGTCGAAGTGCAGGTCGCCGGCGTCGAACGACAGCTTGTCGACGCGCTCGGCGTCATCGGCGAACCACTGCTTGAGGCTGACGCCCTCGGCCTGCAGCTCGTCATAGTGCTTCTGCAGCGCGGCCCACTCGGGGGTCTTGGTGGCGTCAACTGGCGGATTGATGGCCATGGTATTGGTCCTTTCATCATCACTGTACGCCGGAGTCGGCTCTCCAATGCTGGCGGGCCACACCGGTTACTTCGCTTACCAAGATACTCACAAAAGCGGACAGAAACAAACAAAAAATACCCAAGATGAACAACCGTGACCGACACGACATGCCCGCGCACGACATGCCAGCCGAACTTGCATAAATCCACGGCATACAGTAAAGTCTCATTCTTGTGCGCAGGTTCATCAACGAATCGGCAGCATGCCACTTTAGCTCAGTCGGTAGAGCGGCTCACTCGTAATGAGCAGGTCGACAGTTCGATTCTGTCAAGTGGCTCCATACCCCTAGGCTCCGCGCCTAGGGTTTTGTATATCCAGCCGTTTCGACGGGTGGCACGCGCGAGTGGCGAAATCGGTAGACGCGCAGGATTTAGGTTCCTGTGTCTTTGACGTGAGGGTTCAAGTCCCTTCTCGCGCACGCGGAACCATACCTCCGCAATCGCCACAGGGAATAGAGAAGCATGACCGCGATACTGAAACCCATAGCGTTTCTGCTCATCATCGTCGCCGCGTATCTGGTCAAGCGGGCGGGACTGTTCAAGCCACGCGACTATCGCGTCATGCAGGTGGTGGTGTTCGATTTCACGCTTCCCGCCTCCATCATCGTCTCGTTCGCCACGAACCCGCATCATCTGAGCATGCTGCTGATCTCGGTGTTCGCCATCGTCTTCGGCCTGCTGCCGCTGCTGCTGGTGTATGCGGCGACCCGGCACAAGCCCGTCGCGGACCGCGCGTTCCTGATGCTCAACTGCTCCGGATTCAACATCGGCAATTTCTGCTTCCCCGTAATCCAGGCGTTCATGGGGCCTTCGGCGCTGGTCACCGCCTCGATGTTCGACATCGGCAATTCCGTGATCGTGACCGCCGGCTCAAACGTGATGACGACGTCGCTGCTGCACATCGACATGGACCGGCCGCTCACCGAACAGCATGCGGGAGCCGCGCCGACACTTCCCTATTCGAAGCCACGGGACAAAGACGCCCGCAGGCTCGCCCGCCGCGCGAAGGCCAAGCAGATCCTCAAGGGATTCCTTACTTCGGTGCCGTTCAACGTGTATCTGCTGATGATCGTGGTCATGATCTTCAGCATTCACATCCCGGCGTTCGTGCCGACGCTGCTGCAGCCGGTGGCGGACGCGAACTCGTTCTGCTCGGTGTTCATGGTGGGCATGCTGATGGATTTGCCGCGCACCGGCAAGGATGTCGGCAGCGTGCTGCGGGTGCTCGGTTGGCGCTTGCCACTCGGCGTGCTGTTCGCGGCCGCTTGCTGGTTCCTTCTGCCGTTCGACGCGTCCGCGCGAAAGACGGCGGTGATGCTGTCGCTCGCGCCCACGGCCGTGTTCTCGACACTGTTCACCGACCGCGTACTCGGCAACGCGAAGCTCGCCGGGTTCACGCTGTCCATCACCGCGGTCATCTCAATCGTGCTGATGACCATCGTGAATTTCGTGATTCCCGCGTGAGTGCCGAACATGCGCTCTCAAAACTCGCAGATACGATTTCACCGATTTCGCGGAAACGGCGGAAAATAGCGGAAAACCGCAAAAACCCGTTTTTGTATCTGCGAGTTTTGAGAGCGTGATTCTACCGCAACAGCGCCTCGACCGCCGGCACGAGAGCCTTGATGGCTTTGCCGCGGTGCGAAATCGCGTTCTTTTCCGCCGCGTCCATCTCCGCGCTGGTCAGCGGATGGTCCGCAGCGGCCCGCTCCGGCTGGTCGTCCGGCACGAACAGCGGGTCGTAGCCGAAACCATGCTCGCCGCGCGCCGCGCGCAGGATGCGCCCCGGCATTTCGCCGATTTCGACGGTTTCGGAGACGATGGCGTGCCTCCCGCCCGCCACAGGGGCCGCGGAATCCGGCACGGCCAGTGCGGCGGCGCAGCGGAAACGGGCCGTGCGCGCCGCGTCCGGGATGTCGGAGAGCTGGGCGAGTAGCAACGCGTTGTTCGCCGGATCATTGCCATGCTCCCCCGCCCAGCGCGCGGACAGGATGCCAGGCGCGTTGCCCATCACGTCCACAATCAGTCCGGAGTCGTCGGCGATGGCCGGCAGGCCGGTGAGACCGGCCACAAACCGCGCTTTGAGCAGTGCGTTCTCCTGGAAGGTGACGCCCGTCTCGACCGGGTCGGGCAGGCCGAGGCTGCCGGCGGAGACAAGCTCCACCTGAGCGGCGTCCGCGCCCAGATCCTCTTCGAGAATGCGGCGGATTTCAACGAGTTTGCCTTCGTTGTGCGTAGCGACGACGAGTTTCATGGGGGTCCTTTATTCCTTACCTATGGTTGTGCATGACGGGGTGAGGCCGATCGCCCGCCGGCGGCGTGCCCGACTCGTTTCAATCGAGCGAGAGGGCGGCACGCTGGGCGGCCTGAAGCTCCTTGTTGCCCTTTTCGGCGAGGTCGAGCAATGTGTTGAGTTCGGCGCGGTTGAACGGGCGGTGTTCGGCGGTGCCCTGGATCTCGATGAAGTCACCGGATCCGGTCATCGCCACGTTCATGTCGGTCATCGCCTGACTGTCCTCGATGTAGGGCAGGTCAAGCATCGGCGTGCCGTTGATAACGCCGACCGACACCGCGGAAACGGCGTCTTTGAGCACGCGGTCGGCCGAACGAATGTGGCGCTTCTGCTCAGCCCAGCGCATCGCGTCGACCAGCGCCACATACGCGCCGGTGATCGAGGCGGTGCGGGTGCCGCCATCGGCCTGCAGCACATCGCAGTCGATCTGGATCTGGTTCTCGCCAAGCGCCTTCATGTCGACGACGCCGCGCAGGCAGCGGCCGATCAGACGGCTGATCTCATGGGTGCGGCCGCCGACCTTGCCGCGCACGGACTCGCGGTCGGTGCGCTCGGCGGTGGCTCGCGGCAGCATCGAATATTCGGCGGTCACCCAGCCGAGTCCGGAATCCTTGCGCCAGCGCGGCACCGACGGCGTGAACGTCGCCGTGCACATCACGCGCGTGTTGCCGCATTCGATGAGTACCGATCCTTCGGGCACGTCCGTGAAGTGCCGCGTGATGCGCACCGGGCGCAGTTCGTCCACTACGCGGCCGTCCGCGCGAATCACCATTGCCTTGTCCAACATGTCTTTGATTTCAGCCATGCCTTCAACGTAGCACCATGCGGCGAACGTGCCCGCAGCGCGGCACGTCTCCCGCCGCCGCGGCAGCCATCGTGACCGCCGTCACGCCGAATGGCTCTTGCGCGAGTCGCCGCGCGACACTAGGGTTTTGGATAACACACGATTCTTGTCTTGCGGGAGGGCGGTCATGGTCGATTATTCACCGGCACTGATGACGGATATGTATGAGTACACGATGCTGGACGCCAGCCTGAAGGATGGCACGGCGAACCGCAAATGCGTGTTCGAGGTGTATACGCGCCACCTGCCCGAAGGCCGCCGTTACGGCGTCGTGGCGGGCATCGGCCGCATTCTGGATGAGCTGGGTCGGTTCCTCCTCAGCGACGAGGACCTGCGTTTCCTGTCCGACCGCAAGGTGGTTAGCAAGGAGACGATTTCGTGGCTGGAGAACCTGCATTTCTCCGGTTCGATCAAGGGTTACCGCGAGGGCGAGATGTTCTTCCCGAATTCGCCGATTCTGCAGGTCGAGGGCACGTTCGGCGAGTGCACGCTGCTGGAGACGCTGGTGCTGAGCGTGCTGAACTATGATTCGGCGGTCGCATCCGCCGCCTCGCGCATGGTGAGCGCCGCGAAGGACCGCCCCTGCATGGACATGGGCGGGCGCCGCACCAACGAGTGGGCCGCGGTGGCAGCCGCACGAGCCGCGGTCATCGGCGGTTTCCAGGGCACAGCGAACCTGCTTGCGGCGCAGCTGTATGGACTGAAGGCCATCGGCACCGCCGCGCACTGCTTCACGCTCGTACATGATGACGAGCGCAGCGCCTTCGCCTCGCAGGTCGAGGCGCTTGGCCGCAACACCACGCTTCTGGTGGACACGTACAACGTCGAAGAGGCGGTGAAGACCGCCGTGGAGGTCGCCGGTCCTCAGCTGGGCGGCGTGCGCATCGATTCGGGTGATCTGGCCGCCATGGCGCAGCGCGTGCGCAACCAGCTGGACGCCCTGGGCGCGACGAACACGAAGATCACCGTCACCAACGATCTGGACGAGTACGCGCTGGCCGCCCTGCAGAGCGCGCCGGTGGACTCGTACGGCGTGGGCACGATGCTGGTCACCGGCTCCGGTGCCCCGACCTGCGCGATGGTGTACAAGCTTACCGAGCGCGAGAATTCGGCTGGCGTGATGCAGCCCGTGGCGAAGAAGTCGAAGGACAAGGCCAGTGTTCCCGGCCGCAAGCTCGCCTACCGTTCATATGAGTATGGTCTGGCCGAGACGGAACATGTGGTCTCCGGATCGGAAACCCAGCTGGCCGAGTATCGTCCGGCTGAGGGATGGAAGGACCTGCTGGTCGACTACGTCGACCACGGTGACATCGATTCGCGTTATCAGGGTCACGCCGCCATCGCCGACGCGCACGAATACCGGGCCAAGGCCCTGCGCGAACTGCCGATCACCGCGCAAAGCCTGATGAAAGGCGAGCCGGTAATCCCCACCGAAATCACCGTGCTGTAATCCTTCTCGCCCCGCGAGCTCGATGTCAAGCCCGGTCAGCACCTCGACCATCACGGCCACCACCTTGCTGACGCTGATGTGTGTGGATGCCAGCGTGTCGAAGAACCAGTCGGAATACGCCCATGTCCTCGGCAGCGCATGGCTTTTCTTCTCTTCCGGACCGAACCGCGTGGCCCATTCGCGGCGGACCAGCATGTCCATCTGCTCGCGCTCGAACCGCTTGCCCTCCGCCTTGTCGGCGAACAGCGGCAGCGGCGACTTGTAGTACTGGCGTCCGTCGCTGTACGAGTTCTCGCGCTGCTTCTGCATCATCTTCTGCTTCATGCTCTCCAACCTGCCGTTGGAGACCTTCAGGCCCTCGCGAAGATGCCGCGCCTCGCCCTGCAGCTGGGTGAGGTACTGGAACACCTCGTCGGCGGAGGACTCGTCAATATGGCCGTCGTCGTCGGTGATAAATTCGACGAGCTCCTGCATCGAGTCGAATTGCGTGCGCGTCATGGCGGCGCCTTCCGGCAGGGCTGCCGACAGCCCCCACGCCGCTTTCGGGGTGACGAGGTCGAATACGGCGGCGACATCATGCAGATTCGAGGCGAGGCTCTTCGCGTCGAACAGGGGCTTGCCGAAGCGACGGGTCACCACTACCGCGGGATGCTGGCGGTCGGGGGACGTCAGGTATTCGGATAGGGCTTCGGCCTCGTCGGCATCGCTGATGGCAATCGCAGTGCCCGTCATCGTATCGTAAGGTTCCAGTGGCTCATATTGCGATGAATTGGATTGCGCTGTCATGGCGAACGGTAATGTGCCGGTCTGTATCGAACCTGATTGTGCGGAACCAGACTGTGCGATGGCATCGATCCCCTGCAACGCCTCCCCACCATTATTTCATATTTCACGCGGCATGTTCCACAATGTCCGCTTTCGCGATAGACGCCGTTTCTTCAAGATTCCGGGGAATCCGCGCGATGTGCTGTACCGATGAGCATCACCGCAAAAGCAAAAACCGGGCGGGAAAGAACCCGCCCGGCAATGTCATGCTCGGCCACGCCGATACCGCATCAGCGGCCCTTAATCTCGGAGCCGATGACCTTTTCGCTCAGCGCCTTCGGACCGCGCGTCACGGCGACCGCGCCGGAACGCACCAGCTCGATCACGCCGTAGTGCTCCAACAGACCCAGCAGCGCGTCGATCTTGCCTTCGGCACCGGTGGCCTCGATGGTCAGCGACTCCGGGTTCACATCGACAACACGCACACGGAACAGGCGCACGATCTCCAGCACGTCAGAACGGTTCGACTCGTTCGCCGCCACCTTGATGAGCACCAGTTCACGCTCCACGGTGGTGTTCGGATCGAGTTCGACGATCTTGAGCACGTGCAGCAGCTTGTTGAGCTGCTTGATGATCTGCTCCAGCGGCACGGCCTCCACGTCGGCGGTCACGGTGACGCGGGAAATGTCCGGACGCTCGGTCGGCGAGACGGACAGCGAGTTGATGTTGAACGCACGACGGGCGAACAGGCCGGCGATGCGGGCCAGCACGCCGGGACGGTTCTCGACGAGCACCGACAGCGTGTGACGCTCGGAACCGAGGCGGGAAGCGGGATACATAGCCATAATCACTTACTCCTTATTCCTTGACAACCGTGCCGTCACGCCTGGTCACCATCGTCGACGCCCTTGTGCAGCAGCGGCTGCGTGCCCGGACGATACGCGACCTCGTTGTTGGACGCGCCGGCTGCCACCATCGGCCACACCATGGCATCCTTCCATACGCGGAAGTCGATCAGCACCGGACGGTCGTTGATCTCGTTCGCCTTGTTGATCGCGTCAATCGCCTCGTCCTCGGTGAACGCGCGAAGGCCGACGCAGCCGTACGCCTCGGCGAGCTTGACGAAATCAGGCACGTCGAAGAACTCTCCGCCTTCCTTCGAATCGCCGTCAGCCAGGTTGGTCTGGGAGTAGTGCTGCTCGAAGAACAGAGTCTGCCACTGGCGCACCATGCCGTACACAGAGTTGTTGATGATGGCGATCTTCACCGGCGCATGATCCAGGAACGCGGTCGTCAGCTCTTCGGAAGTCATCTGGAACGAGCCGTCGCCCGCGATCAGCCACACCGGCTTGCGACCCTTGAAGTCGCGTTGGGAGCCGACCGAAGCGCCGATGGCGGCCGGAAGGCCGAAGCCCATCGTGCCGAGGCCGCCGGAGGAGATCCACGAATGCGGCTTCTCGAAATCAATCAGCTGGGCCGACCACATCTGGTGCTGACCGACGTCGGACACCCAGATCGTGGAGGGGTCGGCATGGTCGGACAGCTGCTTGATGACCCACTGCGGCGCGAGCGAACCATCGGTCGGCTTATCGCACGGCTGATCGTAATCGATGGCATATTCCTCGCGCAGGCGGTTGAGCTCGTCCCACCACGGCTTGAGGTTCGGCTTGCCGCCGATGGCCTGAGAACGCTTGATTTCGGGAATCAGGTCGTTGAGTACGGTGGACACGTCGCCGACGATCGGCACGTCGGGAGCACGGTTCTTGCCGATTTCGGCCGGATCGATGTCGATGTGGATCACCCGCGCGCCGGGTGCGAACGCGTCAAGCTTGCCGGTCACACGGTCGTCAAAGCGCGCGCCGATGGCGACCAGCAGGTCGCAGCGCTGCGCGGCCGCGGTGGCGGCGACGGTGCCGTGCATGCCGAGCATTCCAAGCGCCTTGGGGTTCGAGTTCGGCACGATGCCACGGGCCGGGAGCGTGGTGACGATCGGCGCGCCGGTCACTTCGGCCAGTTCGGCCACTTCGGCGGACGCGTTGGAACGCACCGCGCCACCGCCCACGTACAGCACGGGACGGTACGACTGCGCGAACAGCTTCGCCGCATCCGAGATCACGCGGCCGTGCGCCTTCGTGGTGGGGTTGTAACCGGGCAGAATCATGCGCTGCGGCCACGAATAATACATCTCGCCGGTCTGCGCGGTCTTGGTCAGGTCCACGACCACCGGGCCGGGGCGGCCCGAACGGGCGATATAGTGCGCCTCGGCGAGCACGCGGGGGATATCCTGTGCACGGGTCACCAGATACGAGTGCTTGACGACCGGATAGGTCGCCCCAACGATGTCCGCCTCCTGGAAGGCGTCGGTGCCGATGGCGTTCACGCCCACCTGACCGGTGATCACGACGAGCGGCACGGAATCCATGTTCGCGTCGGCGATTGGGGTGATCATGTTCGTCGCACCCGGGCCGGACGTGACGATGCACACGCCCACGCGGCCTGTCGCCACCGCATAGCCTTCGGCGGCATGGCCGGCGGCCTGCTCGTGGCGCACGAGCGTGAACCGGAACTTCGTATCGTCGTTGATCGCGTGGAACACCGGCAGGATGGCGCCGCCGGGCAGGCCGAACACGTCCTGCACGCCCAAATCCTCCAGCGCGCGAATCAACGCCTGCGCGCCGGTCATTTTCTCACCGTCGATGATCGTCTGCTTGTCTGCGGATGCGGTGTTTTTCGGAACGCCGCTGAACGCCTGCAATGGTGTGGGTAGAGCCATCATGTCCTCTCAACTCAAATCGTTCGGTCATATGCCTGGACCCGTCGCGCCTCGCGAGCGTTCATGACTTGCGTGCGCCGACGGTCACGATGCGCGTTCGCTTGTGGCTATGGCGTCTGTGATTCGTATTTTCTCAGTTTAAGCATACAGGTGACAGCATCGCGCAATCGCCGTTCACCAGTTGGTCAGTTGCCGGCCGAGCCGCTGCGCCGGTGCTTGGACGAGCCGTTCTTGCGGGCCGCCTTGAGCGCAGGCGCGTACCGGTCGAGCTCATGCCAGGCCATTTCCGCCGCGACGAGCTGCGCCTTGCGCTTGCTGGTGCCGGTACCCTTGCCGATGATGTCGTCTTTCGGGCCGATGGTGGCCTTGGCGGTGAATTCCTGCGCGTATTCGGGGCCGGACACGCTCATGCGGTACCGCGGCTCATCCAGGCCGAGCTCGTGCGCCTTCACGGTCAGCGAGGTCTTCCAGTCCAGGGCTGGTCCTTCGGTGGCCACTTCCGCCAACGTGTCGTCGATGAGCCGGTGCACGACCTTGCGCGCGCCTTCGATGCCGTGCTCCAGGAACGTGGCGCCGATCAGCGATTCGACGATGTCGCACAGAATGGAGCTTTTCTCGGCACCGCCGGACTCCGCCTCGCCGTGCCCGAGCAGGATGAACGGGCCGACGTGCAACTTGTCCCGGGCGATCGCCGACAGGGCCTCCTCCGAAACGGCCTTGGCACGCATCTTCGCCAGCTGGCCTTCGGTCATGTCGGGATGCAGCGTGAACAGCGTCTCGGTCGATACCAGTTCCAGCACGGCGTCGCCGAGGAATTCCAGCCGCTCATAGTTCGATGTGCCGGGGTGTTCGTGCGAGAACGAACGATGGGTGAGCGCCTGTATCAGCAGATCCGGGCTGATGGTGACGCCCAGCGCGGAGAACAGCTCTTCGCGCGGTTCAGGTTCAGTCATGTTTTTCTCCTTGTCCACCATATCCGGCCGCACGCGCACGCCCTGAACGCATACGCGCAGTGTCCGGATGGCAATGCGACAATATACGAAGACCCTGCCACCCGTCGATGGCAGGGTCTTCATTTCGCTATCGGCATTCGGCTGCGATCACTTGGTGTGAGCGGAGCGAATGGCTGCGCGGTACACGCGGCCGCGGTAGGAACCGCAGCTCGGGCAAGCCATGTGCGGCAGCGCCGGAGCGCCGCAGTTCGGGCATGCGATGGTCTGGGCGGCGGTAGCCTTCCAGTTCGCGCGACGCGAGTGCGTGTTGGCGCGCGAGGTCTTGTACTTAGGCAGTGCCATTTGTTATTCCTCTGTTTCGTTCGAACAATTGAGCTTAAGCGTACGGTATCTTAACGCATCGCCCGTACAACGGCATGTCGCGGCGTCGCGCGAGCAGGTTCCCAGACCCGCACGCCGATCGCCCACCGTTACTTGTCGCCGTGCTCCTCGGCCTCCAGCTGGGCCTTCAACCCGGCCAGAGCCGCGAACCGCAGATCGGTCACGTCATGATGATGGTCCGGGTGCTCGTTGAGGTCGACGCCGCACTGCGAGCACAGTCCCCGGCAGTCCTCGCGGCACAGGGGCTGCAATGGCAGCGCCTCCACCAGCGTGTCACGCAGCAGCGCCTCCAGGTCGGCGAACGCCCCGTCTCGGCTCAGCGGATACACGTCCTCGGACTCGTCCTCCCCCGCGACGATCTCCACGTCCTCGTTCTTGGGCTTGCCGTGCGAGCGGGCCTTCGCGCTCTCCTCGTAGGGGAAGAACGCGACGACGTCCACACCCCAATCGCGCTTGATGGGCTTGAGGCAGCGTGTGCACTCGGCCGCGACGGGCGCTTCGATGCGAGCGGTCAGCACCAGGCCGTCGACTATCGAGTCGAACGAGCCGTGCACGCTGACGTCCGCGCCCTCCTTCACGCCGATGACCTCATCGCCGATGCCGCTCGGCGCGGGAAACACCGCGTCCACCGTCTTGGACTGCCCCGGCCGAGACGTCACCTGCGCCACGCTGACCGCCCATGCGGAATCCTCCGGTCGTGCCATGCAAATCTCCTCCCTGCTGCTGCCGCGCATGCTGTTGCGCGTTCCGTTACACTCCGGCGCGCCCCTACTGCGCTTCCGGATAATCGTTGATGTTCAGGTGCGGCATCTGCTCGCCCGCCGCGCGCTGCCGTTCCTCAAGCACGTTGAGTCCTGCCTGCACGTCGTGACTGAGCTTGCCGAGCTGCTCCTGCAGGCCGGTCATCACCGTCGTGCAGTACTCGTCGGCGCCATTGGTCAGATGGTCGGCACGCGCCTGCGCCTTGTCGAGAATCGCACGCGCACGCTGCCGCGCCTTGTCGGTGATGTTCTCCTGGCCGACGAGGATCTGCGCCTGCTTGTTGGCCTCGTCCAACGTGTCGGCGGCACGGCTCTGCGCCGACGCGATGATGGCATTCGCCTGCGTCTGCGCGGATTCCAAGCGCCGCTCGGCCTCGCGCATCAGCGCGGACGCGCGCTCCAGCTGCACCGGGAGCATCCGCTTGAGCTCGTCCAGCTGACCGGCGAACTCCTCGCGGTCCACACGCACCATGCTGGGCGCGAACAGGCTGGTCTTCGCGGCCTCCAGCGTCGCCTCCATCGAGTCGATGATGTCATAGACGGTGGTGAACTCCTCGCGGGACTTCACCTCCTCGGGGTTCATGTCGGCCTTCGGATCCAGCGTCTCGCGCAAATCGGGGAGCTGACTGATCGGGAACGTCGGCTTGGACTGCTTCGCGTAATCGGATATGTCCGGCTTGTTCTCGTGCGTCGCAGCGGCGGCCGGCTGCGGATTGTGCGACATTTCGTCCCACACGCTGGCAGGTGCCGCGCTTTCCGGCGCATCGTTCAGCCGCGCCGCGGCCGCATACGTGACGCTGTAGGCGTCGGTCGACTGCGCGGCCGGCTCGGTGCCGGTCGCGGGATTCATGGCGGCGCCGCCGTCGTTGCCGTCACCGACGTTGACGATGCCATCGTTCGTTGATTCATCCATGCTGCATCTCTTTACTTTTATTCCGGTCACGTATCAGCGACCGGAAAACCCAGACAATATCATATGGGATTCGCGTCGCGACGTCACTCGCCACGCTCATGGCTCAACGCCTCGTCCAGCATCGGCACCACGCCATCAGGCACCATGCCGGTCACGTCGCCGCCATGCCGGGCGACGTCCTTGACGATGGAGCTGGAAATATGCTCAAGCACCGGGTCGGCCGGCAGGAACAGCGTCTCCACCTCTGCGAGCTTGCGATTGACCAGGGCCATGCCCAGCTCCGCCTCGTAATCGCCGTTCTGCCGCAGGCCCTTGACGATGACGGTGGCACCGATCTCCTTGCAGTAGTCGGTGATCAGGCCGGTCGTGGACGCGACCTTGACATCGGGAAATCCGTCGTGGTCGAGCGCCTGACGAATGATATCCACTCGCGTATGCGCCGGGAACATCGGGGTCTTCGCGGCGTTCACGGCCACGACCACGTGCACTTCGTCAAAAAAACGGGCGCACCGCTCAATGACATCCAAATGTCCCGCGGTCACGGGGTCATACGATCCTGGGCATACTGCGATAGTCATATGCATAGCCTACCGCGAATCGCCGGACAGCCCGCATACGAGCGAGCCGGGGCTCAGACGCCGGACATGCAGCGGTAGCATGCGGGCATTATCATGAATCTATGCCGGCGGAAGACAGGCCGGCCATTCGCCGCTATGATGTCGTCATGGATGAAGGAATGGAGTCGAAATGTCATCTGAACCGTCAACACAGCTAAAGCCGACATCCGCCGTCGCAGGAGGGATCGCCGCGGATCTCGCGGATCCGGTGTCGCCGCTGTCCACCCCGGACCAGGGCACGGGGACGGCGGTGCTGGAGCGCCCGGAAACCGAGGAGCAGACCGACCGTTCCGATAATGGCGACGCCGACCGGTTCGCGCACTATGTGTCGCGCGATCGCATCGCCGAATCGAAGCTCACCGGCCGGCCCGTGGTCGCGCTGTGCGGCAAGATCTGGGTGCCGAAGCACGACCCGTCGCAATACCCCGTCTGCCCGGACTGCAAGCGCATCTATGAAGAGATGATGAAGTAAGGTCGCGCACCGCGCGGCGATTACTCCAGTTTTTCGGACAATTCCATCCATTCGGTCTCCAAGGCGCCGGACTCGTCGGAGACGGCCTGAAGCTGCCCGTTGAGCTTGTTCAGCCCCTCATAGTCGCTCGGATCATGGGCGGCCATATCCGCTTCGAGCGCGGTCTTCTGCTCCTCCAGCTTTGCGAGCTTGCGCTCGATGGCGGAGATGCGCTTGCTGGTCTCGCGGAATTCCTTGCCGCTGAGCTTGGGGGCGTCGTCCGCCGTGGCAGTGACGCCGGAGTCGGCCGGCTCCTTCTGCGAAGCCGATACACCTGCCGGCGCTGCGGTCTTCGCTTTTTCGATCATGTCGAGATAATCGTCGACGCCACCGGGCAGATGCCGCACCTTACCGCCGATCAGTGCGAACTGCTGGTCGGTGACGCGCTCCAGCAGGTACCGGTCGTGGCTGACGACGATCAGCGTGCCCGGCCACGTGTCGAGCAGATCCTCCATGACGGCGAGCATATCGGTGTCGAGGTCGTTGCCGGGCTCGTCCATGATGAGCACGTTCGGCTCATCCAGCAGGATCAGCAGCAGCTGCATGCGGCGCTTCTGTCCGCCCGACAGGTCGCGGATCGGCGTCATCAGCTGCGCGGATTCAAAGCCGAGCCGTTCCATCAGCTGACCGGGCGTGACTTCCTTGCCGTCGACGATATAGCTGGGCTTGTAGCGGGACAGTACTTCCTTGATCTTGTATTTGCCGAGTTTCTCCAGCTCGTCGAGCCGCTGCGAAAGCACCGCGAACTTCACGGTCTTGCCGATGTTGACATGCCCGGCTGTCGGCGTGAGCGTGCCGTCGATGAGCTTGAGCAACGTGGATTTGCCGGCGCCGTTCGCGCCGACGATGCCGAAACGGTCACCGGGGCCGATCAGCCAGGTCACGTCGTCGAGAATCTTGCGACCGGCGACGGTGATCTTCTGCGCCGCGGAGGTGACCTGCGGCGCGACCGACTCCTCCGTGACACCCTTACGTTCCGCGAGCGCCTCCGCCTTCGCCTTGGCTTCCGCTGCGGCCTGGATGGATTCCGGCACGCCGGCGTCCACGAGACGCGGGTCGGCGAGCGTGTCGACGGCGACTTCGACGGAACCGGTCACGCGCGGCTCCGAGTATAGGGAGGGGACGATATCGATCTGAGAGGAGGAGGCGGGGGCCTGATCCGCCGCCGTGTCGTCGGTCGGCGTGACCGGCTGCTCGCCTTGGCTTTTCGCGAAGATCTGCGTGACGTCGATCAGGTCGACGACCTGCTTGCCCAGGCGCGACGTGGCCATCTGCTTGAGTTCGACGGCGTTGCGCATGGGCGGCACGTCGGCGATGAGCTCCCGCGCGGCCTTGACATGGAACTTCTGCTTGGTGGAGCGGGCGCGGGCGCCGCGCGACAGCCAGGCGAGCTCCTTGCGCGCGAGGTTGCGGCGCTTTGTCTCTCGCACATCGGCCTGTCGGTCGCGCTCCACGCGCTGCAGCATGTATGCGGAGTAGCCGCCTTCGAACGGGTCGATTACGCCGTCGTGGACCTCCCACATCGACTCGCACACCTCGTCGAGGAACCAGCGGTCGTGGGTGACGAGCAGCAGCGCCCCCTGCCCTTTCGACCAGCGGTTCTTGAGATGTTCGGCAAGCCAGTGGATCGTCACGACGTCCAGATGGTTGGTGGGCTCGTCGAGCGCGAGGATGTCCCAATCCTTGAGCAGCAGCCGGGCCAGGTCGGCGCGGCGTCGCTGGCCTCCGGACAGCGAGCCGACGCGGGCGTTGAGGTTGATGCCGCCCAGCAGCGCCTCGACGATCTCGCGCGACTTGTTGTCGGCGGCCCACTCGTAATCCTCGCGGCCTTCCAGCGCGGCCGCGCGCACGGTGGCGTCGTCGTCCAGCGGGTCGCGCTGGTCGAGCATGCCGAACGTCAGTCCGCCGCGCTTGGTGACTCGCCCGGAATCCGGCTCCTGAGTGCCTTTGAACAGGTGCAGCAGCGTGGATTTGCCGTCGCCGTTGCGGCCGACGATGCCGATGCGGTCGCCCTCGAATACGCCCTGCGTCACATCGGTGAAGATGGTTTTGGTGGCGAAGGCGAGTGAAACGTGTTCCAGTCCAAGGTCATAAGTCGGCATGACTCACCAATGTAGCGTCAGCGGTGGGCATCAACGTCTGAACCACCACCCGCCCCCGCTGGCTCGTCATGTTCGCCCCCGCTGGCGGGGGCGAACTCGCAGTTCGCTAGCGCAGGGATTGGGCGTAGGTGTTGCAGCGGGCGGCGAATCCGCCGAACACCTGCTCGGCCAACGGCTGCAGGCGCGGATTATATTCGGCGAACGCTTCGCGCAGCTGCGACTTCGATCCGCCCACCGCCTTGAGGTCCTTGACCATCGAGGACTCATCCAGCCATTCCTCCAGCAACGTCGGCGTCACTTCGAGATGGAACTGCATGCCCAGCGCCGAGCCGATGCGGAACGCCTGCACCTTGGTGTGCTCGGACCGCGCCAGCAGCTGGGCGCCGGCGGGAAGCCCCACCACGTCGTTGTGCCAGTGCAGCACGTCGATCTGCTTGTTCCACATCGAGAAGTAATTGTGCTTGTCAACGCGCTTGATCGGCGCGAACCCGATTTCCGGCGACTCGCCACGGCTGAGTTTGCCGCCCAGCGCGGTGGCGATGATCTGATGGCCGAGGCACACGCCCAGCACCGGCTTGCCGACGCTGATGGCCGCCTTGACCAGTTTCGCCTCGACCTTGAGACCGGGATACTTGTCATAATCCAGCGCGCCCATCGGACCGCCCATAATCACCAGTCCGGCGACCTGCGCGAAGTCAGGCAGATCGGGCTTCTTTTCCTTGGCGATGTTCACCACCGTGGACGACATGTTCAGGTCATCCAGGTTGTCCAGGATGCGCCCCGGCTTCTCCCACGGGACGTGCTGCACGATAAGCACTTGCGATTGCGTCATAACTCCATTGTTGCATCACCTACGTAAACTTTGCACACCGTTTCTTCATCTTTCGTATTTCCAGCCGCGCCCGGGCGGCCGCGCAATCACATTTGCCGGGTGGTTTGTCTGGCGGTTTGTCGCATAACGCGAATACGCTCGACATTATGACACAAGCCTCAGAACCGCAGAATTCCAATACTTCCGAGAACGCCGGCGTGGCGCGCGCCGCGGCCGGTCTGAAGCTGTATGACACGGCTTCGCACACGGTCTCGCGTTTCACCCCGATCAAGCCCGGCCAGGTGGGGATCTACGTGTGCGGCGCCACCGTGCAGAGCTCCCCGCACATCGGCCATATCCGAGCGGCCGTCGCGTTCGATGTGGTGCGGCGATGGATGCTGCGGCTGGGATATCAGGTCACGTTCGTGCGCAACGTGACCGATATCGACGACAAAATCCTCGACAAGGCGGCCGTGGCAGGCCAGCAGTGGTGGGCGCGCGCATACTTCTACGAGCGGGAGTTCACGCAGGCGTATGACACGCTTGGCGTGCTGCCGCCGACGTATGAGCCCCGCGCGACCGGGCACATGATCGACATGATCGACCTGATCCGCCGCATCATCGACAACGGTCACGGCTACGTAGTTTATGACGCGGATGGCAAGCCGACCGGCAACGTGTATTTCGACGTGGCGAGCTGGCCGCATTACGGCGAGCTGACCCATCAGAAGCAGGGCGCCGCCGAGGCCGACGAGGCCGACGCCGTGGCTGACCGCATGGGCCCGTCCGTGGATGCGGCCGGCGACGACAAGTACAATCCGATCGACCCCGCCGACGCATCCCCCGACAAGCACGATCCGCGCGATTTCGCGCTGTGGAAGGCGCCGAAGCCCACCGACCCGCAGGACGCGCGCTGGTCGACGTCGTTCGGCGTGGGCCGCCCCGGCTGGCACATCGAATGCTCGGCCATGAGCCACCGGTATCTGGACGGCATGTTCGACATCCACGGCGGCGGACTGGACCTGCGCTTCCCCCATCACGAGAACGAGATGGCGCAGACGCGTGCCGCCGGATACGAGTCGGCCGCACGCTGGATGCATTCGGCGGGGGTGACCGCCAAGGGCGAGAAGATGTCGAAGTCGCTGGGCACCGGCCTGTCCGTGCCGAGTGTGCTGGCCGAGCACTCCGCATGGGTGGTGCGCTATGCGCTCGGCTCCGTGCAGTACCGTTCGATGCTCGAATGGTCCGACCAAGCGCTGGTCGAGGCCCAGGCCGCATACGAACGCATCATGAACTTCATCGAGCGCGCCGGCGTGGCTTTGGGCGAGCAGCCCGAGCGCGCCGAGATCGCCGGGGTCAGCGCCGATGATCTTCCCGCCGATTTCGTCTCCGCGATGAATGACGACGTGAACGTCTCCGGCGCCACGGCGGCGATCTTCACCGCGATTCGCAACGGCAACACGCTGCTGAGCAAGCTGGATGACCGTGCCGACGGCGATGCGGCCCGCGCCGAGGTGCGCAGCGCCCTGGTCGCGGTGCGGGCGATGCTGGATGCGCTGGGACTGGATCCGCTGGCCGAGCCGTGGGCCGGTGCCGCAGGCGCGGACGGCAACGGCGAGAGCCGCGAGCATGATGTGCTGGACGCCCTGATCACGGAGCAGCTGAACGCCCGCGCCGAAGCGCGCAAGTCCCGCGACTTCGCCAAGGCGGACGCGATTCGCGACGCGCTGGGCGCCGCCGGCATCGCCATCGAGGACGGCCCGCAAGGCAGCACGTGGAGTTTGAAGTAATCCTCCCCGACACTGTGTGATCCGTTATGTTGAGCCCCGCCCCCAAAGCGGGGCTCAACTGGTTACGGTTATGCAATCGGAGCATATTTTGACGGTGAAAGCGACGATAGCAGCCCAGCATTGTCGCTGGCATTATGCCAGCAAATGCAATCAAATGCCGAGCAGGAACGCCCCGGCATCATCGCGGGACAGTCATGATCATCCGATCCTGTTCTGCTCCTTAATCGAACACGAAATCGACATCCACGATATGCAGCCGCTTGGTCAGCTCCTTCTCCAAGTCTCGCTTGCACTCCACCAGATCCTCAACGTCAATGCTCTGCCCGATACCGCTCAGATACACATCGACCGTATAGTTCATGCCGGTCTTGAACACCAGTACCTGCTCGTAATCGGTGTTCTGCGGCAGATGCCGCTGCGCCGCCGACTCCACGAACGCGTTCGTCGCATCGTCGTCATGCACTCCGCCGACCAGTTCCACGAACGCGTCCTTGAGCACACCGAACGGCTCCTTGATCGTGAGCAGCACCAGTGCGACGGTGATGAAGAAATCACCGGTGTAATGCAGGAAATCCAGAGGGCCGCCAGCCGGCAGGAACCACAGGAACACGGCCACCACACCGATGCCGAACGACATCGAACCGTCGACCAGCGTGCTCTTGCACTCCGCGGTCAGCATCGTGCTGGAATTGCGGATGCGCCGGTTCTCGCGCCGGTAATACAGGTACAGTCCTAGGCAGACGGCCACGGTCAGGATCTCGTAAATCACCACGGGCCCGGTCTCGATGCGCCCGCCCTGCCCAAGCACGAAATAGTCATAGGCGACGCGCGTCACATCGACGAGAGAGAAGAGCAGCAGCGACATCGTCAGCATCGCCTTGCAGATGGCGTATATCGGTTCCAGAGCGAACATGCCATTGGGGAAGCGCTCGGTGGTGCGCACGGTGCGCGACGACAGGTATGCGGCGACGAGGCCGGACAGCACGGAGATGACGGTGAAGGAGAAGTCCAGGAACATGGCCTTCAGACCGGTCATGAAGAACACGGCCATGCCTGCGAGCACCTGCAGGATGTTGATGACGATGCCCACGATCAGGGCTTTGCGTTCGATGGTTTTCTGGTGTGGCATAGGCGGGCCTTCCATATTGCACGGCATGTCTGCGTCGGCGTCAGCGCGGCAGTCTGCGTATAGGTTGGGTCCGAAGGATAATCAAAACAGCTCAGCGATCCAATAATCCACGGAAATTATTGCCCTTCCATGGTAACGGAAACGAACGATTCCGGGCGTGTCGGTTCGCGCTGAGCGTGCGGGAATCCCCGCCGCCCACAAGGCCAACGGTTCTGTCGCATTTCCGCCGCTCTCTCGCGTCGGTCCCACGCGCAGCCGCGACCGCCGAACGGCGCCCCGCGGCACCTCTCCGTCGCCGTGCGGGCCGCCTCGGCGGCAACCCGCTGGTTTTCCGCCGCAACGGCTAGACTGGTTCGCATTATGGCTGCTTTTAGTTCTTTGACAGACCGGCTCTCGAATGCGTTCAAGCATCTGAAGAGCAAGGGCAAACTTTCCGAGGCGGATATCGACGGCACGATCCGTGAGATCCGCCGCGCGCTGCTCGACGCCGATGTGGCGCTCGACGTGGTGCGTTCCTTCACCGCGCGCATCCGCGAACGTGCGCTCGGCACCGAAGTGTCCGAAGCGCTCAACCCGGCGCAGCAGGTGGTCAAGATCGTCAACGAGGAGCTGACGGATGTGCTCGGCCAGGGCGTGGACCGGCCGCTGAACTTCGCCAAGAACCCGCCGACGATCATCATGCTGGCCGGCCTGCAGGGCGCCGGCAAGACGACGCTCGCCGGCAAACTCGGCTACTGGCTGAAGGATTCCGGCCACACGCCGCTGCTGGTCGCCGCCGACTTGCAGCGTCCGAACGCCGTGACCCAGCTGCAGGTGGTCGGTGAACGCGCCGGCGTGCCGGTGTACGCGCCCGAGAAGGGCGTCCAGTCCGACGGGGGCGACTCGGTGTCCGCGCCGGGCGAGACCTCCGGCGACCCGGTGAAGGTGGCCCGCGATTCGATCGCGCTGGCCAAGCAGAAGCTGTACGACACGGTCATCATCGATACCGCCGGCCGACTGGGCGTCGACGAAGTGCTGATGCAGCAGGCCCGCGACATCCGCGATGCCGTGAACCCCAACGAGATCCTGTTCGTCATCGACGCAATGATCGGCCAGGACGCCGTCCAGACGGCCAAGGCGTTCGACGAGGGCGTGGATTTCACCGGCGTGGTGCTGTCCAAGCTCGACGGCGACGCCCGCGGCGGTGCGGCGCTGTCGGTGGCGAGCGTGACCGGCAAGCCGATCCTGTTCGCCTCGACCGGCGAAGGGCTCAAGGACTTCGAGGTCTTCCACCCCGATCGCATGGCCTCGCGCATCCTCGACATGGGCGATATCCTCACCCTGATCGAACAGGCGCAGAAGCAGTTCGACGAGGAGGAGGCCCGCAAGGCCGCCCAGAAGATGGCGGAAGGCGAGTTCGGACTCGACGACTTCATGGATCAGCTGCAGCAGGTGCGCAAGCTCGGCTCGATGAAGTCGCTGCTCGGCATGATCCCCGGCATGGCGCAGCACCGCAAGGAACTGGAGCAGTTCGACGAGAAGGAGATCGACCGCACCGAAGCGATCATCCGGTCGATGACCCCCGAAGAGCGGCGCAACCCGAAGATCATCGACGGCTCTCGCCGCGCCCGCATCGCCTATGGTTCCGGCGTAACCGTCTCGGCGGTCAACGGGCTGCTGCAACGGTTCGAGCAGGCCGCGAAGATGATGAAGCGCATGAGCAACAAGGCCATGGGCGGCATCCCCGGTTTCGGAGGCCCCGCGGTAGGCGGCGGCAAGAAGGGCAAGGGCAAGAGCAAGAAGAAGGGCTCGAAGTCCGGCAATCCGATGAAGCGCGAGGCCGAGGAGAAGGCGTTGCGCGACAAGCTCGCCGGCAAGGGCTCCGGTTCCGGCAAGTCCGGCGGGTCCGCCTTCATGAAGAAGCCGCAGAATCCGGCTCTTCCGGCCGGGCTGCAGGATGCGCTCGACGCGAACGGTGGCGAGCTTCCGCCCAACTTCGGCGGCGGCCTTTCCGGTCTGCTCGGCTGATTCGGCCCGTTTTTCTCTGGCGCCGGGTGGGTATGGACGTTTTCGGCCATCCCCGCCCGGCGCCAAATCATTTGCCATATCTTCGCAGCTTTCCACTCGCCGCGAATTCGCAACGGCTGCCGGTACACTGAAAGCCATTATTCACTCGTTGGAATGTTAGGTAAGGAGTTCGGCGGTGGGCGTGTTGTCGTGGATACTGCTGGCGGCGTGCATGCTATGGTCGGCGTTGCGGTTCCTGCCAGCCGGACGGGAAGCGCACATGCCGACGATGCCTTACATGATTGCGCTGATTCGTTTTTTGTGGATACCGTACCTGGTCATCGCGGTATGGGCCGGTCTGGTCGGCTCGTGGTGGCAGTGCGGTGTCGCCGTCGCCGGCATCGTGTCGATACTTGCCATGCAGGTTCCGTATTGGACGAACATGCCGCGGGAACGATGGCACCACCAGCGTGGAACATCCCATGAAACAGCGTCAGACGACCATCGCCAGACCGCGCGATCCGCCGACGCCGAGCCGACCGCGAACCCGCCGCAGGCGAGCGGCGACACCTACCATCTGATGACGTTGAACTGCCGCTATGGCAAGGCGAGCGCCGACGCCATCATCGCGGCCGTGCGGGAACGACACATCGATGTCCTCGCGCTTCAGGAACTCAGTACGGATCTCATCAAGCGTCTTGAGCGCGGCGGCCTGCACAGGATCCTCCCCTATCGGCAGCTCGGTACGCCCCGCGAAAAGACCGACAACGGCGGCTTCAACGGCATCTGGTCGCGCACCAAGCCGAAACGCGGCACGCATGGCATTGTCTCGATACCTGCGGCCGACGTGCCGGGCATCATGCTGCAAACCGATGACGGCACCTCCGTGGCATTCGCATCCGCGCACACCAAATCGCCGATGCGCGGCTGTCGGGAATGGTCAGACGGCATCCGGTCCCTGAGCGCGCTGGTTCCGACGCCGCGCAAGTCGGTCAGCGCAGGTACTGGCCGCGCGGAACGTGCCACCGGCCCGAAAGCCGGACGCGACGGTGGTTCCGCATATCCCGACGTCGATATCGCGGTGCTCATGGGCGACCTCAACGCCGATATCGACCATGCCAGCTTCCGCGAGCTGCTGCGGTCCGGATTCCGCGACGCCGCACTGTCACAGGCTCGCGGACATGTCAATACCTTCCCCAGTCAGGTGCCGTGGCCGCGCATCGAGCTCGACCACATCATGGCCGCGACGCGAGAATCCGCGTCAGGCTCCGCCGCCGAGCCGGCACGAGCCGTCGCGTTCAGCGGCGTCGAATCATTCGTCGTGGAAGACACCGATCACCTCGCGCTGACCGCCACAATGACTATTTGAGCGTCATGCCACACGGACAGCATGGCGGATATGCGTCACTGAGCGCGCCCACCGTCACTGAGCGCGGGCACACTCACAGTGACGCACCCACGAAACCCTTGCAATCACTGGGTTTCCGGGTTGTGTCATGCTGTGCGGGCACACGCAGCGTGACGCAACCCGCTCACAGTGACGCAGAATGACCGAGACGGCCCGCTCCCGGCACGTCAAAACAACAATGCCGCATGGGCTCCCGTAGAAGTCCATGCGGCGAGGCTTGGATTGCCCGACTACAGCACCGCCATCGCGAAATCCACGAGCAGCTTGATGCCGTACAGGACGATGATGCCGCCGCACACGCGGTTGAGCACTCCGATGATCTTCGGATTGAACTTGTGCGCGAACGCGTTGACGACGAGCGTGACGCCGAGGAACCACATCACTGAAGCGGTCTCAACGCCCGTGATGAACGGGGTGGCCTGCTGCGCGCTCAGCGTAGCCGCAAACGCACCGAGCATCAATGTGCCGTCGATGATGGCCTGCGGGTTGAACCACGTGACCACGCATGCGGTGCCAACGGTCTTCAGCAGTCCACGCAGACCGAGACGCTTGGCAGGGGCTTCAGCACCAGCGACCGGACTCGCCGTCGAAGCAGTCGCAGCAGCAACAGCACCGGCCCCAGCGCCGTTCTCGGAAGTCGACTTCTTCTTCGGCAGCAGCAGTCCCAGACCGATGCGCACCACGACGGCGCCGCCCAGGCCAAGCACCACGGTCTGCAGCCACGGATGCGTCTGCATCAACGCGCCGATGCCGAAAAAGCACGCCAGCGACAGCACGATATCGAAGAAAATCACGATCACCGCAGTAATCAACGCGTTGCGACGCGTACGCGTCAACGCGGAATTGATCACGAACAGATTCTGCATGCCGATTGGCGCGACATACGCCAATCCCATCGTCAAGCCCTGGAAATACAGACCCATCATCACTCCCGACAATCATTTGGTTGGGTCATCATCACCCAACCAAAACCAGCCAATATGCCATCAGCTGGATTTCCTCACGCGGATTGCAAGTTATACAAAATCCGCCTTATTCCAACACCTTTGCCATATTCTACAGATTCGATTACACTTGGCAACCAGCCAAGAACAGAGCAATGCACCCAACCAAAAATCAGGCATCATGACACGCAGCACACCATTGGACATCAACTGGGAGCCGGACCGCAGCAGCGGCGAGCCCATAACCGAACAGATCGTCGGTTTCATGTGCGCCCGCATCTCAAGCGGCGACTGGCCGATCGGATCAAGACTGCCCAGCCAGCGGGTACTGGCCGAACGCTTCGGCGTGAACCGGTCCACCATCATCGCCGCGATCGGAGAGCTCGCCGACTACGGCATCGTCGAAGGCCGGCACGGCGCCGGCACACGCATCGCCAGCAACACGTGGTCGCTGATGCTGCCGGGCGCGCCGGACTGGGCGGATTACGTGTCGTCCGGGTTCTTCAAGGCGAACAACGACACCATTCAGACGATAAACCGACTCGAATTCGACCGGTCGAAAACCCGTCTCGGCACCGGCGAGCTCGACCCGCGGCTGTTCCCCCGTGACATGTGGCGGCGCGTGGCCGGCGAAGCCGCGGCCGAGATAAGCTCGCTCGGGTATCCGCCGCCGGAGGGCCTTGACGTGCTGCGCGAGGCGATAGCGGCGCACATGGAGGCATGGGGCATCAGCTGCACGCCCGGGCAGGTCCTTGTATCATCCGGCGCATTGCAGGCGTTGCAGATGATTTCGGTGAGTCTGCTGTCGGCCGGATCCACGGTCTATGCGGAGGCGCCGAGCTACATCAAGTCGCTGCAGGTGTTCCAATCGGCCGGCATGAAACTCGCCGGCGTACCGATGGACGAGCATGGCCTTGACGTGGATGCGCTGGGGAAGCTGATGGGCGGCGGGTCGCAGTCCGAGGGGATGACGGCGGCGGTACCGTCCGCCCCGCAGACCTCACTGCCGCCGCGGGCCAAGGCCACGCGCGAGAACGACGCGGTGCTGTATACAATCCCCACCAACCACAATCCCACGGGCGTCACGATGAGCGAGCCACGCCGTCGGGCGCTCATCGCCTCATGCGTGGCGAACCGGTTGCCGATCATCGAGGACTGCGCATACCAGGACCTCATCTTCGACGGGGATACGCCGCACACGCTCAAATCGTTCGATGAGACCGGCATGGTGATTACGCTGGGCAGTGCGTCGAAGGCACTGGCGCCGGGACTGCGCATCGGCTGGATCGTGGCGGACGAGCGCATCGTGCAACGGTTGGCCGACGTGAAGATGCAGATGGACTACGGGGCGAGCACGCTGAGCCAGTGGGTGTTCGCGCGGTTCCTGTCCAGCGGCCTGTATGACGAGTACATGGTCTCGCTGCGCATGCAGCTACGCCGGCGGCGGGACGCCGCACTGGAGACGCTGGAGCGACTGTTCGCCGGCCATGCCCACTGGAACGTGCCGCGCGGCGGTTTTTACGTCTGGCTCACGTTCGACGAGCCGGTGCGCACAGGGCGCCTGTTCCAGCGCGCAATCGAGCACGGCGTACTGCTCAACCCCGGCGACATCTACGATTTCGAGGGGGACAACTCGCTGCGCCTGAGCTACTCCTACACCACGCCGGAGGAGTTCGCGGCCGCCGCCGAAACCCTGGCCTCTTTGGTATAGGCCTCGATGGCGGCTTCGGGCTGGACAACGTCCAAGCAAACCCGCCGTTATCCGTCTCGAAACCGCCCGCTGCGACCGGCCAAGGTACCCCATGTGGCCGTATCTCGTTTTCAAGGGGTTGATTTCGGCTCCGCCGGACATCTATCTGCGTTTCAAGGGGGCGCCAAAACGCGATATCCGAAGTATGATCGGCGAAATACCACCGGAATCATGCGGTTCTTGGGCCACTTATACTTTGTGACCAACCCCTCGAAACGCAGATAGGCATTCGGAACAACACGAATCAACCCCTCGAAATGCAGATAGCCCCGAATCCTCCGCCAGTGAATGCCGACCAGGCTTTCAAGCATCACGTCAGGCACCTTGCGCGCCGATGTTTTTTGCCACGTCGACCCCGACGATCGCTTGCCAGCTCCAGCGTGTCGGGTATCCACCCCTATGCGTTATAATTTATCGGTTATTCGTGATGGGTGGAGCCCTCTCATTCTGCCTTTCATGAGGAACACGTGGGTTCTCGGTTGAGGTGCCCCACACACAATCGAAAATCCGCAAACCTAGTATTACAAGGAGAGCCATTTTGGCAACCAAGATTCGTCTGAAGCGCATGGGCAAGAAGTTCTACGCCTTCTACCGCGTGGTCATCACCGATTCCCGCAACAAGCGTGACGGCCAGTCCATCGAGGAGATCGGCACCTACAACCCGAACACCCAGCCTTCGACCATCCAGATCGACTCCGAGCGCGCACAGTACTGGCTCGGTGTCGGTGCTCAGCCGTCCGAGCCTGTGCTCAAGCTGCTGAAGATCACCGGCGACTGGCAGAAGTTCAAGGGCCTCGACGGCGCCGAAGGCACGCTGAAGACCGTGGAAGCCGGCCCGGACGCCGCAGCTCGCGTCGAAGCCGTGGAAGCCGAAGCCCAGAAGCTGAAGGCCGCGAAGTCCGCCGCTGACGCCAAGGCCAAGGCCGAAGCCGAAGCTGCCGCTGAAGCTGAAGCTGAAGCTCCCGCCGAGGAAGCGCAGGCTGAGTGATCATGCTCGCGCAGGCTGTGGAACACCTCATCAAGAACATCGTCGATTTTCCCGATGACGTTTCGGTCAAGTCCCACGAGAACGCGCGCGGCGAACTCATTCGCGTGCGCGTGAACCCGGAGGATATTGGCCGCGTGATCGGCCGCAGCGGCCGCACCGCCAATGCGATCCGCACCGTGGTGCAGGCACTTGCCGACCACAAAGTGCGCGTCGACATCATGGATGTGCGCAGGTGAACCCTAGCGTGGAGCGTCAACAACACTCTGACGACCCTCAGCAGCGCGAGTTGCTGAGGGTCTGTCGTATCGGACGCGCGCAGGGGCTCAAAGGCGAGGTCACCGTGCAGATCTTCACGGACGAGCCGGAATATCGGTTCGCTCCCGACTCCGTGCTGTACACGCGCGACGGTTCGCAGGAATACGTCGTCGAGTACGCGCGCACATTCAAGAACCGTTGGATCGTTAAGTTCGAGGGCATTGATGACCGCGACGCCTCCGAGGCGGCGAATGGCATCGAGCTGTACGGCGAGGCTGACGATCCCGAGGACATGCTGGAAGAGGACGCCTGGTATCCGAAGGATCTGGTCGGGCTTGAAGCGCGGCTTGCCGAGGGCAACGGGCTCGGTCTGCCGGCCGGCCAGGTCATAGGCAAGGTCGTGGACGTACTCGACAGCGCGCAGACGCTGTTGAAGATTCGCCTGGTCTCGCCGGTTCGGGATTCCGTCACCGGCGAAGTGACGGAATCGACCGCACTGGTGCCGTTCGTCGACGAGTTGGTGCCCGACATCGACCTCGAAGAGGGGTATCTGACGATCGACCCGCCCGGCGGGCTGATTCCGGGACTGTGATTCGGCCCCGGTCACCCTTCAGTGTCCGACAGCTGCGGCTGTCGGACACTGTCATATATGACGGCGTTGTTGCCGGGCGCCGAGCCGAGTCCGGCAACAATGCGGCGCGCCCGGATGCGTAGCAAGGCTGACAGACGCGATTTATAAAATCATGCGATTCCAGTCAGCCGGCGCCGACGAACCTGCCACACATCCAGGCGTGTCGCGACGCTCATGCCGTCGGACTGCGGGATTCGCTACGCTGGAGAACATGAAGATCGATATCGTGTCCGTGTTTCCGGAGTATTTTGACGTGCTGAACCTGAGCCTGTTCGGCAAGGCGCAGGAGAAGGGTCTCGTCACCGTCACCGCGCACAACCTGCGCGACTGGACGCATGACGTGCATCATTCCGTTGACGATACGCCGGCCGGCGGCGGTGCCGGCATGGTGATGAAACCTGAGGTTTGGGCGGAATGCCTGGATGACCTGCTCGGTCTGGCACCCGCAGTCATCGCGCCGGACGCGGTATCTTCCGACGCGCACGACGATGATTCGGCCTCCGTCAGTCCGTCCGGCGCAGTCAACTCGGCGGAAGCAGCCGATACGACCGATGCGGCCGACTCGGGCCATGCAGGTAATCCGACCGACGCAGCCGCTTCCGTCACTTCCATCGTTTCCGATACCACGAGCGACACCAGTGGAGCTGGCGGGAACGCCACGCCGGTTCTCATCTTCCCGAATCCCTCGGCGCCGCTGTTCACGCAGCGCGACGCGACCGAACTCTCGCACACCGACCATCTGCTGTTCGGCTGCGGCCGATACGAGGGCTATGACGCGCGAATCCCTGAGTATTACCGCGCGCAGGGCGTCGACGTACGCGAATACTCGATCGGCGACTACGTGCTGAACGGCGGCGAGGTGGCGGTTTCCGTGATGCTGGAGGCGATCACCAGACTGCTGCCGGGCTTCATGGGCAATCCCGATTCGATCGTCGAGGAGTCGTACACGGGCGGCAACGCACTGCTGGAACACCATCAGTACACCAAGCCGGCCACGTGGCGAGGCATCGCGGTTCCGCCGATCCTTACCAGCGGCGATCACGGCAAGGTCGACCGGTTCCGCCGCGACGAAGCGTTGACCCGCACCAACGACATTCGCCCGGATCTCATCGAGCAGCTCGATTGCCGGCAGCTCGACAAGCAGGACCGCAAGACCCTCATCGCCCTTGGCTGGGAGGTCTCCGGAGCTCGTCCGCGCAAGCTGCAGTAAGTCGCTTGGCACACGTCATCAGCCACTATCCCCGCAAAAGTTGAGTCTCACACACTCAACTTTTTCACTGTGGGTAAAATCCGGGAATGTCAAGACGGAATACCGGTAGGTAGTGGCGCAAGGCAAGAGGAGGAGCTCCGAGAGGGGTTCCGGGAACGGCCACGATAGACCACACCGGCAAGGCCAGTCACCCGGCCGGCGCGGCAAGCCAACCCGTTCCACTCCGATATGCGAGGAGTACCGATTATGGCAATGTTTCCGGCTTTGATGAATGACACGATGTTCTCTGTCCTGTTTGACGACCCGTTCTTCGAGGGTTGGCGTTCCGCCGACAACAGCGCGGCGATGACCCCGACGAACATGATGAGTACGGACGTGCGCGAGAACGACAAGGGCTATGACGTGGACATCGACATGCCCGGCTTCAAGAAGGACGACATCAGCGTCTCGCTGAACAACGGCTATCTGACCGTGTCCGCCCATAAGGACGAGGACAGCGGCGACAAGGATGAGTCCGGCAAGTGGCTTCGTCGTGAACGTTACGTCGGCACCTGCTCGCGCAGCTTCTACGTCGGCGATCAGGTGAAGGAGAACGACATCCACGCCAACTACCAGAACGGCACGCTGCGCATTCAGGTTCCGAAGATCGAGGCGCAGCCGCAGGTCGAAAGCAAGCACCAGATCGCCATTGAGGGCTGATGCCTGATGGCCGGCCGTACAGGTCGGCGGCGGAAACAACAGTCAAGCAAAAATCCCGTGACCGGCATGCGGAACATGCAACCGGTCACGGGTTTTTTATTGGCTCGTTGGTATTTCGCCCCACCCCGGCAGCGGGAGCGACCATTCGGCTTACAGGCCGAACACCTTCACGCGGGAGTCAACCGGCTGCTTGTCAACCGGAGCCGCGGCCTGGGCGACGGTGCCGAACGGCATCTGCGCCTGCAGCACCCAGCTGGACGGCAGACCGAATTCGGCGGCGACCGCCTCGTCGATCAGCGGGTTGTAGTGCTGCAGGGATGCGCCAAGCCCCTTCTCGGCGAGCGCGGTCCACACGGCGAGCTGCAGCATGCCGGCGGCATCACGGGCGAATCCGGGGAAGTTCGCAGCGTAGGTCGGGAAGTTCTTCTGCAGCTGCTTGGTCACGTCGGTGTCGTCGTAGAACAGCACGGTGCCGTGGCCGGCGGCGAAGGCGTTGATCTTGGCCTCGGTGGCCTTGAACGCTTCGTCATCGCTCACGACCTTGCGCAGCGTCTCCTTGACGATGTTCCACAGCTTCTGGTTGGCGTCACCGAACAGCACGACGGCGCGCTGCGGCTGGGAGTTGAACGCGCTCGGCACCTGCACGGTGACATCCTCGACGGTCTTGACGATCTCCTGATCGCCGACCGGGGATTCGGAGGTCAGCACGTACTGCGAGCGACGGGCCTTGAGTTCCTCGATGAAGTTCGACATGATGGCATCCTTTCGCGATGGCATTGCGTTTTGTTGTTTCACTGTCTTCTAATAGCTCGATTCGATACCTCGATTCGAGGCATTCCATGATTAACGATACGTGCGCCATGCGACCCACATGCCGATGTTCTCTGTCAGAGAATATTAGCTAGGTAACATTCGGCACGGCGGCGATTGGGCCAAGACCGCTTCGGGCTCGCAGCAACGGGCTACACTCGCCTCGGCCGCTCACTCATCCGTCGCGCCCGAGGTCTCCGAGGCCTCCGACGTCTCAAGCGCGGACTCGATATACCACACCGCGGTCTCGCCATAATCGCGATGCTCGGCGAGGACCCATCCCTCGGGCGGCACGGGCTCGTCGGAACGCGCGGATCGCTCCAACACGATCGTCGTATTCCCGCCGGCGATTCCATGGGCGACCATGTCCGAGAGCAACTGGTTGCAGTCCTCGGTGGCGAACGCGTACGGCGGGTCGATGAAGATCACATCGAACGCCGCCGACTTCGCGGAGCCGCCAGCAGCATCGGCGTTCGAGGCCGAGCGTGCGGCACCCGAAGCGACGTACTTCTCGGCTCTGGCCCTGATGACCCGGGCCGTCATGCCACGCTCCCACGAACGGTTCCGCTGCAGCGCGGTCAACGTCTTGGCGATCAGCGCCGCCGCCGGAGCGGAGGACTCTACCGCCACCAGCTCCCTCGCGCCACGGCTCAACGCCTCGATGCCCAGCGCCCCGGTCCCGGCGAACAGATCCAATACGCGGGCGTCGTCCAGCCCCTGCCATGAATCCAGATGCGAGAATATCGCCTCTTTGGTCCGGTCGGTGGTCGGCCGGGTTCCGGTTTTCGGCGTGGTCAACGCGACGCCCTTGAATCGTCCTGAAATCACATGCATGACACCATTATGGCCGCCCCGGCGAAACGACCGCAACCGCACCACCGGTCCTGCATGGTCGTACGTGCCATATATCAGACGGCTCCGATACGCGACTCAGCTTGCTCACATGCCTCATATGCTATGATGCTTTGCGGGTACCCTTGCTCGGATACTCACGGCGACCCGCGTAATTTGACCGTTTGCGGGTCGCTTTTTCATCTGGACATACCTTCGACCACCCCCAGTCGCTACGCTCGACAGCCCCCCGCCAGCGGGGGCTGTCGAGCGTAGCGAGACTGGAGGCGGCCCCAGCCAGCCCACTCGCCAGCCTATGCGGCTTTTGCCGTGGCGGCGTGGGCGGAGATGCCGCACGCGCCAACGGGCACCGGAGCGTCGTCGGCATCGTCGTCGGCCTGCACACGCAGCATCGACTGATGCAACGTCAATGACAATCCAGGCGTCACCGCGAATCCCGGCTGCACCGGCTTATGGGCCGCACCGACTCCAGCCGCGACGGGCGAGGCGACGACGGACGCCGCAACACCCACCGCGCCGAGGGGAGCCGCAACAGGAACGACAGGAGCCGCAACCGCCCCGCCAGCCGGCGACACGACCACGCCCGCGCGATGGCGATGCCGCCCGGCACGAGCCGAATCCAGCACGCCCTCGTCGAACTCCCCGGTCTGCCGCGATACGATCGCCGCGCATGTGACCGCAGCGGACACGTTCGCCATCGTGCTCGGCATGCCGACGATGTTGCTGACCGGCACCAGCGGCACCAGAAGCTGCACCGGAAGACCAACCGCGGTGAACACGGTCGTCGCGGTCACGATCGCAGTGCCCGGCACGCCCGCGGTACCGATCGACGACAGCAGTCCGATCACCGCGAGCGCCACATAGCTCGCCGGCGAATACCCCAGTCCGAGCGCGTTGATGGTGAACACGGCCGACAGCATCGGCCACACACCGGCGCATCCCGGCATGCCGATGGTCGTCCCGATCGGGGTGGTGAAGTTCGCCACGTCCGCGCCGACGCCGACCGTGCCGAGCTGCCGTATGCTCAGCGGAAGCGTCGCCCCGCTGGACTGCGTGGCGAACGCCGTGGTCTGCGCCGGCAGCACGGCCTTGAAGAACGTCAAGGGCGGCACGTGCGCCACGAATTTCAGCAGCAGCCCGTTGACGACGAACGCCTGGATGATGTTGAGCACGAAGCCCAGCACGAGAATGCTCAGCAGCGCGAGCAGCGCGTCCGCCTTGGATGTGGTCGCGGCCGTCGAAGTCGCTCCCAGCACCACCACCGCGTACGGGGTGAGCTCGACCACGTAGCCGACGGCCTTGTAGATCACGTCCTTGGTCTGCTCGAAGAACCGTTTGACGACGCTCACGTCCTTCTGCCGACCGACCGACACGATGGCGATGGCCAGCACGGTGGCCGTGATGATGATGGGCACCACACGGTTGCCGGACAGGGCTCCGACGATGTTCTTCGGGAAGAAGTTGAGTATGACCTGGTCGAGCGGCGCTGTCTGCGAGGTGAGGAAACCGGCGGTCGACTCGTCGTCGACGAGTTTGACGCCCGAGCCGATGTGCAGCGGGATGGCCACACCCAGCGTCATCACGATGGCGATCAGATTGGTGAGCAGCAGCCAGCCGACCGACCGCAATCCGATGCTGCGCAGCTTTTTCAGACTGCCGACGTAGGTGATGCCGGAGATGATCGACACGAAGATCAGCGGCGCGACCAGCGCGGTGATCAGGTTGATGTAGATGTTGCCCAGCAGGTTGAGCGAGTCGACCTGCCCGTCGAACACGAGGCTCAGGGCGATGCCCAGCCCAAGCGCGAGCACCGTCAGCAGGCTGAAGTTGAGTTTGAAGACCGCACGCAGCACGGCGATCAGGGCGAACAGCACCACGGCCGACGCCCAGACCGCCACTGCGGTGGGATCGATGTTGGATAGCGCTCCCATCAGTCAGCTCACCTCGCCGAGGTCGGGCGGGTCGAGTCGGAGAGAGCCTGTGCCGCCGCGGCGTCGCCACGGTTGCGGCTCAGCGCCAGCGCCCCGGCGGCGGTCAGCGCGAGGCTGAGCGCGACGGATGCGATGACCGTGGCTTCGGCACCGGTGCGGGAGAGCGGCTCGTTGCCGGCGACGACGATTTTGCGGGACGGCTTGTTGCCGGCCGTGCTATCGTTGCCGCCAGCGTTGTCGGTGTTGCCTGCGACCGGATTGTTACCCGTGTCGCCGCTACCGCTGCCGTTACCGTTACCGCTGCCGCCGTTGTTGCCTCCGGCGAGCGCCGTGACCGCATTGGCGATGTTCTTCGTGGCGGTGTCGGTCGCGCTGATGGTCGCCTTCTTGTCGGACACGGTCTTTTCGGCCGCGGCGAGCGTCTTCTTGAATGCGGCGACCCGGTCGGCGGAGTAACCGTTCAGGCTCACCGTCTTGGCTTGTGCGATTTCGCCGCGCAGGTTGAGCAGGGAGTAGAAGTGGTCGGCCTGGGCGATGTATGCGTCACGGTCGTTGTTGACCTTGCGCCCGTAGTTCTTCGCCGCGCTCAGGTCGTCACCGGTGATGGAGAATCCGCCTTGGATGATCGCCTTGTCGTCGTACGTGGTGCCGTACCAGTTGAGCATGTATTCCCTCGCCGTGGGCTGCGGCTTGGCGTCGACGTTCGCGGTCTTGCCGTGGTAGTCCACGACCTCATCGGTCACGGGGCCGGCCGGCTGGTCGGTTCCGGGCAGCTGGGCGGCGTTGTTCTTGTTGTAGTGCAGCAGCAGCGGCACCTGCAGGCGGGTCGCGCCGACGCCCTTGGAATCGACGACGCCGTGGCTGCCGTCCTCGGTCACGAGGTTCGGCAGGTACGTGTTCACGAGATGCGTGTACAGGTCCGACAGCGGGTGGCTGCCGTTGTTGTAGTTGTCGCGGATGTGGAACGGCGAGCCTTTGCCGGACGTGCTGTCGAGGATCGTGTCGAACGTATACACGTGCTTGATGCCGTATTTGCGGGCTTCCTGGTTCACGTAGCGGATCGTGGCGTATGTGTTGCCGCACCAGGTCGCGCCGAAGAAGATGTAATGGTTGCCTGGCGACTGCAGCAGCTTCTCCAGTTCGCCGTACGTCACCGATATGAGCGAGAAGTCCTTGTCCTCGCCCTGCTTGAACACGCTGGCCGCGCCGGCCGAGACGTTGTTCAGGTAGTAGTTGGTGTAGAACTGGCCGTTGGTGCGGGTCGCGGCGTTCTTCGCGGTGCCCAGCACGCGGGTCAGCTCGGCGCTGTCGGCAACGTTCGCGGTGGATGCGAGCACCTTGTCGCCGGTGTTGTCCTTGTTGTAGGTGAACAGGGTCGGCAGGTCGACGACGTTTGCTGTGTTCTTGCTTTGCAAGTCGGTCAGGCCGAATTCGTCGATGGTCTGCTGGAACCGCTTGGCGAATGCGTCGACCGCGTTGTTCTTGTCGTTGATGTTGACGAGCGTGTCGGCTCCGGCGTTGTCGAGGTGCGGGTCGAAATTGTAGATCTTCTCGATGCCCTGCGCCTTGGCGGCGGTGTTGATGGCGGGCAGTGCGGCCGTCGTCGCGGAGTCCCACGTGCCGCCGATGAGTATCACGAAGTTGCCTTTGCCGTAGCGCAGGATGTCTTCAAGACGTTCCAGCGTGATGTTTTCGAACACGTGATCCGAAGGCAGGTTGGGGATGCCCGCGTAGTAGTCGAATGGCGTGTCTTCCTGGGATTGTGCGGCTGTTGCCGCCGTGGGCGTGGTTTCGGCGGCGGACGCGGCGTTCCCGCCCGTCAGCGCGAATCCGGTGAGACCGAGCGCCGCCGCGGTGAGCAGCGCCGCGGCTTTAGCGGCGATGGAGCCTCTCGTGAGGCTGTGGTTGGTGTTGGACATTGTTGTGGTTCCCTTCTGTATTTCTTCCGTATCGAATTGCGTTGGTACTGCTGCGCTGATGGCTCAGCGGGACGATGGTCCGTCGACGAGGTTGAAGTCGTACCGTGCGGTAGGAGCGCCGCCGCTGTCGGCCACGTTGAGACTCGCCGATGGCCCGGCGGATGGTCCGTTCGCCGGCGATGCGATGGGCTGCAGCACTTCGGTCGGCGCACTCGCGTCGGCACGGGCTTCGGTTGCGGCAATGGCGTTCGCCGTCGTCGCGGGGGCCGGCGTCGCGCCGTCTGCGATGTCGAATCCGTCGTCGGACCGGCCGCCGTTCGCTCCGGCGAGCGCGGGAGCGCGGCGCTTGTTGCGCACAATCAGCGCGGCGCCCAGCGTGCCGATGACGGCGAGCGCGATGACCACGCCGGCGACGATGCGCACCACCGGGCTGGTGGTTTCGGCCCGATCGGTGACCGGAGAGGCCTGCGTGGTGGTTTCCGCCGTATCAGTGCCGCTGTCGGTGATGCCGGATTCGGTCGTGGTGGTCTCGCCGCCAGCGGTGTCGGCGGTGTTGTCATCGCTGTTCTTCCGGGAGGCCGCGTCCTTCGAGGTCTGAGTGGCGGTGGCATCGGCGTTCGCGGCCGTGTCGCCTGTGATCCCGGCTGTGCTGCCCGTCGTGCTCTGGCCGGACTGTGTGCCGGTCGACTGCGCGGGCTGCGACTGTTGCGCGGTGGTGTTGCCCGTGGAGGGCTTCGTCGTCTGGGTGGCCGGCGAGCCCGAGGACTGCTTCGCCGGGGCCGGGGCCGATTGCTTCTGGTTGCTCGGCTTCGTGGCGGGGGCGGGCGTCGCCGGCTCCTCCTTCTGGGCGTGCTCCTTCTTGTAGTTCGCGCAGTAGCTGTCGAACGCGGCCTTCTGCGCTGAGACGTCGATGCCGCCTCCGGGGTTGGAATCGTAGGCCGAACCGCCACTGGAACAGCAGGCGACCGGATTGTAGTTGGTCGAGCACAGGTCGCACACGTCGCCGGCCGCGTAGGCCGTGCCGAGCGCGAATTGCAGGCCGCCGACCGCCATAGCGCCTATCACGGCCGAGCCGGCGAGCACGCGGATAAGCCGGCGCTTCACGGGCCGCCCGTTGCGTGGCGCTTCATGACGAGCTGATGATGTGGACATGGATATTCCCTTCTTCTTGTCTTCCGCGCCGTTTTTGGATACGGCGCGGCGGTACAGTTTGGTGGCGGCGAATCGCGATATACGAAAACCTGCGATGCGGCAGAATCCGCATCGCCGCGAATGATCCGGCAACCGTCGGTGTAATCTGCCGGGAGTGTGAGGAATCATGCCGGACGGCGAATCACAATCATCGCGATCGCGCCGGCAAACATCCGAAACGGACTATCGAGCGGTCTCTCACCGCTCGCGCATGATCGGCAGTCCGCCCGACAGTGAGCTGACAGCCGATGCCTTCACGCCTTCATTGACACACATAACGTACTCCTTGCTCGGATAAGACACCTGACCGGGGTGCCGCCCCATCATCCGGGGCCGGGCCTGTTCGCGGGTTCCCGTGAACGTTGACATCATCGTAGGCCCCGCGTCGCCGCATTGGCAAACCCGCGGTTATACATAGTTGTTATGGCCTCGTATCAACCCTATATTTGTTCACGATGACAGCGGCGACAACCGTTATGGCGAATATCACGACATTGCCGATGATCAGCAGACGGTTCATCGTGTACAGCAGCCATGCGATCAGCAGCAGGTCGACGAGCAGCGCGACGATGCACAACGCCGCGAGCCCGGATTGCGGCACGCGGCCGAGCAACGGCAGCGAGCGGAATGCGCAGAGCGATGAGCCGTCGCGCAGTATCAGGCGCAATGCGGCGACGGCGACCATCGCCTGCACCACGATCATCAGAATCGTGACGCTCGACGACACGGTTTTCGCGGAATTCCCGGCGATCAGCGGGCACTCCGCGGCGATCATGCCCACCGAAAGCAGGCGCACGGGAGCGCCGGTCCGAGCGGAACGCTCTCCCAGTTCGCGCGGCAACCATCCGTCCGCGCAGGCCGAGGCGACCGGATACGCCACGCAGCCGACCGCGGCATTGAGCGTGGTGAGCAGGGCGAACGCGGAGCCACCCACCACGAACGCGACCGTCACCGGAGCCGGGACGAATGCAGACAGGCTGACGGCGAGATCCCGGTTCGCGACCTGGGCTATCGGCAAGGCGCCGGCATCGGCCACGCAGATCAGCGCATACGTCACGGCGACCAGCAACAGCGAGACGCGCATCGCGCGGGGCACCGTCACCCGCGGACGGTCCGCGACCGCGGCATAGTTCGCCACGCCGGCCACCCCGTTCATCATGAACGTCATGTACACGCATGCGAACAGGAACGCCAGAGGCGAGCCGAGAAACGTGTAATGCGCGAGATTCGCGAGCCGCACGTGCGGCATTGTCACCGCAACGTACGTGCCCAACGCCGCCGCGAGCAGCACGGCCATCACCAGTTGGGCGATGGCGGCGATGCGGGCACCCAGCATGTGCACGCCGAGGAACAGCGCGACGACCAACGCCGCGGTCAGGCGTGTCGGCAGCATGGGCAGGCCGAGCAGCTGCGCCGCGGACAGCGCGTACGCGGAGATGTCGAACACGAGAAAACACAGGATATAGGCGACGATGCCGCCGAAGACGGGCGGCAGCAGCGTGCCGACCTGCTGGTACTGGCCGCCCGGGTAATCGCCGGACGAGCTGGCTAGCAGCTGCGGCACCAGCGCGAACGCGCCTCCCAGGCCACCGACCAGCGCGGCGAGCCACAATCCGGTGCCCGTGATGCCGACGCCGATGCCGGCCATCGACATGACCCCCAGACCGACGACATTGCCCGCGCCGAAAGCGGCCAGATGAACCGTGTGCAGTGAACGTGATGATGCCATGATGCCCCTCCCCGGCCGAAACCTTCATGACAACTGAACCACATCATGCCGGCGATGAGAACGCCGTTCCCATATGAAAAATCTATACTGTGTTCAAGCGCCACATTGTTCGATCGCGGATGGCGGGGCCGGGGCTCGTGTCCAACGACCCTATCCGCGGCGCATATCGCCCGTCGCGCGTCAGCTGCTGGTCAGGAACGTCTCGTTGCCGCGGGTGAAATCAAGCACCGCGCCGGCAAGCTCGACCTCGCCCGACAGATCGGGGTCATCGGCGAGCAACCGCCCCGCACGTTCGCGCGCGTCGGCGATGATCTTGGCGTCCTTGACCACGCGCAGCAGTTTCAGACCGGACTTGCCGCCCGACTGCGCGTCGCCGAGCACGTCTCCGGCGCCGCGGAACTCCAGATCGGCCTGCGCGATCTGGGCGCCGTCGAGCGTGCCCTGGATGACCTGCAGCCGCTGCTGCGCGGGACCGCCATCCTCAGCCCGCGAAATCAGGAACGCCCATGAATCCGTGCCGCCGCGCCCCACGCGCCCGCGCAGCTGGTGCAGCTGCGAAAGCCCGTACCGGTCAGCGTCGAAGATCACGATGCAGCTGGCCTGCGGCACGTCCACGCCCACTTCGATGACCGTTGTCGCCACCAGAACCGGCGTGGCCCCATCCGCGAAATCGGCCATGACCTGCTGCTTTGTCGCGTCATCGTCGCGGCCGGTCAGTGTCGCGAAACGGATGCCACGGAACTGCGGCAGCGATGACAGCCTGCGCTCGATCTCGGCCACGGAATGCAGCGGCGGCCGTGACGGAGCACCGTCACCATCCTCCTGCGATGGCGCGCTGGCGGCTGTGTTGGCGGCCGCGGTGGCGGATTCGCGCCTGTAGGTGTCGGAATCGTCGTACACGCCGATCTGCGATGCCCCACTTGTATCGTCATCGCCGTCCGATTCATCGTCGGCATCGATACGCGGGCAGACGACATACGCCCGCTCCCCCGCGTCGATGCGGCCGCGGATGTGGGCGAACATGGAGCCCATCATGCGGCCGTCGTCTTCAGGCACGATGAACGTGCGGATGGGCTTGCGCCCGCCCGGCAGCTCGGTGAGCCACGAGATGTCCAGATCGCCGAACCAGGTCATCGCCGCCGTACGCGGGATCGGCGTCGCGGTCATGACCAGCAGGTGCGGCACGACATCGTTTTTGGTGCGCAGGGATTCGCGCTGCTCCACGCCGAACCGGTGTTGCTCGTCGATGACGACGAGCGCGAGGTTCGGGGCCTGGAACGTCTTGGAGAACGCGGCGTGCGTGGCGACGATGATGCACGGGTCGCCGCTGGCCGCGAGCGCGAGAGCACGGCGGCGGGCGGCCAGTTTCATGCCGCCGGTCAGCAGGATGACCGGCACGTGCCGCGTGTTCGCGTCCGACTGCGCGTGCGCCGCGCCGTCTTGTTTCCCACTGCGTGCCCCACTGTGTTTCACGGGATGTTTCACGGCCGCGCGCCCCTTGGCATCTCCGTCATCGGCAGCGGATTCGGCGGCCTTGATCAGGTCGGCCGGGTCATTGGGAGACAGGGCATCGCGGGACGGGTCATCGCCCGTCTCGACGCTGTCAATCGCGCAGAGCATGGCGCTGATGGTCGCATGATGCTGCTCGGCGAGCACCTGAGTGGGCGCGACAAGCACCGCCTGATGGCCGGAACCCGCCGCCTGCAGCATGGCCGCGACCGCGACCACGGTCTTGCCGGAACCAACCTCGCCCTGCAGCAGGCGCTGCATCGGATATTCGCGGGCCATGTCCACGCCGATATCATCGATGATCTCCCGCTGGCCGCCGGTCAGCGGGAACGGCAGTGATTCGATGAACCGGTCACGCAGCGCCACGCCCGCACAAGGCAGGGCCGCATCCTTGCGGACATTGCTACGCGACTGGAGCAGCGCCGTCTGCGAGACGAACGCCTCCTCGTAGCGCATCGTGCCGATGGCCCGTTTGAAATCCGCGGTGTTGAGCGGGTCGTGGATGGCCAGGAACGCTTCCGCGCGATGCAGCAGATGATTCGATTCGCGCACCGATTCGGGCAGGACGTCCGGGATCGCGCGGGCCAGGCCGACGGCCACGGCGTTTCCTGACCGAGACTCGGCATCCGCTGGAGCGGTTCCGGCGCCGCTGATGCCGCCGTCTTCCATCGGTTTCATTGTTTGCGGGGCTTCCGTTGCCGCATCGCCCGGGAGATCCTGCCCGGTTCCGGCCAGCAACTCGATGCATTGCACTATCGACTCATGAATGTGTTCGCTGGAGATACGAGACGACGCGTGATACACCGGTCGGGGTCTGCTGATGCGACGCAGGCCCGCTTCGACGGTGTCGGCGTCGTATTTCAGAGCGCTCATCTGCACGACACCGGAGTATTCGCCATCAGCCGGACCGGAGCCGGGAGCGACCGTCATTATTTCGGGATGGGTGAACTGCAGTTGGCCGTTGAACTCGCTCGGCTCGCCGGCGATCACCACAATCGCGCCGGAACGCAGCCGCATGCTCAGCCAATCGACATACTGCTTCTTGTACGAGAAGAACACCAAACGGGCGGCGGCCCCCGCGATATGCCGGGAAACCGCGAAATCCCCGTCATCCACCACGGCCTCGAGCCGGTAGCCCCGCCGAACGTTCATCGGCACGACCCGCATGCCGCGCACCGACGCGGAGAACGCCATTCTCTCGCCGATACGGGCCTCGCGCAGTGCCCGCAGGGGCACCGGATCGGCGACGCGGAACGGATAGTAGGTCAACGCATCGCCCACCGTCACGACGCCAAGGCTTTTGAGCGCGCCGACACGCCGCTTGTTCGTCATGATCGACGACATGGTGGTGTTCAACGTGATGCTCATACGTCCCTATTGTGGTGTGCCGGCGGGACGGCATCGCATTGTCCCCTCCGCCAGCGGATATAAAGAGGCCCCGGAGTCTTGCGACTTCCGGGGCCTCAGTGAAACGTTATCGCGCGATGTCACGCAACCACACGCTGAACCTTGCCGGCCTTGAGGCACTTGACGCACACGCGGACGCGAACGTTCTGGCCGTCAACGGTGGTACGAACCGGCTGCAGGTTCGGGCGGAAGGTGCGCTTGTTGCGGATATGCGAGTGAGAAACGGTGTATCCGACCTGCGGACCCTTGCCGCACACTGCACAACGAGCTGCCATGATGGACTCCCTTAATAACCTTGATGTTCAAGTCTTCCGTGTTCCAGCACGGATGCTTGAACACACAACTTCACAATAATAGCGCCAAACACAAACAAATGCAAATCAAGCGTGTATCATTGCGGCTTTCACCTACACATCCACACAATATCACCCGTCTTGACTATTGCCGCATCCAGCAACTCTTCATAAAATCACGGTAAAACGGTTACTGTATGGCATACGATACATGCAACGCGGCAATCGTCAAGGAGGAATGATGCTCAATTCACTTAAAGGCCTGCTTTCACGCAAAAACGACGTGCCCTCCCCCACAGTGATCTCGTTGGGACAGGTGTGGGTCGACATCATGATGGACATCGACGCGATTCCCCAACCGGGCGGATTCGCCGTCGCGAACCATACCATGCCGTCGGTGGGCGGCAGCTTCCGCGTCATGCAGGCGGCCAGCCGGATTGGGGCGGCGACCAAGCACGCAGGCGTCATCGGCAACGGGCCGTGGGCGTCACTGATCCGCAAGGCTCTCAACGACAACGGCATCGAGCACATCGGCCAGGACCGCATCGACGCCGATTCCGGTTTCCGTCTGGTGCTCAACGACAGCGAGCGCAAGACGTTCGTCGCCACGTATGGCGCCGAATCACAAGGCAACGAGAACACGTTCGACTGCGTGGAGCCCGGCGAGGGCGATGTGGTGCACATCAGCGCCAACACGCTGATGGATCACAGCGCGTCAGGCATCGACGCCTTCCTGCATCGCACCTCTTCGGACCCGACGACGCGCGACTACAGCATCGTGCTCAATCCGACCAACACGCTGCACATGGTCAGCGACCACCTGCTGGAGGATCTGGTGCTGGTGCGGCCCATCTGGTCCTGCAACCGTCAGGAGGCCCGCACGCTCGCCGACCGGCTTGGCGTGTTCGTGGACGATTCCCTGTCGATGACCGTCGGCGGCGGGTTCGACGACTCGATGAAGGCGCTGTGCAACAGCCTCGGCGCCACGCTGCGCGCGCCGCTGGTGGTTCGTGCGGGGTCGCGCGGCGCGTGGGTGCGCACGCCGGGCGGCGAAGTCATCCATGTGGAGGGGTATCCGACGAAGGCGACGCACACCCGTTCGGCGGGCTCGTGCCACACCGGTGCCATGTGCGCACTGATCGCCCGCGGCTGGTCGCTTGTCGATGCGGTGAAGATCGCCAACGCGGCCGCTTCGCTGGGCATTCAGCGTTCCATCAACGGCGTTCCGGACTGCCCCGGCTATGACGAGGTCATCGCCAAGCTCGAGGAAGACGAGACTCCGGCCGAGGCCGCGAAGTAGCCATTCCTCGCAGCGTCGCCCGGCCGATATGGATTGTTGCGCAACGCTGTCGTTCCGTTTGCGTCCTTAAGTGCGCGCCGAACGGACGACTCTGCGCACATAGGGACGCAAATCGGGTGTTTTGCGTCCCTATGTGCGCGCACTTGTCGTTTCGGCGCGCACTTAAGGACGCTATTGGACCAATCACCGTGCCGATGACCGCTCAGGCGCGGCCACCCCACGGCGTCTGGCCGACAATCCCCATATCGCGGGCGAGCCTGCGATGCAGTTCCTTCGTCAACGGAATCAGATCGCTTTCCAGCGGATAATTCAGAAAAACGCTGCGGCAACGGCATGTAATTCACCCGCAACCATATGTAGATTCGTCCATCCATCACGATCAGATTCGGTCTGTACGGGCTCATCTTCAGCAGTTCGACCACGTCGGCGGGCATGCCGCCCTGCTCGCTGGTGCGCTGAAACATCTTGCGACCCTGATAGATGGTCGCCCACATGAGTGGACCTCGTGGCACCGTGCACGGGCATACCAGGAACACGATATCGGTGCCATAGCTGGGGTTCGCGTCCGATATGAACTGCATCACGTCATAGTTGAACGTGATCCAGCCGTCCTTGCCCCATGTCGTATGCGGCATTTCGCTACCGACCGTCCTCAGCTTGGAAATCTTGGCGAACCACGCCGGAGGGAAGTGCACGTCCTCGTCCAGCGGCGTCCAACCGCGAGCGAACATATCCGCCCGCCGCGCCTCTTCGATGGGATCGGGCTTGCGCCACGCATAATAGGTGTACCAGATAACGAACGCCGACCCCGATGACGATCGCCACGATCGACGCGGCCCATTGCGCGCCTGACCCGCCCAACCCGTCCGACTCCCGCCGGCCCGCAACAATTCACCCGCAATTCATATGGAAACTTGGTATGCCGGAAACGGCACTTTACGATATATATGAACACGACGTCAGGAGTCCCCATGAACGACAGCATCGCAGCCAAACCCGCCGATGGCCCGGCAGACAGTGCAGCGGCCGGCACAGAGCCGGCCCTCCCCACCACCGCGAAACTCACCCCGCGCGAGAAGAAATGGATCATCTACGACGTGGGCAACTCCGCGTTCGTGCTGCTGTCCACCGCGGTGATTCCGATCTACGCGAAATCGCTGATGCCCGCGGACGGCAACATCGTGTCGGCCTGGGGCTACGCGCAGACCATCGCATCGCTGGTCATCGCGCTGCTCATGCCGCTGCTCGGCTCGATTGCCGACGTGCAGGGCATGAAAATCAAGTTCTTCCTCGGCTTCTTCGGCACCGGCGTCGTCACGTGCTGCGCGATGGCGCTTCCACTGACGTGGCTGCCGTTCCTGGTCGTGTATATCCTCGCGACGATCGGACTCAACGGCTCGCTCACGTTCTACGATTCGATGCTGATCGACACCACGCCGAACGAACGCATGGACAAGGTCTCCTCGCACGGCTACGGCTGGGGCTACATCGGCTCGACCGTGCCGTTCATCGTGTGCATCGCGTTGATCTTCGGCGGCCCGGCGCTGCCATTCGGCTGGACGACGACCGGCTGCACCCGCGCATCGTTCATCATCACCGCCGTCTGGTGGGTCGCGTTCACGATCCCGCTGATCTCCAGCTACCGTCAGGAGCATTACCGCGCCACACGCGACCAGCTGGGAACGGCCGTGCGCGGCACCTTCCGCGAGCTTGGCGGCACCTTCCGCAAGATAGTGAGGAACAAGCCGCTGTGGATGTTCATGCTCGCGTTCTTCTTCTACATCGATGCGGTGAACACGGTGATCTCGATGAGCACCTCGTACGGCGCCGAGCTGGGCATCGACTCGACTCAGCTGGTGGTGGCGCTGCTGGTCACGCAGTTCGTGGCGTTCCCATGCGCGATCCTGTACGGGCGGATGGCCGGGCGGTTCGGCTGCAAGGCGATGATCGTGGCGGCGGTCGTGGCCTACATGTGCATCGTGTTCTTCGCCGCGTTCTTCCTCGTGTCGGCCGCGCAGTTCTGGATCCTGGCGATCCTCGTCGGCATGTTCCAGGGCGGCATCCAAGCGCTGAGCCGCTCGTATTACGGCAAGATCATCCCCAAGGACCACGCCAACGAGTACTACGGCTTCTACGACATCTTCGGCAAGACCGCGAGCATTCTGGGCACGTTCCTCGTGGCCACCACCACGTCGATCACCGGCAACGCCTCCCTCGGCGTGCTTTCCATCGCCATCCTGCTGGTGTTGGCGCTCATCTTCCTGCTCCTGCAGAAGGACCCAACGCAAGCGTAATATCACCCATCAATCAGCAACAGGAACGCCGAAGCAGCGATAAAACGGCAGACCCTACCGCCCGAGCCGCGACCTGAAACAATTTAGCCCTGCACAACGCACATATTTTGACAGGGCGGTAGTTGTCGCAAATTCTGCGACAACTACCGTTGGTAAATCGAACGCTATAATCAGAAACTTTCAGATGCTGAGTTCCATGCAATACCCCCTGTGACCGCAATGCGGGCAGGTAAGCTTGCGTGTCTTGGGCGTGTGTGCGGCGAATACGAACTCTCGCATACCCGGCTGGAAGGTCTCATGGCAAGCCGGACATAGGTACTGCACGCGGGAGCGATAGTACTTCATCGCCGCAACAGTGAGCGCAATCGCCAGCAGAACGGCGACCGGCAGCGGCCACCATACGTCTGTCATCACACCGATGACGAGGCATGCAATTTGCAACAAAGTCGCGGGCAATGTGATTGCCAGCATGACCAAATATGTGGTGCGCAGGGAATGAGTGGTTGTGGTGTTCATAACGGTTGCCATGTCGGTTAATGTTGACGATACGAAGTCAGACGCCGAGACCGTCAGTGCTTTGCGCAGCTGCAAGCAGTCATCAAGACGTTGCTTCTGCTCGGCGATACCCGACTGCAAGGATGCCGTCTGCTGATCCAGCAAATCAACCAGCACCCGTTCCGGCCGCTCGTCCGACAGAATCGAGCGAATCTGCTCCAGCTTGAAGCCGAGTCCTTTGAGAAAAAGGATGACCCGCATCCGCTCGACCTCTGCAGTCCCGTACAGCCTTCGGCCGCCGTCGCTGATCTCATTGGGAATCAACAGACCTTTGGCGTCGTAGTACTGCACGGTTCGCACACTCACACCAGTGAGTTTGGCGATGTCCCCTGTGGTGTATCGGCTGTCCGTTTCATCGTCCATCGACATGGCCTAACCTCCTTTCACCAAGCAATATGCCGCATTACGCAACGTCACAAGCAACATATGACGCAACGTCGACCACAAAACCTTCACACATAAGCGGACTGTAGAAAGACATCCGACCATCGCAATTGTGCACTGGTTCACAGTGAATACCCCGAACCAGTTAGACGGCAGAGCAGAATTACAGCCACACCTGTTCTTCAGGCTTTACCTCGCCGACCACATTGGCCACACGCATGGCATCATTCCGACTCAATCTACCGGTGAACCCCTGTAGATCCGACCGGCGGAACCGCACCAGCTGCGCGCAGCGAGCGGTCGTCAGATGGGTAAGCCCGGCATGCTCATACTCGGGCAGTTGCACATCGCCCGCCCCATGCCAAGTTGGATTGCTGGTCAGTTTCACAGCCACTCCACCGTCGTCGTCGGCTTGTATGACGATGGCGGCCACGTATGGTTGCGTGATTTCGTCGGATCATCCTCGAACCGCACCCGCATGCGATACACGTCGAAGACATGCAGTTGCTCCGGAACCGGCATCAATTCCGGAATATCATGATTATTCGCCATCGCGCCACGCCTTGGGCAGTACGGCAACACCATCGGAGCCCCGGCTCGGATTCAACACCATGGCGTTCGGCACTTCGACCACCGGATATCCCTGTTCGTCGACCCCACGGTACGTAACTCCATTGGCGGCAACATGTCCCGCGTGAGGCAGCACGGGTTCAGGCGCCCTCACCTCGAACGGAATACGACGCTGCGACACCAACTGCACGCTGGCCATATTCACGAACGTATTGAAATTCAATCCCATGGAATCAAGAATGGCGTTCACTTCGGCTTTGAGATCATCATCCATGCGAACAGTGGTAGTGCTCATAATGAATCCTTTCTAAAGCCAATTGTATTACTAATGACTTCTTTTCTCAATATAATCCGTAGGATGCTTAACGCTTTTGCATCATGACCTTGACATCGGGACAATCCCACGCGAAACCAATCTCTGCCTTTGCGCTCATCAGCTGGGGAGCTCACGGTCACACTCATGCGTCGCAGACCACGAGCCTCGCTCGGCGTGCTGTCTATCGCGGTGCTGCTGCTGGTCGTGGCGCTCGTGTTCCTGCTTCTGCAGAAGGATCCGACGCGAGACTAGAGACGCCTGCTAAGAGCGGGCCGCATGCGACCCGATGAAGGCGCGTACGGTATCCATGTACTCGTCCATGCGCACCAACAGCGCGAGATGACCGCCGTCACCATGTCGGCGTGCGACGCAGCATCGATCAGCAAATCGGCCATATGCCGCTGATACGGCTTGCTCAGCAACTGCTTGAGGACATCGCACAGGCCCTGCATCAGCCGCCGTTCGCCAGACGACAGGTCTTGCGTCTTGCGCATCACGGCCCACGCCATCAGACGCCGGTGCAGCGGCATCGATATCAGGCGAAGCGTCCGCTTCCACTTGCGATGGCACGCGCCAGTTCGGCGTTCGTCGCGAACCGCTCCTGATAATCGAAGGTGATGACCGAGCGGTCCTCGACGAACCGTTCAAAATGCAGGCAGAACAGTCGGACAGCCCGATTCCGCCCGGCAGGAGCACAATCGTTGCGCGGGCGGAGGGATTGCGATGATACCGGTATGCGAAGGGTTCGCCATCCGGCAATCGCATGGTTTGCAACGGATACCGCTCACGAGACGCGGCGAGATCATCCATCGGCCGTCCTTTCCTTGCTATTTCGTCCGCCCGGGCTGCCCGGCGCCTTGTCCGTCGTCGTTGCGCCTGCGATAATCCTTGACCAGCTGGATGATGAGGCTCGCTATGCCGCACAGCACGCCGCCGATCGGCCACGGCAGCCAGAACAGGCCCACGGAGCTCCAGTCGTCATGCAGCATCCACGGCCCCAGAAACAGTAGGCACAGGGCGGTTATCGTGGCCAGCGACATGATGATGCCGCATACCGCACCGGTCAGATTGTCGTAGAAATCATGCCCGGCTGCACGCTCTTTCTTGCCATCGGTATCGGCCTTCTTGTTGTAGCCGTCGATGTCGAGCATGCCGTGCCGTATTCCGCAGTAAACGAAACTGAAGACGGCGACCGAGTACAGCATCAGCATGATCGCGTTCGGCCATCCATCGCTGATGCCCAACACGTCATCGGCGTACACAGTCACCGCTATGCCGATCAGGATTGCCGCTATACCGCCCACGATGCCGACCACCAGCAGACGCGTCTCGCGGCTGCGATCCTCATCGGTGTAGAAATCCTCGATATACGGATGGCGGCGTTTGAACTCGGCGTGCGACATGCCGCCCGGGACCAGCATCGCCAGCCCGGCGATCACACCTATGCAGATGCACAGGAACGTGAGGAAGTCATTGAGCCGCGTCACGCCGAGGATGGAGTTGCTTGAATCAAACAGATTGCAGATACCGACCGCCGCGATGATCGCCGCAACGCCGCCGGAGATGAGCAGCGCGAACCGGCGGCGATGCTCGTCGTAGCCGGTCAGGTCCTGCGGCAGGGTGGCCGTATTGGCGTGCACGGCGGGGCGGGGCGAACCGGTTCCGTACGGTGTCTCGCCGGTCGGCACGCCCGTGAGGCTTGGCTCGATGGCACCGGCCGCACCGAGATGCGCGGGCTCGTCGGCGTCGCCTATACTTCCCTTCGCGTTCCCCGCATGTGCAGGGCTCCCGGCATCTTCACCGGTCATGCCTCCGACAGTCGTGCCGCGGCCGGTTGCCGATGCGCCGTGCGAGTCCGGCCGGCTGGCGCTCACGCTCACGTCGCCGAGCACGAGGTCGTCAAGCGTGCAGCCGAACAGATCGCAGATCATGAGCAGCTTGTCCATTTCGGGGTAGGCCTTCTCGGATTCCCATTTCGAAATGGCCTGCCGCGAGACGCCGAGCAGCATGGCCAGTCGCTCCTGGGTCATGTTGCGTTGGGCGCGCAGGTATTGCAGGTTGGTGCGGAAGCTCATCGTCAAATCCCTTCTCAAGTGATTCCATCATGTCATGTTCGGCCGATGACCCCACTATGGCACGCCGTCCACGCCATCCGCCACCATCTTACGGTTGCAATCGCCGACCATGCCCCGCAACCGTGCGCAACCACAGGTTGCATCGGCGGAATCCCGCCGTTTTGATGTCCTATATCACAATCCTCACGAAGTCGATTTTCCCCGCCTCAACCGCCGCCATGCCGTATCGAGGTCGAGCGAGCGGCCCGGCAGCTTGGCCAGGTGTCCAATCCGTCCCCATATCTGCGCGGGATTAAGTGCACGTGGAAATGCATCACCGACTGCGCCCCATGATGACCCTTCCCGGTGGCAAGATATGCAACGAATCGCCCTCAATGATACAGGCGCGAGTATGGTACCGGGCCAATCGGGCATCAAGCGAAAGCAAGTCTCGGGATTCCGGGAATCCGCATCATGCGCACTTGTGCGGGAATATGAGTCATCCTCGCACAAACATCATCGAGAACGATCACCGCACTATGCGTCGTACGAATCATCATCACGCACCGAATCATCGTCGTCGGGCATGACCGCGACGGTCCTGACCTCGGTTTTCAGCAGGTACTTCTCGGCGAAGTCCAATGTGGTGGACACCATCACAACCCCCTTCTTGACGCGCGAACCATTGATATGGCACCGGCGAAGCCCCTTGCCGCCGGCACCCACCATCGAAGCACGTCGCAGGGCGCGACACAAGACCGCGGACATATGAAAAATCTATGGCTCGCTCAACCGACGCTCTCAAAACTCGCAGATACAGGCCGTCATCGGGCAGCTGGGCCAGATACGGGCGCAGACCGGTACCGCGATACCAGTCGAGGATCGCCTCATACCCAGGCAGCGCATGGTAGTAGTTCGTCTCCCACACGTCGACGTGCGCGGAGAGCGGGGCGAGCAGATCATAGTATGCGCTTACGTCGAAATTGTCGCCGCCGAGATTGTAGTAGCGGCGTATCTCGCTGATCCACTGCCGCCATTTCGGCTCGCACGCGGTCTCGCGCATGATGATGTGCGGCGGCAGGTTGATGTTCTCGGTGAATTGCGCCGACGTTAAGCCGCCGGCGTTAAGCCGTCGCAGCATGGAGGGCAGCACCCGTTCATGATTCGGCACCCATTGCAGGCAGGCGTTGGAGAAGACTACATCGAAATCGGTGTCGAGCTCGTCGAGCGACCCGACGTCCAGCACATCGAAATCGCAGTCGAGGTGGAGCTTGCGCGCCGAGGCGATCATGTCCGGGGAGCTGTCGATGCCGAGGATCCTCGCCTGCGATTATAGGCTCGAAAAAAAGAGACACCCCTCCCGGAAGGAGGGGCGTTCTGTTCTGTGGAGCTAAGGGGATTCGAACCCCTGACCCTCTCCATGCCATGGAGATGCGCTACCAGCTGCGCCATAGCCCCGAAAACCGACCACCGTAGCGGCCGTGGGTGATGTAGGAATCGAACCTACGACCCCTTCCGTGTGAAGGAAGTGCGCTAGCCGCTGCGCCAATCACCCAGTGCACACCGAAGTGAACTTCGGCATCCGTGGGCGATACAAGATTCGAACTTGTGACCCCTTCCGTGTCAGGGAAGTGCGCTACCTCTGCGCCAACCGCCCGGGTCTGCGTGCCGACCGGCCGAATCGCTTCAGCCAGCCGAATCTGCGAGCGGACAACGGGACTCGGACCCGCGGTCTCAACCTTGGCAAGGTTGCGCTTTACCAACTAAGCTATGTCCGCAATGTCACCTTGACAGGCAACAGGGGAATACATTACCCGACCGCCTGTACAAACGGGACAAAAATCGCGACACGCCTGAAATTCCGCGGAATCGGTCACCGCTCTTTGTTGCTGATGAGCAGCCCCCCCCCCAAAAAAAATGGCATTCATGAACAGCAGGTTGCACACACCGAACGCCACGGTGTTGGCCCGCGTGCCCTTGTAGATGCCCCAACTCATCACCGTCATCGGGCTCATCCATGCCAGCGGGAGCAACGTCCATCCCAACGCGACCATCGAGATGATGTTGAGGATGAATGCAGCGAGACGCAGGTTGCGGTCGCCATTCGTCATCGGGTACGCGCCCGGCGAATACGGTTGCCGTCCGGCGTCACCTGCTGCGCCGGCGCGAAATCACCAGTCCATTCCTCGCCATCCCACCAACGCATCAGCGAGGGATCGCCCGATGGGTCCGGATACCAGCCCGGCGGCATGTTCATGATTGCTCCCGTCCGGCTCGGGCCGCTTCGCTCCGGCTCATGCCGCTCGCCTGCATCTCGCCCGCACCTCGCCTATTCCGCCCGTCACCTTCATCGGCCACGAATCACCGCGCCGCGCCACCGAAGGCGCGATACTGGCAAACCTGCCTCCATCGCACAGCCCCGGCCACGCGCGACGCACATAATACGACATCATCGCGCCGCATGCTCGGTGTCCCTCCCCGACCCCTCCACCCCCAAATGCCGCCTGTCGCGCGGTTTTTGTACTGCGCTGAGAGTATTCAAGAGAGTATGACAGTAAATTCCTCGACCATGGTCAAAGAGTTCACCAATCCGCTGAAGGAACCGATCGACGACGATATCAACCTGTTTGATTTCCTTGACCGCCGCGCCCAGCGCGACCCGGACGGCTCGACCGTCGAATACAAGGCGGACGGCGGCTGGAAGTCGTTCTCCGCGACGCAATTCCGCGACCTGGTGATCGCCTTGGGCAAGGGTCTGATCGGCTTGGGTGTGAAGAAGGGCGACGCCGTGTCAATCGTGTCGCGTACGCGCTGGGAATGGACCGCGCTCGACATGGCCATCATGGCGGTCGGGGCGCTCACCGTCCCGGTTTACGAGACGAATTCCGACGCTCAGGTAAGCTGGATCTTCAACGATTCGCAGGCCACGATCGCGTTCGCCGAGGACGACGGGCAGCGCGACAAGATCGAATCCATCCACGATGAGGTGCAGTCGCTGCGCAAGGTGTTCGTGATCGATGCCGGCGCGCTCGAAGCCTTGCAGGCGTATGGCAAGGAAGTGAGCGACGAGGAGTTCTGGGCGCGCAAGAACGACGCCCACGGCGACGACCTCGCGACGATCGTCTACACGTCCGGCTCCACCGGCACCCCCAAGGGCGTGGAGCTGTCGCACCGCAATCTGGCGTTCCTGTGCCTGTCGGCCATGCAGTACATGCCCCGCGCCTGCGCGTGGCCCGACCGCCGTCTGCTGCTGTTCCTGCCGCTGAGCCACGTGTTCGCGCGGTTCATGGAGCTGCTGAGCTTCTGCGGCACGCTGACGTTGGGACTGAGTTCCGATATGAAGACGATCGTCAAGGATTTCGAGTCGTTCGGCCCGACGCTGCTGCTGGCGGTGCCTCGCGTGTTCGAGAAGGTGTATAACGCAGCGTCGCAGCGCGCCGGCAAGGGCATCGCCGGCAAGATGTTCCTGCGTGCGGCGGACGTGGCGCGGGATTGGTCGAAGGCCGAGCAGGCCGGCGAGAAACTGCCGTGGCGGGGGCGCCTCGCCCACGGGTTCTACGAGTTGGTGGTGTACAAGAAGATCCGCACGATTTTCGGCCCGAACGCCGACTTCGCCATCACCGGCGGCGCCCCGATGGACGCCAACCTTTCGCACTTCTTCAACGGCATCGGCATGCCGCTGCTTGAGGGCTACGGCATGACGGAGACCTGCGGGCCGGTGTGCGTGAGCCTGCCGGAGAACAATCGGATCGGCACGATCGGCATGCCGATGAGCGGCGTCACCGCGGGTATCGCGGACGACGGCGAACTGTGCGTACGCGGCCATCTGGTCTGCCGCGGATACCACAACCATCCCGATGTGACCGCCGAGCAGATCGTCGACGGCTGGCTGCACACCGGCGATCTGGGCGACATCGACGAGGACGGCTTCATTTCGATCACCGGCCGCAAGAAGGATCTGATCATCACCGCCGGCGGCAAGAACGTCTCCCCCGGCCTGTTGGAGGCCGCCGTGATGACATCGCCGGTTGTGAACCAGTGCCTGGTCATCGGCGACCGGAAGCCGTTCGTGGCCGCACTGGTCACATTGGATCTCGCCGATGCGAACGCGTGGCTGAAATCGCAGGGCGCTCAGGAGGAGTCCGACCTGGCGTCGCTGGCCCGCAATCCGATCGTGCACACCGAAGTCGAGCGGGCGGTGAATCAGGCCAATGAGGGCGTGTCTCGCGCCGAGTCGATCCGCAAGTTCGAGATTCTGCCCGACGAGTTCACACAAGACAACGGCATGCTGACGGCCAGCCTGAAGACCCGCCGCGCGCAGATCGTCGCGCACTACCGAGAACTGATCGACACTGTGATCTACGTGCCGAAGAAGAAGTAGGCTCACCCGGCCTGCAGTCGCCACGTTGTTTCCTGTTTGCTTGTTCCAGTGTTCGCGCATGCGGTTGCTGTTGGCCGCTCCCGCTTTGCGGTTGCAGCTCGCGTGTTCGGGTCCGTTGTATCCGTCGCGCCGGTCGTTATGTCCGAGGTCCCGTGCTTGGCCGCGGGTGACGGGCAGGTGGCAGTGGGTGTATGAGCATCCACGTAGTGCCATTTATTGTTTGCCTAGTCCTGCGGTCGTTAAGATTCACTGCGTGTCGCGTGTTCTCGGACTGCATATCTCTCGGCGTCAAGCAGGTCGCCGAACGCCTCGGCATAACCAGTGGCGGCCTGCTCAACCTCAAGCTCCCCGAACCCGACGCCATGATAGGCCGCACGCGCGGCTGGCTCCCGGAGACGATAGACGGATGGAACGCGAAGCGTCCCGGTCGGGGCGTCGGCGGAGGCAGACCCCGAAAAAACAAGTGACTGGCATACGCGGTTGGCTTCGAACCAACGACCTGCGGTTTTGGAGACCGCCGCTCTACGTCTGGTGCGCACCAAGCGGTATATGCGGCGTTCGGCACGCCTGCCGCGGCAACCGAAATCGTCTGTGCATCAACACTAACAACCGTTCGCGCGGTTCGCTAGAGGTCGTGAGGATTTTTCGCCTTTCGCGCTCTTCCCGGGCATGCCGGCCGCGCTTGGGCCGTGCAGCCGGCTTGGAATCCAGTCGGCACAGGGTATCCGCAGGGGAAGCTGCGATGCGTTTGCGCCGGCTGCTTTCACGCATCGGCATGACTCATTTCGCTCGCGACGCGCCGGCCGGATACGGCGCGGATGCCGAATTACCGGCATCGCCGCGGCATCCGCAGGCGCGTTGACGCTGGCCACGTCGGCGTTCATGTTCCGATTTGTCCTTGACACGCAGGCGCCGCTTTCGATGATGAAACTGGTCAGGGCCGGTAAGGTTCCCGGCGCCAAGCTGGAGGGCGTGCGCCGTGATGCAGCCGAGGAGGCAAGGGCCGCATTGGTCGACGGTCGACCGATTCGTCAGCGATGCGCTGGCCGGATGAGCCGTAAAGCCCGACTGGCTGGGCCATTTACGGGCTGTGGAGGGCGAACAGAACGCGAAATTACGGGGTGAAATAGCCGAAATCCGCAATTCCCCGTGTGAAATCGCCGTTTTTCGAGCTCAAAACGGCGATTTCGCACGGGGAATTGCCCAGAACGGCTATTTCAACCCGTAATTTGACGAGGATGATGGGGGCAGACAGGGGGCAGACAGGGGGCAGCGATTGCGGTTGAACGCTTTCACTTCGCGCTGAGCCTTGCCCGGCTCATGGCTTACATTGTGGTCACATCACTGCCGTCGGAGCTGTACGAGGAACCGGAACCGCTGGAGCTGCTGCCGGAGCCACTGGAACCACTGCCGAGCTGGCTGTCCGACTTCCCTGAGCCGCCATACTGCTGAAACTGCCCATTGCCGAATTGGCCGCCGCTGGGCGGCTGCCCCATGCCTCCGGGCATCTGCATCTGCTGGCTGCTGCCCGTGCCATCTTCGTCGTCGGTCAGCGCGTTCACCGCGAGCGCTCCACCGACGCCGCCCACGAGGCCGCAGACCAGAGACACCACGGCGAGCAATGCCCACGTCTTACCGCTCAACGCGTGTTCGCCGCCCTTCGAGCCTTTCGGTGTCGGGACCTGACCGCCCATTGATCCAGGCACCGGCCCCCGGCCGTTCCAATCCTCATACAACGGCATTCGGCCGCCCTGCGCGTTCGCATCTGGTGTATTCGCGCCCTGCATATTCGCGTCCTGCGCGTTCATGTTCTGGCCACTCACCGCTTGCATATTCCCCGGCTGCGGATTCATTGCCTGCGTCGGCGCATTCTGCGCGTACCACGCCGCACGCGATCCCTCGCCGTAGCTCCCCGGCATCGGACCGTTCGGCGCATAGCCGGAACTGCCCGGAGCTGCCGCGAGCCTATACCCAGCCGAGCCGTATCCGGCGGTTCCGCATCCAGCAGCCCCGGCCCCGGCAGCCCATTCGGCATCTCCCAGACCAGCCGCACGATTCCCCGCATACTCGTCTGTACCGCCGTTATCTGCCGCAGCCCGGCCACCATCGGCCCGACCAGCCGCGGAACCGGGCTCCACGCCCCAGCCGCCCGCCGAACCGTTAGTCACCGAACCATCAGCCACAGCGGCGTCATTCACAGCCGCTTGACGCTGCTCCGAACCGGTGAAGTTCGCCGCCGCCTCGATAGCGACGCCCTCGATGGCACCATCCGCGCCGTTGCCGCTCTCGCCGCCATTCGCATTGTTGACATTGTTGCTGTTGTTGCTGGTCATGATGACTCCTTTGAAAACTGACTGATGAAGTGATTGCTGATGTTGATGTCTGGCACGCCGCCATGGTTATGCCATCGTCCACGCTGTCGATGTGCCGAACCGGCTGTCGAACTCGCTGCGGTCGATGGTGTCGCTCGACAGCTCCGTGTCGCTCCCGGCCGAGACCGAGGTCGAATACGAGCCGGTCACCGTGACGGTCACGTCGCCGCTGCCGGAGACCACGGTCTTGCCGTTCGCCACGATGGTGACGGTGTTGCCGTCGCCGCCGGAAGCGACGTTGAGCGCGGAAATGGTCGTATCCTTCGTCACCACCCACGTGGACGTGCCGTCGACATTCACAGTGATGGGGGCGTCGCTCGCCGTGCCCGTGCCGGAGCCGGCCGCCGCGTTGTCCGTGATCGTCGCCGCGCCGATCCATGCGGCGCCGTCCAGCAGGTACAGGTCCACACTGGAAATCGTGTCGGCGGTCACGCCGCCCGAGGTGGACTGGTAGATGATGATGCCGTTGGCGATCGGGTCGGATGCGGTTTTGCCGGTGACCGTGCTTTCCAACGTCGAATCCTTGATCAGAATCGTATTGAGGCCTTCCATGCCGGCGATCTGGCTGCCGGATGAGGTTCCGGAGACGTTGTTCACCTGAATGTCGCCGGTGAAATACAGCAGCGGGGAGCCGGAGCCGGCGGTGCTCAGCGTCGCATCGGCGAGAGAGATCGATCCGCCGCCTCGATCGGTGGCGACGATGGCGCTGTGGCCGCCCTGCGTGTCCGCGGTGATCTTGTTCGCCGATATCGTGCCGCCGTAGGTCGCGTCCAGCCCGCGTGAATTGTCGGCCATGGTCTCAATCGATGTGTCGTTGACGAGCGCCGTTCCGGAATCGGTGGCGAAGACGTCGTTCGACCCGGAGCTGGAGGCGGTGATGTCGGTACCGTCGATGACGGCGGTGGAGTCTTCGCCGACGGTGAGCGACACCGAGTAGCTGCCGGAATAGTCGTATTGCATGGTGTTGGCGCAGCCACCGAAGTTGCCGTTCGGCGGCTGCATGGTTGAGGCGGAGCCAGCGGAACCGGCCGAGAGGTGCCGAATCAGCACCATGCCGCCGGGGCTCACATGGGGTTGCATGTCATGGGGTTTCATGGTCGTCGTCCTTTCCTTGGATTGACTCCATTGAACGACGGCTTTCCTAGCGGCCCCTGCGCCTGACGTTGAACCGTCCTGCAACCTTGCGGAACGGTTTTCGAATGTTTTCTGATGCTTTCTGGATGCTCTTAGACGGAACGCGCTCTCAAAACTCGCAGATACAGCCCCAGAATCGACATTTTGTTGCTGTATCTGCGAGTTTTGAGAGCGCGGTTTCGCCTACAATCCGTATTCCTCGCGCGCGAAGCGCTCCAGCACCGGAATCGACCGCTTCACCTTGTCGGTGTCGATGCAGTAGGCCATGCGGAAGTACCCGGACACGCCGAAGCTGTCGGACGGCACCAGGATCAGGTCGTATTCCTTGGCCTTCATGCAGAAGGCGTTCGCGTCGGCTTCCAGCGCCTTCGGGAAGATGTAGAACGTTCCGCCCGGGCGCACCACGTCGAAGCCGATCGAGGTCAGCGCATCGTACAGCAGGTTCATGTTCGTCTCGTACACGCTCAGGTCGCTGGTCTCGTCGATGATCTTCGCCACGGCGAGCTGCATGCTGGAGCTCGGGCAGTTGTGGCCGGTGCCGCGCGAGATCTGCCCGCACATCGGCACGATGAGTTCGGCGTCGGTCGCCCGCGGGTTGACTGCCACGTAGCCGATGCGCTCGCCCGGCAGGCTCAGCGACTTCGACCAGGAGTAGCAGGTCAGCGTGTTGTCGTAGAACTTGGCCGGGTACGGCTGCGTGCCGCCGTCGAACACGATCTCGCGGTAGGGCTCGTCGCTGATCAGGAAGATGTCGTGACCGTATTCGGCCTGCTTCGCCCGCAGGATACCCGCGAGCCGGTCGAGCGTTTCGGCCGAATACACCGCGCCGGAGGGATTGTTCGGCGTGTTGATGAGCACGACCGCCACCTCGGGGTTCAGCGCCGCCTCGAACGCCGCGAAGTTGATCTGGAAGCTCTCGATGTCGGCGGGCACGACGGTCAGCCGTGCGCCCGCGCCTTCGACATACGGATGGTATTCGGGGAAGTATGGCGCGAACGTGAGCACTTCGTCGCCGGGCTTGGTGACGGCCCGCAGCGCGTGGGCGAGCGCACCGGCGGCACCCGTCGTCGGGAAGATGTGGCCGGCCGTGTAATCCATGCCGAAACGCCGGTTGAGGCTTTCGGCGATGGTGCGGCACGCCTCCGGGTTACCCAGCGACGGGCTGTATCCGTGGAGCGCGACCGGATCGGCGGTCTCGTACATGTCGATCATCGCCTTGGTGAAGCTGGACGGGCACGGCACGCTCGGGTTGCCCAGCGAATAGTCGAACACGTTGTCGTATCCGATTTCGGTGCCCCTTGCGGTCGCGTATTCACTCAGGGTTCGAATGACCGATTTGCCGCCGAGCATGGCTTTGTATGTTTCGTTGATCATGGCACAACCTCCCCGTTGGACTCTGGTTTCGTTTTTACCACCGACCACGCACAACAGGGCATGTCGCCGGTTGTTGTTGGGTTCGCGCGGGTTGGGAACCGGGTATATTGACGGGTAACCGGTCACCCGCCCGGCCCTTAGCGGCTCCGGACGACAAGCATAGCCCCGCCGCGGCGGAAAGGAGGCGCACGACGCCCAACATCATCGATTATGCACGTTCCGAGACCCGCCCGTTCGGCGTCGACGCACCGTTCAACGCCGTCGACGCGCTGGTGCTGGCGTCGCTCGTCTATCAGGACATGCCGGCATGCGTGCGGACTCTGGCCGCTGTCGAGGCACGATCCGGCACATTCCGCAGACGTCTGAGCAGCATCGACGTGCGCCATCCGGTGCGCTCGATTCGCCATTTGGCCGCCCCGGAGTTCGGCGACGCAACGCTGGCTTCGGTGTCGGAGGCGCTGACCCCCGATGATTTTCATGTGGAGAGCGGCCATAACGGCCTCGCCGACCCGCGCCTGACGCAGGAGCTGTACGCCGCCATCGGAGTCAATCCGCGCTTTGCCTGCGTTCGCGTGGACGCATCCGACGAGCATTTCAGCGAGGAACAGCAGATGCAGTTCGCCGCCGTGACCATGCTGCTGCCGGGCGGCACGCTGGCGGTGGCGTTCCGCGGCACGGACGACTCGCTCGTGGGTTGGAAAGAGGATTTCAACATGGCGTTTCGCTACCCGGTGCCCGCACAGCATGCGGCGTGTGAGTATGTGTGCGCCGTGGCGCGCCTGTGGCGCGGCCCGATGGTGCTGCTGGGGCATTCCAAGGGCGGCAATCTGGCCGTGTATGCGGCGATGAACGCGCCCGAGCCGGTGCAGCGGCGTGTCACGGCGGTGTATTCGCTGGACGGGCCGGGGTTCCCGTCGCAGATCGTCGGCAGCGATCCGTATCGGAGCGTCATGCCCCTCATCGTGAAGATCGTACCGGACTCCTCGATTGTCGGCATGATTCTGGAGACGCCCGAGCCGATGCGGGTTGTACGCTCCGACCAGAAGGGCGTGATGCAGCATCTGACGTTCTCCTGGCAGGTCTCGGGCAATGATTTCGAATATCTGCCGCAGGTGTCGCCGAGTTCCCAGCTGTTCAACCGGTCGTTGAACGGCTGGCTGGAATCGTTGAGCACCGAGGACCGCGAGCGCGCGGTGGACGCCCTGTTCTCCGTGCTGCGGTCGAGCCATGCCGACAGCATTTCCGATCTCATGGCGGCCGGCCTGAAGGCCGTTCCCACGATGATCAACACGTTCGTGGGTCTGTCGGAGGCGGATCGCCGTCATCTGATCGAGGCGATGGGGCTGCTCATGGCCGCGGCCCGGTCCCGTTCCTCGCGGTAGCCGTCTCGTGCCCGAACTCTGTTTCGCCAACCGAGAAAAATGGACAGTTCGCCTATTTTCCGATCATCTGCCTCACGATCCGCCCTACAATAATCCATATCACACATATAGACATAGTGCCCAATAAACGATAGCCGCACGTCACGCAGGAAGGGAACCATCATGCCGCGCCCACGCAAGGATTCCGAGATACTCTCCGCGACCGAACGCCTCGAAAACGCGTTCTGGGAGCTGCTCGCAGACCACGAATACCGCAAGATCACCGTCACCGAAGTCGTACGCGAGGCGCATGTCAACCGCAACTCGTTCTACTACCATTACGCCAGCCTGCCGGAGCTGGCCGATTCGGCGATCATGCACGCCGTGGAGCACTCGACCGTGCAGGCGCCACGCGCCGACCTCAATCCCGACATCGAATGGAGGCGCCAATGCTCCCTGGTGATGAACGACCCAGTTCAGCGGCAGCGGCTCGACCGTCTGGCACTGCTCGCCGGCAGCCATAGCTCGCCCGAGCTCATCGAGTCGCTGAAGGACTTCGGCCGTCTGATGATCATCAACGACCTCCAGCTCGACGCCGACACCCTGGATCTGAAAACCGACCTGATGCTCGACTTCACCGTCGGCGGTATCCTTGCGGTGCTGCGGCGGTGGCCGGAGCTGAGCAAGAAACTCTCGGTCGACGACCTGCTCAACGAGGATGTCGCCGTGCTCGCCATGGGAGTGTACCTGTCGATGTCGAAGGAGAACATGCTGGCCTACTGGAGCCGCATTTTCAAAGGCGACATTCCGGGAGATTTCAAAACCGCCCACTAAAGTGGCTTGCAGAGCAGTCGCCGCCGCGGGGTGCGCGACGCGGACGCGACCCTGGAGGCGACATGGATCAGATACTGCAATGGTTCGAGGCGAACGCCGGGAAAATCATCTTCCTGCTGGTGGCGATCGTCGCCGCGCTGTTGATCACCAAGGGACTGGCACGGGTGATGCGCAAGGTGCTGGATCGGACGGACATGCCGAGCGCGTCGATATTCATCAACATCATGCGCGTGCTGGTGTGGATACTGGCCGCGTCCATCGTGCTGCAGCCGGTGTTCGGCATCAGCCCGACAACACTGATGACCGCGCTCGGCGTCGGCGGCATCGCCGTGTCGCTGGGTCTGAAAGACACCGTGGCGAACGTGATCTCGGGCTTCGGGCTGATGCTCGGCAAGGTGATACAGCCGGGCGATCTGGTGTCGGTCGCGGGGACGGCCGGCGTGGTCAAGGACATCACGTGGCGGCAGACGGTGGTGCGCGAGCGCAATGGCAACGAGATGATCATACCCAATTCCGTGCTCAACACCGCGTCGCTGGAGAAGCTCACGCCATCCAATGAAGGATGCGTGACGATGACGTTCACCGCGAAGGCCGGCAGCGACCCGGCGCACGTGACGGAGGCAGTGAAGCGCGCGGTGGCCACGGCCACCGCCGAATTCGCGCAACCCGGCAGCGAACCACTCGTCAAGCTCACCGGTTTTTCGCCGTACGGCATCGAGGTGCAGGCGCTGGCGTTCACGCGCGACGGCGTGTTCCTGTCCACCATGCGCGACGCCATGGCCCGCGCGATAGCTGGATGCGAGTTCGTGGAGCAGCGCGCCGCGGTCGGCGAATAGGGGTCGCGGCGCGTTCGGACTTACGCGCGAATCCGGGCACCACAGCGCCTACACACGCACCATGCAGCGTCACGCTGTGCGGGTCACGTCACGCAGAGCGAGCGCACAGAGTGACGCATACTCCAAGAACGTTGAAAAATAAGGCTTCTCACGAACCGTCACGCTGTGCGAGCGCTCGCCGCGTGACGCGACCCGCACAGCGTGACGCACTTATGACGCATTGAGGGGAAACCGGGTATTGAGCCCGGCCTCCCCTCATCGCGGCTCAGTCATTATGCGGCCATCACCCGGCCATCACTTGTCTTCGGTGACGTCTTCGACCGTGACGTCGGCATCGGAACCGGCATCCGGATCCTCGGGCATGGTACCGAGTTCCAGATGCTCGCCACCGGTCTGGTCGACGAGCACGGTGTCGCCGTCGTGTACCTTGCCGGCGAGCAGCATGCGCGCCAGCTGGGCGCCGACCTCGGTCTGCACCAGACGGCGCAGCGGACGAGCGCCGTACGCCGGGTCATAGCCGGTGTTGGCGAGCCATTCGCGAGCCGCGTCGGTGACGTCGAGCTTGATGCGGCGATCCGTCAGACGCGAGGCCACCTGAGCGACCTGGATGTTGACGATGCCGCCCAGCTCCTCACGGGTCAGCGGATGGAACATCACGATCTCGTCCAGACGGTTCAAGAACTCCGGCTTGAAGTTCATGTGCACCGCGTCCATCACGGCCTTCTTCTTGGCGTCCGCGTCCATGTCCTGGTTCACCAGGAACTGCGAGCCGAGGTTCGAGGTCATGATCAGGATCGTGTTCTTGAAGTCCACAGTCCGGCCTTGGCCGTCGGTCAGACGCCCGTCGTCCAGCACCTGCAGCAGCACGTCGAAGACTTCGGGGTTAGCCTTCTCGACTTCGTCGAACAGCACCACCGAGTACGGACGACGGCGCACGGCCTCGGTCAGCTGGCCGCCTTCCTCATAGCCGATGTAGCCGGGCGCGGCGCCGATCAGACGGCTCACAGACGCCTTCTCCATGTACTCCGACATATCGATGCGGACCATGGCCTTCTCGTCGTCGAACAGGAAGTCGGCGAGCGCCTTGGCGAGCTCGGTCTTGCCCACGCCGGTGGGGCCGAGGAACAGGAACGAGCCGGTCGGACGGTTCGGGTCGCTGATGCCGGCGCGTGAACGACGCACCGCGTCGCTCACCGCCGCGATCGCTTCCTTCTGGCCGATCACGCGCTTGCCGAGGTAGTCCTCCATGCTCAGCAGCTTCTCGTTCTCGCCCTGCATCAGGCGACCGACGGGGATGCCGGTCCACTCGGAGACGATGCCGGCCACCGAATCGGCGTCCACATGGTCGGGCACCATCGGCTCGGGCTTGGTCTCGCCCGTCGCGCCGTCTTCCGCATCGGCCTTCTCGGCCGCGTCCAGCTGCTTCTGAATCGCCGGAATCTCGCCGTACAGGATCTTCGACGCCTCGGCCAGGTTGCCCTCACGGGTGAACTTGTCAGCCTCGACGCGCTTGGCGTCCAGCTGGGCGCGCAGGTCGCCGACCTTGTTGTGGCCGGCCTTCTCCGCATCCCAGCGGGCCTTGAGGCCGCTCAGCTTCTCGCGAGTGTTCGCGAGCTCATTCTGCAGCTTCTCCAAGCGCTCCTTGCTGGCCGGATCCTCGGCCTTCTTGAGCTGCATCTCCTCCATCTCGTAGCGCGTGACCTTGCGCTGCAGCTCGTCGATCTCCTCCGGGGAGGAGTCGAGCTCCATGCGCAGGTGCGCGGCCGCCTCATCGACCAGATCGATGGCCTTGTCGGGCAGCTGACGGCCGGAAATATAGCGGTTCGAGAGCGTCGCGGCGGCGACCAGCGCGTCGTCGCCGATCGTCACCTTGTGGTGCGCCTCGTAACGCTGCTTCAGGCCACGCAGAATCGCGATCGTGTCCTCCACGCTCGGCTCGCCCACGAACACCTGCTGGAAACGACGCTCAAGCGCCGGGTCCTTCTCGATGTTCTCGCGGTACTCGTCCAGCGTGGTCGCGCCGATCAGGCGAAGCTCGCCGCGCGCCAGCATGGGCTTGAGCATGTTGCCGGCATCCATCGAGCCTTCGGCCGCGCCAGCGCCGACGATCGTATGAATCTCGTCGATGAACGTGATGATCTGGCCGTCGGCGTTCTTGATTTCGTTGAGCACGCTCTTGAGGCGCTCCTCGAACTCGCCACGGTACTTCGAGCCGGCAACCATCGACCCCAAATCGAGGCTGATGAGCTTCTTGTTCTGCAGCGTGGTCGGCACATCGCCGGCCACGATACGCTGGGCGAGGCCCTCCACGACGGCGGTCTTGCCGACGCCGGGCTCGCCGATCAGCACCGGGTTGTTCTTGGTGCGGCGGCTCAGGATCTGGATCACACGGCGGATCTCCTGATCACGCCCGATCACCGGGTCGAGCTTACCCTCCTTGGCGCGGGCGGTCAGATCGGTGGAGTACTTCTCCAACGCCTTGTAGCTGCCCTCAGCGTCCGGGCTGGTGACCTTGGCGCCGCCGCGCACGCCGGGGACGGCCTTGCGCAGCGCCGCGGCCGTCACGCCGTTCGCCTTGAGGATGTCCGCGCTCTGGTTCGGCGCGGATGCGGCGATGCCGATGAGCAGGTGCTCGGTGGAGACGTACTCGTCGCCCATCTGCTGCATCTCCTTCTCGGCCTGTGCCAGCGCCGCCGTCAGCTGGCGGCTCGCCTGCGGCTGCGATGTGGTGGACCCGCTCGCCGCCGGCATCTTGACCAGAGCATTGCGCACCGCGGCGCCAATCGCCTGCGGGTTGCCGCCCGCCGCCTGAATCAGTCCCTGAATCACGCCGTTTTCCTGACGCAGCAGCGCATCCATCACGTGCAGTGTCTCGACCTGCGCGTTGCCCGCGGCAGACGCGCTCTGAATCGCATCACCGATGACTTCCTGGGCCATGGTGGTGAACTTCTGTTCCATATCAACCTCCGTATGTCTCATGCGCTTTGGCGGCCGCGGCCCACGACATCCGAACCGCCCCGCACAGCGCTTTCCGTCTGTGTCTGATACGCACAACCGATTCGGCACCCATTCTATTCCCGAAAGTTGAGCGCACGCGACTCAAGTTTTGCACTGATTTTGAAGCGCCAAAACGCAATGTGGATAACTCGAATCCGTACGACACGCTCTCAAAACTCGCAGATGCGAAACCCGAAACCGCCATTTTCCGCCAAAACAGTTCTCGTATCTGCGAGTTTTGAGAGCGGTCATGTTTGAGATCAACGAAGAACCGCCCCGCAGCGACTGTCACGTTCAAAACCACGCGGCGGACGCGCGCGAAAGACATCATTCTCCGCGTATGGCCCAATACGGACGCCTCGGGCGCAACCATCGAGGTGCATGGGCTCCTATGCACCTCCCCCGAGGCGCTGTTCGCCCAAACGGCCGAAGAGCTGTCCCTCGAAGACCTCATAGAATTCGGCGACTCGCTGGTATGCCGCGACCCCGCACGCAGACGGACCACTCTGGCCGAACTCAGAAAATTCATCCACCCATGCGACTCGTTCCAGGGGCAAAAACAATGCATCAGGGCACTCACCCAGATTCGCGAGAACACCGACTCCCCGGCCGAGACCCACTTGCGCCTGCTGCTCAAACGGTATGGATTCCCCGAGCCAATCATCAACGTCCCGGTCGAGGCGACGGGCAATGCCGCGCACGGTCCCGCAATTTCGGACGGCCTGCGGCCGACCCAATCCGGCCTCGCTGTCGCTCGGCTCATGCGCTGCGACAGCACACTGTGCTGTCGCCTAGCCGCGCACGACCACGTTGCGGAGGGAACCGATGCCGGCTACGTGGACGATGGGCTCGTCGCCGGGATCGAGGTGACCGGAGGCGTTCGGGGTGCCGGTCATGATGACGTCACCGGGCAGCAGGGTCGAGAACGAGGAAATCGCGGCGATCTGCTCGGGGATGCCGTGAATCAGGTTCGCAGTGGTGCCGCTTGCCATCGGCACGTCCTCGCCGTTGAGCGTGAAGGAGATCTTCGCGTCCTTCCAGTCCAGCTCGGTCTGAATCCACGGGCCGAGAGGGCAGGACGTGTCGAAGCCCTTCGCCCGCGTCCACATCGGATCCAGCCCCTGCAGGTCACGCAGCGTCACGTCGTTGACGCACGTGAAGCCCAGCACGTAGTCCATGGCCTTCTCGACCGGCACGTTCTTGGCGATACGCCCCATAATCACCGCCACTTCGGGCTCGAAGTTCATATCGTTCGAATACGACGGGATGACGATCGGATCGTCCGGCCCGATCACCGACGTGGAAGGCTTCGAGAAGATCACCATGTCTTCCGGCGCGTGAGCAATCTCGGAGTGCCCGCTCTCGTGCATGAACTGCGCGTGCGCCTCGTAGTTCTTGGCGAGACCGTACACCTTGGAGGGAATCACCGGCGCGAGCAGCCTCAGCCCATCGGCGTCGAGCGCGTACCGCTCCCCTGTGGGCTTGACGGGCGCGGCTCCGAACGGGTATCCGTCCAGTTCGATCAGGTAGTCCTTGCCGTCGGCCGGGTCCTGCTGGACGAAGGCATAGCGCGGCTTGTCGTTGAGTGAAAAACGTGCGATTCTCATACCCACCAGTGTAAACCAGTGCGAGTGCAATCCTTACGAAGAACGCGCATACGAAAAGCGGGGCGGCCAATCATGGCCGTCCCGCCTTGTCGGATTCTCGCGAGCTGGACCCGCTTACTCCGTGTAGCTCTTGTCGAACAGCGTCTTGCCGCTTTCGGTATGCAGGTACACGCGCACCTTGGCGTTGCCGCCGGTGTCGCAGGTTTCGTTGAGCGTCTGCGCCACCGACTTGAACGTGCTGTCCATCCCGTCAAGGCTCGACGTCATCATGTCGCCCATGCTGCTGTACGTGTCAGACAGCGTGTAGTCGTACACGAGCGTGTTGCCTTCCGCGTACGCCTTGATGCTGATGCCCATGCCCTGGTACGACGAGGTCATGCTGTCGAGCTGCGACTGGATTTCGCTGGAGTTGACGAACTCTTCCAGTGACGGCTTGCCGGAGCTGGAGGATCCGTTGAAGCTGTCGTTGTTGAGATCGTTGTTGGTGTCGTCGGCCCCGTTCTGCAACGCGTCGTCAAGGTTGTTCAGATCGTTGCTGCTGGATCCGTCGGAGTTGCCGTTGCTGGAGCTGTCGCTCTTGGATTTGCTGTCGCCCTGCGTCTGACTGGTGGACGTGTTGGGTTTCGCGTCGGCGCTGCTGTCCTTCTTGCCGCCGATGATACCGGTGGCGAACAGCACGACTACGACGATGATGGCGATGACGGCAACGACACCGGCGGTGATGCCGGCGATGAGCGGGCCGCGGCTCTTCTTCTTCGGCGGTTCCTGCTGGTACGGATTGCCGTAGCCTTGCGGCGCGATTGCGGGCGGCTGGTTCCCGTATTGCGGGCCACCGTACTGGTTGGCGCCGTATGGCTGTCCGTACGCGGCGGTCGGCTGCTCGCCGCCGTACGGTGCGGCCGGCTGACCGTACCCTCCCGGAGCACCGCCGGCAAGCGGCTCACCGTATGCAGCGGTAGGCGCGCCGGCACCATACTCCGGCTCGGGCTGCTGACCATAGGGCGCGGCAGGCGCATTGCCGTTGCCGCCCTGCGGCCCTGCAAGCGGCTCACCATACGCGGCGGTAGGCGCCTCGCCACCATACGGAGTTCCGCCATCGGGCTGGCTGAAGGGGTTCGGACCGGCTTCAGGCTGCTGACCATAAGGAGCCCCACCCTGGTTGTATGCGGAGCCAGCGCCCGACTGTCCGTACGCTCCCGGCTCCTGCCCATACGGCGCCGCCTGGTATCCATACGGCTCGGCGCCGCCCTGCGGCCCGGCGAGCGACTCGCCGTACGCGGCAGTCGGCGCACCACCATAAGGGGCCCCGCCCTGCCCGTACGGGGCGGCTGGGGCTCCCGTCGGCGCGCCCGCCCCCTGCCCGGGCAGAGGAACGACCGGCACCGGCGGGAAAGCCTGCGTTGGCTGCGGTTCGGGCGCGCCTTCCGCGCCCGCAGCATTGTTCGGATCACCATACGGAGTCTGCGGCGCTCCATCTGGATACGTGTTGCTCATATGTCCCCCTTTTGCAGAGAGTCCCGTCGACCGGGTCAAATCATTGTTACCGCAACCGGCCACATGCAACGCTGTATGCACCTGATCGGCTAATCCTCAGCGTACACTCACTTTCCGTGATATGCACGGTATTGACCGGAAGTTCATGTTCATCTCACGGCAAGTTCGATTCGCACGGCGAGATCCCTCGAAAACCTTGCAAGTCCGCCTTCGAGGACCTCACCGGCGACGCCGCCGACACCCCCCCGTGAACCCAGCGCACCTCACCCACGCATGCGCCGCGGCCACGACGACGCGTGCCGCATCGGCTTGAACGGCAGCCGGCGAATCCGCCCGATCACGCCGAGCAGCAGCCATCCGCCGAGCAGCCCGCACACCACCACCATCGTCACGATGGTGCGCGTGTCATGCAGGTCGGACGGGTCCGGCGCCGGCATCGGGATCGGCTCGCGATGCCCGAATATCAGCAGGCGCTGCGTGTTGACGCCGTACGGCGTGCACGTCATCAGCGTCACTCGGTCCTCGCCGGGCACGATCTTGAGTTGCGACGTGTCGTCCGGGTTGATGACGGTGATGCGGTCGACCTCGTAGCCGAGCGTCTCCCCCATCACTTCGATGTAGAAGAAGTCGCCGGTTTTCATCTCGTCGAGCCGCGTGAACATCATCGCGTTGACGAGACCGCGGTGCCCGGTGATGACGGAGTGCGTGCTGTCCCCGCCGACCGGCAGCGAGGAGCCGTACAGGTGACCGGCACCGGAGGCCAGCGCGGTCTGTGACGTGCCGTGGTAGATCGGCAGGTTGACGGAGATTTTCGGGATCTTGATGGTTCCCATCACTTCGTCGCCCGAGTCGAGCAGGGACTGGTATTCCTTGTCTTTGGAGGCAGCGGAGTCCTCGCCTTTGGCTCTCGACCCGCCTTGTGCGGCGCTGAACGGGTCGATGGCCTCGCCCAGCACGGGTTGACCGGATCTGGCGAGTTTTGCGTTGTATGCGCGGGCGGCGGCGAGGGCGTCTTCGGCTTGCGGGTATGGCCAGCCGGCGACCTGCTGTGCGCTGTTGCGTGAGGTTTGGGCGAGTTTGAGCGAGCTCTGGTATTGGAGCGCTAGGGGATATCCGGCGACGGCGACAGCGGCTATGACCAGTATCAGCGTGACGATGCGCATGATGATGAGCTGTATGCGCAGTCGTTTGCGTTGCGCGACAAGGTCGGAGATGTCGGTCGCCTGATTGAAGCTCAGCATCGAGTACGGGAGCTGCGGCTGCACGGCGGGTTTGTGACGGCTGTTTCGGCAGGATTTGCGGGAATTATTCGAGGATCGCTCATCATTGTCCGGCAGGCTGCGGGTCATCGTTGACCGTGCGGGCGCATGGGAGGATTTGACGGCTGGATCGTTGCCGGATGAGGTGGCCGGCCGTTTCGATCCGTGTCTCCTCGATGCCATGCGCATCCTCCTGTTGTTGTGCCGGCCGTCACTGCAGTCGCCGTGAAACGAATTCGTGTATGTACTGTGTTGCCCCCGGCAGGGGTGTTGCCGGGGGCGAATGGTTACAGCAAGCCGAAGCCGCCACCATGCTCGTGCGGGATGCATGTCATGCGGCGGCTTGGCCTGTTATCGTGTCAGTCAGCGCAGCGCACGGCTGGTGCGGCGAGACTTGGCGTACACGGTGGCGGCAGCGCCGCCGAGCAGCGCGGCGATCACCACGAACAGCGCGATGCCCGCAGCACCGGTCTTCGGCAGTTCGAAGACGGACTTGACGTTGGTCACCTTGTAGTCGTCGGCGCTGTCCTTGGGCGCGAGACCCCAGGAGTCGGTGCCGGCGAAGGTGACGTTGCCGTTTTCATCGATGGCCACGGTGAACGAGGCCTTGAAGTCCTGGTATCCGTCGGCGACCGCGGTCTCGGTCACGGTGTAGCTGCCGGCCTTCAGGCCGTCGAACTTGACGACGCCGTTGGCACCGGACGTGACTTCGAGCGGGTACTTATCGCTGTTCGGCAGCACGCCGTTCTGGTCTTTTGCGACACTCAGCGTGAACTTCGCGCCCTCGACGGCCTCACCCTGGGCGTTGACCTTCGTGAACTTGAAGCCGAAGATCTTGGTGAGGGTTTCAGTGCCGGGGATGGGGGTGCCATCATTGCCGACAAGCTTGTTGGTCACCGCGTGGTAATCCTGGCCCTCGACTGTCTCGGCCTCGTCATTGACGGTGGCGTTGTAGGTGATGGTGATCTGCTTGCCGGCGTACTTGGCCGGGTCGGTGATCTTCACCACGAAAGTATTGGTGCCGTTGCCCTTGTTGGCAGTCAGGTTGTTTTCCACCGTGTAATCGGTGCCGGTCAGCACCTCAACGCCGGCCTTAACGGTCAGGTTGGCGAAGTCGACGGTCAGGCCCTTGCTTGGCACATCTTTGAACTGCAGGGTGAAGCCGGTCGGGACCGGATTCGGAATCGTGTAGCCCAGTTCAAACGGCACGGTTTCGCCCACGGACGCGCTCTTGCTGGTGGTGGACTTCGTCTGGGTGCCGCTCACCGTGCTCTTCATGTCCACTTCTGCGGTGCTATCACCAAGCGACAGAACGCCCTCAGCGTTAACGGAGCCGGTGCTCACGATCATCGGGACGGCCTGAGTCAGGGTATCGGTCGATGCGTTGCCGTCCAGGAACAGATACACGCCAGCAGTCAGCGCGGTCTTGTTCGTGGCGGTCCAACCATCCGTGTCGCTGCCAGTCGCCTTGTTCAGCACGAACGGATCCGCGGTGGCGGTGAACGGGTTGCCGGCCTGCAGCGCATCCGCGAACTTACGCGTCACGGACGGATTATTCCACGGACGGGTCTCGGACTGATCGAACTGAACCTGCGTGACGGTACCATCCGTATCCGTGGTCGTTTTTTGATTCATAGCCCAAGCCATCAAATCAGTGGTGCCATCGATCGGCACGTTCTGGAAGCCGGCGGTGGTCAGAGCCGCAGCCAGCTTCGCGCGATCGGCGCCCGCAGCGGTCTTCACACCATACACCGGGTTTTCGGCAGTGCCATAGTTCACGTAGTCCGCGATCTTGTATGCGCGCAGCCGGGCGCTGGTCAGCTGCTCTTTTTTGGACGCTTTGAACGTGACTGTTGCAGCAGTGTCCACTGTCGTCTCGGCCGCGTTGGCGGCACCGGTGCCGAACGCCATGCCGGCGAGAAGGGTGGCCGCAGCTGCGACACCCGCGAAAAGCTTCTTGAACTTCATGAGAAACTCCTCTTCCTTTCGTTGTCTTGTTTATTGCAACTGCGGAAGCGGCAGTCGTTGAGGCTTCCGCAGTCCGCAAATCTTGAGTTGTCGGGGGCGACTGGTCGCCGCCCCCGTGTGCCCTCCCCGACGAGGGAGGAGGGCGGAGCATCCGCCGCAGGTCAGACGAGCCGACGCTTGCGCCAGATGAAGTATCCGATTCTGACCAGTGCCGCGAGCAGGCCGAAGCCGCCCCCATACACAAGCCAGTCACGAGTCGTGGCACCGCCGGTCATCGGCAGAGCGGACACGGCAACGAAGGTGTTGGTGATCGTGACCGGGTACGTCTTGACGTTGTCGAAGGTCGTCATGTTGTTGTTATCCGGAGCCGCCCACAGGTCGTCGGCAGTGACGGTTACCAACTGGTTCTCGGGGTTGTAGGACGCCGTGTAGCCGTCCACGCTGGACTCCTCCACGCGGTAGGTGCCAGGGGCGAGGTTCTCGAACGCACCAGCCCACTGACCCTGGTTGTTGAGGGTCACGGTCCGGTTGATGTCCTTGCAATCCTCACCTTGCGCATTGCACTGCTTCAACGTGACGGTCACCGAGCCATTCCCATGCTTCTCCGCTCCATCGGACCAGTTCTTGGTCACCTGGATCTTGCCGGTCTTTACCTGCAGGACGGGGTGGGGGTACTCCACGGAACCCGGGGTCTCGGTGGTCTGGTCGCCGACCGTGTTGACGACGGTGTACTCCAGCTTCGCGCCGTGATCCGCATTCGAATGGAAGCCGGGCAAATTGGACGAAGTATGGTGACCATCCGCATCAGTGTTGTCGGCACCAAGAACATCCTTATATCCGGTCTTGTCGTCATTCTGCTTGTTGGCGGCGTACTCGTTGTAGGCCTTCTGCGTCGGCTTGACCTTGAACGTGACCGTATACGTCACGCCATCCTGAAGCTCATAGCCGTCCGCGAACGTGACCTTCACCGTCTTGCCCGAAACGGTAACCGTGTAATCGCTCTCGTTGAGATCGACACTATTACCGTCTTTAGATGCCGTCACCGTCACATCATTCGAGCCGAAGTTAGCATTAACGAACTCCGCGTAGTCCGACAGCGTATCGGTGATGGACACGTTCTTGTACGAAGACTTCCTGTTGATCTGACCGATGATATCGGCAAATGCCTTGTTCAGCTCATCCGTGCTGGTGGCGCTGTAATACGAGCCCTTCGTCTGATCGGCGAAGCCACGCATCTTGGTCGGATCGGAGGACACGCCAACCGAGAACAACGTCGCATCGCCACGCCTGTTAGCCTCGGCAACAGCGGAGCTGAGATTCGCCCCATATCGATCACTGCTGCCAGAACCATGAACCCCGGCAGGAAGACCCCTGCGATCATCGTCATCATAGGTCGGACGACCCAACCAATCAGTGCCGGTCCGCACGGAACTCGTGCGGTACGTCGGGTCGCCGTCTGACATGAACACGATGTACTTCTTCACGCCCTTACGACCGGAAGTCAGCTTGGCATTGGCGGCTTTAAGCGCGGCCTCCCAATTCGTGCCACCATCGGCGCCCAGACCATTAACGGCACTGACTATGTCCATTGCGTTGTCGGTGAAGTTCAACACATTGCCCGCCGTCGTCGAGAAGGGGACCAGCGCCATCCGGATGTTGCTATCCTTGCCCTGGTTCTCAGACGTCAGCAGATGCTGCGCCATGCTGTTGACGGCAGTCTTCGCAACCTCAAGACGAGAGTTGTGTCCCATCGGGTTACTCATGGAACCGGAGGTGTCGAACACCACGACGATGTCGGCCGGGGACACGGTCGTCTGCGACGAGCCGGACTGCGTGCCGGTCACGTTCAGGGACAGGTCATAGGTGCCATCATTGTTCGCCTTGACGTACTTGCGGTACCGGGGCGCCGTGACGACCGTGTTCGTCACCGTGGTACGTGGCACCTCACCGACCGACACCGGCTCCGTGGTCGCAGAATCCTTCTTCTGCGTCACCTTGACCTGACCGCCATTGGCGCTCACCGCATACGTGTCCTGGTCAACGTTGATTTCCGTCACCTTGTACTTCGAGGACTCGGTGATCCTCTTGGCGTCGCTGCCCAAAAGCACGGCATACTGGCCCGCCTTGAGCGTGATCACGCCATTGGAATCCGTGATCCGGGTTTCACCGTCCTTGGTGCCGGTGGCGGTGTTGTACACGTCGTATTTACCCGTGTACAACGTGTAATCCTTGTCACTGTCGGTTCCCTCATAGTTGACATAAGCGTTGAACGTATAGTTCTTGTCCTTGTCAGCTTCAGGAACGTTCTCCGTCTCCTTGCCGATTTGAATATGGCTGGAGTCAAGAGTCACCAAATTGAAGTCAAGCTTGCAGTTGGAACCACTATGGCCACGCTCGAAGTAGTACATGTTCATCTCGTGACTGGTGTAGTTCTTGAACGTGGTGTAGGAGCCATTGGAGGCTTTGACCATATTGGATTCCATCCAAGCGGTGATCTCGGCATCCGACTTGCCTTGGTCCCTGAGCGCCTGAGTAAACAACGCCTGCAACGTGGTCGTAGTGGTTTTATTGCTGACAATCGTCACCACACCGGTCGCGAAATCAATGGAGCCGCTGGCGGCATCATGGATGCCACCGATATCCAACACAAGCATGCCGTCGACGAACAGCCACAGATCATCGTCACCCGTGAAGTTGAACGTCATCGGGGAATCATCAACGAGTTTGCCTTCTTTCGGTTGCATGAACTTCGCGTATGCGGTCATACCGAAGGCGTACCGGGCGCCGCGCACTGAATGAAAGCCGATCCGCAGCTGACTTTTATCCGCATTGAACGGCAGGAATTTCGGAATCCACGCGTCAGTTCTCTCGGTCCATGTTGCTGACCGGTCAAATCCGGTACCGGCACTGTTCAGCGCGGCGTACGTCGTATTGGAGTCGTACACATAGTGGCCCTTGGCCTCTTCCGTCGGATCGAACAGCCCCGTCAGCCCATTGCCGCCATTGGTATATGCCTTGGCCCACTCGCTTTCTGTGAACAAATACGTCATGTCGGTCTGTGCATTATTTTTATTGGTCACCATCGTAGAGAACTGCGGAACTGCATCAGCGCCGGTCTTGGTGAGGTTCGTCTTGACGATGCCCGGAGAGGTTTCTGCACTGCCAGTCCAGCCGTTCCAATCCTTACCTTTTCCGTTGAAGTAGTTGAAGTAGAATGCTGCAGCCGCCTCATTTCTGCTGGTACCGCCCGTGGCATAGTTCACGTTCTCTTTGCCAGCGGCCTTTGCCGGGCCCTTCGGATCACGGTTGTCCCAATAATCGAATAGGTTAATCTTCACTTTGCCGTCGTTCGCCGTGGCGCGAGGCGCAGCCGACGCTTTGACCGTGGCGGTCTGCCCCGAAGCACCAGTCCCGGCGCGATCGGTCAGGGCAGATGGCACCCCCTGCTGAGCGCTGTCGCCCTGTGCGACGCCGCTGATCGGGCCGGTGCCGGCCTGTGATGCCTGCGTCGTGGCCGACTGCGCGGCTTCGGGTGCGGCTGTCCCTGCATCGGCCGCAATCGCAGTGCCGGTGACGGCAAGTCCAAGAACGGTCGCGACGGATACGGCGGCCGCGATCAGGCGAGAGCGCATCGCCCTCGTATGCGATGGTTTCCGATTCTGCTTAGTCACGATAAGCATCCCTTCCATCATTTCCAAAACTCTTCATCCGGCGTTCAGCAGTTCGACAAAGACTCACGATTGCGACTCTCACCGTCGCAGCACGCGCAAATCATCGACTTCCATCGGCCTGTTAACTCCTGACCGTATCCGCACCCAAAAATCGACGCAATCCCCCGAAACATTGAAATAACGCCGAATACATGCCCCCCCCCCCGCAGAAAAACCGCTTTCACAGCCCTTGCGGCATAAGGTCCTCGGGAATCAGGCCATACCCCCTTCCCTACGGGGAAAATTCTTGGGAATATACCGAAATACGGCTTAGATCAAGGCCTGAGGCCTCTTACATAACGGTATACCGCTGTATCAGCGAAGTGTCTGCTCCCGCCAAAGCACAACAAGACTGAGGGAGGCTCTCGTCGTGAGATTACGCAGACTCTTTTGCGTTCCTAAGTGCGCGCCGTATCGACGAGTACGCGAACATAAGAACGCAAAACGTGCGATTTGCGTTCTTATGTTCGCAGGCTGAACGTTTCAGCGCGCACTTAGGAACGCAAACCGCTCCTGCCCGCTTCGCAAGAGCCAGCCAGCGGGGGCAGAGTTACATATTGCTTCTGACAGTGGGCTGAACCATCGGCTAACGTCATTTACCATCATCTGCCGATGGAACAGTTCCGTCTCAATAGACCCGAAACTATCGCTCGTAGAACACGCCGAACGAGGGGAACCCATGACGGGCCGGCTTCAGCTCCTGCAGCGGGATCTCGGTGACGTCCACTCGTTCGACATCGGCATAGCGCGGCCCCTGCTTCAGTGCCGAAATCAGACGGGCGACCTTGCCGCGTTCCCCCTGCGCCTCGACCTCCACCGAGCCGTCGTAGCAGTTGCGCACCCAACCGCCCAGGCCGAGCTTGCCGGCGGTCATCACCGTGAAATACCGGAATCCGACGCCCTGCACCAGACCCGCCACCACGGCATGGACACGGATATCATCACTCGATGACACCGGCACGGCACCCTCTTCACTCTCGTCAGTCCGCGCGCCGCGGCTCGCCCGCATATCATCACGTTTCATGACCGCACTCACCTCACGTTGCCGTCAGCCGACACCAATACCCCCATCGTATGCCCACCATCAAACGGCAGTCGAGAAGCCGGCAGCGCAGCGCGGGCGCAACAGCCCAGCCCCTTTCCGCCGAGGCCTGCCGCAATCCGTCAGATGAACGCGCGTTCGCCGAAAATCGCCGTTCCGACGCGCACAATCGTCGCACCCTCCGCGATGGCGAGCGCCATGTCGTGCGTCATGCCCATCGACAGTTCCGTGCAGTGCTCGGTGCCGGGCGCGCGAGAGGCGAGAATCGTGTCGCGCGTGCCGCGCAGATGCGCAAAGCAGGCGCGAATCGTGGCCTCGTCATCGACGTGCGCGCCGATGGTCATCAGGCCTTCGAGCCGGATGCCGTCCAGCTGCGCGATCTGTGCGGCGATGTCGACGGCAGCCTGCGGGTCGCAACCCGATTTCGATGCCTCCCCGGACTCGTTGACTTCCAGAAGCACACCGACCGTGATTCCACGGGCGACGGCACGGCGGGCGATGCGCTGCGCCAGTTCGACGCCGTCCACCGATTCGATGGTGTTGACGTCGGGGAGGATTTTACCGATCTTGTTGGCCTGCAGCTGGCCGATGAGATGGAACGGGATGTGTTCGGCGTCAGACGGTCGAGTGGTGTCGCCGTCGCCTGTGCCGAGCGCAAATCCCCGGTCCGCGCACAGGCGACGCAGTCCATCGGCCTTGGCCATGACCTCCTGCGGGCGGTTCTCGCCGATCATGCGGATGCCCGCATCGATCGCCGCCATGATCTCGCCGACATCACGGGTCTTCGTCGCCGCCAGCAGCTTCACCGAACCGGGAGCGCGACCGGCCGCCGACTCGGCTTCGGCGATGACGTCAAGCACGCGATACACGCCATCGCGAATCTGCGTCGCCCGCGTCTCGTCGATGCTTTCATTGGTCAGATCCTTGTGATCCATGTAAGCGGTCATCATATGCTCCCTATCCGTCTTGCTGCACCATATATTAGTATGCCCACGGATGAGGGCGAATCGGCTAGAGAAACCGGGAACTTCCGGCGTGGACCCCCGCTGGCGGGGTGTCGAGCGATGCGAGACTGGGGGGGGTTCGAAGCGCGAAACGGCTCCGCACGCAGCATATAGAGGAGGAAATCTCACAATCCGATGCTGAACGGGTCGTCGGGGATGGAACGATCCTGCGAATCTGCGGCGAGCGCATCCCACGAAAATCCATGCAACAGGTCGGCAGCAGCGCACGGCTCGGGCTCTTGCTGCAATCCGAGCAGCCACGCGCAATAGCCGATCACCCGATGCGCCGTGACGCCATGTTTGCGTAACGTTCCCATATCCAGCGACCGTTCACGCTTGGCGAGCCGCCGCCCGGCCGCATTGTCGATCAGCGGAAGATGTGCGAAACGGATATCGCGATGAGCCGCGGCAACGCCGCCATCCGAGCTATCCCCGAAGCCGGCGTCGAGCAGCCGCTCACGGATGTACAGCTGCAGCGCGGCGGATCGCAACAGGTCACGCCCGCGAACGATGTCATCCACACCCATCAGCAAGTCGTCAACCGTGACAACCAGCTGATAGGCGAACAGACCATCCGCCCGTCGCACCACCGTATCGCCCAAATCGCGCGGCAAATCGAATCGGCAGTTCCCGAACACGCGATCATGCACGGTGACCACGGCACGCGCGTCGCCGGCGACAGGCATGGCGATGCGCAGCGAATGCCGATCACCATTCGCCAAGCGTTGCTCGACCTGTCGCGGATGCTCGGCGAGCGTGCGCCGGCATGTGCCGGGATACATGACGAAACGGTCGCCTTCCTGCGGCGCCGAGGCCGCACGGATGTCGGCGCGCGAACAGAAACACGGGTATATCAGCGCAGTGGTCTCGGTGCCGTCAACGCCATCACGGCCACCGAACGCGGCGGCGTCTCGCAAGTCAATGCCCTGAAGCGCGCGCAACGCCTGCTCGTAGATGTCGAGCCGCCGCGACTGGTATACCGGCTCTCCATCCCAGTCCAGTCCCAACCATGCCAGATCGTCCATGATCCAGCGGTCCGCGTCCGGCAGCACGCGCGGGGTGTCGATGTCCTCGATGCGCAGCAGCATGCGCCCTCGCCCGCCGTCCGCATCGCCTGGATCGGCTGCGCCACTCATGCCATCCACGCGATTCACGTTATTCAGGCAATCCGCATCGCCCGCTCCACCGCCCGTCCGGCTTGTACGCTCTGGGCCACCCGCACGAGCCGACAGCCACGCACCCAGCATCGCATACACGTTACCGATATGCATTCGTCCGGACGGCGTCGGCGCGAATCGTCCGATCACCACCGCGCCCAGAGCTCCGAGTCGAGCGGCCATTCGTTGATCGTGCAGCCGCGCAACGATATCGATTGCTGCTGCATCAGCGGCGCCGGCTTGCCTGCCTGCTGGCATACGGTTTCATTGTCGCGATGGTCGAGCCGGTGACCGGTCTCATGGTTGATGACCATCGTGCGATAATTCGCCAGATTGCCGCCGCCCTTCAGCCAGCTGTCGGTCGGCTCGCGCCAACGGTCATAATTGATGATCACCTGATTGCCGACGCGGCAGCTGTACTGCGACGAGCAAAGCGACGAAAACGATTTCATATACTCCGCCGCGGCCAGGATATACGTCATGTCGCACTTGCTGGAACCGCTCTCCACGAACGTGAGACCGGCACGGGGCCACCCACGCGAATCATTCAGCGTCGCGTACACCGTGCGCCCGAACTCGCCGGTATCGCCGACGCTCCCCTTGGTGGACACGCAGTAATGGTATTCGTGGCGGGGTTTGCCGCTGGCCGCCGCGGGCTGCTGCGCCTTCTCGAGAATCTCGCGCCGCTGCGCCTGCGAGAACGGCTTCGAGGGGTCATACCCGTTTGACTGTGCCTCGGAATTAGTGGATTTCGCGGTGGCCGACGATTTCGCGGAATCGCCGCCCTTCTGCTCCCCCGCAGACCGCGACTGCGCTGTTGCACCTGGCTGCGCGATGGACGACCGCTCACCGCCCATGCCCGGCACGCGAAGTACGCTCGCCCGCACCGCAAGAACAAACAACACGAGCGCCAAAATCAACCCCGCACATACGGCAATGCGCCGGGCGCGGAACACCCGACGCATATCGTCACCACGCAACCGCCGCAACTTCAATCACTCCCAGCAACGTCATAGGTCAAGCCGCGCCGCCCCGCGAAAGCGCGAGCACAAGGGCACGTTTTTCGCAGGCGTCTCTCCCTGCATTGTATCCCGTCAGCCGTGGGGCCGCGCAACACGCGTGGCGTCACGCGAGCCCGCCGCGGCTCACGCGGTTCGCGCAAAAATCACGCGAAGAAGAACACGTACAGCCACGCGCCGACGATGGCGCCCACAATCGGAGCGACGACCGGAATCCACGCCTCTCCCCAACGCGAGGTGCCCTTGTTCGGAATCGGCAGAATCGCGTGCAGCAGACGCGGCATCAGGTCGCGGGCCGGATTCAGGCCGGGGCCGGTCGGGCCACCCATCGAGGTCACCAAGCCCCATACGATGAAGCCAACCACGATCGACGCGGCCGCCAAATCCTTCGAACCCCACGGCAGCATCAGGCAGCACAGCGCACCGAACACCAGCACCAGCGTGCCAAACATCTCGTTGAGGAAGTAGTTGATCTTGTCGTTGTCGGCGTCGGTCGTGCAGAACGTGCCGAGGATCGCTTCCGCGTCCTCGGTCTCCTTGTAGTGCGGGTAATACGTCAGGTACACGATGAACTGTCCCAGCAGTGCGCCGAGCAGCTGCGCCACGATGTACGGCAGCACGTCGCTCCACGGGAACAGCCCGTTGATCGCCTGGGCGAGGGTCATGGCCGGGTTGATGTGGGCGCCGGACACGCCGCCGAACATGAGCACCGGGAACATGACGCCGAAACCGTAGCCCATGGCGATGTTCAGCCATCCGGCGTGGTGGCCCTTCGTGTTCTTGAGTTCGACGTTGGCGACCGAGCCATTGCCGAAGATCATCAGGATGGCGGTGCCGAAGAACTCGGCAGCCAGCTTGGTAAAGAGGGAATATTCCACGGCTTCTTCTTTTCTCTCCACCGCATCGCAGACATGGCTGACTGCTCACGGTCTCTGGATGATTGGATTTCTCTCGTACTCCCGGCGACTCAATTTCGCTGGGTGCGAAAGCAAACGACGTGATTGTACACTTTACCCCTTGACGAACGGCGATACGGGCGGATTGGACGGCAGAATCCCCGGTGATTCACACCCTGCCCTGCCATGCACACTTGGGTGCAGTCATGTGGAACCCATTGGAATTACTCGCGACACGCCGTACGCGACACGCCGATTTGCATCGCAGCGAGTTCCGAGTATAGTTATCACTCGGCTCAAGAAATGACCAACGCCCCTGTAGCTCAGTTGGTTAGAGCAGCTGACTCTTAATCAGCGTGTCCAGGGTTCGAATCCCTGCGGGGGCACAAGCAAGGTCGGAATCGAAAGATTCTGGCCTTTTTTGTTTTCGTCGAGAGGGTGCGCCCGAGTCAAATCACCCCTAATTCGCCACTGGAAGCATGCCCCCGCCCGGGTGATCCTCGCAATCTGCCCCTATCTGCGTTTCAAGGGGTTGGTAGCAAAGTATAAACATCACGCAAACCGCATGATTTCAATGAGCAAATGCCCCATATACTCCGTGCATAGTGTTTTGGCCACCCCCTGAAACGCAGATAGATGTTCCCAGGCAGTGGAATCAACCCCTCGAAACGAAGATAGCAGCACATACATCGTGGAATCACGCCGGGCAAGGCCAAAATAGACGAAGATGCCGGTCGAATGGGACAGCCATTCGATCGGCATCAATGCCATACGTTGGCCCTGAGCCGCTCAGGGCCAACGCGACTCAGGAAATCCGCGCCTTAGATGTCGCGACGGCGGCGAACCGCCACAGACACGGCGCCCGTCGCAAGCAGGCCGATTGCGGCGATGGCAACGACGGGCATCGAGGCGCCAGTCGCGGACAGGCCCGGCTTCTTGTTGCCTTGGTCGTCCTTATCACCGTCCTTGTCGGTATCCTTGCCCGGCTCCTTGTCGGGCTCCTTGTCGCCAGGCTCGATGGGCGTCTCGCCGGACTTCTCCTTGACGGTGGCCACACGGGTCACGGACGCCTCGTTACCGGCCGCATCGCTCACCGTGTACACCAACGTGTACGCGCCGGGCTTGCTCGTGTCCACTGTGTCACCGGACACCTTCACGGCACCGGTCACATCACCGTCCACATCATCAACCGCCTTCACACCCGCCATCGGATCAAACGACGCACCGAACTCCACGGCCACGTCATCCGCACCGGAAATCACCGGCGGCACGGTGTCGACCGGCTCGGCCTCCTTCACCGTCCCCTTGAACGTGGCGGTAAGCGAGGTATCGGCGGCGTACGTCACCGTGATGGTCTTTTCGCCGGCGGTCGACGAGTCGAACTCGGAGACCGTGTATTCGCCCTCGCCGAGCTCGGCGGTGTGCCGTCAGACATCGTGGCGGTGACGACCATGCCGCTCAGGTCGAGCGCGTCGCCGATGGCGTATTCGGTCTTGGTCGGCTGCTTGGTCACGGCGATCGACGCGACGTCGGACACGGCCGCGGAGTCCTCGACGAGCGTGACGTTGTCGATGTACGCGAACGAGCCGGAGGCCAGATCGGTCTGCGAGATGGCGACCCACAGCGCGGCATACGGGTCCACGTCGAGCGGCACGATGAACGACCCGCTGTAGTGATTTTTGCCGCCTTCCTTGCTTTCGGCGTCCACGGTCTCGCTCAGCACGGTCTTGCGGTACTGGCTGAACGAGCTGACGGCGCCAAGCGACGCGAGGTTGGACTTGACCTGCACCTTGAGCGTGGACGGGGTGTCGTCGTTGCTCTTGCCGAGCGTCGCCCACAGGCCGAGACGGTACGTCTTGCCCGGCGTCTTGGACAGCGTGCGCTGGTTGATGGTGTCGCCCTTGTACGGGGTGAGCTGTTCGCCGAGTTTCGCCGCGTACTCGCCGGAGACTACGGTGTCGGCCTGGTTCAGTTCGGACTTCAGGCGCCGAGTGGCACCACCGGCGTCGTTGTTCTTCGTGTTGTCGACGTTGCCGAGCGTCCACGGCGATGCCGCGGCGCATGTATTTCTCGTAATCGGCCGCGTTCGCATCAGTGTTGGTGACTTCGAAGCCCTGCACTGTGATGTATTCGGAGTTCTTCAGCAGGATGGTCTCGCTGACGTCCGCACCGGCGATGATGGGCGCGGCGCCTTCGCCGTATGCTCCGATGGTGATGGGCGCGGCCTTGGTGCCTTTGGCGTTGATGACGCGCAGGCCGGTCTTGACCGAGGCGCCGTCGATGGTCTGGGTCGCGCTGGTGCAGGTGGTACCGGCCTTGAACAGCAGGAACTCACCGGCTTTGAGGGTGATGCCGTTCGCCGCTGTCAACGAGTTGAACGGGGCTGGCTTGAATTCCGCGCCTTGAGAACGCCCATCCTCGCAGCAAATCATTCTCATTAAGAAAGGTGCGAGCCCGCCGCAACTCCAAATGAACATTAATGTCCGCAAATCCTTGGAAAACAGCGTTTTCTCATATTGTTCACTTGTGCGTAAATGTTCGCAATCCTCGCACCTTCCTTATTGAGAATCATTCGCTGCGACTTGGAACAATACAAAAAGCCCCTCGCCGCGCGGAGCGGCGGAGGGGCTGATGCTTAAGCTCAGACGATAATCTGTCTGATGGGCCGGAGTTACTCGGCGACGACCTTCACGAAGAAGGAGGCGGTGATCTCCGGGTGCAGGGCGGCCTTAGCCGGGAAGTCGCCGGTGGTCTTGATCGGCTCGACCTCGATGGCCTTCGGGTTGACCGCGGCCTTGTCGGAGAGAGCCAGCGCGATCTGCTCGGCGGTGACGCTACCGAACAGCTTGCCGGACTCGGAAACCTTGGCAGCGATCTCGACGGTAGTGCCCTCGATGGCGGCCTTGGCGGCGACGGCATCCTCGCGGGTGGCGACGGCCTTGGCCAGGCGAGCGCGCTTCATCTGCACGATCTGAGCTTCGGCGCCCTTGGTCCACGCGAAGGCGAGGCCCTGCGGGATCAGGTAGTTGCGGGCGTAGCCGGAGCGGACGGCGACGACATCGCCGGAGTGGCCCAGGTTGGCAACGGTCTGGGTGAGAATAACCTTGGATTCAGCCATTTCTTATCCTCCCTAACTCAGCGACCGGTGGTGGCGTACGGCAGCAGGGCCATCTCGCGGGCGTTCTTGATCGCCTTGGAGAGCTCGCGCTGTTCCTGCACGGTCACGCCGGTGATACGGCGGGAACGAATCTTGCCGCGATCGGAGATGAACTTGCGCAGCAGCGCGACGTCCTTGTAATCGATCTCGGTGACCTTGGCGGCCTTCAGCGGATTCGGCTTCTTCTTGAACGGCTTGACCGGCGGTTGCGGCCTCTTACGTGACATGATGTTCTCCTTGAAAATTACAATTGAATGCTTGCTTCTGGATTGTTACGTGCGTCGCGCGGCTTCATATGGCCGCGGACGGGCATCAGAACTCGGGTTCCTGCGAATCGCCACCGAAATCGGACGAGCCACCGAACGAACCGAAGGACGAGCCGGCATCGCCGGACGTGCCCCACGGATCGGTCGCGGGCGCGGCGCTCTGGCCGGCGTTGCCCGCAGCGGACGCGCCACCCTGGTAGCCGCCATTGCCGCCACCCTGATAGCCCCCGCTGAAGCCGCCATTGCCACGGCCACCCTGGTAGCCGCCGGCGTTGCCGCCGAAACCGCCGCCATTGCCCTGGCCGGCGTTGAATCCGCCATTGCCGCCATTGCCACGGCCGGCGAATCCGCCTTGGCCGTTGCCACTGGACGTGCGCGTGACCTGCGCGGTCGCGTAACGCAGCGACGGGCCGATCTCATCAATCGTCATCTCGATGACGGTGCGGTTCGAGCCGTCCTGCGCCTGATACGAGCGCTGCTGGAGGCGCCCCTGCGCGATGACACGCATGCCTTTGGACAGCGTGCTGGCGCAATGCTCGGCGAGATCGCGCCAGGCGGAGCAGCGCATGAACAGCGCATTGCCGTCCTCGAACTGCCCGGTGTTGCGATTGTAGGTACGCGCGGTAGAGGCGATGGTGAAACTGGCGACGGAAGCGCCGTTTCCTGTGGTCCTCAATTCGGGATCTGCCGTGAGGTTGCCCACCACGGTGATGATGGTTTCGCCTGCCATGACTTACCTTCTTACCTTTGGTTCAGCGAGTCGCGAACAATCAGAAACTCATACGGCTTACTTGGCGTCTTTACGAAGAATCTTCGTGCGGACGACGGATTCGTTCAGGTTGAGCACACGATCGAGCTCGGCGCTGACCTCGGGAGTGGTCGTGTAGTTGACCACCACGTAGTTGCCTTCGGTCTTGCCGTCAATCTCGTAAGCGAGCTTGCGACGTCCCCAAATATCGGTGTTCTCGACGGAACCACCTTCCTTGGTGACGAGCTCCAGATACTGCTCGGTCAACTTCTTCAGACCGCGCTCATCCAGCTCAGGATCGGCAATGAACATCAGTTCGTACTTATGCGCAGACATCACCCACCTCCTTCGGACTAGTCGGCCATGGACTATCCATGGCAGGAGTGTGTATACGCGCTGCTGAAAACAGCAACTTCTCTAAGCTACGCCATGCCCGCGACAGCTTGCGGTGGCTGTCGCGAAGCGACTGGGGAGTAATCCGTCCTACTGCAAATCCACGACCGCGCAATCCGCGGCACCATAGCCGTTCGACTTGCACCATGCGTCGCCGGCCTTCACCGAGTCGACCGTATCACCCGACAGGATCACGTAATATGCGGTCGAAGCGTCGGCCTTCGTGTACGTCGGGTAATCGCCGGACCAGATCAGGATCGCGTTCTTGTGCTTGATGCGCTGCTGCAGGAACTGCTCGTAGATGTCCACGTAATGCCAGGTCTTGCCGTCGGCCTTCATGTCGTTTTTCTTGCTGGACAGCTGCGTGGTGTAGGTGGTGTAGAAGCGGGATGCGGCGGATTCGTCATGCTTGAGCTGCCAGCTCAACGCAAGCTGCGCGTACCGCTCGGCATCCTCGCTGTCGATGTCGGAGCCCGCCAACGCGTCGCCGTCCGCACTGCCCGCCTCGCCGGTGCCGCTCTGACCGGTCTGCAGGATGACCTCGGCGCTGCCGGTCTCGATCTGGTCGTACGGGCGCCAGTACTGCCTCGTGGTGAATTCGAGCGCGACGTTGGCCGTCTCGCCATTGAACTTGACCGGCTGATTGGAGAAGTCGAAGACGGCCGAGGCGATGACATTGCCATCATCGTCCTTGATGCTGACCTTGACGTCGGATTCCTTGAACTCCGCCGTGTCGCCGTCCTTCGTCGACGCGCAGTTGGAGGTGAGCTGCAGCTGCGCGACGAGATTGGTGTCGCTGTGGTCGACGGAACTCAGCTCGGCATCGGGCGCAGCGGTGCAGGGCTTGTCGTCTTTCGCGGCCTTGCTGTCGCCGGACTTGGTCTTGCCACTCTGCTGGGATGTCGACTGCGTCTGAGCCGATTGGGTGCCGGAATCACGCAGCATGAACCACCAGACGCCGAATCCGGCGGCAAGCGCCACGACGAGTACGGCGATGATGATACCGACGATCAGCGCGGTCTTCTTCTTGCCCTTGCCGGCGGACTCTCCAGGCCGTGACGGTTGGGCTGGCGGCTGCACGGCCTGCGGCGGGAAGACGGCACCGGGCTGGGCGGCACCGTATTGCCCCGCGTACTGCCGAACAGCCTGATAAGGCTGTGCAGGAGGCACCGGCTGGGCGGTCGGCACCGGCTGCGCAGACTGCGGCTGAGTAGATGGCACGGTCCAATCGGATTGCATGGTCTGCTGGAACTGGTCATCCTGCCCCGTTCCAGGCACTCCTGCTTGCGGTGCCTGGAACGGCGGCTTCAGCAGAGGGGACTGACTCAGCATGGTCGGGCCGTCGTCATCCGACTGGGCCGGCTGTGCGGGCTGCGGGCCGGCGGACAGCTCGGCACCGCACTGCTGGCAGAACCGCACGCCGGGTTCCGACTGCTGACCGCACACCGGGCACACGGGACCCGCCTGCACGGCTACGGGCGCCCCGCAGTTCTCGCAGAATCTATCGCCCTCAACGACATTCGCACCACAACGGGAACACCGCATAATCTCTCCTCGTGACTATCCTGCGCTCAACGTTACACTGCATGACAGCATTCCCCTGCAAATATACTGCGATACGGACACCAAATGACGTCCGCAACCATTTGATCGAGATGTCTTTCAGATATTAAAATTAAAGATCGATGAAATTTCGAAGAGGAGATTATCATGCAGATCGGAGTAAGAATGGGGCATATTCCGGCATCCCGTCGTACGGTGACGATGGCCATCGCCGTCATCGCCGTCATTACGCTTTCCATTGCGATGCTGTGCGGATGCGGCACGGCACGGAACACGAACCAAGCAACGGATTCCGGCTCGGGCGGGAACCGTCTCGCCTCATCTTTGCAGGCTTATGCGACGCAGCTGCTCGGCCAGGACTCCGGAATGGACCCCGCGCAGAAAGCGACACTGCGCAAGGCCGCGACAAGCGGCAAAATAAGTCTGTCCGATTACAAGGCCGCATGGAGCCGATACATCACGTGCGTCCAAGACAAGGGCTATCCGAGGCCGACACTGAAAACTTACTCCAACGGCATCCAGCAGCCGCAGGGAGACATACTGCCTTCAGATAAAGCCGATGACCTTGACTACATCCAAAAAAAGGCCAAGGACTTGAACGCGTGTGGAATCGCCACCGTGGATTCGGTGGACGCGTTGTATATGGCACAAGTCGGCAATCCCAATCTGTATGCGTCTCATGAGGAGGGAGCAGTTGATTGCCTTAAGCGCGCCGGGCTGGTGCCGAAATCCTACACCGTCGAACAATACGAGAAGGAGGCGAACGCAATGGGTCATGCCGCTCCCGGAGAGACCGTCAACACGACGTATGACATGAAGAAACCGGAAGTGCTGGCATGCCTCGCCGCCAACGGCAACGTATTCATGGACAGATGACGCCACAGGCACAGAGAATGCATTGGCATGTTTTCGCCCCTATCGGATATCGGATTACCTGCCCGATGGGGGCGAAAACATACCTTATATACCCCGCCCAAATACCGCGAATAAGATGCTGAAGATGACGTGGCGACTATACAATAAGGAGGGAAGAGCAAACCAAGAAAGGGGCTTGTTATGATATGTCCTCACTGCGGCGCCACGCTGTCCAGCGCCGCACGATTCTGCACGCAATGCGGGCAGACGCTCGCGGTCGCCGCAGCAAACAGCAACGACAACGTCGAAGATTCGACCGTGCTCGGCACCGCTCCACACGGCACCGCAGCCACGCCTCAGCCGGAAGCACCCGCTCCCGTCGCCGCATTCCCTGAACCCGTACCGGCCCCACAGGCCGCGGCACCGCAGCCCGAGCCGGCACCCGCATTCCCCGGCGCGGAACAGCCCGCGGCCGAGCCGGCCTTCCCGGCGGTTCCCGAACCAGTCCCCGCACAAGAAGCTCCTGCAGCTCCCGTCCCGGCGGCAGAAGTGCCAGTCGCCGCTCCGGCCGGAGAAGTTCCCGCCGCCGCACCTGTTGCGGCTGCAGCACCTGCTCCCGGCACTTTTGCTGCGCCCGCGCCTGGTGCTCCCGTCCCCGGCGCACCTGTCCCCGTTACCCCCGGCGCACCCGGCGCCCCGGTTCAGCCCGGCGCTCCGCAGCAGTTCGTCCCCAACCCGATGTTCAAGGAGCTGTTCTCCGCGCGTTCGCTGCAGACCGCCGCAATCAGCCTTGCCTTCGGCTTGATCGGCGCGATGGCGCTGGCCCTGATCGGCTCCATCTTCTTCTTGTCGGCCGGCTCATCATGGGCGTCCAAGCTGAGCATGGTCCCCGGCCTGTCCCACATGATGAGTGACGCCAGCGGTTCCGGCACGGTGACGCCGAACTTCTTCCAGTTCCTGATTCTGGTGATGGTTCTGGGCGTATCCGGTCAACTGTCGCCCAACATCACCGGAGGCAACCTCTCCATGTCGTCCTTCGGCGTGTCCGGCCATCTATGGATGCCTGTCGGTCTTTCCGGCGTGGCGCTGGTTCTCGGCACCGCGTTCGGCGCATACTGGTTCGCGCGTAAGTTCGCCATCCGGTTCAAGTGGACCGGCATCGTCAGCAGCGTCATCGTCGGCGTCGTGATGGGATTCGTCTATCTGATTCTCGCCGCGATCTTCCCGCTGACGCTGGGAGCCGGCAGCATGGGCGGCATTCAGGCCAAGGCCATCCTGACCGGCGTCTCCGCCCGTACGTATTTCATGACGCTACTGCTCGCCGCGATCGGCGCGTTCTTCGGCTATCTGCTCGCCCAGTACGCCTCGGATTCCAACAACGTGTTCACCGCGGCCTGGAAGTGGGCTCACCGCACGCGCGGCTTCGTGCGCACGCTGCTTGACGCGGCGTTCATCTACGCGGTCGTGTTCACGGTGATCGGCTTCATTTGCCTGATCATGCTGTCCAGCAGCCTGCACAACGGCCAGATGTTCATGCTGTTCCCGATTCTGCTGCCGTACCTTTCGTTCCTGACGTTCGCGCTCGGCTCGTTCGGCGCGGTCGGCATCACGGCCAGCGGTAATATCGCTAACCTGTCGTTGTTCGGCTTCTCGAACCAGTACGTCGGCTCCATCAGCGCACCGTGGCAGCTGTGGCTGGTATTCGTGGTGTTCCTTATCACCACGTTCTACATTGCGTTGCGCGCCGCGGCCCGCAACATCTATGATCCGGCATATGCGGGATGGCAGCACTCGTGGAAGTCTCCGGTCGCCACGCTGGTGATCTGGCTGATCGTCACGTTCCTGTTCACGTCCGTGACGCTGGGTTACACCATGCAGTCCGATACCTCTGACGTGTCGCTGAACATCGCGGCATGGTACTTCCTCGTCGCGGCCGTATGGTCGTTCCTGATCGAGGTGGTGGCGCTGACATTCGGCCCGGCCATGGTGCTGTCGATGGGCGGCGCATGGAAGCTGTTCGTCGGCGGCACGGTCCGCCCGACGCCCGCCGAGGTCACCGCGTATGCGGCGGCATGCGGAGCGCACTTTGGTCGCTTCCCGTCACAGGTCGCCGCGGCCGCCGGCTACACAGGCCCGCAGCAGTCCTTCGGCGGACAGCCTGGCGCCGGCACCGGAGCGCCGACCGCACCCGCAGCTGGCATCCCGGTTCAGGGCGTTCCCGTTCAGGGCGTTCCCGTTCAGGGCGTTCCGGTTCCCGGTGCTCCGGTTCAGGGGGTTCCCGCTGCCGGCACCGACGCCGCGGCCTTTCAGGCCCAAGGTGGTGCCCCGACTGTCCAAGTTCCTGCCGGCGCTCCTGCCGCTCCTGCAGCTGCACCTGTCGCCCCCGTTCCGGTGGCTGCTCCCGCCGCCCCGGCTGCAGCCAAGGCCATGACCCCGCAGCAGAAGAAGCTGGCCATCATCATCAGCGCCATCGTCGGCGTGCTTGCCCTGCTCGGTATCGCTTACGCAGTGGTCAACTCCACCATGTTCAGCGCCGATAACACCGCGAAGAGCTACCTGTCGGCCATCGCGTCCGGCGACTATGACAAGGCCAACGGCATCTCCGACCCGCAGGTCGCCAACGGCAAGCGCACGCTGCTCACCAATGCGGCTTCCAAGGGCGACAAGACCACGATCAGCAACCAGCGCATCATCTCCGCCACCGACAACGCGGACGGCTCCCGCACGATGCGGATCTCGTACACGCTGGGCGGCAAGTCCATGACCGACATTCTGACGGTCGCGCCGAACGGATCCAAGTTCCTGATCTTCAAGAACTGGAACATCACGACGCCGCTGGTCAAGGAGATCTCCGTCTACGCGTCACCGGCCATCACCAACTTCACCGTCAACGGTGTCAAGGTCGGCGCGAAGAACGCCACAGCATCCGATTCCGGCACCTACACCTTCAAGGTGTATCCGGGCTCGTACACGGTGGAACCGGTCACGTCGAAGTATCTGACCGCGGATTCGACGACGCTGACCACCTCCTTCGAATCCTCCGCCTCGATCTCTGCCGAGCCGACCGACGCTCTGGCAGACGAGATCAACGCGAAGATCAAGGACAAGCTGGATACCTGCGCCAAGTCCACGGATGCACAGCCTGAAGGCTGCCCGTTCAGCATGTACGGTTCCGATGACGACTACCGCAACATCGCGTGGAACATCACCGAATACCCGACCGTCACCACTGATGACCTCAGCATCGACTCGGGAAGCTTCTACGTGTACGGCGGCGAAGCCAAGGTGGCGTACGAGTACAAGAACTATGACGACTCCTGGGAGCCGACGGACAGTTCCACCAGCTTCAGCATCAGCGGACAGTTCACGCTGGACGGCGACAAGCTGGACATCACGCTGGACGACGACTGATCGGAATGATTTCGCCCGGCACGGGGCACCTGCTGCGCGCACCGTGCCGTAAGTGGAAGAATCCGTGAGCATCGCAACCCGCCGTTCCTCTTGGGACGGCGGGTTCTTGTATATTGGATAAGGTTTGTGTACGGCAACGTATCACCACGGTGAACGGTAACGAAACTATCGACGGAAAGAGCGGAAAAACATGTCGGCGATCCTTGAGGGCACACCCGATAAGCGACTGGCCTTGGTGACGGGCCGCGCATACCCTGAGCTTGCCAATGAAGTGGCTCAATATCTCGGCATCAACGTGCTGCCCACCACCGCATACGACTTCGCCAACGGTGAGATGTATGTGCGGTTCGCGGAGCCGGTTCGAGGCGCCGACGTGTTCGTGCTGCAGTGCCACACCAACCCGATCAACAAGTGGGTGATGGAACAACTGCTGATGATCGACGCCCTCAAGCGCGCCTCCGCCAAGTCCATCACCGTCGTGGCACCGTTCCTCGGCTACTCCCGTCAGGACAAGAAACATCAGGGCCGCGAGCCGATCACCGCCCGCCTGATGTTCGACCTGTTCCGCACCGCGGGGGCGAACCGTCTGGTCACCGTCGACCTGCATGCCGCGCAGGAGCAGGGCTTCTTCGACGGCCCGGTCGACCATTTGACCGCCATGCCCGTGCTGATCGACTACGTGCGCAGCCACGTGCCTATGGACAAGGCGACGATCGTCTCCCCCGACGCCGGCCGCATCAAGGTTTCCGAGCAGTGGGCCGCCAAGCTGGGCGGGCTCCCGCTCGCGTTCATCCACAAGACTCGCGACATCACGCGCCCGAACCATGCCGAAGCGCATGGCATCATCGGCGACGTGCAGGGGCGCGACTGCGTGGTGGTGGACGACATGATCGACACCGCCGGCACAATCTGCGAGGCCGTGCGCACGCTGCGCAGCTCCGGCGCCGCCTCGGTGACTCTGGTCGCCACGCATGGTCTGCTGTCTGGCCCGGCCGTGGAGCGCCTGCGCGATTGCGGCGCCCGCGAAATCATCCTGATGGACACTGTGCCAGTGCCGCAGGAGAAGCGCCTGGATAACATGACCGTGCTGTCGGTGGCGCCGCTGCTGGCCGCAGGCATCCGCTCCGTCTTCGAGGAAGGCTCCGTGGCGACACTGCTGGAGGGCCTGCCGGAGGACATGCGCCCGAGAAACATCTACGCCTGAAATATAAAACAAGGGACTACATATTTGCCCCCGCTGGCGGAGGCAGAATGACGCGGTCCTGGCCACCCATAACGGATTGAACACAAAAAAGGGAGGCCGCCACAGGGCGACCTCCCTATTTCTATTTTACTTATATCACTCGGCGCGCTTGCGGGCGATGAACACCGCGCCAGCGGCGGCGACCAGCATCATGCCGGCCATGCCGATGACGGCGACGTTCGCACCCGTCTTGGAGATGGCGTTGCCGTTGGCATCGGCCTTCTCCAGTGCGGCGATCGCGTCGGCGAGGGCCTTCTGCGCGGCGTCGATGTCAGCCTGGGTGGCGTTGTCATCGGCGAGGACGCTCTGGGCCTTGGCGAGGGCGTCACGCACGGCCTGGGCGGACTTCTTCGTGTAACCGCTCAGATCCAGGGCCTTGGCCTGATCGATGGTGGCCTGCAGCTTGCTCTTGTCGGTCGTCTCCGGGTTCGGAGTCGGCTTGGAGGAGGCGGGCTTCAGGGCCTTCATCGCGGCGTTCAGCGCGTTGTACGCGGCATCGACGTCAGCCTTGGTGGCGTTCGCATTGTTCAGGACGGCCTTGGCGGCATCCAGAGCCTTCTTGAACGCGGCCCACGAATCCTTGGTGTACGCGGATTCCTTGAGCTTCTCGGCATCGGCGACCAGGCCGGCGAGCTTGGAGGTGTCCACGCGCTCTTCCAGAGCGGCGATGGCGTCCTTCAGGTTCTGGTAGGCGAGAGCCACGTCGTACGCGGTGGCGTTCTCGTCGTCCAGCACCTTCTTGGCGGCGTCGCGCTTGGCGACGAGCACCTTCCAGGTGTCGGCGGTGTAGGTGGCCTCGGTCAGGGCGGAAGCGTCATCGTACAGGTTCTGCAGATCGCACTTGTTGACCTTGACCTCGGTGCTCGGCACGTCGCGAACCGTGGTGACACGCAGCTCGGCAGCGGAGGCGTACGTGTTCACCTCGCCCGCGGACTGTCCCGCGGTTTCGAGAGCGGTGATGCGCACCTTGGTGACGTTCTTGACCGCGTCGAACTTGACCTTCTGCCAGACACCGCTGGTCGTGGTGAACGTGCCATTGGTGACGACGTCCTTGGTGGTGCCGTCGGACAGCGTCAGCGTAATCTTGTACTTCTTGATCTTGCCGTTCGCGTTCGCGCCGCCACTGCGGGCCATGTAACGCAGACCGTCGATGGTCGTCGGCTCGTTCAGGTTGAACTGATACCAGGCGGTACCGGCGGACACTGCGTTGGCGCTCCAGGAGGTGTGCCAGTGAGTGCCGGCATTGCCGTCCTGGGCGAGGCTTGCCGGGCCCTCATTGCCGCCCGACAGTGCCTGCTGGCTGCCCGCCTCGACGGTGTAGGCGTCGGTCGCCACGTCGTACGCATCGTTCGAGTCGTCGCCCGGTGCGTTCTTCATGTACTCGGCCAGCGCCACAGCCTTGTTGTAGGCGGTGGTGTAGTCGGGCTTATCCTTGGCGATGAGCGCCTCGATCTCGGCCACCGTGTTCACGTACGTGGTCCAGACTTCGGCGGAGTAGTCGCCGCTCTTGCCGTCGTAGGTGTCCTTGACTTCCTTGAGCTTCGCCTCGGCGTCGGCCTTGGTGTGCTCGGCGGATGCCACGTGCTCGACCTTCAGGTCATCGAGGACGAAGTCCTTGTAGCCACCGAAGTTGGCGGCGGAATCGGACGTGTTCTGCAGGTCGGGAGCGGTGGAGGTCGAGTAGATGCCGAACCAGCTGTCGCCGGTGATGGAACCGGTGATCTCGAACTCGGCCGTGCCGTCCTCGCCCAGGGCCTTCTTCAGGTTGGTGAGCTTGACGGTGCTGGCGTTGTACTCGCCGTCACCGGTGGCGATGGCGTAGATGTCGTCGGAGCCGGACTGGTACTTGAACGACACCTTGTAGGTCTCGCCCGGTTCCAGCTTGACGTTCTGCGGGATCGTCTGGTAGATCAGCGTGCCCTTCTGGATCAGGCCGTTGGCCTTGACGGACCACTTGCCGTCGAGCACGTCGTCCATCTTCTTGACATCCCAGCCGGCCTGCGTGAACGGGGCATGCAGCTCGGACAGGTGGATACGGTTGTCCTCGACGCCTTCGGAGCCGGAGACCACGAACGGCCAGATGCCCTGGGCATTGTCCTCGAAGTCGTTGGTGAGCGTCTTCAGGGTGCCGTCAGCGTTGAGCGTCAGGCCCTTGTAACCGTTCTCAAGCACGCGCACGTCATCGAAGTACACATGGTCGGTGTTGTCGCATGCGCCGGAGTGCGAGAGCGTCACCTTGACGTCGCCGCTTTCCGGAGCCACGAACCACACGTACATGTTCTGGAAGTAGCTGCTGCCGCCTTCAGTGTTCGAGTACGTGTTGTGGCCGTACGCCTTGATGTAGTTCTTGGCGATCGACTTGCCGGTCTCGTTGGTGGCGAGGACCTTGGTGCCGTTGGTCACGGTGATCTTGGCCGGGGAGTTGGTGCGGTTGTCCACGCCCACGTAGATCGCGTAACGCTTGCCCGCGGTCAGGTCGGTGAGCTTCTGGGAGACCTTCACGTCACCGGTCAGGCGCAGCATGGCGTTGTTGGTGCCTTCGACTTCGGCCTTGCCGGTGCCGGAGACGGCCCAGTTGTCCTTGAGGGTGTTCTGGCCGCCGTTGAAGCCGGCGTCCACGACGTGCATGCCTTCGCTCCACTTGACGGAGATCTGCTTCTCGGAGCCCTTGGTCACGACGTACGGGGTCTCGGCCTCGGCGGTCAGCGAGATCTTGCCGCCGGAGACGGCGACGGTCTTCTCGTTGGTCTTGCCCTGGTCGGTGAGCTGGTACACCTTGACGGAGGCGAGGTTCTGCCAATCCTTCGGCAGGGTCCACTCGGTGGTGCCGCCCTGGGTATTCCAGTGGTACAGCTTCTCATCGGAGGACTTGACGAGCTTGCCGGTGTTCACGTCCCACAGCCACGGCAGCAGGTAGGACTCAGTGCCCTTGACGGTGTTGCTGTTGCCCGGGGAGACCGCGCCGGACGCCACGGTGATGCCGTTGAGCGTGATGGTGCGGTTGCGGTACGCGCCGTTGTTGGTGTCGTTGGAGCCACGGGACAGGACGACGACGTTGCCGTGGTCGTCCTTCAGCGTGATCTGCTCGTTGCCGTTGTTGACGGAGGCATCCTTCACGGAGGTGGCGTCGAGCGGGCTGTTGACCCAGCGGACGACCTTGAAGTGCTGGATGAACTTGGTGGACACATCGTGCGTGTACAGGTTCCTGATGTACGCGGCGTAGTCGTTGCGTCCCTGCCAGCCTTCGAAGTCCTTCATGCTGTAGCCGCCGAGCAGCGGGGCGTTCGCGGCCTGGCCGTACGACGGGTAGTCGCCGACCCAGCTGTCCTTCTGGTGGTTGCGCAGGAAGCGCATGACCTGAGAATTCTCGCCCTTCATGCCGGAACCACCGTAGGTAAGGTCGGCGGCCCAGTGCTGGAAGGTTGCGTCATACTCGTTGCCGGCACCCCATTCGGTGGTCATACGCCAGCCGTTCTGGTTGATCATTTGGCTCATCTTGCGGGTTTCCCACGAGTCCTCGGCGCCGGAGGTGTTGTTGCCCCACACGTCGAGGTAGATGAAGTCCATGTTGTCGCCGACCTTGCTCTTGAGGTCAGCGAAGCGGGACTTGCGCATGCCGGAGGCGAGATCGTAGATGCCGTCGATGCCGATGCCCTGATCCAGCCAGTTCCAGCCGTAGCTCAGGCCGCCACTGGAGTTGCGACGCACCATGTCCTCGCTGAAGGCCCTGGCTTCCGGGTACATTTCGGACGCGTTGACGTGCACGCCGAAGCGGGCGCCGTACTCGGTGCCCTTCTCCATCAGGGTGTTCATGTCTGCGGCGCCGCCGGCGCGGGTGTTGATGTCGCCGTAGTCCGGATGGCCGGAGTCGTGGCCTTCGTTGCCGTAGCCCTTGAGCAGCACGGACTGGCCGAGGCCGTCGGTGTTGAGGGCGACCTTCTTGACGTTGTCAAGCGTGGTCAGGAACGGGTTCTGCGCCTGGGAGCCGAAGTTCATGGCGATGCGCCATGCGACCAGCTCAGGCACTTCCTCGGACTTGTATGGGTTGTTCATGATGTCGCGGTATGCGATCGCGCCATCTTCCCAGTTGACCGTGCCGTCCTCGTTCTCGTCGCCGGCGATGGCAACGGCCATCTTCGGCATGTCGGTCTCTTCGACGGTGTAGGTGCGCTTCTTCGTGTCGGTCACGACGCGGTGGTAGTACCACGGCGCAGTGCCCAGACCGAAGGAGGTGGCCTTGCCGACCTTCTGGGTGGAGGTGAGCACGCGGGTGTTCCTCGCACCGCCGGCGACGGTGTTGCCGACGGTGGTGCCGTCGTGCTCGGAGTTGGACCACAGGCCGGCGCTCAGGCCATTGCCCGAGACGAAGCCGTAGGTGTAGTCGTTCGCATTGCCGACCGTGGTGTCGGCGGTGATGCCGAAGTTGGTGTCACCGGGCCTGGCAGTGTCGGACGACATGCGGGCGCCGGTGAACTGGGCACCGTCCTGACCGGAGCGCACGGAGATGAGGCTCTGGTTCGGGAACGCAATCGTCTGGACCGGGTTCTCCTCGGCCTCGGTCTTGGTGTCATCCGCCTTGTTCACGATCTTGGTGACGTTGAGCTTGAGCGTATTGTCGACGACCTTGATCTGCGCGGTGACGACCGCGTTGATCTTGTTGCCGCTCTTGACGTTCAGCGTGTACTGGGCCTCGGTCGCGCTGACCTTCTTGAAGGTCACGTCGGAGTCCTTCAGCGTCACGTCGGTGCCGTTGATGGTGATGACGCGCACGTCCTTCGGCTGGCCGTACATGATCTTGCCGTCGAGCTTCTTCATCGTGTAGTCGTACACGGACGGGAAGTTCTTCTTCACGCGCACGTCCATGGCGGCGGTGGAGAGCGTCTCAGTGGCGACTTCGGCCGACTTGTTCAGCGTGATGTTGCCGACTGAGGCATTGCCATCGGCGACGGTGACGGTCTTGGTGGCGTCATCGTAGCCTTCGGCGGACACGGTCAGCGTGTAGTCGCCGGCGGCGAGGCCGGTGAGGGTGAAGGTGCCGTCCGCCGCGGTGGTGGCGGAGTTCTTGCCGGTGACGACTTCGGCGCCGGCGATGGCGGCGCCGCTGGCGTCGACGACCTTGCCGGTCACGTTGTGCTTGGCGACTTCACCCACGGTGAAGTTTTTGAAGTAGACATCAGTGACTTCGCTGGTGCCGGAGTAAGAGCCGGCCTTCATGGCGAGCTTGTCGGTCAGCGCGGTCATCGAGGAGTAATCCACATCGAACGCCTTCTGTCCGTCAATAGTCAGCGTGGCAACCTTGGCGGCAGTCCAGGAGACGTTGACGGTGATTTCAGCGTTCGCGGCAGGGGCAGCGACACGTGTGCCGTTGTACCAATCGCCATTGCCGCCGACATACTTCTGCCAGAACCAGCCCCCCTTGTCATAGCCCAGGAACAGGGCGTTGCCCGGATCCTTGTAGCCGAGGTAGAAGCCAAAACGGTTCGCGGAACCAGCCTGCGGGGACTTGACCTTGATGGAGAACTCTCCAGCCCGAGTCAGGTCAATCGTCTTGCCGCTAATGGCGACAGCCGGATAGCCACTGCTGCTGGTGGCATTGCCGTTGGCGGAGGTGGACTTGAAATGAGTCCATCCCGCATAATCGCCAGTGCCGGCTGCAAGAATTTCGCCGCCTTTGGCGGTGTTGCGGTCAATCGTCCAGCCGTTCACGGCAGCATCGTCCGCGACGGTGGCGACATCGTTGGCGTTCGCGTCATTGGAGCTAGCCGCTGAACGGAGCGCGAGAGTCTGCAAATCACTTGCAGAAAGCGGCGCGGCGGACGCTGTGCTGCCCACCCCCAGTGGGGCGACAGCGAGTGCAACCGCAAGGGCCACTGAAACCACTCGTTTTCTCATATTTCCTTACCTTCATCATGGAGCACTAAGGTTTAACCTTGAGCGGATACGCATGACGGAAGCCCGACACGCGCGTCTCAGTTTTCTATGATAACACTCTTAACAAAATACAAGAACGTGTGTTGTTAACATTATTAATTTCCAAGGAAAATAGAAATTTTCGCCATATACCAATGGGTATGCGTGAAAAAACCTGTGCAAATCCCCTCAAAGAACAGTGATTTTTCCCCGTCGCGACAACACTGTCTCGCGGAAGTTTTCCGCTATTTGTTAACTTACCTTACTTATTGGAGCGCTGGAAGAGCCAACTGGCCGATGCGATGCTCACTGGAGGTGATTTGCGTTCATATGTTCGCGCCGAAACGACGATCCTGCGCACTTGTCGTTTCGGCGCGCACTTACGGACGCTAATGCCCCCAGTCGCTTCGCGACGGGGGCACGCACTATATAAAAGGACTATTTGCTATCCGGAACGAACGACTCGAAGATGTGGCGGTCGAAATACTGGTCGCATTCGGCGAGTTCGTCCGCGCTGCGAACCGTCCACGACACCGGTATCGCGCCCATCCAGCGTGCGGCCCGCAGCTGCGGAGAGGGGCCGCCATGCCAGTCGAACGCCACGAAGTCCGGACGGGAGATCCAATCGAACGCCAACAGCCCGGCCAGCCACTCCTTGGCCCCGGTACCGGTGAGCGACGCCGGCTCTGCCAACTGGCCGCGGCACACCCCCGGACGGTGCTCCTTGTACCAGTTGACCGCGCCCGGATGGAACGACTCGATCACATACGGGCCGTCATACGCCTGCAGCAGTTGGTCGCCCTTCTCCATCAGCTCGTCCGCCCGCTCGCCCCACGCGGCGTTGTCGGTGAACTTGTACTCCACGATCACCGGTACACGTCCCGCGATCACGCGCAGCACGTCGACGAACAGCGGCACGTGCTGGTAGTAGCCCTGCGGAGCGAACTGTGCGGCGGCCACCGGGTCGGCGACGGGCGCCGCCTCGGCATCCCCCGGCTTCGCGGGCGCAGGGAACAGCGGGATGCGCGACAGCTCCTCATACGTCAGGTCGGCGATCTTGCGCGGATCTCCGGCCACGCGCAACAGGTTATCGTCATGCACGACCACCACGCGGCCGTCCTTGGTGAGCTGCACGTCCAATTCGATGCCGAATCCGGCCTCACAGGCGGCGGCGAACGCAGCCAGCGAATTCTCCGGGGCGATAGAGCCGCTGAAGTCAGCTGTCCCGTATCCCGCGCGCAATGCGCAGCGACGCGCCAGCGCCACATACTCGCCGCTGTGCGCCGCATACTCCGGCGTCAGTCCCGATCCCGCGTCATGCAGGCCACGATGCGCATACCATACGTCCGGAACCGACGGCACGAAATGACGCTGCTTGTCGCTGAACGAACGCGGCTTGATGGCCCAGACCGCGGCGCCCGCGGCTACGGCTCCGGCAAGCACCAGCTTGCCGCCAACATGTTTTCCCATAGTGTTTCTCCTAACCGTGCCGTCGGTTTCTAGCGCAGCACGCCGTCGATCAGCTTGGTGATCAGCTCGGTATAGCCGATGCCGGTCGCCTCCCATGCCTTCGGATACATGGAGATCGGCGTGAAACCGGGCATCGTGTTGATCTCATTGACCATCACCTCGCCGTCCGGCGTCACGAACGTGTCCACGCGGCTCAGGCCGGCGCCATCCACCGCCTTGAACGCCTTGACCGCGGTCTCGCGCACCTGCTGCAGAGTCTCCTGAGGCAGATTCGCCGGCACCTCCACATGGCTCGCCGACGAATCCATGTACTTGCTGTCGAAGTCGTAGAACTGGTCGTCGCCGCTGTTGCGCTTGTCGAGCACGATCTCGCCCGGCCAGCTGGCCTGCGGCTCGCTGCCGGCCTTCGGGCACAGCACCGCGCACTCGATCTCACGCGCGTCGATGCCCTGCTCGATCAGGATTCGCCAATCATGATGGCTCGCCTCAAACACGGCGGCGGCCAGCTCGGCGGCGTCACCGGCATGCTCCACCTTGGTCACGCCGAAGCTCGATCCGGCGCGGGACGGCTTGACGAACAGCGGGTACGCCAGTCCGGCCTCCTCGACCCGAGCGAGCAGACCATCGGCATCAGCGGCGAACCGCGACGCCGCGTCGAAGCCGCGCGCGTCCACGGTGATGCCGGGAGCGACCGGAATGCCGGCGGCGGCCAGCAGCACCTTCGTGTAATGCTTGTCCATGCACGCGGCGGACGCGAGCACGCCGCAACCGACGTACGGCACATCCATCATCTCCAGCAGACCCTGAATCGTGCCGTCCTCGCCATACGGGCCGTGCAGAACCGGCAGCACCGCGTCCACGTGCCCCAGCGAGCTCAGCGTGCCGTCGTCATTGCGGGCGAAGAAGCCATCCTGCCCGAGCGCCACGTCCAGCACGACGTCGCGCGAGCCGGGAGTCTTCTCGACGACCGGCAGACCGTCGGCCATATCCCATCCGCGCGGGTCCTCGCCGTCCACGATCCACTGGCCCTGCTTGGTGATGCCCACCGGCACCGGCTCGAACCGGTCGGTGTCAAGCGCGCGCAGCACGCCGGCAGTCGAAATGCAGGAAATCGAATGCTCGTCGGCCTTGCCGCCATACATCACCACAACGCGAATCTTGGCCGTTTCAGCCATGTTTTTCCTCCCATGCCGTGTTTTGCACATACTGGGTCATAGCCTAATACGTGCGATGGCGCACCGCCCCGTAACAATTCGCCTCTTGCAAAACCCGCCAAACTCAGCAGGGTGGGCACCGGTGAGATTAGCTTTGCCGATGGCGCGAACCACCCCGTCTCGCTGCGGGGCATATGCTAACGCCCCCGCTGGCGGGGGCTGTCGAGCGCAGCGAGACGGGGGGTGGTTAATGCAGCCTACTCCTCGGTGATCTCGGTGCCGAGTAGTTCGGAGAGCATCTGCTGGCAGGATATGCCTTCGTTCAGCACGCGGCTCATCGCGTAGGCGAGCGGAGTCGGCACGTCGAGCTCGTCGCCGAGCGCGACCACGGCGTCGGTGGTCGGCACGCCCTCGGCGACGCCGTTGCTCACCTTCGTGGCCTCCTCGACGCTCAGGCCCTTGCCCAGATTCGCGCCGAACGTGTAATTGCGGCTCAGGGGCGAGCCGCAGGTGGCGGTCAGATCGCCCACGCCGGCGAGACCGGCGAACGTCTTCGGATCGGCACCTGCGGCCTTGCCAAGCGCGGGCAGCTCCGCCAGTCCACGCGTCTCGATCATCGCGGCGGTGTTCTCGCCGTATCCGGCTCCACGGGCCATGCCGACTGCGAGCGCGACGACGTTCTTCAACGACCCGCACATCTCCAGTCCGATCACGTCGGAAGTGATGAACGCCTTGAAGTAACTGGTCGTGCAGGCGGACGCCACCTTGCGCGCATTGTCCAGATTCTCGCAGGCGACGACCGTGGCGGCCGGCTGACGGTCGGCGATCTCCTTGCTCAAGTTCGGTCCGGAAACCGCGGCGAAACGCTCAGCCGGCAGGTCGAGGGCCTCGCGGACCACTTCATCCATGCGCTTCTTGGTGTTCCGCTCGATGCCCTTCATCAGGCTGACGACGACGGCGGTATCGGGAATCAGGTCCTTGAACTCGGCGAGCGCCACGCGCGCGAACTGGGCGGCGATGGCGACGACGATGATATCGGCGTCCTTGACGGCCTGCGCCCGGTCGCCCGTGGCGGTCATGTTGTCGGGCAGCTTGGCGACGGACGGCAGACGAACGGCATTGTGGTGCCGGTCGCGGATGCCCTCCACGATTTCGGGCTCGATGGCCCACATCGTCACGTCATTGCCCGCGTCCGCCATCACCTGGCCAAAAGTGGTGCCCCATGCGCCGGCACCCAATACAGTACATTTCATAACCCACTACCCTACTCCAGCCCCGGATACGAGACCTCCATGCGCACGTCGTGCAGGTATGAACGCGCCCGCGCGGCATGGCGCTGCGCGGGCGTCTCGGATGTCCGTCGTGTTCGGGAATCAGTCGGTAACGCGGCTCATCGTACGGTAATCCCAGTAGCCGGAGGGAGCACGCTCGCCGCGGATCTCCGCCATGACCTGCGTCATGCGCACACGTACCCGGCGGGTCAGCTCGTCGGCGAGCTCCACGGGCGGCTCATCGCCCCACGACTCGCTGTCGACCAGCAGATCAGCGTAATCCAGCTGCGCGTCGTAGCACATGACGACGTTCTTGCGCGGCCACGGCCACCAGTGGTTGATGCTCGCCGCACCCCACGTCACCGCACAGAACAGCGGCACCTGGTATCCGAGCCGGCGCGATGCCTCCAATGCGATCACGCCGACGCCGTTCTTCATGCTCATCGGCCATTTCTTCGGGTCGCGGGTCACCGTGCCCTCCGGCCAGACGGTCAGCGGGCGGCCGCTCGTCAGAATCTCGACCGAGGTCTCCTCGATGGCTCGTGCCTTGCCGGACCGGCGCTGAACCGGCTGCATGCCTACAATCTGGAACCACTTGCCGATCAGAGGCCAGTGCGCCATCTCGGCCTTCGCCATGTAGCGCGGGCGACGGCCCATGTGGAACAGCGACGCCATCGGCACGAACACGTCGAACATGGTCACATGCGTGGCCGCGGTGATGAACGGGCCGGTTTCAGGGATGTTGTCAAGCCCCCAGGCGTACGTCCTGCAGCTTGCGCGGAACACGACATCGACGCCCTTGAGCAGCCGTGAGGTGCCCTTGGGGTTCTGCGCGGCGATTTCGGCCTCGTTGATCGTGCGATCCGGGCCGGTCGGCAGGTCGTGCATCGGATCGACGAGCGTGTGCGCCTTGGCGAGCCTGCTCACTTGTGCATTGGACAGCGGCTTGACCGCGGAACGCGGTGACGGTTTTCCTTTGGATGCCATGAGAGCTATTGTACGTGCGTGGCATGTCGTGGCACAAATGGTGCCGGCAACGCAAAACGGCGGCCGGAAACCGACCGCCGTTCATGCAAACAACGTCTGACGACTTACTGAAGCTTCTCCACCTGATGGAAGCCGAGTTCCACCGGCGTGTCGCGCCCGAAGATGGAAACCAGCACGGTGAGCTTCTGCGTGGTGGGTTCGACATCGGAGACGACGGCGGCCATCGTGGCGAACGGCCCGTCGATGACGGTGACCTGATCGCCGACGGCGTAAGACACCTCGACAACGCGCTTCTTTGCCGCGGCAGGCTTATCGCCGGCCTTCTTGAGCGCTTCGGAGGCGATCATCGGCGCCAGCATGGCGACGACTTCCTTGCGGGACAGCGGCGCCGGATCCTTGGTCGGGCCGACGAAGCCGGTCACGCCTTCGGTCTCGCGCACGATACGACGGGCATCCTCGTCGGGCCACATGCGGATGAGCACGTAGCCGGGAACGCGGACGCGGGTGATGACCTTCTTACCCTTGTCGGTGTGCTTGTCGACTTCCTCCATCGGCACTTCGATCTGGAAGATCTTGTCTTCCAGGCCAAAGCTGACGACACGGGATTCGACGTTCGTCTTCACGCGCTTCTCGTAACCGGAATAGGTGTGGAGCACATACCACTTGCCTTCCAGGGTGCGCAGCGACTTTGAGAACTCCTCAACGGCCTTTGCGCCCGCGTCGAGTTCTTCAGATTCCTGCTCGTCGGCGTCGCCGGACGCTTCCGCATCGTTTTCGGCGGTGCCGGATTCAACGGCGTCCTCAGCCGCGACGGGCTGTTCTTCGGCATTGTCATTGATGGAATCAACCGCCGCGTCCGCAACCGGATCGGCTTCAACGGCCGTGTCGGCCGAATCGGGAAGATCCGCCAGCGCGTCGAGGTTATCGAGATTCACTTCATCAGTCATGCGTAACTTTCACCTTCAGGGTCGATGGATCAGCCGAACACCCACAGCACGAGCTTGCCCAGACCGAAATCCATGCCCGTGACGAGGAGCATCAGCAACACGACAAAGATGAACACGCCAAGAGACCAGAAGAACAGTTCCTTCGCAGTGGGGGTGACCACCTTGCGAAGCTCATCGATAATCTGCTTGATGAACAGGCCGATGCGCATGAATACATTCGGCTTGACCGCTTTCTCCGCCTTGCTTGCCTTCGCCATGTTCATCCTTTTGTGTGTTGGTTGCAAATACTTGGCAGGGAAGGCGGGACTCGAACCCACAACCTACGGTTTTGGAGACCGTTGCGCTACCAATTGCGCCACTTCCCTAAGTGAACTTTGCCCACTGTACCCGGCACGCAAGACTACGTGTCCGTTACTTGGCAAAACCGCCAAGAGGCCATATTAGCGGGGATTGCCGATTTCGTCCAATCGCGTGTCTCGACCGGCGCGTAATCGGCGTGCCGCGGCGTGGGCGGCAGATACCGCGCACGACCTCTTGCAACGGTTTCAGCCGACCCAGCGGCGGAACCGGCGCATGCCCTCAGCGAGCTGGTCATCGGCCAGCGCATACGAGAAACGCAGGTATCCGGGGGCGCCGAACGCCTCGCCCGGAACCGCGGCGACATGGGCCTCGTCCAGCAGCGCCGCGGCGAGTTCGGAAGACGTGTTCACGACGGTGCCGTTCTCGCCGAGCGGCTTGCCCAGCAGGCCGGTCACATCGGGGAACGCATAGAACGCACCGGTGGGCGTCGGGCAGTGGACGCCGGGGATATCGTTCAGGGCGGCGACAATGGCCTTGCGGCGGGCGTCGAATGCCTCGCGCATCATATGCACCTCGTCGAGCGAACCCGCGACGGCGGCGAGCGCCGCTCGCTGCGGAACGTTGGAAACGTTGGAGCTCAAATGGCCCTGCAGCTTGGCGACGGCCTTGGCGACGGGCGCGGGGGCGACCATCCAGCCAACTCGCCAGCCGGGCATCGCGTAGGTTTTGGCGACGCCGTTGAGCACCAGCAGCTGGTCGCGGCATTCGGGGACCTCGACGCCGACGTATGCGGTCTTGGCGCCGTCATAGTTGAGGTGCTCGTAGATCTCGTCGGAGATGACCCACACGTGGTGCTCCACGGCCCACTCGCCGATCGCGCGGATCGTCTCGCGACTCCACACGGCACCGGTCGGGTTGTTCGGGGAGGTGATGATGATGGCCTTCGTGCGCTCGGTCCGAGCGGCCTCGATGGCGGCGATGTCGGGCTCGAAACCGCGGTCGGCGCCGGCGAACACCTCGACCGGTTTGCCGCCGGCCAGCTTGACGGCCTCCGGATAGCTCGTCCAGAACGGCGTGGGAATGATGACCTCGTCGCCGTCATTGAGCAGCACCTGGAAGGATTCGTACACGGCCTGCTTGCCGCCGTTGGTCACCACGACCTGATCGGCGGTCACCTCGTAGCCGGAGTCACGCAGCACCTTGGCCGCAATCGCCTCGCGCAGCTCGGGCAAGCCGGCGGTGGGCGTGTACTTGTAGTTGCGCGGGTCGTTGCACGCCTTGACGGCGGCATCCACGACATCCGCGGGAGTCGGGAAATCGGGTTCTCCCGCGCCGAAGCCAATCACGTCGACGCCGGCGGCCTTCATCGCCTTCGCCTTAGAATCGACGGCAAGAGTCGCACTCGGTGCCACATTGTTGATACGGTCGGAAAAAGTCTGCCAGTCAGCCATAGTCATGCCATCCATGCTAAACCCAGAGCACGAAAAAACAACAGACCCCGACTACGCTCGGCACGGCGGCTCTCGTTGCGCGACGAATCAGACCAGCACGAGATTGTCGCGGTGCACCACGGGGTGAGCGAACTCGTCGCCCAGGAACCGCCTGAGCTGCGCGGTGTTGCGGCCGAGCATCTGCGGGATCTCCTCGGAGTCGAAGCCCGCGAGCCCGCGAGCCAGATGCGCGCCCGCCTCGTCATCAATCCACACCGGGTCGCCGGCGGAGAATTCGCCGTGAACCTCCACGACGCCGGCGGCGAGCAGACTCGCGCGCCCGCCTCGAACCGCCTTGGCCGCACCGGCATCCGCCACCAAGGCTCCACGCGGGTCGGACGCGAAGCCGATCCACAGCCGACGCGATGAACCGCGGTGCTTCACCGGCGCGAACACCGTGCCGACCGGATCGCCCATCAGCGCCGGGCCGGTGTTCGTCGCGCTCGTCAGCACGGCGGGAATGCCCGACACGGCCGCCACGCGGGCGGCATCCAGTTTGGTGACCATGCCGCCCGTGCCGACCCCGGACGACGAACCGGCGACCTGCACGTCGCCGATCGTGTCGATCACATTCGGCACAAAGCCGATGCGGCGGGCGCCCGGCGTGCTCGGCGGAGCTGTATACAGGCCGTCCACATCCGTGCGCAGCACCAGCGCATCGGCCCGGACGAGGTGTGCCACCAGTGCCGAAAGCCGGTCGTTGTCGCCGAAACGGATCTCGTTGCTCGCCAGCGAATCGTTCTCGTTGACGATCGGCACCACGCCGAGTTCCAGCAGACGGTTCAGCGTGCGCTGCACGTTGCGGTACTGGACCGCGCGGATCGTGTCTTCGGCAGTGATCAGAATCTGGCCGACCCGAACGCCGAAACGACCGAACGCGGCCTCATACTGCGCCATCAGCAGCCCCTGGCCGACCGCGGCGACGGCCTGCTGCGTCGCCACGTCACTCGGACGGCTCTCGAAGCCGAGCGGGCCGAAACCCGCGGCGATGGCGCCCGACGACACCAGCACCACGCGGGCGCCCTGCGCCGAGGCGGCGGACAGCGCGGCCACCAGGGAGTTCAGCTTCTTGACATCCAGATGCCCGGACGGCTGCGTCAACGAGCTCGAACCGACTTTGACGACCATGGTCCGTGCGCCTGCGATGGCGCGGCGCACCTCCGATTCAGTGACGGACAACACGCACTCCCTTCCCGATCACGTATATCTTGAATCATCGCAGACGCCGGTGTCATAGGACGCCGCCGTTCCACGCTGCGGCCGCCGCGCTGGTGGAACCGCAGACGAATGTGCCAGCCATCCCCAGTCGCTCCGCGCCAGCCCCCGCGGGCGGGGGCAACTAACGCCCCCGCTGGCGGGCCGAGCCGTCAAAACAGACAGCAGAGCTGACGCACTATCTCGCCCCCCGCTGGCGGGGGCTGGCAGCGAAGCTGACTGGGGGTGGTCAGGTGTCAGGCCAGACCGCCGTCATTCTCGTCGCCGTCCTCGCCGCGACCGAACAGGCTCTGCTCGTCGTGACGGTCGTCGTCGACGCTCGGATCGGCCCAGTGACCGGCCTGACGTTCGGCCATCATGGCCTCGCGCACCGCGGCCTTGGCGTCCATCATCTCGTGGTACTGACGACGACGCTCCGCATTGGTACGGCGACGGCCGCCCGGCTCCTGATCCTCAAGACGCAGATCGCGGCCGCGGGCACCCAGCTGAGCGCCGTCAAGCATCTCCGCGCCGGCGGCGATGGTCGGATCCCAATCAAACGACACGGCACGCTGCCCCTTGCCGATACGCACCTCGTCACCCGGCTTCGCTCCCAGCCGGCGCAGCTCGTCCTCGACGCCAAGCTTGGCGAGTCGGTCGGCCAGATAGCCGACGGCCTCGTCATTGTCGAAATTGGTCTGCACCACCCAACGTTCGGGCTTCGCGCCGGTCACCTCGTACCAGAAACCGCCATCGCCCTCCTTGCGGGCCACGGCGAAATCGGCAGTGCCGTTCGCAGCCGCACGGCGACGATTCGACCGGTTCTCCAACGGATTGATGACGACGCGCGCCTCCTCCTCGGCCTGCTCGCGGCTGGCGACCTCCTGCCGCATGTCGGCGACCATGGCCGCCAGCGCAAAGTTCAGCTCCTTCAGCCCCTCATGAGAAGCCGTGGAGATCTCGAACACCTTCAATCCCATACGTTCGAAGTCCGGGCGCACGAAATCGGCGAGCTCCTTGGCCTCCGGCACATCCACCTTGTTGAGCACGATGATGCGCGGGCGTTCCGGAATCGGGATGGCGCCCAGCGGCAGTTCCAGCTTGTCGGCGTATTCGGCGAGCTCATGCTCCAGCGCATGGTAGTCGGAAACCGGGTCGCGGCCAGGCTCCAGCGTCGCGCAGTCGATGACGTGGGCGATGATCTCCGTGCGCTCGATGTGGCGCAGGAACTCCAATCCCAGACCCTTGCCCTGCGATGCGCCGGGAATCAGGCCGGGCACGTCGGCGATGGTATAGCGGTGGTCGCCTGCGACGACGACACCCAGGTTAGGCACCAGCGTGGTGAACGGGTAGTCGGCGATCTTCGGCTTGGCGGCGCTCATCGCGGCGATCAGGCTCGACTTGCCGGCCGACGGGAAGCCCACCAGCGCTACATCGGCGATGGATTTGAGCTCCAGGATCACGTCACGTTCCTCGCCCGGTTCGCCCAGCAGAGCGAAACCCGGAGCGCGGCGGGTCTTGTTGGCCAGCGCCGCGTTGCCCAGACCGCCCGCGCCGCCCGCAGCCGCGACGAACTTGTCGCCGTTATGGCGCAGATCAGCCAGCTGCTCGCCCGGACGCTTGGGACGGCCTTGAGCGCCGACCGCGGCGAAGATCACAGTGCCGAGCGGCACCGGCAGGATCAGGTCGGCGCCCTTGGAGCCGTCCTTGACGTCGCCCAGACCCATCGTGCCGTCGCCGGCGTTGCGATGCGGCATGAACCGGTAGTCCAGCAGGCTGGTGGCGTTCGTGTCGGCCACGAACACCACGGAACCACCGTTGCCGCCGTTGCCGCCGTTCGGGCCTGCCAACGGCTTGTACTTCTCGCGCCTGATGCCGGCGGATCCATTGCCGCCGTCGCCGCCCTTGACATGAACGGTCACTCTATCCACAAAATCACTCATAACGCTCTACCTTACCTTGACCCCCGGTTCTCCCCAGGTTCTCTCACTCCGCCCGCAGCGGAGCAGCCCCGGTCGCTCTGCCCCCCCCAATCCGTGCGGAGGTCTTCACAAGTGCTCAAATTACGGGTTGAAATAGCCGATTCCGGCAATTCCCCGTGTGAAATCGCCGTTTTCAGGCCCCAAAACGACCATTTGGCACGGGGAATTCCGGATAACGGCTATTTCACCCCGTAATGTACCGGTGTACCAGAGGAGGGTGGGGTGGCTCCTCGGAGAGTGATGTGGTGCCTGATGAGGGAGGCGCGGTACCGGGGGAGGGAGATGCGGTCCTGAGAAGGGAGACGTGATACCTGAGGGGACGCACGGGGGTTACAACACATGACGCGGGAAACACGATACATGATGAGAGGGCACGGCACATGACGCGCGAATGTGGGCCGTCGCCGCCTATGCGCAATCGAATGGATGCCTTGCACTCCACCGTATGCTCCGCCATCATCCGGATTTCCCGGCGGAATAGGCTCATCGCGAATTCGCAGATGTCGCGAGCCCAGACCCCCTACACTTGGCATATGGGGACGCATCATTCGCTGGACAGACTTTTCGCCGTTGCACGGCAGGAGCGACGCTGCGCCATTCCCTCCACCAACACGGACATACAGGCAATACGCAGGAGAGTGAAGACCGGCGCCGTGCTGAGAGTCTTCCGCGGCCTGTACGCAGAGCCCGCGTATTGGGAATCGCTTGATCCGCATGAACAGGTTCGCCATATCGTACGAGCGCTCGCCATCCAACATCCTGATTGGGTGTTCTGCGGTCCTACGGCCGCCATCATGCACGGGCTCGACTGCTCCTATCGGCTGGCATTCCCAATCTGCATCGTCGCGAGCCCCGGCGCGCATCATCAGGACACCGGGCACATATCGCATCACGCGATCACGCATCCGGACATCACCGTGGTCCAGGGAGTGAAGGTCATCAGCTTGCTGCAGACACTGTTCGACCTCGCGGCATGCCAGCCTCTGCGCTACGCCCTCGGGCCGGCGGATTGTGCGCTCCGCAACGGCCTCGTGAGCGAATCCGTGCTCCGGGCGTATCCCTCCAGCGTGAAATACTCACGCAACCGCGCCGCCGTCGAGCGCGCGTTCGCGCTTGCAGATCGGCGTGCCGAGAACGGCGGCGAATCCGAGGCCCGCGGCATGTTGCATGATGCCGGCTGCCCTCCTGACGATATTCAGGTGGAATTCCCCTGTCTCGATCATCCCGGTCGTAAGCATCGCAGTGATTTTCTCTGGAAGCGTGAAGACGGCTCGGTAATCGTCGGGGAATTCGATGGCGTTCGCAAGTATGTGGATCCGCATATGACTTCAGGCCGGGAAATTCGCGAAGTAGTGGATGAGGAACGGAAACGCCAGCAATGCATGTCGCAGTATGCGATCGGCATGGTGCGCATGTACTACAGGGATCTTGACAATCCGGGACGAATCGTCCGGCAGCTCAGAGATATGGGCATACAACCATGACACGCGTGATGTCGGGGCGCGCGCCGCACTCGTAACCCACACATGTGGGCCAGCAGGCATGTTCCTCCGCTACCCGTCTAAGCCCGGAAAGGCCGCGTGATCGCAGCGACACCATTCCAAGCCCTGATAAGCGCCGCCATGCGCCAAAACACGGGTTGAAATAGCCGTTATCCGGAATTCCCCGTGCCAAATGGTCGTTTTGGGGCCTGAAAACGGCGATTTCACACGGGGAATTGCCGGAATCGGCTATTTCAACCCGTAATGTACCGGTGTACCAGAGGAGGTTGGGGGGGTCCTCGGAGAGTGATGTGGTGTCTGATGAGGGAGGCGTGACATCGCATGGCACAGGCGTGACGGCTCTGTGGGGATGCGTCGTGCGGTGCGGGCATGCCGGGAATGCTAGGGCGGCAAACGAAAAAGCCGCACCCGGGTGGGATGCGGCTTGACACTTAATGCGGTATCGCTCAGGCGGCGATGACATCGACGACCTTGCGGTCGTGACGGACGCCGAACTTCACGCTGCCGTCGGTCAGCGCGAACAGGGTGTGATCCTTGCCCATGCCGACGTTCTGGCCAGGGTGGAAGTTGGTGCCACGCTGACGAATGATGATGTTGCCGGCGACGACGGCTTCGCCGCCGAACTTCTTGACGCCGAGGTACTGAGGCTTCGAATCGCGACCGTTGCGCGAGCTGGAAGCACCCTTCTTATGTGCCATGATTCAGATCCTTCCTGTATTGGCTCAGGCGATCGCCGTGATCTTCACGGCGGTCAGCTTCTGACGGTGACCCTTGCGACGAGTCACGCCGGTCTTGTTCTTGTACTTCATGATGTTGATCTTGGGGCCCTTGGCCTCGTCGTCAATGACTTCACCCTTGGCGGACACCGCGGCGAGATCCTTGGCGCCCAGCGTCACCTTGGCACCATCCACAACCAGCGCGACCGGGAATTCAACGGTCTCGCCTTTCTTCGCCTCAAGACGGTTGACGAGAATCACGTCACCGACCTCGACCTTTTCCTGATGGCCACCGGCCTTCACAATCGCGTACATGCTTCGTTCCTTGCTATGGTGTTATAAAAGCTACTTGCCTGACGCACGCAAGCCGCTGGTCAGACACCAGCAATCTAATTTACACTGACCCATGTACTAACGCAAATCATATTTCCGGCGTGTCAGGTTGACACACCGGAAATCATGATTCATTCAGCGCGTCGGGTCACTCATCCTCGTCGGTGCCGTTCGCGGCGACCGCCGCGGCGGCGATCTGCGCGAGCTTGGCCTTGATATCCGGCGAGGAGCCCTGCGGCACCTGCACATCCGTACCGCGGCCGTGCTTGTTGGTCTTGATGAACGGATCGCCGCCCTTGAGCGCATACGGATCGTCGTAATCCGCGCTGACGGTCGGCTCGTCATGCAAGATGAACCCGCGGCCATGGCAGGTCGGGCACTCCTCGGAGAACGCTTCGACCAGGCCCTGGCCGATGCGCTTGCGCGTCATCTGCACCAGACCCAGCGACGTGACCTCCGCCACCTGATGCTTGGTGCGGTCACGCGCCAGGCATTCGACCAGACGCCGCAGCACCAGATCGCGGTTGGCGGGCATCACCATGTCGACGAAATCGATCATGACCATGCCGCCGATATCGCGCAGACGCAGCTGGCGCGCGATCTCCTCGGCCGCCTCCAGGTTGCATCGCGTCACCGTCTCCTCAAGGCTCTTGCCGCGGCCGATGAACCGGCCGGTGTTCACGTCGATCGTGGTCATGGCCTCGGTGCGGTCAATGACGATCGACCCGCCGGAAGGCAGGTACACCTGACGCTCCATGCCCTTCCTGAGCTGCGCGTCGATCTGCCACTTGTCGAACACGTCCTTGCCCTGATGCTCGGACGGATCCCACTTGGACAACTTCTCCTTGAGATCGGGCGCCATCGTGTCGAGGTATTCCTCGATGCGCTCGTACACCTTGTCGCCCTCGACGATCAGCTCGCCGAAATTGTCGTTGAAGATGTCGCGCACCACGCGGATCGCGACGTCCGGCTCGCCCTGCAGCAGCTTCGGCCGCTTGCCGTGCCAGAACTCCTCGCGCTTGGCGTTGATGCGCTCCCACTGGCGGACCAGGCTCTCCAGATCCTTGACGATCGCCTCCTCCTTGGCACCTTCGGCCGCGGTGCGGATAATCACGCCCATGTCCTTCGGCGCGATCTTCGAGACAATGCCCTTGAGGCGCGAACGCTCGCGCTCGCTCAGCTTGCGGCTCACGCCGGTCATGCCACCGGACGGCACGAGCACCAGGAAACGCCCGGCGAGCGTGACCTGCGAAGTCAGGCGAGCGCCCTTGTGGCCGATCGGATCCTTGGTGACCTGCACGAGCACCGGGTCGCCAGATTTGAACGCCAGCTCGATGCGGCGCGGCTGCCCTTCGAGGCGGGTCGCGTCCCAGTTCACCTCACCGGCATACAGCACGCCGTTGCGGGACTGGCCGATGTCGACGAACGCCGCCTCCATGCTCGGCAGCACGTTCTGCACGCGGCCGAGGTAGATGTTGCCGACCGTGGCGACCTCCTGGATGTCGGAGACGTAATGCTCGACGAGCACGTTGTCCTCGATGACGGAGATCTGCGTGTGATGGCCGCGTTCGCGCACCACCATGAGACGGTTCACGTGCTCGCGGCGCGCGAGGAAGTCCTGCTCGACCAGCTGGCTCTGACGGCTGCGCTCGCGGCGGTTGTCGCGGCGGCGCTGCTTCTTCGCCTCCAGTCGGGTGGAGCCCTCGACGTCGGTGATCTCGTCGATGTACTGCTGCTTGCGCGAGCGGCGCACGGTCATCTCATCGTCACCCTGCTCGTCGGACGCGCGGGAGCGGCGACGGCGACGGCGACGGGTGACGTTGGAGTCATCGTCTTCTTCCTCGTCGCGTGTGCGGCGGGACGACGGCTTGGCCGGCTCGTCCTGCTGCGCCGCGGACTGGCTGCTGTCCGACTCGCCGTTGCCGCGGCTGTCGTCGGCACGGTTCTGACGGGAGCGACGACGGCGACGGGATCTCGTGCCCGAATCCTCGGAGGGCTCCTCGTCGTCGACCGGCGTATAGGAGATGCCGTCGAGCTCCAGGTCCTCCTCGATCTGCTCCACTTCGGCGGCCGCACGGCGCTCCTGCGCGTTCAGGCGACGGTTGCGGCGCGACGAACGCACCGGCTCGTCGGCCTCGCCGGATTCGTCACGGCTGCGGCTGTCGTCGGTATCGAAGCTGTCGACGCGCTCGATGTGGCTCAGACCGTCGATATCGCGACGGGAGGAAGCGCTCTTGTCCTTGTCCCCCTGCGCGCCGTCACGTGACACACGACCATTGCGCGAGCGACGGGACTTGCCACCACCGCGGCTGTCGCGGTCGTCATCCTCGCGGTCGTCATCGCGCGCGTCGCGCACGATTCCCGGCACGGGCAGCACCGGCTCCTGGAACAGCACGGACGTCATCGCGTGAGCGCGCGGCGCAGGTTGCGGCAGCGTGCTAACGACATCCAGGGCGCGGGACAGATCGGCGGAATCATCGCGGACGATGATATCGGTGCCGGTATCGACGCCGAGGTCGTCATCCGACGGCTCGCCCGGAACGGCCGGCGAAGCGTCCTCGCGCGAGGAGAACATGGCGGTGCGACGACGCACGCGGGTGCGCCGGGGTTCGGCCTGATCGGCGTCATCGTCATGGCGCTTCGTCGCTTTCGAGGAGCGCGACGCGGACCGAGACTTGCCGTCGGCCTTGGCGTGCCGCGCATCATCCTTCTTTTCGGAATCGGCCGATGCGGCGGTCTCCGGCTCGTTGGCCTCCGGCGATTCGTCGGCCGCCTTCGAGCGGCGACGACGGGTAAGGGGCTGCTCCACCACGGGTTCCGCGAACAGCGGAGCGGAATGGTCCTCGACCTTCAGCGCGACCGCGGCACCGGCGGCACCGGCGCCACGAACCACGCGGCGGCCACCGCGACGACGACGCGGCGCCGCAGGCGTTTTATCGGCCGAATCAGGCGACTGGGCCGCATCGGCGTGGGTAGGCTGCTGTTCTTCGGTTTCGTCACGACTGAAACCGTTATCGTTCACACTAGGCACGATACTCCTCACGACGTGCTGCACCACGTCGCACACTCATGGCCTCATGCGGTCTCACACCACGCTCTCACCGTGGCCGCGCTACGCTTGCGCCCGCAGGAAGCAAATCCGTTAAAAGTCCGTGTGCGTGCTTCGGCGGACACCAGCGCTCGCGCATCTTCATGCATGCGAGGGGATCGACGCCTTTCACGCTCAGGTGGTTTGCAGAACCACCATCTTTAAGTATGGCACACAATTTGACCGGCCATGACCATCTCACCATATTCAACGTTCTTTTGGCGTGGCGACAACGCCCAGCCCATGCTTGTACGCAGACGCTTTCGCTCCGCGAACGGTGTCAGGATCCGTATCATCGTCATCGATGCGGACGGCGACGACATCGTCGACAAAACCTGCAGCGCCAACTGACAGCGTTGTGCGGGCAGCCGTCCGCACACTATTCGATGGCACGGATGCCGACATCCGCGCCCGAACCCCGCTCACGCGCGGCCGGTGAGCCAGTCCTCCAGGATGCCGGCCATGGTCGCCAACTCGCTTTCGGCGATCTGCTCGTCATGCTTGTGCGCAAGCAGCGGGCTCCCCGCGCCCAGGTTCACCGCGGGCACACCCAGCAGCGAGAACCGCGCGACATCGGTCCACCCGAGCTTCGCCAGCGGTTCCCGTCCCGTACGCTCACGCACCAGCTTCGCCAACGACACCGCCATCGGCGCGTCCATGCCCGGCCGGGCGGACGGCGACTCGTCCTTCATCTCGATGCCGAAGCCCTCGAACACGCCACCGGTGGCGACATGCTCGCCATTGCCGAGCTCCGCGCCGGCATCCGCGCCCATCATCAGTGCCTTCGCCTGCGGCAGCGTCTTGTCGGGCGCGAACCGGTAGTTCACATGGACACGGCATTCGTCGGGGATGACATTCGTCCCCTTGCCGCCGGAAATCAGCGTCGCGTTCAGCCCCTCGCGATAATCCAGCCCATCCACCGTGATGGTGCGCGGCTCGTAGGAGTTCAGGCGGTTCAGGACATCGGCGGCCTTGTGAATGGCGTTCTCCCCCATCCATGCCCTGGCCGAATGCGCCGCGACCCCGTGCGTGACCACGTCGAATCGCATGGTGCCGTTGCAGCCGCCCTCGATGCCGCAGTCAGTCGGCTCGCCGATGATCGCGAAATCGCCGGCGAGCCAATCAGGATGCGCCTCGGCCACCTTCCGCAGACCGTTCTTCTCGGCCGCAACCTCCTCATGGTCGTAGAACACGTACGTCAGGTCATATTGCGGGTCGACCAGCGTGGCGGCGAGGTACAGGAACACCGCGTCGGATGCCTTCATGTCGGTCGCGCCGCGGCCCCACATCACCCGCTCGCCGGGGTGCGCCGCGGCGACGTCCTCCCGGATCAGCGGGTCGCCGGGCGTCAGCCAGCGCGGCGGGAAGTTGTCGATCACCGGAACCGTGTCAAGGTGCCCGGCGAGCACCACGCGCCGAGGCCTGCCGAGCGACGTGGACGCGACCACCGTGTCGCCGTGCCTGTGCACCGTCAGGTGCGGCTTCGACCGCAGGAACGCCTCTACGGCGTCGGCCAGCGGCTTCTCGTCATCGCTGACGGAATACGAGTCCATGATCTGTTCGAGCAGTGAGGCGAGCGCCTTCTCGCGCGTGCCGGTCGTGTCGCAGGTGATCGGCGCGATCGCCGAGCGCGGGTCAGCGCCGGCCGCTGCCATCGTCGTTGTCGTAGTCATGCTGACCATCCTAACGGCAGCACGTCCCGTCGGAGCCCGTTGCCGGGCCGGAATGAGACGGCCGAACTCCCCGTCGGCGGCGAGAACAAGCGCGCGACGCGCAGCATGCCGTGCTACCGTGGCTCGCGAGACGGGTTTCGCCTGCGTTATGAGACAGAACCTCGCGAAACACATGCGTATGGCAGTATGGGGTTTGCCAGCAAACGGAAAAGGGATGGGAATATGCCGGGTCTATTAAACGCGATGGAAGGCTTCTGCGTCATCGGCATCGTAATCGGAGTCGGATATGTGGCCGCTCGAATGCGCATAGGCGGGCCGAGCGCCCAGATGGTGCTCAACCGTTTCAGCTTCTTCGTGTCCAGCCCGTGTCTGATGTTCGCAATTCTGTCGAAAGAGCCGATCTTCGAGATCTTCCATTCGTCGATCATCGTGGCGTTCTTCTCCGCTGTACTCGTCGGCGCGCTGTTCCTGGTGCTGAACAAGCTGTTCTTCCACTTGGGGCCGGCAGACGCGACCGTCGGCGCGCTGAACTCACTGTATCTGAACTCGAACAACATCGGCCTGCCCATAGCCACGTACATCCTCGGCAACGGAGCCCTGGTGGCACCGATCCTGGTCATGCAGCAGGCGATCTTCACGCCGGTCGGTCTGACGGTGCTCGACGTGACCACCAAGGGCAAGGTATCGGTCAAGGAAATCCTGAAGCAGCCGCTGCATCAGCCGCTGCTGATCGGCTCCCTGGGCGGCATCCTGGTTTCGGCGATCGACGCGAAGATCGGCTGGTTCCCCGTGCCGAACTTCATCTTCGACCCGATTGACATGATCGGGGACTCCGCGGTTCCGATGATCCTGATGGCGTTCGGCATGTCGCTGCACGGCACCAAGCCGCTGCAGCAGAAGGGCGACCGCCCGGCGATCTTCACCGTAGCCGTACTGAAGAACATCGTGATGCCGATCATCGCCTTCCTGCTCTCCTATTTCGTCATGGGATTCCGCGGCGCGACGCTGTACGCCTGCGTGGTGCTGGCGGCGCTGCCGACCGGCCAGAACGTCTACAATTACGCCGCCCGGTACAACGTTGGACTTACGTTCGCACGCGACGGCATCCTGATGAGCACGATGACGAGCCCCATATTCATCGCGGTTATCGCCGCTCTGCTGAGTTGACGCTCTCAACACTCGCAGATAGGGGGCCTTTTTCGTTAAAAGGCCCCCTATCTGCGAGTTCTGAGAGCGTGCGATCAGTCGTCGGCACGCCAGTCGGTGAGATTCAGGCTGGCGGCGACACGGTTCGAGGCGAATGCGCCGACGGAGACCAGCGCATAACACAACGCTATGCCGCCGAAGAAGCTGAGCAGCGTGGCGGGTTTGGTCATGGATGCGGCGAACAGCGGGAACATCAGCAGCATCGAGCAGCCGCCGGCAACGGCCACCACCGTGTTGAGCGGGGTCAGCACCTCGATGAAACGCGCACGGTTGAACGTTTTCACGTCCGTCCCCTCCAACACCAGCATGCGGTATTCGGAAACCTGGTCGTAGACGCTGCCCGCCTGCATCACTCCGGAGCTGACGGCCGCCAGCACGGCCGCGAATCCGAGCGTCAGCAACCCTCCGGTGCCGATGTCGCGGATGAAGGCCAGTCCCGGTTCGGGTACGCCTTCGACAGGCGCGGTCGACGATGCGCCGATGAACCCGCAGATCGAGGTGATGCCAGCGATGAACACCGCCAGCGCGATGCCCGACACATTGCGCCATGCCCGCTTGGGATTGTCGAGGATGCGCCGCATCGCGATCATCGTGGCGGCGTCCTTAGGGCGGCGGGACCGCAACCTCGCCCGTGCGGTCACCACCCATGAGCCGATCAGGTTCACTAGAGCGAAGCACAGCGCGATGAACCCGATAATCACCGCATACATCGTCACCTCACCGTAATGCAGCAGGCCCTGCGGGTTCTTGAACAGCACGATCGCGGCCACCAGCACGACCAGGAACACGATTACGCGCCACTTCGTGGGCAGCGGCTGGGCGGTCCGAGCGGTGACGCCCAGCGGGGTGATGGCGACCCGACGCAGCGTCAGCAATGCGGAGATCAGCGCCAGGCCCGTGACCACCACCAGCACGACGATCAGCGACAGGGATCCCACCCACAACTGCTCGAACGTGAACCTCTGATCCTGGAAATTCAGCAGCATGATCAGCGGCATGATCGCGAAATAGCCGACGATGCCGATCAACGCGCCGATGAGCGCCTGTCCGGCGGCATCCAACGCGGTCAGTCTGGTCACCTGACTGGTGGTGGCGCCCGCGAGGCGCAGTGCCGCCAATCGCGCGTCCCGCCGCGATGCCGCCAATCGCGCCGCCGAGCCGGCGAGCGCCACGAACGGCACGATCAGCAGTATGCAGGCGAAGGCCGCCAGCATCACGTACGTGCTGGCGTATTGCGCCCAGTCGTGCTGGTCCTTGAGCCGTCCGGCCCACACCGCCCATGTGCCCGGCGCGCAGGTCGACCTGTCAATCAGGCATTTCAGCGTATGGTCGGCGGACGCGCGCCAGATGAACCCGTGCACGCCGCCCAGCACGGTCAGGAAGATGGCCGTCGCCGCCGCGAACGCGACGATGGCCAACGCCGATGTGTGGCCGGAGCCGCCGCGCCGGCCTGGGCGGTGGAACAGCCGCCATAGTGCGAACGTGCTCATTGGGCGCCTCCTGCGGGAACTGCCGGGTGCAGCGAGACTGAGGGTGGTTCAGCGCTCTCGGGCCGCCCCCAGTCAGCCTGCGGATGCCGAACCCCGCCAGCGGGGGCAAGGCCGGCGTCGACCGTCTGGCTGAGGCGGCCGTCCTGCATCGTCATCGTGCGTCCGCAGAAGCCGGCGACGTTGGGATCATGAGTGACGATCACCACGGCAGCGCCATTATCACGCGCGGCTTCCATGAGAATGCTCATGACCTCGCGGCCGGTGGCCTGGTCGAGCGCGCCGGTCGGCTCGTCGGCGAAGACGACCGCCGGCCGTACGGCAAGCGCGCGGGCGATAGCGATGCGCTGCATCTGCCCGCCACTCATCTCGCCGGGCCGCTGCGAGGCCAGCTGCCGCAAACCCAGCCGTTCCAGCCACAGCATCGCCGCATCGGTGGCGGAACGGTAGTCGGCGCCGTCCAGCATCATCGGCAACGCGATGTTCTCCACCGCCGGCAACTCGGGCAACAGCTGTCCGGATTGGAACACGAAGCCGAACGCACCGCGGCGCAGTTTGGTCCGGTCCGCGTCGCTCATCGCGGTCAGATTCGCGCCTTGGAAGGTCACCGTGCCCGACGTCGGGCGGATGATGCCGGCGAGCGCGTGCAGCAGCGTCGACTTGCCGGAACCGGACGGTCCCATCACGGCGACCGTCTCGCCGGGGGCCAAGTCGAAGTTCACGTGATTGAGCGCTAGCGTATGCACGGCGGGCATGGCGTGGCCGGTTCCGCCGGCCGCATACGGATGGGGGCCGCCGGTTCCGGCGCCTCGCGGCATCACGCCGGTGACACTGTGGTCCGCCTGCACACGGGCCATGCCTGCGGTGTAGTCCATGACCAGGTCACGGGCCTCGATCACCGGCGTCCACGACTGAGACCGGGCACGGGACTGAGATTGCGATGTTGCTGTGTTCATGCCTCCGAGATTACGCAGGCGGCACGCGACCGGCCATCGGGCGGCGGTATGAGCCTTGCGGCGAACCGGTTCTCCCCTCATCCGGAAGGATTAGGGGAAGAGAGTGGTGGCACTACCCTGAGCGCCCACAGGGCGTCCGTGATTGCAGGGCCCGGAGGTCTGTCGCGAAGCGAGACTAAGGCCCCCAGTCGCTCGTCTGCGGTACGGCTCGGCAGTCGTGAATATATATTGCATTATATCATGTAGTACTATGCGTAATATAATGCATATTTTGTTGTGATTAAGGTGGTGATTTACATGGACATCAAGGAACGTGCGGAGGCGTTACGAGAGATCTCCACGCCGGGCTCTCGCATCGGGTTGACCGAGTTGTCCCGTTCGAACGCATGGCGAAAGGCGCTGGAGCAGCGGGGATTGCTGGAAATCGTCGACCGCGCCGACACAGCCGGCTATCTGGTGTCCGTGGACTCTCTCAACGAGATGCTGGATGTCATCAATGCGCTGGAATCCGAGGTCGAACGTCTCACCATACAGCAGATGTTCACCGCCCGAGGCGATAAGGAACAATGGGAGACCGGCTCCGAACTGTCACAGTCGGCGCAGGAAAGCCTGAAGCGGCGCAAGGAGAAGATTCACGCGTTCCTTGATGGCGGTCGCTGATGGCCGCCGACTACGCATTATTGGAGCAAGCCATTGCCATCATCTCGTCCGTCCGCGGTCTGTATATGGATCCGGATGCACTTGCGGATGATGTGATTCTTCTGGCATATGTCTGGCCCGACGAAGGCGAATTCAAGATGGCGGTGGCCAGAGTTCACCGAACCCTGACACAGCTCGTGGAGGGCAACGTGGAAGGAAGCCCTCTCAAGTACGGTTTCAGCGGGTGGCGTTCCTTCCACTTCCAACATCGACGAGGCCAACAGTCGCGCGCCGGCATGCGCATCGTGTATGTGCCCCTCGACACGGGAATTCGCGTCAAAGGATTCGGAAACCGCCACCTTCCATCCGACATCTACCAGCGTTTGGCGCAACTGCAGTAACCGTCACGAACACCGTGCGGCAGCGGCCAGCGCGTGCAGGCGCTCGGCGAAGCGCGGCCAGTCTGTGCGCATCGCGGTCAAGAGCTTGCGGTCGGGCACTTCGTCGATCGGCACCCATTCGATTTCCATGCTCTCGTCATCGTTCGCCCGCGGCACGACCCGGTGACCGGGCTTCTCGAACGCGAAGACCGTGGTGTACGCCCATGGCCCGTGATCCTCACGGTAGGACCCGACCACCTCGATGTCTTCGGGCGTGATGTTCGCCTCCTCGTAGCTCTCGCGCAGCGCACCCTCGATCGGGCTTTCACCGTCGGCCGTCGCGCCGCCGGGAATGCCCCATGTGCCGCCTTCCGCGCTCCACGCGGCGCGATGCTGCATCACCACGCTGGTCACTTCGCCGCTCTTGGGGTCACGCCGCGCGAGCAGCACGCCGGAGGCACCGTTCAATCCCCAGTGCTTGCGCCCGCATGCGCAGTCGATCCAGCCGTCGCCGGGCTGATGCACGTTCTCCTTGGGCGGCACGACTCCGCTGCCTCCGGTCTTGTCTTCGGGCGCCGATTCCCCGCGGGCCACGTTCCACAGGTCGGTCCAGTCCACGCCGAGCTTGCCGACGAGTCGGCGAAGCAGCGGCAGACTGATGCCGATGATGCCGTGCGGGTCACCGTCGATGCCGTCGATGAACGCGCCGCCGAAACCTTCCAGCGTAAACGATCCCGCGACTTCCAGCGGCTCGCCGGTGGCGATGTATCGTTCGATGTCGCGGTCGCTGAACTCGCCGAACCGCACGACGGCATGACTCGCGCCGCGCTCGACGCGCCCGGACGCGAAGTCGATCACGCAGTGCCCGGTCCACAGCTCGCCGGTGGCGCCGCTCATGCGGTGCAGTCGCTCACGCGCCACCTCGACGCTGTGCGGTTTGCCGTAGCATTCGCCGTCAAGCAGGAACATCGAATCACAGCCGACGATCAGCGGGCCGCTGCTCGCCCGAGTGAGCCCCGGCTGCATGGCAATCACATTGGATATCGGCTCGGTGACGGTCGGCATGTCCACGCCGGAGAAGTCACGGGTCATCGCGATCGGCGCCTTCGAATAGTCAAGCGGAGCGCCACTCTGGCGAGGTATGTCCGCGACGTTCATCTCGCCGCGAAGCTCCGCGGCCTGCAACGGGTACGCGATCACGCGCTCGCCCGTCGCGCTCGCGGCCGCGTCGGCGACATCGCGGTACGCCTGATGCACGGCCTGCGCTTTGGCCTCGGCCAAAATCATCACGCGCTGTTCGACGTTCAGCTGGTCAACGGTGACGCCGCGCTCGGCGGCGGCTTTTTCCAGCGCAGCCGGCTCATCGACATGGGACACGCGGATGGTCGGGCAGATGCCTGCCGCATACAGCACATCCCGGCGCGGCTGGGACTTCGACGCCAGAATCATCGGAATGGACATGATCGTCACCTTTCTTTTGCCGCCGCACCAGCTGCCGCATCACCCAACCGGCAACTTCGCGCTCCCCTCATCTCCGGCCCGAAGAGCGGGCGAGGAGGCACGTGCGGTATTCCTACTTACGCTCGACCTGCACGCCGACCGTGTCGATGGGCAGGTGCAGCACCTTCCAATGGCCGGAAGCCAGCTGTTCCGCCGCGACCTCATCGATGTCCGCCACGGCGTCGCCGTGATGCAGCACCAGCACGCACGGGCCGGCGCCGGACACCATGGCGGCGAAACCACGGGAACGGAACGCCTGAATCAGGTCCCATGACGGCTGCATGAGCCCCTTGCGATACGGCTGGTGCAGGCGATCCTGCGTGGCAGCGTACAGCAGCGCGTTCGGCTCTTCGCCGGACGCGAGCGCGCGCGGGTTCATCGCCGCGGCCATCAGCGCCACGCGCGCCACGTTAAACACCGCGTCGCGATAGGCGACCTCGCCGGGCAGCGCCTCGCGCGCCTTCTCGGTGGACAGTTCGTAGTCGGGCACGAACACGGCCGCCGTGACGCCCGGATCGACCGCGTACTTGACCGTGTGGAAACCGCCGTGCAGCGGGTCTCCACCGGGGATCGGCACCGAGCCGACCCCTTCGGCCGTGTCGAAGTTCCATGAGACGGTCATGCCGCCGTACACCGCCGGCGCCACGTTGTCGGGATGGCCTTCGATGGCGGCCGCCAGCTCGAAGATGGAATCGCGGTTGAGCCGGTCCTCCTGCGCGAACGCGGCAGCGGCGGCGATGCCCGCCACGATGGCTTCGGCGGACGACCCCATGCCGCGCGCCTGCGGGATGTTGTTGTGCGCTTCGAGGATGAACCCGACCTTGCCCAGGCCGAAGGTCTGGCATGCCTTGCGGAACGTGGAGACGACCAGATGGGTCTCGTCGCGCGGCAGCGTGTCCTCGCCCTCGCCATAGATCAGCACTTGCGCGGCGCGATTGGACGGGTCACGGCTGAGCGTGAAGGTGAGTTCGTCATGATAATCGAGGGCGAGGCCGACCGTGTCGAAGCCGGAGCCCAGATTGGCGCTTGTAGCCGGCACGCGGACCTTGACCTGTGTACAGATTGGTTCCATGATTCCTTGATTCAGCGATTCCGTCCCCGCTGATGGGGGAGGGGAGCAAACGATAGTGAGATCGGGGTGGTTTCGCGGAAACGCCGCGAAACCACCCCCAGTCGGCTTTGCCGACAGCCCCCGACAGCGGGGGCAGGCAACCGTATGACTAGTCGAGCACGCGCAGGATGGACGGCTCTCCGGTGACGAAGTCCAGCGTGCGGACGGCTTCGACAGTCTCACGCAGCGTGACCTCGTCGGTCAGATGCGTGACGATGCGCAGCTGCTGGATCTCGCCGTCATAACCAGGATCGGTCATCGTCGGCTTGAGATCCTGATTGACGCCGTTGATCGACACGCCGTGGTCGGCGAACTCCTTGGCGATGGCGGCGAGCACGCCCGGCTTGTCGTGGATGAGGAACCGCACGGCGAACGCGGCGCGGCTGGCGCTGATCGGCGCCTTGGGCAGCTCGTGGTACATGGGGATGGACGGGCCGGTGCAGCCTTGAGCGATGTGGCGGGCTTCGGTGACCACGTCGCCGACGACGGCGGAAGCGGTCGGAGCGCCGCCCGCACCGCGGCCGTAGAACATGAGGTCGTCGGCCGCCTCGGCCTTGACGAACACGGCGTTGAATGAGCCGTGCACGGATGCCAGCGGGTGCGATTCGGGAATCAGCGCCGGGTAGACGCGCGCCGACACACCGGCCTCGCCGTTCTCCACGACGGCGAGCAGCTTGATGACCTTGTGCGCGGCGGCGGCCGCGGCGATGTCGTCGGCGGTGATCTTCGTGATGCCCTCGACGCTCACGTCATCGATCGTCACGTTGGTGTGGAAGCCGAGCGTGGCCATAATCGCGGCCTTGTTGGCCGCATCGTAGCCTTCGATGTCGCCGGTCGGATCGGCTTCGGCGTATCCCTTGGCCTGGGCGTCCTTGAGCACGTCATCGAACTGCAGGCCCTTGGTGGTCATCTCGTCGAGAATGTAGTTGGTGGTGCCGTTGACGATGCCCAGCATGCTGGTCACCTTGTCGCCCGCCAGGGATTCGCGCAACGGCAGCAGGAACGGGATGGCGCCACCAACGGCCGCTTCGAAGTAGATGTCGACGCCCTTGGCCTCGGCCGCGGTGTAGATTTCCGGGCCGTACTTGGCAAGCAGCGCCTTGTTGGCGGTGACCACGGAGGCTCCCGACTCGATCGCGGCCATCACGAACGTGCGGGCCACTGTGGTGCCGCCGATCAGCTCGACGACGATGTCGGCGTTGGTGGCGACCTTCATCGTGTCGGTCGTCAGCAGAGACTTGTCGATCCAGGGGAAGTCCACCTCATCGGGATCCAGGCAGGCCACGCCGACCAGCTCGATCGGACGCCCGATGCGGGCAGCGAGTTCGTCCTTCTGCTCCACCAGCAGACGTGCGGTCTGTGATCCGACGGTTCCCGCTCCCAACAGTCCAACGCGGATGGGGTTGTCATTCAGCTGTGCCACGGATTTCCTTCCTTCAGCGGTGTTTGGCGCGCCCGGCCGCCACTCACCGATAGAGGGTCGCCGGGCCGGCGTCACTGTGTACCATCCTACGGAATGAATCCGACACGCCGCCCGTCAACGCCCCGGAGGCCGGATCCAGCTCCCAATGGCCTCGTTTCCCTTGGCTTTCCACTATGTAGCAGCGCTAACGACACGCCGCAGTAAAGTAGATTTACAAATTAACGCCGTAAACAGAGAAATCGTGAAACACCAGCTTCCCGTAAGGCTGAGCCCTTATACACCCGCCATGTTTCCTGCCTATTTAGCAAATAATCTTAACGAAACACGGGCCTCATATCGTAAAAGTCACGTACCATTGTTCATTGAAGCGGCGTTGCTGACATACTCGCGAGCGTCCGATCCAATGGTGGGATGGTACGTGAACGGGAATTTTGGCGGAAGAAAGCGCCGTCCGTATCCTCAGAGGGAGGTTGGAATGAAAGCATATATCCAGCGCCTTGGTCGCGCTCTTATGCTGCCCGTTGCGTGTCTGCCTGCTGCAGCACTCTTCCTGGGCATCGGTTATTGGATCGACCCGAGCGGTTGGGGTGGCAGTAACGTCGTCGCTGCCTACCTGTGCAAGACCGGCGGCGCGATCCTCGACAATCTGGGCCTGCTGTTCGCCGTTGGTGTCGCCATCGGCATGGCTCGCGACAAGGACGGCGCCTCGGCACTGTCCGCACTGGTCGGTTTCCTGACCGTCACCACGATCATGGGCTCCGCGTCCATGTTCCTTGGCTTCGACGCCACCAAGGTCGACACCGAGCACCCGGCATTCGCCGCTGGCGCCATCGGCAACAAGAACGTGTTCTTCGGCATCCTGGTCGGCTGCGTGGCAGGTGCGCTATACAACAAGTTCGGCAAGACAAAACTGCCGGACTTCCTGGCGTTCTTCTCCGGCCGCCGTTGCGTGCCGATTCTGACCGCTGCGGTCATGTCCATCATCTCGCTGCTGTTGCTGTTCATCTGGCCGGCCGTCTACGGTGCGCTGGTCTGGTTCGGCGAGTCCATCATGGGCCTCGGCGCCGTCGGTGCCGGCATTTACGCCTTCTTCAACCGTCTGCTTATCCCGACCGGTCTGCACCACGCACTGAACAACGTGTTCTGGTTCAACCTTGCCAACATCAATGACATCGGCAAGTTCTGGGGCAGCGCCGACCCGGCCAGTGGCGCGGTCATCGCCACCGGCGGCTTCCACCCGTTCGGCGTGTACGTCACCGGCATCTACCAGGCCGGCTTCTTCCCGATCATGATGTTCGGCCTGCCGGCCGGTGCACTCGCGATCTACAAGAATGCCAAGCCCGAGAACAAGAAGGCCACCGGATCCCTGATGCTCGCCGGTGCGCTCGCCGCGTTCCTCACCGGTGTCACCGAGCCGCTGGAGTTCTCCTTCATGTTCGCCGCCTTCCCGCTGTACGTGGTGCACGCGCTGCTCACCGCCATCTCGGTGTTCATCGCCGCTTCGTTCCAGTGGATCGCAGGCTTCAACTTCTCCGCAGGCTTCATCGACTGGTTCCTGTCGCTGAAGGTTCCCGCAGCTCATATGCCGTGGATGCTTATCGTTCAGGGCCTCGTCTTCGCGGTCATCTACTACTTCGTGTTCGACTTCATGATCAAGAAGTTCAACATGAAGACCCCGGGCCGTGGCGATGACGATAACGACGATGCCTCCTCCGCAGCGTTCGACACCGCGACCTCGTCCACCGGTGACAAGTACGCCGACCTCGCCGGCAAGCTGTACGCCGCTCTGGGCGGTCACGACAACATCACCGAAATCGAGAACTGCATCACCCGTCTGCGCATGGGTGTCGTGGATTCCTCGAAGGTCGACGTCGACGCCATCCGCAAGACCGGCGTCCCCGGTGTCAAGGTGATCGACAAGAAGAACGTCCAGATCATCGTCGGCACGCAGGTGCAGGCCGTGGCTGACGCTCTGTCCGCCCTGTACGGCAAGCCCGTCATCGGTGGTGGTTCCCCAAAAGCGTGACGGCAGCCCCCGCTGCCGCTGCCCCCGCCCCCAAGGTGAAAGCCGCTGACAACGCGGTGCTCGCCCCTGTGGACGGTGCCATCAAGCCGATCACGGAAGTGCCCGACGAGACCTTCGCCGCCAAGATCCTTGGCGACGGATTCGCCGTGGTTCCCACGTCGGGTCGTGTGGTCGCCCCGGTGGCCGGCAAGATTACCACGGTCGCCCAGGCCAAGCATGCAGTGGGCATCACCACTCCCGCCGGAGTGGAAGTGCTCGTGCACATCGGCGTGGATACTGTACAGCTCGCCGGATCCCCGTTCACGATGATGGTCAGCGAAGGCCAGCAGGTGAACGCCGGAGACGCGCTGGTCGACGTGGACTGGAATGTGGTCAAGTCCGCTGGAAAGCCCACCGACGTGATCGTCGTGTTCACCAACCCGGCCAAGATCGATAAGCTGTCGATCACCGCCAAGGGTGCGGTGGCTACCGGCGCTCCGATTGGCACCATCGTCACCAAGTGATTCGGTAGACACAACCACAACAAACAATAAGGAGTCCTCCCTGATAGCCGGGGAGGACTCCTTTTTTTTGAGTTCTACTGCTTTTGCTTTTATATCTTGCCGCTGGCGCTGAACGGTCAGCCCTGATCCAGATCCAGCAGGTCGTCAATGGTCTGGCGACGGATCATCACATGTGCGCCGGCTTCACTCACGGCGACCACAGCAGGAATCAGCGCCTGATTGTAGTTGCTCGCCATCGTGCGGCCGTATGCGCCCGTCACCGGCACGGCGAGGATGTCGCCGCGCCTGAGGTCGGCCGGAAGCCTGTCCTCGTGCACGATGATGTCGCCGGACTCGCAATGCATGCCGACTACGCGCACCAGCATCGACTCGTCCGACCCGCGACGGTTGGCCAGCCGGACCGTGTAGTCGGCGCCGTACAGCGCTGGACGAATATTGTCGCTCATGCCGCCGTCCACCGACACGTACACGCGCTCATCGATGGGATTGCCGGTCTTGTCTTTGGCGTCGGACAGATGCACCGGCTTGATCGTGCCCACACGATACAGGGTCACGCCGGCCGGGGCGACGATCCATCGTCCTGGCTCGAAGCTGATGGCCGGCGCGGGCACACCGAGCGCACGGTTGATGGCACCGACCGCTTCGGCGAGACGACGCAGCTCGACGCGCACGTCCATCGAATCCTCGCCGTCGGTGTATGCCACGGAGTATCCGCCGCCCAAGTCGACCTCGGGCAGCGTATAGGCGTCGGTGGCGTAGAAGGTCTTGCGCAGCAGCATCATGCGCTTGGCGGCCTGGATGAAGGCGTCTGCGTCATGGATGTTGGAACCGATATGAGAGTGAATGCCGACGAGTTCCAACTCGTCGGACCGTGTGAGGATGTCCTTGAGCACGGCCAGTGCCGGCCCATCCGCCACGGTTTCCATCGCGGCGGCGAGCGCCTTGTCCTTTTCGGGGATCTCCTCGTGGCTCAGGTCATACGGGTACTTCATGTCGTAGTGCAGTTCGCGCTCGGGCTTCGCGTTCCCGTCACCGGCATCACCATCGCGTTCGGCGATGTGCGCGTTCGTAACAGCCGGCGTCACGCCTGCTGGATCAGCCGTGAGTTCGTCCAGTACGCTGAGTGCCGCGGCATCGGCGCCGGCCGGCAGCAGCGGCACGCCGAACTTCTGATCCTCATGCGCGGTGGAGATGTATTCGTGGCCACCGGCGTGAATGCCGGCGGTCACGCGCAGCATCACGCGGGCACGCTTGCCGAGTCGTCGCGCGATGGCGGCGATGCGGGACGGCTCATCCGGCTCGTCCACGACGATTTTCGCAAAGCCCTGCTCGATGGCGAGTTCGATTTCCGCGTCGGACTTGTTGTTGCCGTGCAGCACCAGACGACGGCCGGGGACGCCTGCGGCGAGCGCGATGCGCATCTCCCCCATCGAGCATGTGTCGACGAGCATGCCTGCATCGGTCACCAACCGCACGACTTCTTTGGAGAGGAACGCCTTACCGGCGAAACTCACGTGCGTGGTGGAGTTGGTGAAGGCGTCGGCCGCCGCGCGCACGAAATATCTGGCGCGGGCGGAAACTTCGTCAGTGTCGATCAGATACAGCGGGGATCCGAACTCGTCAAGCAGCGACTCGGCGGTGCGCCCGTGGAATGTCAGGGCGCCTTCGGCATTCACTGCCGTCGCCACCGGCCAGATGGGGGTGATACCTTGCGTTCCGTCCACACGCACAGCAGATCCAGTCATTGCTCCTCTTTCGCTCAGGGCTTGCCGCTTTTCCTATTACTGTGCCATTGTGCCAGAACCGGCACCGTGATACCACTTCCCGACCATAAGGCGGAGGCTCGGTCGGAGAGTACCTGAATGAGAACCGCCCCCAGTCGCGCTACGCGCGACCAGGGGCAGCCTAGGTCACATCTTGTCGGGGGCGGTGACGCCGAGCAGGTCGAGACCGGAGGCGATGACCGTGCGCACGGCGTCGTTGAGCTTGAGGCGTGCGGCGGCACGTGCCGGTTCGGGGTTCTTGGCGATGCGCAGTGCCTCGCGAGCGGCGTCATCCAGACGCTCCTCGGGGTCGGTCAGCGCCATCGGAACCACGCGCTCGACGTTGTACCACTTGTGGTAGGCACCGGCCAGGTCCTCCAGATAGTGCGCCACCTTGTGCGGGGCACGCTGGTCGCCGGCCAGAGCCAAAGTCGCCGGCCACTGGGCGAGCGCGGCGAGCACCTCGCCGTCCGCCTCGGTGTCAAGCAGGCTCAGGTCAGCGCCTTCGGTACCGATGCCCGCAGCGGCCGCGTTGCGGTCCACATTGCAGGAACGCGCGTGCGCATACTGCACGTAGTACACCGGGTTCTCATTGGAATGCGAAGTCAGCAGATCCAGATCGATATCCACCGACGTGTTGTAGTCGGTACGGGCCAGCGAGTAACGGGCCGCATCCACGCCAACGGCCTCAACCAGATCGTCGATGGTGACGACGTTGCCAGCGCGCTTAGACATGCGTACGGGCTTGCCGTTCTTCATCACATTGACCAGCTGGCCGATGAGAATCTGCATGTTCACGCCCGGCTCGTCGCCGAAGGCGGCGCACATGGCCATCATACGACCGATATAGCCATGATGGTCGGCGCCGAGCATGTAAATCGCCACGTCGGCCGGATCCACAGCGCGGTGACGCTTGTTCCAGTAGTAGGCGATGTCGGCAGCGAAGTAGGCGAAGTCACCGTTCGACTTGATGATGACGCGGTCCTTGTCATCGCCATGCTTGGTGGATTCAAACCAGGTGGCTCCATCCTTCTCGAAGATGTCGCCGCGACTGCGCAGCTCCTCAATCGCGCGGTCGACTTCTCCGTCCTTGTATAGGTTGTTCTCGTGGAACCACACGTCGAAGCGGACTCGGAATTCCTTCATCGAGCGCTGAATCTCGTCGAACATCATCGGCACGGCACGCTTGCGGAACTCCTCGCGCTGCTCGGAATCGCCCTCGCCGAGCGGGTTGCCGTCCTTGTCGAGGCCGCCGTCGACGCGCGGCAGGCTCAGCACATCCACGCCATCGGCCTCCGCCTCGGCGATCACGCGGTCGGCGATCTCGTTGATGTACTTGCCCTTGTATCCGTCAATGGGCGTCTCCTCGCCGTGCGCGGCTGCGACCAGGGACTTTGCGAAACGGTTGATCTGCTCGCCGTGATCGTTGAAGTAGTATTCGCGCACAACCTTGGCGCCGTTGGCCTCCAGCACGCGGGCCATCGAGGCGCCGACGGCGGCCCAACGGGTGCCGCCGATGTGAATCGGGCCGGTCGGGTTGGCGGAGACGAACTCCAGGTTGAGCGTCTTGCCGCCGAGGTGCGCGTTCTTGCCGTAGCCTGCGCCATCGGCCAGCACCTTGTCGACCACCGCGGCGGCGGAGGCGGAATCCAGCGTGATGTTGATGAAGCCGGGCCCCGCCACCTCGACGGTCGAGATGCCGTCGGCGGCGGTCAGCCGCTCGGCGAACAGCTCGGCCAAATCGCGCGGCTTCATGCCGGCCTTCTTGGCCAGCTGCATGGCGGCGTTGGAGGCCCAATCGCCGTGCGCGCGATCCTTCGGGCGCATCACGGCGAATTTGGCGGTTTCGGGAATCAAATCGTCGGTCAGGGTACCGGCTTTTCCGGCGGCGACCAGATCGTGGGCAATGGTTTCAATCAGTTCACTAAGCGCTTCAGGACTCATTCTCCCTAGTGTACCGGGCACTTTGACAGCGAACGTCCGGTTCATGCACCGACGCGGGATCGGCCGGCGTCACGCCTGGGAGCGATCGTCATCGTCCGGCGACGAGAACGGTTCGGGAAGCCCGTGATATGACGAACAAGCCTGCTGCAACGGCGTGATGTTCTCGCCGAGCAGTCCGCTGACGCCGTGGCGCAGCAGGCCGTTCGCGGCATCGTATGAATCCACCGAGTCGACATATACGGGAATTCTGCGCAGCCGCGCATTCCGCAGCAGTCTTGATGTGACGTCCCGCGTGCGGAACACGACGAAGTCCATGGCCTCGCCGCGCATTCCACGGAACATGGGATGCTTTCGCTGCTTTCCGCCGCGCTTCGCCGTCACTTCGCGGCGCACGGTCTCGACCCGTGCGGCCCCGTCCATGAACCGCGCTTCGCTCGTGCCGTCATCGTCCCATTGCGTCAGATCGGGCCTGCCGCTGGCGCACAGGCCTACATGCCACTGCGGACGCATGCTCTTGAAGACCATCACCGCATACGGATTGGCCGACATCACCATCAGATTGCCGGCGTATTTGGAATCCTCGACCACACGCACCACGGCATCGGCCACTTTCCGGGCATACCGCGCGTCCGTCTTGATGTCCAGCAGCAAGCCGAACCGCCGCTGCCCCGGACGTGACATGGAAGCGTCGTCCAACGCCTGACGCAGCGTGGGAACCGAATACCGCATGCCGCGTTGCTGCATGATCATGCGCTGCAATGCGGACAACGGCATACTGTTCACCAGCACGTTGCGACCGCCCGCGTCCAGACGCCCGGTTCTGCGGTCATGGAACACCACGGGTATGCCGTCTTTGGTCAGCCGCACGTCGATTTCGGCGAAATCGGCGCCGTTCTGCTTTGCGGCGCGAATGGAAGCCAGCGAGTTCTCGGGAGCATGCCGGGTGTCGCCACGATGCGCGATGACGATCGGGCGGTGCTGTGGCGACGCCAGTCCGATCGCATCGAACACCCAGCCGACCACATGCGTCGTGCCCATCACCAATCCGGCAAGCATGGCGATACATGCCAGTACGGAAACCACCGCCACAACGGATTCGGACAGCCGTCCTCGTCCTTCGCGCCCGTGCATCTCACACCCCGCTTCCATATTTCGCCGCGCGACATAGTCGCGCCAACGCCATTGGTGCAGGTCATCATAGGCCGCGCAGCTGTGTTCGGGGCATTCGAGGGTAAGAATCAGGGTGATTCGCGTCACTCCTTCACCACCGCATCACATATGCGGTGGATTGGCCGGAGATGATTTGGAAGACACGTTTGATGACTCTATATAGCGTGTCACGTGTGAACCACCTCAGTCGCTTTGCGACAGCCCCGCCAGCGGGAGCGTTGGTCGTACTCCCGCTGACAGGGGGCTGTCGAGCGGAGCGAGATTGGGGGGCGCTCCCAAAGCGTCCGTAAGTGCGCGCCGAAACGCCAAGTGCGCGAACATATGGACGCAAAAGGCCCGATTTGCGTCCGTAAGTGCGCACGGTCGTCGTTTCGGCGCGCACTTACGGACGCAAATCACCTTCATATACGCCGCATCCGACGGAACCATCAGCATCGGCGCAACATGGTTATGCAATACGACTCACAGCAGTGAGCCTCCACCATGCATCTGGTGGAGGCTCACTGCTACGGCTTTGGTTGAAGGCGGGTTACTGTTCGGATTCCCCGCGAACCGTCACAGAACTGCGATGGCGTCGATCTCGACGAGGGCGCCCTTGGGGATGTCGTTGCCGCCGATGGCAACGCGGGCGGGCTTGACGGAGCCGATGAACACGTCGGCGTACCGGGCATCGACTTCCTTGAAGTCTTCGACGTTCTTCATGTAGATCGTCGCGCGCACGACGTGCTCGATGCCGGTGCCGGCCGTGTCGAGAATCTGCTTGATGTTCTTCAGCGCCTGGGCGGTCTGCTCACCGGCGGTGTCTCCGGCCAGTTCGCCGGTCGTGGGGTCGATGCCCAGCTGGCCGGACACGAACACGAACCCGTTGGCCTTTACCGCCTGGCTGTACGCGCCCAGCGCCACAGGCGCCTCCGACGTGGCGACCGCTTCCATCTTCTCGCTCATGACTCCTCATTCCCCGCGGGTATCCGCGATTATTGTCTGCGTTGCGACGCGCTTGTGCACGCTTACCGTGTAATAAATATACCTATGCCGCCCATCCGGTGATGCGTACATGTACGCACAATGGACAGGCGGCATGAAAAATCGGGGTCATCGTCGAAGGAGTAGGCGACGATGACCCCGATATTCACTCGTTCACGCCGATCCGGAGCGATGATGCGACCGGATCAGATGGTGCGCCAGGCGATACCGCTGGGCGCCAGTTCGATGCGCTCGATGCGACCGTCGCCACGCTCCACATACGTGGACTGCGCGCGATCCGTGTTGTTGACAACGCAGTAGCAACCCGACTTGTCGAACACCGCGACCTCGCACTCGGGGTTCGACGAGCTGTATGCCGCATACTTGCCCTCGTTGTGGGAGGCCCAGAACAGGGCACGCTCCAGCAGACGGGCGTTCGCGGCCGAGTAGGGCAGACCGGAGACGTATACGCCGCGGCCCTTGCCGTACTCGTTGACCGCGAGCTGCACCTGACCGCCATCGGCGCGCAGCAGCGTCACATCCTCGTTGACCGGGAACGTGTCCGCGATCGGCTCGCCGAAGTCGATGCCGCCAAGCTCGCCGATCGCCTGACCGCCGCCGCAGCCCGACAGGGGCTTGCGGTATCCGGCGTCGAGGAAGCCCTGCAGCACACCTTCGCCCAGATGCACGTCGGCGGTGATGAAGTGCTCCGGCGTGACGGCCGGGAAGTACTTGTCCACCGACAGCGTCTGGTGACGCTCCTCGTCCACACCCAGCACATCGGCCAGCTGGAAGAAACGACCCTGGAACTGCTGGGCGCTCGGCTGGCCCACGCCAATCAGGGCGCCGCCGCCGTGCACCCAGGCACGCAGCGTCGCCGCAAGGCGCGGCTCCTCGGCCCACACCGAGCCACCGGAGAACGCGGTGTCGACCGGGCCACCGGTCACGATCACGTCGATGTCGTCGGCGACGCCATGCTCCAGCACGTCATCGAAGCTGATGAACCGCACGTTCACGCGCATGCCCGACAGCGACTCCAGAATGCCGTAATACGAATACGTCTGCTTGTTCGGCAGCGCGTGGGCGACCGTGTAGGCCATCCACGAACGCATCTTGCCCCAGCAGTTCAGGATCGCCACGTTGAGCACGCCGCGGGCCGCCTCGCCGTCGGTGCGGTCGTGGATGTCGCGGAACTCATCCGAGATGTGCTCCACCGCGTCCACGAACTTCGGGAACTTCGCGGCCAGCGACAGGTATCCGCCGTAGCCCATGCGGGCGATCGGGGAACGCAGGATGGCACGACGGGCCTTGCGCCAGTTGTCCCATGCCTCGATGCTCGGGTCGTTGCCCTCGTAGAACGTGTCGGGGAAGAAGTACGGCAGGAAACGACCCTCCGTGTACTTCACGCCCGGGATGTCCGCGATCATGCGGGTCGTGGTGCCGTCACCGATCGAACCGACGACAGCATCCAGGCCCAGATCCTCGAAACCATCCTTGTACGGCTCGGTACCGATCCACTGGTCACCCAGGAACATCATCGCTTCCTTGCCGGCCTCGTGCGACAGCGATGCGAGTTTCTTCACGTTCGCGCGTACGAAATGGCTCAGGAAGTCGATCCAGTCGCGCTGCGGCTTGCGCGGCACGCGCCACGCGGAGTTATAGGCGCCGCCATCTACGAAGTCCTCGGGACGCAGGCGGTAGCCGTACTCCTTCTCGAAGTCGTCGAGCGCGGCCGGGCTCACGGTGCAGGCGCATCCGAACCAGTCCACGACCTTCTCGCGCTGCTTCTGGTCGAACAGCAGCGTGAACTGGTAGAAGAACGTCGTGAAACGCACGACATCCACCTGCGGGTTGTCCTTGAGCCACTGCTCGAACGTGTCGAACACGAACTTGCGCGTCGCCGGGTGGTAGATATCGAACGGAATCTCGTGCTCCTTGTCGCCCCACCCGTTCGTCAGGTGGTTGTACATCTCGACCGGATCCCAGATGATGTACGCGAGGAACGAGACCGTGTACTCGTGCATCAGTTCCGCGCCGGAGACGTGCACTACGCCCGCTTCGGCGTCCACGGTCCACTGCTCGGTCGGCACCACGGCGCCCGTCGAACGGTCCACGACTTCCCAGTACTTGTGCGGGTCGGCGTCGAAGTTCGGCTTGAGCTGCTCCTCGAAGAAGCCGTCCATCAGAGACACGTCCACCGTGTCGCTCTCCGCCAGCGCACGCTTCGACAGCAGGTACACCTGCGGGGTCTCGTCCATGTGCAGCGTGATCCACTCGTTGTGCGCACGGGTCGGGAAGTAGGCCGTGTAGACCTTCATACCCAGCGCCACGACCTCGTCGTCCAACTGCGTGCCATCCGAGTTGCGAACCGCGTCGGCACCCCACAACCGGGCCAGTTCCGCGGTCTTCTCCGCGAAGTTCGATTCACTCGGAATCGTAAAACGGCCAGAAGTTGACATCAATGTTCCTTTCTGTGCTCTGGAACGTTTCTTCTATTTTGTCTGCCGCGGCGTTATCGCAACGGCAAGACATCCATTATATCCATCGTACCGGCAAAGGCCGGAGCCGGCACATAGTTACCGGCCCCGGCCTTTACGGCGTGTCATTCAGCGAGTGGCGCGCTTGCGGACGATCATCGTGGTGCCGGCGGCGACGGCGGGCACGGACGAACCGGTCTTCGCGACGCCTTCGGTCTTCGGCTGCTCGTTAGCGCCCGGCTTGGCCGGAGTCGTCGACTTGCTTGGCTCGACTGCCTCGTCGGTCACGTTCAGCGACACCTTGCGGGTGGCGACGGACGCAAACTCGAACTGCAGACCGTAGTTGCCCGCGTCCTTGCCCTTGAGGAAGTCGGCGGCGATCTTCACCGTGATCTTGTCACCCTCGCCGCTCACCGTGTAGTCTCCCTCGTCGAGGCTGCTCAGCACGTTGCCTTCGGAGCCGATCCAGCGGATGGACTGCAGCTTGTCACCGTCCAGCGTGACGGTGTACTCGGGCAGCGTCTCAGGAGCCTGCTTGTTGAAGTTGCTGTTGACGACGGCGACAGCCGGCTTGTGCGAGGAGGCAGAACCGGAGCCGTTGTGCACCTGGATCTCGCTCATCGTCGGCGCCCACTGCACGCCGGCCTTGACGGAGTCGAGGCTCACGCGCAGCTTGGAGGAGGTGTATGCCTTGTCGAGGTTGGCCTTGGCTTCGGCGCCACGCCGGCGAGCTTGCCGGCCGGGGTGTCGGAGCCGCCGGAGAAGCCGACGAACTTCGGGTCGACTTCCAGACCACGCTTGTCCTCAGGCTGGGTGTCCGAAGCCTTGCCGCCGGCCTCGTAGTAGTCGTTGTTCGAGAACGCGGCCTTGGCGAGCGCGTCGGTCTTGCGGTACCACTGCGTCGGCGTGGTGGAGGTGTTGCAGAACACGTTGTTCATGAAGTAGACGGTGTCCTTGAAGACCTCGTCGTGGAAGTGGACGCCCTTGGAGGCGTCGAACACGAGCAAGTTGGCGGCGTAGGCGCCGGTCTTGCCCTGGCCGGTCAGCGCGGTCTTGGACGAGATATTGACGATCGCGCCCTTCGATTCGCGCAGGTACGGGGCACAGCGGTGGGCGAGCTCGTAATAGCGCGTGAGGTTGCCGTGCAGCGACTGCTCGAATTCGCGCCACGAGGTGTGGTCGAGGTCGAGGTTGTCGTTGCGGCCCGCGTTGTTGACCAGACCGTCGATATGGCCGTAGGTCTTCACCACATCCTCGACGATCGGCGCGATGTCGTCGGTGTCGTTGAGGTCCATCAGATACGTGCGGTAGTTGTCGGTGATGGCCTTCATTTCGGCGGCGAACTGCTCGGCGGCGCCGTCGTCTCGGTTGATAACCGCCACGATGGCCCCCTCCTTGGCCAGTCGCAGGGCGATGCCCTTGCCGATGCCCTTGAAACCGCCGGTGAGGATGACGACCTTGCCTTCCAGATGCAAATCCATGATGTTTCAGTGTCCTTTGTTGTGTTCGTGTCCGTGCGAGCCGCGGCACCGCGGCGCTGCGATCAGCCCTTGTACAGGCACCGTTCGGCGGCTTCGAGTTTCATGTCGACGCCCGAGCCCGGAGCGGTCGGGGCCTTGTAACGACCATTGACGATCTCAGTGGGATGCACGAAGTATTCGTGCTGGTTGTCCACATATTCGATGACGCGATCATCCCATTGTCCACTGACCGCCAGGTAATCGGACATGGCGAAGTGGCGCACCGCCTCGCACAGGCCGACACCGCCGGCGTGGGGGCACACGCGCACGCCGAACTTGTTGGCGAGCAGGTATTCGAGCACGATCTCCTGCGGCCCGGCGACGCGCGTGGCGTCGATCTGCATGACCTTGAAGCTGCCCGCCTGCAGATACTGCTTGTCCATGATGCGGTTCTGCATCTGCTCGCCGTTGGCGACCGCGATCGGGTCGATGGCGCGCTGAGCACGGCGCCGATGGCCATGTGCTCGACGCCCTTCTCCGGGCCGAGCCAGCGCAGCTGAGAGTCGTGGACGAACATGTCCCATGCGGCGCGCATGTCGTCGAGCAGGTTCTCGACGTTGCGGCCGACGAGCATGCGGGAGAGCGAGTCGACGGCAGCCACGACCACGTCGTTGCCACGGCCGACAGTGAAAACGAAGCCGCTGCCGCTCAGGCCGCCATCCGCGTCGGTGGTGATGACGACGTATGCCGAGGATAATCGGGGTCCTTGTTCATCGCGTCCGAGCCCGACAGCGTGCTGGACGTGGGGAAACGCAGGTCGTAGGTTTTGACTCCGATGATGGTGCCCATGTTGGCTCCTTCGCCTCAATGGTTCTCGATGTATTGTGTTTCGTTCCCATCATACACATCTTTTAGAAAAATCACCACTTATTCTAGAAATTTTCTTTCATCTATCTCGAAACGCTTTACTATAGTGTGAAGTGCGTCTGCAACGAACGCAGACACACCCACAATGAAGTACGGAAGAAACGGAGCAACCGATGGCAGGCGATATGAAAAAACCGCGAGTCAGTGAGATAGCGAAGCTTGCCGGAGTCTCCACCGCGACCGTATCAAAGGTCATCAACGGGCGAGAGGGCGTATCCAGCTCCACAAGGGCGCGCATCGAGAAAATCATGGAGGAATCCGGGTACTCCAAGTCTCTCGTCACCACGAAGACATCACAGACCATCGAGCTCGTGCTCACCGAGGTCATGGCGAACGGCATCAACGCGATGATCGCGGAGACCTCCGAATATGTGAAATCGATGCCCATCGGCATCACCATCACGCAGACCGGGCGGGGCAAGCGCAGCGAGGAAAGCTTCCGGGAAATCCTCAACCGCAATCCCCTCGGCGTCATTTTGCTGCTGTCCAACGCGACCGAACGCGAAAAAACACTATTGCGTTCGCGCAACATTCCCTTCGTCATTATCGACTCCATCGGCGAAGGGTCGCAGGACACGCTCGGCGTGGGCATCGACAACTGGACCGGCGGGCTGATCGCCACCGAGCACCTCATCAAACTCGGCCATCAGCGCATCGGCATCATCACCGGCCCGCAGAACGCAGAATCCGCTCAGGCCCGCTACAGTGGCTACGCCACCGCGCTGCGTCGCGCCGGGATCCAGCTGGACCCCGAGCTGGTCGCCTACGGCGACTACATGCCGGAACGCGGCTACGAGTGCGCATGCCAACTGCTCGACCTGCCCGCCGCCAAACGGCCGACTGCGATCTTCGCATGCAACGACGTCACGGCGCTCAACGTGTACCGCGCTGCCCGCCAACGCGGCCTGTCCCTGCCCGCTGACCTGTCGGTCGTCGGCTTCGACAACGTGTACCCGGCACAATACCTGTACCCGGCGCTCACCACCATCAGCCAGCCGTTCGACATGATCGCCCGCAAGGCCGTGGACATGATTCTCGACGCGCGTGCAGGCTCCGTCGCTGACCACTACCTGATCCTGCCCACACGCCTGGTCGTCCGCGAAAGCACCACCGCCCCCAAGAAGAGCTGACCGGTCGCGAGGCGGAGACAACCGCCGCGACCGGCTTTCGCCGCAACATCTCCTATCTGCGTTTCGAGGGGGTGATTTTGCAGTCTGGGGACATCTATCTGCGTTTCAAGGGGTTGCCAAAACACGATATGCAGAGTATTTCGACCTGATTCTTGCTGGAATCATGCGGTTCCCGTAGCGTTTATACTTGGCTATCAACCCCTCGAAACGCAGATAGGTGTCCGGCGCATCCCGAATCACCCCCTCGAAACGCAGATAGACCACGAAAAAGGCTCCATACCGATGGTATGGAGCCTTTGCTGGTGGGCTCGAAGGGATTCGAACCCTCGACCTTCTGTTCCGGAGACAGACGCTCTATCCACTGAGCTACGAACCCGAGCCATCGCTCGCCTTGCGGCAAGCAACTGTATCACTGTACACCATCCCACTCCCAACATGTCGGCAATTTCGCGGAATTCCCGGGTTTACGCGCTCCCGCACCGACTACACTGGAGTGGTATGGACATCGCCATGAACGATTTCGAATATGAACGTCGGTTCTTCTGCAGGGCGCTGCCGCCGGAACTGGATGACGGCGAGCCGATGCTGATCGTGCAGAGCTATTATGTGCACGACGGTAATTACGCGTTGCGGGTGCGGCTACAGACACACGGGGTGCGCATCGATATGAACGCCGACACCGATCCGATAGCCGTACTGAGGCAATACCGAGACCGGTTCACCGAGGCGTTCGTCACCGTCAAGGGGCCGTCGGTGGGCGGCACCCGTTATGAGGCCGAACGGGAGATCGACGCCTGCATAGCCGCGGAACTGGTGATGCGCGGAGGCCGTCCGATTATCAAGAACCGGTTCTCCGCATGGATCGGCGAGGATGGATGGAGCCTCGACATATTTGGCGGCGCGAACGCCCCACTGGTCGTCGCCGAGGCGGAGCGTAGCGGACCCGTGACCAATCTGCAGATTCCATCGTTCTGCGTGACGGAGATCACCGATCAGGCGCGGTTCAGCAACGACGGACTGGCTTCGCGGCCGTTCTCGCAGTGGGCCGCGGACTTCGACGCCGAGCTGCACCGGGACGGGCCCCGATTCCAAACCCAGTTCGGCCGTAACCGCATGGGACTATAAGGCGTAGACCACAGGCCCAAAACCGCTGAAACCGCCACGATGCAAGAATTGGCACCGCGGCGGTTTCAGCATAATGACATATTTCGGCGCGATGGCGCTCAGTACATCAGCGTGGCAAGGCGGCGACGGGCACGCTTGACGCGCTCATCGGTCGCTTCGGGAATCATGAAGTACTCCAGCAGACGCTTACGTACCGGCTCGACCTGATCGGTGTGACCGTCCGCCAGATAATCCAGCAGACGGGAGAAGGCGTCCTCGATCTGGCCGCCGATCATGTCCACATCCGCCACGGCCAGCTGCGCTTCGACGTCATCGGGACGATCTGCGGCGGCCTTGCGTACCTCGCGCACGTCAGCGGTCGCCGAACGCGCCAACAGCAGCGCCTTCGCGCGCTCCCGCGCGGCGAGCGTGTCATTGGGGTTCGCCTGCAACACCTGCTCGTAGGCCGCGGCGGCACCGGCGTAATCGCCCTGCGCCGCAAGCTGGTGCGCTTCCTGATGCTCGGGCGGCACCACGTCGGCACCCGCCGCCGCACCTGCGCCGTCACCGGTACCAGCACCGTCACCGTCGGCCGAGTCCGGGTCGCCGGAATACGGCGCAGTACCGTTCACGCCGGACTGCGCGGCCACCGAAATGAGCTTGGGGATGACCTGATCGACGATCTGCTTCAGCTCGTCATCGCCCGGCAGCCCCTGAAGAATCGGCATCGGGCGGCCACCGATCAGCGCGAACAGCGCCGGTGCGCCCTGCACCTGGAACGCCTGCGCGATCGATGGGTAGCTTGCGATGTCGATGCGGGACAGCTGAATCTGCCCCTTGAGCTTGTTCACCGCGTCGCCGAGCGTACGGGCCATCGGGAACAGACGGTCATCGGTCGGGATCCACAGCAGCAGCAGGATCGGGAACGTGGCGGAGGTCTGCACCATCGCCTGGAACGTGTTCTCGGTCGTGTCGATGACATAGCCGCCCGCGGCCGGCGCTCCCCCGGCCTGCCCCGGCTCCGCCTTCACCTGATGCTTCAACGATTCGAGATCCACCGCGCCCGCGAGTGACAATCCCGGATGAAACTCCTGCTGCTGTGCCATCATGCCTCCGTTTTCACGACTCATACCGGCCCGCGGTCTGCGCCGCACGCCGTTCCGTCACATCCATGCCGCGCGAAAATCGGCGCGGCCGCATACCTGCGACCACCGTCGATTCCGTCGCGAACATCGTTGACGCATACCACTATATAGGCCACGGCGTCTCACCGCCTCCGGTTACGCTGCAAGCGCCCGATTCCGGTGCTTGGCAAGTCCGTGCGCCGGCCCGCACGCCGGCCCGAGTCCGGCGTCTACTGCGCCTCGACCTTGACCGCCTGACGATCGCCCGCCACCACGGTCACCTTCTGATCCGACCCGGCCAGCGGCACGAATATCGCCACAACGTTCACATAAGTGGCTTTCAGCGAACTGGTGGCCTTCTGATTCGTCATCTTGAACAGCGCATCCTCGTTCGGGGACCCCGGCAACGACTCACGGCCCTCGCTCATGGACCGTGTCCACTCCGAGTTGATCTGCGCGACGACCAGGTCACCGCCACGAGGGGAGCGCATCACGGCGATCTGGTCGACGACCGGCGCGAACACCTCCTGCTGCGTGCCCTTGTTCTGGGTCACACCCTTCTGGCTTTCTTCCTGCTGCTTGACTAGCGACTGGCGGAACTGGTCATCCTCGAAGCTTCCCGCGTATTTGCTGTTCGTGTTGTTCTGCAGCACATCGGCGTATCGCTGCACCGCCTGCTTGGGGGTCATGACCAGATTGGAGTCGTTGGCATCGCCCATGACATTGCCCTGCTTAGCGGGCGCGAAGCCCGGCAGTGACACGTCCTCAAGCAGTCGGGCGACAGCCCACAGCTTGTAGTTCTGCCGGGCGGACTCCTGCCGCATCACCAGCAGACGCTTCGCCTGCTGGTCCTCGGTGGTGGTGGTGACGGTGAAAATATACCTCGGCCATGCGTTGTCGGTCGGGATGACCACCTGCGTCACATCACTGGGGATAGTCGCCAACGGCGTGACATCCTGCTGCGTGTATTGCGCAATGTTCAATTGGGCGGTGCGGATCTCCAGTTGCGAGCCGGACACGCGCGCGGCGAGCCCGTCGGCGCTTTTCGCCTCGTTCGCCTGGTTCAGCACGTCAAGGATCTTCCCGCGGATCTGCTTCTCCTGTGCGACGGTCACATCGATGATCTCGTTGTCCTTCACCGACGGCGCCACGGTCTGTGGCACCTGCCCCTCGCAGCCTGCAAGGCCGAGCGTCAGAGCGCAGACCATCGTCGCCGCCAGGGCGGTGGTTATGCGTTTATTCATTGGAGCTCCCCTTCGTGTCATCATCGGATTCCTGCGAAAGCCGCGCGAAATACGTCTGCAGCTCGCTGGCGGTGATTACCGACGTCGCCGAATCGTCGGGCTGGTCCATGGCCTGTGCGTTCTGCTGGTCGGCGACAAGGTTGCGGCTGCCGGGATCGACGACCTTCGGCTGGGAGATTTCCGGCTTTGCCGGCGTGCCCGCACCGGGTTTCCCACGATGCGCGGCATGACGGCGGCGCTTAGATTTCGGCTTGAAACTGACCGCCGCCTTGAGACTCGCGACACTGCCCGCCACCGCCTGCGAAACGGCGACCTCCTCTGCCTGCTTTTCGGCTGCGGAACCACTCACCACGCGCTTGCGACGCTTGTGCGGCGGCATGGCGAACAGAGATGCGGCCAGTACGGCCAGCAGCGCCAGCAGTCCTCCGGCGAAATAGAACGGCATGGCGAAATCAGGTAGAGTCTGACGCACCCAGTTCATGCGCACCGTCGCGTTCGAGGACTTGCCCAAGTCGATGATGGCTACGGTACCGCTGTCGGACGCGACCTTGGTCTCCGTTTTCACGGTGCCCGTCCCGCACGTCACGGAAGTCCACATATCGGAGTCCTTGAACGCCACTGCGTCATCGCCCGCATCGGCCGCGGCCCCCTGCGCGGAGACCTTCGTCGTCGCGAGCGTCGTCCATTCGTTCAAGCCGGTGACACGCACATATGGCTGCCTGGCGAGCCAACCGATCACATCCTTGTTCGACCCCAGAGCAAGGCATACTTCGCCGTCGGACGAACCGGCATCGGCGGAAACCGTCACCTGATTGTCCACCAGCGGCAGCACGCCGGGATCGGTAACGATATATTGCGTCCCCTTCACCGCGGCACTGGCCGCGATCTGAGAGCTGGGCTTCCAATATGTGGCGTTCATAATGCCCAGACCAATGCATGCCACAGCCAGAAGACCAAGGATGGGCGTCACCACACCCCGCATGATGCGGGCATGGCGCGTCGGACGGGCGGCCGACTTGGACTTTCGCTCGTCACGCTTGCGCTCTTTTGATGTCTGTTTCTTCATAACTCACCCATTCTACAATGCAGGGCATAAAGCCCCGGCGAAAAAGACGTTTCCAAAGAAAAATCAGGGTTTTCCGCTAGTGTGGTGACCATGCGTAAGTTGACACAGACATCCACGTTCAAGCGCGTACTCGCGGCCGTGTGCACGGCCGGCCTGTGCGTCACACTCGCCGCGTGCGGCTCCGGCGATTCCGGCTCGTCGTCAAAGAAATCCGGCGACGACTCCTCGCAGTCCTCCGACTCCAGCGCATTGAAGAACATGAAGAAGATCGCCGGCATCACCGCCACGGGTACGCTGGGCGAGAAACCGAAGGTCTCCTTCAAGGCACCGAAGACCGTCGACAACAACAGCTATGCCGTGCTGCAGGAAGGCAACGGCGCCACCATCGCTGATGGCGACCGTCTGTGCTCGCAGGGCATCGCCATCAGCGTCAAGGACGGCACCGAGCTTGCGAGCAGCTGGGAGAAGAACACACCCGATTGCTCCCTGGTGCTGGAAAAGGGCACGGTGAGCGACGCCTACTATGAGCTGCTGAAGGGCCGCAAGCTCAACACGACGATCGCGTACGGCGTCAATGACTCCAACTCCAGCGGCACGTCGTACATCATGGCGCTGACCTACGTTTCCAAGTCGAAGGATCTCACCAAGGCCACAGGCGACGAGGTCACCGACATCCCGTCCGATCTGCCGAAGGTCACGCGAGCGAAGAACGGCAAGCCGTCCATCAACATGAACGGGTACAAGGGAAGCAGCAAGCTGGTCTCGCAGGCGCTGATCAAGGGCAAGGGCAAAGAGGTCACGAACAACAACACCGTCAAGGTGAAGTACACCGGATGGCTGTTGGACGGCACCCAGTTCGACTCGTCATGGGACAAGAACACCACGCTTGAGGCCGACACGTACAGCGGCGGCAACCATCAGGTGATTGAGGGCTGGCAGCAGGCCATGGTCGGCCAGACGGTCGGCTCGCAGGTGCTAATGGTGATTCCGCCGAACTTGGGTTACGGCGACACCGCCCAGGGCTCCATCCCCGCGAACTCCACGCTGATCTTCGTGGTCGATATTCTGGCCGCCTACTGACAGGCGACCGCGACAGTAGCTGAAAGCCGCCCGGCGCATGTGTGTGCCGGGCGGCTTTTGTATATGCGACGGCAAGAACCACCCCCAGTCAGTCAAAGACTGACAGCCCCCGCCAGCGGCGGGCGGTTTACTTTGCCCCCGCTGGCTGTCAAGCGCAGCGAAACTGGGGAGTCTAGTAGGGAATCGAAATACGACAAAGGGGGCTTCCCGCGCGTGCGGGAAGCCCCTATGAAGGTTGAGCCGATTGGCGTTGATCAGGCGAGAGCCACCGGATCGACCGGGACGCCGGGGTTCATCGTGGAGGTGATGGTCACCTTCGTGATGTAACGGCCCTTGACGGTGGCCGGCTTCAGACGCTTGACTTCGTCGGCAACGGCCTTGAAGTTCTCGTCCAGAGCGGTCTCGTCGAAGGAGAGCTTGCCGATGAGGAAGCTCAGGTTGCCGTTCTTGTCCACGCGGAACTCGATCTTGCCGCCCTTGATGTCCTTGACGGCCTTGGTGACGTCCATGGTCACGGTGCCGGTCTTCGGGTTCGGCATCAGGCCACGGGGGCCGAGCACGCGGCCCAGACGACCGACCTTGCCCATCATGTCCGGGGTGGCCACGACGGCGTCGAAGTCGAGGAAGCCGTTCTGAACCTTCTCGATCAGGTCGTCGTCACCGACGATGTCGGCGCCGGCCTCGACAGCCTCGGTGGCCTTCGGGCCACGGGCGAACACGGCGACCTTGGCGGTCTTACCAGTGCCGTGAGGCAGGTTGACGGTGCCACGGACCAGCTGGTCGGCCTTGCGCGGATCCACGCTCAGACGGTACACGGCTTCGACGGTCTGGTCGAAGTTGTAGGCCGGCATGGACTTGAGCAGAGCGATAGCCTCGTTGGCGGTGTAAAGGTTGTTGCGATCGACCTTCTCAGCCGCTTCGCGGTACTTCTTGGAACGCTTAACCATGTGTCCTTCTCCTCTCAGTCGATAACCGTGATGCCCATCGAGCGAGCGGTGCCCGCGATGATCTTCATGCCAGCCTCGACGTCGCGGGCGGACAGATCAGCCATCTTGATCTCGGCGATCTCGCGCAGCTGCGCCTTGGTGACGGAGCCGACCTTGTGGGTCAGCGGGTTTTCGGTGCCCTTCTGGATACCGGCGGCCTTGAGCAGCAGAGCCGCTGCAGGCGGGGTCTTCAGAATGAAGGTGAAGGAGCGATCCTCGTAAACGGTGATCTCAACAGGGATGACCTGACCCATCTTGTCCTGCGTCTGCGCATTGTACTGCTTGCAGAAGTCCATGATGTTCACGCCATGCGAACCCAGAGCCGGACCCAGCGGCGGGGCAGGATTGGCCTTGCCAGCCTGGATCTGGAGCTTGATCAGCGCCGAGACTTTCTTCTTGGGAGCCATTGTATGGTTCTTCTTTCTATGAAGCGGTGATGTCGGCACCCGCGGCGGTCGCCCGCAGCGGATTCCTCCCGCAACGTATATTGCTGTGCTGTGCTAGCGGATTCGCATACACGTATCCTCCAGACACAACTTTTCTATTATGCCTATGAGAGCGGACAATATCGCGGCATCGCGGGTGCGTGCGGCCGTTCATATTTCCCGGATTATCGGCAGGGTCATTGGGCTCGGATCCGTCGCATATGTGAAGAGCCGCTACGCATGTGCGCAGCGGCTCATTGGTCACGCTTCACGCCGATCAGGCGCGGAACGCGGAAGACCTAGAAATCAGGCCTGCGGGGTCTGCCCCGGGTAGGAAGCGTCCGAATCGGGCTGCTGGTAAACCGGAGCGGCAGGCGCCGGCTGCTCATACGCAGTCGGGGCGACCGGCGCGGTCGGGGTCTGCGGTGCAGCGGGAGCCTGCGGACCGCCGGCATCGGACACCGGGGCGGCAGGTGCCGGGACCGGAGCACCGGGGAATGCCGTCGGTACATACTGCGGCTGGGCGGAAACACCCGGCACCGCGACCTTCGCGGCCTTCTTCTGATTGACGAACGCAAGCACGGTGCCGACAATCAGGCCCAGCGCCGCGATGACGAGCAAGTATGCACCAATACCGAAAGCCACCGCATTCTTCGCGTAGCCGGACGCGAGACTTCCCAGACTGCCATAGTTGCTGCCGAACTCGTCCAAGCTACTGTTGATTTTGCTCTTGGAATACACCATCTCAAAGATGCTGAGTACCAGCACCAAGGCGGAAATGATCATTGCGGGGAGGTGCTTCTTGAAGAACGTGAGCGCCGCGATGGCAAGAACCGCAACGAGGACAATCCATCCGCCCCCGCCTTGGAACAGGCTGGCGCTGTATCCAAACGCCGACACGAACGGCACGATGCAGGCGATGATCGCCAGCACGCCGGCCACGTAGGTGATGATGGAAATGAAGTCGAATGACTGGCCTCCGACGGTCACGTTCTTGCCACCCAGGTTCTGGGCGAAACCGGCGACGGAGTTCTGGATGTTCGCCGCGTAATCGGGGGTTGCCGGCGCCTGATAGGGTGCCCCTGCAGGCGGCACGGGCTGGGCAGGCGGCACAGGTGCGGTGTACTGCGGCTGCTGATAGGCCGCGTTTGCGTCCGAAGCCGGCTGAGCGGGCTGCGGGGCTCCATAAGAGTTGTTTCCAGTGGGGAAACCGGCATTGGGATCTGTCATATGTGCCTTCTTTCGTTCGGTCAAGCGCCAACGCCCAACATTGACCAACATAGCATATAACCGATATCTAATACGGTTTTGCCCATTTTGCGCGATGCCGCCACCCCGAAAAGGCCCTACAGACGGCCGCAATCATGACACGCAGTATACATACCGACTGTCGGTATGTATACTGATGACATATCGAAAGGAGGAACCATGGCACGCAACCCGCACCCCGAGGTGACGGAACGCCGCATCCTCGCCGCCGCGAAAAAGCTGTTCGCCGAGAAAGGCTACGACAAGACCTCCATCCAGGACATCATCGATAAGCTGGGAGACCTGTCGAGAGGCGCGATCTACCACCACTTCAAGTCCAAAGAGGCCATCCTCGAACGACTGAACACCGACGACTGGCACGCCAGCCAGGCCCTGTGCGACGAGATCGCGAAACGCGACGACATGAACGCGATGGAAAAGCTCCGCTCGCTGTTCGCCAACTCGCTGGGAGACGCCGCGCACCTGGCGCTCGTCAAGGCCACCGTGCCGTTCTTCGACGATCCCGCCACATTCACCGCCAACATGCGATTCTGGTCAACCGAGCTGCCGAAAAACTTCGAGCCATTGATCGAGGAAGGCCAGCTGGACGGCTCCATCCCCACCGAATACCCGCGCGAAGTGGCGCAGCTGCTGGCCCTGCTATGCAACTATTGGCTGATGCCATGCTTCTTCCCCGCCACGCGCACGCAGCTGCGGTATCGTCTGCAATGCCTCGCCACCATGCTCGACGCGCTGCACGCGCCGGTCTTCGACCAGCATCTCATCGATCTCGCCACGGACGGCATGATGGCCTTCGCCGGCGACGGCAGCGGCAGCGCCGCCGAGCAACAAGACGGAGGCGGCACCAGTCCGGTAAGCGACGCACACTAGACGACGCTGACTCCGGGGCAGGACGCGGCACGAATGTTTCGCCCCTGCTCCAGCACCGATTTACATACCGTCAGTCGGTATGAATGATTGCCGATGAACCACCAACTCCGGCGTCAAAATCGTCCGCCCCAATACATTGCCGTGCCATCCATCAAACTCACGCCAAATCCACCAACGCAAAACACCGAGACCAACTCGCCACCAGCAGCAAAGGAACCCACCATGCCCACCACACCGGCACAACCCTCCGAAACACAGCTTCCCGCGGCACAGCACGAAACAGAGCAACCCAACACTTCCCCCGAACCGCAACCGCAGCCGCAAGCGCAGCCAAAGGCCGCGCATCCGCTGCGCTCCCGCAATTTCATCCTGCTCGTCGCCGGGCAAGGCATCTCGCTGTTCGGCAACATGATGCTGCGCTTCGCCATGTCGATGTGGGTGCTGGACGAGACCGGCTCAGCCACCGCATTCGCATCCATCCTCGCCATATCGTTCGTGCCGATGATCCTCGGCGCCCCGTTCGGCGGCGTGTTGGCCGACCGGATGAACCGCCGCACGCTCATGGTCATCCTCGACGCGGCATCCGCCGTGACGGTCGCGCTCGCGCTCGTCTGGTTCTCCGCCGCCGGATTCAGCATCATCGCCGTGGGCGTAATGCAGGTGGCGCTATCGCCGCTCGGTATCTTCGAGACGCCGACCGTCGAATCCGCGCTGCCGCAGATGCTGCGCCAATACGGGGATGCGACGCTGAACACCAGCGCCGCGATAGTCAGTCAGGTGCAGCAGGTCAGCGCACTGATACCCAGCTTCCTCGGAGGCGCCGTGTACTCGCTCTTCGGCATCCGGCCGATGATGGCAGTCTCCGTGGCGGCATTCGCCGGCGCGGCGGCCATCGAATGCTTCATCCGGCTTGGTATGCCCGAACGCGACGAGGAGATGCCGACGCCACTCGACGACCTCAAGGCCGCTCTGCGGTTCCTGACCCGGGAAAAACCGAACCTGCTGAAAATGGTCCTGCTCGCCTCCGCGCTGAACTTCGTCGTACTCGGCTATGGCGCCGTCGGATACGCGTTCGTCATCCGCACGCAATGGGGGTTCGACGCGACCGTCTACGGCATTGCCGACGGACTGATCAGCGTCGCGGCCCTGATGGGCATGCTCATCGTGACGATGATGGCCGGACGGCTGAAAATTGGCCATATGACGAAGATCCTGACATTGCTCGGACTGACCGTCATCCCCCAAGGCGTGGCCTGCATGCTGTCTGGCGGCAACTGGACGCGGCTGATGGCGCTCGTGGCCTTCGCCTGCATCGGCGATGTCATCTGCTCATGCGCGAATATCATCGCCGTGCCCGCAATCCAAATGCGCACGCCCGATGCGATGCTCGGTAAAGTGATGGCGCTGCTGTCTGCGCTGGCCATGTGCATGCAGCCGCTCGGGCAGATGGCGTACGGCTGGGCGTTCGATCATCTCCCCGCCGCCGCGATATTCATCGCGTCAGGCGCAGTGCTCATCGCTATGGCGTTGCTGTCCGCGTCGCTGTTCGCGCACTTCGACGACTGACGACGGCGGGGCATCCTTTTCATCGACCATAATCAGTCACAGAGAAGGCCCCGATTCCTTCAGCGGAAATCGGGGCCCTACAGGCTCTCTGTACCGTTACTCGAAATCGGCACCGAGCGCGGCGAGCTTGCCGCGGAAATCCGCGTAGCCGCGGTCAATCAGCGAAATGCCATGCACATTGGACGGGCCGGACGCGGCAAGCGCCGCAATCAGATGGCTGAAACCGCCACGCAGATCCGGCACGTCGATATCGCGGCCGGTCAACGGGGTCGGTCCGAAAATCACAGCGGAATGCTTGTAGTTGCGCTGCTGGAAACGGCACGGCAGCGAGCCGAGGCACTCGCGATACAGCTGAATCGTCGCACCCATCTGCACAAGCGGCTTGGTGAAGCCGAATCGGTTCTCATACACGGTCTCGTGCACAATCGACAGGCCATTCGCCTGGGTGAGCGCCACGACCAGCGGCTGCTGCCAGTCGGTCATGAAACCGGGGTGCACATCCGTCTCGATGGCCACGGGCTTGAGGTCGCCGCCCGGATGCCAGAAACGGATGCCCCTGTCGGTCACCTCGAACTTGCCGCCGACCTTGCGGAACACGTTGAGGAACGTCATCATCTCCGGCTGCGTAGCACCCTTGACGAAAATGTCGCCGCGCGTGGCGAGCGCCGCCGACGCCCAGCTGGCGGCCTCGATGCGGTCGGTCAGCGACGTGTGCGTGAAGCCATTGAGCTCCTTGACGCCCTCGATGCGGAACGTGCGATCCACATCCACCGAAATGATCGCGCCCATCTTCTGCAGCACGGCCACCAGATCCATGATCTCGGGCTCGATTGCGGCACCCGACAGCTCGGTCTTGCCTTCGGCGAGCACGGCGGCCAGCAGCGTCTGCTCGGTCGCGCCCACGGACGGGTACGGCAGATGGATCTTCGCGCCGTGCAGGCCGTTCGGAGCGGTGATGTGAATGCCGTCCTTGTGCTCCTTGTCGACCGTGGCACCCAGCTTGCGCAGCGTTTCCAGATGGAAATCAATCGGACGGCCGCCGATCGCGCAACCTCCCAGCGCCGGGATGAACGCCTCGCCGAGACGATGCACCAGCGGGCCGGAGAACAGGATCGGAATGCGCGAAGAGCCGGACAGCGTGTCGACATCCGCCACATCGGCGAGCTGCACATGCGTCGCGTCGATGTTGACGATGCCGTTGGTGCCATCCACCTCCACATCCACGCCATGCAGGCGCAGCAGATCGGACACCACATGCACATCGCGAATCTCGGGCACGTTCTTCAGCACCGATTTGCCGGGGGCGAGCAGCGCCGCGACCATCGCCTTGCTCACGAAGTTCTTCGCGCCACGCACCTTGATCGTGCCGTTCAGCGGTTTGCCGCCGACCACATGCAGGACATCGTTCTCCGATTCCGCCATCCTCAACACTCCTATTCATTCGCCGGGCCACCCCGGACATCACATCCATTAGTTTGCCATACAGCATGTGGCGGGCACGTGAAATGCGCCGGAAGCCGATTACCATGTCGCAGCGAATGGTTCTCAATAAGAAACGTGCGAGTCCCGTCGTCGGCAAAACGAACATGATTGTATGCATATGGCCGATATTCCAACGAGTAAGCCGATGTTCGTTTTGTTCGCAAATGTGAGGAGTACTCGCACAAACGCTATTGAGAACGATTCGCTGATACAGCGGATCAGTCATCCGCCTTGATCTTGCGGGCCAGCTCGGCATCCCACATCGCGCCGGTAGCGCTCATCACCGCATCGGCGCCGGCCGCGCGGTACGCCCGGTAATCCTCTGGCGCCACGACACCGCCCACGCCGATGATCGCATAGTCAAGCCCCAGCCGCTCGCGAATCGCCGCAAGACGCGACACCATGTCAAGGCCTGCCCCGCGAATCGCGCTGCCGCACACACCGCTGCGGTCGCGCCCCTTGCCGGGCAGCGCCTGCCCGCCGTTCGCGTCGACGAGCCGGGCCGAAATCGTATTGATCGTGCTGAACGCCTGCACCGTGCCGCGGGCGGCGGTCTGGCGCACCATAAGCTCCAGAGCGGCATCGTCAATCACGCGGCGATCCGGCCCCCAGCCACCCTCGACCTCGGTCGGCGGGATATACGCCAGCTTGACGATCAGAGGCCGGTCGCCGATTTCGCCCTTGACGGCCTCGGTGATGCGGCCGACCAGATGCGGGTCATGGCACAGCAGGCGATTATGACCCTCGTTCGGGCAGCTCGTGTTCATCTCCATGAGGTCGGCGCCGGTCTCGCACACCAATCGTGCGGTTGCGACATGATCCGCGATATAGTCGTCGCCGCTCATGCCCTCCACACGCGATCCCTGGAAGCTCGGTAGCAGCACCTGCCCCGGGCCGGCCGCCGCGATGGCCCGGCGCATGTCCGGCTGCCACTCATCCGGGTCGCGGGACGGCACACCGAACGAATTCGAAATGGAAATCGGCAGGCGATAGTCCGTGTCCGCAAGCACGCCCTCATCCAGTTCGGCGCTGCCCGGCGTCAGTGAGCCGTCGGCACTGGTCGGGTGCACGGCCAACACGTTCGGGAACGGATTGCACCCCCACGCGCGCGAGCGCACGGTCTTGTACGTGGCGATGTCGAACCCCATGCGGAACGCGGCCGTGGTGAACCGCTCGTTGAGCAGCGGCCCGGCCGGAATGCCGAACGGCAGGTCAACGGGGATGCCAAGGAACGACGACTTCGCCGGCGAAGCGGCCTCGCCGGCCGGCACATCACCGCGCAGCGCCGCGGCGAACTCGCCGAACGGGCCGCGCGCATAATTATCCTCATAACTTAAGTCAACGTTGTAGAACGGCTCGAAATCACTCATGGCTCTCCAGACACTCAACCGACGCCGAACCGCTGCCGGCGTCGCAAACACGACGATATACCCACTGTAAAAACAGCGGCAGACCCGCAACGCCGGGAGCATTCGCCAGGCCGTCTGCCAGGCTGGTCAGACGCCCATCATCGCGGTGACGAACGACAGTATCGTGATCGCCACATTCACGATCACGAAAATCAGGAACGCAGGCGACGTCCACCCCCAATACGTTCCCGGCGCACTGCGGTTCACCCGCCGATAGGCGCGCAATCCCCCGCCGTATTTCACCAGCACGACGATCAGGCCGATGATCGAAACACCCAAAAGTCCCAGCGTATACGCCGTGTCCCCCGCGTCGCCGAACAGGCCCGCCAGCCACGGCAGCACGCCTCCGAGCACGGCGTTGTTGAACACGTGCAGCACAATCGACCACACCAGCGAATACTCCATCGCCACGAACCCGAACAGCAAACCGCAGCCGAACGCGAACAGGCCCTGCACCACATCGTCATGGAACAGGCCGAACATCAGCGCGCTGGTCACGATTGCGAAATTCCGGCCGAGCGGCTTCAGGCCGCGCATCAGCACGCCACGGAACACCAGCTCCTCGGCGACCGGCGCGGCAAGGCCGACATACAGCCACATCCAAATGTTGGTCGAGGCCTCGCTGATGTTGTCGGATGTGGGCGATTGCAACGTGGTGCCGAACATCGAGAAGCCGAGCTGGATCAGGACGATCGCCGTCTGGATCGCCATGACCAGGATGATGAACGTCAGCAGCCACGATGGTTTCATACGCGCATGGCCGGGCTCGCCGAGCCAGAAGTCGCGACGGAATATCATCCTGCGGCGCATCGGCAGTATGAAGCCCATGCCGCCGAGCACCGTGAGCAGCATGATCACGCCGGTCAGCTGCACGAGGGCGGCGCTGAGCGACTCGGCCGTCAGCGTTCCTCGCCCCGCGGCTCCGCTCAGGCCCAGTATGATGCCGATGACGAACGAGGCCAGTACGTTCACGCCCATGAACACGCCCTGGTAGGCGAATATCAGGCCCGCGTGGCGGGTGACGGTGCCTCGCAGCCAGCGGCGGCGGGCCTTGACCGGGTCGATCGGGACGGGCTGGGCGACAGGGATGGGCGGCGCGCCGGGTCGTTGCGCCGAGGAATATGGAGGATACGGAGGGTATGGAGGGTACAGCTGTGACGGATATGGCGGATACGACTGGATCGGCTGGCGCATCCCCGGCTGACCTGTTCCTGACGGAATCGGAGGCATCGGACGTGGCTCAGAAGCCGGTGCCCATTGTCCCGCCACCGGCGGCTGCGAGTGGCCGACCGGCTGAGGCCGGTTCACGGATTGCGGCGGATTCACAGGCCGTAAATACGGCAAAGGCTGCGGCGTTTCGCCGGCCGTCCATTGCATCGGCTGCTCAACTTGCTGCGGGGCGTCACCAGCAGGCATCTGGAGTTTTTCGGGGTTTCCGTCTCCAGCAGCCGGCTGCCGCTGGCCTTCCGGTTCCATCTCATCATCAGGTTGCCCATGGGCCTGTTGCCGATCGTTCATGCTCATGGTTCAACAGTACGCCGTGTATCGCCCATCAACGTCAGTGTCGACATCTCATGTGGGCCCGATATGCCTGTGGGCGACATTTTCAAGCCTTGATTGGCGATATCTCGCTTTCAAGGGGTTGATTCGAGTCCCATGGGACATCTATCTGCGTTTCAGGGGGTTGGTAGCCAAGTATGAACGCCTCCAGAACGGCACGGTTCCAATGGCGATTGGCGCTCAATACTCCAGGTATCGCGTTTCGGCACCCCCTCGAAACGTAGATAGATGTTTCGCGACCGTCGAATCAACCCCTCGAAATGCAGATAGCGTCGGATCGTAGACCTCGAATCACACTCACGATGTGGGACCACCCCCAGTCGCTTCGCGACAGCCCTTCGGGCCCTGCAGTCAAGGACGCCCGTCCTGCGGGCGCGACCTTATTTGCTCGCCGGCCGGCTCGCCTTCGCCTACGGACGGAACCACCGGCCGTAAGGCCGACTGGGAAAAAACACCGGCAAAACACCATGTCAACGCAAAAGGCCCTCCGAAGAGGGCCTTTTGCACATTGCGGTTATTCCGGAATCACTCGGAGTCGCGGGATTCCCCCGAACCGGCGTCAGAGTCATCCGCGGCCGGAGCGGCATCATCGAACTGCACGGTCTGCGTATCAGCCGTATCAGCACCATCGGCCACCAGTCCGCTCTCGTCGGCGCCCTCGCCCTCGCCCTGCACGTGTGCGCCCGTAGCGCTCTGACGCTTCCGGGCCACGGTGACGCCCACGCCAATCGCGGCCAGCACCACGACAAGCACCACGACGATGGCGATCGACGCACCCGTGTCGGACAGCCCCTCCTGCGGCACGGCAACAACATCAGCGGCATTGGCAGCGACACCGGTCGCACCCATGGCAGCGGCCGTCGCCACCGCGGCGACCACGCTCATCAGCTTCTTACGCACGCTCATCACGTCCTTTCCTTTACGAACATCCAAGCACCGATGGTATCGCGACGAATTGACTGTTGCGTGGGGAAAAACCTTCAGCCCAGCAGGGCGAGCAGGTCGTCCTTGGTGAGCGCGGCCATCGACCGTCCGGTGGCGGAGGACGCGGAATCCACGAACCGTTGCGCGAGGTCTGTCTTGCTGCGCTGGAGGTTGAGGATGCGCTCCTCGATCGTGTCCTTCGCCACGATCTGATACACGTTGACGTCCTGTGTCTGGCCTATGCGGTGGGCGCGATCGGTGGCCTGATCCTGCGCGGCCGCGTTCCACCACGGATCGGCGTGCACAACCACGCATGCGCCGGTCAGGTTCAGGCCCGTGTTTCCCGCCTTGAGCGAGATCAGGAACACCGGCGTCGCGTCGGCGTTGAACCGGTCCACCAGCTCCAGACGGCGTTTCTTCGGCGTCGCTCCGGTGATCATGTCGTATTCCACGCCGTCGGCCCGCAACCGTTGCGCGATCAGGTCGAGGTAGCTGGTGAACTGCGAGAAGATCAGCATCTTGCGGCCGGCATCACGGCAGGAGTCCACCAGTTCGATGATGGCGTCCAGTTTCGCGGAGCTTACGGTCTTGCGCGCCTTCGACTGTTTCACAGGCTGTTTCACGGACTGCTGTGGGTCTTTCGCGGCGGATTGCACCCCTGCGCTCAAGGCACTGGCATGCCCGTCGGCGTTCTCGTATATCAGCCGCGGGTCGCAGCATACTTGCCGCAGTCGGGTCAGCTGCGCCAGAATCTGGATTTTGCCGGTGTTGAAATCGGCCGGACGCTGGCTCAGGATGACCGAGCGCAGCTGCTGCTCCAGTGCCGCATACAGCTTGCGCTGCTCCCCCTGCAGCTGCACTGTGATGACGTTCTCGATCTTGTCGGGCAGATCCTTGAGCACCTGCGACTTAAGACGGCGCAGAATGAACGGCCCCACGAACGATTGCAGTTTCTTCTGTGCGGTCTCGTCGCCGCTCAGCACCGGCATCTCGAACCGTTCGCGGAAATGCGCGTACGAGCCGAGCATGCCGGGCATCAGGAAATCGAAGATGCTCCACAGCTCGCTCAGCCGATTCTCGATCGGAGTGCCGGTCAGGGCGAAACGATGCACTGCGGTGACGGAGCGCACGGCTTTCGACACCTTGGTAGCGGCGTTCTTGATGTACTGTGCCTCGTCGAGCGTCATGCAGTAGAACTCAAGTCCCGCATAGTCGTCGATGTCGCGCCGCAGCAGGTCATACGAGGTGACGAGCACGTCGGGAACGTCGTCGGACGCGGCCGCGGCCGATGCCGGCCTTGCGGATTCCCGCGTCGGAGACACACCGGTGTCCTGCTGTGCGGCGCGCACGCCGTCAAGCATCGCGCGACGTTCCGGTTTGGTGCCGGCGATGGCCTCCACGCGCAGCTCGGGAGTGTGCTTCGCCACCTCGGCTACCCAGTTGTACACCAGCGAGGCCGGGCAGACGATCAGATTCGGACGGTGCTCGGCCCGGGACTCCTTATGCCGCGCAAGCAGCAGCGACAGCAGCTGCACGCTCTTGCCCAAACCCATCTCGTCGGCGAGGATACCCCCGAATCCCTTGTCGCACACGGCATTGAGCCAGCGGAACCCCTCGGCCTGATACGGCCTCAGCACGGAGGCCAGCGCAGCGGGAACGCGGTACGTGGACGGATCGATCACGCGCAGGCCGTCCAGGTATGCGGTGAAGCTTGCGTCCTTCGCGTTGTCGTCGACCTGATGGTCCAGATAGTACGCCTCATAGGCGGGCACCGTGATCGAGCCGGATTCCAGATCGGCAGCCCGCAGTCCCAGGTCATCCGCGATCTCGTCGACGTCGGACATATCCACGTTGCGCATGTCGACGAAGGAGCCGTTGCGCAGCCGGTGGAATCTGCGGCGCCGACGGTAGCTCGCCAGCAGGCCCGGCACGTCGTCCGGGTCGATTTCGTCGGCGATCGGCGATATCTCCACGAGCCCGGATTTCACCGAAAGGCCTATGGAGATCGTCGGGCGCGGCATGGCGGTCAGTCCGTCGAACGCGGGCGTCGCCATCACGTCGCCCAAACCGCGCAACACCGCCAATCCTTCGGTCAGCAGACGGTATATCGCCTCGTCGTCGGACTCGGGGATGGCGGCCACGGCACCGGACGGGCGCGGGAAATAGTGGAGCATCGCCTCGACTGCGAGTCGCTCCATCTCCTTGTCGCGCATGGACGCGTCGACGCCGACGCCGTTGAACACGTGGTAATGCTTGTCGCCATAATGAGCCTGCGCGTCGCACGTCACCCCGGCGCGGTCGCGGTCGAGGTAAAACGCGAGCCTGCAGGGCACGCGCATTTTCGCCAGCAGCTCGGGCGGCACGTCGATGATCAAGCCGCCGTGCGCCGGAACTCCGGTTTCACGCCCAGCTGGCGGCACGAGCCGGTCAAAGACCGATGACGCGACGGAACCGTCCTCCGCGTTCGGACCGGCGGATGCGCCAATGGCGTCGACCGACCGCCCGGCCTCGTTCTCCTGGCGGGAGACCAGTTGCGGCAGTACCGTACGCACGAAACGATCCACATCACTTTCGCTCAGATACATCGCCTCGCGATCGTTTTCACCGCACAGCAGGCTCAGCAGTGCCCGTTTCTGCGCAAAATCGGCATCGCACCGGTATATCGTCGCACGATCGACGCTCAGCCGCGCCCGACCACCCGACCCCACGCCCGCGCCCGATTCGGCTTGGGAAAACGGCCGCGCGATCACGTAATGCGAGCGCTGTCCTTCAATGAATCGTTCCACGCGCTGCGCATGCCGTATCACGTAACCGGCCGCCGCCGTACTGCCGTTCGAGGCCTCGGGATCGTCGCCGCGTTCCACCGCAAGGCCGAGATCGGGATTGCCGTCCACGACTGATACGCGCATCGTCGGCGCGTAGAACCGTGCCGGAGCCGTGTATTCCACCGTGTCTTCGGTGCCGACGTACGTATCGAGCAGTTCGGCGACCTCACCGTCCGACAACGTCAGCGTCGCGTCATCCGACTGACGCCGGTAATAGTAGGAGTATGCGCTGTTGTCGTTGTTGATGACGGCGCGGATGTCCTGCGCGCGGGAGAGCACGTCGAGCAGGTTCCGCGAGCGCTCGTCAAAGGCGTCGCGCGAGTGCACGAACGCGAGCTTCTTGCCGTATGCGACGAACTCGCGGTTTTTCACGGATTGCAGCAGCGAGGCGATGTCCTTGACCACATAGGAGATGCCGCGCGACGGCACTTCGATGCGGAATTTCGCCACGCAGCTGTTCAGCGAGAAACTCAAGGAGAGCCGCAGCGACACGCTGGCGATGGGCATGAACCGCGCCGTCTGGGCTGCGCCGGCGACACCTCCGGAATCAGCCAGTCCGCCGATTTCCTTCAACAGGTCGAGCTGCCGGCTCTGCGATCTGCGGGTGCGCTCGTCGTCCTGCTGCCGCATGAACAGGTCACGCGCGCGGGTCGTGCGCACGGCAGGTTGCCAGGGAACCAAGCCTGCGGCTCCGCGACCGATACCGTTCGTGGAGCCGTTACCATCGTCGGCCGCGGCGAAGTCATCCGGATGTTCGTTGTACGCCATGACCAGCGCGATGACATGCTTGCACACGCCCCGGAACCGGCCGTATGCGGGGCATGTGCACGATGACTGGCCGACCTTGCCCGCGTCGGTGTCGATCGCGGCGGAGACGCGGTAATCGTCCGCGTACCGGTCGGCGCCTTTGACCAGCGCTGTCAGGCGTACGTTGGCCCGCGCGCCCGTCAGCATGGTGCCCGAGGTACGTGGTGAATCCGGCACGTTGAACGATACGGCCATGTCGTGCATACGCCCGGATTTCAGCACGTCCTTCGCACGAAAATACACGGCGTTGCCGCCGAGCCGGCGCAGTTCGGCGTCGTCGACGGAGGGCGGCAGCGGCGTGGCACCGGCAGTGTCGTCTGCCATGTCGGCGTACGAGCCGCGAGCGCCGTACGTGACGCCGTCATCGTCGGCATCACCGTCGGAGAAGTCGCGGTACTGGCCGCCGCCGGAGCGGGAACCATACACGGACGCATGCCAATCCATCAATGCCCCTTCCGTTGCAGCGGGCGACAATCACGCCCGTGCATGCCATCATGACCGGCCAACATCCCGGTCGATATACGGATACGACATTAACAGGTTTCACTCCGCTCAACCAACACCGGCGCAAAGGCATCGCTGGCTGAGGCTGGCCAGATCGGTCAGATGATGCCGCGGTCGCTCAGCGGGCCCGCCCAGTCGCTCTCTTCGGGCTCGCGGGCGGACTGGATGGGTTCCTCGGCCCAATGCTTGGCGGGGATGGTCTTGGGCTTGAACGGGAACTTCTCGGCGCGCATCTTCTCGTAGGCGGCGATGTCGTCCTCATGCTGCAACGTCAGGTCGATGTCGTCGTAGCCGTTCATCAGGCGCCAGCGCACGTAATCGCCGACCTCGAACGGCAACGTCACGTCGCCGCAGGTGACGGTGCGCTGCTCAAGGTCGACGGTCATCTGACGACCGGGCTCCTCGTCCAGCAGCTTCCACAGGAGTTCGACGGACTCCTGCGGCATGATGGCCGCCAGCACGCCGTTCTTGGCGGTGTTGCCGTAGAAAATGTCGGCGAAGCTCGGCGCGATCACCACGCGGAAACCGTAATCGTGCAGCGCCCACACCGCGTGCTCGCGCGATGAGCCGATGCCGAATTCGGGGCCGGCCACGAGAATCTGCCCCTTGCCGGCATATTCCGGCTGGTTCAGCACGAAATTCGGGTCGCGGCGCCAGGCGTAGAACAGCGCGTCATCGAAACCGGACTTGGTCACGCGCTTCAGGAACACCGCGGGGATGATCTGGTCGGTGTCGACGTTGGAGCGGCGCAGCGGCACGCCCACGCCGGTCAATGTGGTGAGTTTTTCCATGGATATCAGGCTTTCAATTCTTGCCCCCGCTGGCGGGGGCTGTCGGCTTTGCTGACTGGGGGGGGTGGCGCCAGTGCGCGACGCTCCGCCCCACCCTCAGTCAGTCTTCGACTGACAGCTGCTGCCAGCGGGAGCCAATGTGCAGTATTTTACAGGTCGGCGGGCGACGAGATCGTGCCGCGAATGGCGGTCGCGGCGGCGACGGCGGGCGACGCGAGATGCGTGCGCGAGCCCTTGCCCTGGCGTCCTTCGAAGTTGCGGTTCGATGTGGAGATGGAGCGCTCACCCGGCACCAGCTTGTCCGGGTTCATGCCCAGGCACATCGAGCAGCCGGCGTTGCGCCATTCGGCGCCGAAGTCCTCGAACACCTTGTCGAGTCCTTCCTTCTCCGCTTGCAGGCGCACGCGCGAGGACGCGGGCACGACGAGCACGCGGTGGATGTTCTCGGCCTTGTGGTGTCCCTTCATGATCGAGGCGGCCTGGCGCAGGTCGTCGATGCGGCCGTTGGTGCACGAGCCGATGAACACGGTGTCCACGGCGATGTCCTTGATCGGCATGCCGGGCTTGAGTCCCATGTAGGTCAGCGCCCGCTCGGCGGCGGCGCGCTTGGTGGCGTCGGCGATCTTGTCGGGCTCCGGCACGTTCGCGGTGATTGGCAGGCCCTGGCCGGGGTTGGTTCCCCACGTCACGAAGGGGCCGAGCTTGGTCGCGTCGATGTCCACGACCTTGTCGAACACGGCGTCGTCATCGGTCTTGAGCGTCTTCCAGTAGGCGACGGCCTGATCCCACAGCTCGCCTTCGGGCGCGTGCGGACGGCCCTTGAGGTATTCGAACGTGGTCTCGTCCGGCGCGATCATGCCGGCGCGGGCGCCCGCCTCGATGGACATGTTGCACACGGTCATGCGTTCGTCCATTGTGAGGTTGCGGATCGCCTCGCCGCGGTATTCGATGACGTAGCCCTGACCGCCGCCGGTGCCGATCTTCGCGATGATCGCCAGAATAATGTCCTTGGCGGTGGCGTCCGCCGGCAGCTTGCCGTTCACGTTGATCGCCATCGTCTTGAACGGCTTGAGGCTCAGCGTCTGCGTCGCCATCACGTGCTCGACCTCGGAGGTGCCGATGCCGAACGCGAGCGCGCCGAACGCGCCGTGCGTGGACGTGTGGGAGTCGCCGCACACGATGGTCATGCCCGGCTGGGTCAGGCCCAGAATCGGGGCGAACGCGTGGACGATGCCCTGATCGGCGTCGCCCAGCGGGTGCAGCCGCACGCCGAACTCCTTGCAGTTCTTTTCCAGCGTGCTCAGCTGCAGGGCGGATGTCTTGTCCGGGTTCGGACGGTCGATGTCGACCGTCGGCGTGTTGTGATCCTCTGTGGCGATCAGCTGATCGACGTGACGCGGCTTGCGCCCGGCCAGGCGTAGACCCTCAAACGCCTGCGGGCTCGTTACTTCATGCATGAGCATCAGGTCGATGTACAGCAAATCGGGTGCGCCGTCGCTCCCCTGCCGCACCAGATGGTCGGCCCAGACTTTCTCGGCCAATGTGGTTCCCATTCGGGACCTCCTCAAATTTCCTCGCGCAAGGTATTGCCCTCACGCTTTTTATGTGGTAATAAGCGTATGGGCAAGGGCACGTCGAGAACTTCCCTAGGCCGATATATGAGATAAATACATGGCCATAAAACGGCGAAAACACGGCGATGCTTGAATTATTCTTGTTTTTTGCGGTTCTTGTCGAAAATATCGCGATATTACCGGCCTGCCATTAACAGAAAAGCGTCTACGTTACTTTTGCATTTCATTATGTGAGATGGCATAATGCTTCATTATGACTTCTCTGACGCAACCACTGGCCACAAGCATGGCCGATGAACGACAGCGTGCCGGCGACGAGATGCATGACGACGGCACCGTGACCAGCACCATGACAGCGGACGCCATCGAGTACACCATCAGCGGAGAGATCCATTCCGGCGTCGGTGTACTCGACAAAACCGTGAAGATTTTGGACGCGCTGGAATCCGGTCCCGCGACTCTCGGACAGCTGGTGTCGGCCACCGGCCTGGCGCGACCGACCGCCCACCGTCTGGCGATCGCGTTGGAGCGCCACCGCTTCGTGCTGCGAGATCAGCACGGACGATTCGTGCTTGGCTCGCGTTTCGCCGAGCTTGCCGCCGCAGCGGGCGAGGATCGTCTGCTGACCGCGGCGGGGCCGATTCTGCAGACACTGCTTGACCGGACCGGCGAATCCGCGCAAATCTACCGCCGTCAGGGCGATCAGCGCGTGTGCATCGCCGCGGTGGAACGCGCCAGCGGCCTGCGCGATTCGATTCCCGTGGGCGCGATGCTGTCGATGGAGGCCGGGTCGGCCGCGCAGATTCTGCTCGCCTGGGAGGATTCCGAGCGGCTGCATCAGGGGCTGAGGCACGCCAAGTTCACCGCCGCGAAGCTCGCCGCCGTGCGCAAGCGCGGTTGGTCCGAATCGGTGAACGAGCGCGAAGAGGGCGTCTGCTCCATCTCCGCGCCGATCCGCAACGCCTCCGGTCAGGTCATCGCCGCGATTTCCATTTCCGGCCCGTCCGGCCGTATGGGCAACTCGCCCGGGCGCCGTTACGCCCCGCTGGTCATGGCCGCCGGCAAATACCTGACCGACGCCCTGCTCAAGGCCAGCTCCGTTCGCTGACGGCGCCGACGACGGACGGGTGCAGAGCCCAGCAGGCTGTCGAGCGCAGCGGATCAGTGGAGCGCCCCCGCTGGCGGGGGCGCTCCTTGGCATCAGACAATGCCTGACGACTCAGCCCGTCAGTGGGGGCGTCCCTTTTGCTCAGATCTTCTTCAATGCGGCGGCGACCCCGGCGAGCAGGCCGGGTTTCCTCAGCAGATTGACGCCATCGGCGGCGTTCGACTGCCCTTCGACCGCATAGGTGTACGCCTTGTTGGAGCTCGGTTTTCCGACCAGCTCGCCGAATGTCAGCAGCTGCGTCCGCGGGCTGTACGGGTGGCGGATGTCGAACTCGAACAGTCTTGCCGCACGATTCGCCGCGGCCGGTCCGTACGAGCCGAATCCGCAGGTCGGCGTCGCCACCAGTATCATCCCGTTGAGCGAGCCGACGAAACCGTTGCGATGGTCATGGCCCACAACCACTCCTATATATCCGTCCGTGTCGCGCAGTGCGGCGAACTCGCCGCAATCCTCGTCAGGACAGCTCACGCCTTCGCCCAGATAGCCGCCCGGGAGCGTCCGGTCATCATCGAGCACGTAATACTGCGCATCGTACTTGCGATACCCCTGTATGGCGTTATCGGCGTTCGCCGGCATGGCCTTCAGCACGTCATAATACTGCGGCAACGGCATATGCTGGAACACCAGGGAGCGGACGCCGAGCCACCGCGGCACGTCGTGCACGAAACGCAGCGCGGCGTCGCTCGGCCGGCCATAGCCGCCCTCCCGTGCGTAATCGCCGGAATTGAGCACCACCAGACCCAGCACGGCACGTTGGCGATCCTGATCCAGGACAGGCATTGCGAACGTGCCGGGCTCGCATGCGGCCACTGGCTGATCCGGCAAACCGGATGACGGCACCGAACGCACCAGGAAGCCGGGATTCGCGGCGGAATCGTCCATATTGCACGGCGGGTTGATGCATCCCGGGAACTCACGGTACAGCGCGTCCAGCTCGGCCGGGCTCAGCCCGCACTGCGCATCATGGTTGCCGTAGGTGACGGCGAATGGTATGCCGCGGTCGATCAGCGGCTGCAGGAACGCACTGATGCCGGCACGCACCTTGGCCCGCGTGCGCTCGATCTTGCCGCGCCGCGCCGGCTCCCACTGCCGCTTGCGGAACGTGTCGCGGTACGCGTCGTCGTATCCGGCGATCTGGTTGCCGGTGAATATGACGACGTCGGGGCGCGCGGCGTCCAGCGACGCCTCGATCAGCCGGATGGTGTCTTTGGAGACCTTCGGACCATCCTGTATGTCCGCCAGCTGCAACACGCGGAACTTGCCGGAACGGTGGAACTGGAGACGTCCCAGACGCGCCGAGATGGACACCGGGCGCTCGTCATCGGGGCCGCTAGCGGATGCCGGCGCTGCAATCTGGTTGAAATCCGTCATAACTCACAGCGTAGTACATACCACCTTGACCGTGCCTGACAGCACCATGGCGTGTCTTGAGCGGGCCGGGACACTGAATTACGGGTTGAAATCGCCGTTCTTGGCAATTCCCCGTGTGAAATCGCCGTTTTAAGGTTCAAAAACGGCGATTTCACACGGGGAATAGTAGATTTCGGCGATTTCAACCCGTATTTTGGACGGATCCGGCCTATAGGCCACGAATCCGCCGGCTGAATGCGCCGGGAAACAAAAAAGCCCTCGCTTCCGCGAGAGCTTCATTCGCTGGGATGCCTGGACTCGAACCAAGAATGGCTGAACCAGAATCAGCTGTGTTGCCAATTACACCACATCCCAATTTGGCTAGATGCTGTAACCGATTGGGATTATAGCACCTTCGTACCCCCAACCGGATTTGAACCGGTGTTGGCGCCGTGAGAGGGCGTAGTCCTAGACCGCTAGACGATGGGGGCTTGAGTTATCCGCTGTGCGGCGTGCCGCGCAACAGATGAAAACTATACGGCAATATCCAGCCCACCGCAACTCACGGCGTGTCGCTAGGATTTCCAACGGTTTTGGGACAGGCTCTTGACCACCGACGAAATCCGATAGACTCCAAAATATCCCAACCAATCTAGTCAACAAAAGCGTTATGCGGTAACATCGAACGAGACGGCACGACGCAGATACGTTAGGCTGCATCTCCACCGACCATCATCGAGGATGGCGAAACGGCTCACGTCAATTGAGCCACAAAGACTGTCAAAAAACCTTATATTGCAACGATATAAGACATGCACTGACGGATTATCACGAATCCTACTGATGAATTTGCATGAATCCTATTGATGAATTATCAGACACTGTATTGATGAAATTGCAAATGAGACAATGATGATACCACGGACCATCGCGCAAGAGCTCATCCCGATGCTGTCATGGTTCCCGGTCGTCTCAGTGACAGGACCACATCAAAGCGGCAAAATCCACGCTCATCAAAAACATGCTGCCCGATTACGAATACGTCAATCTTGAAGACGAAACCACTCGCATCAGCGCCATCGATGACCCGGTCGGGTTCATTCGATCACACGGCGCGAAACTCATCATCGACGAGGCGCAACATGCTCCGGGACTGTTCTCGCAGATCCAGGTCGCGGCCGACGAACGAGGCGGCATGGGGCAATACGTGCTGTCCGGCTCGCAAAACTTCCTCATGGAGAAGCGCATTAGGCCAATCTCTGGCGGGGCGCGTGGGCATGCTTCAACTGCCGCCCCTCTCGTATGAGGAGGCGATTCAGCCGGAACCCGACCTCACCGCGGACGAATTCATGTTCCGCGGCGGCTATCCTCACCTCTATGACGCGTCAACGCCGAACGACATCTATTTCCACGACAATGGCCTGCTCAACTATCTTCTCGGGATTCATTCTGCGGAAGAGCTGCTGAACGACCCCAAGCGCGGTGATGTGTTCGAGAATCTCATCATTTCGCAAACCGTGAAGCGATACCTCAACAAGAACAAAGACGGCGAGCTGTACTTCTACCGCGATACCAACCAGAGCGAAATCGACCTCGTAGACGCTACGCAGCGCCGTAGCCCCACCCTCATAGAGATCAAATCGAGAATGACTCCGCGACCAGATTTCTTCAGGCATCTCGCCACCGTCGAGGAAGAACTGGGCATGCCGGTCGATCGCAGAATCGTCGTGTATCGAGGAACAGAAAACTTCACGGGTAAGAACGGGAGGTATGTTACGGCGGAGCGTTATTTGGGGCGGTAAATCAGCGGAGGAGTTCTGCCCGCCTGATCGGCGGAGACTCCCCCAGTCGCTTCGTGACACCCCTGCGGGGGCAGTATTGTCTACTCGTATGTCGGCTCGCCTTCGATTACGAACGACACCTCCGTTCGCTTCACGGCTCAGCCCGCCAGCGGAGGCGCAAACTCCGCAGATAGCAGACGGCGGGCGGCGTCTTGCGACAGCCGCCCGCCGGATTCCGCATGCGCACAAGCGCTGCGTTACATCACAGGTGCTCGCGCAGGCCCTTCAGTCGAGCGATGGTGAGCGGCTTGCCGACGATCTCCATCGACTCGAACAGCGGCGGGGAGACGCGACGGCCGGATATGGCCACGCGAACCGGGCCGAAGGCGAGCCGCGGCTTGTACCCGCCATCCTCCACGAGTGCCTTGTTCAGGGTCTCGTGCAGGTTGTCGGTCTTCCAATCGGCCTCGTCCACGCCCTCAAGCGCGGCGACGGCGGCATCGAGCACGTCGGCGGCGGAGTCCTTGAGCTGCTTCCTGGCATCGTCCGCAGGCTCCAGGTACTCCTCGGTGGACAGCAGGGAGCCGACCATGCCGGCGACCTCGCCCAGCAGGCGCACGCGCGGCTGGATCAGCGGAGCGGAGGCGGTCAGGACGACCTTCTCGCGGTCGGTCAGCGCATCCCAATTGTCGGCCGAGACCACACCGTCGCGGTGCAGGTACGGCACGGAACGGTTGAGGAAGTCCTGCGGCTCAAGCATGCGGATGTGCTCGGCGTTGATGGAGATGGCCTTGTCGATGTCGAAGCGGGCCGGGTTGGCCTTCACGTCGCGCACGTCGAACTTGGCGATCATCTCGTCCATGGAGAACACGTCACGGTCGGGGGCGATGGACCAGCCGAGCAGAGCCAAGTAGTTGAGCAGACCCTCGCGGATGAAACCGTTGTCGCGGTGGTTGAACAGGTTGGACTCCGGGTCGCGCTTGGAGAGCTTCTTGTTGCCCTGGCCCATCACGTACGGCATGTGGCCGAACAGCGGCATCTGCTTGGCGATGCCGAGCTCCATCAGGTAGCGGTACAGCACGATCTGACGCGGGGTGGAGCTGAGCAGGTCCTCGCCGCGCAGCACGACGTTGACGTCCATCATCGCGTCGTCGACCGGGTTGGTGAGCGTGTACAGCGGATCGCCGTTCGGGCGCATGATGACATAGTCCGGCACGGAACCGGCCTTGAATTCGATGGTGCCGCGGATGAGGTCGTCGAAGGCGATGTCCTCGTCGGGCATGCGGATGCGCAGCGCGGGCTTGCGGCCCTCGGCGCGGAAGGCGGCCTTCTGCTCCTCGGTGAGGTCGCGGTCGTAACCGTCATAGCCGAATTCGGCCGGGCGGCCGGCGGCGAGGTTGCGCTCCTTGATCTCGTCCGGAGTGGAGAAGGACTCATAGGCGTAGCCGGCTTCGAGCAGCTTTGCGGCCACATCCTTGTAAATGTCGCCGCGCTCGGACTGGCGGTACGGGCCGTGGGGGCCGCCCACGTCGATGCCCTCGTCCCAGTCGATGCCCAGCCAGCGCAGGGATTCGAGAATCTGGTTGTAGCTTTCCTCGGAGTCGCGCACGGCGTCGGTGTCTTCGATGCGGAAGATCAGCTTGCCGCCGGTGGCGCGGGCTTCGGCCCAGTTGAACAACGCCGTACGGATCATGCCGACATGCGGCGTGCCGGGCGGCGATGGGCAGAAGCGCACGCGAACATGAGCCGGAAGTTCTGGTTTGGTGTCTTTTGAATGTTCAGCTTCAGTCATACGTTCCATTGTGCCGCGCCAACGGGACGTGAGCCGGTTCACTCACTTTTGGTCAATCGGTCTCACGGTCGCGCCGTCGATGGCAGAAAGAACGGCTGCTGGTATGGCGGTCGAAGCGCCGGCTTTGATGGCGGCTTCGACGGCGTTGCGCATGAAGGTTGCTGCGTCGTCCTGCCGATGGGTGACTGTCGGATTCCATGTACGGCGATGTATCGTCAATCCGGCAAGTGCACCTCGGTCAGGATATTTCGGCGCGCTCAGGCGGCGAGACCGGCGAACAGCGTCGCCCAATCCTGCGACTCGTCCTCGCGGGTCTCGCGCTGGTCCATGACCTTGTTCTGATCGTTGTTCATGATCGTTCCCTTGTATTGCTACTTATACAGCTCCAATTGCTTGTTTCGATTCCATCAACGCAACCGAAATTATCGTTGATACTCATATATCGCAACCACTGGCAAAACGCAAATCGTGTTAGCGCGCACAGCGAGTCGTCACACAATCCCTACACTCATGCATGTAAACGGTCACACGCGGCACTCCCCGTTGCCTTGTTTACACCCCTTTCATTCCGCCGCTCGCTCCCGACAGTCAATGCGGTGCGCCAACTCATTCCATGCTGGTTCGCCTCGCAAGCCCGCCCCTCCTACTTGTCAGCGCGCTGGATCCTTCCAACCATTCCCGCCCGAGACGCACCGTTTCTGCTGATTGCGCATTGCCCACCTACCCTGTGTTCGCACATGCCGCGCTCATTCACACCGCTACCTTCACCCGGCTTCTTTGGACTGCCCCATATCTTTGCTGCGCCGCAAGACCCACATACGTGCCTACACTCCCGTCACTCCCCGAGTTGCGTCCTTAAGTGCGCGCCGAAACGACAAGTGCGCGAACATAAGGACGCAAATGCCCCTGTTTGCGTCCCTATGTGCGCACGGTCGTCGTTTCGGCGCGCACTTAGGGACGCAAACGAGCGGATTCGTGCTCGTACACTGGAGATTCCACGCTTGACGAGCTTCATATCATCGAATGGCATCCCCACCGCCATTCACTCATCATCGACAGTGCACTCGCAATATGTCGTAGCCAAGCCACAACATAATCAAGCGCCACCACAAGAAAAGAGTCCGCAACACCACTTTCTCGGTTTCAAGGGGTTGATCGCAGCCCTCGCAGACATCTATCCGCATTTCAAGGGGTTGCTTTTCGTCAATCCTCCCTATATTGATGGCGATATTCCGCCCCTCATACTTCGTATACTGGCAGACAGCAACCCCTCGAAACGTAGATAGATGTTTGGGCGAGACGAAATCACCCCCTCGAAACGCAGATGCCGCTTTCGCGCCGAAGGATGAAGTTCCTGTTATCCGACCGAGTCACGCGAAGCCCAAACACGTGCGAATATGAGGGAACAACCCATGAAACCGTTGCAACGCCGCGACAATCTGGCTGGCACATCACATCCAGCCGGCCAAATCGGCGATGGTCAGCCCGCGATAGTCAACGATTGCCTCATCGCACAGCCCACTGTCGCTCATATCCACACGCGCATGACCAGTGACCGCGACCACCATCGCGCCCGACGCCCGAGCCGCCGTCAACCCGGGCTTGGAATCCTCGAAAACCAGACACTGACCAGCACCCGACGCATCGGCCGGCAGCCCGACCATCGACGCCGCACGCCAATACGGCGCCGGATCGGGCTTCGGCGTCACATCGTCGTTGCCGCACACATAGCCGACGAACGCGCCCTTAGGCGCCTGCGCCATCACATTCTCGACGATCTCGCGCGGGGAGCCGGTCACCAGCACGGCCGGAACGTGCGCCGCCGCCAGACCGGACAGCACATCGCGAACGCCCTCAATCCACGGCAGACGCTCCTTTTCCATGCGCAGCACCTCATCGGACAGGTGCCGCACGATTGCATCGCCATCCCAATCGACCCCCGCACCGCGCAGCAGACGCACGGTCTCGGGGAAGGCCGCCCCCTGCAGCGCATCGGCGAGCGCGTCGCTCCATTCCCCGCCGCAGGAGCGCACCAAGGTCTCCTGAGAGCGCACCCAATACGGATCGGAATCGATCAGCGTCCCGTCCAAGTCGAAGAACACGGCCTTCATCATCGGCATCCTCCTTGATCTCACAAGCCATTTCACGAGCCACTAGCATCGTAGCCCATGAACCCGGCAGGGAAACGGTCCGCCCCGAGAACAGCAGAAAACAGCAATGCCCCGGCAATCCGGCAAACACATGTCCACCGGCGGGAGACATGCCATGGCGGCCCGATGCCGCGCCGTCACACCGACTCCTGCGCGAAGCCGCCCGTCGAGACATACCACGATCCCCCGCATACCGCTATACTGGAGAACGTTCGCGCGGTTGGTGGCAGCAGCCGTGCCAGACATCAGAGAAGTAAACGCATTGCAAGGCGATATGTGTCGCGCTGCGATGCGACGGGTCTGATTCATGTCGCGCGGGCTCCTCACCTTCCCGCCCGGCGTGTGTCAGCCGGCAGGCGCACGATGTGCGCAGAAGGCAAGGAGACAGAAGATGAAGACAGTCAAGGGCTTCAGCAAGATCGTGGCGATGGTTGGGGCCGTCGCGCTCGGCCTGACGCTCAGCGCCTGCGGAAACACCAATTCCGCGAGCAACACCGATTCCAAGAACTCCGGCTCCACGCCGACCGTGTCGTTCATGCTCGACTGGACGCCGAACACGAACCACATCGGTCTGTACGTGGCTCAGAAGCTCGGCTATTACAAGGATGCCGACGTCAACGTAAAGATCCTGCCGACCGCCCAGGCCGGAGCTGAAACCAGCGTCGAGAACGGCGTGGCCAACGTGGGCTTCACCACGCTGAGCAACGTCGCCGCGTTCAACTCGCAGGGCGCTGACCTGAAGTTCGTGTTCGACCTGACGCAGAAGCCGGTCGCCCGTTGGTGCGCGCTGGCGTCCCGCACCGACATCAAGACACCCAAGGACCTTTCCGGCAAGACCTTCGTCAGCTTCGGCTCCGCCGAGCAGACCGCGGTCGTCCGCCAGATGATCAAGTACGCTGGCGGCACCGGCGACATCAAGACCGCGACGGCCGGCACCAACACCTTCGAGACGCTGACCAGCGGCAAGGGTGATTTCGGCGGCTTCTACGTGACCTGGGAAGGCGTGGAAAGCGAGCTGAACGGCCCGAAGCTCAACTGCTTCGTCGCCTCCGACTGGGGCGTGCCCGGCAACCCCGACCAGCTGGGATTCGCCGTCAAGGGCTCCTGGCTCAAGGACTCCGCCAACGCGGATGCGCTGAAGAAGTTCATCGCCGCCACCAAGAAGGGCTACGACTACGCGCTCGCCAACCCGGACAAGGCCGCCGACATCCTGGTCGAACAGGCCAAGGAGGCGCAGCTCGACTCCAAGCTGCCCCGCACCTCGATGGAGGAAATCGCCAAGAACAACTACTGGACGACCGACGATCCGAAGTCGCTGCCCGGCACCACGAACTTCGATGACGCGCAACCGTACCTGGAGTTCCAGTACAAGGCCGGCACCTACAAGGACCAGGACGGCAACGATCCCGCGTCCGCGCCGCAGGCCAAGGACCTCGCGACCAACGAGTACGTGGGCTGATCCGGCTGCAGCCAGTCCGGCCGCAGCCAATCTAGCTACAGTTCAGCGAATCCGCGAGCACAGGTTCGTCACAGCCGGCCGGGCCAACCTCCACTCCCCTTCGGTCCGTCACGAGACGGGACGGAGGGGAGTTTTCCGACTCTCGTAACGATTCCGGGGCTCTTCTCCCTCCTACCCGGCCCATCTCCCTCCGTCAACCCGTCAGCCCGTCAGCCCCCATCAATCCCATCCCTAAGGTTTCACATTGTCCGAAGATCACGCCATGCGCACACTGAAATCCCTGTTCGCACGCGTCGCGCCGCCGGCGTTCACGGTCGGCGGGCTGCTCATCGTATGGGAGATCGCCGTGGATGCGGGCCACATCTCCCAACGCGTGCTCGCCTCCCCCAGCCAGATCGCCGCATCGATCGTCAAGACTTGGCCCGACCTGTGGGAGGCGACCGCCATCACCCCATACGAGGCAATCACCGGCTTTCTCATCGCAGCGGTGGCCGGGGTGCTCATCGGCATCGGCCTGTACGTGTCCAAAACCCTGTATCGCGGTATCTATCCGCTGCTCGCCGCCGCGCAGACCATCCCGCTCATCACCATCGCCCCGCTGTTCATGATCTGGTTCGGGTTCGAGCCGCTCGGCAAAATCGTGATCGTCGCCGTATTCGGCGTGTTCCCCGTCGCCGTGCAGACGTGCCGCGGCATGCTCGCCGTACCGCAGTTCTACGAGGACGTGGCGCTCACCTGCGGCGCCACCCGCGCATGGGCGCTGTGGCATGTGAAGCTGCGCGTCGCCGCCCGCCAGGTGTTCGGCGGCCTGCGTATCAGCGCCGCCTATGTGTTCGGCACCGCGGTGACGGCGGAATATCTGGGCGCGATGAACGGCCTGGGCATCTGGCTGCAGGCCGCTTTCAACTCGTTCCGCACCCCGCTGATCTTCTCCGCAACGATCATGGTGGTCGCACTGACCGCACTGCTGCTGACCATCATCAGTCTCGCGGAACGCCTGCTCCTCGGCCCGGACGACACCATCGCGTTCAACGACGACGGCGAATAGAGCCGGCGCCGCACCACAGCAGCCATATACGGCCGCGCCGGCGTACGGCGGCAACAGTCCTTACGCCGGCCCCTCTCAGTTCGGCACAGGCGAGCCGCCGCTGGACAAACCCTACTACGGGTGCTCGTTCGGCAAGGCGTTCCTCAGGTTCTGGAAGAAGTACGCCACATTCAGCGGGCGCGCCGCAAGCAGGTCAGCACGATTCCGAGCAGTCAGCGGTGAATCGCATATATTTCAGGTCTCCGCCCCGTCCCATCAGACGTCAGGCGGCAGCCGTCACAGCTCCACGGGTGGCTTGGACGGGTCGTCGCTCACGTGCGCGAACTTGGCGGCGAGCGCCTCCTTGTTGCGGCGCTCGTCCTCCTCTTTCGCGAGCCGCTTCGCCTCGGCGGCATCCCACAGCACGTCGTCATGGTGACGTTTCCACTCACTCGCCGCGACCATAGTAAACAATTTCACCGTTTCGGCTAGGGCGGCCTCGTCGTCGTTAGTCAGCGATCGGGCGGTCATCAGCGACGACAGCTGCTCGGCCTTGAAGCACAGCCGCGGCACCGACAGGCGCTCGCACAGTTCGTTGACATAGAACATCACCGGCACCGCGCGCGACGGCTTGCGCAGATCGATCAGGCGCAGCAACCCGTCGGCCGCCACCGTCACCGTGGCGAATCGCTGCGCGATGGCTTCGACATCGGCACTGGGCGCAGCATTCGCAGGCGCGGCGGCACCGGCGGCGTCGGCACCACCGGCGGCACCACCGCCCATGCCGATGGCCTGTTCGATTGCCTCCAACGCTTCGGCGATGGCGTGCACGGTGTCATCATCCCAATCGACGCCCAACTGGCCGGCGCCTCTCATGATCAGCCTCGTGTCGCCGGTTTCGGAGTAGTCGCCCATCTCGTCGTAAGCGTCATTCGCGGCGAGCAACGCATCGACGATTCGCTGCGGACGACCGGGAATCTCGTCCGCACCCTCATACACGAACTCCGCATCGGGGACCGTCACGTCGTCGCCGGTCATGACCCGTGCGGCCATGCGGGTCATCCGCACCTGCAGGTTCTCACCGTATTTCGTGTCATTGTCCATCTGCTTGGCGTCGGCCAGCGGCCACAGTTCGATCAGTCCGGCGCCGACGGCCGCCGCATCGCGTACCGCGGGATTCATCGACACATGGGCGATCGCCGTCGCGTCAAGTTGGAATGCCATATCGCTCCTTCGCTTTCATTGTCCGCCGACGCGCGGAACCTTCCGCCGTGCCGGGTGCCAGGTGCCGGCACCGCGGGCCACCGCGTCACAGCACCGCCGGCCACTCGCCGCCTGCCGTTGCCGTTACGCGGCGTCGTCACAAGTGACCGCTACGCGGCCGCCGTCAGTCCCGGCCCGCGCCGCATGCGCACCTTTTCGCGGGCGAGCCCGCAGCCGTCCTCTCTGTGTATTGTACGGCCGGCGCACGCCGCACTCACTCGACTTGCGCCGCAGGGTCGGCATATGTGATGGACATCACCTTGCCCGTATCGCTGTCGTAGGTGATCGAGGTGATCGACGCGAGCGCGGTCTTGCGTAGGAACATCCAATGCTCGGGGTGGCCGGTCTCCAGCAGGTGCCGGTAGCTCCAGATCGGTGACTCGTGGCTGACGACGATGATCTGCCGTCCGGCATACTCGCGGATCTTCTCGTTCGCGAACGCGCCCACGCGTTCGGCGATGTGCCGGTACGACTCGCCCCAGCTCGGCTTCCACAGGTTGAGCACGAGCTTCCAGTTGCCGTCGCGCCACAGCGCGCCCTTGCCATGTCCGATGCGCTTGCCGCGAAACTCGTTGCCCGCTTCGATCACACGCGGGTCGGTGATGAGTTCCAGCGGCTCCTCCCCACGCCCGGCGCGTACCGGGTTGAGCGCGTCGAGAATGGCACCGGCGGTTTCGCGGGTGCGTTCCAGCGGGGACGAATACACCGCGGCGACCGTGTTGAGCTTGGGGTCGGCTGCGATGTATGCGCCCGTCGCCTGCGCCATGCGCATGCCGCGGTCGGACAGGTGGAATCCGGGCAGCCGCTCGTACAACAGATGGTCGGGATTGTATACCTTGCCGTGGCGGACGAAATGTATGGTGGTTGTCGGCATATGCGGCCTTCCTGCGGGACTCGTGATGTCTGTCTTTCATTGTCCCACATTCACCGGCCGGCCGGCGATGCCGCGTCCGCGGCGGCGTTTGCCCGACGAACATCGCCCCGCCCCGGCACGGCCCAGCCCCACCCGATAT
>SKEO01000011.1_pt1 | contig 219112 bp, 231 predicted proteins | sample 4826801 | NCBI WGS metagenome assembly SKEO01 (sample SAMN11008807, study PRJNA524170) | human gut metagenome | biome: Human fecal sample; material: Feces; isolation source: fecal sample from pouch patient p3 | host: Homo sapiens | place: Israel: Tel-Aviv | collected 2016-02-25 | reverse complement strand
ACGGAAAGGTAATTTTTTTGTATAACAATCGACGCGCACCCGCATAGCGGGTGGATTATTGTTTCGCCCATCTCCATTTTTCGGATCAACGAAAAACTCCAATGGGCGAAACAGACTAAAGTCCACATCAAAAAGAGAGCGGTCTTGCCGCCCTCTATGTACACATTCTATTGCTTGTCCGCTTTTGCCTTACTCTTTTTCCCTCTACCAATCAAGGCGGTATCACTAGAGGGAATTACGATTCCTGCGTAGTATCCTTAAATACATAGGCTGCTACTTCCTGCTGCTGCGTAGTCACTGTGACATCCCCTCTCTTACCTGATCCATTAATACCAAAAGTAAGAGATACTTCCACATTTTCTTCCGCAGAAGATGTGATTTCTACCTCTGTAAGATATCCCTGGAAGTACATCCCTTTGAATTTATTCGGTCCCGGTTCTGCTGAATCTTGAAGATTCGCTTCCCAAATTTCGATAAGTTTATCACTGTCCATAGCATCTTCAAGCTCAGCAATTAGCTTATCTCCTTTGGATAATACGGCTGTTGCAGTAATTTCGGTCTCTGCAGCTCCCGGTGTACGGATAGAGCCGTCTTTGGTAGCCGTAGACTCTGCATCCTTACTTTTTGTTCTTCCATTTTCTGTTGTGAATGCAAGATTTTTTGCAGCTTCTGTTTTTGCTTTTTCTGCAAGGCGGTACAGATAAACGATTTCCTTACCGGGTACCGCCTCTGCAAATAACTGTAAACCTGTCTTAAACATGCTTTTTCTCCTCTCTAACTAAAACTAAATTCTATTTCTAACAGCCCGTGTAAGAGCGGCTGTTTCGTGGTCTTATCCGGTAAAATCCTTTGATTTACATTCCGGACATCCCATGCAAAATTATCGGTGTGTTCCAATTTTCTGCATGTATTTTTAATCGCCAACAACATTTTTGATACCGTGCCTCTGCGCTTTGGATTGTCGCACCAAATATGGATCGTCTGATGGACACTGCCAAAGACAGCGGTCTTATTTGCTTCATCAATCTGTTGACTGTCTGCAAGATACACAAAAGGATACGGCGTACCATCCGGTGGCAAAAAGCCATCGTATACGTCATATCCTAATGCTTTGATCTCTGTAAGTAATTTTGTAAATAATTCTTGCTGCGGATCCATATATCACCTCACAAGTTCTTTCAAATCTTTTTCAAACTGCTTTTTCTGTTCCTCAAATGCAGGCTTCAAAAACGGTTGAGCTTCCATAAAGCGGGTTCCAAGCTCTACATAAGGTGCATACTCGGCTGTCGGCTCTACTGTGGCAGTCATTCCACCATCTGAAATCTCCAAGCCAATGTTGTTCTTAAGATTTCCAGTATCTACCGGAGCATTCCTCTGCGCTTTCTTTTGCATTTCAGAGCCATTCTTTTTTACAACAGTCTTCACTGCGCTCATATCCATTCTCTTCTTCAAGCCTTTATTCAGCTTTGCAATTCCCTCAAATTTAATTTCTGCCACTTTGCACCTCCGATATTACAAACACATGCTTCGCCCGCAGTTTTCGCTCAAAATCCACTCTGTATAGGGTGTTCCCTATCCGGATACGGTCAAACGTTTTTTTATAGTGCATCTGTAATCGCACCGTCTTACTTCCCTGCTTTATAGCACCGTACACAAGATTCATCGTATCCGTGCCGGTATCTGTAACACTGGCATGTCTTTTTTCTTCCAGTACAATATCTTCTTTGTAGTCGCCAGTAGATTCGTCATACTCCCCCGGCGAGATTGACTGGAAGAAGACTTCTGTATCACACCTCAAATAAATCGCACCCTTCCTCGTTTTGATTCCTTCTGCGAGTCCAAAAATGCTTGAATTTCGTCCATGAATCCATCAAAATCATTATCATTGTAGGACATGCTTTCTCCTTCGACACTATGAGCTGACATTCCCTCTGATCCCAAACGATTAAACCGGATCACTGCCACTTCCACGACAATGTGATTCATTTCCGACGGCACTTCGATTCCTCCAAGCAGGAGCTTTAGGCGCCCCTGCACAGAACTAAGAATCAGCTCCAGTTTGGAATCGAGAGTATCATCCTCAATTCCAAGAAGCTTTTTTAAATCATTGATCATATCCCTTACCCGTTTTTAGTAACCTTAACGACTGCTTTCTTGTTATCTTTCAGGATAAATTCTCCTGCTTTTCCAGCACCCTGCAAAGCTACACCGTCAAAGTCTTCTGACTCGATCGTTCTTGCTGTATTGATTCCGGTAAATGCCTTACCAACTCCTGCGATATAAGCATAAGCGCAATCTGTGGACTGGAATAATTCGTCCGGAACCTCTTCCACGAGAAAGCCCTTGAATTTCACAACTTCGTTTCCGTCAATGTTTACAGTAGAGTGTTTCGCAGCTGTATTCAGAGGATGATCTACAATCGCATTGTAAAGGTCTGAGCAAACCTTAATCTTTTTCGTTCCGATTGCTTCGATGTTGTTGAAATGTTTTGAAAGTTCGTTAAACAGCTTCAATACGTTATCTGCTGTGTAATCTGTGACTTCCAAAGACTTTCCTGCTGACTGAGAAATAAATTTTCCGTGCTGTTTGTTAAATGCCTTGGTTTTTGCCTGCGCCTGCAGTTCCAAGCGATCTGCCACCGCAACATCAAAATCGTTGTTTACCGTGTGCCGATCAATTCCTTCGTGAAAATTCCAACCCCAAGAATAATTGACTGGCGTGTCTTTGTAGATAATCTCTTTTCTCTCTCCAAAGCGACTAGAGCTTCCTGTTCCTGTTCCAAATGCTTTCGTTGCCGTCTTATCATATCCAGTTCCAACAGTAACTGGGATGTCTGATGTCTTTACGTAAAATGCTGTCTCGTTTTCTCTCACACCATCAAGTGCTTCGAGCTCTCCGCCGAAAAAGTCAGCAAAATAAGCTGTCTTCTTGAATACTGCCTGCAAGAGGTTTTTAAACTCAAGCTGAAAGCTCCTTGCCGTCATATCATTGTTGTCTCCATCTGCAAATAACTGTAACATCATAAATTCTTTGTTTTTCATTTTCATAATCTCCTTTACTTATACTTTGCAAGTCTTCTTTCAAACTCAGACATCTGGCTTCCTTGGTTCGTCATGGTCTTTGGTGTAGTTCCGGTTGCTCTAGCGATCTCTGCTTTCTTAAGCTGGGATTCTACGATTTTCACGAGAGTGTCAATCCTTGCATTGGTATCTGCTTCATCAGCTCCCACGACAAAATCAAGCACCTCTTGTGTCGCCTCAATGCCTTTATCCGAGAGGACTCCTGCCGCATTTCTGCTGAGCTGATTCTTAACAGACTCTGCCTGCAATCTCTCATTCTCTCTTTTCAGCTTATCCATCTCATACTGCTGCTTCTGCTCTGCATTCATCTTCGCAACTTTAGCAGCTTCTTCCGCCTTTTGGTCAGCATCTTCCTGCCATTTCACCTTTGCGTTTCCGAGTGCTGTTTCGATTGCCTTGCTAACACGCCTATCGAACTCCGCTTGATTCTTCCCATCTTTTAAAAAGTTCTCAAACGTATTACCGGAAGTTCCCTGATCTCCCTCGTTGCCTTGTGTTCCTTCACCACTTGCGCCGGATCCATTGCTTTCTGCCCCAGTTCCTTCGTCTTCGGCAAATAACTGTAATGCCATAAATTCTCTAAATTTCATTTCTTCTCCTTCCGCCCCAGTCCATCCATCGTCCAGACTGTTGCTTTAAAATAGATTTCCGGTTCTTTATCGCCTGCCGGAAAAAGGCATAAAAATAACACATATCTCTATGTGTCAATGTCCTACTTATTCAATTTTCCCGCACTTTACACAGCGCCGCACATATCCCTTTGTAGCTTTGTCATAATGCTTACGGTACTTGTGTTTACAAAATCTCTGTTTCAGCCATTTAAGCATATTCTCCTCCTAAAGTAACGCCTGTACCTGCTCTTTCAAACTCTCCGGTACATCATCAATCGTCAAGTGTCCACCTTTGATTCTATTTGCTAAAAACTGTGCCATAATTTACACCCCCATTTTCATCGTTGCGAGAATCAGTTCCTGCACCGCTTGGTCTGTGACTTCCTGCGCTGTCTGTGTTGCTTTTAAGTCCTTCTGCAGTTTGCCATAAGCGCTCATTCCGTCATCGACTGCCTCGTATTCTTTAATTACATTCTCTTCTGTTTCTGTATAGCCGACAAAGACTAAATTACTAAATCCCTCTGGCTTCTCTTCCTTGAGTGGCTTGTAGCCCTCTTTCTTGATGGAGCTGATTCTTACAGTTCCGTTTTCCATGATTTTTGCGTAGTTCATTCTACTTCTCCTTTCTGTATGTGAGTTTTATTCCCGCTTCTACTTCCCCGGAATCCACAAATACATGCGTCACTCCGTTCTCGCTGTGCAGGGCTTGTAATTGCGCTTGTACAGATTCTGGGAGAAGTTCGGTTACTGGCTCGGCTAGGACGTAATCAACTGTAAGCGGATTCTGTGAGAGCCATGTTTTGAAAGTTTGCAAATCGGTGGCTAATGTTTTTGGCATATTAATTCTTAGCGTTGCACCGAACATATCTTGTCCAAGAAGGTCGCTGTTCCATATAGCTCCGAAGTATTTAAACTTATCCATCATCGTTCTTATTCCAGTGTTCACAGTGATTGCGCCTTTAATTACTAGCGCGAAATTAATATGATTCTCATGTTCTCTCGATAGTCCCCACTTTTCATCCTCACTGCCGTCAAAGACTGTCCTCTTAATCTTCCTCACAACCCCATCTTTCGTCAGCACATCCTTGTACTCTCCAATACCTCTCAATGGCTCGTCTAGGGCTATTTTTGCGAATTGTTCGGTGTAAGGCGCGTAATCGATGTTCGGGTTATCGTTAATGATTTCAAATAAACCGAGTTCTTCCACTTCGTATGCATCTTTCTCCGTTCTAGTTCCGTGCATCATTGTTTTTGTTATTGTACAAGTTTCTTTTGCCACTAATATTTTTCTTGTTTCTGTGCCGATAAAGCAACTATAACCAGTGCCTGTTGTAAGTTTTCTGCTACTATCTTGTTCATATGCAAGATCATCTTCCCCGAAATAAATTGAAGAATATCTAACATCCACAATCATAGCTCCTTTGGAAATCAATAAATATTTTCTGTCTTTAATAACTTTAAACGGCTTTATGCTTTTAGCTTTGCTAAAATCGGAGTCTATTTTCCCGTTTTCATTTTGTATATCAGCCATATCAAGTAGATTCTCTCCAGTCACTTTCACATCAAGCAAGTATTTCCCGCTCGCTTCATCGAACCTTCCCGCACTTTTAATCTCTTGCGGATTATCCGGCGCTGGATTCTCTCCCTGCACACTATTGCCGGTCAGTTCCACCCTCTCAAGCGGCGCTTTTAAGCTGTTTGGAAGCATTAAACTCCCTACCCCTTCCATCTCTACCTTGTCGAAGTTTGGTGGCTGTGGAGGGGATACAGTGCCACCTAGAGGGCATACCATATCAACACCGATGATTCCGGTGCCATCTACCATTTTAAGCATTGTACTTCTACTCCTTTTTCACTGGTTGCGGTGGGAATGATTTGGACAATGTTGCTTCCTGCGTAATAGCCGCCTTTGTTCCTAACTACGCTTTGTGCCGTCTGCGCCGGAATTAATGCGCTTTCTTCTTTTGTAGCTCCCTCTTTAAGCGCAACATACACATCGCCGTCCGTAAAATTCTTCACAAGGAACTCTTTCCCCTCATATGCAAACTCGAGGACTAGCGCCTGCTCGCTTGTAGTTGCTGCTCTGATAAAAGTCTCTGTTTTACTCATTTTCTCACCTCACTTTCACATGCTCCGGAAATTCTTCTGCTATCTTACAAATTCCAATAAAAAAAGAATCTACCAAAGTTTTCGATTTCTCTGATAAATTCTTTATTTCTATTTCAAACTTCCCCGGAGATGCCGTATATTCCGGTCTGTCATCGGTAAGCGCCTCGATGCTATGTACCATCGTCTGCACAAGTGCTGTAACAGCTGCACACACAATATCTTTTCCCGGTTCCGCATAACCTGCATGACCATCCAATGTTATTTTTTCTTCGCTTACATTTACTACAATCAAATAGATCAGCCTCCTAAATAGGTATAAAAATACCACCGGCCTTTTTTGACTGGTGGTATCTATGATACTTTTTCGCTTATTTCTTCCCGAGTTACAGTTACAACCCGATCTTCAATTCCTTTTTTGTCAATTTCAAAGATGCAAGCTTCTCCATTCCCCAAGACCTCCACTACTGTCCCAGTTCGCCCATCTTTTAACTTATATTTTTCGTAAAGCTCAATCATAATCTTCGTCTCCTTAATCATCGACATGGACTGTTGTTAATCTCATTTCTCCGCTATTTTTATCATCAATCCAAGCTGTCAATACTTTCGCCGTCTTTCCGTTAGGACCTACGATATTCATAACGACCTCATATGTCATTCCCCATCCTCGATTTCCTTTTTCTACAGCTTCATAATTCGAAAGATTCTTATTTATCTGCTCAATTAAATCATCCGCATTATCCATAGTGTAGCCGAGAGCTTTTTCAAAAGCCTTTGCTTTATTCGGATCTTTATCAGGATTTAGTGCATACTGTGTAAATTTGGCTTTAGGAATAACAGCATCCTTGTATCTTGGCAATTTCATTATACCAGAGGCATGATCATTTGCAACAGATTTTCCATTTTTCTTCCATTCCTCAAAGTTCATTCCATGCTTATGGTAGCCGTCCAGCCACTCTCGATACTCTTCATCATCCATATATGCAGCTGTACTGCACCGACAGCGCGGATGCATTGGATGTGTATTTTCTCCTGGCATCATCTTCGATACCTTAAAATGTTTTCCATCCAAAGCCCGACAAATCGGACAAGCAGTCGGCTCTGCGATAAACTCATACTCGTCAAATCCGTTGCGGATATAGGACTGCTTCTGCGCTTCCGCTTGTACCCTTGATAGTTCTGTTGCCATCAGCCGCTCTGCATTTTCCCGGCTTACTCCAAACAGCTTGGTAAGATGTCTTGCCAATACTCTTGGATTCTTGCCCTGTATCAAACCAGTCTGTAACAGCTTAGATAACTCGTATTTAAGCATGTCCTGATACATCCAAATGCGGTCCGAATACTTTGCATTGTGGAAAGAAGCATTCACAATCGAATGTGCCATCTTCGCATTGTTCTGAATAGTTTTTCCGAGGATTCCTGCCTGTCGTTCAAATTCTTCCAGTGTTTTATCCGTTAGAATCTGCTCAAAATACTTTTGCAGCTCATCAAAACCACCGACAAGATGCATTCCGATATTAGCTTTCAGCATTTCCAATCGGTTAATCTTCATAGCTGCATTGTAAAGTCTCATTTCCTCATTGGCTTCTTTCGAAAAATTCTTATCCTTAACATATTGTGCTGCTTTCCGACTGTATGCATCAATATCCATTTTAGATACTCGCTTCTTCGCTTCTGCAATCGTAATTCCTTCTGCTTTTGCATACCGTGCATAAAATCCATTAATCTCTTTCTGGATTTCATCCATCATGTTCAAATAGATCTTCTCAATCTCTTTTGCATATTCAGCTTCATCCCTAATATTCTTCTTCCGCTGTTCATCTTCTCTATTCTTCCAGTACGTCCTGCTGTCCATCTACCGCACCTCCGAACATCCGCTTTTCTACGATTGTTTGTTGCTTCTTTTCGTCCTCTTTCTCCATTCTGTCGATTTCCTCGGACGCATCTTTTACAATGGATAAAACTTGCAGCTGCGTTTCCCTGGACACGATGCTTTCAAGCGCCTGCGCTGTCTGCGCTTCTTCGAGGAGATTCTTTGGGATATTTCGGCTCATTGTAAAGTCAATATCTTTCCATGCATCACGATCCGGAACATTCGTTGCAAGTGAGCAGTATAGCTTGTATCGCTTTCTCATGGACTTTTCAAACTTACGGTCGAACGTCAACGCAAGATTGCTCATGGACTGCAATTTATACGCAAGAGAGGTTCCGGAGGCATTTCCAAACGATTCATCTGAGATATTCGCTACCATACTTGTTTGATAGATTAAATTCTCAAGCCGATTCAAAAGATTCTCCTGTGTTCCATCCGCCGTAGGCTTGCCAAGAAACTGCACGATAATATCTTTCGCGTTATCCGTGCCATATAAGTTTATAATCCGATTGTCCCGAATCTTATAAACTCCCTCTTCATCCAGTTCAGCTCCGAGCACCGCAAGATATGCTTCAGCGAAAGAGTCCACGTCATTCGCTTTTTCTCCGATCACTCTGTTGTACACCTCTACCATGCCGGCAACTTCTTCATAAAGTCCGATTCTCTCGTCATTTAGTAGGTATTCCACGCAATTAATGCGACCATAGGGGTTCGGCACACTCTCCTGCATCTTCTCTCCCTCAAATGGGATGATTTCTGCCCTTGTAAGTATCTCGCCATACCTTGTAACATTATCGTCTCTTTTCCCGTATCTGACAGCAAATAATGCACGATTCTTTACAGTATCATCATAGACCACAAACAGTTCTTTTGGATTGCAGATTACTGTTTTTGTCTTTGCTTCTTCGTCTTGGTAAAAATACTCAAAAGCATGTCCGTAGATGCAGCACTTCTTCGCAAGCTCATATTCCTGGTCCGATATGTCATTATCCCGGTCAAATTCAAGAATCGCGTCCTTGATATTTGCATCCGGATGTGATTTCTTAATCGGAATCCCATAAGCATATCCTAAAAAAGTCTCAGTGATATAACGCGGGAAATTCACTGCCAGTCGGTTATCCGGCTTCCATTTTTCTTTTTCCGGTAAGCGGAAGACATCGTGAAATCCCTTATACAAATTCTCAAGATAGCTATATCTCGGCATTCGTTCTTCATGTTTTCGAATGTATTCACCCACTAATGCCATATTGATTTCTTTGTCAGCGGAACATAAAAGAGGTTCCGGCAATTTGTATGGTCTTTTCCCATTCATTTTATATTCCTCCTCTAAAGGTCTTTAATTTCACTTTTCCTTTTCTCTCCTGCTCGATCGAATACCGCAGCATTGCCATCGCATCATCAAAGAAATTCACTGGCTCATCTGTGAAAGTGTTCGTCTTCTCATCTTTTCGCCATTTCCATTGCTGGATCTCCTTAATCGTATTTACGCAGGACGGATGTATATGGATTGTATGCTGCTTCAAGTAGTCAATCTGCGCTTTTACACTATTCGGCTCTTTCTTGACCGGACAAGCTCTGTATCCCACTTTCTGCCACATCCTAATTCTGTCCGGCTCAGCAGAATCGCAATACATAGTAATTCGCTTCTGAAATTTTCCATCAGCCAGCTGTATGATCTCGGATGTATCTTTTTCAAATACATACAACTCTCGGCACAAATAGATCTCTTCGTCTTTAAATCCTACCTCTCCGATGCAATTCGCATGATTAAATCCAAAGTCCTGCGAATTTACCATGTAATCAAATCGATCAGGGGATGTGTTAAAATCTTCGATTACATAATTTGTAAGGATAAGCCCCCCAGTCTCTCCCCATTCTCCGAGTCCATAAATTCGGTATCCATCCGGATCTCGCTCTTTACGCATCATCATGCGCCGATGGTACGCCTCATCAATAAAGCGGTTTTGTAAGTATGTTGACTGGTGTGTGTAAATATCATCGCTCTTAATATCAAAATACTTTGCTTTCAGCCAGTGCGTTGCCGACACTGGATTGAAACTGAATGTGATTTGATAATACAAAAATGGATTGAATGACAAATCACCTCTGAGTCGGTCATCGAGAATATCGACATCCGCTTCATAAAGCTCTGTTGCCTCTTCAATCCATATCCATGTTAATTTTCCAACATCAAATGTGATAGACTTTACTTTTTCTCGCTGTCCATCGTCTTTCATTCCTCGGAAAATCACTTTATTTCCAGTTATTTTGGAGATCAGCTCCATTGGATTACTTTTGATCTGCCAAAACAATCCTGCTTTATCTCCATATATTTTGTAAATTGCGCTCTTTAGTTCTGCATAAGTGCTGTCCTTATTTGTCGTATCTACTTTCCGGACACATAATAGATTTGCACCTTTGTACTTTGGATCGCCAAGTTTGATGATAAAATTCTGTGCAATGTTTACCGACTTTCCGGATCCAGCAGAACCTTTCGCTAATCGGTATCGCTTCTTACACTCATTAAACTCTTTGAAATTTCTGTTAAATCCTACATTAACTTGTTCCATCGTCATCACCGTAATCTACTACAATCTTCATATCCATATCTCCCGCCATATCCAGCTTGTCATTCCACATACCTAGATGTCTGCCGAGAAGTTCAAGTGTCTTTTCCTTGCTCCCTAACTTGACTTCTATCCCGTTCTGTGTTTCTTTGATTCCTGTAATAGCTGCTATTTGTAAATCTGATAGCTGATCTGTATCTTTTACTTGTACTATTCCATCCCTCACAGATACATAGTCTGTCGCTCTAGCAAAAGCAATAGCAGCCAGTTCTTGGAGTACCATATCCTGTGTGATCTCCGTTCGTTTCTGCCGTTCTTCCATTCTTTCGGCAATATATTCTGCAACCTTAACATTTCTTAACATTCTTGCTGCCGCAGAAGCCGCCGATTCTTCTTTCTTTACATTCGGATATGCTGCGCGGTAAGCCCGTGTGGCATTTAAATCAATCAGGTATTCATCTGCAAATATTTTCTGTTTCTCTGTCATAGGACTCACCACCTTCCAATCTGTTAATTTTCTAAGAAAAAAGAGACACCGAAGTGCCTCTGAACTTTTACAACTCTTTTGCTATCTCTATCGCTTCTTGACTCAATTGATTTCCCTGACTATTCCATCCTTTTTCATTATTTCTTCCGCCATGTACTGAATAATGATCCGGAAGGAACCCGCGATCTATAAAATTATTTACTATCTCACGAAATTCTTTTAGCTCTATTCCTAGTTTTTTACCAGTTACCCTATCCATCTTACGTGGTCCATCGCATACAGCCTGATAAAATGCTTTTAAAACTTTCTTTTCATTATCTGTCATGTACATCCTCCATTTCAACACAGTTCTTTTTTGCCAAATGATTTCCTTGCACCGTGTTGATAATAAATTTCGGGATATGATATAAAATCATTTTGAACCCACAGAACTTTATTGACTTGAAAAGGTGCAATATACATCTGGCTGTTACATCTATCTATTTATAAACAACAGCGCCGTCGATACATATAATATAACGCATTTCTTTAGCACTCGCAATAGAGGAGTGCTAATTTATACTTTTTTAATATTTAGGACTACCGCATAACATAATAAAACCAAACAACGCAAAACCAAAAGAAAGGAGGTTGCAGTAGTCCACAACAGGCGCAATCGGAATCGAACCGATGACATATGGTTTTGGAGACCATCGCTCTACCAACTGAGCTATACGCCCGTAGGATGCCTTTTATTGACATCCTCTCCCCTATCCGCACTCGGGACTAAAACACTAAATATAGATCATGTCTACTTGTTTACTTGGCAGATCTGCGGATATCTGCTTTTCGTGATATCACTCCGTAGCACTTCCACGGCATTCCGGATTTTTAATATTTACCGTGATATGCTACTAAGCCATGTGTAGGAATCGAACCTACCTTTCCATTCATGGCATGGAAAACGCCCCGCTTTTGCGGGGCGCCTTAGTGAGAAACAGTGTTATAATCATTTTCCCTTTTCGGGTATGATACCATATTACCACTTTTGAAGCGAACAGTGGCGAACATTTATGAAACTTTTTCTAAAAATCTGTCATGTGCCATTCTACAACTATCTTTCGTAAAAGGAATTCTCTTCTTTGGAAACATATAATTCATCTGCATGGCTACCATTTCCCACGTCAGATTGTCTATGTAATATAGCCTAAACATGATTCTGAGCCTGCTCTTTTCTATCTGCTGTATGTATTCCTCCACTTGTGTTTGCTTTTCGAGCAGATCAGCTTCCAGTAGTTCTAACTGTGCAATCTTTCTTTCATAAGCAGCCTGCTTTCGGATAATAGCCATCGTAGGCTTACCGTGTATCTTTACTGTCCGAAGTGGCTTTTTCCCTTTCTTTCCGCAAGTCACGGAATCCGTAACAACTGTCTTATTTAGCCTATCCAGCGCTTTCTTGTCTTCTTGTATCCGTCTTCTAAGGTCTTTAATCTCTTCTTTCATATCCGCGTACTCGATCAATATCTGCTTGTCCACCGGCATCAATCCCCTTTCTCCTTAATCTTCCCACTCAAATCAACTCCCCATTTTCTCAGACATTGTTTTACACTATACTCTTGATATGCCGGACGTTTAAATGCTTTTACGGCATTGTCCGGTGCTTTATGACTTTCCATCTCGTCATAGTGCTGCTCCTGATCCATCTTCATCTGCCTGCGGTTTCTTCTATGCTCCATCTCTTCACTCCCTTTCGTCTCTAGCGGACCATGCAAGTATGCCAAAGAACAACGTCACCAAAAGAATCATCCCTACTCCAATAAGATGCATTACTGCAAATATTGCTTCTATCATTTTATTCTCTCCATTCTTTCCCATGATACTTTATAATATGCTGTTTTGGTTTTTCTTACTCCTTTACCATGTGCTCCTTAAATGTTATAATTGGCTTATCAATTCTTTTTATCTAAGGAGGCATTTCTATGAATTATCAAAAATACGAATCTTACGAAACTTTTCTTTTATACCAGGAATTTCTTTCCAAATTCCTGAAGGAATGATGATGACCACTGCTATGATACATACATTCCTTCAGGCTGCTTATAATGCTAAAGGTGTGTCTATTTTGGACTCTTAATATATGAATTCGGAAGTGGTTGCCATGCTATGCATCGTGCTTTCGTACCGCTAACATCTCCGCTCCAATGCCCATCTAGTTGCCACCCAATACCAAATGTTTCAAACATGCAATTATATTCTCCATACCGGAAATACTCATACCAAACAAGGACTTTTTCTAAATTTTCTGGTAGCTTCTCTTCTACTGGAATCCAGTCATTAGTTTCATATACCGTCGGCTGCTCATCAATCATTCTCCTAAATGACTCTTTACATTCTCTGACTACTGTTGATTGGCTTGGATCACCTATAATTGTGAGGAAGAAATTTCTCACTTCTTCATCTAGTGCATTCGCATCAATCAACCTCTTTCCGTGCATATCTGAAGCTTCGTCCATGTGGGAACGGATAATCGGAATAATCGCATTATAAAAATTATCCGTACCATCTTCATATCCTTGCGAATAGGCATTTAGAGTCTCTTGCCTTTTGTTTTGTGGCGGATATTTTCCATACAATTTTTCCTTTCTGTTTCCATCTTTAATTTTCTTCATCTCTTCCAAAATCTTCTCTAGTACGTTCATTCTCTATTCCTCCAATAGTTCTCCGCAATACGGACAATATTTGATTCCAAATGCCACAGTTGTCTCTTTACCATAAAAGACCAAATACCATCCCTTGTACTCAACTCCGTGTTTCGTATCCAACACCATTTCTTGCACAGCCATTTCTTCATCATTGTAATTTTGCGATGAAAGACTTTTGCATTCATGTTCATTTATGACTCTCATCACTCTACCTCCAACAACTCTGGATTATCAAAAATATTTCCAAAAGCCCTATAATCATGTCCACACAATGTTACACCATCACTTAGTCCAATTGGATACTTCGCTCCGTATTTAGGTTTAATCGGCTCTACCCCAAAATCTGCGAACTCATTTCTCCATACAACTTGATACAATTCGTATCCTTCTGTTCTCTTAAGACATTTTACAATATCATTCTCCCAAATCTTCTTACCGTTCTTGTCTGTAAGTCCTGTGTATTGGCAGAGGGTGTCAGGATCAATCAAGTCATTAAATATATTAGTTCCATTACAAATCAGATGTTTTATCGGTTTACCATCTTCTGCTAGCGGATTGGTAATATATGCATACTGACCTTCCACCCATTCTCCGTTATCTATTCTCTTTGCTTTAAAAAGGATTTCTCTGTTCATTCTTCCTCCTCTCCATTCTTACAAGAAACTCAACTTTTAACTCAATTACTCAACTCTTGTCTAACTTTCCGTCCAGTCAAGCCTCTGTCCACACCATTTGCAATAATCTTCATAAATGTCGAGAGGCTCTATTTCACTGCCGCAATTTTTGCATTCATATGATATTCCATATATCGCACCGACAACCTCTTCTGGTTTCTTCGGCAACTGCTTTTCCAGTGCTTCGATTGCTACTAAGAATGTATCAACATAATTGTTATATTCACTTTTTTCTCTTGTTTTTGGCGGAAGCGAGCATAATGTTGAGTTATACATGTCTCGCATTTTACACATTCTTTCTATTGCTTCTCTGACTTTCTTTTCGTCCATTTATTTCCCCTCCTCATACTCCGGACACTCCACACAATACTCGTACTTATCCACGTCTGCGCACTGCATATTGCAAATATCATTTTCCGGACATTCTATGCAGCAGCATTCATAATCGCATATACTTGTGTTTGGTGCTTTACATTTGCCTATCATGTCTGTTTCACCTCATTCCTTCTCCGCTACAAACTGCCCACATCTTGCTTTCCCGCCTTTGCAAGTGCCACCATTTAACTGCTGCCATCTGCAAGCTTCACAACCTTTATAGCTTTTCTTCGTCACTTTCTTAATTTTATTCATTTTCTTCTCTACCTCGTCCCGAAAGGAGCTGCACGGCTCTTCTGGCCATGTATGTTCTTCCTTATCTTCTTTTCGTTCTTCCACACGACAAACCTTTACAGAAATACATCTCTGTTCCTCTCTTTGTTTTCACATAATCATACTCTCCGATCAGCATCTTCCCACAGTTAGCGCATAACTTCGCATCATCGGGAGCCAGTTCCTTTTTTTTCATAGCACTACTCTTCATTCTTTCGGATACCTCCCGATAGCACTCTCAATCCTCTGTACAGCTGATTTATTAAGTCTTTCAATCAAATCCACATATTCTTTCAAGTCGATGCTCATACCGTCCATAAAGTCAAGCTGAGAAAGAGTTATGTATCTGTCCACCGCCTGCCGGATGTTTCCGTAATATCCATGTGTTCTGACGGATTCTTTCTCCTCGCCATCCTTTGTCTTCCCGGAATACCTCTGTCTCAATGTGTAATTTAATGGATCCACCTCGATAAAATATCCATCCTGTAATTTAATCTCTACCATTTATCTTTCCTCCTCTACTGCCACTATCCTATATCCGCATATCTTCCCGCTATTCTGCCTCAATTTCCTAGCGCGCACTGTTGATTCCGTAGTATGTAATTTTCTCGCTAGGATGGATGCTGATTCTTCTACGCAGAGCGGCAGCTCGAATTGATCTGCAGTCACTGCCATCCATAGCATAGGATCACTCCTTTTCCCTAACAAAATATACCCTCCCGCACCTCGCACACTTATACCTTCTGCCTGCATTAGTGACTCTCTTAAATCTCTCACAGCCACATCTGCGCCTTTGGCGACTGCCGTCCTCATCTCTAAGGACAACAGTACGGTTTGTTGTCATAAATATCATTTGCCTCTCACCTTCTTCTTTCTTTTCTTCTTCGTTCCTTTATAGATAAATGCTGCCATGCTTCCATTTTTCCTCATCTAGTCCGCCCCTTCTTTTACGTCAAAATTGACTTTCCTGCACTTCTACCCTTTGCCTCTTCCGCCAATTTTTCGAGCATTTCTTTGTTGTGCTGCTTTGCGATCAAATCCCTGACACTTTCTTCCGGGAATTCCATAAGATAACTCACTTCTTTAATCCTGCTCGTGATTCTGTCCTCGTAATTTAACTCCTCGATCGGCACATTACTTGTATAGATCGTTACTTTCTTGTGTATGTACCGCTCGTTTATGATGTTGTAAAACTTTTCCTGCACCCATGGAGATATTCGCTCAACTCCAAAATCATCGATGATCAGCACATCTGCCAAGCACAACTGATCTATCAATCGGCTCTCTGCATACTCGCTGTCTTTCTTCCAGGTGCTCCTGATCTCGTCCAAAATCCGTGTAGACACCGCAAATTTCACTTGCTTTTTATGTTTTTTCACAAGCTCATTTGCAATGCTTGCAGCCATCCTTGTTTTTCCGCTGCCTTTTGTCCGAGAGACAATATACAATCCCATGCCAGCCTCTAACATATCGTCAAAGTTATCTATGTATCGCTTTACGATGTTGCAAGCGGTAAGAAACTTTTGCTTGCCATCTGCGGTTGCGTATACGCTTGTTTTAAGTGTTTTTAACTCCTTGTCCTTAAATGTATCGGGGATGTTAGCAAAACTTAATCTACGGCTCATTAAATCGCTCTCACGGCAATCGCACTCTTTTGCAAATAGCATTCCGTCTTGCTCATAAGTAATCCATCCGCTTCCTCCGCACTTAGGGCACACATCAGAATCCTTCGAAGCTGTCCCCGATCCCTGCTCTGATTGCCATTTCCGTGAGACTTTCATCTCTTCCAGCTTGTCCTCCAGTGTCATTTCTTCCCTCCGTTCTGTGATTGTCTTTATTCGCGTAGTTGCCGTCCAGTATTTTAGCCATGTTTGCATCACACATGATCCAATCAAACGTAGCCGACCAATTACGTCCATTTGTCCCCTTTAAAAAATCACTTTCCTCTGCGAGTTCAAACGCTCTTTGGATGTCATCAACGGAGTATTTCCTCAACCGTGCTTTAATTGCTTTTTTTCTTTTCTCAGAAAGTACCGTCAGACGAGGGAATGACACGCAAGTGGCATTATACATATCAGCTATTTGCTGATAATTTACTCTATCTCTATTCTCTTTATCTATCTCTATCTCTTTCTCTATCTCTGGTGGATGAATGTCGGACATTTGTCCAATTTGCAGATTATCTGACTGTTTCAATCGCAATCTTTCCGCCCTTTTCCGATCTCCCTCTGTTGAAGATTGTCCTACAAACAGCTCAATATCAGACATATAAATCATGCCGCCGTCCAATATATCTATAAGACCGAGCTGATTAAATACTTCGATTGCTTTTTCTACAGTTCCAACCTGATGCCTTGTTATAGTTGCTATCATTTGCGTGTTGTACGGAATTGTGTCATTCAGAAGCAACTTCCCATTATTTTTTAGACTCTTAAGATACATCTTCATGAGAATGTTGCTATACAAGACCCCATCCTGCATACTTTCCAGTAAAACCATGCTATCAGAATCAAAAAAGTTTTCTTTAAGCTTTAGGTAGTAGTATTTTTTGTTATCTGCCATCACTCATCCTCCGCAATATAAACCATCACACAAGGCTTTTCGGAATATGCTTTCTCAATCTCAAGGCTTGCGACCTGCTTGTCATCGGTATATGCTGCACCATTTAAAGCATCAAGAATGATCTTGGCGATATTATCTGCATCCGGCTTTGTATTTGGCTTAATCTCGCCTTTTAATGCTTTAGCCTTATTCTTCTTAGACCAACTGCTTGGAATGGGATATTTGGCTAAGATACGCACTCTGACGGGGGTGTCATAATAAATTTCCCCTCCCTCTTTCTTGTAAATAGCAGCAACTCTCTTTTCATAGTCCTTCGTTTCTTGCGCCGTATATGTAAAAACCTTATTTCCGACTCTGCGAAATCTCGGTCTTGCTTTTCCAACCGGTTTGCCCGGGATTGTAATTACCATGCTTTCTCCTTTCTCTCCTGCCGGACAGACGTAATCGACAGGAGATGAAACAAATTTTCAAGTTACATGTGATATATTCCTTACTCCTAAGAGACATAAGGCTATAAGTAATTCTTGCGAAATTCCTGCCGGAACTCCTCTCTTGTGCCGTAATGCTCCTCATAGTAGCGTTGGCACTGCTGTTTTAAATAAATATCAAGTTTTCCGTTTGGATTCTGATGCACACTGAACCTTCCGTTTTGATGCAGATCCCGGCGAAGCGGTGCGATAAAGCGATATTCCTCGCTCAGCATCCTCTCATTATGTGTATGGTGGAAGATATGGTGTCGCTCCACATCACAACTTCCGGTAAACATGCAATGATTCATGTCATCAGTAAAAATGCTTTCCAGTCTTTTGGTCAATATTGACACCATACCTCTCTTTTAAAATTCGCTTTTCATCTGGCGATACAATCTCACAATCCGGCATACCCGCTTCCTTGCAACGGTCAATCAGTCCATCAATCAGACGTGCCATCTCCTCGGTGTTATATGTACTGGACCCGCGCATTAAAAGGTAGGTCCGATACGTTACGCCGTCTTTTCCTTCTTTTACTTCTGTTGTGGGTTTCAGATGGTATTCCATTGCATCCCGCACCTTTCGGTCAGTCTCTTCAGTATCTGGAAGCGGTGTCCTGACTGCTTGTCCATCTATGATGACTGGATAGCCGTATTCGCATAACAGCTTGTTATGTAGTTCCGGATTAGACATCTTCATGATTCTTGACAGCTTTGCGACTAAAGTCCAATAATATCCGTTTGCATCAAGACTCCTCTTCTTGCGATATGGCTTGATTTCAAGGCTTAATTTATCGTAGCCTTTCAACTCTTCATAGGCTTGCGAAAAGTCCTCGTTTGAAGCAAATACAAGCATTGGGCGCAGTGTATCGTAATCAATAATCGGCTTTTTCAATATTCCGGTGAGTTTCATTATTCCTCACCCATCTTACGCATAAGCGCCATGAATTGTCTTACTGTCAAATTTTGAAGAGCAGTGACTTTATAATAACGGCACACGTTTTCTACGGTCTGCCCATGTTTCGGAATGCAGGATTCTAGCGTCTTTACTTGCGCTTCTGTGATCGGGCTTAATTCGCTTTGTTGCTTTATGGCATTTAATGCTTCCTCTGCGCTCGCAACACTTGTATCAATTCCAATTCCGCACATTCCAAGCGCCCTCCCGACCGCCGAAGTCTCGCAGTTTTCTATGTAAGATGTCTTGTTTATAAAGCTTGAATCCTCTTTTTCATAGGCATGTCCAACGCCTAGAATAGAGCCGAATTCGTCCCTTACTTCTGCCGACATCACACACATGCCATCTTGCAAAGACTCTATCTTAGTAGTAATAGATCCGTTCGGAAACAACATGCGGAAAACCTTGATTCTTTGGTTCACTTCTGCATACTGCTTGCCTTTTACGTCAATCGTGCTAATTTCTTTATTTGCGATCTGCAATGCTTCAAATGTCATAACTTCACCTCTCCTATGCAAATTCTCTGTAATTTTCCTTCAAACACGTTTCGCAGACACACCCATCTACGGTGTAAATAGCATCACCTTCCCAAAAAGGCTGACCACAGATGGTGCAATACCCTTTTGCTTCCGGATCGTCGGGCGGTGTAGTCTTTCTGTCGTCGTAATTAGGGATAGGCTCAATCATGCAGCTCACCAACCCTTTCGATTCCTAATATTGCCAAAACTGTTCTATCAGTCGACGATATATACTCATCATTAATAGTTTCATAAAATCTCGCCACCGCTCGAATCAGCTCTACTGCCATCTCTGCCGGTATATCATCATTAAATTCCCATTTTTTCATCTTGATTTTCCTCCTATTATCGTTTATCCTGTAATTGGATTATTTAATAAGGGCGCGTTACCGGTTTGCAGACCGTGCGCTCTTTTTACTGGGTGGTTAATATCAATAAACTTCAATTCTTCCAGTCCTTTCTTTTCTTTCTCCGGAAACGGAATGATATCCCCCATCGGTTCGCTTTTCTTTTCGTATTGCTCGATTTTTCCGTGCTTCTGAAAAATTCCCCAAATGCTCATGCTTGTCCACCTCCTTTCTACCGCCTAAGCGGTTTTCTCTTCTGTAATCTTTTCAAGTGTGTAGTCAATTTCTACATGTTCCTGCTCCTCTATTAAGGAGATCAATACCGCTATGATTTTTTCCATATCCGGCTTCATTTCTCATCACCTCTCTTAAAGATATGCTCCGCTGTTTGTCCTTGTTTCGCGTTCTTATGCATCTTTATTGCCATTTGTCTATGTATCTCCTATAATTTACTTACAAGGCACTGCCATGCCTGAACGCAAAAGAAAGGAGAATTGTTATGTCTGTTTTTGATAAAATTGAACAAATTAACAAAGAACACAATGATTTTTTACGCAGCCGCCAAAACTATGAAATTCCAGAAGATGATGTCTTTTCGGATGAAATTATCTCCAAAAAAATTGATGATCTAAAAACGACTATAGCTAAACCTTTGAAACGACATGTGAAAGCAATAGAAAAAATTGCTGATTCTGCAAAAACTCAATCTGATATCGCTGTTAAAACCTCTAAAAAGGCTGATATTAAGGGATGGTTTGCTGTAATCATTTCCGCTATAGCACTTTTCATTGAATTTGTTGTAAATTATTCAGAAATTATCAGCTTTTTAAAATCACTTTTTAATTACTAATTCCACAAACATAATAAACACCAATGTGAATACAGAAAATCCGAGAGAAAAATTCGCAAGTCTTTTGGATTTTTCTGCTTCTTTTTCTGCGTTAAGCACTACCCATTGCATATCACGAAACTTTATATTTAATGGTTTCTTTTCATCCATCTTTCAATCCTCCTTCCTTATCTTCTGTCCCCTGCATTACGCTACTTCCTGCTCGATCACCGGATAAATATTGTTCTTCTTAAGTTCCTCATACAAGAAGAGCCGACCTTTCTGCGTCCACTGTGTCTGCATTGTCACATCCGGATTTCCATTGCTTCTCGTAATATCGATTGTCTTGCTATGCACATACCCACAATTCTGATATTTTGAATAAAGCACCCACTGTTTGTTGACCTTATACTGGATTTTCAAGCTGTTTAGAATCTGATTGAACCGTATTGCAGACATTCCATAGTCTTTTGCAATCTGCGTTGTTGCCACTAGTGATTTTGATTCCAGAATATGGTCAACATAATTTACTTTTGGTGTCATTTCCTCAATTAGCTTCTGTTGCTCTACAACTTGTCCGCCAAGGAACTTACATCTGTCTTTTAAGCTGTCAATGGTCTTTCCTGCCATCTTTAGGGCTCTTGCCATTACCTGCTCTGGGGTGTTCCATGCTTTTTCGAGATCGATCAGTCTTTGTCGGCATTCTCTTCCTTTATCAGTTCTACTCATAAGGCAGATGTGTTTTGCCATGTCGGTAGATAATTGGTAGTCTTGTAATTCTCTTTTTGCTCCGTTATTTACAACCGTACCCGAAAGTACACTTGTAAAATCTTCATTTTCAATGAATCCTTGCGAATTCTTTTCAAACCATTCAGAAAATCTTTTTCTGATTCCAAGAGCCTTGCGTAAGTCTCTGGCTGATACGGTTGGTTCGTTGCCGTCTGTGTTGAATGTAAATAATTCGTTCATTTTTACCTCCTATTGCCTCAATTTATCTTGTTTTATACTGGTTTATATTGTTTTATCTTTCTTCATCTCCTATAATGTAGTTATCAAAAAACAAAGGAGAAAAAACATGTATTCTGATTTTGAAGAAATTTATTTAATTCCATCTGAAAAGTTAAAACTCTTCTGCATGCGCTTTAAGAAGAAAGTTAAAAGAGAGTTTCTCGGAAAATCTGAAAGACCTCTTATGAAATATAAGCTAATTGCTTGTAGTTATCCGTTTGTCGATACAACACCAAGCGATAAAGCTGTGGAAATAACTTTCTCTCTTACCGAAAAATATTTCCGGTACTGCGCTTATCGTAGAAATAAATTCTTCGATAATAAGCTTTGGCCGCTTATAATTTCTGTTGTTGCTTCCGTCATTACCTCGTTAATAACAGCGCAATTATTATAATAATCAGAATACCTATTACACATCGGTAAATGATGCGCCTCCGGTAAAGGAATTTGAAAAGTTCTTTTTCCTCGTCCGTGATTCCGTGATACTGCCAAAAATCCATGCAGCCCATCCTTTCTTTTTACTGAATTGTTCTTCTTTCTTCCTCAAACTGAATCAAATCATATTCTGATACCCGATACTCTCTTCCGAGCTTAATTGCATTCAGCTTCTTTTTACGAATCCAATCCCAAACAGTAATGACCTTTACGGAATATCTCTCCGCAACCTCTTCGCAAGTGTACATTTTAGACAAAATTCTCCCTCCTTTTTCTACATATTTTTTATTTGTGCTTACTTGTGTATAGTTCGGTTTAGTGATATAATTATCTTGTCAAAACGAATTATATCAACAAAACGAAATATCTCGCTTAACAGCTTTTGATTCTCTCGTCCAACCGAGCTATGACTATACTATAACTCGTTATACCGAACTTGTCAATAGTTTTATTTCGTTATGTCGAGATATTTTAGAAAGGCGGCAATATGTACGAAATTTTTCAAAAACTTTGTGAAGAAAGAGGTATTACACCTTATCGGTTTTGCAAAGATACTGGAATAAATTCTTCTACCATTAGTACATGGAAAAAGAACGGATCTGAATGCTCTCCAAAAACCGCAAAAGCTGTATGCGACTACTTTGGAGTAACACTAGATTACTTAATGAACGGAAATAAACCCATCGAAAACGCTAAAAAAGCTCTGACAAAGAAGGATGAGCGAGATATTGCGAAAGATATGGAAAGCATCAGAAATAAGTTAAAAAATAGCGAAGAAGGACCCGCTTCTTATGACGGTCAAGCGATTCCAGAAGAGGACATTGACTTGCTTCTCGGGCAAATCGAATTAATGATGAGAAGGTTGAAACCAATTAACAAAGAAAAATACAATCCTAACAAAAATAAAAAGTAGGTGTATGAATTGAAAACAAGCGATATTAAGCATTTAGTTGAATACTACACAAAGAAATTTAACACAAGAAACCCGTTTGAACTTGCAAACTGCTTAAATGTCGAAGTTCAATTAGGGCCATTAGGCAGTCGGGCTGGATGTTATATGTTTTTAAAGAATCATAAATGTGTTTTCTTGAACGAAGATTTAGAAGAACATGAACTGAACCTTGTAATGGCTCATGAATTGGCACACTCCATTCTTCATAGAAAAGAAAATTGCTACTTTATCAGAAATAAGACTCTTCTGTTATCTTCTACGAATGAAATAGAGGCTAACACATTTGCCGCAGAACTTCTCATACCAGATTCCATGATTTATGAGAATCCAGGCATGACAAAAAGCCAGATTGCAAGACTGGCTGGGTATGACGAAAAGATTATGGAGTTTAAGATGCTCAACAAAAAATAAGAGGAGAAAATATTATGGAATTACATGAAGAAAATGAAGTGCTAAATTGGATTGATACTTTTTCGATTCCTGTTATTCCACGCACTAAAAGATTTTGGATGATAAGAACAAAAAAGGGGTATTTTTATAATGAATTTATTTCAAAGCGCTTTGTTGCGTTAGCTTGGAATAACATTACTCAAAACACTGACTTTTCCGAATCTTCCAGAGATTCTTTAAAAGATGATATCTTAATGGAGTTCAATGAAATACAACGTCCTTCTACAGTGATTAATAAATGTATTTCTTTTATTAATGAAATACATACTGATGATATCCTAGTTATTCCAAGCGCACGCAGTAGCTATATTACTTTTGCTCTTGCAGGTGATTATTTTGAAGACGAAACCAAAACTGTAGAATTGGAAAAGAACATCATATTTCGAATCGAAAACCACGATGTCGATATAAACGATGTGTCATGTCCTTACAAGAAAAGAAGACATATTACTTTACTTCGAACTGTAAAAAATGAAGAATTAAACTATTCTTTATGTAGAGCTATTTCAAACTATCACGGAATTTCAAACTTAGACAGCTATGCCAAACAAATATTAAATACTTTGTACAACTATTACATGCTTGAAAATGATATTTCAGTGGTATTTAGTGTCAGAAAGCAAACACCTATTGGTCCTCGTTCTATTAATAGTCTTCTCTATGGAGCAACGGAATTTTTATCATCAATAGTTCCTGAAAAGAATATATCGACTCAAGTAACACTAAACTCTCCTGGAGACATTATATTTTTATTAGATCAAGTCAAAGACTTCTTGACAAATAACTGGACTGTCATATTTGGAATTTTAGTATTACTAGGTGGCGGTAGCGCTTTTTCATTTAAATTGCCAGGGATTATAGAAATTATAAAATCTATTTTATCAGCTAAAGATGATTACAGATTAAAACATGCTGAAGCAGACGAAAAAGAATTGCAAGTACTTGAAAAAAAACTCGAATTGTACAATAAAATTAAAGCCTCTGGAATCAATCCAGAAGCCTTACGTGGACCAGTTGATGCTTTAGCATCAGGATGTGTTGCCCTTGAAGTTGAGCCTATTGCTTTAGATGATGAAGCTGCAGCCACTCTTTCAGAGGAAGCCTCCATGCAAGAATCTCCTGATACAGAGGATGAGTAAAAATAACTGCTACAGCAATTCCAACTATCCAAACAATAACTAGACTATTAGAATCAGATAGATATGCTTCTATACATGTATGTGATATAATTTTGAAAAAGCTGCTCAATATAAAAAGAAAACATAAAGCAAAAATTAAACTATTTACTACATAAATAATGTGTTTTTTCATATCAAGCCCTCCCTTTTTCTTAATTATATTCAAATACATTGTATACATCAATAGATAAATTGTTAATTTTCTTCCCCGCTCTACAGTGGGTAGGAGTAAAAATAAATAATGTAATGAAAGAAAAAAATATAAAACCAAATAACTTTGCATATAGAATCATTGGAAAGTGATTGAATCAAGAAAAAATTTAAGATATAACCGCTTCGGCGTTTATATAAATGTGGCGTACAAAAGAAACATTTGCAGGGGAAAGAGAGGAACTTAATAATGAGCAAAAGAAATGCGAACAGCGGCGGATCGGGGTGTCTGGGATTCTTTGTATTTGTAATATTTATCGCCTTTGCAATGACGATATATTCATATTTTTGGATACCAGCAATTCCAATTATGATATATCTTGCTAAAAGCAAGAAATTCGCCGAAAAACGTGCGAGAAACGTAACTATATGCGCAGCGGTACTAATTACCTCGCTTATTACTTTTGGCTATCTTAATGCACCTACCAAATTAAGTGGCATAGAAGTTACGTGGGGGAACACGGAAGCCACTGTCGGAGATACGATTGAGCTTGAAGTCGCAGCTATTCCAAGTGATGCAAAACTCAAAGATGTAGAAATGCCAAAAAGTGATTTGGTTGATTTCAAATTCAGAGATGGGAAGGCAGTGCTTACTTTTGAAAATCCTGGGGAAACAGAAATTTGGTTTACTGCCGGGAAAGATATTAAGAGTGAAAAGAAGAAATTTACAGTTATAAGCAAAGAAGAGAAAACACAGAGAGAAGCTGCTGAATTAGCAGAAAAGCAAGCACAAGAAGAAGTAGAGAAACAAGCTGAGTTGCAGGCGCAACAAGAAGCGGCATTAGCGGAACAAGAACGAATCGCACAAGAGCAGGCTGCTGCACAAGCAGCACAAGAACAGGCTGCACAGCAAAGCCAAGAAGATCCTATTGTATATGTAACAAATACCGGCACTAAATACCATAGAGCCGGATGCAGAACTTTAAAATCACAAATAGAAAAACATTTGTCCGAGGTTCGCGGTTATTACGAACCTTGCGGAATTTGTAACCCTCCGCAATAAAAATGAAAAACCGCCCAGTGTTACCAGCACCGGACGGCTTAACATACATCCGAAGATGTACGACATGATTGACAACTATATTGTATCATCTTCGGACAGCTATCGCAATCGGAACATATATTCGATAGCTGTTATTTTTATACTTATTTTTAATATAATTAACGAAGGAGTGATATAAAATGCCTGAAAAAATTTTGAGATGTGCTATCTATATCCGTGTATCTACCTTCGAGCAAAGTGTACATGGAAAATCCCTACAAGCGCAAAAAGAATATTTAGAGCACTATGCCAAAGAACATAACATGTCTGTCGTTGGAGTGTATGCAGACGAGGGAAAAACCGCACGAAAGGAACTTAAGAAACGAAAAGCTATCCATGCTCTGATAGAGGATGTAAAGCAGGAGAAAATTGATGTGATTCTCTTCTGGAGACTCGACCGTTGGTTTCGTAGTTTAGCAGACTTCTATAAAGTGCAGGACGTTCTTGACGAATATGGTGTGCGGTGGATCTCTGCATCTGAACCCGGAATCAACATGGAGACGCGTGATGGCAGGCTGCAATTGAATGTCGTACTATCGTTTGGGCAAAATGAAGTTGACACAACCTCTGAACGTATTAAATTTGTAAACGAAGCATCTATCAAGAATGGACGTCTGATTTTCGGCGAAGCAAATATGCCATTCGGCTATAAATCTGGTGTAGTTGACGGAAAAAAATGTATGATTAAAGATCCCGAAACGGAACGCATGGTAATAGACTTCTTTCGGCATTATAAAAAACATCAGGGAAAACAAGATGCGCTGAAATACATGCAGCGCACTTATGGAATCTATTTTTCTTATGGTATGCTTAAAACTATGCTTTCTAGCGAATTTTATAAGGGTACATATCGAGGATATCCCTACTGTCCTGCGTATCTTACAGAAAAAGAATGGAATGAAATCCAAGAAATCTCCGTCCGTAATGTAAAGCGGGCACCATCAGGTCGAGTATATCTATTTACAAGTCTAATGCGCTGCCCTTCGTGCGGTCAGAAAATGGTCGGAACCGGATGCTCATCAATTTCAAACCGCAAAACCGGTAAAAAGCGTACCTACTGCTATTACCGCTGCAACAAAGCTTTAGCCGACCATCTTTGTCCGAACAGACACCGCGTAAGTCAGAACCTTATCGAACAATATTTGCTCGAGAACTTATCTAGTGAATATGAAAAATATAAAATAAGAAGCAATAAAATTAATGAGGAGAAAAAGAAAGTTCGCAAAGCAAAAAATCCTGCACAGCTGAGTAAGGAGATGGAAAGACTTAATTTGCTATTCCAAAAGGGAAGAATATCTTTCGATTATTACGATGAAGAATACCAGCGATTAGAAGAGGAACTCGCTTTCGCTGCCTCTGATCCTTCACTTGAAGAACCGAAACGCAATTATTCTGAGCTAGAAAAGCTTCTGCGGACAGACTTTAAAGAAATGTATGATTCTTTATCACTTGAGAATCGTAGGGCATTTTGGCGGTCCATAATAAAACAGATACACCTTAATGATGATTGCACAATAAAAGAGGTAGATTTTTTGTAAATTATTTTGTACTAATTATATTGCCCCATTTGGTGCCGATAAGACAATGACCGCCGTTCTCTCCGGCGAGGCAGATATCGGCTTTATGGGATCAGAAGCTTCCATCTACACTTACAACGAAGGGGCTAATGATTATGTCGTCAACTTTGCACAGCTGACACAGCGCGCAGGCAACTTCCTTGTCGCCCGGGAAGAAATGCCGGATTTCTCATGGGATGATCTAAAAGGAAAGAAAGTACTTGGTGGGCGAAAAGGTGGTATGCCGGAGATGGTATTTGAGTATATTCTCCGCCAGAATGGCATTGACCCTGCCAAGGATTTAGAGATCAATCAGAATATTGACTTTGGCTCTACTGCAGCAGCTTTTTCTGAGGATGATTCAGATTTCACTGTAGAATTTGAACCTCATGCTACTTCTCTGGAAACTGGTGGAAAAGGACACGTGGTAGCTTCTCTCGGAACTGACAGCGGCTATGTTCCATACACTGCGTTCTGTGCCAAACAAAGCTATCTCAAAAAGAATCCTGAGACCATTCAAAAATTTACAAATGCCCTTCAAAAAGGAATGAATTTTGTGCGTGCTCACTCTCCAAAAGAAATCGCCGAAGTCATCGCTCCCCAATTCAAAGAAACGGATCTTGATACGATTACAGCAATCGTAACAAGATACTATGATCAGGATACTTGGAAAAACAATCTCGTTTTTGAGGAAGAAAGCTTTGAACTTCTTCAGGATATTCTGGAGGATTCCGGCGAACTAAAAACCCGTGTTCCTTACAAAGATCTTGTCACAACAACTTTTGCGGAAAAGGCAAAAAATTTTTAGGGTATTTCATTCTCTATTTTTTTGAAAATGTGCCACAAAATCATTTTTATAGAATTTAATTCCCTATTTTTCTTATAACATCCATTTGGGGGATACGGAATTTCTGTTCTGTTTTCTTGGGATCTCAATTCTTTATTGCACACCAGCAGATTTCTATGGTATAATGAGATTCAAATGAAAGCTGAAAGAAGGTATCTATTATGTTAGTAGCTATCATTGGTATTTCTATTCTTGCAGCTGTCATCGCTGCAGTTGTCACAGCTTCATTTGCCGGCGTGCTCGCAGCAGAGCTTGACGATGAAGAATAAGAAATCATTAAAAATGGATGCAGACCTGCCACTTACAGATCCGCATCCATTTTCATTTATATAATTCTACATAGAAGAGACAATTATCCGCTGTACTAAACAATACTGTCATGTACAACACTTCCAAACGGCATCAGTGCTAGCTTGGCAATTTTAAAATGCTGCAATCCAAACGGGATTCCGATAATTGTAATACATAACAGACATCCCAGCAGCGCTGACTCAATTGCAAGTGGAAGTCCCGAGACAAGCAACCATATGATATTCAGCAAGAGGGAACCTGCACCTCCTCCATAAGTAATCTCCTTTCCAAACGGGAAAAACGACAATGCCGCAAACTTAAAACACTGCATCCCCACCGGGATTCCTATGATTGTGATACACCAGAGGCACCCCGTCAGAAGCCAGCTAAGCCCTAAGATCACACCTCCACAGAGAAACCAGATTACATTTCCAAGACATCCCATACTACATCCTCCTCTCCATCTTTCTGATATCGTTGATTCATCATCTGAAGGCTTAAAAGAAGCTGTCGGATCCTCTCAAGCGCTTCATCTACCTGCTTTGATGCACGCGTAATTTTTTCCTGCATAGCCCAATCTGATAAAATATTATCAAAAAATATATCTGCGAACTTTTCAAAGCTTTGTATTTCCACATGAATTTCCGCATTTACGGAGATATCTGCCAGTTCTTTTTCAAACATCTTCACTTTCTTTCCGGCAAGCTCCAGTGATTCCTGTGCTTCTTCCAGACGATTATGCTTCAGCATACTGCTCAAAGCCCCGCCTCCCAGAATATCCCATATTCCTAAATACTTCGCATCCTCTAACTTTTTCTTTGCCTCTTCCAGGCAATGGACTGCACATACTCCCGCTGCCATTGCCTCCTTTACCTCCTGCACATTTCCTTTCCTTTTTTCTTCCATAACTAAATCCTTTCTGCCCTTTTGGCTTCCACACTTTTCTCCCGGCAAAAATTCTTTTTTCTTCCAGCGGTATCCTGCCGAAACACATTTCCCGGCAGGTATATATTCCAGATGTACTTTTTCTTAAAATAGAAAAAGACTCCTACCGGGGCAATTTCTGCCTCGATAAAAGTCTTGCACATTTCATTTGATACGGATACCTCTCGATATCGGGTGACGATCTCAAACCCACCTTACGGTGTCTGGCTACTCCCTCTTATCTTGATTATGATTCTAATACGTTTCCCCGCTCTTGTCAATCTATTTTTTCTTTTCACAAATCATTTTCACAAATCATTTTACAAATCTTATCACAAAATGGCTATTTCTGCTCAGTTTTTGCTCCGGAAACAGTAAACCCGTACTTCACAGTTCCATTTTCCCATACCGCTTCCAATTCATACACCGAATTCACCTCTGCTTCTTTCAGTTCGCCTTCACTTCCATCCATCGTGACATCCTGCTCTGTAAACTCTGCCGCTTCACCAGAGAGCGTTTCCACGCTCCACTTTTTCACAGTGACTTTCTCCGGTTTCCTTGAGAACATAAATTTCAGACTCTTATCCTCCGCATCACAGATAATCTCCGGGAGTACACCTGCCTGATACTTTTCCAAAATAGACCCTTCTTCTGCTTTTTGACTTTCTGTTGTCCCGTCATCCTCTGTGTAACTCCAGTCATAGGAAACAGGGGAAATGCTTGTCGATACGATTGCAAGCTTCTGATAATTTTCAATACTGAGCGTTGGTATTTCAGAAGGATCTGGCGCCTGGTAAAATGCATCGATCAACGGCTGGTATTTCTCAGCAATTTTCTGATCTCCCTTTTCTGTACGAATCATCTTTGTCACACCTGCATACTGTGGCGGAAGACTCTGTGTAACTGCCCCATTTCCATAAATTTCTATTGTATCTCCGGCTTGCAGATTTTCTTTGGAAATCTTTTCTCCATTTTTGTCAAATAACTTTCCATCTGGAATTTCTGCTTCAAACAATGTTTCATTTTTTATATCTGCAAAAATGTAAAATTCCTGTTCTTCCCCATAAGTGAGATAAACTCCTTCTACAGTCGGTATTTCCTCTTTTTCTTTAGTTGTATTTTCCTTTTTTCCACAACCTGTACCTAAAATCAGTACTGATGCGAGAAGCACTCCTATCATTCTGCTTTTTTTCTTCATGTCTAACGCCTCCTCTTTCTACTATATTTTTATTATCTTTCCCATTCTTTTTGAATGTATCAGCATTATACCAAAAGCTCGCAGAAAAAAACAGTGCAGAACCTTCTTTTTAAGATTTTGCACCGCTTTTCTTAAGATTTTACAAAGAATTCTATTTTCTTTTTCGGCAATCTATTTCCCTTCTGTATCTTTCAATTTACAGATTTTTTCTTTCAAATGTTCTGCTGCTCTCTTTGGATCATCGGCCTTCATGATCGCAGATACGACCGCCACACCATCCATCTTGCATCCTCTTAAAATCTCAAGATTCTCTGCATTCAATCCACCGATTGCCGTCACTGGAATCGGCACAGTTTCACAGATTGCTTTCAATGTCTCCGGCTTTGTGAGAATCGTGATCACCTTTGTCGTTGTCGGGTAAATTGCACCCACTCCGAGGTAATCTGCCCCTTCTTCCCACGCTTTTTTTGCGGCCTCCACAGTCTTTGCTGTAGCTCCGATAATTTTCTCTGGTCCAAGCAGTTTTCTAGCCACAGCTACCGGAAGATCACTGGCTCCGACATGAACCCCTGCTGCATCACATGCAATCGCCACATCCACCCTGTCATCAATAATCAGCGGAACTCCATAGCGATCGGTAATCTTCTTTACAAGAATTGCCTTCTCAAGATATTCTTTTCCGCCTGCCTCTTTTTCTCGCAGCTGTACCAGAGTCACACCTCCTTTACATGCTTCCTCCACAGTCCGAAGCAATGACTCTGTCGTATGATAAGTACTGTCTGTCACCAAATATAAGGTAAGATCTACCTGATTTCCTGTTCTCATCTGTCCACCTCTTCTATTTTCCCATTTTTTCCTTGACAGAATCTGTCACTTTTTCTATTCAAAATTCTGCTTGATTTTTTCCCGCAGTCGAAGTCGATTCCTGATTTCTTCTTCCTGCAGATCATATAGCGCATCTAAAAATGCTATCTGGAAACTTCCCGGTCCTCTGCTGTTTTCTGCTCCTAATTCCCCTGCGATTCCCATAACCGCTGCTGCTGCCAGCACTGCCTGTCCTCTGCTTTCTGCGGCTTCCGTAAGATAAGTCCCGCACAATGCCCCAAGCATACAACCGGTTCCTGTGATTGTTCCAAGCATAGCATCTCCATTTGCCAGACAGTAGCAGTGGGGTCCTTCTATGATCAGATCCTCCTGACCGGTCACGAGAAGAACTGACCTATACTCCTCCGACAGTCTGTAAAATGCAGGTAAGATTTCCTTCTCATTTTCCTCTGAAAACCGATCTCTTTCTCCTGCGTCCACTCCGGTTCCATATGTGGAAAGCCCTGCCAGTTTCCGCATCTCTGACATATTTCCTTTTAGTACGGTCGGACTTCCAATCTCTAGTAGTTCTTTGGCATAATGCAATCGAAGACTGCTGCACTGGATCCCAACAAGATCCAAAACAGTCGGAACACGATTCTTTAGTGCCTCCTGAAATGCTTTCTTCATAGAACTCATTCTCACATCGGTAATATTTCCAAGATTTAAAACAAGCACCTGCGCTGTCCTTACGATTTCTTCTACCTCCTGTGGATGCTCTGCCATGATCGGCCGACCACCGGCTGCCAGTACAATATTTGCACTGTCATGGATGGCAATCGGATTCGTGATACAATGTACAAGCGGTCTATGCTGCCTGATCTGCTCCCCCAGTACCGCGATCTTCGCCGCTATTTTTCTTAACATTTCCTTTGTCATATACTTTCGCTCCAAGACTCCATTGAATTTTTGCAAGCACTCCACTTCTGCTGAGCTGATTTAACAGAAGCCATGCCACTGCTCCTCCCATACAAGTTGCACCAAGAAACATTGGTGTATAGAAAAATGCATTCAGCCCATCTCTTCCCATCAGAAATGCCATGACCGGATAGGATACAAGTGATCCGATGATTCCTGTTCCGAAAATCTCCCCAAACACAGCACAGAAAATCTTTCCATGAGATGCACGGTAAAAAACACCGGATAAAAATGCTCCAAATACTGCTCCGGTCAGAGCAAGCGGCGGGATTCCCATGAACAGCATCCGGATAACCCCGATCATCGTCGCACAGAGCAGCGAATACCATGGTCCTAAAAACACTGCACAAACAATGTTGACAAGATGTGCCGTAGGACACATTCCCTCCACGCGCAAAATCGGTGAAATAACAACTCCCACAGCTACGAACATCGAAAGCATTACCATTCGGTTCGTGTTCATTTTTTGTTTTTTCATGATGTGATTCCTCTCTTTCTTTTGTTGGAACACACCTGACAATCATGCCTGAAAATTTTCCCAGAAAGGACATCAGTCCTTCTGAACATTTCTCTTAATACACTCCTTCGACCCGAAAAGCATGATCCATCGGACCACTTCCTTTTCCAAGATCCAACATTGCCTCCAATGCCCCGGAAATGTAATTCTTCGCATTTTCTACACTTTCTTCCATCGAAAAGCCTTTTGCAAGGTTGGAAGCAATCGCACTGGAAAGCGTACATCCAGTTCCATGGGTGTTCGGATTCTCAATCCTTCTTCCACGGAACCATCGAAATGTTCCATTTTGATATAATAGGTCATTGGCATCGTTCTTCTGATGTCCGCCCTTACACAGTACAGCACATCCATAGGCCTCACTGATCTTTTGTGCAGCTGCGATCATATCTTCCTCCGTGAAGATTTCCATCTCTGCAAGCACTTCTGCCTCTGGAATATTCGGAGTCAGAAGATCTGCCATCGGAAGCAACGTCCTTTTTAGTGTCGCAATCGCCGTATCTTCCATTAATTTTGCGCCGCTTGTCGCCACCATCACCGGATCTACGACAATCTTTTTTGCATTGTACTTTTTCAGATTCCGGGCAATGACTTCCATCAGTTCTGCCGATGATACCATACCTATTTTCACTGCATCCGGATAAATATCAGTAAAAATACACTGCAATTCTTCCTCCAGAAATTTAGGAGTTACCTCCATAATATCTATTACGCCGGTCGTATTTTGTGCAGTCAATGCGGTGATAGCACTCATCCCATATACATGGTGTGCCATCATGGTCTTGATATCTGCCTGAATGCCGGCGCCTCCGCTGGAATCGCTTCCAGCGATTGTTAATGCTGTTCTCATTTTGTTCTCCTTTTGCATTAATTTTATATAGCGGCAGAAAGTGGTGCCCCCGGCCTGCCGCTTCTTGGGTTCCCGATAGCTATTCCGGCGACATCCGTTCTCTCTGTCGCGGTACGATCTGCACGGAATATTCTAATTTTACAGGATTCTAAAGAATTTCTGTAACAAAAAAGCTGTGATAATCCGCGCGGGTACTATCACAGCATAAACTTCTACCGGGTATTTTCCTACGTTGGCATTATCCAAATCAGGTTATGGGTCTAAGCATACAGCTTACTCTCAGCCTGCTTTTCGCAAGCTCCCCTTGTTCTTTTCCAAATTTTATTGTAGCACAATTTTACAGCAATGCAAGACTTTTCTGATTTTCAATTCGCTCTGCAAGATCATTTAAATATACCCACCGCTCCATCTTCTCTTCCAATGCAGCTTCTGCAGCTTCTTTCTGTTCGGTGATTTCCGAAAGCTTCGCTGAGTTTGTAGCATATTGCATCATCTGCTCATCCAACTCCTCGATTTTCTGCTCCAAAGATGCTATCTCATCATCGATCGTCTCATATTCTTTTTGTTCTTTATAAGTAAATTTCAACTTCTCCGGAGCATCCTTTTTCCAATTCTTTCGATCCGCCTTTTTCTTTGCGGATTCCTCAGATTCTCTGACAACAGTCCCATTCTTGCGCTCTTTCGCTTCAAGATAATCCGTGTAACCACCTTCGTACTGTACAAGTTTTCCGTCAGCCTCAAATGCAAAGATACGATCTGCAATATTATCAAGGAAATACCGATCATGAGATACTGTGATCACAATTCCCAGGAAAGAGTCTAGATAGTCCTCAAGAATAGTCAGTGTTGGAATATCAAGATCATTCGTCGGCTCATCGAGAATCAATACATTTGGAGCATCCATCAATACTTTTAAAAGATACAACCTTCTCCTCTCCCCTCCGGACAGCTTTCCGATCGGGGTATACTGCATTGCAGGAGTAAATAAGAATCGCTCCAACATCTGTGAAGCTGTAATTCTGCCATCTTTTGTCGGAACATATTCTGCCACATCTTTGATATAATCGATCACGCGCTGATTCTCATCCATCTCCGTGACCTCCTGCGCGAAATATCCAATCTTGACGGTATCGCCAATCTCCACCGTTCCCTGATCCGGTTCTTCTTTCCCGGTAATGATCTTCATCAATGTAGATTTTCCACATCCGTTTGGTCCAATGATCCCAAGCCGCTGATTTTTCAGTACAATATACTCAAAATCATCGATCAGCTTTTTCTGCCCATAACTCTTAGAAATATGGTGCAGCTCGATCGTCTTCTTTCCCATCCTCGTTTCCACAGAATCCATCTCAACCTCAGCATCTCTGACCGGAGCTTTTCCATTCTTCAGTGCCTCAAGCCGCTCCAACCTTGCTCTCTGCTTCGTGGTACGGGCACGGCATCCTCTCTTGGCCCACTCCAGTTCCATCCTGAGAACGCTCTGTCTTTTCCGCTCAGAGGCAAGTTCCATCTCCTCTCTTTGTGCTTTCAATTCCAGAAACTGTGAATAATTTGCCGTGTAGGAATATAATTTCCCATGGTCGATTTCTAAAATCTTATTTGTCACCCGATCCAGAAAATAGCGGTCATGTGTGACCATGATGATCGCACCTTTCCACTGGTTCAGATACTCTTCCAGCCAGACTGCCATCTCATTGTCAATATGGTTCGTCGGCTCGTCAAGAATCAACACATCTGCCGGATTGACAAGTGTCCGTGCAAGTGCTACGCGCTTTTTCTGGCCTCCGGACAAATGATCAATCTCTTCGTGATGATCTGTAATCCCGAGGCGGTTCAACGCATTCTTTGCTTCACTCTCTTTTCCCCAGTCTGCTCCATCGGCACCGTCTGCCACATAGGAAAGAACTGTTGCATGCTCCGGGAACTTCGGCGACTGCGGAAGATAGGTGACACGAAGTCCCTTTTGAAAAATCACTTGTCCCTGATCCGGCTCTTCCAGCCCTGCAATTATTTTCAGAAGTGTTGTCTTGCCAGTTCCATTGATTCCGATAATTCCAATTTTATCTCCCTGATGAATCCCACAGGAAATATCATCAAACACTTGCTTCTCTCCAAACACTTTACTGATATGCTCTATATTAATTATGTTCATCTGCAATTCTCCTCATCTTTATCATCTTTCCCATTATATCGATTCCAATGGATTTTCTCAAGACAGACTGGGGAAGAATTTCAGAAGTTTTTCTTTCCTCTATATATTATTCTACTCGCAACATACGGTAACCCACCCCGATATGTGTCTGGATATACTGGGGCATATCCGGCTCGCTCTCAATCTTCTTGCGGAGTGTCGCCATATATACACGCAGCGATGCCACGTCGTTCTCCCAGCTTCTGCCCCATATCTCCTGCGTAATATAAGTATGTGTCAACACCTTTCCGACATGTTTTGATAGCAGGCATAATAATTTATATTCAATCGGTGTCAAGTGTAATTCCTTTCCATCCATATAAGCACATCCCGCGCCGTAGTCCAGCATCAGTTTTCCGTTTGTGAAGGTGGACTTTTCTTCCTGGGTTCCCCCTTGCATGATTGCAAGTCTTCTCTGTGTCACCCGCAGCCTTGCAAGCAATTCTTCTACGGAAAATGGTTTCGTCAGATAATCGTCTGCCCCCGCATCCAGCGCCACAATCTTATCATTATCCTCACTTCTGGCACTGATCACAATGATCGGCATATTAGACCAAGATCGAATCTTTCGGATGATCTCTACTCCATCCATATCCGGCAATCCCAGATCCAAAAGCACAATATCCGGATTATACGAGGATGCTTCCAAAATCGCTGTCTGTCCATTTGCAGCTGTCTGATAGCGGTAACCGTGTGCCTTTAAGGTTGTCGTGATCAGATTTCGTACAGATGTATCATCCTCGACAACTAAAATTAATAATTTATTCATTCAAATGTACCTCCTCTGCAGGTAATGTAAATGTGAAAATGCATCCGTGGGGATGATTGTCTTCTACCCGGATGCTTCCTTCGTGCGCCTCTATAATCGAACGACACAGCGACAACCCAAGTCCCAGACTGCGGCGACTGTCCACAATCTTATGTGTTCCAGTGTAAAACATTTCAAAAATGTGTTCTTTTGCCTCAGCACTAATTCCTGGCCCATTATCACTGACAGACACTTCCACCATATTTTCTTTTTTCTGTGAGGCAACTTCTATGACCGATCCCGGCGGCGTGTATTTCAGCGCATTGTCAATCAGATTGATAATTACCTGAAGAATCAATCTGACATCCATCTTTGCCATGAGAAATTCATCATTTTTCTTTAAATGGATCTGATATTCTGCACTTTTCCTTGGCAGATGGCGTATGGATTCCGCAGTCACTTCATCGATCAGCTCCACCGACATCTTCAAGTTCAGTCTGCCATCTTCTATCCTTGTCACGGACAAAAGATTTTCCACAAGATTGATCAGCCACATGGAGTCGTCATAAATATCTCCATATAACCGAAGTTTCGTTTCTTTGTCAAATTTATCTTCATTCGATAAAAGATTGCTCGCATTTCCTGATATTACAGTCAATGGAGTCCGCAGATCATGGGAGATTGCACGCAAAAGATTTGCTCTAAGCTGCTCATTCTGAGCCATAACAGCAGCCTCCTCTTTCTCTCGGATACTCTGCTCATTTTCCAGCGCAAGCGCACATTCTCCGAGAATTGAAAGCACGATACTTTTCTCAAAAGTATCCATCGGACTGTTTCCAAGTGCAATCCCGATCACTCCATAAACCATGTTATTGACACGAACAGCCAGATATAAACATTTGGCATTTGGGAACATCTTTGTTGTTGCCCCTGCATGACGATTGTTCTTCATTACCCATAGACAGGCCTGCCGCTCCTCTTCAGTCGTATACGATTCTTGTTCCTCTTCTTCGCTGCAATAATAAACATGCGGAGCCGAAAGAGATGCTTTCTCGACCTCATAGACTACAATCGTTCGATTCAGAAGCTTGATCAGCTGCATGGCTGTGACTTCAAGAATATCTTTTTTGTCCCGCTCCTGTTGCAGCAGCTGATTCATATCAAATAAAATCTGTGTCCGAAATGCAGTCTGTGCCGCCTCTCTCGCATTATTTTTCAGCTTTACCGTCAGAGAGCTCGTAATCAATGCTGATAAAAACATAATTCCAAATGTAATAAAATATCCTGTATCATATGCTTTCAGCGTATATTTCGGAGCGGTAAACAAAAAATTAAAGATCAGCACACTGAACACCGAGAGCGTCAAGCTGTAAATCCTGCTTGCTGTGATCGCCGCTGTGACAAGCACCCCTAAAATATAGACTGTCACAATATTAGACTGGCGGATTCCCAATTCCTCAAACAGAAGGCTAAGTACTGTTGTTACAGTTGCTACAACTACTGTCTTTACCCAGTCTGAAAGCATATAGTACTTCTGTTCCTGCTTTACCTTTTTCTCATGGTAGAGAGAAATACTTCTCTCCGCCCATCCTTTTTCCCTGCTCCTGCTCTCTGTCTCACTTTCTTCTGCGAGCATATCTTCTGTTTCCCACTCTCGCAGATATTTCTCCTGATTTTTTTCAAACAAACTGTCAATTTTCTTCATGCACCAGAAGCCTATGATTCCCGCTGATAAAAATACAATGATCATCCATATGTTCTGCATTCTGTGACCGCCCCTCTGACTCTGCTATATTTTCTTATCTATTCCCTTAGATATGGAAACACTTCTGTACATTTTTATTTTTTCCAAGAACAAGAAGTGTCTCATCTTCTTTGAAACAATAATCGGAATGAATCTCCGGATTAATCTGATCATCTTTTTTTACTGCAAGAAGCGTCACATTATATTTCCTGCGAATATCTAACTGATGGATGGTCTTTCCCACCCATGCCTTCGGTGTCTCCGTCTCATAAATAGAGTAATCCGGTGTCAATTCAATATAATCAAAAATGTGATCAGATGTATAGCGGATTGCCGTCCATGCCGCAAGCTGCTTTTCCGGATACACTACATGGTCCGCCCCATTTCTCAACAAAAACTTCGCATGAACATCTCTTGCCGCACGCGCTACAACTTTTCTGGCTCCCAAATCTTTTAAAAGACTTGTCGTTTCCAGAGAACTCTGGAATGCATCTCCGATCGCAACGATACAGACATCAAAATTTCGTACTCCCAAAGAACGGACGAATGCCTCCTCTGTACTGTCCCCGATCTGTGCACTTGTCAAATATGGAAGTGCATCTTCCACTCTCTTTTCGTTTTTATCCACCGCCAAAACTTGATGATTCATTTCATTTAATTTTCTGGCAACATGTCTCCCAAAACGTCCTAATCCGATTAATAATACTGATTTCATATCTCTTCTCCTAACCTATCGTTATTTTTTCCTGTGGTAATTTTGATTTCGTAAAACGGTGTCCAGATACAACCGCAAAAATCAGTGTCAACCCACCGACCCTTCCCCAGAACATGAGAAGGATTAAAAGCATGTGGGAAAACAGACTCAGCTGAGGTGTTAAACCAAGGGACAACCCAACGGTCCCAATTGCCGACGATGTCTCAAACAGCGCTCCCATGAGCGGAACCTGATCGACACAACTGATCACGACTCCCCCCAGAAGAAACAAGGACATATACAAAAACAAAATGGTCGCTGCATTCTTCACTGTCTCTGACGGAATTCTTCTTCCGAAACACTGTACATCTTCTTTCCTGAAAAAAACCGCAAAAGAAGTGAGAAGCAATACAGCAAGTGTCGTCGTCTTAAATCCACCCGCCGTCGATCCCGGTGAACCGCCGATCAACATCAGCAAGATTATGATCAACTGGCTTGGCTCACTCATACGATTCAGATCAACCGTATTAAACCCTGCCGTTCTTGGCGTTACAGACTGAAATGCAGACGCAAGAATCCTCTCTTTTTCGCTAAGGTCCGTCCACTCAGCTCTTCCAAACTCATAAAAATAAAAATACAGTGCCGGAAGCAAAATTAAAAGAATTGTCACAGTCAAAATAACCTTACTTTGCAGACGATACTTGTGAAAATGTAGTCTGTGGTGCCAAATATCATCCCAAGTCAAAAATCCAATTCCACCAATCACGATCAACGCCATGATTGCAAGGTTGATTGTAGTATTTCCGTTAAATCCGGTCAGAGAGGAGAACGGTTGGTTCATCCCCATCAAGTCAAAACCTGCATTGCAAAACGCAGATACCGAATGAAATACTGCATACCACACTCCTTTCTTCATCCCAAATTCTTCACAGAATACAGGCGCCATGCAAATTGCTCCGAGAAGCTCGATCGCCAGCATCGCCCGCAGAATAAATCCGGTCAGCCTTACAATTCCTCCTACCTGTGTCGCGGAAATTGATTCCTGCATCGTACTTCTCTGCATCAGACCGATCTTTTTCCCCGAAAGAATTGCAATAGCAGAAGCTGCTGTGATCACTCCCATTCCTCCGATTTGGATCAACACCATAATGATCAGCTGTCCCTGCATCGACCAGTAACTCGCAGTGTCATGAATCACCAATCCGGTCACACAAATTGCCGACGTTGATGTAAATAATGCATCCGAAAATGAAGTTCCTACCTTTTCTACTGTAGAGGATGGAAGCATCAGCAGAAGACAACCCATCAGATTTACAAGAATAAATCCAAAAATAATCATCTGCGGAGAAGAAAAATGTAATTTTTTTTGTATCACGTCCATAAAGTATCTCCTGAAAAAAGTTATCCGATTCTCCTTCGATCTCGGTATTCTTTATATTACTTTAACACTCATTAACGCCGCATAAAGAAAAATATGCCAGTATTAAAATCGTATAAAGATTTTAATACTATTTTTATTATTTGTCATTCTTTTTCTTCGTTTCTTCTTTCCATCCGTCCACTCACCAGATTGATTCTCGCAAACACTAATGCCGCCTCATTTAACATGGCAGTCAGAAGTCCATATTCAAATGATGGAATCTGTCGTTTTTCTTCAAGTAGAATTCCCATTACACCGTAAATTTCATCACTTGTCTGAATCGGAAGATACATCGCCTTTGCCCCCGGAAGTGTATGTGTGCAGCAGCCCGCACGCTTCTTATTTGCAATCACCCAGTCTGCCACTGCCCATTCCTGATTATCTATCATACCTCGTAACTCTTCTCTCGACTCTCCTTCTTTTGGAAACACCCACGGTCCCACCGCTTTCCCATCTTTATTCAAGAAGAATACAACCGGAAGATTCATAAGCTTTAACACCTGACCGCTCAATTCTTTTAAGATGTCCTTAATATTATCTACCCGGCGCATTCTCCTGCTATTGTCAAGGAGAAGTTCTGTCCGATACATCATCTTGGCACTTTCTCTTGCTTGTCTTCTGGCATTAGAAATGATCGCTGAAATGCTCAGAGAAAAAATCAGCATAAAAAGGAACGTCACACCGTACCCTTTCTTATAGATTTCTAGGCTGTATAACGGTTCTACAAACAAAAAATCAAAAACCAACACACTGATTAGCGATACTGCTGCCGGTAGAAACCACCGTCTTGTATATAGAGAAAGAAGCAATACTCCAAGCAGATAAACCATGATAATGTCTGCATTTAAAAATCCAAGATACTGCATTCCCAGTCCGGCTGCCGTCGACAATATAAGCGACAGAAACCCTTTTATCACTTCTGCTCCACATCCTTCCCTTCTCTGAGAATCAACACCTCTCTTCTTTTTGAACTCTTCGCTCCACTTTCTCTTGTTGCTCTGTCTATCCGGGATAATGTAGATTTCTATGCCCTTTGTGTAGCTGTCAATCTGATCTGTCAGATTCCGCTTCCGCTGCCCCAGTACTGAACGATGACTCGTTCTCCCAATGACAATCTTTGATACTCCGCTGATTCTTGCATACTCTGCAATCTGAAACGCAACATCCTCACCGAAGACTGTCACAATTTTTGCCCCGAGAAGCCTTGCCAGCCTGATATTTTCATCTCTTTTCTTCTTCACACGCTCATCCGCATTCTGCAGGGATGGTGTTTCTACATACAGTGCGGTAAATTTCCCCTGAAAGGCATAGGCAAGCCTCGATGCACTGCGGATGACTTTCTCGCAACTTGGTGCCGGAGAAATACAGACAAGAATATGTTCCCCTTGATAAATCTCCCGCTTCTCATCTCCCGACACTGCCTGTTGTCCTTTCGCTGCCTCCCGGTTGACTTTATCTGCAGTCCTCCGAAGTGTGATTTCTCGAAGAGCAATCAGCTTTTCTTTCGCAAAAAAGTTATGAAGTGCCCGCTCTGCCTGTGTAGATTTATAAATTTTCCCGTCTTTGAGACGCTGGATCAGCACGTCCGGCTCAATATCAATCAGCTTAATCTGTGTTGCCCTATCAAAAATAAAATCTGGAATCCGCTCCTTGACGTGTATTCCGGAAATCTTTCCTACGATATCATTCAAGCTTTCCAGGTGCTGTATATTAACGGTCGTATAGACATCAATTCCTGCGTTTAAAATCTCTTCAATGTCTTCATATCGTTTCTGATGGCACATGCCCGGCGCATTTGTGTGAGCTAATTCATCAATCAAAACTACTTCCGGATTTCTCTTTAAAATTCCGTTTAAATCTACCTCTCTTAGTTTGATTCCTTTATAATCGACAAGAAGGGGTGGAATTTTTTCCAGCCCCTCTTCTTTGCTCCTTGTCTCTGCACGCTCATGCGGTTCAATATATCCGGCAACCACATCCACACCGTTTTTCTTCAGATCATGCGCCGCTTCCAGCATGGCGTAAGTCTTTCCGACTCCCGCCGCATAGCCTAAAAATATACACATCTGTCCTGTTTCTTTTTTATTCATCCAATGTAACTCCCATCTTCTCGGCAATCTCGATGTTACACTGCAACACATTTACCTTCTCTTCTCCGAAGATTCCGAGAAACTTATGTTCTGTATTCTCTTCTACGATTGTTTTCACTTCTTCCTCAGAAAGTCCGCTGTTTGCAGCTACGATCGGAAGCTGAACTTCGGCGGATGCCGGACTGATATGAGGATCAAGTCCGGAACCGGAAGCAGTCAGAAGATCTGCCGGCACTTCTCCTTCAAATGCCTTTCCTGTGGCATTCTCATACTTCTGTTTAAATGCTTCCACATCTTCTTTCACACGTTCCTGAAGTTCTTCATTTGTACTTCCGTAGTTATAAGATCCGGAAGCTGGACCTGTGTAAGTGCCGTCCTCTTTTTCCTTCTCTGAATATACATTATAATTTACCGAAGAAACTCTTCCCTGAAAATACTGTTCCCCTTCAAACTCCTGTCCAATCAATTCTGAACCGACTTTCTTTCCGTTTATTTCTATCATACTTCCATTTGCCTGTTTTTTAAAGAGTAATTGGCCTGCTCCCGTCATCACAAGCGGATAAACAACTCCGCACAGCACGATCAGTACCAGTGTGATGCCAAATGCTTTTTTTAAATAAGATGTAAAATTTTTCATCTTTCTCTTCTCCTTTTTTCTGTCTCTATAATCCTAATAGTGCGAGCAGAGGTGTCACTACAATATCAATCAGCTTGATACCGATAAATGGAACGATGATTCCACCAAGTCCATAGATTCCCATGTTCTTTAAAAGCATTTTCTCAGAACGCATCGGTTTATATTTGACACCTTTCATTGCAATCGGGATCAGACACGGAATGATGATCGCATTGAAGATCAAAGCAGAGAGGATTGCGCTGAATGGTGTGGACAGTTTCATAATATTTAATACCTGCATCTGTGGGATGACAAGTGTAAACATTGCCGGAATGATCGCAAAATATTTTGCTGCATCGTTTGCAATGCTGAATGTCGTCAGGGATCCTCTCGTAATCAGAAGCTGTTTTCCAATCTCCACGACTTCCAGAATCTTAGTCGGATCGGAATCCAGATCGACCATGTTGGCCGCTTCTTTCGCTGCGGAAGTTCCACTGTTCATCGCCAGTCCGACATCCGCCTGTGCAAGCGCCGGTGCATCATTTGTCCCATCTCCGGTCATCGCAACAATCTTTCCTTCTGCCTGCTCTTTCTTAATCTCATCAATCTTATCTTCCGGCTTACACTCTGCGATAAATCCGTCCACACCTGCTTCTTTTGCGATGGTTGCCGCTGTCAGCGGGTTATCCCCGGTGCACATGATCGTTTTGATACCAATCTCTCTTAACCGTTCAAATCGTTCCACAAGCCCCGGTTTTACGGTGTCTTTCAGGTAAATCACACCATAGATGACATTCTCCACACAGACAACAAGTGGTGTTCCTCCAAGACTTGAAATATCTGTCACAATTTTTTCCAGATCAGAAGGAATCTTTCCTCCTTTGGCAGCAACATATTTTTTGATTGCGTCAAAGGCACCTTTCCGGATCTGTGTGCCATCTTCCAGATTGACACCGCTCATCTTTGACTGAGCAGTGAATTCCACAAACTCTACCTGATCTGCCGCAGACTCTTCCATTCTTGTTCCCATTGTCTTTCCAAGCTCTACTACAGATTTTCCTTCCGGTGTCGCATCACTTAAGGAAGTCATTACTGCATAATCAATCAGATCTTCCTTTTTTACCCCTTCCACCGGAATAAAATCGGCTGCCAGTCTGTTTCCATATGTAATCGTGCCGGTCTTATCAAGAATCATCGTATCGACATCACCGCATGCTTCCACCGCCTTTCCAGACAATGCAATGACATTATATCTTGTTACACGGTCCATTCCCGCAATACCGATTGCCGAAAGCAATCCTCCGATCGTAGTCGGGATCAGGCAGACAAGCAATGCGATCAGTGTTGCCACTGGAATCTCAACTCCAGAATAATCTGCGAAACAATAAAGCGTCACAACAACGATTAAGAAAATAACCGTCAGACTGATCAACAGAATATTCAGTGCAATCTCATTTGGTGTCTTCTTTCTGGAAGCGCCCTCAACAAGTGAAATCATTTTGTCAAGAAAAGAATGACCCGGATCTGAAGTGATTCTTACTTTCAGCCAGTCGCTGACTACTGTCGTTCCTCCTGTTACTGATGAGAAATCTCCTCCTGCTTCTCTTGTAACCGGGGCAGACTCTCCGGTGATCGCAGACTCATCGACAGATGCAATCCCTTCGATCACTTCCCCATCCCCCGGTATCATCTCATTTGTCCGTACGATGACGATATCACCTTTTTTCAACTCTGATGCACTGATTTTCTTCTCGCTGCCATCTTTCATCAGAAGAACGGCAGTCGTATCTTTCTTTGTCTTCTTTAATGTTTCTGCCTGTGCCTTTCCCCGTCCTTCTGCGACAGATTCCGCAAAGTTCGCAAACAGGATTGTGACAAACAAGATCACGGTGACAATTCCATTATAGACTCTTAAATTTGCCTCATCCCCGAAGATTGTCGGGAAAACTGTCAGCACCAGTGTAATAAAAAATCCAATTTCCACAACGAACATGACCGGATTTTTTATCATATATCTCGGATCTAATTTCTGAAACGATCCGATGACAGCAGATTTCATAATATCCTTTGTAATAAATTTTGTTTTTTTACTTTGTTCTTCCATTTCCGTCAAGATCCTTTCACCCTATTATGGCATCCACAGCACAAGATGTTCCGCAATCGGTCCAAGTGCCAGTGCCGGGAAAAATGTAAGTGCTGCAAAAATATACACAACAAACACAAGAATAAATACGAACAGTACGTTGTCTGTGCGGAGTGTTCCGACTGTCTCATTGACTCTTCGCTTCGCAAGAAAACTTCCGGCGATTGCAAGCTGCGCGATCATCGCAATATATCTTCCGAAAAACATCGCAAGTCCCGTCGTAATGTTCCAAAAATAAGTATTATCTGCAAGTCCCTCAAAACCAGAACCATTGTTCGCTGCTGAAGAAGCATATTCATACAATACTTGCGACAATCCGTGAAATCCCGGATTTGTAATTCCTTCCTGCCCTGCACCTGTCATCACTGCCAGTGCAGAGAAACCGAGAATCAGAAGCGGATGAATGATCAGCACAATCGCAACCAGCTTCATCTCTTTTCCCTCAATCTTCTTATTCAGGTATTCCGGCGTCCGACCAATCATCAGACCGCATAAAAATACAGCAAGAATCACATACATGATCATATTCATCAATCCGACACCCTTGCCGCCAAACACACAGTTTAACATCATATGAAGCATCGGGATCATTCCTCCGAGCGGGGTCAGTGAATCGTGCATATTGTTGACAGTTCCAGTTGTAAAGGAAGTGGTCGTTGTAGTGAAAAGTGCTGATTGCGCAACTCCAAAACGAACCTCTTTTCCTTCCATATTCCCAATCGTCTGATCCAGTCCCGCTTCTGCAAGCAAAGGATTTCCAGACTTCTCCGCCAAATAGCATACGGTAAGTCCTACAAGGAATAAGATAGACATTGCTGCAAAAATCGTTCTTCCCTGAGAACCAAAGCAAGTCACATTTCTTTTGATCTTTGCGACTGCGTTTCCTGCTTTCTCCTTTTTCCGCTCTGCGGCCATTTTACCAAAAGTAATGACACAGGCACCCGGTAAAAGCATCATCGAATATAGTTCAATGAGGTTGGAAATGATAGTCGGATTTTCAAATGGAGTGGAAGAGTTTGCCCCGAAGAATCCTCCTCCATTTGTTCCGAGATGTTTGATACTCTCAAGCGCCGCTACCGGCCCCATTGCAATATCCTGAAGTCTTCCCTCTATCGTCTCCACAGTTGCAGTTCCTGCCAGTGTCTGCGGTACTCCCTGCCAGATTAGAAGGATTCCAATCACGATTGAAAACGGAAGTAAAATTCTTGTAATGATGCGGATCACATCTTCATAGAAGTTTCCGACACCTTTGCTGTTTCCAGTAATTCCTCTGCAAAATGCCATACAGGCTGCATATCCGGTTGCAGCCGACGTAAACATCATAAAGGTAATGACTACCATCTGACTTAAATAAGAAAGTCCGGATTCCCCGGCATAATGCTGAAGGTTTGTATTCGTCATAAAACTGATGATTGTGTTAAATGACAGTGTCGGTTCCATTCCTTCAATCTGATTTGGATTTGCCAGCAGTATTCCCTGCACTCTTAATATGAAATACCCTGCAAATACCATCACTGCATTCGTCATCAAAAGACTGATCGCGTATTGTTTCCACGTCATTCCCTCTCCTTTGATTCTGCACACTTTATACATCATCCGGTCGATTCTGTTAAATACCGGATCTGCAAATGTCTTTCGGTTTGTGGCGATATGATACATGTAATTTCCGACTGGAATCACCAATGCAATATAAATCGCCAGTGTGATAATAATCTGCAACATTTATTTTTCCTCCACATGATAGTATTTTTCTTTTTTTCTTTCTTTGGCTGTCCCGACCTGCTTTTCGCACCAGTCCGCCAGCAGTTTCATACTTCCAAAACAGATCAGCAACAACAAAATCATAAAAATATCTGTTATCATTATTCATACCTTCCTTCTCCATTTGTTTCCATATCAAATTAGCATAACAAAAATTAAGCCGGTGTTATAAATCTTCACTTTTCCATTAAAATCCTATAAAATTGGATATCAAAAAAAGCAACTACCCTATTGGATAATTGCTTTTTCTAAAACTTCTATTATAACTTTTTTAATGCCGGAAGCCCTCTTCCCATTTTATATCCACCCAAAGACTATACCAAATGGCAGCATCACCACAGTTGTAGTGAGTGTAAGTGCTCCGACAAGTAAAACCGGTGCTCCTAAAAATGCGAGCGCACATGTCGCAACTGGATATTTATCTGAAAAATGATCAAACTCTTCTTTGCATTTCTTTTTCATCGCTGTCACCTGACTGATTATCTGCTTCATCATTCATTCCCTCCTTATGCTTTCCACAGATTATCATGTCAGGAATTAAAATACTTCTAAAAAGAAGTGCGTAAAGTTAAAATCAAATAAGGATTGTTTTTTACAGGCAAGATGTCTGTGAGGAAATCTCCTCCATCTCTGTCCGTCTCCACTCAATCCGCGCAACAAACAGATCTCCGTTTACCTCGATTGTAAGTTTCCCTTTCTGAAGTTCCACAAAGCTTTTGACGATTGCAAGTCCCAGCCCGGATCCTTCTGTGTTTCTTGAAACATCCCCGCGAACAAATCGCTCTGTAATATCTCCCGGATTAAAATTTAACTCTCCTTTGGAAATGTTTTTCATTGTGATCGTAACTATATCCTCGTTATCTGATACATCGATATACACCCTCGTACCTTCCAGTGAATATTTTAAAATATTAATCAACAGATTTTCAAAAATCCTATAGGTCTTCTGACTATCTAAAGTAAGATACACCTTTTCCTCCTGAAAGTTCCACCGGAAATCAAGTTCGGATTTTTCCATCCGTTCACTCAGTTCTAACTTCACCTGTTTCAAAAGTGAAATAATATCTACTTTTGCCAATTCGAGCTTCACATTTTTGCTTGTCGCCTTGCTGACCTCAAATAAATCCTCAATCAGTACTTTGAGCCGCATAGATTTTCGCTCCAACACGTCGATATAGTTTTTTCGCTCTTCCTCCGTGATCCCTTCTTCTTTCAGCAGATTCACATACGTGATGATCGCGGTCAACGGTGTTTTCAGATCGTGGGAAACATTGGTGATCAGCTCCGTCTTCATCTTCTGACTTTTGACCTCTTCGTCTACCGCCGACTTAAATCCGCTCTGGATCTGGAGTAACTGCTTTCTGACCGGATCAAAAATTCCGAAATCCTGTTCCATAGACATATCAAGGTTGCCAGATGCAATCTTCTCTGTCGCCTGAAGCATCCGCTGATAATCCTGTTTGATCTTATAATATTTTTTGCAGATAGTCCGGAATAAGACCACTGAGTAGATCAGCACTCCCGCAATTCCAAAGAACCATCCCATACAAAACAGTGATACGATCACAAACTGTGCTGCAACAAACCGGAAGATCACTTTGTTGGATTGTTCCTGCAAATCAATCTGAAAGAATATATCAACTCGCTTTGCCAGTCCGCTCCATTTCTTTTTCAGAAAAGAACATGCTTTTTCCAGTTTCGCACGATGTTTTTTCAGAAACGGAATCAAAAATATCCTTTCTCTGACTGCTTGTTTCCATCCGATACTGATTAGATTTCGGATGCTTCCTGTCACCCAGTAAATCAGACTGAAGTATATGATCCAGACAATCAGATTCCATGCCATGACCATACTTTCTGCATCTCCATTGCTCAATCCGAGCTGTACCAGTCTATCCTGAATATCTCCTCTCATTGTGCTGATGACCAGACTGGTAACTGCCTCCCACAAGATCAGCAGTCCTATGACAGTAATTCCAATGATTTCTACCGGCATCTGGAACCCTCTCTCGTTTCCGGTATTTAACTTTTTCACAAACGGAAGAAGTATCGCCGCACCGATCAGAACAAAAATCGAAATTCTGATCATATCCGCCATTCCGCTTCTATAATAAACGGCATAAAACGGATTCCCGATATAGGGCTGATATGCCTCCCCCTGTTCCTTAGTCATACCATATAAAAATGTACAGTCCGCCGGAGTTCCCATCTCTTCTGCTGTCTCTACATCTTCATATTGATCTTCGTATTGATAATACAGTCCTTCCGACAGACGCACTTTCATTTTCTGGGCATAAGTTCCATAGCATTCTGTCACTTCTGCATTTCCAAGATGATCGTATTCCATCTGTACGATCCAGTCATATTTTTTTAGATGATCTTGTGCAAGAAGTTGTTTTAAAGACTCCCCGTTCTTTAGAATCGTTTTTCCATTTTTATTTAACACTTCATATTGAAGATATGGACGGATTTCCCGGAAAGAATTTCCCGGTGGATCCAGCTCCCGCGTATTCGCCCCACTGATTTCTTCATATAAAACTTGATTTCCATTGTAAAGCATTTCCGCGAATTCCCGTGTCGTATAATATTTTCTGCTCTCTTTCTCACTCTGCTCTCGTATATGCGGATAGGCGGACAAAATCACCATCGCCGGAACTATGCAGAGCAGCATCCATAAAAAATATTTGATCTTACATTTGTTTTTCCATCTTGTAGCCAATTCCCCACACCACCTTTACATACTTTGGTTCTTTTGGATTAATCTCAATCTTTTCCCGGATATTCCGGATATGTACCATGATCGTCTCCGTGTTGACCGCTTTTTCATTCCAGACTCTCTCATAGATCTCCTCTGCGGAAAAGACTCTTCCCGGATGTTTGATCAAAAGCAGCAAAATCTTAAATTCAATCGGCGTCATCTTGACCTGCTTTCCGTCCACAAGCACTTCCACACGGTCTTCATTGACCTCCAGCCCTCCGATCATATAGGATCTTTCCTTTTCTTCTTTTTTGTTGAGAGCCTCCTGAAATCGATTGTATCTGCGAAGCTGAGAGTTCACCCGCGCCATCAGTTCCATCGGGGTAAACGGCTTTGTGACATAATCATCTGCACCGATATTAAGCCCCATTACTTTATCCACCTCCTCTGATTTCGCCGATAACATAATAACCGGAAATTCATATTTTTCCCGAAGTCTCATCGTCATCGTGATCCCGTCCATCACCGGCATCATAATGTCAACGATTGCCAGATCGATCTTTTCCCGCTCAATAATTGCTAAGCCCTCCTTCCCATTCTCTGCCTGAAAGACTGTGTACCCCTGGCTGCGCAGATAAATCTCCACACCCTCCCGAATCTCTTTATCATCTTCTACAATTACTATCTGATTCTTCATATCCCCTGCTCCCTTTCGTTCCTTTTCGTATACTTTCTATAATAGAATAAAATCTTCCATAAACAGTTTCAGTATACTACTTTTCCTTTGCAAAACCTAGTATAAATCAGAGTTCTAAATATCCCACGGACAAAATTCTAAAGATTTTCTAAAGGTTTTCATAGAATTTTCCCGAGTGTTAAAAAAATACACCCTGCCGAAATTTTCCGACAAGGTGTATCTTTATAATGTCTGTTTTGGATTCATCTTTGCATGTTCTTCCTGCAACTCATGATACAGTTCCAAAGATGTCCAGTTCTGATTGTACTCCGTCACAATCGCTTTCAGATTGACTTTCGCGATTCCCGCTTTTCGAAACTCCTTTAATAGCAAGTCAATCCTGCTGCTTGTAAATCCTTTCATCACAAGCATTTCCTCTGGAAATCCTTCTCCCTCATAAATGTCCCCGGACGATGGTATCTCCTTATTTCCCGCCAAAAATCCAATCGGCTCCAAATACTGCTCCTTTGACACTTTTTTTATCTTTACCTTCATTTTTAAAAGCACCATCTTAATCTTACGTGCCTTCTCACCCTCATCAAAATTATACAATAACACGGTCTCAAAATTCATCTCGTTTCCTCCATTTCTTCCAGGCAGATATTGTTCCCTCTGCTCTTCTACAATGATACTTCTTCGTTCCTCAAATTGCAAAGCATCCGCTCAAGATAACTGTAAAGCATCTTCTGCTCCTCCTCTGAAAATCCATTCGTCAGACGCTTCTCCAACTCTTGAAAGACAATCGAAACTTCCTTTGCCTTCTCGCTTCCAGTCGGTGTCAATGAGATGAGAAAACATCTCCTGCACTCCTCATCGGTCTTTCTTTCTACATATCCTAGTTGGACAAGCTTATCTAGATTTCTTGACAACGTCGTCTGGTCTACATGACACATCTGCGCCAGTTCTTTCTGCGTAATTTCTGTCTTTTTCAACAACGCCTTCAGCACTCCCGGCTGTCCCGGTGTCAGCCCCAGCTTTTCAAATTTCGGTCTTAACGTCTGTCTGCGCTCCATATCAAGGCAGAACAAAAGGTCTCTGATCATCGCCGTTTTTTCCATATATGTTTTTCCTCTTTTCTTTCCTGTTTATTCCAATTCAAACTGTCCCGTATATAACTGGTAATACCTTCCTCTCTGCTCCAACAACTCCTCGTGGTCTCCCCGCTCGATAATTTCCCCATGATCTAACACCATGATCGCATTGGAATTTCTAACCGTAGAGAGCCTGTGAGCAATGACAAATACTGTACGTCCCTTCATCAGAGAATCCATTCCTTTCTCGATCAATCGCTCCGTTCTTGTATCGATAGAACTTGTCGCCTCATCAAGAATCAGCACCGGAGGATCTGCAACTGCCGCCCTTGCAATTGCAAGCAGCTGTCTCTGCCCCTGTGACAGATTTGCACCGTCACTTTCGATCATCGTATCGTATCCGTTTGGGAGGCGCCGGATAAAAGAATCTGCATTGGCCAGTTTCGCTGCCTGCTCCACTTCCTCCTGACTTGCATCCAGATTTCCATAGCGGATATTTTCTGCAATCGTCCCCGTAAATAAATGAGTGTCCTGAAGTACCAGTCCAAGAGATCTTCTAAGATCTGCCTTCTTGATTTTTTTCACATCAATCCCATCATAAGTAATACATCCGCCCTGCACATCATAAAAACGGTTGATCAGATTAATGATCGTCGTCTTTCCTGCGCCAGTCGAACCGACAAAGGCAATTTTCTGACCTGGCTTGGCATAGAGACTGATCTTCTTTAAGATCTGTTTCTTTTCTGTATATCCAAACTCTACCTCATGAAAGCGTACATCTCCACAAAGCGGGACCACTGTCCCATCCTCCGTATCTTTCCATGCCCATTTTCCACTTCTCTCTCTGCATTCCTCCAAAGAGCCATCTTCTTTTTTCCGAACTCTGCACAGTGTGACAGTTCCCTCGTCCCACTCCAGTTCTTCGTCCATCATATCGAAAATCCTCTCTGCTCCGGACAATGCTGCCAGCAGGAAATTGACCTGCATTGTAAACTGATTGACCGGCATCGCACTCTGCCTGACGTAAACCAGATACGATGCAAGGCTTCCGAGATCCATCATCCCTTGGATCACAAACAACCCACCTACACATGCAGAAACCGCATAATTGACATAGGAGAGGCTGACGATTGTAGGAATCAGCATTCCGGAATACTGAAATGCACTTGTGGAAGCTTTCCGGAGATTTTCATTTCTTTTGGAAAATTCTTTAAAATCCACCTCTTCATGGTTAAACACTTTTTCGACCTTCTGTCCATCCACCATCTCCTCGATAAATCCGTTGACCTCACCTAAATATTTCTGCTGGCTGTTAAAATACCGCTTTCCCCTTGCACCGCTATACTTTATGAATAAAAACATCAAAAGCATGAACACCAACACAATCAGTGACAACTTAAAATTCAGAAGAATGATACAGATAATTGTTCCGGCAATCGTAAAAAAACTCTGGATCAAAGTTGTGAAACTGTTGTTTAACGCTTCTGAGATCGTATCTACATCATTCGTAAATCGACTCATAAGCTCCCCATGTGTATGTCCATCAAAATATGACAATGGAAGCCCCTGAGTGTGACGAAACAAATCTTCTCTGATCTCACTTACCACCTGCTGTCCCGTACGCGCCATAATCTGTCCATAGCCATAAGTTGCAAGTACTCCTACCGCATACATCACTCCCATAAAGAAAAGCATTCTCGCAAGTCCTTCCACATCCCCCGGAAGAATATAGCGATTGACAACCGGCTTTAAAAGATATGTCCCAAGAATGCTCGCCACACTGCTGACAGTAACAAGGATGGCTACAATGGCCACGGCAATCTTATGTACACCGAGATACCCAAGTAATCTTTTCAATGTTTTCTTTGTGTCTTTTGGTTTTTTATAGTTCATCGTCCTTGCCATTACAGTCCACATCCTTCCTGCTGAGAGTAATAAATCTCTTGATAAATCTCATTTCGCTGCAACAGTTCCTCATGTGTTCCACAATCATTCAGCTTTCCATCTTCCATGATCAGAATCTGATCCGCATGCATCACCGAAGTAATTCTCTGTGCAATAATAATTTTTGTCGTATCAGCGAGACTGTTCTGCAACGCCTCCCTGATCTTCGCCTCGGTTGCTGTGTCCACCGCACTTGTAGAATCATCCAGAATCAAAATGCGCGGCCGCTTCAGCAATGCTCTGGCAATGCACAGTCGTTGTTTCTGTCCACCGGACAGATTCACGCCACCTTGTTCCACCTGTGAAGAAAGTCCATCTTTCATCTGTAAAAGAAATTCATCTGCACATGCCATACGACATGCTTTCATCAACTCTTCCTCACTTGCATCTTCTTTTCCCCAGCGCAGATTGTCCGCAATCGTACCCGTAAACAACGTATTTTTCTGAAGTACCATAGCGACCGCCTCACGCAGATGCTTCAGCGGATATTGTTTAACCGGTATTTGATCGATCAAAATCTCTCCTTCTGTCACGTCATACAACCTTGGGATCAGCTGTACAAGTGTAGACTTTGCAGATCCGGTCCCTCCAATGATTCCTACCGTCTGCCCCGGTTCAATATGAAAAGATACATTCGAAAGCACATATTTTTTTCCTTCTTTTTTATATTTAAAAGAAACATTCCGAAATTCAATCTCTCCGGCTTTGATCTCACCTGTCGCTTCCGGATCCTCTTTCAGATCAATCTCTTCATCAAGTACATCCAAAATCCGCTTTCCAGAAGCCATCGCTCTTGTCAGCATCAGAAACACATTTGAGATCATCATCAGCGAGTTTAAAATTTGAAGAACATAGCTTAAAAAACCTGTCAGTTCTCCGACCTGCATCTCCCCGGCAAAGATCAGTTTTCCTCCGAACCATAAAATGCATATGATCGTTGTATACATGACAAGCTGCATGGCAGGCATATTTAGCACAGCTGTTCGAAAAGATTTCTCAGAAATACTTTTTAGTTCCTGATTGACCTGCGCAAATTTCACTTTCTCATAATCTTCCCGGACATATGCCTTCACAACACGGATTGCCGTCAGATTTTCCTGAATCATCCGGTTTACAAGGTCTATTGCCGACTGCATCCTCGTATACAGTGGTCTGACTTTTCGGATCACAAGCCAAAGGCAGATTCCAAGTGTAGGCGCCGCGACAAAGAATACAAGCGCCAGCTTCGCATTCAATAAGAAAGACAAGATCATTCCGGTCACCATCATTAATGGAGCCCGGATCAGCGGACGGATTCCGTTTGAAACAGCATTTTGGATCAATGTCACATCACTTGTCAATCTCGTTACAAGCGAAGAAGTGGAAAACTTATCCGTATTTGAGAAAGAAAATTCTTGTATTTTACGATATTCCGCCTTCCTGAGTTCTGCTCCAAGCCCCTGCCCACAAAGTGCCGCAAACCTGGCATACCCGATCCCGAGAACTAGAGAAATCCCGGCACAGAATACCATCTGCAATCCTCTCTCCAGAATATATGCCTGATCTCCATTCGCCACGCCAACATCAATGATATCTGCCATGATCATCGGAATGATCAGCTCAAAAAGTGTTTCAAATGCCACGCAAAGGCAGCTTAGCACCGCATACATCTTATACTTTTCCATGTACACATAAAACCGTTTTAGCATTCCATCAAACCCCTTCCTTTTTCTCTAACACTTCTGCAATCTTCTCTTCCTGCATATACCTCTATACATATACAACTGTCACAGTTACAATATTTTCATATACATTAGTTGTATATACAACAATCATCTTTATCATAAACATATTTTTTTCCATTGTCAATGAAAAGCACCAATAAACTCTTTCCTCTTGCAATATGAAAGGCTGCGGAAGTATTCTCTCACCTCCGCAGCCTCTCCTGCATTTTCTAAAACATCGCTGTTCTTTTTTCTCTGTACTAATGAATCTCCAAAAGCTTCTGCTTTAGTTCCCCTTCCATACGATTTAATTCCACCTCTGCTGCGCGACGTTTTTCCTTTCCCTCTGTCTGGATTTTCATCACTTCATCCAGCGTAGCGATCAACGACTCATTTGTCGCCTTCAGTGTTTCCATATCCACAATGCCTCGCTCCGTCTCTTTTGCGGTCTCAATCGTTGCTATTTTCAATGTCTCTGCGTTTTTGCGGAGCAAGGCATTTGTCATGTCGGTCACTTCCCTCTGTGCTTTCGCGGCCTTCGCAGAATTTTCCACACCGATTGCCAGTACCATCTGACTCTTCCAAAGCGGAATCGTATTGACGATCGTCGACTGAATCTTCTCTGACATTAATGTATCATTGCTCTGCACAAGACGAATTTGCGGAGCCATCTGAAGCGAAACCGCCCTTGTCAGTTCTAAATCATGGATCTTCTTCTCAAACCGATTACAAAGAGACGAAAGATCACTTACCGCCTGTGCATCTTCCGGCAAGCCGCTTCCCTTTGCCTTTGCTTCAAGCTGTGCCATCTCTGTAGTGCGCACTTCTTCCAGCTTTCGTTTTCCTGCAGCAATATACATCGACAATTCTTTAAAATAAGTGACATTTAATTCATACATTTTGTCAAGCATTGCAATATCTTTCAATAACTGAATCTGATGGCTCTCAAGTGCATCACAGATTCGCTCGACATTTCCTTCCGCCTTCTCATACTTTGCTTTCATATTTGCCAGCTTATTCCCACTTTTCTTAAAGAAGCTAAAAAAGCCCTTATCTTCCTCTTCTTCCTCGAGAGTTCTCAACTCCGATACGACACTTGCCAGCATTTCCCCTACTTCTCCGAGGTCTTTTGTGCGCACATTCTCCAGCGCCGTCTCTGAAAAATCCGCCATCTTCTTCTGCGCCCCTGCACCGTACTGTAAAATCATATTGGAACTGTGCAGATCAATCTTCGCCGCAAATTCTTCCACCATGCGTCTCTCTTCCGGAGAGAGATTCACTTCCTCTTCTTTCACAAGTGGCTCCGGTTCCTTCTCTGCCACCGCCGCCTTCTCTCCTCCGAATGGGTCCAACGTCAATGTCGGCGCTTTCTGCATCATCTCATCTAAATCCTGTGCCATCCTGATTCCTCCTATCCTCATCTGCCATTTTCTGACATACTTCTAAAAATCACTCTCTTTGTAGCCTTCCCTCGCAAACATTGCTTCCAGCACAGAGATATCTGCTGACACATCAAATGCCGTATCCTGAAACAAGTCATCCAAAAGCTTCTCAAATGCGACAATGATCGTATCCATCGTGCACTCAATCTCTGTCATTGCTGTTGTAACATTCTCACCTTTGACCGGAAGTCCGTCAAACTCCCGATAAGTATTGACCAGCTTCAATGTTGTCGGCAAATAATATTCCATAAATTTTTTCATCTCTCCCGCCTGCTCCGGATGACGGATCACGGACTCAAAAATCTTACTGATGATCAGTTCCAATTTATCTAATTTTGCCGAAATCACCTCTCCCGGAATTGCATCATTTGCCTCTCGAAGTGACGTAATATATCGTCCACCTTCCTGAACCATCTCCTGAATTTCCGGAGAAATCTCCTGGGCTTCCTTTTTCGCCTCTCTCCGCTGCTCTTTCTTCTGCTCTGCCTGTCTCTGTTTTGCCGCCTTCTGCTCTTCTTCTCGCTGTTTCCACGACTGCTGTGCCTGTAAATACTGTTGATACGACTTATCATCCAACATCAGACAAGTCCCCTGCTCATCAATATGCCCTTGAGGAAATGCTCCCCGTCGGATCATCTTCTTTAACTCCCTCAACATCTCTTTCTCCGAAAGATTCATCTTCGCCGCCAGTTCCTCAATCTGACAGAACGCTCGTCCATTTAATATTTCCACACAGCGAAGCACTTTTTTATATCCTTTTCTGTTGGAAAGCCCTTTCCATAAAAGTATCAGCGACAAAATAAAAATCGGAAGCTGAACAATTAAGGAAATACCTAGCAGATGCAGGTGCCCGGTAAACAGAGAAGAAATCAGCAAAATCAGCTCCAACAAGCCTCCCAAACCAAGTCCCAACGAGCCAAACACGATCAGCAAAATCCCAGATACTTTCCCAACTGGCTGAACCCTCTTCTCATACGTCGCTGCCGGCTGACTTTGACCAGCACCACCTGCATACTTCTTTCTCCCATATGCCTGCTCTGCGCTTCCTGACCGTGCTGTGCTTCCATAAGTTCGGTCTGCGCTTTCTGACTGGGTTGTTCTTTCATAAGTACGCTTCTGACCTCCCATATTCTGTTGCCACTTGGACTGGTCTGCACGGTCGTATTTGCTATGAGGATCTACATGCGGAAGGAAATCCGTATCTCTGTATCCCCCAAACTGCCGTCGTGCTTCCTCCAGTGCCTGGTTCACTGTCCTTCCGATATCCTGATTCAACTTACTGAAGTTCATCGACCGCATCGCATCGTCGACCATCTTGCTGACCTGCTCACCTATATTTGAAAAATCTCTGTTATCCATAACTCTATCGCAGCCTTTCTCTTTTTGCGCTCTGATTTTCTTCTATTATATAAAAAACCAAATTTTTTTACAATGAACTTTTTCTAAAAATCATTCCTGGAAAGGAAGATACAGTCTCCCTTCAACCATTCTTTGCTTCTTTGGAATCTATCATATATTTTTCCTCCTCACCTTCTATATTTACAATTCAATGCTTAAAAGCTCTTCGTCTGATTTTTGCGTCCATTTTTGCTTTTTCTATCTTACTATAGATTACATGAAAATAAAAAAAGGAGCAATCCCTTTTCCTGTGAATCGCTCCTACAATCTTTGTTTTTCTAAATACTTTTTATAAATTTTCTTTAAAAAATGTTTCCATTGCCGCTGCTGCCTCAGCTTCATCGGCTCCTTCTACCCGAATTACAACTTCTTCTCCCTGCTTTGCCGCAAGCCCCATCACACCGAAAATACGCTTCGCATCTGCTGCTTTTCCTGCTTTCTCAATTTTGATATCCGATGCAAATTTTGCCGCTTCTTTGACAAGAAGACCCGCCGGTCTGGCATGAATTCCCTGGCTATCTGTGATTGTGTACTTAAATTCTTTCATTTTCTTTTCCTCTTTTCTTTCTTTTTCTCTTTATTTTCATCCGCTCTACCTTTTTTTCGGAAGCGGTTTTTTTAGGATCACAATACCTGCCATCGCAATAACAGCACCTAATGCCAACGCGATCAAAAACATCGGTGCATGATCCATGATTCCTACTACAAATATTCCTCCGTGCGGCGCTCTTGATCCACATTCAAAAAACATGGAAAGTGCCCCTGAAACCGCAGAACCCAGCATACACGGTGGAATGATGCGGAGTGGGTCTGATGCTGCAAACGGAATTGCTCCTTCTGTAATAAAAGAGAGTCCCATAATATAATTTGTGATCGTCGTCTGTTGTTCGCTCTTCGTAAAGCGGTTTTTAAAAAATGTTGTCGCCAGCGCGATTGCAATCGGCGGTACCATCCCTCCGATCATGACCGATGCCATAATCTCATACTGTCCACTTGCAATCGATGCTGTTCCAAATACATATGCTGCCTTGTTAAACGGTCCTCCAAAATCAACTGCCATCATTCCTCCAAGCACCGCTCCTAACAGAAGTCTGCTTCCTTCTCCCATACCTGCAAGCATATCATTCAGCCAGGTATTAAACGCTCCCACAGGTGGATTTACGATAAACACCATGATTGCTCCCATAAGAAGAATTCCAAAAAATGGATACAACAGCACCGGCTTAGTTCCCTCCAGCGCATGCGGCAGACGCTCAAATACCTTTTTCAAAAGCAACATCAAATATCCTGCCACAAATCCCGCGATCAATGCCCCGAAAAATCCAGACGAAATCCACTGGTCTTCCGGAAGAAATACTGATGTTCCCGCTTTCGCAAGCAATCCTCCGACAATCCCCGGCATCAAAGCCGGACGATCCGCAATGCTCATTGCAATGTATCCCGCAAGAATCGGGAACATCATCCCAAACGCGGTGTCTCCGACTGTCTTTAAAAATCTGGAAAATGTATTTCCGGTTCCAAAAATATCCGTTCCTGCATTCGCACCGTCAAACAGAAATGCCAAAGCGATTAAAATTCCTCCGCCGATTACAAACGGTAACATATGGGAAACTCCGTTCATTAAGTTCTTATAAATCTTTCTTCCGAATGACTCTTTCTCTCCACCAAATGCTTCCACTTCTTCTTTCCGGTCGCTGTGATACACGGAAATTGTTCCACTTTCTGCCTCCTCAATCAGCTCTTTTGCCCTGTGGATTCCATTTGCAACTTTTGTCACGATGACTGGCTTTCCATCAAATCTTGCCATTCTGACATCTTTGTCCGCTGCTACGATAATACAGTCACATGATGCAATTTCCTCTGGTGTCAGTACATTTTTATCTCCACCAGAACCATTTGTCTCTACCTTAATGGTATATCCAAGTTCCTTTGCTGTCCGCTCAAGACTTTCTGCCGCCATATAAGTATGAGCAATTCCGGTAGGACAGGCTGTCACTGCAAGAATCTGGTAACGTCCCTCTGACGACTGATGCTTTTCCTTCTCCTGCTCTTCTTTCGCATTTGTTTCTTCCGAAGCATCTTCCTCCCCAAATTTTTCTTTCTCCGCCTCATCTACATATGCGAGGAACTGTTCCACCGATTCTGCATGAATCAGATTCTCCCGAAAAACTTCATCCATAAGAAGCATGGACAGTCTTCCAAGTACTTCCAAATGAATATTATCCTTCGTATCTGGAGCTGCGATCAAAAAAATCAGATTCACAGGAAGTCCGTCCAGCGAATCATAATCCACACCGTTTTTTACAACCATTGCAGCAAGTCCTGCTTCCTTTACTACCGGTGTTTTCGCATGTGGAATCGCAATTCCTTCCCCGATTCCTGTTGTTCCTTCTTCTTCCCGCTTCTTTACACAGGATTTGTACATTTCTTCATCTGAAATATTTCCGGATTTTACCATCAGTGAAACCATATGGTCAATTGTCTCTTCTTTGGAAGTCACTTGTCCATCAAGATCAATGCTACATCTCTTTAATAAATCTGTAATCTTCATATCTTTCCTCCTACAATCCGTATTCCTCCGGTGGTTGCTGCAAAAGCTTTACAATCTCGTCTTTTCCCGCAAGCCAGGATAAAAATGCACTTGCACTTCCCGCCGCAATTCCAAGCTGAAGCGCTTTCTCATAATTATTTGTGTTAAGGTAACCTGTCAGAAATCCCGCAACCATGGAATCTCCTGCTCCGACAGAATTAACTACATTCCCTTTCGGCGGCATCTTTCTGTAAACCTTTCCGTCTTCCGTCAAAAGAAGTGCCCCATCTCCTGCCATCGATATCAGCACATTGACTGCCCCCATTTCCTGCAGCTTTCTCGCATAGACAATGATGTCTTCCTCCTGTTTCAGTGTCACTCCAAACAATTCTTCTAGTTCATGATTGTTTGGCTTGATCAAAAATGGGTGATACTTCAGCACATTCAAAAGCAGATCTTTTGTAGCATCTACTACGATGTGGATTTTTCTTCCTGCAAGCCGCTCCATAATTCTCTCATAAATATCTTCCGGAAGTGTATTGGGGATGCTTCCTGCAAGTACAAGAATATCTCCTTCCTGAATCTGCTCCAGCTTTTCAAACAATTCCCGGATTGCCTCCGCTGTAATTTCCGGCCCCTGTCCGTTAATCTCACTCTCTTCACTTGCATTAATTTTTACATTGATCCTCGTCATTCCTTCTTTCAGTCTGATAAAATCTGTCGTACATCCAAAATCGGTCAACATCTTCTCCAGTGCATCTCCGGTAAATCCTGCTATAAATCCAAGCGCCCTGCTTTTCATACCAAGATTTGCCAATACTACAGACACATTGTTTCCTTTGCCGCCGGGATATATCGCCTCACAAGACGTCCGATTGACTTCCCCCAGTGTCAGATTTTCTATCTGGACGACATAATCTAACGAAGGATTAAAGGTTACTGTATAGATCATCTATTTCACCTCCACAATGTTTTTATACTTTTTCCATCTGGCATCCTGCAAATCTGTTGTAAGCACTGTCGCTTCATGAAATGTTCCAAACCGCACCGCGGAAATCTTTCCAATCTTTGTACTGTCTGCCAGCACATAACACTCTCTACATTGCTTCATTGCTTGTTCCTTTACAAAAGCTTCATGAATGTCCGGTGTCGTAAAACCAGCCTCCTCATGAATTCCGTTCGTTCCAAAAAATCCCTTTGTAAAATGGTAGCGTTTCAAACTCTCCATCGTTTCACCGCCAACAACAGCCTCTGTCGCTGCCTTTAATTCTCCACCTAGCAGGAACACCTTATATCCTTTCTCTGCGAGTGTGCGGGCATGCACAATTCCATTTGTCACAAAAACAGCTCCTTGCTCGCAGATCCAGTCGATCAGACATCCTGTCGTTGTCCCCGCATCCACATATACAAAATCATTCTTTTCAATCCGTTCTGCGGCATACTTTGCAATCCTTTGCTTTTCTTCCATATTCATGTCTTTTCGAACGGATACCGCCTCATCTTTCGTCGTATACCCCAGCTGAAGCGCCGTCGCACCCCCATGTACTTTTACAAGCTGGTGTCGTTTATGTAATTCTGTCAGATCTCTGCGGATCGTCGATTCGGAAGAATCTAGTAACTCTGTCAACTCCTGGACCGTCATCGTTTTTCTCTCATTGACCAGCCTGATAATTTCATGAAACCGTTCTTCTGCCAGCATCTCGCTACCTCTCTTTCCTTTTTGTTGATTCCATATTACAATCATTTTCAATCATAGTCAATCAAAATCAATCAAAAAACTTCACCAAATTTCCTGTTTTCGTTTTAGACATTTTTACTAAAAGATCATTTTCTAAGCAATTGTAAAAAAGATTGTTTCTGACAAAAATAAATAGTATAATAGGCACATAACAAACTGATGCGCGCATCACACGATAAAGGAGGAACCTCTATGTCCAAAAAATCTAAAGCGGCAGGAGATGCCGATAAAATACACGAAGTAAAACAAACTGCGGAACAGGATCCAGCCGTTTCCAGTGCACTTTTTTGTGGGACGGACTTTGATATCTGTGAACCAGTCCCTTCCACCAGTTCAAAGGAAGCCGACATCCTTCCATTTTCAGATGTCTCTTCCGAAACAGAAAAAACGTCTGAAACAAACAATTATGCAGACCTTTCCGGGACAGGTAACACCTCTTCCGAAAACAAGGCGATTGCCTCTGAACCAGCCTCTTCTGCTGCTTCCAAACAATCAAACACTGTAGCATCAGATTCTTCCTATGAAGAAGACCCCCTTCAGAGCGATACCAGACACGAGCGACGCTCCTTCTTCTCCAAAGCAGCAAGAAAGTCTGCTCCTTCGCTGGAAGAACAGATTCTCGCCCGGATAAACGATGCAGATCTGATGCGCTATCTTGAGATGGAACATGAAAAACTTCATCTGCTTCAGTCGCGGAAAGAATCGCGTGAAAAGCGGCTGTTTACAATCCTTCAGCTGCTCTTGTCACTCGCTGCTGTTGTCACTGTAGTCTTTCTTCTGAGAGATAACCCAACTGTGCTCGTCAATATTTTATATATCACTGGAATCATTGTCGTTCTCTGGCTAGTGAAAAACCCTCTCGAGAAAGACCGTAAGAAAAAAGATTGATTTCGGAAAGGCAGTATTTCCGAACATACAAAAAGAACGAAGCCCCTCAGGACTGTCTTAAAAAGTCAGTTTTTTCTTCTCACTTTTTAGGACGATTCCTTTTGGCTTCGTTCTTTTTTCTCAAAAATTCTCTTTCCATCTCTCTTCTCAAATTTGTTTTTATGACAGATCACACTAAAGCTTCTCTATAAAAAACTTTTGGATTGCTTCTGCCGCTTCCTCTTCATCTTCGCCTTGCACAGTAACGTAGAGTCTGTCTCCCTTGCGTGCGATCAGACTGATGATCCCCAATAAACTTTTCCCACTCACCATCCGCACTTCTTTCTTCTCCACTTCAATCTCAGAACGAAATTCTTCTGTCATGTCTACAAACTCAACCGCCTCCTTCATATGAAGTCCCTCTTCTTTTTGAATTACATATTCCAGTTTTTTCATTAGCTTCTACAACCTCCTCTCCCCACAAGATATTTTTATGTCGTAATTATATAAAAATAGTTTTGTAAAATCAATATATTTTATTCACTTTTTCTAATCAGCTTTTTCTAATCAGCTCTCTTTTTTCCTATTCAAACAGAGGTGTGGATAGATATCTCTCCCCTGTATCCGGAAGTAAGACTACGATTGTCTTCCCTTCATATGCTTCCTCTTTTGCGATTCGGATTGCCGCACACAGAGCTGCTCCAGAAGAAATACCAACAAGAATCCCCTCTTCTTTTGCAAGAAGTTTTGCCGCCTCATATGCCTCTTTAGTTTCCACAGCCACAATCCTGTCATAGATTTCTGTGTCAAGAATCTCCGGCACAAAGCCCGCACCAATCCCCTGAATTCCATGTACGCCAGCCTGCTCGCCTGACAATACCGCTGATGTGCGAGGCTCCACAGCTACTACCTCGATTGTTTGGCTCTTTTCTTTCAAATATTTTCCTGTTCCGGTAATAGTTCCACCTGTCCCTACTCCCGCAACAAACGCATCTACGTTTCCTTCCGTATCTTCCCAGATTTCCGGACCTGTCATACGGTAATGTGCATCTGCATTGGCTGGATTGACAAACTGTCCAAGCACAACTGCTCCTTCTATTTCTCTCTCCAGTTCTGCTGCTTTTTCTATCGCACCTTTCATTCCTTTTTTTCCCTCTGTCAGTACAATTTCTGCCCCGTAACCCTGCAGAAGTTTTCTCCGTTCAACACTCATCGTCTCCGGCATTGTAAAGACCGCACGATACCCTCTTGCAGCCGCAATCGCTGCCAATCCAATTCCTGTATTTCCACTTGTCGGCTCAATGATGACAGCTCCTTCTTTTAAAATTCCTCGTTCTTCTGCATCCAGAATCATTGCGAGTGCTGCTCGATCCTTCACGCTTCCTGCCGGATTAAAATATTCCAGCTTCACCAGTATCCTTGCCTGCAATCCCAGATTTTCTTCTATCTTTTTCACCTCCAACAAGGGAGTTCTTCCAATTAACTCTGTCATCGTTGTATAAATTTTCGCCATGTTGTTCCATCCTTTCTGTCTCATTCTATTTTACATACTGCGAATATGTTTCGCAGTTAGTTTTAACTCACTTCGATCCTATTATAGCATGCATCTGTTTCCTTGTGAACTCCCTTTCTCACGACTGACCTCCTTCCTGCACTTTTACCTGCCTGCACTGCCTCCTCCTACCTTTTTATTTATATATTTTGCTATTTTTGTGATGTTCTTTTCTTGTTTTTTTATATATTTTGTTGACATTCTACCATCATTATGCTATTCTCAAGAAGTGTTCAGCACGTCTGGACAACAGATTTATTTTTTATGGAGGTAACACAATGAACAAAGGTACTGTAAAATGGTTTAGCAACCAAAAAGGGTATGGATTCATTTCTGACGAAGCTGGAAACGATGTATTCGTACATTACTCTGGTCTGAACATGGAAGGATTCAAGACTCTGGAAGAAGGTCAGGCAGTGGAATTCGAAGTGACAGAAGGCGCTAAAGGACCTCAGGCAATCAATGTCGTAAAACTTTAATCAGAATCTTTACTGTGCCTTTTATTTATATATATTAATTTCGATATTTCATAATTAAAAAGCAGTACTTGTATTACGTGATTAAAATAGAGCTGATGGCAGATTTGGGAAGTTCCCTCTGCCGCCAGCTCTTTTCTTTTTGAGTTCTTTGCTAAAGTTGATCAAAACTATTTTACATCAACTTCTTTAACAATCTTAAATGTCCTTTATACGGTGGATATCGAACCGGAAGATCTAGCCACAGGGCCTTTTTCAAAATGCTCTTTCTATGGGTAAATGTATCAAACCCTGCTTTTCCATGGTAGGATCCCATTCCACTTTCCCCGACACCTCCAAATGGCATATGCGAAGTAGCCAAATGGACAACTGTATCATTGACACATCCCCCGCCATAGGAAATCTGTCCGAGTACCTTTTTTTCTGTCCTGCGGCTTCTTGTAAAGAGATACAATGCCAAAGGTTTTGGCCGACTGTTGATCTGTGCGATTGCTTCATCCAAATCTTCATACACAAGTACCGGAAGAATCGGACCGAAAATTTCTTCCTGCATCACTGGACTGTCCCAGGATACCCGTGTCAGAATTGTTGGTTCAATCTTTCCTGACTTTCTAGACCATTCTCCTCCAACAACAGTATGCCGCTGATCAATATATCCACAGAGTCGATCAAAATGCTTTTCATTGATGATCTTCGGGTACTCTCTGTTTTTACATGGTTGCATTCCATACAACTTCTCAGTCATCCGCTTCAGATAAGTGAGCAACTTTTTTCTTACACTTTTGTGTACAAGCACATAATCCGGTGCCACACAAGTCTGACCTGCATTCAGAAATTTTCCCCACACAATCCTTTTTGCTGCCAGTTTCAGATTGGCTGTCTCATCAACAATACACGGACTTTTTCCACCAAGTTCCAGACTGACCGGAGTCAGATGCTCTGCTGCTTTCTTCATCACATACTTTCCAACTTCCATGCTTCCTGTAAAAAAGATATAGTCAAATCTTTCGTTCAACAAACTCTCATTCTCTTGTCTTCCACCTTCTATGCAGCAGACATATCCCGGTACAAAAAGTTCCTCCGTCATCTCCTGCATCAGCCTGGAGACATTTGGGGAATAGGCGGATGGCTTTAATACTGCACAGTTTCCCGCGCCAATTGCTGCAACAAGCGGTGCAATAGTCAGTTGAAACGGATAATTCCACGGAGACATAATCAGCACAACCCCATATGGTTCTGCATAAATCCGCGATTTTGATGGAAATTGTGTGATAGGTGTCGGAACCTGCTTTGTCGCAGCCCACCCACGCAAATGCTTCATTGCATACCGGATTTCTTCTTTCACAATCCCTATTTCTGTCGCATAGGCTTCAAAAGGCGCCTTGTTCAAATCTTCCCACAGCGCCTTCTCTATTGCCTCCTCATGCGCTTCTATCCACTGATACAGCTTTCTCAATTGAATCAGCCGAAAAGAAACATCCTTTGTCACCTGTGTCTGAAAATATTCCCTCTGTCCCTTTAATACCTTCTGATAGTCTGTCATATCTTCTGCCTTTCTGTATGGATCATTCATACTTTACAGAGCGTCTCCCACGCTTCCGTCTGTAACCTTTCTTTTTCGCTATCATTATAAGAAAAATGTGCTGCTTTTACAACACCATCCGGCATAGAATCTTCAATGCTTTTCTCACTCCTATCCTCGCCGCCTTCTTCCAGCACAAGCAATTCTTCCAATCTGGCCTTCGGCGCAAAATAAGTAAAAAATACGCTCTTGTTCCATGTTTTCTTTTCCACTTGTTTCATCATACAACTCTCCCTTTTCTCTTTCTTTTTACTTTTTCTTTTGTTCTGCTGTTTGGAATAACGGCGGGAAAGATCATCCAGCCGGGAAAACAAGAATGTTTTCATGATTCATTTTCTCTTTTGAAATTCTACTTGAAATGGTAAGCGGCGAAAAAAACCGCTTACCGATATTTCTTATCATAGCACACTTCCCCTAAAAGGGAAAGTCCCTATTTGTTTAATCTTTTACAGATCAAACAGTGACAGCTGATTCGTTTCCGGCAAATCGCCAAACATCCCAAGATCCGCCATAAAGTCAATGACAGTTTTACTAACCTTCGTCCGCTGTCTAAAATCGTCTCTCGAAAGATATGGTCCATCTTCTGCTGCCATCTCCACTGCTTCCGCCGCCTTATCGCCCATTCCTTCGATGCTGGAGAGCGGCGGCATCAATTTGCCGTCAATGATCTGAAATTTTGTCGCCTTCGCCCGATAAATGTCAAGCGGAAGAAATTCATACCCTCTCGCATACATCTCCTGCACGATCCGCATATCTTTGAGTGTATCCTGATCCTTTTTACTCAGAGAATCCGAACGGTTCTTGTAGTCCCGGAGATAAAACTCCAGTTTTTCCTTGCCCTGACACATCAATTCATAGGAAAATGCAGATGCACGGATACTAAAATATGCCGCATAATATGCCAGCGGATAATTGACTTTGCAGTAGGCAATCCGGTATGCCATCATGACATAGGCCGCTGCATGGGCTTTCGGGAACATATATTTGATCTTCTTACATGACCAGATATACCAGTCGGGAACGCCCGCCGCCTTCATCGCATCTTCCCATTCCGTCTTCAGCCCTTTTCCCTTACGGACACTCTCCATGATCGTAAAGGACAGCTCACTTTCCATTCCGGTATTGATCAGATACGTCATAATGTCATCACGAGTACAGATAGCTGTAGAAATCGTCGCTTTTCCCTCCTGGATCAACGTCTGTGCATTATTCAGCCATACATCCGTACCATGTGACAAACCAGAGATACGGATTAGGTCAGACAACGTCTTTGGCTTTGTATCCACAACCATCTGGATAACGAAATCAGTCCCAAACTCCGGGATTCCAAGACATCCCACCGGACATCCTCCGATATCCGAAGGCTTGATCCCAAGAGACCCTGTATCCGCAAAAAGCTGCATCACTCCCGGGTCATCTAAAGGAATCTCTGTCGCCTTAAACGGCTTTCCGGTCAGCTGCTCCACAAGTTCCTCCAGCATCTTGATCATCGTCGGATCATCGTGCCCGAGAATATCAAGCTTCAGCAAGTTATGGTCGATCGAATGATAGTCAAAATGTGTCGTGATAATGTCTGTCGTCATATCATTCGCCGGATGCTGCACCGGTGTGAAGGAATTGATATTCTCCCCGTGAGGCAGTACGATGATTCCTCCCGGATGCTGCCCGGTGCTCCGCCGGATCCCGGTACACCCTTCCACGATCCGCTCAATCTCACACTTTCGCTTTCTGCTTCCATGCTCCTCATAATAATTTTTTACAAATCCGAACGCCGTTTTCTCCGCCAACGTTCCGATCGTCCCGGCGCGGTACGTCTGCCCTTCGCCGAAGATGACCTCGGTATACTTATGTGCATTACTCTGATAATCTCCCGAGAAATTCAAGTCGATATCGGGCTCTTTATTTCCCTTAAATCCAAGGAACGTCTCAAACGGAATATCAAATCCATCTTTGACAAGCGGTTGTCCACAGTTCGGGCATACTTTATCCGGCATATCCCATCCACATCCTCCGGCAAATGCACGCACTTCCTCCGACTCAAAATCACTGTAATGACAGTTGGTACAGTAATAATGCGGGCTGAGCGGGTTTACCTCGGTAATTCCCGCCATCGTCGCCACGAAAGAAGAACCGACAGAACCTCTGGAGCCAACAAGATATCCATCCTCGTTTGATTTCCACACCAGCTTCTGCGCAATAATGTACATCACGGCAAATCCATTGGAAATAATGGAGTTCAATTCCCTCTCAAGACGTTCTACAACGATCTCCGGAAGTTCTTCCCCGTACATACTATGCGCCTTATCATAACAGATATTCCTCAGTGTCTGGTCCGAATCTTCAATGACCGGAGGACACTTATCGGGCCTCACCGGGGAAATCCGCTCGATGGAATCGGCGATCTTATTTGTATTCGTGATCACGACTTCCTCCGCCTTCTTAGATCCGAGATAAGAAAATTCTTCCAGCATCTCCTCCGTTGTCCGAAGATACAGCGGCGGCTGGCTGTCCGCATCAGAAAATCCTTTTCCGGTCATAATGATCCTTCGATAAACCTCACTGTCCGGATCCATAAAATGCACATCACAGGTTGCGACAACTGGCTTTTGAAATTTCTCTCCAAGCTGTACGATCCTCCTGTTCATGTTCTTTAGATCTTCCTCACTCTTAATATTTCTCTGCTTCTCACTGGCGATCATAAATGCGTTGTTGCCGATCGGCTGGATTTCCAGATAATCGTAATAATCTACGATCTTTGCGATTGTCTCTTCCGATTTCCCATCCAAAAGCGCCCGATATAATTCGCCCGCCTCGCAGGCACTTCCAAGGATCAGCCCTTCCCGGTACTTGTTGAATTCGCTTTTTGGAATTCGCGGACGTCTCGCAAAATATTTTAAGTGCGAGAGGGAAACAAGTGTATACAGATTCACTCTTCCCACTTCATTCTTTGCAAGAATGATCGCATGGTAAGTCGGCATTTTCTTGATCGCATCCGGGTTCATATCCCCAAATGCATTGACTTCTTTTAAAGTCGTCATCCCTCGTTCCTTTAACATCTCAATAAATTTCACATAGATTTCCGCCGTCGCTGCCGCATCGTCCACAGCACGGTGATGATTTTCCAGGGAAATGTTTAATGCCTTCGCCACAATATTCAACTTATATTTGGACAAGGTTGGAAGCAGTACACGGGCAAGTCCCACAGTGTCCACCGAGGTAAATATCCGGCTTCTTCCAAGTCTGACACAGTTCTGCTCAATAAATCCCACATCAAATCCTGCATTGTGCGCCACAAGCGCAGACTCACCGACAAAATCAAGAAATGCCGGAAGTGCCTCCTCAATCTTTGGAGCCTCCAGTACCATGTCATCTGTAATGTGCGTGAGCTGCTGAATCTCAAACGGGATTGGGACCTCCGGATTGACAAACGTACTGAATCGATCCACGATCGCCCCGTCCGTGATTTTAACCGCCCCTATCTCTATGATCCGGTCTTCCGCCGCGCTGAATCCGGTTGTCTCAATATCAAATACAACAAACGTGTCATCCAGTGTCTGTCCCTGTTCGTTGACAGCGATCTCTGTCAAGTCGTCTACAAGATATGCTTCCACCCCATATATGATCTTAAATGGATCCTCCTTGTCAAGTCGTTCCACATAATGATTGGCATCCGGGAAGGCCTGCACTACGCCATGGTCCGTAATGGCGATCGCCTGATGTCCCCAGTCATGTGCCCTCGCCACAAGCGCCTGCGCCTCAGATACTCCGTCCATATCACTCATTTTCGTGTGGCAGTGAAGCTCCACACGCTTCTCTGGGCTGGTATCCTTCCTCGTTGTCGTAAAGTCACTGATCTTACGGATACCCACAACGGAACCGATCGTCAGCTCTCCATCAAACTTATCAATCGTCGTCACTCCTTTGATCTTCAAAAAAGCGCCTTTTTTGATTCCTGCGAGAATCTCAGGAAGCTGTTCATTTCTCGTGAACATCTTTACCATGATCGTATCCGTGAAATCTGTGATTGCAAACATGACGATCGTCTTCTCATTTCGAATCTCTCTCGTCTCCAGCTTCAAAATCTTTCCGCGGATCGTAATCTCTCCCATCTCTCCGACCACATCGGAAAGCGGAATTGCCTCGTCCTCAAAATCCCTTCCATATAGTACATCCGGATTGTCAGACCGCTTCGGAGAGCGGTAAAATTCTTTTTTCTGAAATTCCCTCTTTGGAAATTCCTTTTTCTTCGATTCTGCAGGTGCTTTCTCCTGTTTCGGAACACTTTCCTTCTTCTTTACTCCTTCTGTCTTTTCCTTCTTCTGAGCGATCTTTTCCTCATGAAGGCTTGCATTCTGCTCCAGGATTGCATCTACTTCCTGCTGAATCCGAATTTCTCCGTGTTTCTTATTCTTACTTTCTTGCGGCTCCCGATACAATACTTTAATCTTCGTCGGAACCTGACACCGCTCGTTAAAAATCCGGTCAATGGTTCCTACAATCGCATCTTTTTTCCCTTCTGCCACAATGGAATCTGTCATCTCAATACAAAGAGTCTGCGTGTCCTCAAATGTACACACTGCATTTTGAAACATATTGTACTCTAACATGCTCTGTCGCTGAAGTTCATATAAAATACTATCCCGATACTCTCGCAGAAGATTTTCCGGTGTATAAAGCTCCGAAAGCTGATAGGTCTCTACCACCTCAACCTGAATCTGTGTATGTCCGAATAATTGTTCCCGGATCATCTCTTCCATCTTGTAGACAGACCGCTTTGCAATCAGATGGGTGCTGCATATATGTACCCGTATAAAATCTCTCAGAGAAGTGGTCGTGACTTTCATCACTTCCACTTCTCTGAAAAGATTCTCATATTCTTTATTTACTTTTAATGTCGGAAATACATCAAAAAATAATTTTCCCATGTATCATCTGCCATCCTTCTATTCGTTCCAATTCAAAAGTTCTTCTCTTAATACAGACAAGAGCTGCTCTTCTTTGACCTTTTTGATAATTTCACCCTTTTTGATCAGAAGTCCTTCCCCGATTCCTCCTGCGATTCCGATATCTGCTTCTTTCGCTTCTCCTGGACCATTTACTACACAACCCATCACAGCCACCTTAATATCAAGCGGAATATCTGCCACCATATTTTCCACTTGATTCGCAAGTCCGATCAAGTCAATCTTCGTTCTTCCGCAAGTCGGACAAGATACAACTTCAATACCGCCTTTTCGAAGTCCCAGTGTCTTTAAGATTAATTTTGCAGACTTGATTTCTTCCAGCGGATCTCCGGTCAGCGACACACGGATCGTATCTCCGATCCCCTGATATAAAATGATTCCAAGCCCGACCGAAGACTTAATATTGCCTGACAATACCGTTCCGGACTCTGTGATACCAACGTGCAGCGGATACGGACACTGCTTTGCGATCAGCTCATGTGCTTTCACACACATCAAGACATCTGAAGATTTAATACTGACAACAAGATTATCATATCCCATCTCCTCGATCAAGCGCACTTTGTCCATTGCACTTTCCACGATTCCTTCCGCAGTCACACCGCCATATTTTTCTAAAAGCGGTTTCTCCAAAGAGCCACTGTTCACTCCAACGCGAATTGGGATATTGTATTCCTTTGCCTTATCGACAACCGCCTGTACTCTGCTTCTGTCACCGATATTCCCCGGGTTGATCCGGATCTTATCCGCACCGTTTTCGATCGCAGCGATTGCAAGTCGGTAATCAAAATGAATATCCGCCACAAGCGGGATGTGGATCCGCTTCTTAATCTCCCGGATTGCCTCTGCCGCCTCCATCGTCGGCACTGCACAACGGATGATCTGACATCCTGCCGCCTCTAATGCAAGGATTTGCTGCACAGTCGCTTCCACATCTTCTGTCTTTGTATTTGTCATCGATTGGATCGCAACCGGATTGCCTCCTCCGATCTTTACGGTTCCAATCTGAATCACTTTTGTATCTTCTCTTGTCATGGTCGTTACTCCTTTCCGTCCCATTTGAAAACCCTCTATGAAAATTGCTGCATTCTCTTAGAGGGCATGTTCTTCTGCGCTATTTTTTATCAAAAACCAACTGATCTCCGTACTCCCGCTCGGTAAGTGTCAGCTGATTGTTCTGCACACTGTAATCGTATGTGGCTGTGATCTCACTCAATGCTGTTTCCAGCATATCGGCAGTATATTTTCCTTCCGATTTTTCTTCTGCTTCCAGAAGAGCTTCCTCATCTGCCTTAAATGTCACCGTCTTGCTATCCTTATCTAAAATGTACTCCATGCCGATCGTCATCTTCTCGTCTTCGAAAATTTCTTCCCAATCAACCAGAAGTGTTCCATTTCCCTTGATCGTCAGCACAAGCTGCTGCTCGGTGCTTTTCCATGTCCCTTCCAGCGGATTCCCGGTAAACATCTTAAACAAGAAAAATGCCCCTATCAAAATAATTAGTACACTCGCCGTGGATATGACAATCCTCCACGCCATACTACGTTTCTCTTCATTGCTCTTTGCAATAAACATACTACCCCTTCCTTCCCTGCAAGTCATTGAAGTCTCTCACCAACCTATGTACAAGCCTACTACACATATGATGAACAAATACACTTCTCTCCCTTGCTGTAAATAAATTATAAGTTGTTTCAGAAAGAGTGTCAACGGATAATGCGAAAGCATACCTGAAAAACCAGATCTCTGATATTTCAGTATGCCCTCACTCCCAGTATGTCTATACTATTTTTTACTTTAAAGATTTTCCACAAGTTCCTGAATATTTAAAATTTTTTTCTTGATTCCCATCTTCTGCCCAATTCTTGCACAAAGCGGCGGTGTAACATGTGCTTCTTTTAAAATATTCGGCTGATAAAAAATATCCTCTTTTCTTCCATCTGCAATCACATTTTTATGTGCCATCACGATCACTCTCTCGAAATGTTCCGCAACATATTCCATATCATGGGAAATCGTAATGACCGCTTTCCCTTTCTTTTTTAAATAATCCATGACGATTCTCAGCTGCTCACACCCCCATAAGTCTTGTCCCGCTGTCGGTTCATCAAGGATCACGTAATCCGGACTGACTGCAAGCACTACTGCAATCGTAAGAAATTTCCGAATTGGAAGCGGAATGTCAAACGGATGCGTTTCTAAATAGGGACGGATTCCTGTAACTTCGATTGCTTCTTCTGTCCGCTGTCTGATTTCTTCTTCTGGAAGTTTCCAGTATCGAAGAACATATTGAATTTCCTTTATCACATCATCATTAAAAATCTGATCATTTGGATTTTGAAATACATATCCAACATGTGGTGCAATCTGCGCTGTCGTTTTTGTACTCGTATCGATTCCATCTACAAAAATTTTGCCCCGGGTCGGTTTATAAATATTATTAATTAATTTTACCGTGGTAGATTTTCCCGCTCCGTTTTGCCCAATGATGGCCACTCGTTCTCCCTTTTCTATCTTCATGGAAACCTTCTCAACAGCCGTAATGGTATTTCCCGGATATGAAAAACTGATTTCTTTCACTTCAATTGCCATACTATATGTCCCCTCTTTCTTTCAACATTGCAACTGCTTCCCGCTCATTGACCGGGATACTACTCAATGCTTTTTTCTTTTCTTCCAAAAGAAGTGCCAGTGTCACAACCTGCGGGATTCTAACTTTTTTCTCTCTGAGAATTTGAAGCTGAAACACCTCTCTGACCGTTCCCTGTGCAATAATTGTCCCCTCTGCCATAGCGATAATCTCATCACAATATTCCGCCAGCAAATCTACTTTATGTTCAGCAATAATCACGGTCTTGCCCTGCCTTTTCAAAGCCCCGATAATTTCAAACACATCCATCGTTCCATCCGGATCCAATTGACTTGTCGGTTCATCAATCACAATAATGTCCGAATCTAATGCAAGAACAGAAGCAAAGGCAACTCTCTGACATTGTCCACCAGAAAGTGCCAGTGGATTTTTCTGCAATAAAGTATCTACCTTGACAACTTTTGCAATTTCTAAAATCCGCCGAATCATCTCTTCCTGCTCTACTCCGGTATTCTCAAGACCCATTCCTATTTCTTCAAATACTGTTTCTTTGATACCGCTCACCTGTGCAAATGGATCCTGAAAAACATATCCGATTCTGACACTCAGTTCACCGTCTTCCCACTCCTCCAGATTTTTCCCTTCTACAAGCACGTTTCCCTTCAAAATTCCCCCATAAAATTTGGGACAGAGCCCCCTCATTAAATTGCAGAAAGTGGTCTTCCCACTGGCATTCGGTCCGATCACACCATAGCATTTTCCCTTTTCCAATTTACAGTTCAAATGCCTGACCGCAGCTTTTTTTGTCAATGGATATGCATAGGAAACATCCTGAAATTCAATACATACGCTCATATTCTCTCCTCCTATAAAAATAATTTCCCCGCAACACAGCCCAGAATACTGACAATGACCGTAACAACTGCAACCGTTTTTTCACTCCGTTTTGCCGGCTGTATTTTTCGTAGAGATGTATGCACCCCATCAGCAGCAAATGCACGGGCATCCATTGCAAGCGTCTTGTCCTCGATTCCCGTCATAGAACTAATAATCACCGGAAAAAGCACCGGAAGAATCGACTTTACTTTCACAAAAAGATTTCCCTCTGTTTCAATTCCTCTCGCCCTCTGGCTTTCCCGCACACAGTTTAATTTTTCTTTGATCGAAGTAATACTTGAAAAAGTAGATAAAACCATAAACGTCACTGTTGAAGACATTCCCAGCTGTTCCAGACAACAACAAAGATCTCTCATTTCTGTTGTCATAAAAAATATAAGAAAAATTCCCAGAAATCCTTCAATCATAAAAATCAAGTCCAGGCAGCTGATAATCGCAGCAACCGGCACTGATTTCCCAAATAGATAAAAGGCAACCGGTCCCGGATCCCCCATATGTACATAAAGTCTTACGATGACTGTAAATACACAACCTAACAGAAACATAATTCCTATCATTTTAAAATACTTTTTCCAAACCGGAGTCAAAAATGCAATTCCTCCTGCCAGAAGAAAAACAATTAAGCCGACCTGCCAGCGAAAAACAATCAGGCACATAAATCCAAGTGACAGGCAAGTTACCATTTTTGCTACCGGATGAAAATCACACCACCAATTTCCTTTTTTCTGGTATTTTCTAAAACTATCAACAAATTGTTCTTCAGTCATATTTCTTTTCCCCCTGTCAAAACTCAATATCTTCCTCACGGTATTGTTTTGTTGTCACATACTTGCCATACGGAAGCTTAATCAAAAAACGATCTGGAAGCGAACGAATAATTAAAAAAACAAGGATCAGGCATACAACCTTATCAATGCAGTCAAATAAAAGCTGTCCCACTGCCATCGCAAAATATTTTGGAACTCCTGCGCGGAAAAGTGGAATCCCAATTACAACACTGGCAAGGTTTCCCCAGAAATCTCCTCCCATTGCAAGAAAAATGATGCTTCCACTCAGCCATCCCCCAATAAATCCAAAAATAGGTGTGCAGATTACTGTTTTCCAAAATGATGTAAAAATCCTTCGCCTTGCGAGTGTTCCTGCGGCGATTCCAAACAAAGCATTTAACGGCATCATCACGATCATAACCGGATTTTTAATTACATTTACCAGATTCGATAAAATCCCGACAATCGCTCCCGGAAACGGTCCACATACTGCCCCAACCAGAATTGTCCCAATAGAGTCCCCTAAAATAACCATAGTCGTTGAGTAAAGTACATTATATGCCACCATATTGATTGCCACTGCTAACGGAATCAACAATAATGTCATATTATCCAGTCTTTTCTTTTTCTTCTTTTTCTGCACCATAATTCCACCCTCTCTTTCTTTTCGATCTACTCTAATTTTTCATAACCATCCAATGTTTCCTTCAACAAATTCATATAAGCTTCCCGGTCTAAATCCATTGCCACCTTTGTATCCTTTGGATATCCAAGAGGTGTATACATATTTAAAGGAACTACCCGCCCTCTGCTCAGTTCTCCTTTTGTTTCAACAAAAATATTGTATCGTTCAAACGTTACATGCTCCGGCATTCCAAGTCCAAATACAGCAAGTGCCGGGCCATAATAAATCGCCTCCCCCGGTCTGTGAGACATACCACTCATAGCAAATGCTGTGGTATATGGTCCATTTGCTCCATGAACAATTTTTCCAACTTCAGCATTTGTCAAAGCTGATTTTAATTCAAAGTGATATCCATACATTTCCATTAAAATTCCACTTTGGAATACAGCCTTTGCCGCTTCCGGATCTGCCGCCATATTTTCTTCCACAACTGCTGAAACATTTCCAAAGTCATAACTTCCCCCTACAAAAGCTACCTTTTTGATCATAGATGGTAATTCCGGATACTTAAAAATAGCCAGAGCTAAATTGGTCATCGGTCCAAAACATACAACTACAAGTTCACCTTCCGCCTCTTTCGCCTCTTGATAAATTCTGTCCCATGCCAGCATTGTATCGTATTTTGCACCTTTCGGAAATGGTAATCCACATTTTCCATCCGGTAAAAATCTCCTTTGTTCTGGTACCTTTTTACTAATCAGAACCGGTCGTTCACTCCCTTTTGATAAATGGCACTGTAATCCTGCCATCGTAAGAAACCCTCCGGTATTTTCAAATGCCTGTTCTGCTTCTTTGCTTTTTCCTTTACAAACGGTAACTGCTTTTACATCCAATAACTGTTTTGCCAGCATTATCCCCCAAAAGCTGTCCAATTGTCCATCTGTATCAATTACTACCGGTAATCTATTCATACTCTTTTTCTCCTTTCTCATAACTTTGGCATGCTTCTAATAAAAGTTTGACAAACCGTTCTCTGTCTGATGAAAGCCCCACAAGCACATTTGCTTCTTTCCCTTCTACATTATAAAAATCTCCCACGGTACTTCCCATTGTGTACTCTCCATCCAGATCGATCTGTACAGACATCTTTTTCATAGTAAAAAGAGAAGGATCAATCAAATATGCAACCGCACATGCATCATGAATTGGTACTCCATGCCAACCGATCATCTCAAATCCTCTCCCGAAAAAGTCTGCAAGTTCTGCTACAAAAGTACCTACCTTCCCTACTTTGCGGAAGTCATCTTTTTCCTCAAACTGAATTGTCGTATCATTTGTTACATCCAGACCAAGCATCACAATCGGTACCCCGGAAGTATACACAATATCTGCTGCATACGGATCTACCATAATATTGAATTCCGATGCTCCTCTTCCGCTGCATCCACCTACGATAGAGCCTCCCATCAAAACAATTTTATCTATTTTTTCTTTTAAATACGGATAGCACAAAAGTAATGTTGCAATATTAGTCAATGGCCCGGTTGGTACAATCACAACCGGTTCCTCACTTTTCATAAGTTTCTCTGCCAGAAATTCAACAGCACTCTCTTCTGCAAGCGGAACAACTGGATCTGGAAGCTGCGGTCCATCTAATCCACTATCTCCATGTGCAATTCCGGCAGTATAAACTGGTGTCAAAAGTGGTGCTTTTCTTCCCTGTGCAATCGGAATTTCTCTCTTTCCTAATAATTCACAGATGCCCTGTGCATTTTTTGTCGTTTTTTCGATTGTCTGATTTCCACATGACGTTGTAATACCAAGTACTTCCAACTTTTCCGATGCCAATGCAAGCATCATCGCAATTGCATCGTCATGTCCAGGATCACAATCCATCAATATCGGTATTCTGTTCACGTTATTCTTCCTCCTTCACGATTTGTTCTCTTCATTTTCTTTTCGATACTTGTCATAGTACTCTTTATAATTTTCCTCTGAAAATCCTCTGAAATAGTATCTAGGTCTCCCACTGCTGTATTTTCCATATTCAATCGCTTCTTTTGGACAGCGATTCAGACATGCCATACAAAAATAGCAGTCTTCCTTGTACCATACTGGCTTTCCGGCTTCCATCCGAATCGCATTTGCCGGACAGATTTTTTCGCAAATACCACATCCAATACATTTCTCAGTTACATGATACGGTGCAGTTTTCCTCATTTTTTCATTAAATATATGTGCTTTCACATAAGTATTGTCTACGGCATCCTCTCCTTCTTTTACCTCAACAACCTTCTCTTGTCTCTGAATGCACTGTATAATTTTCTCTAAACGGATTTTGGCAGCGCTTAATTTTTCCAATGTACTCTCAGGAGTATCCAAAATACGTTCTGTAATTGGATAATTATCCGGCATTGTAATCCCAAATCCACTCTGTAAAGAAAATATATTGGAAAACTGCTCAATCGCCTTCCCTGCCACATTACTGTATGTTGCAATCGCAAAAGAATATCCTTTTTCTTCAAACGTACCCTCCCGTTTCATCTTCTCAGCCAGTTTCTTTACAAAATCCAGCATCACCTCAGGTGCTGCCCAGGCATATACCGGAAAGACAAATCCGATGTAAGCTTCTTTTTCCAAACGAAAGGTGTCTGGATTCTTTCCAACTATATCAACTGTTGTATCCTGCAATTTTTCCGCAATCATTTCCGCAATTCCACGGGAATTCCCCGTTCCTGAAAAATAAAAAATCATATCTCTCGCCTCTTTCTTTTTTCTTCCACATAAACTTTAGATTCTAAAGTATTTTTCAAAAAAATATTGCACTTTCCCTTACTTTCTAATAAACTGATATCAGAACATCACAGTTTTTATGTTATCTTTAGAACAAAAATGTGCATTTTGTTTTATCAATAGTCTATTATTTTAGTTTCTAAAGTAAATATATATCATGTTGCACTATTTTGTCAATATTTCAATCACTTTTCTGTAATATTGCACAACAAAGGAGAGCTTATGAAAAATTATGAATTATTAAAAACCGTTATGACTGAGACACGCAATGCCACACTCGCTTATCACAATTACATGTATACCGACCATGAATATGTAAAAGGCCAAAAACTTTATCTGCGAGAAATGCATCTTCTAATCTTTGTCGGTATTTCTGGCGAACTCACAATGAGTGAAATCGCCGAAAAAATGAATATCACCCAGGGAGCTGCTACACAAATTGCCGGTCGGTTAATCAAAAAGAAACTAATTGCAAAGAAAAAGCATCCATCGGATAAGCGCTATTCTGTCATTTTTCTTACGGATTCCGGAAGACATGCCTATGAAGATTATATGAAATATGACCAACTGAGAAACGAAGAAATCATGTCTTGTTTTGAAGATTTCAGTGAAACAGACATGAATATTATTTTAAAATATGAACTCTTGATTCAAGATATCTGTTCTGGAAAAGTTGCTGGAAAAACCAGACTATAATTTTTGTTTTTAAACCGCCTATCCCGCGTCAGCAGACGGGATAGGTATTTTTATTTCCTCTTCATACTTCTGATCTTTTCCTTTTCTTCTTTCCCCACCCGGAGTGATTCTGTGATTTTCTGCAATGCTTTGTTGTAAGTAAAATCATCCAGCTTATTTTTCATGAGATACTGCATCGTCAGTTCCGGATGCTGCACATAATAAACCGATACTGCCCATGCCACTGCCATTTTCACATAGTAATCTTCCAGTGTGATCTCATCAAAATATCGAAATGCTTCCCACAGATAGCTTTCTTCTCCAAAATGATCTAGCCCCATGACCACGCCGAATCTGACTGTGTAAACCTGATCTGACTGCATGCACTGTTTTACAAATGTCCACATCTTTTCTTTCTCATGCTTTGCAGGTTTTAAGGTGCTGCAAAAGCTGTCACAGACCGACCAGTTATCAATCTGTGGAAGAAAATCACAAATCCATCTATGCCGTTCTTTCCACTCCATCTTCGCATATCCGATCACAAGTCCCCGAAGCATCGTCTCCTCGAATGTCTGCTCCACTTCAGATTTCTCTTCTAAATACGCTCTCCAGTCTCCCTTTACGATCTCTTTTGCAAGTTTCCTGAGATGCGGAAGTCTCACACCGCGAATCCGCTCTGCTTTTACATTCGGGATCAACCGGGCAGAAAACTGCTGATAGGAAGGTTCTGATAATTCCTCGATTCTTTTTCTGACTTCTTCAGCCGTCATCATCTTTTTCTCCTTCCTACGATTTTTCATTCCCTTTTTCCAGTGCTGCCAGAAGTGCAAGGAACCGCTCGCCATATTTCTCATATTTCTTTTCTCCGACACCGGTCACCTGAAGCATTTCTTCTTTTGTCTTCGGATGAAGTATACACATATGTGCCAGTGTTTTATCGGAAAATACAATATACGGCGGAACCCTCTCTTCTTTTGCAATTGCAAGCCGCAATTCCCGAAGCTGTGCAAACAGTGACGGATCTGCTCCGCCTGTAAATTCGGAGGACTTGCGCATCTTTTTTTCTTTCTTTTCTACCTTGCGCTCTTTTGCCGCTTTCATAAAGACTTGTTCATTTTCTTCTAAAAGTTGTCTGGATTTTTCAGTCAGATGAAGTTCCGGATACTCTTCTTTTGTCAGCAACAGATATTCATTTAAAATCAAATGATTCATGATCTGCCGCAGACGAAAGACCGGAATTGCTTCCATTGTTCCGTATGTTTCATTTTCATCCATGTGATATTTTAAAATCTTTGCAGACTTTCCTCCATGAACGGTTTCTATGATCACGTTGATCCCATACCGCTGTCCACTTGTCCGCACACAGCTTACCATCGCCTTTGCCGGAGCGGTCACATCGATTTCCTCAAACTGGGTCAGACAGTTTGAACAATTCCCACAGTAATTTGCCCCATATTCTCCGAAATAACGCAGCATATACTCCCGAAGACACTCGTTTGTAAAACAGTAATAGGTCATCTTCTGAAGCCGGTCCCGCTCCCGTTCCCGGATCAGTTCTGCCGTCTCCGGATCAAATTCTGACTGTTCCCCTGCCTGCTCGATAAAAAACTGATTTGTGATCACATCCTGTCCGGAATAGAGCAAAATACATTCGGATGGCATCCCATCTCTTCCGGCTCTACCCGCCTCCTGATAGTAGCTTTCCATATTTTTCGGCATATTATAATGGATCACAAAACGGACATTCGACTTATCAATCCCCATCCCAAATGCATTGGTCGCCACCATGATCTGCTTCCGGTCATAAATAAAGTCCTCCTGGTTTCGTCTCCGCTCCTCGTCACCAAGTCCTGCGTGATACCGTGTCACTTCTAACCCTTCTTTGATTAACTTCTCACAGACTTCCTCGACAACCTTCCTTGTCAGACAGTAAATGATGCCGCCTTCTCCTTCATGCTCTCTCAGATAAGCTGTCACTGCCGCAAACTTATCTCTTGGATGCTCTACACAGAATCTAAGATTTACCCGGTCAAATCCAGTCGTGATCATTGCGGGATCCCGCAGGTTCAGCAGTGCGATAATATCTTCTTTTACTTCCGCTGTCGCCGTCGCCGTAAAGGCACTCAGAACCGGTCGTGTGCCAAGATAGTTGAAAAATTCCGCAATCTTCAAATAACTAGGTCTAAAATCCTGTCCCCACTGCGATACGCAGTGCGCCTCATCCACACTCACCATCGAAATCTCTGCCTCTCTTGCAAATCCCAGAAAACTCTCTGTCAGAAGCCGTTCCGGTGCCACATAGATGATCTTATACCGCCCTTCTTTCGCATAGCGAAGTGCAGTCAGATACTGTCCCTGCGTCAGGGAACTATTCAAAAAAGCTGCGTGAACACCTGCCTGATTCAATGCGGCGACTTGATCTTTCATCAGAGAAATGAGTGGTGAAATGACTAATGTGATTCCCGGCATCAGAAGTGCCGGAATCTGATAGCAGAGTGATTTCCCTGCCCCGGTTGGCATAATTCCAAATACATCCCGGCCGTTCATCATCTGTTCGATCAGAAATTCCTGCCCCTCACGAAAGGAATCGTATCCGAAATAGTGCTTTAAGATATGTAATGCTTCTTCTTTTTTGTACAAAATCAATTTCTCCCTTCCAGGCTCTTTACATTTTCTATCATTATGATATGATACAAGGCGAAAATAATCAATGTTTTTAAGGAGAACGATCTATGAATCCAATGCAATTACTACAGATTAGAAATCTTTGGAACGGCTTCACCTCCAGACATCCAAAATTTCCGAAATTTATGAATGCCGTCTATCAGAATGGACTTTGCGAAGGAACCGTAATGGAAATCCAGATCCGCACACCTGACGGGAAAGAGTTTGCCTCCAATTTGAAAGTGACAAAAGAAGATCTGGAACTTGTTCAGCAAATGAGGTCGATGCGTTAAATCGACCTCATTTTTCACTAAAATCCCATCTCTTCATAGTCCTCTTTCATAAACCGGTGATAGATCACATGACTTCCTTCAAATTTGACACAATAATAATATGCATCCGGTTTCTGATCTGCAAAATAGATCAGCACATCGAATTCACTGTCCTTGATCTGCTCCACAACGGTATGATTGGAATACCTTTCACAGATTTCCAACAATTTTTCCAAAGTACATCCATGTACGGACACTGCTGTGATCCACTCCTTTAAAAATGGATTGTCCGGCACCTGCTCATGTACATAGACTGCCCCTTCTGGCGGAACACAGAGACAGAAACGGTCTTTTTTGTGAGATACTGTAACATTTCCCAAATGTTCTGTATGCCCTCCAAACCATTCCAGCTCCTGCTGCAGTTTTTCTATAGAAAGCTCTTTTCCCAACAACCGAAGTAAGGAATCCGCCGGATAATACAGACGAATCGTCTCCTTCTGATACCCAAGCTTCATCTGCTCCTCTTTGATCAAGTCAATCAGGTTTTGTTCCAGTTTTTGATATTCCTGCTCCATATTTTTTATCCCCCTTTCTTTTCTTACCGGTATTCTTATAGTCTATATTGTCCCGAAAATGCTATTTGACCTTTCGTCCGGAAACATACTTTTCTGTAATGTGTCGGTCATCAGATAGATAGATCATGCGCTCCAGGCGGTCCCGCACGGTCAGTTCCTGCGGATGTGCAATGTTACTGTCGTCTAAAATCAGTGCATCAAACTCGTATCCTTCTTCAAAACTTCCAACCTTTCCAAAAAATGCCCCGCCGCCTTTTGTTCCAAGATAGAATGTCTCCTCCACAGTCAGCGGCTTCTGTGTATCATCCACAAGTCTCCAGCGCATTTTAGAACATTGGATCGCATCTGCCATCGCCCGGAAGATCGACGTACTGTATCCTGCTGCCATATCACTTCCAAGCCCGGTCGGGATTCCCTCTGATAAAAATCTTCTCACTGGTGCAATCCCTGAAGAAAGATTCATATTGGACTGAGGACAGTGCGCCACATATACCTGATTGTTCTTCATTTTTTCAATCTCATCTTCTTCCATCCAGATACAGTGTGCCATAATAGTAGGGCAGTCCCCGCCAAATAGTCCAAACTGTTCATATGCCTCGCTGTAATTTAACACATTCGGACAAAGCTCTTTCACCCACGCGATCTCACCTGGATTTTCAGATAAGTGAGACTGTACCGGCAGTTTTTTTTCTCTCTGTAGCTCTGCCAGCCCTCGCATCAGCTCATCTGTGCAGGAAGGGATAAACCGAGGTGTCAAAATCGGTCTGACATGTCGGAAACGTCCGTCCGTCTCTGCAAGCCATCTTTTTGTTTCTTCCAGCGATTTTTCTGCACTTTTTTCTTCCAGATCCTTCCCTCCGTTTCGATCCATATTCACCTTTCCCACATAGGCCGACAACCCGGATTTTTCCAGAAGTTCCATCAGAATCTTAGTTCCTTCCACATGCATTGTCGCAAAAATAACCGCTCTTGTTACATCACTTTTCTTCAGTTCTTCCACATACATCGTATATGCCCGTTTTGCATACACTTCATTGGAATACTTTGCTTCCTCAGGAAACGTATGTGTATTAAGCCACTCTAACAATTCCAGATCCATACCAAGTCCTCGGAATGCATACTGGGGCGCATGCGCATGAAGATCCACCATACCCGGAACAATCAGGGCATCCCCACAATCCTTCACCGGAAGCCCCTGATATTTCTCAGGGATTTCCGAAAATACCCCCGCACTCTTTCCATCTACACAAATAACATACTGTTGCTCGGCTACCCGCAGTCTGTCCATCGTCTCACTATAACAAATATTCCCTTTTAAAATAAAATCGGTCTTCATTTTGTTTCTTCCTCACTTTCCCAAACATTGTTGCCCGAAGTCTGTCACTCCATTCCGACAACTCCTATCTTTTTACGCAGAAAATGGGGCGATACAAAAAGTACACTGCCTCCTTGCATCTCCCCACTTATAGTCAACTATTCCGGTAGTTTGTAGAAACGTCCAACCAATCTTGAACATATATAAGTTCTGCCTATTGCTCCTTTATTATAAAAGATTCTGTTCCGGAAGTCAATTCGCCACAAAAACTTGTTTTCCTCTTCATAATATCTTGCCAAATTTTAGACCTTTAAAAATTTCATAAAATATTCCCTTGTCTTTTTCTTCTCACTTTTCTAGAATTCCTCTGCTTTTTTTGAAATTTCCTGCCTGAACCGGCAGACTGAATATGGACAATCCTGATACTGACTTTCTTTTCTTGTTTGAAAAACAGTATCAGGATTTTTTGATTTTTATCTTGTGAAATGCATTAGATATGCTTTAGATTTTACTCTTTCTGACCGCATTGACTACCTTTTACAGACTCTGCTTCTGCGAGAAATGCTTCCATAGTATCTGACTTTGCCGCAATCACCAGCCAGTTTCTCAATACTTCCAGATTTTGCTCTGTCTCAATCTGTTTTCGGAACATATCAGGAATCCTGCCTTTGCACTCCAAAATCGTACACAGCGAAAGTCTTGCACCTTCCGCTCTTCCTTCTTCTCTTCCCTCAATTCTCCCTTCTTTTCTTTCGTCTTTCAGCATCTCTTCCAAAATCATAAAACGCTCCTCCATCTCCCGGTCTCTCTTGATTTCTCGAATTGTTCTCTGCAGTTTTTCTACATAGTCATCGTGAAAATTTTGTTCGCTCTCCTGCAGTCCTGCTTTTACAAATCTTAAAAAGGTAACAAGTTCTTTTGGAACTTCGTCTTCATTGGTTTTCCTCCATTATGCAGAGGAATTCTATGAGAAAATTATAACATGTCCATTCTGCTTTCTGCAATCTCTATTCAGCCTTTACAGTTCCTTTTTCAATGTTTTCTTCTACAATTGCTTTCACGCATTCCCACACTGTTTTTGATGTCTCTTCCATTTTTTCATTCCGTTTGTAGATCTGTGACCGTTTCACCCCATGTTCTGCCCAACTTTTTCCACCAGATGCGTGATTTAAAAGAAGTGGCTGGAAATTGTCAAGAAGGTGTGCATACTTTGCATCGCCCGTCTCGTATGCCTCAAATTCTTCCCAGAGTTCCCGGAAATAAGCGCCCTGATCTGCCGGTAGGATTCCGAAGATCCGATCTGCCGCCTTTTCTTCACGCGCTCTCTTTGTTGCTGCTCCGGCGCTGTCATATGCGTAAGTATCTCCTGCGTCAATTTCTACGAGATCATGGATCAGTACCATCGTCATAACTTTCAAAAGATCCACCTCTTCCTCTGCATGCTCCTGCAAAAGTACTGCCATCAGCGCAATGTGCCAGGAGTGTTCAGCATCATTTTCTTTTCTCTCACCATCGGCAAGATAGGTCTGCCGGAATATATTTTTTACTTTGTCTATTTCCATCAAAAATGCAATCTGCTGTTGTAATCTTTCATGCTTTTCCATCATTGGATCCTTCCTTTCCTTCTCGTGATCATACTTGTTATTACTATATCACACTCTCCCTTTTTTCACATCCCCAAATCACAGCAATCAAACCATCAAGCCATTTCAAAAAGCAAAACAAATCTGACTTTCTTCACCTCAAAAATATGTTCTCCCCACACTTGACAAAATGCCATAATATTTTTCAAAAACTCCTTACAAATCGTCAGTATTCCCCCTGACTCCCGGCAAAAAAGAAAACTGTCATGTATTTTATCCAACTGTTGTGTCCTTTCTTTCAACAATCAGATACCTGCCATGACAGTTTTCTTACGATTTTTTATTGTCTGTTATGAGTCTTTTTGTTTTCCGCTCTGTTTTTATGCATTTTTCTTCACGCGTTTTCTACAGCTTGTGTTCCTTCAGCCATTCGCTTGCATGTCCTGCAATCTCGCGGATACATCCGTCTTCTACCGGAGAGGCGAGTCCCACACCTGCTACCAGCCCGAGGAATGTATCTGTTCCGCCGCGCTGTACAAACATTTTATATTTTTCCCACGCCTGTTCCCAGTCTTTTTCAATCTCAAGCCAGAACTGTAATGCAACGGTCTGTGCAAGGCAGTAATCAATATAATAGAATGGTGTCAGATAAATATGGTTCTGTCTTTGCCATCCTGCACCTCTTCCATAGAATGGCATTTCTTCCAGATCAAGATATGGACGATACATCTTTTCTAATTTGAGCCATGCTTCGTTTCTCTCCGCTGGTGTCATTTCCGGATGTTCATATACAACCTGCTGGAAATGGTCGACAAGACATCCATATGGAATGAAGTTTAAAGTTCCCTCTAAATGAGACACTTCGTATTTCTTTGTCTGACGTTTAAAGAATAATTCATACCATGGTGTCGCAAAGAATTCCATCGACATGGAATGTGTCTCTGCCGCTTCCATCGACGGGAGATGCATATCGATCAGCTCGATATTTTTCTCTGCCATATATTCTGCAAATGCATGGCCTGCTTCATGTGTCAATACATCGACATCTCCGGCTGTTCCGTTGAAGTTTGAGAAGATAAATGGGCATCCATATCCCGGAATATCTGCACAGTAGCCACCGGTAGCCTTTCCTGGTTTTGCAACAACATCAAATAATTCTCTGTCAAACATCATTTTGATGAAATCCGCTGTCTCCGGCGACATCTCTGTATACATCTTTCTTCCGGCTTCCATGATCTCATCATAAGTTCCCTGCGGAATCGCATTTCCATCCGGGAACTGCAGGCTGTCATCGTAGATTTTCAGATCCTCTACTCCAATTCTTTCTGCCTGGTTTTTCTTGATCTCACATACGATCGGGACAAGATCTCTTACGACCTGCTGACGGAAATCTGCAATTGCCTCCGGCGCATAGCAGTTTCTCTGGCGACGGACATAGCCAAGTTCTACGAAATTTTTCATACCAAGACGGTGTGCCTGCTCGGTACGGTTCTTGACAAGCTTGTCAAAGATCTCATCCAGCTCTCCTTGATGTTCATCAAAGAATTTTCCCGTAGCCTCATACGCTGCTTTTCTTACTTCTCTGTCCTGACTCTGCATATAAGGTCCTAACTGAGACAGATTGCATTTTTCTCCGTCGAACTCAATCTGTGCACTTGCAAGCAGTGACTGGTACTGTGTCTGCAGTGTACTTTCTTCCTGTAACAATTCAGTAATCTCCGGAGAAAATCCTTTCATAGAAAGCTCTAGATTGATAAATAACACTTTCCCCAGCTTTTCTTCCAGTTCTTTTCTGAACGGAGATGCTAACAATACTTTATTATACTTCTGCATCTCCTCTTCCAACATTGGTCCGATATGATCATTGTATTCTCTTTCCTTTGCGTAAAATTCATCTTTTGTATTAATCGTATAACGAATATACACGAGGGAGTCTGCAGTAGCGATTTCTTTCTTAACATCATTCATCTCATAGACTGCCTGCACCTGTTCTTCCACAGACTGTGCATGTTTCAATTTCTCTGTGATCTCCTGAATCTTCTTCTTTGTCTCCTCAAGATCAATTCTTTTGTAAATAAATTCACTGAACTTCATCACTTTTACCCCTTTCTAGACCCTTATTTTATAAAAGAGCATACCGGATTTTCTCCGCTTAAATGGAACTATTTTCCTAGTCTCTATAAAATCATTGCCTTTTTTTATTATACTATACTTCTTCTCTCTTTTCCAGCAGAACAATCTCTTTCTCGGATCCGGCTCTGTTGTCAAAATTGCAGATCACCTTCCACTCTTTATTGGGATTGTAATCGTCACCTGCGCTCCTCCCATTGCATCCGAATTTTCTAAACATAAACGCCCTCCTTGCTGCTCAACAAACCTGCTTGCAATTGCCAAACCCATACCATAATGATTGCGCTGTCCGCGACTTTTATCTCCCCTGTAAAACTGTTCCGTTCCCCTAAACAGCTCCTCTTCTGAAAATCCAGGCCCATCATCTTCTGTGACAAATATTGTTTGTTCTTCCTCTATGCAGACCGTAAGCCGGATCCTTCCCCCTTCCTTTCCATATTCGACACTGTTTGCAATGATATTCATCCATGCCCGGTAAATAGATTCTTCTTCCATATCCAACACAAAGTTTTCCAAACAATTTTCAGGAATTTCTCTCACACTGACTGTCATCTGCCTAGTCTTTGCAAGTGTGTCTGCCTGCTTTTTTATTTTTTCTGTAAATCGTAATAGATCTGTCTTTGTTTTTGCCGTCGTCTGATTTCTTTCTGAAAGCAGCATCTCCTGAAGTACTTGAAGATAATTTTCTATTGTTTTCGTCTCTTCGCGAATTTCTTCGGCATACTCTTTTACTTCCGCAAGTTCCTCCGCTTCCAGTGTCAATTCTGCATTCCCCCGGAGAATGGTCAGTGGCGTCTTAATATCATGTGCAAGCGCCGCCATCTGCTCCTTTCGCATCTGCTCCATATTCCACTGTCTGTGCAGCGATTGTTTGAGTGCTTCCCTCATCTGATCCATGGATTGTAACACTGCATCGATTTCCAGTACTTTTGAAGATTTTCTTTCAAAATTAAGTTCCTGTTGACTGATATTTTCAGTCACCTGCTCCAACGAAGAAATTTCCCGCGAAATAATCCTTCCAAACCTTTTTGCCAGCCATATGAGATACAAGAAAAATAAAATGACTGTCACTCCTATCAAGGTCCAGTCTGCCGCCGGAAAATACTGTTGTAAAAACTTGTTCGTATAGCTGGAAACCATGCGGTACTTCACAATGCATACTTCTCTTTCCCTGTCAAAACTTCGAAAATAATACCCCTCTTTTCCTCTCTCTCCTTCTCTATAAATCTCCCACGCGTCTTCCCGCTCTTCTTTTTCAAATGTTCCATAAAGGTATGTTCCCTCTCGATCATACACTCCGTACCGACATGTCTCCGGAATCAGATCTTCCGTCACCCGCTCTGCTGACTGAATCTGTCTGGCACGTCCTGTAAGCATTCCTTCCGCATAATTTGCCGGAAGGATCCATCCTGTCTCTATCCCTGCGGAAAAGAGCAACAGTGCAGCTGTCAGAATCACCGCTGCACCAATCATGACCCAGACTGCATACCGGATAAAAAAGGTATGCAGTCGTATTTTCCTTTTTAATTCCATCGATACCCCATCCCCCAGACGGTCTCAATTGGCTCCGCCTGTACTTTTATTAATTTCGCTCGGATATTTTTAATATGTTCTGTGATCGCTGAGGCGTCACTTTCTCCTTCATAGCCAAATACTGCCTCATAGATCTGTTCCCGCGACAGTGTCTGTCCGTGATGAAGCGCCAGATATTCACAAATCTGATACTCGCTTTTTGTCAGCGGAACTTTCTGATCTTTTGCCATCACTTTTTTTGCCTGCATATAAAAATGAAGCCCGGATACCGCGAACACCTGCTTCTTCTCCCGCAGTTCTCTTCGCAGGTGCGCCTGCACCCTCGCCCGAAGTTCTCCAAGTCCGAACGGTTTGCAAATATAATCATCTGCTCCGGAACCAAGTCCTGCCATCAGATCTTCCTCGAGTGTCTTTGCTGTCAGAAATACAATTGGGCAATCCACAGTTTCTCGAATCTCCCTGCACAAAGTAAAGCCATCGATGCCAGGCATCATCACATCCAATAAAATCAAGTCATATCGGGACAACTCCATCTGTCTTACCACTTCCCCATCCTGGACAGTCTGTACGATATGCCCATCTTTTTCCAGTGCTTTCCTTATGATCTGGAGAATCTTTGCCTCATCATCCACTGCAAGAATCTTTGCCATTTTTATTCCACTTCCTTCTTTCCTTCATAGTATGAAAACCAGACAAAAAACGCCGTTAGAAAAGCAACTGTCATTCCTGCGCTCATCCACACCCCGGTTCTTAGATCTGACGTTATTTCCATTATGAATTTCTCCTTATAATATATCATATATCTCAACAGTTGTGTTCCCCAGGCAAACGGACAATACATCCAAATTCCCTCTCCCATTCCGGTAAGAAACAGCGCCGAAAGCATACTCTCCACAATCCCTGCCCCTATAACAACTCCCTTATGCCACTTTAGACTCAGAAAAAAATGGATGACATAAATAGCAATCTGCGTTCCAAGAAGTATAAAAACTGACTCCACAGTAAAAAGTAGTAACTCGCCACTGAAAGATTCTCCAGAATACAGATAGATCCCTACCAGATAACTTCCAAGCGCCAGCAGTGTTCCCATTGCTCCAAGCAGCAGCAATGCCACCAATTTCACGCCCCCTGCACGGCACTTTCCTGCTACTCCTCCCAAGAGCACCTGCATATTTCCGGCATCCACTTCCATCTCTGTTCCAAGCGCACACACAATTCCGCTCAGTGTCGGAAATGCAAGACTTAAAATTTCCAGAAACTCCCCGATACTCTTTACATTCATATGCAACGCCCCAAGTCTCTTATAATACCAGAGAACAATTCCTATTCCAACTATCGGTACCAGTATATGCATCCAGAAAAGTGTAGTCCGTTTCATTTTTACAAATTCTGCACGGAGCATTTACTTCATCCCCTTTCTCTCATATACCCGGATACTAATTTCTGTGACAAGAATAAAGCATAGGCAAGTGACTACAAGTCCCGGCAAAATACTTCCCCATGACAGAAGTTCCGGGGAAAATGTGATGTTTCCCGGCTCTGCCGGAAGCCCATTTGGCAATATTTTTAGTACCGGACACATCAGACGCGCCGGAACTGCATATGGAATCAGCCACATCCCTTCGGTTGCAAAATTAGCACTCAAGATAATATTTGCTACCATATTGATCAAAATTGTGGCTACAGTTCCGCATTTCTGCTCCAGAAGAAGGCAAAGTGGAATCTGCCATGCGTATGTCAGAAACAGTAACACTCCTGCAAACAGCGCATGAAAAATCGTAATGGTGTCTGAATATTTTGCCTGGAATACCTGTCCTGCCACAAATGTCAAAATACACTGTACTATGCATGCCAAAAACAACCACAGACTGCAATAAAAAATCTTGATCAGCCTTACCCTTTTTAGTGACACCGGAAGTGTAAACACCGCCTTTTCGCCAAGCTTTCTGTCTTTCTCTCCGCAGCTGCAGGAAACAATGGAAAGCATTGCCGGAAGCAAAAACATATACCACCAATTAAAACTAGTCAAAACTACATACGCTGGAGATAACTTAATGCCAAGCAGCAATGTCAAAAGCGGAGCCACAAAAAACGCCTTCCCCAAGAAGGTATGTCGGTACTTCATCTGTTCTGCACAAAGATCATTCCACATCTCTACTACTCCTTTCTGCCCGCCCCGGCAATCTCCATAAACAGACTCTCCAGCTTTTCCTCATGAGGCATCTCTCCCTGATAGCCTAACACTCCATCGGCAATAATTCCGATATCATCCGCCACCTGAGACACTTCACTTAAAATATGACTTGACACAATGACAGTAATTCCTTTTTGTGGAAATTCCTGAATCATCTGTCTAAGATCCTGGATTCCGATTGGATCCAGACCGTTGGTCGGTTCATCCAGGATCAAAAGTTTCGGATGATTTAAAAGAGCGATCGCAAGCCCAAGTCTCTGCTTCATTCCCATAGAAAATTTCCCTGCACGTTTCTTTCCAGTCTGTGTCAGTCCGACGGTCTCCAGCACCTCATCAATCCTTTCCTCGGGAAGACCGAGCATCCGTGTACGCACTTTCAGATTTTCCCTCGCAGACAAGTTTCCATAGATTGCCGGCGATTCGATCAGAGAACCAATCTTATTTAATGACTTCCTGCTCCATACTTCGCCATCCACCAGAATACTCCCCTGAGTCGGACGGACGATTCCCGCAATCATTTTCAGCAGTGTCGATTTTCCTGCCCCATTTGCACCAAGCAGGCCATAGACGGTATTCTCCCGCACCTGAATAGAGACTGCATTGACTGCTTTCTGCTCTCTGTAAATTTTGCTAAGTTCCCTTGTTTCTAATATATTTTTCTGCATTTTTTTACCTCCTGCAATGAATTTATCTTCATTGTAGAAGCTAATTCTAAGGAAATAATAAGGATTTTCTATTTTTTATTCCAGCAACTAGTCGTCATCCAAATATAAAACTAAATTAACTAGTACCAATTCGTTGTAAAAAATGCTATAATATTAAAAACTTTTCACCGATAGAGTGTGCAACTTTTCCAAATCAAACAAGCATCTCTATCGTATATTTCTTCTGATCACTCATACAAATCTATTACTGAAAGGAGTTTATAGACATGTTTAAAATTTTTAAGAAACACCCGAAAACTTTATGGATCTCTATGCAGGATGTGCTTGCCATCATAAAAAGTGACTATGACAAATCCTGGCCATTTGAGATTATAGAATTCCGCTATGGGGGCACAACACACCGCATGGGCGCCTATGTAGAAGAGTTAGACGAAAAATTTTATAATAAGATTAAACAAGAAGAAATCCATTTCGTGTTTGATGAACAAACTTACACTTCCTTCGAGGAATTCGTAAAGTCTGTTCATATAAATGGAATCCCGATCACCGATGTGCTCGGTCCAATTGAAGTCCTGCAGGCAGGGATCGTCAACGGAGAAGCGATGTTGAGTTCTCCATGGGGCGAAAAAAGACTTAGTGCGCATGCGATTGAAAAGGAATAATTTTCTGCTTGACAAACATTCCTCTATCGTTTATTTTAAACTTGAACAAGGTTCATTTTAGAAGGAGGTTTTTATGAATCCAACAGTTACTTCAAAAGAAGAAATCATTGCCGTCTGTCAGAAGATTGCAAAAGAGCGGGGACTGGAAGCAATCAGTATACGCTCGGTTGCCTCAGAATGTGGCATGGCAGTTGGTTCCGTCTACAATTATTTTTCCTCTAAATCAGAACTTCTCTGTGCAGCGATCGAGAATATCTGGAAAGATATTTTCCACATGTCTGCAAGCCAGTGTGCTTTTTCCGATTTTGTAGAATGTCTTAACTGGCTTTTTGACAGTGTACAGAGAGGAAGTCAGATGTATCCTGAATTTTTCTCCCGGCATGCAATGGTTTTTGCTTCTGAAGATCAGAAAGCCGGACATCAGATGATGGAGAAATATTTCCGCCATTTAGAGGAAAATCTTCTGAACGTACTGCGCAGAGATCCAAATGTCCGGGAGGATGCATTTGACGAAGTGCTTACTCCTGAATTATTTATCAGCTATGTACTGGAATTATTCGTCTCCTCTGTATTTCATTTTCAGAAAGACTACCGCGGAATCCTTGAGATTGTCCGCCGCTGTCTCTATGCCCCTGCTCACTAACTGCTATGTTTTTGTGCAGCGGGAACTGCAAATGGAAAGAGTGAGAGTTTACTATACATGAAACTGAACACCGTTCATCATTTTCTTTCACAGGAGGTATGCTTATGAAAATTAAAAAACGAAATCTGCTGCTTCTCGCAGCAATCGTCTGGATGATTGCCGGATTTAACATCCTGCGCATCGGAATAGAGACTTATGTAGCTTACAAAAGCGTGATCAACTTTATACTTTCGCTTCTTGTATTTCTTTTCTTCTGGTTCATGATCTTTTACAAACTGACTGTAAAGCACACAGACCGTATTCAGAATTATCAGGAAGAGCGACAGTTTTTTCTTAACTTTTTTGATCTGAAGTCATTTCTGATCATGGCTTTTATGATCACATTTGGGATCACGATCCGCACATTCCACTTATTGCCGGACAGATTTATCGCTGTGTTTTATACCGGGCTGGGCGCGGCGCTGTTTCTTGCAGGGATCACTTTTGGTCGGAACTACATTTTTTTCAAAAAAACAGAAACTGCAAATTAGCTTTTTCACATATTATTTTTCTATTAGGAGGTTCTATTTTATATGAGCACAGAAAAGCACACACACATTACCACAGTGAAAACATTAATGACCGCTTCTATCATCTATTTTTTCTGCTCCATGGCAGGAGGGGTTTTCTACCGAGAATTTACAAAACTCTTTGATTTCACCGGGAAAACAACTCTTGGCGTGATACACGGACATCTGCTCGTTCTCGGAACATTTTTCTTTCTTCTTCTTGCAGTGCTCTGCAAATTTACTGCACTTGGAGACCAAAAACTGTTCCAAAAATTTTTTCTCATCTATAACATTGCATTCCCTTTGATGGCTGTCACGCTTCTCATACGCGGAATCGTGCAAGTAACAGGCTATCCAATGACACGCATGTTAAACGGTATGCTCTCTGGATTTGCAGGACTTTCCCACATTTTCCTTGCAGTAGCACTTTTTCTGTTACTGCTCGCTGTAAAAAGAGAACTTTGTAACGAAAGCGCCAAATAATTTCTTGCGAAAGTTCTCCTTGACAAATGTAACTTTTTCTCTTATCCTTTAGCAAGGGAATGAAGTTCTCCCTTAGTAAATACTAAAACCGCCAGGTGGAGCGTGCCTCCCCTGATTGCTGATGACTTCTGCTTTTTGCAGGACTCATCAGCTTTTTTATTACATCATTTTCTATCGGAAAGGAGAAAAACAAATGTTATTTAGTATTTCTGTTCTATTGCTGCTAGGCATGTCACTCGGTGCCCTCTGCAAGAAGCTACACCTTCCGGCGCTGACCGGAATGCTGATCACCGGAATCTTTCTCGGTCCTTATGCACTTGATCTGATTGATGCTTCCATTTTATCCGTATCCGCTGATCTTCGCAGGATTGCTCTGATCATTATTTTAATCCGGGCAGGATTGTCATTGAATCTGGATGATTTAAAAAAAGTCGGACGTCCCGCAATTTTAATGTGCTTTGTTCCTGCCTGCTTTGAGATGGCAGGAATGATATTGCTTGCCCCAAAACTGCTTGGCATCTCACTGCTTGATGCAGCGATTCTTAGCTCTGTCATTGCCGCTGTTTCCCCTGCTGTCATCGTTCCGAACATGGTGAAACTTATGGAGGAAGGCTATGGCACAAAAAAAGGAATCCCTCAACTGATCTTAGCCGGGGCTTCCGTCGATGATGTATTTGTAATCGTTGTGTTTACCGCCTTTACCAGTCTTGCTGCCGGAGACTCTGTGTCCATCAGAAGTTTTGTCAATATTCCAATATCCATTTTTCTCGGAATAATATCAGGGCTTGGAATCGGACTGCTCCTTTCAGTTTTCTTTCATCGAATTCACATGCGAGATACTGCAAAAGTAATCCTTTTCCTCTGTATCTCTTTTTTGCTTGTCACACTGGAAGATTACTGTGCAAATGTAATTCCTTTTGCTTCCCTGATTGCGGTAATGACAATCGGTGTCGCCCTGCAGCAGAAAAATCAGGCACTTTCCCTCCGGCTCTCCTCAAAATTTAATAAACTATGGGTTGGAGCAGAGATTATACTCTTTGTCCTTGTCGGTGCAACTGTCGATCTTCGCTATCTGAAGTCAGCCGGAGGAACCGCTGTTCTTCTGCTCCTCTTTGTTCTTCTCTTTCGGATGTCAGGTGTCTTTCTCTGTCTTGCTGGAACAGATCTTACAAAAAAAGAACGACTTTTCTGTATGATAGCCTACACTCCAAAGGCAACCGTCCAGGCAGCTATCGGTGGAATCCCTCTCGCTCTTGGACTTTCCTGCGGAAATCTCGTCCTCACCGTTGCCGTTGTCTCCATATTACTGACAGCACCGCTTGGAGCCTTCTGTATCGAAAACAGTTATCAAAAACTTTTAACCCATTAATCTTTCATTATTGAAACGACAAAAGTCCGGAAAACCTGATATCAATTCCAGGTTTCCGGACTTTTATATAAAATATTATTCGAGCTCAAATGCTCCTGTATATAACTGATAATATTTTCCTTTTTGTGCGATCAATGTCTCATGGTCTCCTCTTTCGATAATATTTCCATGCTCTAATACCATGATCACATCCGAATTCCGCACAGTGGAGAGACGGTGCGCAATGACAAATACCGTTCTTCCTTCCATCAGCGCATCCATTCCGCGCTGTACGATCGCCTCTGTACGTGTATCAATCGAAGAAGTCGCCTCATCCATGATCATTACCGGAGGATCTGCGACTGCCGCGCGTGCAATTGCAATGAGCTGCCGCTGTCCCTGAGAAAGGCTCGCCCCGTTTTCCGTAAGCGGTGTATGATACCCTTCTGGAAGACGCGTGATAAAATCATGCGCACCGGCAAGTTTTGCAGCCGCAATACACTCTTCTTCTGTCGCATCTAGCTTTCCATAACGGATATTGTCCATAACGGTTCCGGTAAAAAGATTTGTCTCCTGCAAAATCACTCCAAGTGAACGGCGCAAATCTGCTTTTTTAATCTTATTAATGTTAATTCCATCATAACGAATCTTTCCATCCGCAATATCATAAAAACGGTTGATCAGATTTGTGATCGTTGTCTTTCCAGCTCCAGTAGAACCTACAAATGCCACTTTCTGTCCCGGCTCTGCATAAAGTGTGATATTATGAAGTACTGTCTTTTCCGGCACATATCCAAAGTCCACATCAAACATCCGGACATCTCCAGTTAACTTTGTATAAGTCACGGTTCCATCTTGGTGTGGATGCTTCCATGCCCACAGTCCAGTATGTTCTTCACACTCTATAATCTCTCCATCCTTTTCTCTTGCATTGACCAATGTCACATAACCTTCATCAACTTCTGGCTCTTCATCGATCAATGTAAAAATACGGTCTGCACCTGCAAGTCCCATTACAACTGAATTGACCTGATTTGACACCTGGCTAATATTTCCCGCAAACTGCTTTGTCATATTTAAAAACGGAACAACAATGCTGATTCCAATCGCCATACCGGAAATACTCAGGTTTGGAGCTTTAGAAAGAAGCAAAATTCCTCCAGTCAACGCAACAGCAACATACAAAATATTTCCAATATTTCCCAGTACCGGCATCAGAATATTTGCAAACTTATTGGCATTTTCCGCATCGTGGAACAATTCCTCATTGAGGCGATCAAAATCTGCCTCGCTTTCTCTCTCATGGCAGAAAACCTGTACAACTTTCTGTCCATTCATAATCTCTTCTACAAAACCTTCCACTTTTCCCAGTGCAACTTGCTGGCGCACAAAATATTTTGCAGAATTCCCCCCAACTTTCTTCGTTACAAAAAACATCAGGATCACGCCGCACACAACAACAATCGTCATCCACACACTGAAGTACAGCATAATTGAGAATACAGTCAGCACTGTAATAGAAGAAATCAAAAGCTGCGGAATACTCTGCGATACCATCTGACGCAGTGTATCAATGTCGTTTGTATAATAGCTCATGATATCTCCATGATTATGTGTATCAAAATATCTGACTGGAAGATCCTGCATTCCATTGAACATTTTTACACGAAGCTTTTTCAAAAATCCCTGCGTGATTCCCGCCATCATCTGGGTATAAGTGATCGCGGACAAAATGGACAGGATGTAAAATACAAGAAGCAGCCCTACATAATAGAAAACTTTTCCGGAAACAGCATCCCAGTCTCCGCTCTTCCAGCTTGTCTCTACGATCGCGATGACATTCTGCATGAAAATAGCTGGAATGGAAGAGACAACTGCACTGAAAATAATACAGAACAGTACGATTGGCATCTTAACCGGATAAAACTCAAACAATGTCTTGATCAGACGTCCCAGTGTTCCTTTTTTTGCTCTGTTTGGTCCCTTATTTTTCATCGTCATCACCTGCCTTATTCTGAGATGTATATACTTCTCTGTAAATCTCATTGTGTTTCAGAAGTTCCTCATGTGTTCCGACTGCATTGATCGTACCGCCGTCCATGACAATGATCCGGTCTGCATCCTGCACGGAGGAGGTTCTCTGAGCAATGATGATCTTTGTCGTCTCCGGAATGAATTCACGGAATGACTGGCGGATCAATGCATCCGTCTTCGTATCTACTGCACTCGTCGAATCATCCAGAATCAGAATCTTCGGTTTCTTTAGGAGCGCTCTTGCAATACAGAGACGCTGTTTCTGTCCACCGGACACGTTCGTTCCTCCCTGCTCGATATGGGTATCATATCCTGCCGGGAACTGTCTGATAAATTCATCTGCCTGTGCCAGCTTACATGCCTCGATCAGTTCCTCGTCCGTTGCTTCCTTATTTCCCCACCGAAGATTTTCCTTAATCGTACCGGAGAATAGAATATTTTTCTGCAATACAACAGATACTTGATTTCTCAAAGTCTCCAGATCATACTCCTTGACATCGCGGCCGCCGACTTTAACACAGCCCTCCGTCACATCATACAAACGGGAGATCAACTGGATCAAAGAAGATTTCGAAGACCCGGTTCCTCCAATGACACCGATCGTCTCACCGGATTTGATATGCAGATCGATATTGGCAAGCGCCATCTTCTCTGCATTTTTTGAATATTTGAAATTTACCTTATCAAAATCGATCGAACCATCTCTGACTTCATAAACTGGATGCTCCGGATTCTTGATCGTGCTCTCTTCGGAAAGTACTTCCACGATACGTTTCGCAGACTCGCTTGCCATTGTGATCATAACAAAGACCATAGAAATCATCATCAGACTGCTCAGAATCTGGAAACTATATGTAAGCAGTGCAGAAAACTGTCCTACATCCAGGTCAAGCCCTCTTGATGAGATGATCACATAAGACCCGAAAGAAAGCACAAAGATCATTACTGCATACATGCAAAACTGCATCAGTGGATTGTTGAATGCCAAAATTTTCTCTGCTCTTGTAAAATCCTGACAGATATCATCTGCCGCCGCCCCGAATTTTTCTTTTTCATATTCTTCACGGACATAAGATTTCACAACACGGATTCCCTTTACATTCTCCTGAATAGAATTGTTCAGGCGATCATATTTCTTAAAGACTTTCCGAAACAGCGGCATCGTCAGACGGATGATCAGCGCCAGTCCCACACCAAGTACCGGAACAAGAATCACAAAGATCCATGCCATCTTTCCTCCCATAACAAATGCCATCGTAAAGGAAAAAATCAACATCAGCGGACATCGAATTGCAATTCGGATAATCATCATATACGCCATCTGCACATTCATCACGTCTGTCGTAAGTCTCGTCACTAAAGACGAGGTAGAAAACCGATCGATATTCTTAAACGAATACGTCTGAATTTTGTAGAACATATCCTTTCTTAAGTTTTTGGCAAATCCGCAGGAGCCGGTCGCTGCCGCTGTCCCTGCCATCACACCAAATACCAGCGAAACTGCTGCCATCACAAGCAGGATCAATCCATATGTTGCAATCACGGAAAAACTGCATCCAGCTTTGATTTCATTCACAAGCTGGGCAATGATAAACGGAATGATACATTCCATAACTACTTCCAGTGATACATAAATCGGTGCTTTGATCGAAGCTGCCTTATACTCTCTGATACATTTTGAAAGTTCTTTTATCACTTCACATTCCTCCTGTTTCCTAATTTTCGTAAAAACAAGGTATCTCAACTTCAATTGTTAGATACCTTACTTTCTTATTATAACACTATAAAATTTAATTTGCAAGGTTCCTAACATTATTTTCTTGCATCTTTTTGCCTTCGATTCCAAAAAAAGAAGGCCTGCATCCTCGCAATCATTCCCCTCCAGCAGATACGTTTCTTTCCACTTTCCTGCCATCTGAAAATTGCATGCGGTTCTGCATGACCTCTCTTTACTTTTTTATTCTCCTCCGAGCTTATTGGCAATCAGCCATCCAAGTCCGAATGTGATTACTCCGGCTCCGATCGTAAATACGGAAACACCTGACCAATTCGTCTTCATCAGAATCGCAATCGGCGATGCGACGATCAGACCGATAATTCCATAATAAGCATGAATCTCTGCTTTTGAAAAAATGAATTCAATCAATTTTGCAATCACACCGATTCCGATCAGCACACCAACTCCAAACGGCGCAAGTACACCAACTCCCTGCATCAGCCCTGCCATATCGAATTTCACAAGTGAATCTACAAATAAATTAATCGTCTTTAAAATTACATCATAATATCCAAGCAGCATCAGCATCATCGAACCACTGACTCCCGGCACAACCATCGTTGCCGCCGCAACAACCCCTACAAAGAATAACTTAATTACATTGATAAGCCCAAATGTGACATCCGCTGTCTTTCCTCCGGTCTCTCCAAGCATCGCCATCAGAATCACGATTGCAAAAAAGACAAGAAACGGAATTATTTTCCCGATTGTGACTGAATGTCCTTTCACCTTCTTTACAATAAATGGAAGACTTCCAATGATCAGACCGCAAAACGCAAAGTTCGTCGGGATTGGATATGTATCAAGTAAGAATTCAAACAGTTTCGACAATACGACAATTGCAATTCCTGCCCCAGCAAAAATTGGGATCAGAAGCTTCATACTTTGTTTAAACTCGCTCTTCAAGTGGGTAATTGAATGAATCAGCTTGTCATACAGTCCCATAGCGACCATCATTGTTCCACCGCTGACTCCCGGAATGATATTCGCAATTCCGACAACCATTCCCTGCAATATTTGTTTCAGCATACATTAATCTCCTTTCCATGCACTCTGCTAAAAAATTTAGCATAAATCCTCTCTTTTTTCAATCTTTCTCTTTTGATTTACAAAAATTTTATTTCTTTTACGGACTTTCGCGTGCTTCTCTAGGCTTATCTCTGAAAATACTGCTTTGCAAGTTCCTGAAATCTCGGCAGCGCACCAATAATCGTCTCATATGCCACACAGTAAGCAATCCGCACATAACCCGGACACCCAAAAGAACTTCCTGGCACAAGAAGGATATTGTATCTCTTTGCCGCCTCACAGAACGCTTTTTCATCTTCGATTGGAGATTTCACAAACAGATAGAAAGCTCCCTGCGGCTTTATACAGCTGAATCCACACTGTCTCAGCCCTTCATAAAGTGTTTCCCGGTTTCTATTGTAATAGGTAAGATCTGTTTTTTCTCTAATACATTTAGCAACCACCTTCTGAAGCAACGTCGGTGCATTGACAAATCCTAAAATCCGATTTGCCACACCCGCTGCCGCAATCACATCACAACTGTCTGCCACTTCTGAAGGAATCACAAGATACCCAATCCGCTCTCCCGGAAGGGACAGAGACTTACTATAAGAATATGCCACAATCGTATTTTTATAATATTTTGTCAGATACGGTACTTCCACTCCATCAAAAGCAAGTTCCCGGTAGGGTTCATCGGAAATCAAATAGATCTCAGTCCCATATTCTTTTTGCTTCTCCTCCAAAATTCGTGCCATTTCCCGGATTGTCTCCTCCGAATACACAACACCGGTCGGATTGTTCGGCGTATTCACGATAACCGCCTTCGTCTTCGGAGTGATTTTCTCCGCAAATTCAGTAAGCTTTGGCTGGAAAGTTTCTGTGTCCGGTGAGATCTCCACAAGTACACCATCCACATTGGATGTGTAACTTCTATACTCACCGAAATACGGTGCAAAGACAATCACTTCCTCCTGCGGGTTGATAAGCGTCTTTAAAATCACATTCAAGCCTCCCGCTGCACCGACTGTCATGAGAATATTTTCTGCAGAAAACTCCGTCTGAAATCGCTCATTCAATGACTCTGCCACTGCCTGGCGTACCTCTTCATATCCTGCATTGCTATTCGTATAGCCATGAAGTTCCAGCGGTGCCTCTTCCTTTACAATGGAAATAAGTGCTTCCTTTACCGCCTCCGGTGCTTCCACATTTGGATTGCCGAGACTGAAGTCAAATACATTTTCTCTCCCGTACAGCTTTGCAAGACGGTTGCCTTCCTCAAACATCGCGCGGATGGCAGAACTATTGGCCACCATCCCTTTCATCTTCTCTGCGATCATACTGTTGCCTCCCTCTTTGTCACAGTTCCTTTTTCCACAAGAAATACCGGGCGGTATGACAGTTTTGCTTTGCGAAGTCCCTCTGCCCCAGTGTCTTCCTCACGGTTAATATATTTATATTTCATACACTCGTGTTCCACAAACTGCTGATTGATCATTGGATAAGCACCTTGGATCTCTGCAAATGCTTTTTCAATATGGACTACAAATGTATCGTCACTGACTTCCTCACCAAGGGTAAATGCAACAACCTTTCCATTCACTCTCAGAAGCCCCCCGGTCAGTTCCAGTTCTTCATAGAGCCGCAGAGAATTGAGTGTCACACACATCTCTGCATTTTTTTCTTCATCTGCCTCACATCCATTTTCGATCCGCCATTGCAGTGCCATCTGAAAACACTCTTCGATATTTTCTTTTGTAATCTTTTCATACGACCAATCTTCATTTACTTGTTTGAATTTATTGATATGATTTCGCTTACCGTGAAGCTTTTTGCCAGAAAGTGTCGCCAGTTTCTCAGACTCGTAGACATAATCTGCACTGTCTCTGTCGTATTCGATTTGAAACTGTCCCGGATACCACTCTTCCAGCTGTGCAAAGTTCTCTTCTGTGACACAGTACATCGTAAACGGATACCCCTGTTCCCTGCTGTACTCCATCAACACTTCGATCGTCCGCTTGACATCCTTTGGATCTCCCACCGGATAGGCAAAGGACAATCCATTTTCCTTTGACCGAAAGACAACCGTATTTTCTACCATCGCATAGCCTACCTGATAAAACTTCGCCCACAGGTACACGTTAACAAACGTGCGCTCACAGCTTCGCGATGGATACTTTCTAAAGTAAGATGTCAAAAGTTCCTTATCCTCCAAAGTCGGTCTTCGAAAGTCTATCGTTATCATTTTATTCTACCTCTTCTCAAATTTTGCTTTTCTCTGTTTTCCTGCTGCCATTGCCTTCTTCGCACTTCTTTAAAAGTACTTTTTCAGGCAGTGTATCTATTTCTAGCACTCGATCCCTTTTCGGAACTGCATCTGATAAAGGTCTGCATACACGCCGTCTTTCTCGAGCAGCTGCTCGTGAGTTCCTTCTTCCTCGATGCCATTCTCAGTCAGCACAAGAATCCGCTTTGCATTTCGAATCGTAGAGAGTCTGTGCGCGATCACAAATGTCGTACGGTTCTTTGCCAGACGTTCTAAGGACTGCTGCACAACTTTCTCACTCTCATTATCCAGCGCTGATGTAGCCTCATCAAAAATCAGAATCGGCGGATTCTTTAAGAATACCCGCGCAATAGACAGACGTTGCTTTTGTCCTCCGGAAAGTTTCACCCCGCGCTGACCGATATCTGTATCATATCCTTCCGGAAAACTCATGATAAATTCATGGGCATTTGCATTTCTCGCTGCCATAACCACTTCCTCATCTGTCGCATCCGGCTTTCCATAACGGATATTTTCCATAATCGTCCCTGCAAACAGGTAGACATCCTGCTGCACAATTCCAATATTATTTCTCAGGTTATCTAACTTCATATCCCGGATATCAATGCCATCGATCCGGATAGCCCCCTCTGACACCTCATAAAAACGTGGGATCAGGCTGCATATTGTAGTCTTTCCGACACCGGATGGACCGACTAATGCCATATAATCTCCTGCCTCCACATCCAGATTGATATGATCCAGTACATTTTCCGTACTGTCCTCATAATGAAAAGATACATTTTCAAACTCAATCTTTCCTTCCAGATGATCCACACTGACTGCATCTTCTTTGTCCTTGATATCCGGTGCGATCGACAAGATTTCAAGAAATCTCTCAAAACCTGAATATCCATTCTGGAACTGCTCTGTGAAGTTGACAAGTTTCTTCACCGGTTCTGTAAAATTATTGATATACAAAAGAAATGTGATCAGGTCAGTCACCGCCACTGTTCCCGCTGCCATAAACCGCACTCCGGCGATCAAAACAACAACCGTAACAAGTGTTGTCAAAGCGCCAAGCCCAGAATTGTATGCTCCCATATAGCGGTAGCTGATCTTCTTTGCTGCAACAAAGCGATCATTTCCATCCTGAAACTTCTTCATCTCAATCTTTTCATTTGCAAACGATTTCACAACACGGATCCCGGAAAGGCTGTCCTCAATCTGGCTGTTAATATCTGCAATTTTCTCTCGATTTCTCTTAAACGCCCGCTTCATTTTCCGGTTATAATATCCCGCATACAGAATCATGACCGGAATAAATGCAAATGCGACAAGTGTCAACTTCGCATTGATACTAAATAAGATTGCAAAAGATCCAACGAGCTTGATAATAGAAATCACGATATCTTCCGGTCCGTGATGCAAAAGCTCTGTGATATCAAACAAATCACTCGTAATACGGGACAACAGCCCTCCAACCTTCTGATTATCATAGAACGCAAAGGTTAATTTCTGGTAATGTCCAAAAATGTCCCTCCGCATATCCGCTTCCATCTTTGCACCCATCAAATGTCCATAATATCCGATAAAATAATTACAGCCAAATTCCAAAATAACGAGTCCAAACATCAGGACACCGATCCATGTAATCGTATGCAACACATCTTCTGCCGGGAAATATACGACCTCATTTGTAATATAACGGACGATCAACGGCAGGATCAATGTGACTGCCGCTCCCAGAATTGCAAAAAACATATCACTGAAAAACAATCCTTTGTACGGCTTATAATATGCCGCGAGTTTCTTTAACTTTTCTCCCATCTTTTCTTTCCTCCATCCTTCTCTTCCAAAAATGTTCCTTTTTCTTTTGCAAAATGAAAAAGTTCCCGCTTCACATCTGCGATTGTTCTCTGTTTTAGCAGATCTTTACAGCATGCATTTAAATCCCCATAAATCCCCGCCATCACATCTGCCATCCCTGATGCCACACAGCACTTTTTCTCCGGAGACCCGCTCCGCCACGAAGTAGAGACAAAAGAAATCTGAAGCGCCTCTGCTACCATGGCAAGTGTCACTTCTTCTGCTTCCCGAAAGAAGAGATATCCTCCCTCCGTCCCTTCTTTTGTACGGATCAAATCAGCCCTTTTCAATTTTGCCATCACCTTCCGGATCCGAGCCGGGTTGGTGCACACATTCTTTGCCAACTCTTCACTGGAGATCACGATTCCCTTATGTTCCAGAAACACAAGTGCATGGACCGCGATAGCAAATTCACTTGTCATTTTTGTGTTCCCCCCTGCTTCTGTGTTTGTTCAATAATATTTCGCATCACATCTTCACTTAACTGACCACTGACATATCCATATACATTCCCATCCTTATCGATCATAAAAGTAGTCGGAAATGCACTGATTCCATAACTTGAGAAAATCTCCCCGGTCGTATCCATCACAACTGGATACGTGTATCCATTTTCTTCCAAAAACGCCTTGATTTCTTCCTCAGAAGCTTCCCCTCCAAGATCCGGTGCTGCAATTCCCAGAATCACCACATCACTGTCTTCTTGTGCTTCATATTCTTCATGCAGCTTCTGGATCTCCGGCATCTCATTCCGGCATGGTCCACACCAAGTCGCCCAGAAATTCAAAAAAACGGTCTTTCCTTTATATTCTGATAATGTATGCGTATTCCCATACTGATCTTGTAGTGTAAAGTCGATGGAAGGAACGGTCTCTCGTTGATCGTTTTCCTTCTTTTCTTCCTGTTTGCTTTCTCCGGCACTTGTTTCCTTCTCCCCGGAAGTATTATCCTGCCCGGTATTTTTCTGTTGGGCTGCTGACTGATTTTTCTGTTTTTTTGCATTTTCTGTTTCATTCCCTGCTATGGAAACTTTTGATAAGTATCCGGTGACTGCATTCATCTTCCCTGTAAACATGAAGAGTCCCATCAAAACCATCAGTATCCCGCCTACTTTTACCGTATATTTTACAACATTCATATGCTTTTTTAACAGCTCCAGAAGGCTTGTCGTAAACAGCCCCAGTACAAGAAATGGGAGCACAAATCCAAGTGTATATACGCCGATCAATGCAAACCCCATCCACTTTGTCCCGGCGGATGCCGCCATCAAAAGCACACTCGTCAACGCCGGACCTACACACGGGGTCCACGCAAAACTAAACGTAAATCCCATCAGCAGCGCGGTCAGCGGGGACATTGCAAGCACATCAAGATGAAATGGCAGTCTGCGCTCTTTTCCAAGTAATCTGCTCGGACCAAAGACACCAAGCTGATAGAAACCAAATGCAATCACTAAAATTCCACCGATTCTTGCAAACAACATCTGATTTTTCTGCAAAAAGCTCCCAAGTGCAGATGCGCCAAGTCCCAGAATGAAAAATGCAAAGCTAACTCCTACCACAAAACAAACCGTATGGATCATCACTTTTCGTCTCTCATAGTGAACCTTTCCATCCTCCCCAATCTCACCCGTTCCGCCTGACAGATACCCCATATACAGCGGAATCAGCGGCAGAACACAAGGAGAAAAGAAACTAAACACCCCCTGTAAAAATACTGTCAATACCGGAATGCTGATGTCCAGCGAAAATCCCATAAAACCACCTCTTTCCTTATTTTCTTTTTACATTTTTTGACAGAGATCCGTTTCCTTTTTTGTCTGTGCAAAATTTTCCTGTGGATATCTGTACAAATTGTAACTTTTTTCATTACATTATTTAACTGTAACTTTATCAAATACATTTTTTGTTGTCAAGAAGCATTTTTTCCAAATCGAACATTCTGTTTTCCTATTTTCCATACAAACTTCCAGAGCTCCGTAAGCAGTTCCCTATAGGAAAAAGACACCCCTTGGCATTTCCTAGAGTGTCTTTTTCTATTGCAAAGCTATTGTCATTCTCTGATTTCTCTTAGACAAATTTTCTTCTATTTTGCTTTTTCTCTTTATTTTTCTTCTGATTCTTTCTGCCCTTCAATATCCTTTTTCTCGTCTGTGTCATTTTCTCCTGCCACATCATATGCCGGACCGATCAAAAGAAGTTTATCTACATTCATCTCTTCTGCCGGGCAGAGATCTGTGCGTGCCTTCATTGTAATGACTGCAAGTTCATCACTTCCACTATACAGCGGCTGATCTCCGCGATTTGCAAATGCAAGATTGACATAAGCGGTTCCATCACTGTATACCTTATTGACCGTCAGATTTTCCATCGCTCCTACCGCCTTCGTTCCGACAGCTGATACAAATTCCAGATGTGAAGGATCATAATCGATGACAGCTCCAAATGCATTGACATGTTTCGCATCTTCTGCAAGTACCGTAAAGGTCACTGTCTCACCGGCTCTGATACATGATTTTTCTGCACAAAGTGTTGCCTGCCCGGATACTTCTCCGCTCTGTTTTGTGCCTCCATCGAGTTGGAACATTGTAAATGCATAATCATAAACATCATAGATGCCGTTCATATTGATATCTCCACTTCGCTTCTGGATTTGATCCACAAAGTTGGAACCATCCTTGACAGAAGTACCAAGGTAATTTTTCATATTGGTATAATCGCCCTCTGAAACCTTCTCATTCTTATTAGTACTTCCGACTGCAAATGGCTTGGATCCATCTTTTTTGTATACCGAAAGTTCATGGGATGCAAAGTAATTGCGCCGTGATTTCATAATCTGAAGTTTCAGATAACGTGCACTGACTCCGGTGAGCGGAACCGTCTTTGCATTTTCTTCTACTTCCAGATCTGTGTTATATACCCACTCTTCCTCTTTTGTTCCATCCCATTCCAGTTTCCAATGTTTTCCATCTAAACTGGAGTAGACATTCATACGCTCTACGGTACCACTTCCATAACTGTCGCGTGGATAATATTCAAATTTATCCAGTTCGTAAGCTGCACCAAAATCATAGATGAACGGAGTCTTATCACCGACAACATCCCCCACTGCGAAGAATAATCCACGGAAGCTGTGGTCTGTTGCATACTTCAGTGCTCCTGCCTCATCTCCTCCGGTCCATGAAATCGTTCCAAGTGCACCAATCTCATTTCTCCACGGATCCAGCAGAGAACTGGTCACAAGCTGCTCACTCCATGCAGAATACCCTTCCGCATTTCTCGCACGCACGCAATAAGTATGCTCAGAATGATAGTCGAGATCATCATGGATATAAGAAAGCGCATCTCCCATAGCATAAAGATTGCCGTCCACGAGCATCTCATATTCAGATGCTCCTTTGCTTTCTGTCCAGCATAATCCGATGCTTGTAGAAGTTTTCGCTTCTTCTGCTGCCGTCAGCTGCGGTACAGAAAGAGCACCATTTTCTTTTTCCGCCATCCGGCAAACAGTATTTTCAAATCCTAGAATCTCTACAGTCTGTTTTTCTTTCTGGCTGTCCACTGTTGCGAGTTTTACATACAGCTTCGGCTCTGCCTGAACCTTTTCTACCATTGCGCGTAAAATCTTTTCTTCCTCAGAAGCGTAGGTACGGATCATTGGATGTTCGTCATAAAAGAAAATCGCCTCTCCTTTCTTTGGCTCACTTTGCTCAAAGATTTCCAGATTTTCTGCTTCTGTCAGATGCAACTTTTCTTCTCCATTCCATGCGGTTACTGCCTCCGGACGGTTTGACAAATGTACGATAAATGTGCTGCTACGCTTTTCCTCATATCCTTCATAAGTACCTTCGGAGCATTCTGCTGTCAGAATCGCCTTTCCTTCCTTCACACTGGAAGTATAGGTCGTTGAAACATGACTTCCATACGAAACATGGTCAATCGTTCCGTATTTCTCATCCTCCTCCGTCTGATTATGGATATATTTTCCATCATCCTCGTAAGTTGTATAAAAGCTGTCTCCATCCGGCCAGAATTCTATCATCCGCTTTGTCCGGTCAATGGCATCCGGCGTATTGTTTGCCTCATACATTGGAAGAATCGTTCCATTTTTTACAAACACCGGAAGTTTCCAAAGCGGCGCCGCAAAATTATTAAGCACTTGTCCGCCCAGATATTTTTCTCCGGTCAGATAATCGATCCACACTTCGTCTGGATCTGGAAGGTAAATGTGGTTTCTCACATCATTTCCCTCTTCATCTGCAGCTGTATTTTTATAAACTGGCGCAACTAAAATATTTGCTCCAAGCAAAAACTGGTACTGCATATTTCTGCTGTATGCATACGCATCTTCCGGATATTCCAAAAACATTGCACGCACGATCGGAAGTCCCGTGTCATCATTTCCCGTATCCATATTTGACGCCGAGACAGCTGTCGTATAAATATATGGCATCAACTGTGACTTGATTTTCATATACATTCGGTTAATCCCCGTATACGGATCCCCAAATGTGTACGGTGCCTTCATGTAAGTGCCCCATCCGTCCATATTTAACATCTGAGGTGTGAACGATTTCCACTGATAGTCACGCGCAGCAATCAGTGCCTTTCCCCCGAAGATTCCATCCATATCGCTACCAATATTTGGATTTCCGCTCAGAGAGCTTCCGATATAAGTTGGGATATGGAAACGGATATATTCCCAGTTTCCTCCGGTCTGGTCACCGCTCCACACACTATTAAAACGCTGTGAACCTGCCCATCCGTCCAAAGAGATAATATTCGGGCGAAACTGCTCTGATGTCGTGATAATGTCATAGGCTGTCTTCACTCCATTTAACTGGAAAGAGTATCCCGGTCCTACCCATGCAACATCGGTCTTCAATGTGGTCGCCCCTCCGACAGATACTTCCTTCCGGAAATCGCGAAGCAGGTGCCAATATGTCTGATTGTCTGAGTCCGGTACCAGATTACTCTCTGTCCAAAGTCCGGCTGCAACCCCTTTGCTGTTTGCATACTCTCTGAACTTCGCAAGATTTTCTACATTGGCATCTACCGCTGCGATTCGTTCTGGAGAACTGCTTCCATCCTCATTGACTCCCCCTTGTACATAATAGCCATTCTGTCCATATCCCCCACCATATCCATCATTTGGGAGGAAATATCCAAGCGGCATATCGTATCTGACGTACTGATCCAATACAGCTCTCGCTGAATATTCATATGGCGCATCTACATTTTCAGGGTAATGCTCTGCTGCCACTTTTGGTCCTTCTCCATTTAAGGATTCTGAATGTTGTCCTTCTGACAAACGATATCCGGTCGCCATACCACTTTCATATTTTGTCATCCCTGCGGCGGTGCTTTCGGCGATTCCTTTAATGTTCCATTCCTTCTCTCCACCTTCGTCAGACCACGCATCGCGATTATAACAATTGAGATGTCCTTCGTAAAATCCATATTCCGGCAAAAGCAGCGGATTTCCAGTTACATGATAGTAGGATTTTAAGATTTCCTGCGTAATCCGGCTTCCATTTTCTCCGTCAGACAGAAAATAGTAAGCACTAAACTTCGCTTCTTTATGCGCAGCGCGCACAACCACAGTCTCACTTTCTCCAAAATCATAACTTCCATCGGCAAATGTATTTCTCAGAACCCCATAGCCTCCCGTCGTAAAATAAAACGGATTCGGTGATGCAACGCCTCCGTCCATCCATGCACTTTCATTGACGATCTGAATAGTCTTTCCAGTATGTACAAACCGTCCATTCTGTGTACCACCACCGTAGAAATTTTCTTTTTCTCCTCTGACAAGCGTCTGAACTGTCTCCTCACCGATCGTGAGACCTTGGGCTTCCTCAAGAACAGTCTTGCCGCTGACAGAAATTTTCATCTTTGCCGTTGCTTTATCAAAACTTACTTTTGTCTTTCCACAGCAGAGATTGATCGTCTGATTTTCCTCGCAGATTTCTACTTCCGGTTTTGTATAAAAATCTGACTCGTCCGGACACTGCTGAATCTTTGCTGTATGCTCCTTCTCTCTCGGAGCCGCATAACTCTCAAATGCTCCGCTCGGATCTACATCATAGCGGAAAATAGTTTCTTCCAGAAAAATAAGTTTTCCCTTAATATTTTCCTCAAATGTGAGCCAGACGATATGACCTTCCTCTCCCTTTTCCACCGCTTTTACACCTGTTAACGGACCACAAAATCCCCCGTTCTTTTCTTCTGCTTCCAGATGCGGCGCCATCTTCTGATTATTCTCGCTCATAGTGTTCCTCCTGTTGTGCAAACTTCTTGCTTTTGTCGGGCTTATTATATAATACATCCAGCTTTTTTACTATATATCTGGCTTTATATACAAACAGATAGGACATTTTGACAATACAGCTTTTCTTCTGTTTGGCAAACTGATAGATTTCATCCATTAAATAAATCTCAACCTTGTACGCTTTATCCTCTGGATGTTCGGCTGCATCTTTGCTGAAAACTAGACACCATTTATTCCCCATATAAAAACATTTCTGCGATGCAGATATCATCATACTTTGTTCCGCTCCTGCTGTCTTTGATCGTCACGATACAAGAATCAACAGAAATACTTTGTCCAAAATCAATGTAAATCATAGAATCCATTGGTGCAGAAAGATTCGGAACATACGATTCCAATCTTTTTGTCCAGATTCGATCTCCTGCTTTGATTTCCAGTTCCAATGGAATTCCATTTTTTGTATAGATATCCTCTGAACTTAAGTACCCTGGAAGAACAGCAATTCCTCTCACACTCTGTTTTTCTTCTGAGTCAAATAAAAGATATTCTCCGATTCCAACGCCATCCACTCCCTCTATCCAGCAGGTAGCCGGATTTCTGTCCAAAAGAGCTGCTGTACTATGATCATATCCCTCTTCCTGCAGTGTAGAACTTGCAGAAACACGAAATGCCAAAGGATTCTTCTGTCCCTCTGCTTTATCCTGATTTGTACTTTTCTCTGTCCAAGTGTTCACAGACTGTAATGTATAACCACCCCACATGCTTTGCGAATTTTCTATCAGAGTAACATCAAACACCGCTGAGTACGGTTGTGCATCCTGCATTTCCGGCGTATAATGAACTTCTCCATAGACTTCTATTTCATCCTCTGATATCTTTTTTACTTGCATGATCTGAGGAGTATCATTTCCATAAGCCGAAGTTGGCGTTACCCCTTCCAGCACAACCATTCCATCTGAAATTTCCACATGCTCTTCATTAAAAGCTCCTGTCCCGATAGAATTCTCCAAATATTCCCTGACAGTCTCTTCCGGAATCTCCCATCCCATCTGCCCGAGCTTGGCAGACTCTCCATCCACAAAAGGAATCTCAAACCATATCGACCGTATCAAAAATGAATACGCAAACTCTTCATTAACCACAACTCCCTCTGAGAAATTTTTCCCATTTCCTCCTGCATCCAGTTTACAAAGCAGGCTCAGAAAATCAGTGATCTCATTCTGCACATCGGCATCCAGTGTGATGATCTGTGGATATGTCGCATCTTTCTTCTTTGTTTCGTTGGAAACCTTTTCTTCTTCCTCTTTTTTAGCGCTCGTCTTCTTTTTTCTTGCTTCCTTCTTTTCTTCTGCTTCTTGCGCCTGTCTCTCCTTTTTCTCAGAAGCCACACCTGCCTTATACATGGCAAATGCTCCACCTCCGCATAACAGAAGAATACCCGTTAAAACAGCAACTGCCCAGATTTTCTTTCTGATTGATTTCTTATGAGTCTTCTCCTTCTTTGAACCCCTGCTTTCCGTTGCTTTCATCTCATTGCTGACACCGCTTTCTGCCCCGCAATACGGGCAAAATCTCACACCTTCTTTGATTTCTTTCCCACATTTTTTACAGAACATCTTCCCTCTCCTTTGTTTTGATTTCTTTTTTCTTTCTTCCTACAGTAAAACTCTATATAAAAAAAGAGAACTACCCTTCAACGTTCTATCTCCTGCTGACTGGTATTTCTCTTTTATTTTTTATTTTGTAACAGTTTTCTCTTCTTTGACCACTTTTTGTAGACAAGAACAATTATTCATTCATATTACTCAGTTTTGCCGCCTGGTCTGCTGCGATCAAACTGTCAATCACTTCATCTAAATCTCCGTTCAAAATGCTGTCCAGCTTATGCAGTGTCAATTTAATTCTATGGTCTGTCACACGTCCCTGTGGGAAATTGTAAGTACGGATCTTCTCCGAACGATCTCCTGTTCCGATCTGGCTTCTTCTTGCCTCTGCCTCTGCGGACTGCTGTTTTTCTAACTCTAATTCATACAGTTTTGAACGCAGTAAGCGGAATGCTTTCTCTTTGTTCTGAAGCTGTGATTTCTCTGTCTGGCTGTAAATCACGATTCCTGTCGGATAATGTGTAAGACGAACTGCAGAGTCTGTTGTATTGACACACTGACCACCATTTCCAGATGCTCTCATTACATCGATACGAATATCTTTCTCTTCGATCACAACATCCACTTCCTCCGCTTCCGGCATCACCGCAACAGTGATCGTGGATGTGTGGATACGTCCACCGGACTCTGTCTCCGGTACACGCTGCACACGGTGTACTCCACTTTCGTATTTCATCCGAGAGTAAACGCCCTGTCCACTTACCATGAATACGACTTCCTTAAATCCACCGATTCCATTTTCATTGACAGAGATCATCTCTGTCTTCCATCTCTTGCTCTCTGCATAATGCACATACATACGATATACTTCTGCCGCAAACAAAGCCGACTCATCTCCACCTGCTCCGGCACGAATCTCTACCATAATATTCTTATCGTCGTTCGGGTCTTTTGGAAGAAGAAGAATCTTCAATTCATGCTCTAATTCCTCCACACGTTTTTTCGAGGAGCTGAGCTCTTCTTTTGCAAGTTCTCTCATCTCTTCATCAGATTCGATTTCAAGCATTTCCTCACTATCTGCGATAGACTGTTTTGCTTTTTTATATTCTGTATATGCCTCCACGATCGGAGCTAAATCAGCCTGCTCTTTCATCAGCTTCCGAAACCGTTCCTGGTCATTTGCAACATCCGGTTCCTGAAGTTCGCCCATGATTTCCTCATAGCGGATCAACAGATCTTCTAATTTATCAAACATATCTATTCCTCCATTTCTCTCATCTATTGTACATGCCGGATACCACACGGTCAAGTCCCGCCAGATCCTTTTTTACCGTTACCTCTGTAAACCCGGCTTTCTCCATCATCTTTGCAACATCCTCTCCTTGATCATACCCGATTTCAAAGAGAAGCCAACCACCCTGCTTCAAATGTTCCCGGCTTTTTTCTGTAATCTTTCTATAAAAATATAGTCCATCTTCTTTTCCGTCCAATGCAATCATTGGATCATGCAGCCTTACTTCCTCTTCCAGTTCCTCAATTGCTTTTGTCCGGATATACGGCGGATTGGACACGATTAGATCATATCTCTCAGCAACTTGTTCAAACAGATCGCTTTTCAGAAACGTGACATCAGCATTTAGGCTCTCTGCATTTCTTTTCGCCACCTGAAGCGCTTCATCCGAAATATCTGCCCCAACTGCCCGGATCCCTTTCCGGTAATGTTCCAGACTGATCAAAATACAGCCGGAACCGGTACACATATCCAGCACTTGTTCATTTCCACTCAAATGAGACAATGCTTCCTCTACAAGTATCTCTGTATCCTGTCGCGGAATTAACACATGTTCATTGACAATAAATGGTAATCCCATAAATTCCTGCTCCCCAGTAATATGCTGAAGCGGAATCCTCTGCGCCCGCCTGCTGATACAGTCAAAATATCTTTCCGCCGCTTGCTCTTCTGCAGTCTCCGCTTGCTTCAGATAATACATCGTCCTGCTGATTCCTGTCACATATTCGAGCAGATACCAGGCATCCAGTTCTGCCTCCACGATTCTTGCCTGCTTCAAACGCAAAATTCCTTCTTTATATAGTTCCTGTATCGTCATACTGATCCCCTTTTACCAATCCCGTTAGATTTTGTCATCTCTTTTGCAATCTTCTCATTGATTTTGTCCACATCCTGTTCTATGGCTCTTCCGGGAAATTTTCCTTTTGGTATTTCTTCCAGTCAAAGACTGCTTCTACCGAACAGATTGCCACTTCGATCATATCATCATCCGGCTCTTTCGTCGTCAGATTCTGAAGCGCTAGCCCCGGCTTGCTTAACAATTCCACAACTGGATGCTCTGTGTTTCCTGCAAGCCGGATGATTTCATAAGAAATTCCCGCGATTACCGGAAGCAGTGCAATCCGCAGTAACACTCTTAATACCGGAGACTCTGTTGTAATAAAAAAGCAGACGATAATACTGACAAACAGTACGAAAAACAGAAAACTCGTCCCACACCGCTTGTGCTGTTTGGAACTTTTTCTTACGTTCTCCACAGTCAGATCCATCCCATGCTCAATACAATTGATACACTTATGTTCTGCTCCATGATACATGAACACGCGCTGAATATCCTTCATCTTTGAGATCAGCAGGATATATGAGATAAACAGAACAATCCTCACGATTCCCTCTATAACAGTCCTGGCAAATCTGCCCGGCACAAACGGTTTCAAAAGATTTGACAGCAAGTAAGGAAGAACCATAAAGATTGCAACCGCGATCACTACCGAACATGCCATTGTGATCCCCATAATCAAATTTTCCTGCTTCTCCTTTTTCTCCGCTTCCTTCTCGGTTAGTTCTTCTTCCTCTTCTTCCTCGAAGAAACTTGCCGAATAAGAGAGTGTCTTCATTCCCAGCACGAGAGAATCTACAAAACTGAAGATTCCTCGCACAAATGGAATCTTTGTCAGTTTCTTCCATTTGACAATCCCATCATATACTTCCTTCTGAAGTGCAATCTCTCCGTCCGGTTTTCTGACTGCTACTGCATATTGATCCCCGTTCTTCATCATCACACCTTCCAGAACCGCCTGCCCGCCAATATTTGATGACTTCATAGATTCGCTCTCCTTCTATTTTTCAGACAGATTTCCATCAATTCTTTCCCTCTGTCATATCTGTACAATTCTCTACAATGTTAAAAAAGGTTGAGATTTGCACCTCAACCTATTCTCGTCATTCTGATTATTCCTGAATTCCGTATTTCTTGTTAAATTTATCAACACGTCCACGAGCCTGAGCAGCTTTCTGCTGTCCTGTGTAGAATGGATGACATTTAGAACAGATTTCTACGTGGATATCTTCTTTTGTAGATCCTGTTACGAATGTGTTTCCACAGTTACATGTTACTGTTGCCTGATGATAAACTGGATGTATTCCTTCTTTCATGATTTTCACCTCTTCATTTTTATTTCGTGAGGTTATATCGCCCTCACAGCGAATATCTTTGCAATCATCCTACTATCATAATGACAGAGGAACGCTTGCTTATTATTTGTTAAACAGCTTTTTTATTGTATCATACTTATTTTCACATTGCAAGTTATTTGTAAAAATCATTAGATAATTTTTGTCTTCTTTACCATCTGGATAAACTCTTCGTTATTTTTCGTGCGAGAAAACATATTTAAAATATTATCGACTGCCTCCTCGCTCTTCATTCCATTTAAGGCGCGGCGCAGAGAATATACTGCTTCCTGTTCTTCTGCACTTAACAGAAGATCTTCTCTTCTTGTTCCCGATTTTGGAATATCGATTGCCGGGAACACTCTTTTTTCCTGAAGCTTTCTGTCGAGGACAAGTTCCATATTTCCAGTTCCTTTAAATTCTTCGTAAATAACATCATCCATCTTGCTTCCAGTGTCTACAAGTGCACTTGCGAGAATTGTTAAGCTGCCTCCCTCTCTCATATTTCTAGCTGCACCAAAAATCCGCTTCGGCATATAAAGCGCGGCCGGATCCAGACCACCAGATAGCGTTCTTCCACTTGGCGGAACGGTCAGGTTGTATGCCCTTGCAAGGCGTGTGATACTGTCAAGTAAGATCATCACATCTTTTTTATGTTCTACCAAACGCTTTGCACGCTCAATCACCATCTCCGACACTCTCCTATGATGTTCAGGAAGTTCGTCAAACGTAGAGTAAATGACTTCTACATTTTTTCCGGTGATCGCTTCCCTAATATCTGTCACTTCCTCTGGACGCTCGTCGATCAAAAGAATCAGGATGTGCATCTCTGGATTGTTTCTCAAAACTGACAACGCCACTTCCTTGATCAAAGTTGTCTTACCAGCCTTCGGAGGAGAAACGATCATTCCTCTCTGTCCTTTTCCTATTGGGGAAAGCAAATCTACGATGCGCATCGCCGTAGAACTTTTTGGATGTTCCAGGCGAAGTCTTTCGTTAGGAAAAATTGGTGTCATATCTTCAAAATTTGTCCGTCTCGCCGCCTCTGCCGGACGCATTCCATTGACCGTCGTCAAATATAAGAGTGCACTGAATTTCTCCGACTGTGTCTTGATTCTCGTATTTCCAGTCAGGATATCTCCAGTTTTCAGATTAAATCTGCGAATCTGTGACGGTGATACATAGACGTCATTCTCTCCCGGAAGATAGTTATCGCTCCGGATAAATCCATATCCATCCGGAAGCACTTCAAGAATCCCCTGCGCCGTAATTCCGCTGTCCAGCTCTTCAATATCAATGACCCCTGTTTTCTCGCTTTTTACCTCTTCTTTTGCTTCTTCTGCTTTATCCTGCTCGTCTTTTTTCAGCATTAATTCGATGATATCTGCTTTTTTCATTGTCGATACCCCTTTTAATCCTCGCGCTTTTGCGATTTCCTTCAAAGACGTTAACGGTAATGATTCATATTTTTCTCTCATTATCCTACTTCCTTTCGCTATTCATTTGTCTATCCTAATTATTTTAATTATTAATAAGTATCTGCGGGAATATTCGTCTGACATGACTTCTCTTAAGATATACGCATTATACACTATTTTTAGGGAAAAAGAAAGTATTTTTTCAGCAATCCTTGTTGATTTGATTTCACCGGAATGTTATCATAACTTTAGAAGTTTCAAAAATATGAAAAAGAAAAGGTGTGAATAATATGACAACAAACGAAAAGGCATTACAAATGCATGAACAATGGAATGGGAAATTAGAGATCAGTGCAAAAGCCAAAGTAAATTCCAGAGAAGACCTTGCAATTGCATATACACCTGGTGTCGCAGAGCCTTGCAAGGTGATTGCCCAGGATCAGGAAGCTGCTTACAAATATACGATGAAAGCCAATACGATCGCTGTCATCTCGGATGGAAGCGCTGTTCTCGGTCTCGGAAATATCGGCGCTTATGCAGCAATGCCTGTTATGGAAGGAAAAGCCGTTCTATTCAAGGAATTCGGTGGAGTCAATGCAGTTCCAATCTGCCTTGATACCCAGGATACCGAGGAGATCATTCGCACAATCGTCAACATTGCTCCGGCATTTGGAGGCATCAATCTGGAAGATATCTCTGCTCCGAGATGTTTTGAAATTGAGGAGCGTTTAAAAGAACTTCTTGATATCCCGGTATTTCACGATGACCAGCATGGAACTGCCATTGTTGTCCTTGCCGGCATCATCAATGCGCTGAAAGTAACCGGTAAGCAAAAGGAAGCATGTCGGATTGTTGTAAATGGTGCAGGTTCTGCCGGAATCGCCATCACAAAGCTTCTTCTTACTTACGGTTTCTGCCATGTTACCATGTGTGATATCAATGGAATCATTTCCAAAGATTCCCCGAATTTAAACTGGATGCAAAAAAAGATGACAGAAGTCACCAATCTGGAAGGGAAGAAGGGAACACTTGCAGATGCATTGCAAGGAGCTGACATCTTTGTCGGAGTATCCGCACCGAATATTGTCACAAAAGAGATGGTTGCTTCCATGAATAAAGATTCTATCTTATTTGCGATGGCAAACCCTGTTCCTGAAATCATGCCGGATCTTGCAAAAGAAGGTGGCGCACGTGTCATTGGAACTGGACGTTCTGACTTTCCAAATCAAGTCAATAATGTTGTCGCATTCCCTGGCATTTTCAAAGGTGCACTGGAAGGACGTGCCACACAGATTACGGAAGAGATGAAACTTGCCGCTGCTGAGGCAATCGCAAGTCTCGTTTCGGATGAAGATTTAAGCGATACCAATATCCTCCCGGAAGCATTTGACCCACGTGTTGCCGATGTCGTAAGCAAGGCGATTAAGGATCTGATCTAATGAAGCGCTGGGGCGAAAAGAGATACCAATCTCTCGATTATCACTTAAAACATACTTACGGTGAAAAGCTCTATAAACTTGCTTTAAACGGCGGAATGACTTGCCCAAACCGTGACGGTACACTCGGAGACCGGGGCTGCATTTTCTGCAGCGCCGGAGGCTCCGGTGATTTCGCAGGAAATCCTCGCGAATCTATCCGGCAACAAATTGCATCCGGCAAAGAGCAAATAAAGAAAAAGACCGACGCAGTCTCTTATATTGCCTATTTTCAGGCATACACAAATACTTATGCCAAAGTCAGTTATCTGGAGAAGATTTTTACAGAGGCAATCTCCTGTCCTGAAGTCAAGATTCTCTCCATTGCCACCAGACCAGACTGCCTGGATGACGAAATTCTCACACTTTTAGCACGTCTGAATCGGATCAAACCCGTATGGGTAGAGCTTGGTCTTCAGACAATCCATGAACAGAGCGCCCGGTTTATCCGGCGCGGATACTCGCTTTCCGTCTTTGAAGAAGCTGTCAGAAATCTCCGGCAGATTGGTGTGGAAGTGATTGTCCATACGATTTTATATCTCCCCGGTGAGACGGAACTGATGATGCAGGAGACGATTTCTTATCTAAATACAATGGATATTCAAGGAATCAAGCTCCAGCTTCTTCATATTCTACATGGAACTGATCTCGCCGACTATTATGAAATTTCCCCTTTCTTCGTCCCGACAATGGAGGAATACATTGCATTTCTTGGAAAATGTATTACACAGTTGCGTCCAGATATCGTCATCCACCGCCTGACCGGCGATGGGCCAAAAGAACTGTTGATCGCTCCACGCTGGACCGGACACAAGCGTCTTGTCCTCAACAAAATGAATCAATATTTCAAGGAACAGGATCTTTGGCAGGGGAAGAACTATAAACTATGATTTTAGAAAGGATTTGCGTACAATGTCAGACTCATTTACTTTGTACAAATTAATTGTTTTATATATGCTTCAGAAAGTGGATTTCCCTCTGACGAACTCACAAATCTCCGAATTTGTCCTCGACAAGGAATACACGAATTATTTCACACTCCAGCAGGCACTCTCGGAAATGGAAAATGCCAATCTGATCCGTCTGGAGAAAGAACACAGCCGCACCTTCTATCATCTGACAGAAGAAGGCGCTGAGACGATCCAGTTTTTTCAAAACAAGATTTCTCCTACTATTCAGGATGAGATCGACACCTTTCTTCAGGAAAAGCATTACGAACTGAAGAACGCTGTCGCTGTGCGCGCAGACTACTATCGAAATGATAATCATGAGTTTTCTGTTCGCTGCCAAGTCACGGAAAATCACGGTTCTCTGATTGACTTGACTATCACAGTACCGACCGAGCAGGAAGCAAAAACTGTCGTCCACCACTGGAAACAGAAAAATCAGGAAATCTATGCCTTCGTGATGCAGAATCTATTATAGATTGTTTTCTTCTATTTCTAAATCTGTTATGGTAAATGTTTTTACAGACAAAAATCGGACAAAACAACTTTTATAAGGAGATTTTACAATGAACTATCAGAAAATAAATGCTGAAGCAATCGATACCTGGTGTCTGGATGGTTGGGTTTGGGGACAGCCTATCTCCCATGAGCTTTATCAAAACGCACAAAAAGGGGAATGGGATGTTCTTCTTACTCCGACAAAAGCTGTTCCTCATGAATGGTTCGGCAGTCTGTGTGGCAAAAAAGTGCTTGGTCTTGCAAGCGGCGGTGGACAGCAGATTCCTATTTTTGCTGCCCTCGGAGCAGATTGTACCGTACTGGATTATTCTTCCCAACAATGTGCAAGTGAGCAGCTAGTCGCTGACAGAGAAGGATATCCTGTAACAATCATTCAAGCAGATATGACACAGCCACTTCCCTTTGAAGATGGGATATTTGATCTGATCTTTCACCCAGTTTCTAACTGCTATATAGAAAAAGTAGAACCTGTTTTCCAAGAATGTTACCGCATTTTGAAAAAAGGGGGAGTCTTGCTTGGTGGATATGATCTCGGAATCAACTATGTTTTTGATGAAAACGAAGAGTATCTGACCTATTCTCTGCCGTTTCACCCATTAAAAAATAAAAAACAATATGAAGACTCCATGAAGTATGACTGGGGAATCCAATTTTCTCACACATTAGAAGAACAGATCGGAGGACAGTTAAAAGCTGGATTCCAGCTTACTGATCTATATGAAGATACAAGCGGTCAGGGGAATCTACACAAACATAATATTCCATCTTTTGTCGCAATACGCTCTGTCAAACGATAAGTTGTCGGTTCCTTTTCGATTACCAGATTTCCTGTCCATCGGAGCAAATAAAAAATCTGTCTTGACAGGCAATATTCGCCATCCAAGACAGATTTTTATTGATTTGGTAGGCGAAAAATCGTTTCTTCGCTAAGCAGCCTTACCTGTAAAAACACTTTATTTCCCTTTGATCCTTTGGAAATGCTCCTGAATCGCCTTTTCATATCCCATATCCGAAGGCTCATAAAATTGCATGTCTTTAATCTCCTCTGGAAGATACTGCTGCTCTACATAGTGATTTGGATAGTCATGCGCGTATTTATATCCAGTTCCTCTTCCCAGGTTTGCAGAACCTTTGTAATGCGCATCCTGCAGATGAGACGGTACTGTAGTCTTATGTGCCCGCACCGCTGCATTTGCAGCCATGATCGCATTTACTGCTGAATTACTCTTAGGCGCTGTCGCCACATATAGTACCGCCTGCGACAAGATGATCTGGGCTTCCGGCATTCCGACACGCTCCACCGCCTGCGCCGCGGCTACCGCCACAGAAATCGCCATCGGATCTGCATTCCCTATATCTTCTGATGCACAGATCATAATCCTTCTGGCAATAAACTTCACATCTTCCCCTGCATACAACATTTTTGCAAGATAAAAGACTGCGGCATCCGGATCGGATCCGCGCATACTTTTGATAAATGCAGAAATGGTATCATAGTGGTTATCTCCTCCCTTATCGTAGCGCACAACTCTCTTCTGGATACACTCTGATACAACATCGATCGTAATGTGGATCTTTCCATCCTCCGACCGCTCCGTCGTCAATACCCCAAGCTCTATCGCATTCAGAGCATTTCTTGCATCTCCACCACAAATATCTGCAAGAAATTCCAGCGCATCTTCATCGATGATCGCATGATAACTTCCCATTCCACGCTCTTCATCTGTCAGCGCCCGCATGATCAATCTACGGATATCTTCTTTTTCCAGCGGCTTTAATTCAAAAATACTGGAGCGGGAAATCAACGCGCCGTTGACTTCAAAATAGGGATTTTCCGTAGTCGCTCCAATCAGGATGAGCGTACCATCTTCTACAAACGGGAGCAGATAGTCCTGCTGTCCTTTGTTAAACCGATGGATCTCATCGACAAACAAGATTGTCTTCTTCCCATACATTCCCTGATTGTCTTTTGCCTGCCTGACAACCTCCTCCATATCTTTCTTGCCCGCAACTGTCGCATTGATCTGAGTGAAATTGGCACTAGTCGTATTGGCAATCACCTTTGCCAGTGTTGTCTTCCCGGTTCCCGGAGGTCCATAAAAAATAATAGAACTCAACTTGTCCGCCTTGATTGCTCGATAAAGCAGCTTATCTTTTCCAATTATATGCTGCTGTCCTACCACTTCCTCCAGAGTCTTCGGACGCAGACGCGATGCAAGCGGAGACTCTTTTTTCTTTGTCGTTTCTCTCATATAATCAAACAGATCCATATCTTTTCCTCCTATGAAATTCCTGCCAGATCACGGATAACCTCCCCGGCAATGATCAGTCCTGCCACCGGAGGTACAAAGGAAATACTTCCCGGCAGTGAACGCTTATTTCCTTTTTCTTCTTCCGTAATATTTTTTGAGACATCGACCGGCTTTTCTTTTGAGTAGAGTACTTTTAAATGTGCTACTCCCCGGTTCTTCAATTCCTTTCTCATCACCTTACAGAGCGGGCAGACAGATGTCTTTGTAATATCTGTAATTTCAAATAATTCCGGATGAAGCTTATTTCCCGTTCCCATACTGCTGATCATCGGAATCCCTCTCTGATCGGCAATCTGAGCAATCGCAAGTTTTGCTGTCACTGTGTCGATCGCATCGACGATATAATCTATATTCCCATCCAAAAGCTCCGCTGCATTCTCCTCAAGGACGAATGTTTCATGGACTGTCACTTCTGTTTTTGGGCAAATATCCTGAATTCTTTCTTTCATCACCCTCGTCTTGTATTGTCCGATCGTACTGTGATAAGCAATCGATTGCCGATTGATATTGGTCAGTGATACGGTGTCATTATCCACCAGGATCAAATGACCGATACCACTTCTTGCCAGCGCCTCAATACAGTGTGATCCAACTCCTCCCACACCGAATACAAGTACTGTCTTCTCCTTCAAACTTTCTACACAATCTTTTCCAATCAGTAACTCCATTCTGGAAAATTCATTTATCATCTTGTTACTCCTTTATCTATAATTGTTCTCTCTTCTGTTATTCGCCTGCATCTCCGGCAGATTCACCATTTCCCTCTCCAATCATTCTATGGGAGGATCAACTCTTCCACTGTCACAAATTCATAACCACTCTCTTTTAAAATATCTACAATTCTGAGAGCCGCATTCACAGAACTTTCATAACAGTCATGCATTAAAATAATATCATTTTCTTTGACTTCCGTCACTACCTTGTTCACAATTTCATCCGCATTTTTCGTCGTCCAATCAAGCGTATCCACAGACCAGTTTACTGGCAAAACCTGCATCTCTTTTTCCAGACCTTTCTGCCATGCCCCAAACGGCGGGCGCATAAACGACACCGGCTCACCGGTAATTGCAGAAATTTTTTCGTTGGTCATCCGAATCTCTTCCATCGCCTTTTCATCTGACAGTTTTGTCATCTCTACATGATGAAACGTATGATTTCCAACGATATGTCCATTTTCGTATATTTCCTTTACAACAGTCTCATTTCCGTCTATATTGGATCCGATCAGAAAAAATGTTGCCAAAACCTCCCTCTCTTTTAATCCTTCCAAAAGTTTCGGCGTCCATACCGGATGCGGACCATCATCAAATGTAATCGCTATCTTTGGCTTCTCCACTCCTGCCGTAATAGCTCCATCAGCTTCCTCAGCCTCCCGACCACTTCCCGCCTTCAAAATCAGGCATACTAAATATAACATCCCAAGAAATTGCAGTATAGATTTTCTATGCAAACCACTTTCCCTCCCCCTCTTGCTCATATCATATATATGAACCACAATAAAAAAGAATGTGTCCCCGCTCCATGTCATACACATTCTGACATTTCCTTGAAACACACTCTTTCTTTTTGGACTTCCAGCAGACATTTTTTGTCCTGTTTCTTCTATCTATCTTTCCGGGCACGCTGTGTCCTGTTGTCACTTTTCTTGGAAGGATTCTGTGCCTTCTTTTTATTTTTCTTTGAAGGATTCTGCGCCTTGCTTTTATTCTTCTTTCGGATACTGTAACCAAATGTCCCCAGTTCTCTCCCGGTTTCTAAATAGGAACCATGCGAATACGCAAGAAGTTCTGCCTGATTCAGTTCAAACTTCCCACCTGCAGACATATAAGTTCCATCGACCTGTACCGCCTCCACCGTCGCAAGAAACATATGATGGGATCCAAGTTCCTTTACCTCTGTCACTTTACACTCGATATTGACAGGGCTTTCTACGATTGTCGGTGCATAGCGAAGTTTTTCCGCTTTTCCTCTTGTAAGCCGAGTCTCTTTCCACTTATCCACATCCCTGCCGGATTTTACTCCACAATAATCTGTCGCATGCACAAGATCTTTTGTCGTCAGATTGATCACAAACTCTCCTGAGCTGCGAATCATTTCATAGGAATAGCGTTCTGGTCTCACAGAAATATATGCCATCGCTGGATTCGTACAGATTGTCCCTGTCCATGCAACTGTGATAATATTGGTATTGCCATCGGCATCCCCGACACTCACCATCACTGCTGGCAGTGGATAGATCATATTTCCCGGTTTCCATAATTGTTTCTCCATATCCTGTCCCTTCTATTGCTGCAACGCAATTACGAAATTCGGAATTAACTGTTTCTTTCTGGAAACAACTCCCTTTAAGATAATGTCTTCCGTATCTTCTCTCAAATCAAACGCATCAAATACCTGCTCCCTTGCACCTGCACCGTCACACAAAAGCTCTGTGGACTCTTCAATAATATTCGTTAACATAAAGAAAATGCGATCCAATCCCTGACTGTACATTGCCTCCTTCAGATAAGGAATCAACTTTTCCTTGATGTCATGCAGTTCATCTTTGTTCATTGAATTGATCTGCCCAACACCGAACTCCACATCTCCAATATTAAATTTCTTAAAGTCCTGGAAACATATTTCCTCCGCAGTCTTATTCTTCAGATTGCTTCCCGCATTAAACATCTCTCTTGCAAGGCTCTCAATATCAATATCTGCAATCTTCGCAAGTGACTCCGCCGCTCTTCGATCCACATCAGTGCACGTAGGCGAACGGAACATCAGTGTATCGGAAATAATTGCAGAACACAGAAGGGATGCGATCATCCTGTCGATCATAACCCCCTGTTCCTCATACATCTGATAAACAATCGTTGCAGTACATCCAACCGGCTGGTTTCTGAAATATACCGGTCCGATCGTCTCAATGCTTCCAAGTCTGTGATGATCTATGATCTCCTGGATATCTGCCTCTTCGATTCCATCCACAGCCTGAGATTTTTCATTGTGATCCACTAAAATCAGCTGTTTTTTTCTTGCATCGATCAAAAGCCTTCTCGAAATCAATCCGACAAATCTTCCTTTTCTGTCTACAACCGGGAAATCACGGAATCTCTTCTTTGTCATCACATCTTTGATATCTTCCACATAATCACTCATCTTAAATGTCGTCAGATTTTCCTTACTCATAAAATGCTTTACCGGAATACTCTGATTAATCAATCTGGCTACAGTAAATGTATCATGTGGCGTACTGATCACAACACACTGTCTTTCTTCTGCCAGCTTTTTAATCGTCTTTGACACTTCCGATCCCTGGCAGACAACAATACAGCTTGCCTCCATCTCAAGAGCACACAGCTGTGATTCATAACGATTCCCCAAAACTACCAAGTCATCTTTCTCAATAAAGTTCTCGAGAAGTTCCGGGCTGGATGCTGCGATCACAACCTTCCCTTTCACAAAATATCCATGTTCATTTCCTGTCACAATCGTACCATCTAAAGTCTGGACGATATTTCGATACTGCGTACGCGCTTTCGCAAGAATATGACTGTCATACACATCCATATAAGAAGTCGCAATATCTCCGATCGTGATCAGACCTTCTAACATATTCTCCTTTGTGATCGGCATCGTCTTCGTATTCGATTCCTTCATCTGCCGCCACGCTTCTTTGATCGACACATGACCTTCAATTCCTGATACCCTGCTAATATCGAGATCCTTAACTTGAATCTGCACGTTCGACAGAAGTCCCGGTTCTTCTACTCCAAATCTGTCTAAAATATACTGTGTCTCTTCATTAACCTGGCCGGCTCTTTTTGCAACATATTCCTGGCCGGTTACTTTCCTCTTCAAATTTGCATAAGCAAGTGCAGAACAGATAGAGTCCGTATCTGGATTCTTATGCCCTACAACATACACTTTTCTATTCTTCTTCTTTTCTGATGTCATAATCCAATCCCTCATCAACAATTCATTTATACTATATAGTAAGCCATTTTTTCTTCTGTTCGTCAACCTTATTTTTTCATGGAATTGTTTTTTTTGCATACAGCCTGTTATTTTTTTGCCAAAATTTTTCTTTTCTGTTTTTCCGAAAGAATCTATGCTATAATAGAAGAAAATTATGAAAATTGAGGTGTAGAGCATGAGTGAAGAACAATTTACAACAGAAACTATGGCTGACTACGAAGGACAATTTGACAATGCAGATCCATGGCATATCGTTTCAAAATATATGGAACAACAGACCGATCTTCCAGTCAAAATTGAAGGAATCGTAAATGGAGGGGCTATCGCCTATATCGAAGGACTCCGTGGATTTATCCCTGCCTCCAAGCTTTCTCTCTCCTATATCGAAGATCTTGAGACTTATCTGCTCAAAGAGATTAAGGTTCGTGTCATTGATATCGATCCTGCTGAGAACCGCCTCGTTCTCTCTGCCCGCGAGATTTTAAAAGAAGAGCAGGCTGCAGAGCGCGCAAAAAAGGTCCAGGAGATTCCTGTCGGAAGTATCCTCTCCGGAACAGTGGACTCTCTCCAGTCTTACGGCGCATTTATTCTCTTAGAAAACGGACTGTCTGGTCTGGTACATGTATCACAGATTTGTGAAAAAAGAATCAAATCTCCGGCAGACGTTCTCAAAACAGGGGAAGAAGTTCAAGTGAAAGTAATCGGAATCAAAGATGGTAAGATCAGTCTCAGTATGAAGGCATTGTCAGAAGAACCAGAAGAGGAAGAAGAAGCGGTCGAGATCCCAAAATCAGAGGAAATCGGAACAAATCTTGGCGATTTGTTTAAAAACATTCAATTATAATCCCTTTCTAAGTAAGATAAAGAAAGTGCTGTCAGCAATGGTACTCTGTTTTCATAAAACAGCTCCCATTCTGACAGCACTTTCTTTTTATGACACTGTATTGTCTCTCACAATTTTTCACATTATATATGCACAGTGCCACCTCTTTTTCAACTCATGCTACGATGCCATGACTTTTTCACTCTCAAATGCCTTCACGATCACACCAGTCAGAATTACTCCCATCCCAAATGTCATCAACAGTGTGATCACATAATGTAGTATCGTCACTTCCTGTGTCAAAATCTCTTTTAATACAACTGAACTGTTATAAACTGGAATCCAGTAAGAACTTTCCGGCGTATTTCCAAATGAAAACATCGTTGACAGTCCGATAACAAGAATCAACATGTACATCGGCATAATATAGCTGCTTGCCTCTTTCATTGATTTTGCAAAAACAGATACCAAAGCAATTAATGTAGAGTATAAGAAAGATAATGCGATCAACAGCGCGCCTAACATGATGATCTGTTTCACATCCATGCTGATCTTGAATCCATCTCCGATATTGCCTCCCATCGTCTTTGCCATGATCGGCATGCAGGCAACCATCGCCGCCACATAAATGACTGAAGAAATTCCTGTCAGTGCCATCAGTGCAAATACCTTCCCGAGCACAATCGAACTTCGCTTCACCGGTGTCACAAGCAGGCTCGCCATCGTTCCCCGCTCTTTCTCCCCTGTGATCATGTCAACTCCAAGTCCCATAGCACCTGCAAACAGCAAGATGGTAATAAAATACGGAAGCATCATGCCAAGTACTTTGCCGTTTACTTTATCTTCATCTTTAATCTGGATTGCTTCGCTTTCTCTATCTACCTTAAAAATCTCAATCTGCTCCAGATTTCCGACTCTCTGTCCCAAAAGTACCTGTCTGTACGTCTCCAGTAATGTCCCTCCAACTGTATCGAATGCTTCTTTGGAATAGTCTTCACCTGGATTATAATATGGAAGAATCTCGGGGATCTCATCTCCCGTCTGATATTCTGCAATCTTATGATCCATATTTTCCGGGAAAGAAAGAAGTAAATCTACATCTCCTTTCAGAATCTTCTCTTTTACTTTCTCTACCTCCCCTTCTTTGACAGGTTTCACCTTAACCTCTGCCGCCTCGCAAAACTGTTGAAAGCTTTCCGGTTCATTTTCCACATAGACAATCGGGGTATGTCCTTCTATATTTGACAACATCCGTTTCTGAAATGTTCCGGTGACCATCAAAATTCCAATCATAATCGCCACCGGCAGAATAAATACCGAAAACACCATTTTTTTATCCCGAAAGATACGTGCCATTTCTTTTTGAAAAATCTGTTTGATTCCATTCATCTTTTATTCCCTCCTCAACTTATAAAACTCAAAAAATGCATCTTCCAGATCCTGCGCATTCGTCTGTTGAAGAAGTTCTTCCAGCGTTCCTTCCGCAACCTTCGTCCCATCGATAACAATTCCTATGCGGTCACAGAGTTTTTCCGCTTCCGACATAATATGTGTCGACACAATCACCAGTTTCTCTTCGTCTCTCAGCTTTCTCAAATAGTCTGTAACATTTCTCGCTGTGATAATATCAAGCCCATTGGTCGGCTCATCAAAGATCACCACTTCCGGATCGTGTACAAGGCTAACTGCGATTGCTGCTTTCTGCTTCATACCCGTGGAAAGTTCTTTGATCTGTTTATGTGCAAAATCTTTGATTTCAAAATACTCAAATAACTCTTCTTTTCTTTTTTTCAGGTTTTCCTCCGGAACATTGTGAAGTCTTCCGAAAAAGTCAAACAGATAATCTGTTGTGAACTGCGGATCGAGCTTGATATCACTTGTAAGAAATCCAATCTTTTTGCGGACTTCCTCCGGCTCTTCCTGCACTTCATGTCCTGACACATAAATCTCACCCTTTGTCGGTTTGAGGATTGTCGCAATGCAGCGAAGCGTCGTTGTCTTTCCTGCCCCATTCGGTCCAAGCAATCCGTAGATTTCCCCCTTCTTTGCTCGCAGGCTCACATCATCGACTGCAACTTTCCGGCTGCTCTTTGTCTTTGATTCTTTCATCTGCTTCTTATTCAGCTTATAGATCTTCGTAAGATTTTTAATCTCTATCATCTCTCACCCTCCATATCTTATACACATTCATCGGCATCTTTTTGTACTAATATATTAGTACAATACTATATGGTGGGTGCTTTGTCAATTGTTTTTTCTACCTCTCCCGATCTCGCTTTCTGTAATAAATCAATCCAAGTAACAGAGAAGCTCCAAGCAACGCCGCAATGAGCTTTGCGACTGTCGCTGTATCTCCGGTTTTTGGTGTATCCTTCTTTCCTGTACTCTCCTCTGGAAGCTTCTCTTTCTCTGATTTCCTATTATAAAGTGTAATCTTTTGCACTTCTTTTCTAGGTTCCACACGAAACTTCATTTTTTCTGCCTTCTGATATCCGAATGGTGCCTCTGCTTCCACCAGTACATATTCTCCCTCCGGCAACTTTTCAATCTGTTTTGGTTCTTTTTCTGTTTTCCATTTTTCGACAATTACCTTTCCCTGTAAATCTTCAATCTGAAGTACGGCGCCCTCTACCGGTTTTTTCGTATCCGCATCCAGTTTTTCCACTTCTATATTGGTATGTTCATTTTCCAGTTTCAGGCAAAGTCTTTGCTTCCCTTCGCTGTATCCCTCTTCATCTACTGTAAATTCAGTAATCTGCTCGGACAGAAGGTACCCCGGAAGTGTCTTTTTCTCCTGGATGCAATATGTGCCAGTCTTTAGATATTCCAAAAGAATCTTTCCATCCTGATCTGTCACATACATTTTCTTTTCAAACTTCGGCAGTTTCTCGTCCTCCTTCTTCCAAACCGAAAACGAAACTCCTTCCAGTGGCTTTCCGCTCTTTTTGTCTGTCTTAATAAGTTCTGTCGTCACTGGCACATTCGCAACTGTCAGCTCCTCTGTCACAATTTCTGTCACTTGATCTTTGTATTTTAATTCAACTTCATACTCCTTTTTCAGACGGACATATCCTTCCGGCTGTTTTTTCTCCTTTACAACATACTTCCCGAGATACAGATTTTGGGAACATCCCCCTTTTTCCGAAACTTCCACCGTATCAACCAGTTCTCCTTTTTCTGCATGTACTGTCTGGTCAGCTGTCACAATATCTTCTGCAGCAAAGATTTCAAAGACAGCTCCTGAAAGAGTCTCCTTCGTTTTTTGATCTATTTTCTGAAGCACAATCTTTCCTTTTGCACTTCGGTTGCTGTAACGAATCACCTGTGCCTCCGCCCACGTTGCTCCTTCTTTCACTTCAAACGGAAGTAATTCCCCCTTCAGATATCCCTCCGGCGCTTTTACTTCCTCTAGATAATACTGTCCCTTTTTCAATTTCTGTGGAAAAGTAAATTGTCCTTTCTTATCTGTCTTAAAAATAGAAGTCTTCATATGCTCTGGATAATACACTTCCATTTCAATTGGTTTTTTTCTGCTGTCCAGCAGCCTAAATTCCACTCCTGCTGCCTGAATCTGCTTCCCAGTCTCCTGATCCACTTTTACAACGGTGATCGGAGATGTGATCAGTTTATCTTCCTTGTAAATTCCTCGCAGCACTACCTTTTCCTCCTTGATCGTAATTTCAAATGGTCTGACTGGACGATACCCCTCTGGTGTCTTCGTTTCTTTCACAACATAAGTCCCGAAAATCAACCTTCCCCTTGGATATTCTTTAGATACTGTAGTCGCAAACCCACGCTCATCTGTCACCAGCTTTATAACTTCTTTTCCACTTGTTTTTTCATAGACAGTAAATTCTGCGCCTGCAAGTCCCTGAAGGGTATCTTCATCCTCATTTTCATTTTCTGCTAATTTCATGATCTCAAAATCCCCGCGGATGATTTCCTCCTTCGAAGAAACCGATTGATAAAAAATTTCTGCTGTCTCTTCTCCCGGCAACAGCTCTACTTGATAGATCGTCGGATTGATATTGTATCCTTCCGGCGCCTTCGTCTCCTTCACCTGATACTTTCCGGTTAAAAGTGGTTTGCTTTCTGCCTTGCCCTCATCATCCGTGACAAGCGTCTGGAGAACTGTACCTTCTTTGCTGCTCACCGTGTATTCTGCACCTTTTAAAGATGCATATGGGGACTTTTTCTCCTGCTCTGCCTCCTTGTCTGCTTTCTGAAGACGAATGATCCCTTTCTGCGGCTTTTCCTCAGATACAACGACAATTTCCACTTCCTGCAGTTGCACACTTTGATCAATCGCAACTGTATAACCAAATGGCGCCTTGACTTCCCGTATCGTGTAAATCCCATAGGGGAGCAGCTTTGAAACCGCCTCTCCCTTTTTGTCTGTCGTAAGCGTATCCTGCTTCTTACCGTTCCTATCGAAAATTTCATAGACCGCCCCCTCAAAGGATCCCTCCCCCTGGGGTTTTCCCTGCTGTGTCTCTGCGTCAATTTTCTTCAATCTGATTTTTCCTGTAGGAACCCACTGCACATTGAGCTGAACTGGTGCTGTCGGTGTCACTGCATAGCTGCCTACTCCCATAATCTGAGTATCTTCTCCGGTTCCGATGATCAAGGAGCGCCATTCATTGGTAATACTTCCGTAAATTTCCCCGCTCTGATAGGTTTCTTTCATATCTATCGGTGCTCTCAAATAAAACTGTTCGCCTCCGGAAATATGACCGATTCCAGTCTCTTCCGTCCCTCTGCTTTCATTTACAAGCACCATTTTTTCCCGCAGAGGAAGCGCAATCTCATTTTCCGGATCTCCTGACAGAACCAGACTTTCTGTGCGCTGTCCTTCACTGTCTATATAGGCCGTCACATCAGAATCCGAAAAAGATAATGCCGCCTCCGGCACTTTCAACCCTTTGATGTGCTCTAATTTCCATTGAAAATCTTTCTTTAAGTCTTCATAAAATACTTCGTTTTCCAGACCTGTTCCGTGAAACGCGGCATCAAAATCATAATCTGCAAAAATCCATGAGAGGAACATGTGGGAATATGCATAGCGCTCATCCCACGACACAACTCCAGATATTTCCGGATCCGGAATCTGCCAGAATCCTTCTCCTACAACCGCTTCCCCCGGCTGCCCCGTTGAAAAATAAATGGCTTTTGCAAGCACTTCATTGTTTTGCAGAACTTCTCCTGCATAAATCCCATCTGCCGGCGTCTCCTTTGCTGGCTGCAGACAATATCCTACATTGCCATTGATATAAAATAAATTTGTAGAATACTGATGATAATAAATCTCTCTTCCTGTTTCAATCGTTACTTGCTCCGTCTGTGCTTTTGCCTCCTTCGGAAAACACAGGGCAGTACAAAAAAGCATTGCCGCAATACATAGCAACACCATCTGTCTTCCTTTTCTCATAAATGATTCCTTTCTCTTTTCAAATTTTCTTCCAATCACTCTGTCTAAAATAGAATCGTACAAAAACTCTATCCATCCGTCGATTCTATCTGTTTCCAACAAGCATAGGCATCACACTTCTTTCATCATCAAATTAAAAACATACTGGAATAACTGGCAGAACTGCCTGATCCATGTAAAAAGGGAAAGAATCTCCCTTAGAATTACTCTTTCAGTGTAACATATCTATTCCGAAAGTCAATATCCACTTCAACAAAAAAACAATCTATGGCAGCTATCATTTTCTTCGACTACCGCCATAGATTGTTTTCATTTCTCTCTCATCTGTCGTTTTCGCTATCTGTCTCTTTTCTGGAATCCCCGCCGAAAATCAATTCAATCTTTGTCCCTTTGCCTAGATTACTGCTGATCTGAATCTTTGCATCGTGGAGAAGCGCACCGTGTTTTACGATAGAAAGTCCAAGCCCAGTTCCTCCGTTTTCCCGGGAGTGACTCTTATCCACCCGATAAAACCGCTCAAAAACACGTTCTTTTTCTTCCTCTGGAATACCAATTCCAGTGTCTTCCACAATGACCTTTGGGCCTTCCAGTGTATTTCCTGTCCACACACTGACTTTTCCGCCTTTGACATTATACTTTACTGCATTTTCACAGAGGTTATAAATCATCTCATCAAGGATCTGACGGATTCCATTATAAGAAACATGTTCTCCTGACACTTCAAATCGTACGCTCTTCTTTTCCGCCTGCGGAGCAAGCCTTGTGCATATCTCTCTTACAAGCAGATAGAGATCTACCTCTTGCTTCTCCAGCTCAATGCTCTTCTCATCTAACTTGGAAATCTTGATAATGTCTTCCACAAGTGTGATCAGACGGCTCGCCTCATTGTAAATCCGCTCTGAAAAGCCCTTCATATCTTCCGGCCGCACCAGCCCATTTTTCATAATCTCCGCATATCCTGAAATAGATGTCAATGGCGTCTTCAATTCATGGGAAACATTTGCAGAAAATTCTTTCCGCATCTCAGCCGCCTTTTCCTTTTCCCGGTTCTGCACATCGATTCCCTGCAAAAGTGGTGTCAATTCTTCATACACATCATTCTCGAGCGGATGTTCCAGATCCAAATGATTGATTGGATCGATCAGACGCTTTGTCTGCCATTTTGCCAGCAGATAAGCTCCCGCCACCATCAAAAGAAAGATCCCAATGATGTATGGAAGAAGCTTCCGAATTGTTGGAAGCACATTATCAATAGTCTGGGAGGCACGAAGAACCGTCCCATCCTGCAGTCGGATCGCATAATAGAACGTCTTTTGTCCAAGTGTATCGGACGTTCTTACTGCTTCTCCTCTCCCGTTTTCCATCGCTCCTTTGATTTCTTTTCGGTTTTTATGATTTTCTAACGTCGTATCGTCTTGTACAGAGTCATAGAGTACTGTACCATCCTGCCCGACTAGTGTAAGCCTGGTGCTTTTTTGCACATTGTCCATGACATTCAGATATTCTTCTCCAGCAATATCGACTGCCGCCTGAATATATTCCGCCTCCTGCCTGAGTTCTGCGGTTTTATTCATAACTGTCTGCTGATAAACTGCCGCAACGGTCAGGATTCCCGAGATCAAAAGTGCAAGAAACGCAACTAGACACATGCTTCTTTGTATCTTACGTCTCATCCTGTCCTCCCATCCGGTAGCCTACTCCACGCACAGTCTCAATCAAATCTCCTGCACTTTTTAACTTCTGTCTAAGTGTACGGATATGAACATCGATCGTCCTTGTCTCCCCATCGAAATCATATCCCCATACTTCCTCCAAAAGTCTGTCTCTTGACAATACAATATTTTTATTTCGGATCAGAAGCTCCAAAAGTTCAAATTCCTTCAACGTCAATGTGACAGGGATTCCATCCACTCTCACTTCATGTTTTTTCTGATCCAGCATAAGATTTCTGATCTCATACTGTGTGCTTTTCTCTTCCCGCTTCGTCCTTCTTAACACCGCTTTCACGCGCGAGATCAGCTCCATCATTCCAAACGGCTTCGTCACATAGTCATCTGCGCCGCTGTCCAACCCGATCACTTTGTCATACTCTGCCCCTTTTGCTGTAACCATGATCACCGGGATATCCTTCGTCTTTGCTGAACTTTTGAGCTTCTTCAAAAGGGAAATACCGTCCTCTCCCGGAAGCATGATATCAAGCAGAACAAGCTCTGGCGTCTCAAATGCCAAAGCTTTCATAAATGCAGTCCCATCTGGAAATCCACAGGATTTCATCCCTGTGGACTCCAGTGTATATACGACCAATTCCCGGATGTTACTGTCGTCTTCCACGCAATAAATCATCTTCGTTCTCTCCTTTATCTATCTCTCCACAAGCTGTCCGTCTTTGTGCACGCCTGTGATAGAGAATTCTACCCATTCTGCAATATTTGTTGCATGGTCTCCAATACGCTCGAGATACTTCGTGATCATAATCAAATCAATCGCTTTCTCGCCCTGCTTTCCGCCATCCTTCAGAATCAATTCTACCAGTTTCGCCTTTACAAGTTCAAACATTCTGTCCACTTCCTCATCGGCAAGCATGACCTTTTGCGCCATCTCCAAATCTTTATTGACATAGGCAAGGATACTGTCATGAACCATCTTGCTCGTTGCTTCTGCCATCGTCCCGATTACCGAAATATCTCTCGCTTCTGACATTCCAGCAGAAATGATAATCTCCGCGATATCTGATGTCTGATCTCCGATCCGCTCCATATCTGTGATCATTTTCAGCGCCGCAGAAATCTGGCGCAGATCTCTTGCCACCGGCTGCTGCTGAAGCAGAAGTTTTAAGCACAGTCTCTCGATATCTTTCTCAATCTGGTCAATCTCTTCATCTTCGCTCATGACGAGCTTTGCAAGTTCCAAATCTCCGTTTCTCAGAGCCTTTGTCGCATTTGCAATTGCTTTCTCACAAAGGCTTCCCATAAAAATAAGCTGTTCACTGAGTCGTTCCAGCTGCATATCAAACTTATTGCGCATCTCTTATCCAAACCTCCCTGTAATATAATCTTCCGTTCTCTTATCTGATGGAATCGAGAACAATTTTTCTGTATTGTTATATTCAATCATCTCACCAAGAAGGAAAAACGCGGTATTGTCCGACACGCGCACTGCCTGTTGCATATTGTGTGTAACCATGACAATAGTATAGTCTTTTTTTAGTTCCATGGCAAGGTCTTCAATCTTCGATGTTGAGATTGGATCCAATGCAGATGTCGGCTCATCCATCAAAAGCACTTCTGGCTGTACTGCAAGCGCTCTTGCAATACAAAGTCTCTGCTGCTGTCCGCCGGACATTCCAAGTGCACTTTTCTTCAAACGGTCCTTTGTTTCCTCCCAAATTGCTGCCTGGCGAAGCGATTTTTCCACAATATCATCTAACTTTGCCTTAGAATGGATCCCATGTGTACGCGGTCCAAATGCAATGTTGTCATAAATACTCATTGGAAATGGATTTGGCTTTTGAAATACCATTCCGACACGTTTTCTGAGAAGATTCACATCCATCCTTCCATAAATGTCCTCTTGATCCAGTAAAATCTGTCCGTCGATCCGACATCCTTCCACAAGATCATTCATCCGGTTGATCGACTTTAACAAAGTAGATTTTCCACATCCGCTCGGCCCAATAAATGCAGTGATCTTGTTTGCCTCGATTTCCATATTAATATTTTTCAGCGCCTTAAAATCGCCATAATATAAATCTAGGTTCTTTACACTAATTTTCCCCATTTCCATTTCCTTTCGTAATCTTTTTCGCAATATATCCGGACAGGCAGTTGATTCCGACAACAAGTACAAGAAGTACGACCGCCGTCGCATAAGCCTGATCCATGTAAAGTCCTTCACTGGACAGATTGTACATATGTACGGCAAGGGTTCGCCCAGATCCCATCACACTTTTCGGCACTGCCGGAACAGTTCCCGCTGTATAGATCAGCGCTGCCGTTTCCCCAACAATTCTTCCGACCGCCAGAATTACACCTGCAAGAATTCCCGGTACTGCCGATGGCAGAACTACACAAAAAACCGTCCGGAGTTTTCCCGCTCCTAACCCAAAGCTTCCCTCACGGAAACTATCTGGAACTGATTTTAATGCTTCCTCTGTTGTTCGGATGATCAGTGGAAGAATCATGATTGCCAATGTAAATGCCCCCGCAAGTAGAGAATATCCCCAGCCGAGTGTTGTTACGAAAAACAACAATCCGAATAATCCGTAAACAATCGACGGGATTCCCGACAACGTTTCCGTCGTAAGTCGGATGATTTCCACAAATTTATTTCCTCTCTTTGCATATTCTACAAGAAAGATTGCGGCAAAAATCCCAAGCGGTACTGCAATTACAAGCGATAACGCAGTCATTCCGATTGTATTTAACAGCGCCGGCATCAAAGATGCATTTTCTGAAGTATATTTTAATGCAAACAGATCTGGTGTCAGATGCGGAAGTCCTTTGATCAAAATGTATGCAATCAAAAATAAGAGAACTGCAAAAGTTGCCACTGCTGACAACATCACAAGGAGCATCAAGATTAACGATCCAGGTCTTCGTCTGTAAGCACGAAGTTTTTGTCCAATTGTCTGCCTATTCATGTTGTGCCCTCCTGTTCAACAATGATACGGAAAGATTGATCAGCAGGATAAAGACAAATAAAACAACGGCAGTTGCAATCAGTGCCTCTCTGTGAAGTCCTGCTGCATATCCCATCTCCAGCACAATATTTGCCGTAAGAGTACGAACACCTCTCACAATCCCCGCAGGCATTCTCGCCTGGTTTCCTGCTACCATGATCACTGCCATCGTCTCTCCGATCGCACGTCCGATCCCCAGTACAATTCCTGCTACAACACCTGATTTTGCTGCCGGGAGAACAACCGAAAAGATACTTCGCTCATGTGTCGCCCCCAGTGCAAGTGCACCCTCATAATAATGCGCCGGCACAGAACGGATCGCTGACTCTGTGACACCGATGATCGTCGGAAGAATCATCATTCCAAGTAAGATAGATGCAGTCAGAATGCTGCTTCCATTTCCACCCCAGTGAAATTTCTGGCAGATGTCTCTGATCAATGGCACAAGTACGACCAATCCAAAAAATCCATATACAACGGACGGGATTCCTGCCAAAAGTTCGGTAGCACCTTTCAGCACCGGATAGATTTTCTTTGGACAATATTTTGCCATAAATACCGATGTCAGAATTCCGATCGGAACTCCTAAAATAATTGCTCCCGCAGTGACATAGATACTTCCCATGATCATCGGGAGGATTCCGAAGATTTCATTGGTCGGCTTCCACCTCTCTCCGGTCAAAAATTCCATAAATCCAATTTCCTTCATTGCAGGAATTCCATTTGCGAATAAAAATACACAAATGAGAGCCACCGCCAGCACCGAAGTACAGGCGGCGATGAAAAACACTCCCTGCATGAACTTTTCTTTCCATGCTTTCATATTGTTTTTTCCCTCTTATCCATCTTTCTCAGGCTATTTTGCAAGCAATTCCTGAATTAGTTTAACTCATCCCAAGCAAGCACTTCACCTGTATAGATTTCTTTTATCTGATCACTTGTGAGCTCATCCATCGGATTTGCTTTATTTACGATTACTGCAATTCCATCTGTTGCGATCACAGTTGCTTTTAACTGTTCTTTCTCTTCATCCTTCAACTCTCTGGACGCCATTCCAATATCACAGATTCCATCAATTGCAGAAGTCATACCTGTTGTGGAATCACTTGTCTGAATCTCAATCTCTGCACTTGTGTTCACTTTTAAATAAGCTTCTTTTAACTTCTCCATCACCGGTGAAATAGAAGAAGATCCTGCGACAACAATCTTTCCTTCTGGCTTGCTACCCGCATATGGCTTCACATCATCAAGAGAAATATATCCATTATCAGATACGATTTCCTGTCCCTCTTCACTCAGAATGTAATCGATGAAATCTTGTGTCACTTCGCTTACTTCTTCCTTTGTAGCAATGTTAAATGGTCTTGCCACTTTGTAGGAACCATCTTTGATATTGTCTTCTGTCGCTTCCGCTCCATCTACTTTCACAGCTTTTACACTGTCATCAAGAGATCCCAGAGAAATATAACCGATAGCATACTCATTGCCTGCTACTGTTGACATCATAACAGATGTACTGTTTGTAATATTTGCCTCTTCTGTTGTATTATCTATTTTATTTCCTTCATCGTCTTTCTCTTCAATTCCCAGCAGCTCGATGAATGCTCCTCTTGTTCCTGAACCATCTTCTCTTGATGTCACAGAAATATCATTTGCAGAGTCAAATGAAGTATCCGTTTCTCCACTTGCTTCCGTTTTTTCATTCGTTTCTGTTTTTCCTTCTTCTTCACTGCTTCCGCAACCTGCTGCCATTGCTGCTGTCATAGATACCACTGCCATTACTGCTAAAAACTTTTTCATTTTCATACGATTTACTCTCCTTCAATCCGTCTTATTTTTCATTCTGCTTTCGTTTACAAGTGATACTATACTTGGCGATTGTTAAATTTAAAAACAGCCTTTTGTTAAATCTGTGTAAAATTATTTTACAAAAAAGAAGCATGTCTTTTTACGGACACGCTCCTCTCATCATATCAAAACATATTCTTTTTTGATTAAGAAAGTCTCTTTTCAAAGTTTCCGACTGCCTTCACACCTTCTGTAAAGATCATAAATGCATTCGGATCGATCTCTGAGACAATTCTTGTGATCTCATTCTGTTCGTATTTCGAAATCATAACAACAAATACTTTGGAATCTTCCTTCGTGTAGGAACCTTTTCCTTCCCACTCCGTCACACCGCGGCGCATCTCATTCATAATTGCCTGCTCAACCCCATCCTTCTTTGTAAAGATCATCACACTGAGACTAATGTTCTGCACATGCACCCGGTCACACGTCATTGCCATCACGGTCGCATAGATCAACGAGTAAACTGTAATTTCTATATCAAATATCATAAAACAGATTCCATACACGAAAATATTCATAAGAATACTTACTTTTCCAACACTGAATGACGGGTATTTCTTCGCACATACCATTCCTAGTGTATCCTGGCCTCCTCCGGAGCTTCCCCCTCTCAGGATCATTCCTGTTCCGACACCAGCAACAAGCCCTCCGATAATACACGCCGTCAAATAGTCTTCAATGATCGGTGTATTGGGAATCGGAATAAATGTCATAAACAACGTCTCAATTGTTGTCGTGTAGACAGACAACCAGAAAAATCCCCTTCCAAGTACTTTCCATGCCATGAAAAACAACGGTACATTTAATAACCAGAAAATAATACCGTCAAGATTGATCCCGCTAAGCGCGGCAATCTTCAGATAGTCTACAAGAAATGTACGGATCAACTGAGCAATACCTAAGAAAGTTCCATTATATAAATGCAGCGGTAAAATAATAATATTAACGCCCGCAGCAAACAGAAGACTTCCAAATGTTGCCCAGAGAAGACGTACAGCCATTTTCTTGTTCTTCAATTTCTCCATTCCTTTTTTCCTCCTAACGTACTCTTAGAGCGTGCCGGGAAGTGCTCTGACGAACTCCTCTCTGACACGCTCTAAGTTATTTTATCATTTCCAGGAACGATTGCCAACTCCTATTTGCTATTCTTTTCAGATTCTATTACGATTCCTTCTCCCGCTCCGATTCCTGCAGGCACGCTTTGATTGCTTCATTGAGCGATAACATCTTCTCATCAAGCGCCGAGACCATATCCGCACATTCTCTTAAGTCTCTGCTGATATATTCCGGTGCGTTCCCTTCAAATTTGTAATAAATCTTATGCTCAAGACTTGCCCAAAAATCCATCGCAATCGTACGGATCTGAATCTCAACCTTCGTATCGACAACACTGTCCGATAAAAAAATCGGTACAGAAACAAGCATATGATAACTCTTATATCCGCTCTCCTTCGGATTCTTGATATAGTCCTTGATCGACAGCACTTTCAAATCGCTTTGATTCCCGATCATACCTGCCAGCCTATAAATATCTGATGTAAAAGAGCAGATCAGTCTGACCCCCGCAATGTCATTGACATACTTAACCATATTTTCAATGGATGTCTCATGTCCATAGCGCTTCAACTTCTTTACAATACTCTCCGGTGACTTGATTCTAGATTTAATATGCTCAATTGGATTATACTTGTGTACATGCTGAAACTCATCATTTAATATTTCCAGTTTCGTTCCTACTTCTTTCATTGCGGCATTGTACAAAAACATGACAGTCTTCCAACTATCCACATCCTCGTAATTTTTTACCACTGTTCTCATCACGTTCCTTCTCTCCTTGTATCCGAAAAATCATTTGATACAATTATTATAACATAGGATGATTTAATTGTCTTAAATTTCACAATTTTTTAATATTCTTTATACTTTTTCATATGTTGTCCCATTTTCTCCATAGAAGAAAGATAAGCACACCCTGTCCTTTTCTTTACTCCTCAATAATATGAATTTCCAGATAGTCAAAGTCGATGGAATCCACAAAATTATCCTGATAAAATCTTGCCTTGTCATGTCTCTGAAATTCACTGATTGTATGATTCAGCCAAATTGGTTTACTCAGATCAAATTCGTAACAGATTTCATCTAATGCACGGAAAATTTTATGTGTCCTCGTATCTTCCTCCTCAATACAGATGACCGTATCGCGTACCATCCGGTTGTCTTTAAATATCTTTCCCCATAATCGAAACATCTCTTTCATCTCCTGCCATCAAAAACTGTTATAGTATCTGGATCTGACACATCTGCATCGTAGACAGCGCCGCCTCGTGGCTCTCTGGAGTTACTCCTGCACAGCAGCTTCGATCCACAACAATGTCTGTCTCTGGAAGACGTGCTTTTAGAAGAAGTGCATTTGACACAACACAAATATCTGTGCAGAGACCGACAAGCTCAATGGATTCATATCCTTGCTCGGCAACATAATCAGCCAGAGCAATGCTTCCAAAAGTTTCCTTGTCAAAAATTCTGTCAGCATAAGGCTTCAGGCAGTCTATGATCTCCCAGCCTTCTGTTTCTTTGACACAGTGGATAACCGGAAGCGACTTCCCCTCTTTTGTCTGAAGGTAATCTTCTCCGTGGGTATCTCTTGTGAAAAGAAGTTCTGTCCCCATTTCCCGGGCAGCTTTTACTTTCTTCTCCACTGCTTCTACGATTTCCTGTGCCTCCTTTGTTCCAAGACTTCCATCTACAAAATCATTTTGCATATCCACAACGATCAGTGCCTTTTTCATATTCATTCCTCATTTCAATTTTTTATTTTTCTCAGCCATTTTTCTTCCCTTTTATTTTGAGATAAACCGCTGAAAAATACAAGCCTTTTCTAATGGAAACAACAAATTTTGTACATACCTAAAAACAGAGAGGCTTTTTACACCTCTCTTCCAGTTTTTCTATTCGTTACGGATTGCCGCAAGCGGACTTAACCTCATAGCACGCAGCGCCGGGAAATATCCTGCTGCCATCCCGACCAAAATTGCGAATCCAAGGGAAGCCAGAATAAGCCAAATTGGAATATATGAAATGTCTCCTTCAAATCCCATCGCACTTCCCATGCTTCCGGCAATTGTATTGATTCCAAATGACAGAAGCATACTCAAAATATTTCCAATCACACCTCCCAAAAGCCCGATGAAACCTGCCTCGATCAGAAACATCTGTTTGATATTTTTCAGACTGCACCCAAGTACTTTGATGACACCGATTTCCTTAGTCCTCTCATAGATGGACATCATCATCGTATTGGCAATTCCAATTGCTGCTACAAGAAGTGATACTGCACCAATTCCTCCAAGTACAGCCTGAATGATCGCAAACTGACTCTGCATGCTTTTTAAATATTCTGCATTGCTGTTCGCGGTATATCCCATTTCTCGAATTTTGGCTGACACTTTCTCTACATAGTCAATATCATCTACCTGCACACAGGCGGACGAATATACAAATTCCTTATATGGCTTTCCAGACTTTGTCGTCGGCTGCCCGGGAATCGGCTTCGTTCCATACTCTTTTTTCAGAGAAGCAATCAGCGTATCCAGATCACAATATACATAATAAGAATGTGAATTATAGGTGTTTAAGTCTCCCTTCACCATCCCACTGGCATGGACAACATATTTTTTTGGCGCTTTTGCGCTCGCCTGGTTTCCTCCCTGCCCTTCATTCTTGCCAAGTGACTGTTCCAAAGAACTTGTTCCATTCTGTTTGGAAGCCAAATATGCATCCGAATCTAAGATTAAGAACAAAGAATCCTTCATGTAATCGATTTCTGGCAGTTTTCCGGTTTCCCAATATCCTTTTCCTGTATTTTTTTCATAAAGCATCTCAGGAATCAAATTACCGATGATCAGCTCCAAATTGGATGTCTTTGTCTCTGGAAGACGACTCCCCTCTATCAGTGGAATATTTTGCTCCTCCAATGCTTCCGGACGCATTCCTCTCAAATCAATGTATCCCTCATAATTCCCTTTGAGAATCATCGCTGACATTGACAACACCGGAGACGCCATTTTCACATGTTCTATCTTACTCAACTCTTTGATGGCCTCATCTGTAATGTATTTTTCCGACTCCTGATCCTGATGCATCATATCACTGCTGATGATGACACCGCCTCCCCCATTATTCTTCCCAGTGACATCAATATTTGTGATCCCACCAGATTCCTCCACTTGCTTATACATGGATTTCTGCATGCCAAGTCCGAGTGAAATCATCACGACAATGGAAGCTGTACCGATCACCACACCGAGAACAGTCAGAAAAGTCCTGAGTTTTCTACGCTTTAAATTTCCACTACTCATCCTCAGTAAGTCTATCAAACTCATCTGCCAAGCTCTCCTCCTCTTCTTGAAGCTTTCTTTGTTTTTTCTTCTTTACGATGATAATCGCAGCAATCCCTCCCGCAAGTATTACTACTGCAATCCCAACTGGCAGAATCGGAAATCCTTTCTTTTCCGGCTCTGTTTCAGGGCTAAATACCATTCCTGCATCTTCCTGTTTTGGAGTCACAAGAAGCTGAAATTCCTGTTCTGTCGAGTATGAGGCTCCTGCCTCGTCTTCATAAGTCACAATCATCTTCATTCTGCCATCTCCGGTCGTCTCTTTCTCCCCAGTTACCATTCCATCAATAGCGGCAGAAGATCCTGATTCCACATGACCTACAAATACTTCTTTTCCTTTGATTCCTTCCCCCTCAAATTTCGCCTTTACATTATAAAGTTTGGTACGTCCAAGATTATAGATATTGCACATAATATTCGCTTCATCACCGACTGCGATTTCCGGCGAGCTGACTTCCACCTCACTGAACTCAAATCTCGCCGTCTGCTTGATCGGAATTGCAAGCGCCGCATGTCCCTCATACTGTGTTGCATTGCCATCCTGATATTTCATGGACAATTCAATACTGTATGGCTTTTGAAGCAAATCTGCCCGTGCATTCAGAGCAATCGCAATATCTTTCGTCCCTCCTGCCGGAATATGATCCAAATAGACAGAGCTGGATCCAGAAACTGGAAGAAATGCCGGGGCTGCTCCGCTTGACTCCGCGCCTTCCGCCGGAGCATTGAATTCAAAGAGCATATTGGAAACAGCCGTATCCTGAGAGGTATTCTGTAAATGTACAATCAGATTAAAGTTACTTCCCGCAGGAATCTCTGCCGGATCTGTATTAAATCCGGACACGATAACACGTGGCACTCCTGTCTTTGTCTCACCTCCACCAGATACAACCTCTCCTCCATTATATACTCCGCCTGCATCGTACGGATAAGAAACGGATCCATTTTGTTCCCCACTTCCCTGGTCTTGCTGGTCAGGCTTTTGCTGCCCTGGATCTTGCTGATTCTGGTTTTCCTCTTTGACATCCGTTTTCAAAAAAACACTCTGTTCCGAAATCGTACCTTCCGCACATGTCAGATCAAATTTCAATTTGTAGTAGCGAGATACTACATCCTGCCGTGCAGTAAATGCATAAGATACTGCCTTTGTCTCTCCAGGTGCGATTGCATCCACTGTCTGTGTATAATTTTTGTTTTCAATCTCAAACGGCCACGCGTCTGTATTTGCTTTTACTCTCGGAGTCACGTTGACACAAGTCAACGGTGTATTTCCTGTGTTTGTGAAATTTAATAATAAATTTTTTGTCTCCCCCGCCCGGTAGAGAAGGACATCGCTTTCATTTCCTTCAATCTGGGATGTCATCTCCAGACCAATCTGCGTTTGTCCCTCTTCCGTTGTCATCATTTCCTTTTCTGTATTCAGTTCCTTTGCATACACTTCCGCAGGCAACACCATTGCTGCACAGAGAAGGAATGCTACCCATCTCTTTTTGCTTCTCATTGCTTTCTTTCCTTTCCACTCTCTTCTGATTTTTCTTTCCCTTGTTCCCGATTATCAACGATCTTTACAATCTCCCCGTCAATAATATGGAACACTCTGTCTGCATACTCTGCAAGATGATTGTCATGCGTGACCATTACCAGTGTCTTCTTCTGCTCCTTAACTACTTTCTGCATCAAACGCATCACCTCTTCTGACGTATGCGAATCCAGATTTCCTGTCGGTTCATCTGCAAAAATAATCTTCGGATCCACTACAAGAGCTCTCGCTACTCCGACTCGCTGCTGCTGTCCGCCCGACATTTGATTCGGCAGATGCTTTTTATGCTTTTTCAAATTGACAAGATCAAGCATCTCATTGGCAATCTTCATCCGCTTACTTTTTGGCACCCCTCGGAAGCTCAGCGGCAATGCCACATTTTCTACTGCATTCATCGTCCCGATCAAATGGAAAGACTGAAATATAAAACCTACGTTCTCCCTGCGGAATTTTACAAGTCCATCTTCATTTAACTTTTCCATATGAACGCCATTGATAATCACCTCACCCTTGGTTGGTTTTTCAAGTCCTGCAAGCATATTTAACAGTGTTGACTTTCCCGAACCGGAAGTCCCGACGATTGCACAAAACTCTCCTTCATAGATACTAAAATTCACGCCATTTAATGCACGCACGATACTGTCTCCTACACGGTACAACTTAAACAAGTGTTTCGCCTCAATGATCTTCTTCACTTCACTGCTCCTTTCTCTGCATCGGTCAAATCCATGCGTTTTTTCTTTCACTTCCACACCACATGACCAGACATCCATGCACTCCCATATCCTAATAATACTCTCAATTCTGTAAAAAAGAAAAAACATTACACTCACTTGAAATTATGATACCATATCATACAATATTTTTTATTTATAAATATTTAATAATTTCTTAATTTCATATCACGATTTTAGTCGGTTTTTAGGCACTTTTGTTACTAACGCGTTTAATATCTTCCTGTTTCAAAAAAGAGAGCCTGTTTCCAAGCTCTCTTGATAATATTTTTTCAATTTTCATTGCCCCACTTTTTATACTCTTCCCAGTCTTTTTTATTGAGTATAATTTCAGAATAATAGAACTCCTTATTCGGTATGATTTTTGTAGTATTTTAATTTATTGCTCATATCTTATTATCCCACAGATTACGGACTCTTCGGATTTCGTTTTCTGATTTTGTGGCATAAAAACGGAGTCACTGCTCCATAGTGATTTCTCATCTATTTTGCAACAACTCCTATTTTCATTTTATATTTAGTTTTCCGGATTCATAATTTCTTCTGCAATATTTCTTGCATGATCTGAAATTCTCTCCATAGAAACGAGCGTATCTAAATAGAAGATACCCGTCTCTGCATTACACTGATTATTTGCAAGACGTTTGATATGTTTATTTCTCAAACGTACCTCCAGATCATCTGCAAGTGTTTCTTTCTCAATCACTTTCACTGCTTTCTCTGAACTCTTCTCAAAGAATGCCTCCTTTGCGTAAAGATAACTTTCCACACAGACGTCCATCATCTGTTTGATCTCTTCTGTCGCAATTTCTGAGAATTCTAGCTTTCTCTCGCGCATCGCCTCTGCGCACTCTGAAATGTTCTCACAGTAGTCACAGATCCGTTCCATATCTGATACGACTTGGAGTAAATGTGCCACATCTTGATGTTCCTTCTCACTGACCTGAAGCGCTGTGATCTTAATAGCATAATCTGTAATTCCTGCACTAAGCTTATCTACAACAGACTCTTTCTCCTTGATACTTTTTATCGTCTCTTCGCTCTTTGTAAAGAGCACTTCCTTAGATTCTTTCAATGTCTCTGCAACAATATTTCCCATTCTTACAATCTCTGTCACGGTAGACTGTAATGCAATACCTGGTGTCTGAAGCATTCTGTCATCCAGTAATACAACGTCGTCTTCCTGTGTACACTCTTCTACACGGCCAAGTTTCTTTGCCAATGTGATAATCCAGTTGGATACCGGGAAAAGCAATACCGTTGTTCCGATATTAAAGATTGTATGAACAGTACTGATCTCTGTCTGGGTGATCAAATTTTGTCCCAGAGCCGGATTCATAACTGTAAAGAATATAATTGCCACAATACTGAAAATCACAGTACCGATTACATTGAACAGCAAATGCATCAATGCTGCTGTCTTTGCATTTCTCTTTGCTCCAACACTGGAAAGCATCGCTGTCACACATGTACCGATGTTCTGTCCCATAATGATATAAACTGCTGCACTCATCGGAACAAGTCCTGCTGCTGCAAGACTCTGAAGGATTCCGACAGATGCAGAAGAACTCTGGATCACAGCTGTCACAATTGTTCCTGCAAGAATTCCAAGGAATGGATTCTTTCCAAGTGTCACAAAAATATTACAAAATGCTTCTGATTCTTTCAGTGGAGAAACTGCTCCTGACATTGTAGAAATACCGACAAATAAAATACCAAATCCAACAATGATACTTGAAATATCCTTTGTGGAACGTCTCTTTCCTGTCAGCATGATCACCACACCGATAATAATTGCGATTGGTGCCAAATTCGCCGGGCTTAACATCTTTGCCCATTCCACACTCGATACAAGCCATCCTGTGACAGTTGTACCAATGTTGGCTCCCATAATAACTCCCATTGCCTGTGTCAGGTTCATGATTCCCGCATTTACAAAACCAACAACCATAACAGTTGTAGCTGATGAACTCTGAATCACAGCCGTAATAAATGCTCCAAGCAATACCCCAAAAAACTTGTTCTTCGTCAAAACTTCGAGCAAAGATTTCATCTTATTGCCAGCAGCATTTTCCAGTCCCTGTGCCATAATCTGCATACCGTAGATGAACATTCCAAGCCCACCTACAAACGGAATAATAATGCCAGTGTAATCCATAGGCTTCCTCCTCATAACTAATACATTTTAAATTCACCTTTTTACCATAACATTATATTCGACAGAAAACAACATCTTTTTACTATTTTTCTACTTTTTCATTTTCGGCTCAAACACAAGCGAACCAAGGTATCCAAATACAAGTGCCGCCGAAATTCCTGCAGCGCTCGCTGTAAATCCTCCGGTAAAAATGCCGATTAGACCATCCTTTCGGACTGCCTCTTTGACTCCTTTCCATAACAGATTTCCAAATCCGAGCAGCGGAACACTTGCTCCCGCTTTTGCAAAAGAAACAATTGGCTGATAAATATTTAAAAATCCAAGTACCGCGCCAGAGCACACGAGCAATACCATCACTCTCCCCGGCATTAATTTTGTCCGATCAAGTAAAATCTGCACAAGTGCACAGATCAATCCTCCCACAAAAAATGCTTTGACATAATCCACAATGTTTCCTCTCTTTCTCACACATTCCTAATTCATCAACAATGTTCCAGCACGATGCCATGTGCAATGCCCGGGACACTTTCCCCTTCATTGAAGCTGACTGTTGACATGAGTGCCCCTGTCGGTACAAACAACACACGTCTCCATTCTCCGCTCTCAATTTTTGGAAGAATATATGCTGCCAGTGTCACCGCCGCACATCCGCATCCGCTTCCTCCTGCATGCGTGTCCTGCCTTTGCTGATCAAAGATTGTCATTCCACAATCCATATGATTCTGCTTGATATCCTTTCCTTTTTTTCTCACAAGATCAAACAAAATCGTCTGCCCTACATACCCAAGATCTCCGGTAATGATCCGATCATAATCGGTTTCCTGTCTCCCAAAATCTTTTAGATTCTGCAAAATCGTATCACACGCCGCCGGAGCCATACATGCTCCCATATTTTGCGAATCCTTAAGCCCATAGTCAACAATCTTTCCAACGGTTACTCCTGACACTCTCACATGACTCCGTTTCTTTCCTATTAAAAAGGCGCCGCTCCCTGTTACAGTCCAATGGGCAGACAGCGGCCTCTGACTGGCATATGCCAGCGGAAATCGGAATTCTTTCTCTGCACTTCCAAAGTGGCTCGATGTCACCGCAAGCATGTATTCTCCATACCCCGCCGCCACTGCCATAGATCCAAGTGCAAGTGCTTCCCCTGAAGTAGAGCAAGCCCCATAAAGTCCAAACATAGGAATCTGAAGTGCCTCCACTCCCATGGAAGTTGCAATTCCCTGCCGCAGCAAGTCTCCCCCGTATAAATATCGAACCTCTTTGGCATCAATTCCTGCTTTTTCCAATGCCAGAACGCACGCTTCCTTCTGCATTCTGCTCTCCGCTGCTTCCCATGTCTGTTCTCCAAACAGGTTATCCTCCCCCGCCATATCAAACAGATTTCCAAGCGGTCCTTCAAATTCTTTTTTCCCTACAATCGACCCGGCGCTGATCACATATGGCGCCTCCTGAAAACAGATACTCTGACTTCCTCTTACCATTGTCATACAATCACCCCGACTTTCAATAACAGATAGTAAATCAGCCCCAATCCCCAGGATGTCACAATCCCATATAAAATAACCGGGCCTGCAATCGTAAATATTTTACATCCGATTCCAAATATCTGTCCTTCTTTTTTATATTCGATTGCCGGAGCCGCCACGGAATTGGCAAATCCGGTGATCGGTACGAGCGCCCCTGCGCCTCCCCATTTTGCAATCCCCGGATACAAATTCCATCCGGTGAGAAGTACACTGAGCAAAACTAACATGAGTGATGTCCATGTTCCGCTGATTTCTTCTGTGCATCCTGCATTTTTACAGAAATTCATAAAAAACTGCCCGATCACACAGATGGTTCCGCCTGTCACAAATGCTTTTGCCATATTCAGATAGACGTTGTGCACTGGTGTCTTTGTTTTGACATAATCCTGATATGCCTTTTCCTTCCTTTTTTTCTTTTCTTGTTCGTCCATGTCCTTCCCTTTCTTTTCGTTTTATTCTGAATCTATCTGTTTGTTTTCTTTCTTTTTCTCATCTATTATCCCCAGCCTTTCCAGAAATAAATCAGCGAACCAATTCCTTTCCCAAATGCTATTCCCGCAATAATATAAGGAATTGCCCGGAGAAGCTTCACTCGTCTGATAAAAATTGGGAAAATATTCAAAATTTCTGCCAAGGTCATTGCCCAGCACCCTACAAAAATCCCCCCAAATACACCGAAAATCGGAACAAGTATCTGCCCATAAGGAATTGTGACCGGAAATAAATAGAACAGATTGCCAAAGATTCCTCCAAGTGCGATGGATTCTTCATAAAGAAGCACGCAATCCCCGGTATGTGTACGGTCTGCAAATTCAGATACCACTCCGAGACCTACGATAAATGAAAACAATCCTCCTGCCGCCGCAACTCCTGCGCTAAGTCCAAGTACCACAAGTATCACCTGTTTGATCCACATGACGTTTCTCTCTTTCTTTTTTGTTCCCTCATAGCTTTTCCTACTTACTTAACATCAATTTCTTTTTTCTTTCTCTCATAATTTTGTACCAATGTTGTCTGAATATCATTCTCATAAAGTCTCATTTCCACCTCCATCGGTGTTGGATCGACCGAGAATCTTTTACCGGCAAAATGATTAAAGAACACAAGAATACCAATAATCAGACCAATGCTGTAACAGACTTCCAACAGTGTAAATCCACTTGACGGTACCCCCGTGAGCTGCTCATAAACCTGCCCAAACATTTTCCCCACATCCACATCATTGTTAAATGCCATAATTGAAAAGGCTGAGCCTAGAAATGTAATCATCACAACTCCCACCGTCTTCAGAAAATGTACCGCCTTTCCCGGAGTCTTTTGCTTTTCATAAGTAACAATAAATTCTGTCTCACCAAGATTTTCAATATCCAATCCCGGATATACCCTGTGAATCTGCTCAATAACCTTTAAAATAGAAAATACAAACCGGTTCTGTCCCTGTTCCGGCATTTTCAGAAGTCGTTCCGTCTTCAATCTTGTCACAATGGTTTGGTCCGTACACTCCATCGAAAGAACATCTCCCAGCGTCACTTCCTGTTTTGTCAATTCAATACTGCGGTCTGCCTTTATATATAATTTTTTGTTTGTTGCTGCCATGTGCTGCCCATCTCCGATCTTTCCATTCTTACAAGCGTTCCTTCCCCAGATAATTCTGTTTCCCGCACATCCGTAACATAATAGCAGAGCCCGACAACTATCGCCACCGCAACAGCGCAGAGCAGACAGATCCAGATTTTCTTTCTTGCATTGTCCATTTTTGCACCACCTTTCTGATACTTCTCTGCCTCACAGAGCTGATGCTTACCTGTTCTGCCAGAGATTGCTTATTCCTATTATTTCCGCATTTGGCAAACCTATACTCTTCAGGAAAACTTAATAAAAAGAGGAAGCTGCTCTCATTCTGAACTGCTCCCTCCTCAAATTTCTTATTTTTTCTCCCGGCATACCAATCGCCCAGACTCATCCTGTCTGTATTTTTGTCCTCATATTTTTTAGAATCTTCTTTTCAAGCCTTGATACCTGCACTTGGGAAATTCCGAGTTTTTTTCCAATCTCTGACTGTGTTTGATTTGCAAAGTACCGCAAATAGATCAACTGTCGTTCCTCTCTATCAAGCTCCTCGAGAAGCTGACGTATCAGCATATGATTCAGTATCGTTTCTTCCTGCCCTTCCTCTTCCTCTAGCTTATCAAGAAGCTGAATCTCATTTCCATCTTTCTGATAAATCGGTTTGTGCAGCGATTCCACTTCCCCGCTCGCATCAAGCGCCATCGCAAGTTCTTCCTTCTCCACCTCCAACTCCGCTGCCAGTTCTTCCATTGTCGGCTCTCGGTTATATTTTTTCTGAAGACGCTCCCTTGCCAGAAATGCTTTGTATGCTGTCTCCTTTAATGACCGGCTCACTTTAATCATCCCATCATCTCTTAGGAATCTCCGAATCTCCCCTGAAATCATAGGCACTGCATAAGTCGAAAATTTCACATCATAATTCAGATCAAATTTATCAATTGCTTTCAAAAGTCCGATACTTCCAATCTGAAACAAATCTTCACTGTCCGTTCCCCTTCCAAAGAACCGCTTCACAATACACCATACAAGCCCTGTATTTTCCTCCACTAATTGTTCTCTCGCTTTCTCATCTCCATCGTGTGATCTTTGAATTAAAGCGATTGTGTGGTCCATAGCTCCCTGCCTTTCCCGATAGTCTTTTTCATTCGGACCAATGTCCCCTTCCCCAGTTCGGATTCTACATACACATTGTCCATAAAGGCTTCCATAAATGCAAATCCCATTCCTGACCGGTCAAGTTCTGGTCTTGTCGTAAATAACGGTTCCATTGCCTTTTCGACATTTTCAATTCCTTTTCCTTCATCTCTAATTTCTACATAGAGTGTCTGCCCTTCAATCCAGCATCGAATCATAATTTTCTTCACTTTTCCATCATACCCATGGATCAGCGCATTCGTGACTGCCTCTGAGACCGCAGTCTTTACATCTGATACTTCCTCCAAAGTCGGATTGAGCTGTGTCATAAATGCTGCAACAGACACACGCGCAAATCCTTCATTGACCGGTCTGCTGTCAAATACCAGTTCCATTTCATTTGTGTTCTTCATCATTGTTTTTCCTCCTCAAACATCTGGATTATTTTCGTCACACCTGACATTTTTAATATTTTTCTGATCCGCTCATTTGCGTTTACTGCCCAGACTTCGCCGCCAACTAAATAGACCAGCTTATATCTTCCCATAAGGACTCCAATTCCCGAACTATCCATAAAATTCGTGTTCGCAAAGTCAAAAATAACATATTTAATATGGTTATGCTCAATCAGCATATCTGCCCTCTTTCTCACTTGCTCCGCATTGCAGTGGTCTAACTCTGCGGGAAGCAAAATTGTAAGACTGTTTTCTTCAATCTGATACTCCATATAACCCTCCTGTTTTCGTAGCCTATAAATCGAAAAAAAGGACATACACGCTCTTTGTGTATCTCCTTTTCTTTCGTACTTCTATTTCTATTGATATTCCTCGTAAGTTACATCTCCATAGGATTCTTCTGTTTCCTGATAATTGTCATATACATCCTGATCCCCTTGTCCTTGGTAATCTTCTGTATCACTTCCGGCAGTATCCCCATAAACACTGCCATAATCATTATACACATCCGCTCCTGATTGTCCGGAATCCACGCTCTCTTCCGTACCAGCCCCCTGAGTATTTGCCGGGGTTCCTTTTTGTGCCTCTTCTGCTCTCTTTGCAACATCTGTTTTCGGATATGCCTCGATGATCTGCTTGTATATTGCCTCAGCCTTATCTTTCTCATTGTTCAACAGATAAGAGTCTCCAAGTAACAGCAGTGCCTCTCCATCTTTGTAATGCCCATCCATCCGGATCAGTTCCTCCAAAAGTGTGATCGCTTTTGGATAATCTCCCTGCTGATAGCTTTGCTTTGCACTACTGTAATGTTCTGCACAGATGCTCGGATACACTTCATCGGCAATCGCCTGATACTGAACTTTTCCCTGATCTCCAAGGGAATCTTTCTGCACTTCCAAAAGTTCTTTTGCAAGTGTGGCGTAAGCATACTGCCCGGAGTTATAGTGCTCCTTGACCGTCAAAAGCTTCTCATAGCTGTCTTTTGCCGCCAGTGCAGCAGCCGTTGCCGCCTCGTTCTCATCGGAAGAATTTCTAATGGTCTCTAATTCCTTTTTCATCGCGCTGATCTGCGCATCTTTGGAATTGATCTCCTCTTTAAATGCCAGCACCGATTTGTTGCTTCGATTGGATTTTACTTCATTGACCGCCGGAACAATGAGAAACCATACAACGGCTGCTCCTAGTAAAATTCCTATGACAATATTCAGAATGGTAAGGAATCCTGCATTCTCTTTCAGCGGAGAGACCGCCGGCTGAATGACCGTGTCATTCCCAATCTCATAAGTCTTCTGTTCTCTTCCTTTCGTGCCTTGCGTTTCTCTGAGTTCGGACAACTCATGCATATATTTCAAGGTTGTCTCATTTGTCGTGTCGAGACGATGTGCCCGCTTCAACACCTGTTTTGCTTTCTGGTACTGACCTGTTTTTAAATACAATAGCGCCAAAAGCTGATATGCTTTCAGATAAGACGGATGTATCTGCACCGCCTTCTTCAGTTGAATCACCGCCAGATCTTCCGCACCCTGATCACAGTAAACGAGGCACTGATTATACATCTGCACTGCTCTGTCAATTTCTTCTAATGTTTTTTTATCTTTCTGGATTTCTCTGATAAAGTATCCCGCCAGATTGTCTGATTTTTGAAAATTCTGACTGAGGATCCACTCTACGATTGCCTCCGCAATCTCTCCTCTTTCATAATAAACAAGCCCCAGAAGGTTCCTTGCAGGGATGTTCTCCCTGTTATACTGAAGGCTCCGCTTTAATGACTGAACGGCGCCCGATATGTCCCTTATTTTTGCTTTTCTCAGTCCATCATTATACCAGTAATTTGACTGATGTAATATTTTCTCCGTATACTCCATGCAATTCCACCGTAATCTTTCTGCTATTTCGCCTGACTGAGCATCTCCCGCAGAATATCAGTCATATCAGACAAGTCTTCCTGATACACTGCCTCCTCTATGTCATCTACTTCCAGGCTAGGTTTAAATTTCTTTAATTCCTCTTCATAATCTAACATTCTGGTTCTCCCTTCACAAGCTCTTTGATCATACCTACAAGGTAGAGTGAGCCCAGGCAGTAGGCAATACCGTCTTCTCCTTTTTGTTTCATCATCTCCGCCCATGCCTCTTCTAATTGTTCCCGGACAGTCACTTCACTGTCTGTATATTTTCGAACAATCCGGGCAAGTTCACCCGCATCGACTTTTCGTGTACTTTCCACGGTCGTGATCACATAACTGTCCACTGATAAATTCTGGCATAGTTCTGCGATCATCTTCTCGTACTCTTTCTCTTTGACTGCTGAAAACAGAATCACAGTCCGTCCACCGTGGACAGGTCTTCGCTTCACCGTCTCGACAAACCGCTCTACTGCATTCTCGTTATGTGCTCCGTCTATGTAGACTCCCGGGAGGATTTCCTCCATTCTTCCCGGCCATTTCACATGAAACAGCGTATCCTTCCATAGTTTCAGATGTCTTTTTGGAAGAAGAAGCTGCACAGCCTCCAGTGCAAGCAGTGCATTGTCCACCTGATAACATCCGGTATTGGAAAGCCTCCATGTAGTATCTTCATCATACGCACTTCGTTTTGAAAATGCAATATATTTCTCTGTGATTTCCTGAATTTCGTACGCATCTTTCGTGATTTTTCTACAAGGTGCACCACAATTTTCCGCAATTTGTCGGAAAACAGCTGCTGCCTGCACATTATTCCCATCGAACACAAGCGGAACCTGTCTTTTGATGATCCCGCCCTTTTCTGCTGCAATTTTTTCTATCGTATCTCCCAGTATCTCCATATGATCCATTCCGACTGCTGTGATCACAGTCAATACCGGATCATCGATTGCATTCGTGGCATCCAGCCTGCCACCGAGCCCTGTCTCCAGCACAATGTACTCCATGTCTGCCATCGCAAAAGCAGTCATCGCCATTCCAAACAAAAATTCAAAAAAAGTCGGATGTGCCAGCCCGTCTTTTTCCATCTCATCCACAGTAGTTTTTACTTTCTGAAAAACAGCAAGAAATGTTTCATCGTCTATCTCTTCCCCATTTATTCTGATCCGCTCATTGATCTTCACAAGATGGGGAGAACTGAAAAATCCTGTCCTCTTTTTCTCCGCAAGCAAAAGAGCCTGTATGTATGCACATACAGAGCCCTTTCCATTTGTCCCTGCCACATGAATTACTTTCCTACCAACCTGTGGATTTCCAAGTCTTAATAGGAACTCTTTTGTATGTGTCAGATGATTCTTCACTGTGAATTTTGGAATGTCTAAAATATATTTCACACTTTCCTGATAATTCACTTGTCTTCTCCATTATTTCTGCGGTGTTTCAGACGAATCGTCTGCCGCATCTTTTGTTTCTTCTGTCACTGTCTTTACATCTTCTGCCTTTTTTTCTTCCTCTTCCAGCTGAAGCTTCAATTCTTCTGTCAACTCTTCTATCTTGCCACCGCGGTAAATGTATTCCGCAGAAGTCCGAAAGACCGTATTACTTGATCCCATCTGAATGATCGTGATGATATCTCCTTCCTTCAGCTCTGTCTCCTGCAGTTCGATCCTCGTATTATTCAAAAATTTAGAACTCTTCTTCTCGCCATTGACATAGACTCTACTATTTTTAGTAAAATTCTCGCCATAGAGGCTATATGTTCCGTCAAGCTGCGTGATCAGATCTGTCAGCACGACATCCTTAATTCCCATCTGCATGTGTCCTTCCGGCACTGGATTTTTCCCTCCGTACACATACTTCTCTCCATAGAGAATATCATACTGCAGCATCTCCAGATCGAGTAAGTAGTTCTTCGTCTGCCTTCTCTTCTGGTGATAATTGAATATTGTTCCGGAATGAATATCCAACTTCTCAAAAACATCCGCCATGATCTGATAAGATGCAATATTTCGATCCTGTTTTTCCAACCCGATATTATCCCATACAACATAGTTTGTATTGTACAGATACCTTCCCTTCAGATCTTCAGATTTCAGTCCAAGTGTTGGCAGATGATCTCCATATAGGACTAGAACGGTTGGTTCCTTTCTATCTTCCAACGCCTGCACAAGATCTCCGATAAACTGATCGACTTCATAGATTTGATTGACATAATATTCCCATGCACTTCTTACTTCTTCATCCTCTATTCCGGTCACTTGAATCCTTGGATTTTCTAAATGCTGTCCATAGTAATCGCCATGACTTTGTACTGTGATCCCAAATACGAAATCCTGCTGTTCTGTCGAATCCATTGCGTTCATGATATGTTCTGTGAGGATATCATCCTTCGCCCACCCATTCTCGGTAAGCTGAAGAATATTCATAAATTCCTTACTCGTGTAACTGTCAAACCCGATATTATTAAATACCGTTGAACGGCTGTAAAAATTTCCTCCGTTGTTGTGAAGCGCATGTGCACCGTAACCAAATCGTTTCAGCGCAGTTGCTGCACTCTCTGCGGTTTCCTTTTTTAATATTGTCTTATACGGATACTCCCCTGGTCCAAAATATCGCAAGTTCATTCCGGTCAGAACTTCAAACTCTGTGTTGGCCGTTCCGGCTCCCACCGATGGCACTTTGAAATACCCTGACGAATATTTCTCAGAAAGCGCTCTGAACGTTGGAAGTGGATCCTGTGATGTCTGCAAAAATTCTACCTCACTTGTATCAAAGAACGATTCCAGCTGGATAAAGAGAATATTTGGCATCTCTTTTCTTCCGGTCTTGGCCTCTGTGATCGCACCGTTCTCACTGATCTGAGCGATCATTTCCTCACTGTAGCCATTCGGCTGTGAAATTCCGGTATTAAACACACTCGACATAAAACAGTATGGAAATCCATAATCTTCATAGGCAAAAGCAATATTTCCAAAATAATTGGAAATCACTCGCTTATCAAGTGCTACATCTGTCACGACAAAAAATAGACCAAACCAGAATACCACTCCGGTCAGCGCAAGCACTCTTCTCATTTTTCCAGCATACTGTCCGCCACGCTTCCACATGGAAATGACCCATACAACAACCGCTGCCACACCAACGATCACCGCAACAAGTTCAATTCCGTTAAAATAAGAATTGATCAAGGTCACCGCATCACCGGCAACTTTTAAGTCCTGTGCGTTAAACGGAGTGACACGCTTCATAAGCATGTATCCGTTTGTCACCCCAAGACCGATCCAGAATACACTTAAAAGAATTCTGGCAAAAATACGTCTTCTTACGAGATAAACAACAGAAAACGTAATAAAGATCAAAAATGAATTATATAAGAACACTTTTGGTGTCTCAACCATATAATTCCACCCCTGTACAAACGAATGTCGGGAAATACATTCAATGACCAGGTTCAAAAAGCATGCCAAAAGTGCATGAAATACAAGCGAAAACTGATTCATGAACTTATAACACGGTGCCAGCTTTTTCGCCAGCGGGCTGTTGCGTCTCTTCTCTAAAATCTGTTCCCTTCTCTCTTTTCTCTTCTTCCAATACTTCTTAATGTCTTCCGGCTTTAAATTTTTCACCCTTTGTATACCACCCTTTATATCGGGGCGTTTGATATGAATCCGTTTCATTGTCACCTCTCACAATCTGATGTGTTTATTTTCTAAGTCCTTTTAATCGTTCCTGTACTTGTTCCATCATCTGTGTATATTTCTCAAGCTTTGCTCTTTCTTCATTGATTTTTGCTTCCGGAGCCTTGCTGATAAATTTCTCATTGTTCAGCATGCCATTGACACGGGCAAGTTCTTTTGTCAAACGTGCTTCCTCTTTTGTCAGACGCTCTAACTCCTGCTCAAAGTCAACAAGCTCTTCCATTGGCAGATATACAACTGCATCTGCCACAACGACAGAAACTGCATCCTCTGCGATTCCGCTCTTGTCGGACTGAATCTGGATTTCATTTGCACTCATCAGCGGCATGGAAGACTCTTTAATCTCCTCAAATCCCTGACAAAGATTTTCATTTTCACAGACAATATATGTCTTCGCCTTACGGCTTGGAGCAACATTCATCTCTGCCCGTACGTTGCGGACACCGCGGATGATCTCTTTCATGTGATCTACAATATTCTCCGCTTCCGGATAGCAGCTGCTCTCTTTGTATTCCGGCCAGGAAGACATCATCAATGATTCTTCTTCCGGAACAAGCGCACCGTAGATTTCTTCTGTCACAAACGGCATAAACGGATGGAGCAGTTTTAATGCATCGCCGAGCACAGTCTTTAATGTATAAAGTGCGCTGTTTGCTGCTGCCGGATTTTCCTCCGCGTGATAAATACGGTATTTTGCAAGCTCGATGTACCAGTCACAGAACTCATCCCAGATAAAGTCATATACTTTTTGTACAGCGATTCCAAGTTCAAATTTGTCCATGTTCTCTGTCACATCTTTTGTCAGTGTATTCATCTTTGAGATGATCCATTGATCCACCGCTGACAAATCACTTTCGTTCGGAACTGTAATCTCTTTTCCTTCCATATTCATAAGGATAAAGCGGGATGCATTCCATACTTTGTTCGCAAAGTTTCTATTTGCCTCTACTCTTTCATCGTAGAAACGCATATCATTTCCAGGTGCATTTCCCGTCACAAGTGTGATACGGAGCGCATCTGCACCATACTTCTCGATAATCTCCAGCGGATCAATTCCGTTTCCAAGAGACTTACTCATCTTTCTTCCTTGAGAGTCACGGATCAATCCATGGAATAATACCGTGTGGAACGGTGCTTTTCCAGTATAAGCATATCCGGAAAATACCATACGGATCACCCAGAAGAAGATGATGTCATATCCGGTTACAAGTACATCGGTTGGATAGAAGTAATCAAGATCTTCCGTCTTCTCCGGCCAGCCAAGTGTTGAGAACGGCCAAAGTGCGGAACTGAACCATGTATCTAAAGTATCTTCATCCTGCACAAAATGAGTACAGCCACAATCCGGGCATACCTCCGGCATCTCTCTTGCCACAACAACTTTTCCACATTCCTGACAGTAATAAGCCGGGATTCTATGTCCCCACCAGATCTGTCTGGATACACACCAATCACGGATATTGGACAGCCAGTTCATATAAGTCTTGTTCATTCGCTCTGGAATCAGTTTCAGATCTCCGTTGCTGATCGCCTCGATCGCCGGTTTTGCCAGCTCTTCCATACGGACAAACCACTGTTGTTTTACGAGTGGCTCTACCGTTGTTCCACATCTTTCATGTGTTCCGACATTATGAGAATGATCTTCTACTTTCACAAGGAATCCCTGCTCTTCCAGATCGCTTACGATTGCTTTTCTCGCCTCATAGCGCTCCATCCCTGCATATTTTCCACCAAGCTCGTTGATCGTAGCATCATCGTTCATGATGTTGATCTCCGGAAGGTTATGTCTCTTTCCGACTTCAAAGTCATTCGGGTCGTGTGCCGGTGTGATCTTCACCGCTCCGGTTCCAAATTCCTTATCTACATAGTAGTCTGCCACGATCGGAATCTCTCTGTTTACTAATGGAAGTAATACATTCTTTCCGACGATATCTTTGTATCTCTCATCATCTGGATGTACCGCGATTGCTGTATCTCCTAACATTGTCTCCGGACGTGTTGTCGCAATCTCAAGAAAACGATCTGTTCCTACAATTGGATATTTGATATGCCAGAAATGTCCTGCCTGCTCTTCGTGATCAACCTCTGCATCGGAAAGCGCTGTCTTACATACCGGACACCAGTTAACGATTCTGGATCCTTTATAAATGTATCCTTCCTCATAAAGTTTGATGAATACTTCCTCAACTGCTTTGGAGCATCCCTCATCCATCGTGAATCGTTCTCGATCCCAGTCACAGGAAACACCGAGTTTTTTCAACTGGCCTTCAATCGTTCCTGCATACTCATCCTTCCACTGCCAGGTACGCTCTAAAAATTTCTCTCTTCCAAGTTCCTTCTTATCAATTCCTTCTGCCTTTAACTGCTCTGTAACTTTTACCTCTGTGGCAATCGCCGCATGATCTGTACCCGGAATCCAAAGTGCATTGTATCCCTGCATTCTCTTATAACGGATCAGGATATCCTGAAGTGTATTGTCAAATGCATGCCCCATATGAAGCTTTCCTGTGATATTCGGCGGTGGCATTACAGTTGTAAACGGTTTTTTACTTCTGTCTACTTCTGCGTGAAAATATTTGTTCTCACACCATTTTTCATAAAGTTTCGGCTCAATCTCTTTTGGATTGTAAGTCTTCTCTAAATTCTTACTCATCATTTCCTCCTTTGCAAACCCTCTTTTGCTCTTCATCTTCTTTTAGCTCTATCATGAGTGACCGCTCTTTATCTTTTCCTTTGATATGATTTCCTATGGAATAGAAAACGCCCTCTACATACTGTAAAGGGCGAATGATCGCGGTACCACCTTTGTTATCTCTCTGCTCCATACTCCGTAAATCTCTGTACAAAAGCAGATCAATATCTCTAGCGTCCGGTAACGGGGACGATCCGTGACTACCTACTGCCGGCACTGCTGCCGCTTCAGTCGTCCGGTTCAAAAGCTACTTCCACAATTCCTTCTTGAAATCACCTTTCAGCCCATGAGTGATCCTCTCTTGCAAGGGATCTTTGCGTACTCCTCTTTCTCTCAACCTTTTCTTATTCGATATTCCTTATGATAGTCGGCTAACTGCCATTTGTCAAGAAGTTCATAAATTCTTTAGATTTTCATAAGCTCTTCACAACTTTATTCTCATCTTCTTACAACCGCAGCCCCCGGTAACGATTCAGGCAGGCAAAGATTTCCTGCTTTCTCGGCATTGCAAAATTAACCGGAAGATACGAAGACTCTGCAATGGAAGCAAGTCCATCCCGCTCCATCTTCTGCTCCATCGCATCTACTACCTGCTGGATTGTTTTCTTTCCATCAAACAGATTCTGCTCTGCATACTTCACGAGATAGCCAAGTACATTTGTCTGTTCCGTATCAACAATCTGTTCCACATAGCGAAGTTCGATTGTCTCTCGATTCATCTGGATGCCATCTTTTCCCATCGCCTTGATCTTCACTTTTCCGCGGTCTGCGAATGTCCTGTTTTTTTCTGCGCTTCGGAGCACGGATGGTTTCTTCATCTCCCGCTTTCCTTCCGATACCGGAAGCGGAAATGCCGCTGCCTCTTGCTTTGCGAAAGCTGTAATCTCCGCCGGCTCATACTGTTCCATCTGGATAATCGTATCTGCGATATGGAAATAAGATCCGGAACTTCCCGCTACGATGATCGAGGACACCCCTTCTTTTTCATACAACTCCCTCACTCGGTCAATAAACGGTGTGATCGGTTCTTTTTCCCTTGCCACTACCCGCTGCATCAGTTCATCGCGGATCATAAAGTTTGTGGCACTCGTATCCTCATCGATCAGAAACAATCTGCTGCCTGCCTCGATCGCCTCAACTACATTTGCCGCCTGTGAAGTACTTCCACTTGCATCTTCGGTATAGAATGCCTCTGTATTTTTCTTATTCGGGAGATTGTTGATGAACATAGAAATGTCTGTCTTTTTGATACTCCGTCCATCTTCCGCCCTGAGTTTGACTGCAGTATCATCACTGATCACATACTCTCTTCCATCTCCAGCAATGTGATTATACACACCAACTTCCAGCGCATTTAACAATGTGGATTTCCCGTGATAGCCGCCGCCTACGATCAAAGTAATTCCACATGGAATCCCCATACCGGTAATCTTTCCTCTGTGCGGCAACTCTATCTCTACTTCCATCTCTTTCGGCGAATGGAATGGAACCCCATTCTTCATCGGGCGGGAAGAAATTCCACTCTCTCTCGGCAAAATCGAGCCGTTTGCCACAAATGCACTAAGATTTCGCTTCAGGATCTCTTCCCGGATCACCTGCTGATCTTCCGCCAAAAAAATCGTCTGCTCAATTTTTTTCTGATCTGCACACGGATAGAAAAATGATTCCTTTACACACTCTGGAAGAAACTCAAAGAAAATCTTAATAAGCTCTCCGGAATTAATTGTCCTTCCATTTGCCGGAAATCCTACTTCCATACGCACAAGCACATTACCATTTGCCGGGTCAATCGTGCAGGCTGTCCGCTCCAGAATCTCCTGTCCGCATCTGCTGACAGACAACAAACCACTTTTCCCCGACCCCTTTGCCTTGAAGTTGAAGCGTTCGATCTTCTGATAAAATACTCTTGTCAGATAATCCTGCAGCGCGATCCGCTTATATTTCTTGTCAAATAATTGTTTCGGAAACCTTGCCAGTTGTCCGTCAATCGCAACACTCACTTTCGATGGCGATGCAAATGGATCTCCCTGCACATGATCGATCTGCAAAATATAATCCGCAAACCGATAACTGCCCTTCGTCCCCTTATATGCAGGATAACTCTTCCGATGAATCTCATTTAGTAACTTTCTCAAATCCTGTGCTGACTTCATTTCCTTGCTTTTACCTCTTTCTGTCTCTTTTTATTTTTTCTTTCTCTGCTGTTTTGCCGGCGCGATTTTCCCCTCAGTTACACTAAGGTGTCGTGCAGTTCTTCTACGCTCTCTTTGATCATTGCCGCTCCCGCTTCTTCCAGCTCTTGCCGGTTTCCATAGCCATATAACACTCCGATGCATGGGATGTTCTGCTCCTTTGCCCCAAGCACATCATGCATTCGGTCTCCGACCATGATCACCTTATCTCTGTCTGTAATCTTCTCATGCTCCAGCACATATGCGATAACATCTCCTTTTCTGACACGCTCCCCGCTCAATTCACTTCCTCCAATAAAAGTGAAATACTCTGTCAGGTGAAAATACTCCAAAATCTGTCTTGCATACACCTCTGGCTTGGATGTCGCCAGATAGACCTTCTTTCCTTGTTCTGTCAGTGCTTTTAATAGTTGTTCAATCCCTGGATAGACTTCGTTCTCATATAATCCTCGCACCGAAAAATATTCTCTATACTTCTCCACTGCTTCCACTGCCTGTTCCCGGTCAAATCCATAATATTCCATAAAAGAATCCGCAAGCGGCGGACCGATAAACTTGCAGAGTGTATCAAGATTCTCCACCTCTATCCCATAAAATTTCAGCGCATGTGCAACCGCGCTTGTAATCCCCACTTTCGGGTCTGTCAGTGTTCCATCTAGATCAAATAAAATATGCTGATACATTTTTCTTCCCCTTTTTCCTTTTTACAATTTGCTAAACACACTTCATTTCACACTGCTACTCATGAAATAAAATGTCATGGTTTACGCTGCTGTAAAATCTTTCTTTCACTTCCGCGTAACTCATCTGTTCCATGGACATGATCCACATTAATTTTGTGATCACTGCCTCCAATGTCATGTCGTATGCTTCAATCAGATCAAAATCCTGTTTGACCTTTTTCCCAACTTCATAGACCGTCATGTTACTTCCTTCATTTGCCACCTGCGTTGTCATCACCACAATCTTTCCGTGGCGCACCCACTCCGTCATCTCTTTATAAAATTCTCCGACAATGCTCTCCGGCAGACCGCCTACACCAAAACTTTCAATTACGACACAATCATAATGTTTAAAAATGTAGGACAATACATCCGGCTTCATACCTGGAATCAGCTTTAATACATAAATACTGTTCTTCATCTCATGATAGAACGTGACCGGCTTCTTATAAGGAATCGCCGGCATATAGCGAAATACTTTCTGATCCTGTATCACTGCCGGATACGGGAAATTAATGCTGGAAAATGCATTGTAACTCTTGGCGCGCTCTTTCTTCGCTCTTGTTCCGACAATGACTTTCCCATCGAATACGATCGTCACATCCTGAGAGGCATCGTCTGACGCGTAAATAAAGCTGTCTAAAAGATTTGTCTTCGCGTCTGTCACATCCATGTTGATCGGCTTTTGCGCTCCGGTGATCACGATCGGCTTCTCAGAATTCTGGATCATGTAAGACAGTGCTGCCGCCGTGTATGCCAGCGTGTCCGTACCATGGCAGATGACAAATCCATCATACTCCTCATAGTGTTCCTCGATTGCCCCTGCAATCTTCTTCCAATATTCCGGCGTCACATTCGTACTGTCAATATTGCACACCTGAAGTGTATCCACATCACACACGCTCTCTACCTGCGGAATATAAGATAGAATATCCTCCGAGGAAAGTCCCGGAGCCAACCCGGCCTCCGTCTGTTTTGATGCAATTGTTCCTCCGGTTCCTATCATTAATATTTTTTTCTTCATACTGTTCTCCTGTCTATTGTCTTCCTGCTATTTTCTATTTTCCAAAAATTTTCTCTACAAGACTGCGGTACTCGATATACACCGGAACTTCCGAGAAAGATTTCCGAAGAGCCTCCTCTACTCCTTTATAGTACCATCCAATCGTCTCTTTGTCTTTCATCCGGAATCGTTGCCACAATTCCTCCCCGCACTCTGGATAATCCCGATCGATATCCCGCATATTGGACAGCTTATCTGCCAGACCGATCATCTGTACTTCCCGCTCTGCTACTTTCAGATGCTGAATCGTCGCACCTTTGCGTTCCATCCACGTCTTTGATTTGTCTTCACTTTCTTTCTGCACAAGTTCTGCCACCCGGTTGGAAAACATCTGCTCGATCATCTTCGCCGTCACTCCTTCGCAATCCTCGATCGTATCATGCAGGATTGCTGCACTGATAACCTCCTCATCCTCCGTCATTCTCGCTACGATCACACCCACTTCCAGCGGATGTAAAATATATGGGCGCATCGTCCCTTTCCGCAGTTGCCCGTCATGTGCTTTCGTCGCAAATGCGATTGCCCTTTGGATCATCTCCTCCACCTCCTGTATTTTCTTCTTTCTTTCGATTCCCACCTAAAACGATATACCAATTTCACCTAGTTTTATTATACCAATCGAACACACTTTTTCAACTCTTCTTTCCGATTTGTTCTGAGCTGTTCTGTCATTTTTCACCAGTTTGTGCTATAGTAACATTATATTTTTTTCACGGAGGTTCTTTATGCATATAACCAATCAAAAACCAGTCGTTCTTGTTACTGGTTCCTCTAGAGGAATCGGAAGAGCGATCGCACTTCAGTTTGCCAAAAATCATTACCATGTCATTTTAAACTGCTCCACTTCTCTCGAGCAGTTAGAAAATGTCAAAAAAGAAATCCTTGCACTGCCTGACGGCTCCTGCACTTGTTGCCGCTGCGATGTCAGTGATTCTTCACAAGTCACCGCAATGTTTGAAGAGATTTCCGCTACTTGTGGGCAGATCGATGTACTTATCAACAATGCAGGAATTTCTCACATCGGTTTGTTCACAGATATGACCGACGATCTGTGGAACCGCATAATCCAGACAAATCTTTCCTCAGTTTTCTATTGCAGCCGGGCAACCCTGCCCTCCATGATTTCCAGAAAAAAAGGAAAAATCATCAATATTTCCTCGATGTGGGGAACGGTCGGCGCCTCCTGCGAAGTCGCTTATTCCGCCGCAAAATCCGGCATCCACGGACTGACGAGGGCACTGGCAAAAGAGCTTGCACCTAGCAATATTCAAGTCAACACCATTGCCTGCGGCGCCATCGATACTGCCATGAACGCACAGCTTAGTCCTGAAGAACGTCTTGCACTGGAAGAAGATATCCCTGCATGCCGATTTGGTACCCCGGAAGAAGTTGCTTCTCTCGCATGGGACTTAGCCCATGCTCCCGCCTATATGACCGGACAGATCATCGGAATAGACGGAGGCTATATTTAAAACTAGCCTTTTTTACTCCTTCAAAAGTAAATCCGCATACAGTCGATGCTCACAGGATTTTTACACATAAGAAATGGGTATAGCCTGCATTTCAGCCATACCCATTTCTTCTATAATTATCGGAATCTACAATTCCAAAAACTGCAATAATATTTCTATTTTTAATCGGGAAATATAGGAATCCCAATCGATCTGTAGCATTCGGTCTAACTTGTCAATCCTTTTTCGAATGGTATTGATATGTACATACATTTTCTCAGCTGTCACGCTGAAATTCATATTGTTTTCCAGATAAACTTTCAGTGTCCTGAGCAGTTCTACATTTTTCTCGTCTTTCATCATATCCAGATACTCTGAGAGCATCTGTTCCAATTCTTTCTCCGGAATTTGAAGCCATGCAAACGGTCCAATCATTTCATAATCCCAAATTTTCTTCTTTGGACAAAGCTTTTTCCCCATTTTCATTACTTTCCCACACGTTTCCACCGATGATTTTAATTCCGACATTTTCTTGCCTTCTCGCAACACTGCAAACTCCAATTCCATTTTAGGAAATGTTTCAACAATTTTCTGCTCAAAATCAGAAAGCATACCTTCCAGATGTTTTTGACTATATGACACAGAATCAGACAATTCCGTTAAAACTATCCCTGTATTTTCATCGAGAAATGCTAATTTTGCATTTTTAGAAAGCTGACTGTTTTTGAAAACAGTAATATACTGTTCTCTGGAATTCCGCGCACTCAATTCCTCATTCATCTGGTGAAACAATACACAGATATATCTTGTATTCATAGAAATCCCCTGCTGTCCCGCCTGATAAAGAAGCCTTTCTTCATCTTCCCCGGTAGAATGCAGCGCAAGCAAAACAAGATTTTCAAATCCGATGTTCCCAATACTTTGTGCAATGACAATTTGTTCATATACCGATTGTAGCAAAAGGTACGCAATCCGAATGGAATACTCATCGTAATAATCTAAGAATTCTCTTGATTCCATCACAATAAAGTATGCCTGCAGATTGCCTCCAATACTAATCGGCATCAAAATCCAACTGATCCGCGGACCATCCACATTATCTTCATTAAACATTCGGATTCGTGTCATCTGTATATAGTCACATAATGTATAGCGATTGTGTTCCATTTTAGGATTCCAATAATCACTTTCCTGCAATCCATAGGTTTCTGAAATTCGCTTAAAGTTTGCAGAGCTGCAATATCCTTCCTGTTCACCTACATCATATAGAAATGCCGGAAATCCCATTTCCACTTCTACTGCCTGCAATATTTTTTTAATCTTTTGAACTTTGTATGTTGTCGAACCTAACATCATCGCACCATTCTGATGGATTTGAAAGCGCCGAATGGTCCGATTCATCACGATCGTATTCACTTGTTGCATGACTTCCATATAGCCGATTTCAAATGGCATACTGATCAGCGGTATTTCATATTGTTCAAACAGTTCGATAATCTCTTTCGGAATCATCGGAAGATGTCTCCCTCGTTTAATAATCATTCCGGAAGTAATCTGCATCAATCCTTCATCAAAAGACTTTTTGATACAATCCGGTTCCATCAAAATAGAATAACCGGAAGTAATTACAAGTTCCTTTCCTTTCGTCCAACGATAGGCATCCGGAGCATCCATGACCGCAATTCCTTGTACTTCTTTCTGTATCCCTTTAGAACCAGCTACAATATGAAAGTCTTTAAAAAATTCATGTTCCAATAAAGTTTTAATTGAAATTCCCATATTGTCCCTGTCCTTTCTTTGTTCTGCTTGCCATTTCCTACTATCGTTGCAAGTTTATCATCTTCTGCAATTTTCTGTCAAGCTAGGTCCATCTTTTACCTAACCATGATTTTCCAGCCAATCCATTGCCGCTTTCGCATAAATAGCAGCTGCCGTCGGCAGGCATGTTTCATTGAATTTTGCATGAGGATTATGATGTCCAACCCATTCATCTTGATTGTCCACTCCTGCTCCGATAAAGAAATAACTTGTCGGAATCTTCTCACCAAAGTAAGAAAAATCTTCAGAGCCCATCACGTGAAACGTCGGATATGCTTTTAACTCGGAATCCAGCTCTCTGACAGACTGAATAATCTCTTCATTTAATTTCACATCACATTTTACTGCCGGAACATCGTTAAGCACTTCTAGTTCCACCTCACAACGATATGTGGCAGCTACTCCTTTTGCAACTTCTTTGATCCGGCAGATTATATAGTCTCTGACTTCTGATTTAAATGTCCGAAGAGATCCTTCTAATACTGCGCGATGCGGAATCACATTAAATGCACTTCCCGATTCAAACCGTCCAATCGTCAGCACCGCTTCTTCCATTGCTGAAATTTCTCTTGCAATCAATTCTTGCAGAGCCAAATACAAATGAACTCCTGCATTAATCGGATCAACACCTAGCTCTGGTGCAGATCCATGCGTTCCTTTTCCGGTCAAAAGAACACGAAATCCATAGACAGAGGTCATCGGATATTCTCCATAAATAATCTTCTTATTTTCACTATTCGGTGCTACATGCATTGCAAATGCAGCGTCTACTCTCGGATTTTCTAAAACACCTGCATCCACCGCTGCTTTCGCTCCTTGAAAAGTTTCTTCTGCTGACTGAAATAACAATTTGACAGTCCCTTTCAATTCCCTTTCATGTGATTTCAGCAGTTTTGCAGCCCCCAAAAGTGTTGTTGTGTGCATATCATGTCCACAAGCATGCATACATCCGTTTTCTGATGCAAAAGGTTCTCCTGATTCCTCTCTTACCGGCAGTGCATCCATATCACTGCGAAGCATGAAACATTTTTCTCCACTTCCAATCAAAGCAACAATGCAAGAACTTTCTTCATACACGGTATATGGAATATCCATTTGCTCCAACTCTTTTTTTACAAATGCGACTGTTTTTGGAAGATGTAATCCAATTTCTGGAATTTGATGAAGCGCTCGTCTCCATGCACTTAATTTCTCTTGAAATTCATTTGCCTCTTTTAATAACTGATTCTGCATAATCTCTTCCCTTTCTACGAATCTGTTGTCCATAATCTATTCTTCATACATTGGTCTATAATCCACTTTTTTTTCTCGAAATTCTTCTAGGATTTTTTCCCGAATTTCTGAAGATTGGTATAAATCATATGCAATTCCCGCCATAACCCGCGCTGCACTAAGAGCACCTTTTTCTCCAATAGAAGAGCCTGCAGAAGCCGATGCCTGCCATGTATGTGGCGAAACTGCCGCCGGCCAACACACAGTAGAGATCAGACACATCGGCATTATATAACTGACATCTCCGCTATCAGAAGAAGCCGTCAGTGGGTTCCTCTGATACAAATCTCTTATTCCCACTTTCATAGCCAATGGAAGTCCCTCTGTGTCATACAGTTTTCTTGCATTTTCTACCGTTTCCCCTGACAAGGTATCTTCTAATTTCGAAGCAAATGCTAATTCCTCTTCTGTGTAAGATGGTAGTTTGGCTTCTTTTAGATTCTCATATGCCAAATCTGCATATGCATGATTCTCTAAAAGCTCACAACATCCATAATCTATTTTCATTTCCATTGATGTTTCTGTCATAAGGCAAGCTCCCTCTGCCACTTTTCTTACACGCTCCAAAATCTCTTTTACCTCTGAAATATGAGGTGCCCGAACAAAATACCAGGAACCTGCTCTTGGCGGAACAATATTCGGAGAAAATCCACCGCTATCGGTTGTATAATGAATCCTTGCTTTGGATGTCACATGTTCACGCAAATAGTTCACGCCAACGTTCATTAACTCTACCGCATCCAACGCACTTCTGCCTACTTCCGGCGCAAATGCAGCATGGGAGCTTTTTCCATAGAATTTAAAGTGTGCAGAAGCACTGGCGAGATATCCACTATCATACACCATATTCGCACTCATTGGATGCCAGCTAATCGCCATATCACAGCCGTCAAACATATGATGATAAGACATTTTCACTTTTCCAGAAAGTAACTCCTCTTCCGGGCATCCATAGAAACGAATCGTTCCTTCCTGATTTTCCTGCTCCAAAAATCGCTTCACTGCAATCGCTGCAACGGCCGATGCGGCTCCCAATAAATTGTGACCACATCCATGGCCTGCTGCTCCTTCCTGTACTGCTTCTTTTTGCGCAGATACTGTCTGAGATAATCCTGGAAGCGCATCATATTCTCCTAAGATTGCAATGACAGGAGTTCCCGAACCATATTCTGCATAAAATGCATGTGGCAATTCTGCTTCATTCACAATAACAAAGCCTTCTTCTGATAAGATCTCCCGAAAATAATTTGCACTTTCTTTTTCTTCTCCACCCACTTCCGGATGATCCCATAATCTCTTACAACTCTTTTGGCACAAGGGCTCCAGACTATCTACAATTTGATGAAGTTCTTTTTTTGTCATCTCTATCTCTCCTTTGCCTATCTTCCTAATTACTTATGCTTCTTTTTTTGCAGTGTTTTTTAAGGTTGCCAATCCAATCGCGATACTAAGGAATACACATCCCATTGTTCCAAGCCAGTTAGATGCGCCAGGAAGCCAATTAAAGACGCCCATTCCAATTGCTGTATATAACGCAATCGCAATCAGTACCATCACAAGACTATGCTTTTTCATCTTGATTCCAAACTGCACGATCAACGCTCCAAACAATGCCGGGAGCAGATAATTTAATGCAGAAATTACAGAAGCCGGAAGCATTTCCAATACTGAAGTTCCAAGAATGGCTCCTACCGTTAATACCGATGTATTGATAATAATAGAAACCGCCATACCAATGGTTGCAATAACAGAACCTTTTTCTGTTCCCGGCTCCACATCAGCTGCTACCTGTGCCATACTTGCACATGGAATACGCATATTAGAAATATTGCCGGAAAGAAATGCCATATAAGTTCCTGCCGGACCAACTACCGGAAAATAGGAAATCGGCTCCACAAACCAAAGCACTCCAAATGCACTCGCACCACTGACAAACGCAGTCAAAAGAGCTGCCGGTTTCGGAAGCAGTCCGTAAACTACCGCAAGCGCAACCGCTGGTAAAAACGCAAGAATCACTCCTACATATCCTGTCATCTTTCCTATTCTATTTATTTTTGGCATATATTCATCTTTATAGAAATTATTGCTCATTCATTCTTCCTCCTATCATTAAATCAAAGCTGTAATGACCATCGCTCCTAAAATAGTAATCGTCAATGACCATTCTCTTAACCAGCCAATATTCTTTTTCTCCGCTACTGTCGAAAGCCCATACATGATCACAGCTCCTAAAATACAGGCAATCGCATTTTTATTTGCACCGCCCATAGCTGCTGCATCCGCTTTCTGCATCAGAAAATAAATAGGTTTTGAAAGATGGCTTGCAACCATTGCAGCAAACACACCAATGATCGCTGTTGATGCAATCGTTGTCAAAGTTCCCGCATTTCCTTTCGATAATTTATGTTCAATCTTTTCCATTTTATTTGCAGAAAATGTTCCGAACAATACCCAGCCAACTGAACAAAGGATCATTGTCCAAATTGCCATGGTAAGCGCTTCTTTTGTCATTGGATCTGTTCCTAACGTCACACCAACCGCTGATGTTCCAAGTCCCGCTGCAATAGACTCAAACATAACAGAACCAATCATAGAAAGTCGCATCCAACCAACTGGTCCTCCAACTGTCACCAAAAGTGATAACATACCGCTCAGTACAACAATCGATGGCCCTATCGAAGTCACCGCACTACTTTTAATCGCTTTATTCATTTGTGTTTTCGTAAGCCCGACTTTTTCTCCCGAACGATAAGCCTCACGTGCAAAGAGAAGTGCCTGTATCATGACGAACACGACCGGAATACCACAAGCGATCCACATAGGTAAACTGTTTGCAAGTTTCATAACATCCATTCTTTTTTCCTCCTTTTTCTTGCCCTACCTCATTTTCCTCCATCATACCTATTTCCCGAAAATAAAAAAATGAAAATATCTTCACTTTTCGACATGTTTTCCCATGTGGTGAAGATATTTTCACTTTTCTATTACTATTTATAAAATTTCTATTAATTTCTCGCCTTAGCCATCTCTCTTTTGACAGTATGTCTTATTTTTCTCTTATACAGACATAGTTTTTCTCCACTCCAGCGCCTTTCGTTCCAGATCTTTTACAAAGGAATCTTTTCCATCGCAATATCCCTCATTGTCATAGGTAAATTTCTCTGCCAGCTCTGTCTTCAGGGCAGCATATGCCTCCGCATCTTTTTTATGGGTGCGAAGATAGTCTCGTACTACCAGATGCCGCTCAATCTCTTTCCTGCTCTCCTCCGCAAAAATGTGTACATGATGGGTCCGCAAATCCCCTCCCTTCATAAAAAAACGGCGACCTAAGATCCCATACTCTCCCTTACACTCATACCCTAGCGCTTCAAATTCCTTATTGTGCAGATCCACCGCTTCCAGCTCTTTTACAACTGGCATCAGATCAATGATCGGCTTTGCCCGCAGTCCCTTCACGGAAGTGGAACCAATATGATAGACAGTAATACAGTTTTCTCCTAAAATTTCTTGAATCTTCGCAGCCTCCTGCCAGAATTTTTCTTTCCATTCTGGACAATAATCAACCACTTCTATCTTTCTTGCCATTGTTTCCTCCGCTATTTTATCAGCCGCTGAATCTGCTTGCTCTGCTCCGTTCCAGCCTCTTTTAGAAGTTCAAAGAGAACTGCCTCATACGTTGTTAAAAAGGCGCCTTCCTTCTCGGCCCGCTTTAACGCGATCTTCCTGTCATAAGCTTTTCTGCTGGAGATACAGTCCACAACAAGAATCGGCACATGTCCATGTTCAATCAGGTCGATCACCGTCTGAAGCACACAGATGTGCGCCTCAATGCCGCAGAGAATGACAAACCGTTTTTCTTTGACAAACTCTTTGATATCCTCATAGGCGCTGAAGCTGATTTTCTCCACATGTTCCTTGATCCCCGCTGCCGCTATGATCTCTGGTACTGTCTCCCCAAGACCTTTTGTGTACTGCTGTGTCAGACAGATCGGTACTTCCAAAGTCGAAAGCCCTGAGAGCAAAATCCTTGAATTTTCAATCAGCTTTTCCTTTTTATGCATGACCGGAACAAGCTTCTCCTGATAATCAATTCCGATTGCAACCGTCTGTTCTTTCTCAATTCTCATCACAATGACCTCCTTCATAAACATTTCCGAAAATAGACCCATATTTCTTAACACTTCTTCAGCCTTTTCAGCAACAAAAAATGTATTGTATGCGTATATGCAGCTCGCAAAAACAGGTTAACCGCTAACTGCGATTTTTTAAAATTTGGCTGACAATTGCGTGAGCAGCCTCTTCTTTGGACATCAGTTCTAGTGCAATTTCTTCCTGCGGTGTAATCATAGTCACTACATTTGTGTCCGTCCCAAATCCTGCACCTGCCTGCTTTAAGTTATTTGCAACAATCATGTCGAGATGCTTCTTTTCCAGTTTCTTTCTGGAATTTTCAAGCATATGCTCGGTCTCCATGGAAAATCCACATAGAAACTGTTGTTGATGCTTGTGTTCCCCGAGGTATTTTAAAATATCATCGGTCCGCTCCAATTCGATGGTGAGAGCATCCTCTTTCTTTTTCATCTTTTCTGTGGCAATACTGGCAGGGCGATAATCAGCGACAGCAGCCGCTTTGATGATGATATCCTGCGATTCAGCATGTTCTGTGACCGCATCAAACATCTCTTTTGCAGATGTGACAGAAATCACAGTTGTAAATGGCGGCGGGGTCAGTGCACTTTGGCCGCTCACCAGAGTGACATTGGCTCCACGCAACATACAGTCACGCGCAAGGGCATAGCCCATCTTTCCGGTGGAGTGATTGGTAATGTAGCGGACCGGATCGATTGCTTCCTGGGTGGCTCCGGCAGTCACAAGGACATTTACCCCTTTCATATCTTTCTCCATTGCAATCTCTTTTAAAATATAGTTGAGCAGTGTCTGCTCATCCGGAAGTTTGCCCTCTCCGATATCTTTGCAGGCAAGCATTCCGGTCGCCGGAGCGATCACCTCAAAATCAAATTGTGTAAGCCGTTTTAAGTTATCCTGCGTGATCGCATTGCGGTACATATTGGTATTCATTGCCGGCGCAACGATTTTTTTGCATGTGCAGGCGAGGGTTGTCGTTGTGAGCATGTCATCGGCAAGACCGTACGCCAGTTTTGCAATGACGTTGGCTGTTGCCGGAGCGATCAGAACAACATCTGCCCGTTTTGCAAGAGAGACATGTTCCACATTATATTGAAAATTCCGGTCAAATGTATCGACAATGCATTTGTTGTTGGTCAGTGTCTCGAAGGTAATCGGGTGAATAAAGTTCGTCGCATTCTGTGTCATCAGTACATGCACATCGCAGTGAAGCTTTGTGAGCATACTGGCGAGATTGGCAATCTTGTATGCGGCAATGCTGCCGGTTACTCCGAGTATGACTGTCTTTCCTTTTAACATAAATGGTTCCTCCAATCTGGTACATTTCTGAACATGATTGTATCATATCACAGCACAGACTGCACGCGCAAATCTATGTTTTTCTTTTCAAACATCATTGCTTTTCAGAGAGCGACATGCTACAATAGCGCCGTAATTGTATTGTATCCCCAAAAAGCATACGGCTTACCGGGGAATAATAACAAGGAGGAAGAAAAATGAATAACGAAACAACTAACACAACGTCACAGGTAAAAGGACTTGTACAGGCTGCACTTTTCGCGGCACTGATCATTCTGATGGCTATGGTCCCATTTTTAGGGTATATCCCGCTCGGATTCACACGGGCAACGATCATCCACATTCCTGTGATACTTGGCGCATTGGTGCTTGGCCCAAAGAAAGGAGCTTTTCTCGGCTTGATCTTTGGATTGACCAGTCTGATCAACAATACGATGAATCCGACAGTCACATCTTTTGTATTCTCACCATTTTATTCACTGGGAGAAATTCAGGGGGGATTTGCAAGCATTTTAATTTGTTTTGTGCCGAGAATTCTGACAGGGGTTGTTCCCTACTATGTATATCATGGAGTCAGAAAAGCGACGACAAAATGGAAAGCATCCCAAAATACAGCACTTTTTGTGGCCGGGATCAGCGGAGCGCTCACAAACACATTGCTTGTTATGAATATGATCTATTTCTTTTTTAAAGATGATTATGCACAGGTCAATCAAGTGTCGGTGGATGCGGTATATGGATTTATTATGACGATCATTGGAATCAACGGAGTGCCGGAGGCAATTGTCGCGGCAATCTTAACGATGGTGATCGGACGTATTTTGTTAAAATTGAAAGAAAGATTACATTAAAAAATATCAGAAGGATAGTATTTATGATTTTAGCGATTGATATTGGAAATACAAATCTTACGATAGGATGTTTTGACGGAGAGCAGATCTGTTTTGCAGAGAGGCTCTCTACAGATCTGACAAGAACCGATTTAGAATATGCAGTCAGTATCAAAACTATACTGGAACTGTATGGAATCAAGGAAAGCAGGATTCGGGGAGGAATCATCTCCTCGGTTGTGCCACCGCTTACTAAGGTGATAGCGCAGGCAGCGAAAAAGGTCATTCACAGACAGATAAAAGTTGTGGGACCTGGAGTGAAAACAGGATTAAATATTCATATGGATCAGCCGGCTCAAGTCGGAAGCGACCGGATCGTCAATGCGGTTGCGGCGATTGAAGCGTATGAAGCGCCGATCATCGTTGTGGATCTTGGAACCGCAACAACCATTTCTTTGATTGATGAAAAGAAAAATTATGCCGGAGGGATGATCCTGCCAGGAGTGGCAACAGCTTTGGAGGCATTGACTGAGAAGACTTCTCAGCTTCCAAAGATCAGTATCGAACAACCGCGGAAGGCGATTGGAAAAAATACAGTAGATTGTATGAAGAGTGGCATTATCTATGGAAGCGCAGCTTGTATTGATGGAATGATCGACCGGATTGAGGACGAGATTGGACAAAAGGCTTCACTTGTAGCTACCGGTGGGCTGGCAGGCACAATCATTCCACATTGTAAAAAGGAAATTCCGGTTGATGAAACACTCCTTTTAAAAGGACTTCAGTTGATTTATAATAGAAATGATGAAAAAAATTAAGAAGAACTATAAGATGACGATCGCCTATGATGGGGGCGGTTATAAAGGATGGCAGAGGCTGACAAATGAGCCTGGAACCATACAGGGAACGATTGAACGTGTGCTCAGTAAAATTGAAGGAAGTCCTGTAAAAATAAGCGGCTCTGGAAGAACTGATGCAGGTGTACATGCCAAAGGACAGGTTGCTCATGCATTTCTGAAAACAAACGAGGATCCGGAGTTGCTTCGGCAAGAATTGAACCGAATGCTCCCTGAGGATATCAGAATCTGTCTCGTCGAGAGTGTTTCCCAGTCTTTCCACAGCAGGTACAGTGCAGTATCTAAGGTGTATGAATACCGGATCGATCAGAGATCACGTGCAGATGTATTTACAAGAAAATACTGTTATCACAGACCGGTGCATCTTGATCTGGATCGTATGCGCCAAGCAGCCGATCACTTGACGGGCACACATGATTTTGGGAGTTTTACCGACAATAAAGAGGCTGATTCTGTGCGGACGATTTTTTCCATCGATATGAAGGAAGAGAACGAGAAGCTTGTGCTGGCATTCTGTGGAGATGGATTTCTATATCATATGGTTCGAATCCTCGCGGGAACACTTTTAGAGGTCGGAGAAGGAATCCGCACACCAGAGAGCGTTCTGGAAGCATTTCACCACAGAGATAGAAGTCTTACTGGATTTCTTGCACCGGCGCATGGGTTATGTCTGCGGGAAGTGAATTATAAATAAAAAATACTATCCATAAAAATAACAGAAGAAATTATGAGGAGGTGGATAAATGAAATTTATTTCATGGAATGTCAATGGGATACGTGCCTGTGTCCAAAAAGGGTTTTTAGACTTTTTCAAGGAAGCAGATGCGGATATTTTCTGTATACAAGAAAGCAAGATGCAGGAAGGTCAGCTTAAGTTGGAGCTGGAAGGGTATCATCAGTTCTGGAACTATGCAGAGCGGAAAGGGTACTCGGGGACAGCAATTTTTACGAAACAAGAGCCGCTTTCAGTTGCTTACGGAATTGAAATGGAAGAACATGACAAGGAAGGGCGTGTCATCACACTGGAATTTGAGGAGTTCTATTTTGTGACAGTCTATACGCCAAACTCACAGAACGAACTTGCAAGATTAGATTACCGGATGCAGTGGGAGACGGAATTTTTGAAGTACCTAAAGAAGCTGGAAGCGAAAAAGCCGGTGATCTTCTGTGGAGACTTAAATGTTGCACACAGAGAAATCGACTTAAAAAACCCAAAGACAAACCGGAAAAATGCCGGATTTACAGATGAGGAGCGCGGAAAGTTCACGGAACTGCTTTCGGCAGGATTTATTGATACATTCCGCTATTTCTATCCGGAACAGGAGGGGATTTACTCCTGGTGGTCCTACCGTTTTAGTGCAAGAGCAAAGAATGCAGGATGGAGAATTGACTATTTCTGTGTGTCAGAATGTTTAAAAGACCGCCTCAGAGATGCAAAAATTCTCACAGATGTGATGGGATCAGATCACTGTCCGGTAGAACTGGATTTTGAATAAAATAGTTTTGCCAAAAAAGGCGGCAGGCTAGTCCATTCCCGGACACAGCCTGCTGCCTTTTTTTATCTTGATCTTCAAAACAGTGTCAATCGGATCCGGTAGCGGATAAGTAAACACTGGATTTGCTCCGAGCGACACAAATGCAACATCTTGGAACAATACTGTGTTCCATGCTTCCCCGCGTGTCATCTCACTTCCATCTGCAAGATAATACACCTTGTCCAACCGATCCGGTGCAATTCCATATAGGGGAAGTGCTCCGAGCGGCGCCTCATAAACATGTGCATAAATCGTATCCGCATTCTGCGTGTACCTTCCCCACTCCGGTTTTGGAATTTCAGAGATTCCGCAGCCATAGATACTCTCTCCATTTCGCTCCATCCATGCTCCGATCTCCTCAAGAATCTGCACACTTTCTTTCGGAATTCTTCCTTTCGCATCTGGTCCCACATTCAGAATCATGTTTCCGCCTTTGCTCGTACATTCTACAAGCTTTCGGATCAGCATATCTGCCGGTTTATATTCATGATCAAAATTGCAGTATCCCCAATGATTATTCATAGTTGCACAAAGTTCCCATGGAATGCGCTCCCCATTTTCATCTATGATCCCTTCCGGCGGGATAATCTGCTCCGGGCTTGCAAAATCTCCGCTATAGATCAGAGGTTCCGCAGTTGCAATACTTCCATGATTTTCCCCAGACCCCTCCAGTCTGTTGTCGATCACGACATCCGGCTGATATTTTCTTACCATCCGAATCAATTCTGTCGCACGCCATGTTTCTCCTCTCATGTCATCGTAAGAAAAGTCAAACCATAACAGGTCCAGTTTTCCGTAGTTTGTGACAAGTTCCTTTACTTGACCGTGCATAAAATCAAGGTATCTGTCAAAGTCTATCTGTGCATCCTTGTATCTCTCCTGATTTCTCATCGGGTGATGGCGATCTCCGTACTTCGGAAAATCTGGATGGTGCCAGTCGATCAATGAAAAATACAGTCCAACCCGAATCCCTTCTGCCCGGAACGCATCTAGAAATTCTCTGACAAGATCTCTTCCTGCCTTTGTATTTGTCGCCTTATAATCTGTCAGTGCCGAATCAAACAGACAAAATCCATCGTGATGCTTTGCCGTAAGGACCGCATATTTCATCCCAGCGCGTTTTGCCAACTTTGCCCACTCTTTCGGATCGTAGGCAGTCGGATCAAATTCTTGGAAATACTGTTCATACTCCTCATTCGTCATTTCCCTCTGGGACATCACCCACTCACCGCATGCCGGAATTGCATAGATTCCCCAATGAATAAACATCCCAAATCTTGCATCCATAAACCACTTCGTTCTCTCTCTGATTGCCTGATTCATTTTCTCACTCCGTTCTCTTTTGCCATGGAAACCCTCTTACTTATCAAGAATTGATTTTAACTCTTCCACAAAAGTATTGACATCCTTAAATTCACGATACACAGAAGCAAATCTTACATAGGCAACTGCATCTAACTCTTTCAGCTTGTCCATCACGATTTCTCCAATCACCTTGCTCGGAATCTCTTTCTCTTCTCTGCTGAAAATCTCTGTCTCTACTTCCTCCATAAACTTCTGGATCTGATCTGCCGAAACAGGTCTTTTGTAGCAGGCACTCAGTACCCCAGATTCAATCTTTCTTCTGTCATACTGCTCTCTGTTGTCATCTTTTTTAATTACGATCAACGGAATCGTCTCAACTTTTTCATAAGTTGTAAACCGCTTTCCACACTCATCACAGGCACGGCGACGACGGATCGAGCTTCCATCGTCTGCCGGTCTGGAATCGATTACCTTTGTATCTGGATTATTACAATAAGGACACTTCATGTTCTGTTCCCCTTCCACATTTTTCTTTAGTATATCGGTAATGGAAATCAATGTCAAATCATTTGCATGGAACAAGGTATTTTTCTTCACAGATTTCCACAAAAATGATATCTTCCCCTATTTTTTTAATGCAGGAAAATGGAATCACATACTCACTGTCCGATCCTAGAAAACCACAGATTTTTCCCGGCCCCGGAATGACGATTGCCTCGATACAGCCACTGCACGCATCAAATACAAGATCCACCGGGTTTCCCAGCCTTTTACAGTTACAGACATTGATCACTTCCTTTTCCCTCAACTCACATACCCGCATTTTCTCCCCCTTTATTTCTTCTATTTCGTTTTCTATGTTTTAATGGACATATCTGTCACACAGCTGCTCAAATATTTTTACATGACACTGTTCATCTAAGATGATCCGCTCCAAAATTTTCCTAATATGACAATCCTGTATCCATTCTTTCTGTCTGCGGTATTTTGCAATGGTCTGTTGCTCCCCGCGAAGTGCATTCTGAAGAATGTCACCGATGTTTCTGGAATATTGATTGCAAGCCCCTGACCAGTAACGATATCGTCCTCTCTCGACACTCCACATGCGTGGATCTGCTCCAAGTAGATTCGCAAGTGTCGCAAAAGTGTGTAAATGATGCATCTCCACAATACTGATCTTATGAAAACATTCCGAGATTTCTTCAAATTTCCCCTCCGCAATCACGCCATTGTAAAAGTAAAGACTGACTGCCGACATTTCAGAGTCACACGCTCCTACATTGCCAAGCATTGCTGCCGCATACTGTCTGTTTTTCTCCTGCACACAGACTTCTGGGTATTCTGATTTGTCCGCATAAATATATTTTGTTTCTTCCATTAAAAAAAGCCTCCCTGATCCGTTCTACCATACAATCTATGGCAGTCCCGGATAAAGAAGACCTCTTTTCTATTTTCTTTTTTATTTTTTCACGACAGGATGATCGGCCGCTCTCTTCTTGCTTTTCAGAAAGCACTGCCTCTCTTTTTCCGTCACTAACGGATATCGATAACAGACACCGGACAGCTGTCTCTTGCCGCCTTTGCTTCCTCTTCATTTTCTGCTGTGACTTCCGCATATGCCTCCGCCAGCCCGTCATCTCCGAACCGGAACACTTGCGGACATTCTCCAACGCATGCGCCACAGGAAATACATCCTTCTTCTACAATCGCTTTCATGCAATGCCTCCCTACTCAGATTTTAACTGTTTTTTCAGCGGATATCCGCTTTTCTTTCTCTGAGAGTATTCCCAATCCCTGTTCTTTTCATACACTTTCACTATAACTTATTCTATTCTGCAAACTGGCTTTTGTACAACTCTGCATAGAACCCATTTCTTGCAAGCAGTGTTTTATGATCCCCCTGCTCAATAATATTTCCATCTTTCATCACAAGGATCACATCTGCTCCCCGGATCGTGGAAAGTCTGTGCGCCACAATAAAGCTTGTCCGTCCCTGCATCATTTTCTGGAATGCTTTCTGAATCTGTATTTCTGTTCTTGTATCAATGGACGATGTTGCCTCATCAAGAATCAACATCGGCGGAAGTTTCAGCATCACTCTTGCAATACACAAAAGTTGCTTTTGTCCTTGTGACAAATTTCCTCCATCCTCGGTAATAACCGTATCATATCCTTCCGGCATACGTTTGATAAATCCATGGGCATGCGCCGCCTTCGCTGCCACAATAACCTCTTCTCTTGTCGCACCCGGATTTCCATATGCAATATTTTCTGCGATACTGCCAGATTTCAGCCAGGTTTCCTGAAGGACCATTCCAAAGCTTGCACGCAGACTGTCTTTTGTTACTTTTGAAACAGCATTTCCATCCAGCAATATTTGTCCGCCATCCAAATCGTAGAATCGCATCAGCAGGTTGATCAAAGTCGTCTTCCCACATCCTGTCGGACCTACGATCGCAATCTTCTGTCCCGGCTTCACAGTAAGATTAAGATGCTCCAACAGTGGTACCTCAGGCTGATAGGAGAACGATACATCCACAAGTTTTACTTCTCCTTGTACCTGACTTAAGACGACTGCATCTTTCTGATCCACCGTCTCCGTTTCCTCTTCAATAAAATCAAACACGCGCCTTGCGCAGGCAAGCGCATTCTGCAGTTCTGTGATCACACTGGAAATTTCATTGAACGGCTTTGTATACTGATTAGCATAAGTCAGAAAACAGGACAGCTGTCCGACAGAAATCGCTCCTCGCATCGCAAAGACTGCGCCGGTAATCCCAACTCCCGCATACACGAGTCCATTGACAAACCGTGTGCTTGGATTTGTGATGGAAGAAAAAAAGATTGCTTTGAGACTGCATGTCTGCAAGTTCCGATTGATTGCATCGAACCGCTTTAACGCTTCCTCTCCATAACCGAATGCCTGCACTGTTTTCTGATTTCCAATCATTTCCTCCACAAGCGAAGTCATCTCAGCTCTTGTCTCTGACTGCTTCTGAAACATCGTATACGTTCTTTTTGCAATAAAGCTTGCTACAAACAAAGATACCGGTGTGATCAAGATCACGACCAACGCAATCTGTACATGAATACCAAGCATAAAGACAAGCGTTCCTAAAATCGTAACAATCCCGGTGAAAAACTGGGAAAATCCCATTAACAATCCGTCTGAAAACTGTTCCACATCGGTGATGATCCGGCTGATCGTCTCCCCCTGCGGGCGGCTGTCCACATACTTTAAGGGCAGTACCTGAAGTCTTGCAAATGCCTTTATCCTCACATCCTTCACAACACGGTAGGTGATCCGGTTGTTGCACAGATTCATCAGCCATTGCGCCACACAAGTCAGCACAATGACAACTGCAAGTTTTTTCAAAATTGCAAAAACCTCCGGAAAATTTACCTGTCCTTTTCCAATAAGAACATCCACACCGTCCCCGATCAAAATTGGTGCATATAGTGTCAGAGCGACAGAAATCATCGCAAATACAAGTGACAACAATAAAAGATATTTATAAGGTCCGATCAGTTTTAATACTTTCCCCACCGTTCCTTTATTCTTTTTCATATTGCTCCACCTCCTCTTTGGAAAGCTGGGAATAACAGATTTCCCGATAGACCTCACATGTTTTTAACAGTTGCTGATGCGTACCGATCCCTGCAACCATACCATCATCCATAACAATAATCTTATCCGCATGGAGAATGGATGCCGCTCTCTGCGATACAAGAAAGACTGTCATATCCTTTGTCTTCTCCACAATGGCTTTCCGAAGCTTTGCATCTGTCGCAAAGTCCAGTGCCGATGCGCTGTCATCAAGAATCAATACTTCCGGCTTCCGCACAAGCGCACGGGCAATCGTCAGTCGCTGTCTTTGCCCTCCGGACAGATTTTTCCCGCCCTGACTGATCATCGTATCAAGTGCCTTCGGTTTTTCCTGAACAAACTCTTTTGCCTGTGCGATCTCCAGTGCTTCATAGATCTCCTCATCGGTAGCATCCTGTTTCCCCCACTGGATATTTGCACGAATCGTCCCCCGGAATAAAGTAGCTTTCTGCGGAACTATTCCAATTTTTCCACGCAGCTTCTCCATCGGATACTCTTTGACATCTGCACCATCAAAAAGTACACGTCCTTCTGATGCATCATAAAATCTCGGGATCAAATTGACCAAAGTTGATTTGCCTGATCCGGTTCCTCCGATAATTCCAACCGTTTCTCCTTTGCTTACAGAAAATGTTACATCCGAAAGCGCAGGTTCTTTTGATCCGTGATACCGGAACTGCACATGATCAAACAAAACTGCTTCACACTTTTTATCAGATACTTTTTCCATTCTGCTTTTCGGAGATTCCATCGTTGTACAAATAGCAAACACCTCGTTGATTCTTCCCGCAGATGCAAGCGCCTTTGTGAAAGATACGATCAGATTCGCAAGTGCCACAAGTGCGATCAGAATCTGTGTCATATAGCTGACAAGTGCGATCATCTCCCCCTGTGACACCTTTCCTGTATTCACTTCAAAAGCTCCGGCCCACACAAGTACAATGATCGCTCCATTGACGATCAGATAGGTCAGTGGATTCATCAGTGCTGAGATCCAGCCGACTCTCAACTGATCCTGCATCAATGTATGACTTTCCTTTTCAAATGCTTTCTGCTCCTCTTTCTGTGTCCGAAATGCGCGGATCACACGGATTCCTGCAAGATTTTCCCTCGTCGTCAAAAGAATCTGATCAAGCCCTTTTTGCACTTTCTTATAGATTGGAATTGTAATCATCATAATTCCATAGATGACAATGGAAAGAAGCGGTACTGCAACAACAAAGATCCATGCCAGCCTGAAGTTGACTGTAAATGCCATGACAACCGCCCCGACAACAATAAACGGTGATCTCAGGAACAGTCGGAGTACAAGATTGACTCCGGACTGCACTTGATTGATATCACTTATCATTCTTGTTACAAGCGTTGCACTTCCAACTTGATCAATCTCCTGGTAGGACAGCGTGCTGATATGGCGAAACAGATCATGGCGCAGCTCCGTCCCAAACCCTACTGCTGCCTTTGCCGCAAAGTACTGCGCCGTCAGCGAACATGCGAGACCAATCACACCTAACAGTATTAAAACTCCTCCCATTTTCAAAATGTACGGCATATCCCGGTTCTCAATTCCCACATCGATGATCTTTGCCATCACAAGTGGAACAATCAGTTCAAAACATGCCTCTAAAAGCTTAAAGAGCGGACCGATCACACTCTCTTTTTTATATCCTTTCAGATATGGAATCAGTTGAAACATCTTTTCCCATCTCCTCCTTCTAATGATTCTTTCTCATTATAGCGATTTCCGCCCGGAATGACAAGAAAAAGGAACACTGAAAAATGTATTTTACAATGGAGTTCCTTTAGACATACCACCCGAGCGGAAATAAATATTTTATATAGTTTACAGCAGGCAAGTAAGCGGAGATATTGATCAATACCGGACAAAGCACCAATTGTATCACAACAAAGGCGAGCACCCAGGCAGAAAGTGCCATACTGCTCCTGAACCATCCTCCGACAATTGACACCCACAGTGCACCTATAAATACAAGCAGAAACATGCGAAACAATTCTATCACCACTCCTCTGCTCTCTCCGACAGCCATAACCACACCAATCCCTGTGACTGACGGAATTGTTACAGCTGCAAGATATCCGAGATACTCAAATCTCTTCTGTCTTTTCCGGTCTAAAGCTAGACAGATTCCTCTGCCATTCCCTTCAAACCTCCGTCCGAATGTCATCCAGAGCAAAACAAATAAAAAAATCCCCATGATTCCCTGAATCGGATAGATATCTGTCAGCTCTTCCTTGTCGGAAGTTTCTTGTACTGGTATTGCTTCTACCTCTGTCCGAAAAAATTCTTCACTTTTTAAATACTCTGCATTCCTTTCCAAGAGAAACGGAACAAGATCTTTTCTATCCTCTTCATAAATCTCTTTTCGTCCATCCAGCAAGATCTCCTCTCCGTATTTTTCCAGAAATACGGCATAAAGTGTTTCTTTTGCAACTGTTCCTTTAGCAGAAAAAGGTGTCCGTAAAAAAGTGATCAGTTCCTTGCTGCAGCCTTTCTTTACTTTCTCTTCAAACTCTTCTGAAAAGAGAAATCCACTGTCAATTTCCGCTGTTTCCAGCGCCTTCCTCAACTCGCTTTCTTTTTCAAACACAATAAATTCAAACACGGATTCTCTCTGACTCAACCCGGCCGCAATTGCTTCTGCCATCGGATCTTCGGCAAGACAAAGCCCCACTGAGACATTTTCTCCGTTCGGAATCCGCATCTGACTGACAAGCAAGGCAACTGCAATCATTGCCGCCGGGATGATCCACCATGTTTTCCGCTTCATTTCTGCTTTCAGTTGTAATATGTACCATGTCTTTTCCATGTAATTAAGACCCCTATTCCTCCGGTTGCCACCCCCCAGATTATCATCCATAACACCAGTTTTACTTCTATGCTCCCAAACAACATCTGTGCACTGTATTCATGAAACAGATTCAGCGGAAGCCATTTGCCGATACTTCCTACCACTCTCGGAAGATACGCGGACGGAACTACTGTTCCTGAGCAGAAGATCATCAGCACATTCCCACAGAGCAGCAAAAGATTTCCCTGCATCCCTCTACCTGCCAATACATACATCAACGAAAAATAGGATGCGATTCCAAAACAAAGCGGAATCATCTTCCAGAAAACAGTCCCATCTATGCCCATTGTTCTTATTTCCATCATCTGCTGAACACCGATTCCCGACAGATAGCATCCCACCGAAAGAATCCACAACATACCTGCCATCGCCACAATTTTTACTGTCGTCTGCGAAACAGCACCCAAACCGTTTGCATACATTCTTTGTTCCACTGCTCTGCTCTCCTGCTTATAGAGGAATCCACAATTCACTCCACTCATCAGAAGAAAAACTACCAATACTGCTGCTGCATAAAACTCAGACAACTCTAGATTTCCTACAGGGGAATAAATACTCTCCTGAAACAGCTCCCCACGCCGGAAAGCATTGCCGATATATTTATAGGAAATAAACTCGGCAATCTCATACGATTCCATCTCCGTCTCATACACTTTTCCGGTATCCATCGCCGCAAATACTCCCGCCTCCGCTGTTCTGATCATCGAAACTCCATCCTCCAAAAGTTCTCTGAAAATGGCTGTATCCAAGTCCATCTCCTCCGGAAACAAAAGTATCACCTTTGCCGGATTTCCCTCATAGATATCCTGATAAAAATCTTCCGGCAATATCACTGCTGCCTGAGCCTTTCCTTCCCAGACCGCAGTCCTTACCTGTTTCTCTTCCATATATTCAAATCTGCAGATATTCCGCACACTTTCCATTCCCGCAAGAAACCGGGCAATCACCTTTGACTCCTCTTCCGTATCCGGAATCACTACCGCCACCTGTATCGGCTCAAAAATCTGGAAATGAAACAATACATAACTGATTCCAAACACGCCTCCAATGGTAATGCACAGAATCACAAGCAGACTCACAGCTGATTTACCAAGTACTTTCAGCGATCTTTTCCATTCTAGTTCCAGATATACGATCAAATTTCTCATAGCATAACATCATTCTAAAGATAATAATCAAGTTCATACAAGAAATCTTCCAGATTCTCATCTTCCTCGATCTGTTCCATAAGTTCTTCTCCGAGATCTTCTAACTCTGATTTGGAAGCCTCTCCGACATCAAAGACATCCCCCTCAAATTCGCGGAACTCCGCACCTTTACGGATGGACAGCAAACAATCTACATCAAGCCGATTTCCATATACTTCCACTGTCTCTGCTGACAATTCCATTTTTTTCTTATCTGCCAGAAATACACCTGACATTTCCATATCCGCTTGCGGTACTTCGATTTTATATTCTCCGGACTTTCTATCATATTCCATTTCCAGAGCCTCTTCCCCTTCGATATAGACTGTCGTAACTTCTGCAGACCCTTCCGTCTCTCCTTCGACCTCTATGACAGTCTCATCCTCAACAGAGATCTCCATATTCTGAAATCTCGTCTTTCCTCCAAGAAACTGAATCTCCATCTCATTCCTATCTACTTCCAGTCCGACTGCCGCCAGTTTATTCTTATATACATAACATGTTACATCTACATCCGGCATATCCTCTATAATATACTCCAACTCTGAAAAGATATTCGACAACATCTCTTCACAAAGTTTACTATCATAGTAATCTGTCACTATATCTTCTGTCACTGAAAGTAAGTCTTCCATATTTTCTTCCGTGAGTGATACCGTATAACCTTTGCATTTTCTGAATTTTCCATCTACTTCATACTCTTCCGGATTCCTTTTGACAACTTCTACTTCTTTCCATTCCTCGGACAGGGAAGAAACCAACTCCTTCCACATTTTCTGAACATCTTTTTCTTCCCCTAAAGCCTGTCCTGCCAACTGTAACACTTCATCAACATTTTCCAGCACTCCCTCATCTGCCAAATATCCGCCTTTCTCTTCTCTATAATTATAAGCAAACATTTTATCACTGAGCACTGGCACTTCTAGTCTGGCTTCCTTCTCATTCAACTCTGCAAGTGCACTTACCTGATCAGAATCGGGAAACTCCACCTGTGCGGCTATCTGAACTTTTGCTTTTCCCCTAAGTATTTGTGCTTCTGCTTCCGTGTCTTCTAGTCCGGCATGAATCGTTGTTGTATATTTTCCGGAAAAAAGGATTTCTGCGGATTTTACTATATCCGAAAAATACTCCATGTCCCTTACCGTATTTGCCGTGGCCATCAATACCTTTGTGCTATCGCTGAAAAAAAATCCGCTTTTCACAGCTCCAAATACAGTCAATCCAATTGCTGCAACCGCTGTTACCCCTCCAATGATTGCAATCTTCTTTCCTGTTTTTCCCTGTTTTCCATTGTTGCTATACAGTGGTTTTCCAGTCATCGGATCAAATTTTGCTTCTGGATCAATCGGTTCTCCTGTCATCGGGTCAAACTGCATCCTCTTTCCATATTTCTTCATCTCTTATGTCCTCTCTTCCTTTTTCTTTTGTTTTTGTCAGATTCTTGAAAAATCTTCCAGTCTCATCCCCATCATTCTCTTAATCTGTTCAATCTCTCTGGATTCTGTTCCTGTTTCGCGCAAATATCCCTCACACATGACCAGACATTTGTCACTCTCCATGATTTCCTTCTCATCGTGTGTCGTCATGATCACAATGCCATTCATCTTCTTATATTCTCTGATCCAGGATTGGATCCTATCTTTATAATAGAGATCCAACGCTGTAGTAGGCTCATCCAAAAGTAGAATCGGCGGCCACTTTGCAAGAGCACAGGCAATACTGAGTCTTCTTTTCATTCCTCCGGAAAGCTTCTGCACCGGCATTTTCATGATTTCTCTAAGATCAAATGCTCTTATGATCCACTCATACTGTGCCGATCGGTCCACGCCCCATAATTTCAAGTTGTCTTTCACAGACAGTTCTTCCAGAAATGGCAGATCCTGAGGCACATACCCACAATATTCCTGATAATAGTGGAAGTTCTTTAACGGTTCTTTCCCAAAATAGCGAATCTCTCCTCCATCTGGTTTCAATACTCCTGCAAGAATCTGCATCAGTGTTGTCTTGCCGCAGCCGTTTCTGCCGACAACGGCTACGCACTCCCCGCATTGTGCCGTAAAACTAATCTCTTGAAGAACTGTTTTTTTCCCATAACGCTTTCCCAGATTCGATACCTGTATCATTTTCTTTTTCAACTCCTACTGACACTTTTTATTATTTTATCATTTTTCACTGAAAATCTATACTGTCTTTTACATTTTTTTACAAATACTCCGATAAAGTGCTATAATATTCTAACATTCGATCATGATATTTTCTAATGTTATCTTTGGAAGGAGAATTTGAAATGAATATAAGCAACATCAGTAATCAACTTTATACAACCGCACCGGATAAAACAGGACGGCTCCCAAAGGAAATGGCCGTCTATTCTCTTCTAGATGAACTTTCCATCCCTTACGAACGCGTAGATCACGCAGTCACCGAGACAATGGAAGCCTGCGAGAGCATCGACATGCTTCTCGGCGTGTCCATGTGCAAAAACTTATTTTTAAGAAACCGGCAGAAAACTGCTTTTTACCTTCTGATGATTCCTGGCAAAAAAAAGTTTAAGACGAAAGATGTCTCAAAACAGCTTGGCACCTCCCGCCTTTCTTTCGCCGAGGCAGAATATATGGAACAATATCTGAACATCACACCAGGATCTGTCAGCGTTCTGGGACTGATGAACGACAGCAACCACGCCGTACATCTGGTCATCGATAAAGAATTACTGGACAACGAATATATCGGCTGCCACCCTTGCATCAACACATCCAGTCTGAAAATACGTACAGAAGATATACTGAATGTATTTTTAAAACATACCGGGCATACATGGACGACTGTGGACTGATCCTAAAAAAATACGCCTTGTAAGAGAATTCACTTTTTCTCTCTGCAAGACGTATTTTCCTAATATTCTCCCTGCCATCTCCCCGAAACAATTTCCGTGATCTCTCCGGTTCTGAGGCTTTCAGGAACATCTATGATCCTCTGATTTCTGCTCCCCCGGTACGCAAGTGACAGGCTTCTTTGCTCTTCGATATACGGTCCATCAATCAGCACATCCAGTTTCTCTAAAAGCATCCGCTGCTCTCGGGGTCCCCGCAAAAGTTCTTCCATAGTAAATCCCGAATAACTCGCCACTTCGTATCCCCGGTTCTTTAATTTTCCTGCAAGCTCTGCAAATGCCTCTGCCTGGCTAAACGGCTCCCCACCAGAAAAGGTAACTCCCTTGGCAAGAGGATTTTCCTCAATTACCTTGACAAGATCGTCTGTCATCCACCAGGTTCCTCCGTCAAATTCCCACGTTTCCGGATTATGACATCCTTGACAGTGATGGGGGCATCCCTGTGCGAACAATGTCATACGGATTCCGGGGCCATCTACAATACTGTCCCCGGCGATTCCCGCAAGCCTTAGTTTTCTATTGTCCCAGTCCATGTTTTACTCTGTCTCTCTCTTCTGCTTTTTTTGCATCATTCCACTTGTCCATTGTTCCCACAAGATATCCCGTAATTCTTCTGATTCTCTCAAATTTTACATCTTTTCCAATCGTACATCTTTCTTCCATACTAAATCCTTCCTTTCACTAACCTATCTATTGTCAAAATATCTGCTGCCTTTTCCTGAAAATATTCTCTTTTCGTACTATCTGCATCCGCAAAATTGCGGCATTTCCGGATATAGCTTTCTCAGTTCTTTTAGCTTTTCGTCACTGATCGGCTCTCCTTCCCTCCGTCCGCATCTTGGGCACACATCATCGATCACACCTACATATCCACAGGCTGGATCACGGTCTACCGGATGATTGACACTTCCATAACCAATTCCGGCATCGTGCATACAGCGGATCACACTCTCGAATGCCTCCACATTTTTTGCAGTATCTCCGTCCAGTTCTACATAACTGATATGACCACCATTGGACAATGCATGATAAGGAGCTTCTTTTCTGATCTTCTCGTACGCGGAGATCGGATACCAGACCGGAATATGGAAACTATTTGTATAATACTCTCTGTCTGTCACCCCCGGTATCTTCCCATAACGTTTCTGATCCATCCGGAGAAATCTTCCGGACAAGCCTTCTGCCGGTGTCGCAAGCAACGTATAATTCATCTTAGTTTCTTTTGCTTTCGCATCCGTAAATGCCCGCATATGACCGATAATCTCAAGCCCCTTCTGCTGCATCTCTTCACTTTCCCCATGATGCTTTCCATACAGTGCCGTCAAAGTCTCTGCCAGACCGATGTATCCAATCGATAGTGTCCCATGTTTTAACACTTCCCGGACTTCCTCGTTTGGTCCTAGTTTTTCCGAATCCAGCCACACACCTTGTCCCATAAGGAATGGATAATTATATACACATTTCTTTGCCTGAATCTCAAAACGATCCATCAACTGTCTCGCAACTAGTTCCAACATTGCATCCAATTTCTGATAAAATACTTTCTCGTCTCCTTTGCTCTCAATTGCAAGACGAGGCAGATTAATCGAAGTAAAGGAAAGATTTCCTCTTGAATACGCGATTTCATGCTCTGGATCGTATACGTTCCCCATCACACGAGTACGGCAGCCCATGGTAGCAACTTCCGTCTCCGGATGCCCTGGTTTGTAATACTGAAGATTAAATGGCGAATCAAGAAATACAAAATTCGGGAACAGCCTTTTTGCACTTACCTTGCAGCTTAATCGGAATAGGTCATAGTTTGGATCTCCCTCATTATAATTGACCCCTTCTTTCACCTTAAAAATATGAATTGGGAAAATGCATGTCTCCCCATTTCCCAGCCCTGCATCTGTTGCAAGCAATACATTCCGGATGATCATTCTTCCTTCTGGGCTTATATCTGTCCCGTAGTTGATAGAAGAAAACGGGGTCTGCGCCCCTGCACGACTATGCATCGTATTCAGATTATGTACAAATCCTTCCATCGCTTGATAAGTGTCGCGCTCCGTATATTTCTCGGTACGCTTTCTGACTTTCTCAGTAATGTGTGTTGCCTTTTCTTCTGTAAAATGATATCGTTCGCAAAGCTTCCGCTGTACCGCACGATCAAATACTTCTTCCTCCTGCTTTAACCGTGGAAACAGTTCTTTTGTCTGCTTTAGTTCATCTAACATCTGCGTAATCTGTACTTCTTCATCCTCAAGATCAGCCAGATCCTCCACCGCCTCTGTAAGCTGCTTTTTATAAATTTTTTGGAAAGACTTTGCCACTCCCTTCGCCAGTCCGTAATCAAAGTTTGGAATGCTCTGTCCTCCGTGTTGATCGTTTTGGTTTGACTGGATCGCAATCGCCGCCAACGCCGCATAACTTTGAATACACTGTGGTTCCCGGATCACTCCGTGTCCGGTAGAAAATCCCCCCTGAAATAGTTTCTCAATGTCTATCTGGGTACAAGTAGTTGTCAGTGAATAAAAGTCAAAATCATGGATGTGAATATCTCCCTCCCGGTACGCCTTCGCCTGTTCCGGTGTCAGCAAATATGCCTCATTATAATTTTTCGCTCCTGCCGCTCCAATCTGGAGCATGCTTCCCATAGAAGTATTTCCGTCAATATTCGCATTATCACGCTTCATATCGCTCTCGCGCGCATCTATATTCGTAATCTCATCGATTGTTTTCATCAAGCTTGTGTTTGCTTCTCGGATATGTGTTCTCTGTGCCCGGTACAAAATAAATTTCTTCGCCGACTCCTCAAACCCTTTCTTCATCAGAGCCCGCTCTACCGTATCCTGCACCTGCTCGATCTGAGGAGGCATATCTTCCGGCAACTTTTCAAGCTTACTCTGTACATCGTTTGCCACATTTGCAGCATCTGTCGCATCTCCTTCACCTGCTGCCTCCATCGCCTTTAAAATAGCCGATGCAATCTTGCTTTCATCATACAGTACCACGCGGCCATCCCTTTTGATAATACTTCTAATCATCCTGTCTATCGCCCTTTCTCTACAATATGTTGTGTCTATTCAGTATTATGATACTAAATATCCACAAAGTCAATACCTATATCATGTACCACACCATACCGGATACCATATTCGACATTGCTGTTTCCCAGCATTTCATCCACGGTTCGTACTGCAAAAACAAAGGAGAAATCCACGGTTTTCAAGGGAAAATATTAAATAAAGAAGTGGGAAAATTTCATTGCTAGGGGAGATGGATGAGCAGGTTATTTTGGGAAATTTTGTCGATGAATTATATTACAAGCAGTGTAACCACGAAGAGAGCGACATCAATAAAAGTCCGCTACTGATGAGCAAGAGTACTTCAGACATGTACCACGAAGAGTACGACAGGATGCGACAAAGATTTCGAATACAGATTAGCAATTTCAATCCACGTACCCACGAAGGGTACGACGATTTTAGGTATCTCTTTTCCATCTTTTTCCCACATTTAAAGAGGTCGAATTCGACCACTTTAAAATCAGGGTTATAAATTAATTCCCACGTTCCTAAAAATTCTAACGTATTTCTATTTCGCAACCAGTTTTTAATAACATCTGCACTACGCAATTCTCCTGATTTTGCTTTCGCAATATCTGTAATGCAAATATAATCATCCAGCTCTTCTTTTAAAATCGAAACTGATATATTTTGTACTTCAATTATTTTATTCTTCATTCTCTTCTGCCTTTCCATTGTCTGCAAAATTACCCATTTTTATCCTGTAAGCTAACAGCCTGAAAACATAATCCGGCATTTTTCTTGTTCCTCTTTCCCATTCTGTCACAGTTCTATAAGGAATACCAAAATAATCGCAAAATTCTTTTCTATTCATTCCCGTACTTTCCCGTAATTCTTTTACTTTATCTTTTATTTCCATATTCTCTCTCTTTTAATATTTACACATTGTGTATATGTTGTAACATACTTTTCTTATAGCTACAATATTTGTATATTTGCTTTTTACTCTGGCAGACTATCTCTCAGACACAATGCCCCATATCCCACCTGCGGATTTGGATATTCTGTAAATCCTGGCAATGGTCTTGCGCCTCTCCTGAGATAAGCCTTTACTTTTTCTCCATATAAATACGGATCATTCCCTCTCACGATTCCCCACTCCATCATAAGTGCCGCCGCTCCGGAAACAAATGGTGTAGCAAACGATGTTCCAGTGAATGTCTGATAAATTCCGGACGGTGTCGGCGCTGTAATATCTACTCCTGGCGCCACAAGATCCGGTTTACTTTCTCCTTCAAGTCCTCCCCTTCCCGAAAAATCTGCATAGGCAAACGTCAATGAATCGTATGCTCCCACACTGATCACTCTCTGTGAAGTTGACGGGATCGTCAATGTCCCCCTCTCGGTCGGGTAGCGGAATGCAGTTCCCCTGTTCAAGACGTTCTCACTCGGAAGCCATAAGTCATATTCCCCTGTCACAATTTTTCTTGGAGTCAGAACAAACTGCCATATGCCCGGCGTAATATACGAATCTTTTGGAAGAAACTCGATAAAAATCTCCTGTGAGACATGAAACGGACTTGGCTCGCCATAATACAGCAGAATTTCCGTATCTCCGACCACAAAACGTTGTGTACCGATTACCTCTGGTATCGGTCCGATCTGCACACCTGCCGGAGAAATCAGAGAGATATCCACAATGTCATGGTAACTTTTCCAAATCTGCACATTGATTGCCGTCTCCTTCATCTGTACCGCAAGCGGAATCCGCTCTTCCGTATTCTCTTTAAGGATTCCTGCAGTATGCCCCGCACTTGCACCTTCATTTCCCATACCGATACAGATCACGCTCTTCCACAAGTTTGCAATATCCGCAATAAACCGCTCCAACAAACTTGTGCCGGTGTGTGAACCATATGTATTTCCAAAACTGATATTGATTGCGACAGGTCTTCCTGCTCTCTGAGCCTTCTTTACCACATAGTCAATTGCCTGCATCAGTTCGGTCGTTCTTGGAAATCCTTCCTCCCGCGGTGTACCGAGCTTGACGACAAGAATCCCGCTCTCAGATGCAACTCCCTGATAGCGGGCTCCTTTACTTCCTCTTCCATTTCCTGCTGCAATTCCCGCCACAGCGGTTCCATGCCCAGATCGATCTTCACTTGGTACAATTTTCATTCGTTCTGTCCGGTTCTCCTGCTGCAGCGCTTCATTGATCTTCTCCTGCGTGTATTCTGTTCCCTGCACATAGCCTTCCGGTGGATTTCCGGGAATCGTCTGATCCCAGAGTGCATAAATTCTTGTCGTTCCATCTGCATTCCGAAAATCTAGATTTGCATAATCAATCCCTGAATCAATGATTGCCACAAGCACACCGGTCCCATAAAGTTTTGGCGGTCGGATCTGCACCGAAGTCATACAGGACACTCTTCTTCCATTTTCCACTTGAAAAAACAATCGCTTGGGCTTCTCTATATACTCTACCGCCTCAATCCCCGCCAGCGCTTCCAGACGATCTTCCCGGACAGTCACAATAGCAAACTCATTACTCAATTCCACAACACTTTCTGCAATTTCTCTAACCTGCCCAAGCGTTCCCGAATATTTTATGATCACTTCCCACGTTCGTGCAACCGGGTAGTATCCCACATCCAACTCCAAAGATTTTTCTCGTTCTTCTTCACTTGCACTCAATGCCAGATTCAATAAATTTTCAATTTTCTGGTCTGCCATATGATCACCCCATCACACTTTATTCAGATAGGATGGCAAAAATACCTTTGCTTTTTTAATTCTTCTGTTTTATTCTTCCATTTCACTTCCTGTCAACGCTCCTGTATACGGTGCAAGTGACAGTGGGATAAAATATCCTCTCTCATGCCTGCACAACGGACAGATTTCCGGAACTTGTTTTCCGGAGTGGATATGCCCACAGTTCAGACACATCCATTTTCCTTCTTTTGCCGCCTGAAAATAAGAACCATCCTCCAAAAGTCTTTCCACTTTGGCAAATCTTCTCCCGTGAAGTTTTTCTACCTCTGCAATCTGAAAGAACGCAGAAGCAACCTCTAAAAATCCTTCTTCCTTTGCAGTCTCTCCAAAAGCCTGATACACATCATCTGCTTCCTCGAATTCATTATGTTGAGCCGCCTTCAAAGCCCCAAAAATCTGTTCGTTGTCGTCAATCGGATAAGTCCCCTGAATTTCTATCGTCTCCCCTGTCATCTCTTTCAACAGCTCATAGAAACGCTCTGCATGTGCCCGTTCCTGCTCCGCTGTAAATAAGAATATCTTTTCGACTGCATATAGTCCCTGCCTGCGCGCAAGCTCTGCTCCAAAGGTATAGCGATTTCTGGCTTGACTCTCTCCCGCAAATGCTTTCATCAAATTTTCCTTTGTTCTACTGTTTATCAAACTCTGTGCCATAGTTTCCTACCTCTTTCTTCTCACAATTTCACGATTCTCCCATCGTTACACTCAGAAGTATGTTACCAGACACCGTCTTTTATACATTCTTTTCCATTTTCTTCTCTGATGCTCTTTGCACAACGAATATATTTCCAACACAGCAAGAAATAAAAATGACCACACGTTAATTAAATCCGATAATCCTTCTCGCCACCTCATACGCAAGCACCGATACTTTTCTTCCGGAATTTCCCGGAAGATTCATTGTCTGTCCAAGAATACTGTACCGAATCTTCCAATATACCCGATAATCTACTTCTTTCAGATACTTCCAGAGCGCCTTTTTCTTCTCCAGATTTTCCTCTGTCTTAGAGCGGATCAGAATAATCGAAGATACTGTCATCATAATCGCAAGATAGTTGATCATGTAATTTCTCAGCTTCCTGCTGGAAATTTTCCGCATAGAATACATGTCGATCATAGTCCTTGTCACATAAAGCTGCTGATCAATACGTTTGATCATATTTTTCTCATTGACTGACTGATCCTCTCTTCCGATAAAGTACCGGTAAAAATCAACATCAAGATAATATAATGATGTAACATGCGGCAAAGGATAGTACACATAAATGTTATCCACATAAAATGTATGCTTTGGCAGCTTCAATCCACAATTACGCAATAATTCTGTCCGGTAAATCACAGAATGCATCAAAATATACTGCGACAGACGAAATCTTCCGATATCCCCCCATGTCATGATGCGATCCTGCGGAAGTACATTCCGGTAGTGAATCACTTTCTTATTCTTCACTCCAACCTTTTCATATACATAATTAGAGATGAGCATGTCCGTCAGACTTCCCTGCTGATACCATCCCTTCAATACATCCAGAATCTTCTCAAGCGCCGTCTCTTCTACCCAGTCGTCGCTGTCTACCACTTTAAAATACATACCGGATGCATGGTTCAGCCCTTCATTCACTGCATCCCCGTGGCCTCCGTTTTCTTTGTCCACCACTTTTACAATGGTCGGATATTCTTTTTCATACCTTCTTGCAATCTCTAACGTGTGGTCTGTCGATCCGTCATTTACAATAATAATCTCCACATCTTCTCCCCCCGGAAGAAGAGACTGTATTGCCCGGTCCATATAATCCTCCGAATTGTAACATGGAATCGCAATGGATAAATATTTCATTTCGTTCACCTCATCTATTTTCAATCTTTCCATAGTATAATCCATTTCCTGACATTTTCCAACAGCTATATTGTAAATTCCTGATATTTCCGATATAGTAGAAGCATAATCATTTTTTGGAGGTAATTTACATGAAAAATATAATTGTAGGACAGTCCGGCGGACCAACCGCTGTAATCAATGGAAGCCTTTACGGTGTTGTAACGGAAGGGCTCCGTCAGACAGATGCCATCGAGACAGTCTTTGGAATGATCAATGGGATTGAAGGATTTTTAAACGATCAGGTGATTGACATGCGTCCACTTTCAGAAAACGGGGAATTAGAGCGAATCCGCACAACACCGGGAGCATACTTGGGTTCCTGCCGCTATAAGCTGCCGGAAGATCTTACAGATGCTGTTTATCCTCAATTGTTTGAGAAATTTTCTGACAGAAACATTGGCTGCTTCTTCTATATTGGTGGAAATGACTCCATGGACACTGTCAGCAAGCTTTCCCGCTATGCCGCCTCTATCCAGAGTGATATCCGTTTCATCGGGATTCCAAAAACGATTGATAATGACCTTGTGGAAACCGACCACACACCTGGCTTTGGAAGCGCTGCAAAATATGTAGCTTCTACTGTCCGTGAAATTGCCATCGACGCTTCGGTCTACGACAATAAAAAATCCGTCACAATCGTGGAAATCATGGGGCGCCACGCCGGATGGCTGACTGCTGCCAGTGTCCTTGCCCGCAAATTTGAAAAAGATAACCCAGTTTTGATCTACCTTCCAGAAGTCGCTTTTGACCAGGATGCTTTCATTGAAAAAGTATCAAAGGCACTCGAGACAACACCAAACCTTGTTGTATGTATCTCCGAAGGAATCAACGACGGCAATGGTACATTTGTGTGTGAATATGCAAGCGATGTCGGAGTGGACAACTTCGGTCACAAGATGCTCACAGGTTCTGGAAAATATCTTGAAAACCTCGTAAAAGAACGTCTTGGTATTAAAGTTCGCTCTGTAGAACTCAATGTCAGCCAGAGATGCTCTTCTGCTTGTCTCTCTGCTGCCGACCTAGATGAGGCTGTCTGCGCAGGAACTTATGGTGTACAGGCTGCACTTCTAGGGGAAACAGGAAAAATGGTATCTTTCCAGAGAACAAATGACAATCCTTATAAACTCACCTACACAACCGCCGATGTAAACAACATCTGCAACAAAGAAAAAGGAGTTCCTCTTTCCTGGATTACAAACGATGGTTCTGACATCAGTGAAGATTTTATCCGCTATGCACTGCCACTGATTCAGGGAAACGTTGAGGTTCCATTTGAAAACGGACTCCCGGCATTTGCTTTCCGTCGATAACTTGTTGCCATTCACATTTTGTTCATATTTCTTTCAAATTTTTTTCATTTGATTCACACGGTTTCTTCATTTCTATGTCATATACTAAGACTATCAAATGAAACAACATTTGAAACAGACGTTAACAGTATTCACATACTTTTAGAAAAACTTTTTCATAATACATGCCAGATGCGTTTTATACCATCTGGCATCCTCCCTTTTTAGGGAGTTTTTATGTCTTTGTCCTGAAAATAAAATTTAGAATCCGTATGCTCTTTTCAATATTTTAAACTGTTCTTGTTCCTGAATTTCTGGTAATTCCGTTAGGATCCCCTTTGTCACCTGTGCTTTCATCTCAGGCTCCAATCCCTCCACATTCCATAAAATCTCCAAATATGTAAGCGCAAGCAACTTTGACTGTGGAAGCACCTTTCTGCCTCTCCTGCAGATCTCCGCTGCATCATCTATCCGATCATTCTCCTCATACCGCTGTGCCAGACAGAGAAATGCCTCTTCCTTTTCCGCTCCCCTACCACTCTCCTTTAAATAAATTTCTAACGCAAGTACCTGTCCATCTATTGTTTGCTCCCGCTCTGAAATTTTCCAAACAACCTCTTCTAGTTTCTCTGTATATCCGAAATTTTCTAAGGTCGCTCCCTCTTGCTCCCTTGCCTCATCTGCCTGTATGATTTTTCCCTTCTCTTTTGACTGATCTGTCATCCTTTTTCCAACCGCGCTTCCAAAAATGACCATCACTGCACAGCCAAGGGCAACCACTGGCATTTTCTTTTCTATTTCTCTTTTTCGCCTGGATCTTAATTTCGGGAAATGCTTCTCCACCATAGAAAAAGTAATATATCCCTTCTCTCCATCTGCCTTCAGACAATTCTGGATCAGCTTTTCCAACTGGTATTCTTCCTTTTTTGTCAATGGAGGATCCGGCTCACTTTGGGACAACATATATTGAAGTGTTCTGCCAAAACTATAAATATCTACTGCCTCACAGATTCCTTTCTGCCTGTAAATTTCGGGATTTGAGAAGTATTTCCGCACCGTCCGGCTTTGAATCTGACGTACCGTTTCTCTGCTTCCTTCGGCCTCCAGATCCAAAAGATAAATCTCTTCGTCCTCCTTTACAATGACGCTGTATGGACTTAAGTAACCATAAGTTTGTTTTTCTCCGTATTTATGAAACCATGTGATCTGCAGAAGCATCTTTCGCATAAGATTCCACAATTCCTCTTTCGCTGTCTGCGGGTGATATTTCAGCCAATAGATCAACGTCTGTCCGAAAATTGTATCCTGGATCCGCTCACAATATTTTCCATGCTGTACCATTTTAATAATATCGTATTCCTTCTTCTCCAAACACATGCCTCCTTTTCTCTCCAGTACACAGAATGTTTCCTATGCCCATGTAATTTATATTCCTTTGTTTTCTTTATGATTTTTATTGGATTTTTCAGAATTTGTCGAATTGTATTTTGAAATCTGTTTTTTACAGAACGGTCAATCATCACGAAAGTGATGGAAAAAATGAATGATTTTATTTCAATATCCTTATAGGAGTCTCCCGCCGGGAGAGACTCCATTGCTTTGTTTCTCACTAATCAATCGGTCGATACAGATGTCTCGGAATTCCATCTACCATAACCGGAGATACATCCCCCTGAATCAGCGGCCGCACATAAGTGATAAACTCATCTGTCACATAAGTGCCTTCCTTATTTACCCATTCTCTTGGAACAAGACGCTCATCGTTCGCAATCTTGTGCACATCTTTTACCTCGGTTGTACATTGATATGGATCATCGGATAACCGAAGCATGACAACCATTTTCCCGCTGTCCCCTTCATCTCCGGCTTTCACTGCCGCACCACCTACCTGACTCGCTTCAAGGATATCCACTCTCGAAGCAGAATGCGATGCTGCTCTCTGCAACGTGCTAAGTTCTACGGCTCTTGTCTTGCATCCGATCTCTCCTGCGATCAGCGATGCCAGATAGTTTGCAGTTCCAGTCAGCTGCTTATGTCCAAATGCATCTACAAAATCTACATTAGAACCGAGTTCGCACACATATTTTCCATCTGCGGTCTTGATTCCCTCGGAAACTGCCACAACAACTGAATATTTCTTCTCCAAAAGCTTCCTCACTTTTGCAACAAACTTGTCCACATCAAATACAAGTTCCGGCAGATAGATTAAATCCGGCCCTTCACAGTCCTCTCCTTTTGCCAGTGCAGCTGCACCTGTCAGCCAACCTGCATTTCTTCCCATAATCTCTACGATGGTAACAAGTCCGTGTTCATAGCGCAGGCTATGTCCGTCACGGATAATTTCTTTTACCGATGTTCCGATATATTTTGCTGCACTTCCATATCCCGGTGTATGGTCGGTCAGTGCCAGATCATTGTCGATCGTCTTCGGCACCCCAAGAAAATTCGTATGTCCACGCCCCGTTACCATGGAATAATCGTAAAGCTTCTTGATCGTATCCATCGAATCATTTCCGCCAATATAAATAAAGCATTCAATATCCAATTCCTCAAGAATATCAAAAATCTTCTCATAAACTTCCTGATTCTCATGAATCTCTGGAAGTTTATATCTGCAGGAACCTAAAAATGCCGCCGGTGTTCTTCTCAATAGTTCTACATCCAGATCACTTCTGATAAAATCCGAAAGATCCACATACTTGCCTTCCATCAATCCCTGAATGCCATGCAGCATCCCATACACTTTCTTTGCCCCACGCTCTCTTGCAGTGCAGTAAACACCAGCAAGGCTCGAATTAATTGCCGCTGTCGGACCTCCTGACTGTCCTACGATCACATTCCCTTTCATCATATCCCTCCAGTTCGTTTGTCAATATCCTTATATTAGTATATTTTGCACTTATTGTAAAGTAAAACTTCGTTTCTTTTGTTTATTTTTACTTATTTTTGATAATTTTCATTTCTTTTTGACATTTTTCATCATTATTTTATCTATTTTTCATGATTTTTCACTTCTATTTTTATCAATATTTCCATTCCCGGGATTTCATCTGAAAAATCTTCTGTAAATTTGCATTGCACATTTATCCCCCTAGGGTTATAATTCAAATATTTTCAAATAACAGACAAGGAGGAATGTTGTATGCGAATAACTCCTATCAAAAAAGAAGATAAGACCGGAAGGATCATCACACTCAGAAATGCCGAGATTTCAGATGCCGATAATCTAATCACTTATATGAAGATCACCAGTTTTGAAACTCCTTTTCTGCTCCGGGAGCCTGATGAATTTCATCTCACCTCAGAGCAGGAAGAATGCTTTATTCAGAATACGATCGATAATCCCCGGGAACTGATGCTCCTCGCAACAGCGGACGGCTGCCATATCGGAAACTGCTCTCTTTCCGACGCTGGTCCATTTAAAAGGTATCAGCATCGCTGTCAGATCGCAATCTCACTGTATCAAAAATATTGGGGCTGCGGGATCGGACAGATGATGTTAAGTACGATACTTTCTGTCGCCAGAGAACTGGGATACGAGCAGGCGGAACTGGAAGTAGCCGCAAATAACACCTCCGCTATCGCTCTCTACAAAAAATTAGGTTTTCAGACCTACGGCACATTCCCTGATAACATGAAATATGCCGACGGTTCTTACACAGATATGCTTTGGATGATGAAAAAGCTTATCTGATCAAAAAATATTTCCAAAAACAGAAAGAGATACAAGCGTGAAATTCTTGTACCTCTTTCTGTTTTATTTTTCTTTGATTCTGTTTTCTATCCGAGATTCTCCGGTCCAAATCCAAGTGGAAGTAATTCTTTCAGCAAATATTTGTTCCATCCGCCTTTCCCATCTTCCAGCACAATGTAAAATTCATCCGGTCTGCAAAATTCCTGCATGACCTGCCTGCACACTCCACACGGTGCACATACATTTCCGCTGCGCCCTGTTCCTTTGCCTCCGACAATCGCAATCCCTTCAAATTCCCGCTCACCTTCTGAGACCGCTTTGAAAAATGCGGTTCGTTCCGCGCAGTTTGTCGGCGTGTAAGATGCGCTCTCAATGTTACAACCATAATATAACTTGCCTGACTTTGTAAGAAGCGCAGCCCCTACGCGAAAATCTGAGTATGGGGTATATGCATACTCTCTCGCTCTGTATGCATGTTCGATCAGTTCTCGTTCATCCATCTATTGTTCTCCTATCAGACGAATCGTCTCGGTCACAAGCGCCTTAAATTCCTTTGCCACTCGATCTGCTGTCTCTTGCACTTCTTTGTGATTCAAAGGCTGGTTGGACATTCCCGCTGCCATATTTGTGATGCAGGAGATTCCACATACTTTCAATCCCATATGTCTTGCTGCCATAGCCTCACATGCAGTGCTCATTCCGGCTGCATCCGCACCGAGCGCACGACACATTCTGATCTCTGCCGGAGTCTCATAGCTTGGTCCAGTAAACTGCATATACACACCACTCTGAATAGAAACTTTTACATTTCTTGCAGCCTGTTTAATGATCTCACGAAGTCCCTTATCATACACTTCACTCATATCCGGGAATCTCGGTCCCAGTTCATCAAGATTTGCACCGATCAGCGGACTCGGCACTGCGGTCGTAATCTGATCTGTGATCATCATCAGGTCACCCGGCTGGAAGTTAAAATTCACACCACCTGCTGCGTTTGTCAAAATAACGGTCTTTGCTCCAAGCAATCCCATCAGGCGTACCGGAAGTACTACATCTGACATCGGATACCCTTCATAGAAATGTACTCTTCCCTGCATTGCCACTACCGGGACCCCTTCTACATATCCGAAAAGAAATCTTCCCTGATGTCCTGCAACTGTGGAAACTGGGAATCCTTCAATCTCAGAATACTCAATCGACTCCTCCACCTGCATTTCTTTTGCATAATCACCAAGACCTGATCCGAGAATCAGAGCCACCTCCGGTTGAAATTTCACTTTACTTTTTACTGCATTGCTGCAATTTAACAATTTTTCATAAATCTGATTCATACTTCTACCTCTCTATCAGTTCCGATACGACTGCATTCATTTTCTGGTACTGTTCACTGTCTATATAGAACTTACTTCCTTTTCTCGTGATCCATCCATTCTCCTCGAATTTCTTTACCGCCCTGTTGATCGTCTTCACACAGAGCCCGGAAGATTCCGAAAGTTCCTGACGGGTACTGTCCACATACAAAATGCCATTTTTTGCATATTTTGTATAAGTTTCCACAAGATAGAATGCCAGCCGGTCTGCTCCTTGTAAAAATAAAAATGCCCGACTGTTCTTGCCCTGTTCAAACAGGTAATGTCCCATGATCTTCGCTTCCAGCTTCAGAGCACGGATATCGGAATTCAGCCAGCGGGCATATTTTTCTTTTGCTATTTTTACGATAGTGCAAGGGGTAACCGTCTCAAGTGTTGTACAATAACGGTCTAGATCCATGATAACCTCCATCCCGCCCATCGCATAGACTCCCTCAAATCTCATAAAGTCATAAGTGATCCCATAGATTCGGTAATCTGTCGCCTTGATCATTCCACGACCAATGATATAGATGGTATCAACCGGCGTGTTCTCTTTGACAAAGACCACGCCGGCATCCAGTTCTACAATCTGAAAAGAATCCATCAGCCACACCGGTGCACTGTAAAAATACTCTTCAAACCGCTCCCGTTTCTTTTTGTCAATCTCATTCAGAAACGGAAGCACCTGATATAAATATTTGCATTCCATATGCTTATTTGATCAGCTCTACCTTTACGATCTCTGCCGGAACACCTGTTGCATCTTCTGCAACAGTATCATTTTCTACTTTGATAGATCCATCTTTTAATTTTCCATACAGTTCATCGTATTTTTCCTGTGTAAATTTTGTAAATTTAGAAGTTTCCATTGGAAGCTGAATTCCGTCATCTTTTGCACTTAAGTTCAGAATTGTTCCGCCTGCAAAGTTTCCATCATAGTAGCTTGCAACTGCATCATATACAGAATCTCCAAGATTCTTCATAGCAGAAGTGATTACTGTATCAGACTCTACTGACTGGTCTACATCGACACCGATTACTACTTTTCCTGCTGTCTCTGCTGCTTTCATAACAGAGTTACCAACTCCACCGCCACATGCGAAGATACATTCTGTTCCTTCATTGTACCATGCTGCTGCTTTTGCATTGTTTTCCGGAGAAGCATCAAAGTTTCCTACATAAGTGTATTTCACTGAAACATCACCTGCTGCAAGACCTAAATCTTTTGCTGCTGCATCTGCTCCCTGAACAAATCCATATCCGTAACGGATAACTGCCGGCACTGCGATTCCACCCATAAATCCAAGATTTCTGTAACCTTCTGTTACTGCTGCATAACCTGCAAGATATCCTGCCTGCTCTTCTGCATAGAAAATAGAAAGTACATTGTCTTCGAGTTTTGCTTCCCCATCTTTTACCGGCTGTGCATCGATGATGATGAAAGATACATCCGGGTATTTTGTCTGTGCTTCGTATACAGGCACCTCAAAGAGGAATCCTGGTGTTGCAACCACTTTTGCTCCACCTTTAACAGCAAGATCGATCGCATTTAAACATGCCTCATCAGATTTTTCTGCCGGTTTGTAATATTTGTAAGTGATATCATGCTCTTTCGCATATTTTTCCAGACCTTCCCATGATCCCTGGTTGAAAGATTTATCATCGATTGTTCCTACGTCTGTGATCAGCGCCAGCTCATAACCTCCCTTGGAATCTTTCTTGTCACCGTCCTTTGCAGTATCCTCTGCACCCGGTTTTTTTACTGCACATGCAGCCATGCTCATAACCATGACTCCTGCTAAGATCAGACTTAAAATTTTCTTTTTCATAATAAGTTCTCCTTTTCTTTTTTAATATTCATTCGTCTTATGACCTTGAATCAATTTTACCGCGGAACTTGTTCCGATTCTATCGCAACCTTCCTGAAGAAATGCTTCCAGATCTTCTACCGTCTTCACTCCTCCGGCTGCTTTCATCTTCACATGCTCACCAATATTTTCTTTGAACAGACGAATATCCGAAATAGTCGCTCCTGCTGTTCCAAATCCAGTAGAAGTTTTGATGTAATCTGCACCTGCCGCTGTTACTGCTTTACACATTGCAATTTTCTCTTCTTCTGTCAGATAGCATGTTTCGATGATCACTTTTAAGATCTTATCTCCAACAACTTCCTTCAATGCCGCAATTTCTTTTTCTACCGCCGCATAATCACCATTTTTCACATCTGAAATATTGATGACCATGTCGATCTCAGACGCACCGTCCTCCAGCGCTTTCTTTGTCTCTGCGATCTTCGCCTCTGTCACACTGTAACCGAGTGGAAAACCTACGACCGTACAGATATTGATCTGTTCTCCGTATGCCTCCTTCACTCTCTGAATGTAGCATGGCGGAATGCATACCGAAGCAGTCTGATATTCCACTGCCTCATCGCACAGTTTCTTAATGTCTTCCCATGTGGCAAATGCTTTCAGCTGTGTGTGATCCACATGTCTCATGATTTCCTTTTCTGTCATCACGTTCTCCTTTCTTAATTTTTTTATACACATTGCTATGCAAGGCGTTCTACCTGATCCTTGGTTACTCTCGCATATACAAGCGGAGTCTCGTTTGCTTTCTCATCTTCAATCGTCACAGCTGCCTGATATCTCAGTTCTGCTGCTGCAAATAATTCTTCCTTATCTGCATAGAAGACTGCCATAGGCTCTCCTGCCTCCACGTAATCTCCAACTTTTTTCTTTAAGATGATTCCTGCTGCAAAATCAATCTGGCTGTCTTTTGTCTCACGGCCTGCCCCCAACATAGCAGAGGCAATCCCACAGCTTTCTGTATCCATAAATGTAATGTATCCGCTTTTCTTTGCGAGTACTTCATGTTGATATGCCGCTTTTTCAAACTTATCTGTATCAAAGATCACAGAGCTGTCTCCACCTTGTGCTTCCACCATTGCTGCAAGTCTTTTTAACGCCTCACCATTTGCGATTACTTCCCGCACAAGTGATCTGCATTCTTCCAGCGTTCCTTTTCCTGCAAGGAAAAGCATGTTCGATGCAAGATGTACACAGACTTCTGTCAGATCCTCCGGACCATTTCCTTTTAATGTCTCTACCGCCTCAATCACTTCCAAACTATTTCCGATATTATGTCCAAGTGGAATGTCCATATCTGTGATCAGTGCCACAGTCTTTCTTCCGGCATTCTCTCCGATCGCTACCATTTCTTTTGCAAGTGCGATAGAATCATCGATACTCTTCATAAATGCACCACTTCCAGTTTTTACATCAAGAAGGATACAGTCATTTCCTGCTGCAAGTTTCTTACTCATGATCGATACCGCAATCAGTGGAATACTGTCCACTGTCGCTGTTACATCCCGGAGCGCGTACAGTTTTTTATCTGCCGGAGCGAGATTTCCTGACTGTCCGATCACACTCAATCCGGTCTGATTCACTACGTTGAAAAAGTCTTCTCTGGAAAGAGATGTATGAAGTCCCGGAATGGATTCCAGTTTATCCACTGTTCCACCTGTATGTCCAAGTCCTCTTCCGGACATTTTTGCAACCTTCACACCGCAAGCCGCAACAATCGGAGCAATAATCATAGTTGTCTTGTCCCCGACACCTCCCGTGGAATGCTTATCCACTTTCACGCCCTCGATTCCGGATAAATCTACCATCTCTCCAGAATGCGCCACAGCCTGTGTCATCGCAAGTGTCTCTTCCTCGGTCATTCCTTTGAAATAAACCGCCATCAAAAACGCTGACATCTGATAATCCGGAATTTCTCCTGCTACATACTCACGGATCATATACTGAATCTCCTGCTCTGTCAGTGCTTCACCATTTCTTTTCTTCATGATCAGATCATACATTCTCATGGTGTCTGCCACTCCTTTCTATTATCTGCTTCCCTTATCGTATGGGATTCCCTCTGCTCTTGGAGCCTGAGAGTTCTTAGATGAAAACGCTAATACGATCAATGTCGCAATGTACGGAATCATCTTATATAATTCGTTTGGAATTGGCAACGATTTCAAAAATGGAATTGCAGAGTATGCACTTGCCAATGTCTTCATGATTCCAAAGAAAAATGCTGCCATTAAAATTTTGTTACTTCTCCACTGTCCAAAAATCAACACTGCAATTGCAAGGAAACCATATCCGGCAACACTTGCATTAAAGTTTGTAGAAGTCGGAATAACAAAGATCAACCCACCGATTCCAGCCAGTACACCAGAGATGATAACCCCGGCATAACGAATCTTCGCCACATTTACACCGACAGAATCTGCTGCTCCCGGATGCTCTCCACAGGCGCGGAGACGAAGACCAAATCTTGTATTTTTAATCACATAAGCTGCCACAAGAAAGATTCCGATTCCGATGTATGTTGTAATATAACAATTCTGGAAAAACATATCCCCGATCACCGGAATATCTCCAAGTACCGGAACTTTATCAATGTGAAATGTATCTGTAAACTGTATCTGCTGTACCCCCTGAATCATACGCGCTGTAAAAATCGCAAATGCCGGAGCAAATAAGTTTAATGCAGTACCACTGATCGTCTGGTCTGCTTTCATATTAATAGAAGCAAACGCATGAAGCAGGGAAAACAATCCTCCGGCAACTGCTACGATCAAGATTGCCAGCAATAATAATTTCTGTCCACTCATTCTGTCCTGGAAAATATTGATGAAGAAAATTCCAACAAAAGCTCCCATGACCATAATACCTTCCATTGCGATGTTGATGACACCGCTTCGCTCAGAATACATTGCCCCGATTGCTACAATAAGAAGCGGGATCGCAAAATACATCGTCTGTTGAATAACAAAATATACTACACTCATTATTTGCCCTCCTTCTTATTCTTTTTCGCAGATTTTCTCATGCGAATCTTGTAGATCAGATTTTTAAATAACAGCGACAGTGCTCCACAGTAAATAATTGCAGAAATAATAATATCGATAACCTCCGGCGCAAAATCAAATAGCTGCATGTTGTAACCGCCAACTGTGATATGTCCGATAAACAGTCCCGCAAATAAGATTCCAATTGGATTGGAAAGTCCGAGCAGTGCAACCGAAATTCCGGAAAATCCTTCCGGTGCGATTACATCAAGTACCTGCATGTATTTTCCGGAATCTGCCAAGTATAACAATGCTCCGCCAAGCCCTGCGAGCGCACCTGCGATCACCATTGAAAGAACAATACTCTTTTTTGCATTGATTCCGGCATACTTACTTGCGTTCGGATTTTTTCCGCACGCTTTCAATTCATAACCAAATGTCGTCTTATTCAAAATAATATAAATCAGAATCACACATAAAATTGCGATCAGAATACCGATATTGATATTGGTACCCGGGAACAATTTGTCTAACCCTGCTTTCGGAAGGTTTGCCCCGTCTGCAACGGCCATAGTCTGGTTCTTTACCTGATCGTATACTGTTCTCTGAATCATCATATTTACAAGATACATTCCGATATAGTTCATCATAATTGAGGAGATTACCTCATTTACATTGAAAAATGCTTTCAACAAGCCCGGTACCAATCCCCAGATTGCTCCGGCAAGGATTGCTGCAAGAAGCGCTGCAAGACAATGCAGTCCCGGTGGAAGAAATGTAAACTTCACGCCGACAAATACTGCTGCAAAAGCTCCTGCGGTAAACTGTCCGGATGCTCCAATGTTAAAAAGTCCTGTCTTAAATGCAAATCCGACAGAAAGCCCTGTCATAATGATCGGGGTTGCCAGATAAAGCATCTGCCCAATTCCCTGGATTCCGTCTGTAAATCCTCCCTGAAGGATCATCATAAATCCATAATATGCCTGCTGCGGATTGCTGGACAGCAGAATAATAAATCCAAATAATAATCCACAGACAATCGCCAGAATGGAAGAACTAAAATTGACGATTCCGTCTCCGCGCCAGATATTTTTCCATTTATTTTTCATTCTTCACACTCCTTTTCGCACCCGCCATATAAAGACCAAGTTCCTCTACCGTAATTTCCTTTGGATTGACATCTGCAACAATCTCACCTTCATACATTACGATGATACGGTCGCTGATATCCATTACTTCATCCAATTCCAGTGACACTAACAGCACTGCTTTTCCTTCATTTCTCTGCTCCACAAGCTGTTTGTGAATATATTCAATCGCACCAACATCCAGACCACGTACCGGCTGCACTGCAATAACGATCTCTGGATCTCTGTCAAGCTCTCTTGCGATGATTGCTTTCTGCTGATTTCCTCCAGACATTCCCCGGACAATGCTGTCTTCTCCCTGACCGGAACGGATATCAAATTTCTCGATCAGTCCTTTTGCATATTTCCGAATTGCATCAAATTTTAAAAAACCATGTTTCTGAAACCGTTCCGTGTAGTAACTCTGCAATACAAGGTTTTCCTGAAGCGAAAAGTCAAGCACCAGACCATCTTTATGTCTGTCTTCCGGAATATGAGCCATTCCATCCAGACACTTACGCCGGATGCTCTCTTTTGTAATGTCTTTTCCGTTTAAAATAATCTGTCCTTTTTCAATCGGAGTCAATCCTGTAATTCCATATACTAACTCGGATTGTCCATTTCCATCAATCCCCGCAACACAGAGAATCTCTCCCTTACGCACCGCAAAAGACACATCTTTTACTGCATGCTGCCCTTCATGCTTGGAGGCAATGGTCAGATTCTTTACTTCCAATACCGGCTCTCCCGGCGTTTTCTCCGGCTTGTCCACATGGAAATTAACTTTTCGTCCTACCATCATCTCTGACATTGCTTCCTTTGAAGTCTCTGCCACATCGATCGTGCCGATATATTTCCCTTTTCTTAGTACACTGCACCGGTTTGCCACTTCCTTGATCTCATTCAGCTTATGCGTAATGAATATAATGGATTTTCCTTCTGCCACAAGCTGTTTCATCACTTTCATCAGCTCATGGATCTCCTGCGGTGTCAATACCGCTGTCGGCTCATCGAAGATCAAAATATCATTATCACAGTAAAGCATCTTTAAAATCTCCACTCTCTGCTGCATTCCAACTGTAATGTCAGAGATATAGGCATCTGGATCGATCTTAAATTTATACTTTTCACTAAGCTCCATCACTTTTTTTCTTGCGGCATCCATCTTTAATGTGCCAAATTTTGTAGTCTCTCTTCCAAGGACAATACTTTCAAGGACTGTAAAATTGTGCACCAATTTAAAATGCTGATGTACCATTCCGATTCCAAGATCGTTGGCATCATTTGGGTTATTGATCTTAACTGCCTTCCCATTGATCTTGATTTCTCCCTCTTCCGGCTGGTACAGGCCGAAAAGAACGCTCATCAGTGTGGATTTTCCTGCCCCGTTCTCACCTAACAGTGCATGGATTTCTCCCTTTTTCACTTGCAGGGTGATATCGTCATTCGCTTTAAAATTCCCGAACTGTTTGGTGATATGGTTCATCTCGATTACATACTCCACGCTCCTACCTCCGTTTCTTTTTCCTTTCTCCTACTGTTTCCCTGTTACTATTTTATAATAAGTTCCTTCATGCTCGTTCCGTCTGTATTATTTTCCACATGAAGAAGATCCAATACTGTTGCAGCAATGTCCGCAAATGTCTCTCTTGTCCCAAGATTTACATTTTCTTTGATATCTTCCCCGCAGATCAAAAGCGGTGTATGCTCTCTGGAGTGGTCTGTTCCTCTAAATCCCGGATCACATCCATGGTCTGCTGTGATCATCAGAATATCCTCCGGTCTCATGCGCTCCAGGAATGTTTTTAACTGTCTGTCAAAAACTGTTGCAGCATTTGCATATCCCTCAATATCATTGCGGTGGCCATACATCATATCAAAATCAACAAGATTTACAAAACAGAGTCCTTTAAAGTCCTTCTCCTGCATCTCAAGTGTCTTCTCCATGCCGTCCACATTATTCTGGATTCTCTGTGTGTGTGCAATCCCCTTGCCTGCGAAAATATCATAAATTTTTCCGATTCCGTAAGTATCATATCCTGCCTCTAAGATTGCATCAAGCATCGTATCTCTCGGCGGAAGAAGTGAAAAATCATGACGGTTTGCAGTTCGCTGAAAGTTCGGCGCTTCTCCGATAAACGGACGTGCGATCACACGCCCTACCCCATGCTCACCACATAAGATTTCCCTCGCGATCTCACAGTATCTATAAAGTTCCTCTACAGGAACAATCTCTTCATGCGCAGCAATCTGGAATACACTATCTGCGGATGTGTAAACAATCAAAGCTCCTGTTTTCATATGCTCCTCGCCATAATCCCGAATGACATCGGTTCCTGAATATGGCAAATTGCAAAGCACTTCTCTTCCGGTTGCCTCCCGGAACTTCTCTAAAATCTCTTCTGGAAATCCATTCGGATATACCGGAAGTGGTTTTGGAGATACAACTCCTGCAATCTCCCAGTGTCCGATCGTCGTATCTTTTCCCCGAGAGCGCTCTTTCATCCTTCCATACGCTCCAGCAGGACTCTCTTCCTTTTTCATCCAGTCCACACCATCAATGTTAAACAAGCCTAGTTTCTTCATATTCGGTGTATCATAGGCTTTGGAAGCTGTAATCGTCTTTAATGTATTGCTTCCTTCATCCCCGAAATCTGCTGCATCCGGAAGTGCTCCGATCCCATAACTATCCAGTACGATTAAAAAAATTCTCCTATTTTCCATTCTTTTTCCGTCCTTATTTGTTGATATTTAATAACTCTTTTTGTATCATATCGAAATAATATTAGCTCGAAAAGGACTAAAGTCCTTTTTCGTTCTACTTATTTTAAGTTTGTCATTTTTTCGCTAATTTGTCTACTGTTTTTTGTAAAAAAATCATAAGTTTTTCCAACTGCTTTTTCGTTATTCTGCATAGAACTTTTGTTTTCTTCCATGAGAATCCGTCCGAAATAAATATTTTACATTTATTTGTGGAAATCTAACGATATCTGTTATATAATTTACTATTGTATACAAGATATTCATTTAGTCTCTGCAGCGTAATTCTATAAAGGATAGATTGCGGCAGATCTGTTTGAATACACCTATTTCAAACAGATACGATAGCTTATAATACAGATCACATAGTTTTGTAGGAGGAATATTATGAAAGATACAAAGATTTCAGATTCTGTTATTTACATTGGTGCAGATGATAAAACATTAGACCTTTTTGAAAGTCAGTATGTCATTCCGAATGGTGTTTCATACAATTCTTATCTGATTTTGGATGAGAAAGTTACCGTTATGGATACTGTGGATGCCCGCGCGACAGACGAATGGCTTCAAAATCTTGACACCGCCCTCGATGGAAAAAAAGTAGATTACCTTGTTGTTTCCCACATGGAACCGGACCATGCAGCCAACGTTGCAACTCTGATTGAAAAATTCCCAGAACTCCAGGTAATCGGGAATGCAAAGACCTTCAATATGATCGCTCAATTTTTTGATTTAGACCTCTCTGGTCGTTCCATTATTGTGAAAGAAGGAGACACTATTTCTCTTGGTACCCACACATTACAATTTTTTATGGCACCGATGGTTCACTGGCCGGAAGTCATGGTTACTTATGAGCAGAGTGAGAAAATTCTCTTCTCCGCAGATGGATTTGGAAAATTTGGGGCTCTGGACACAGAGGAAGACTGGGCTGAAGAAGCAAGACGCTATTATCTGAATATTGTCGGAAAATATGGCATGCAGGTACAGGCGCTCTTAAAGAAAGCTTCTGCACTTGACATTCAGATGATCTGCCCGCTTCACGGACCGATCTTAAAAGAAAACTTAGGATATTACATTGAAAAGTATAACACTTGGAGTAGCTATGAGCCTGAGGAGGATGGTGTTTTGATCGCCTATGCTTCCATCCATGGCAATACAAGAAAAGCAGCTGAATTATTAAAAAAAGATCTGGAAGAAAAAGGTGCGAAAAATGTTGTCCTGACTGATCTTTCTCGTGATGATATGTCCAAAGCACTGGCAGATGCATTCCGTTTCACTAAACTTGTTGTCGCATGTGCGACTTATGATGGTGGACTGTTCCCATGTATGGAGGATTTCTTACATCACCTCAAGGCAAAGAACTACCAGAAACGTACTGTTGCTCTGATTGAAAATGGTTCTTGGGCTCCAATGGCCGCAAAACAGATGAAAGCATTCTTTGAGACATTGAAAAATATCTCCATCTGTGAGAACGTTATTACTGTAAAATCAACTGTAAAACCCGAAACAGAAGTTGCTCTTGCATCACTTGCGGATACCTTGCTTGTATAAATCCAATTTTTACTTTTATAAAAATGCGTCATGAAATGATTCCCTTATCATTTCATGACGCATTTTTTATGCACTATGTTTTTCTTTCTTTTTCTCGAGATGAAGCCAATCCACTCTCCACATATAGATGATCACACCCAGTGCAGCCGCACTCCATGAGACCGGGTATCCCCACAGAACCGTGGAAAGCTTCGGAATGATCGAAGTCATAATTCCTACCCAAAGCATTCGGATTCCTACCATACTTCCCACCATCAGAAGCATTGCGGCCATAGACCGCCCGGCACCTCTCAAAACTCCTGTATACACCTGTGCGATTGCAAGTAAAAAGTAAAATGGCATCACCGTCTTCAACATCAGATGCCCGTTTGCATTTACCTGCGGATCTGAAGAGAATATCGTTAAAAGCTGTTTCCCAAATATCAGTAAAATTGAACATGCTAAAATAGAGTAAATCTCACTGATCAATAGCGTTCGATGCTGACCTTTCTTTACCCGATCGAACTTCCCTGCTCCGATATTCTGTCCCGTAAATGTCATTGCAGCCATACCAAAACTCATGATCGGCAAAATCACGAACCCGTCAATCTTCATATAAGAGCTTGTTCCCGCCATCGCATTTGCTCCAAAACTATTAATATTGGACTGTACGATCACATTGGAAAAAGAAATGATTGCCGACTGTAGTCCACTTGGAATCCCCATTGCCAGGATTCTCTTCATCATTCTCACATCTATCCGAAGTTTCCGAAAATACATACGGTAAATATCATCATCCCTGCACAAGGTCCAGACAACAAGTACTGCCGAAATAATCTGTGAAATAACTGTGGCAATCGCTGTCCCTTTTACGCCCATCCTTAAGACTACAACAAACAAAATATCCAGCAAAATATTGACCGCTGACGTAATGCAGAGATAATAGAGTGGACGCTTAGAATCTCCGACACCTCTTAAAATCCCTGCCCCCATGTTGTATGTAATATTAAAAAGAGAACCCATAAAATAAATTCTAAGATAAATTACGGATTGTTCCATTACTTCCGGAGGAGTTCCCATCGCCTTTAGAATCTGCGGCGATAAAAATACTCCGATAAATGTCAGGAGAATCCCTCCGATAATGCTGAGCATCATCGATGTGTGAACTGCCCATTGCATTTTTTCTTCATCTTTTGCCCCATAATATTGTGCAATGATCACACCTGCTCCCGTAGATATGCCAATAAATAACCCAATGATCAAATTGATCAAGGAATTGCTTGATCCTACCGCTGCCAGCGCTTCTTTCCCAATAAAGTTTCCCGCAATGACGGAATCTGCTGTATTATACAGTTGCTGGAACAAGTTTCCAATTAAAAGCGGAATCGAAAATAGCATAATACTTTTAATAATACTTCCTTCTGTCATCGTTATTTTTTTCTCTCTTTTTCTCTTCTCCATACTTTCACCTTTACTATTGTTTATGTTTATTCTCAAAAGCTGCTCGCTCAAAGAAAGAAACCAGCAAACTGCCGGTTTCCTCTTAAATTTTGTAAAATTCTTTTTATGTATTCTTTTTCACTTCTACTTTGAATGGAACTGTTCTATCTATCCCATTACTCCTTTATACAGCAATATTATTCTTCTTGCTGTTCTTTATACAAAGCTGCCAGATATTCTACAATTTTTTCTTTTCCCAGAAGACTGCTGTTCATAAGAATCTGATGAGACTGAATGCTGCCCCATTCCTTTCCGGAATAGGTTTCATAGTAATACTTTCTCTCTCGATCAATTTTCTTCATCTTTTCCGCTGCTTTTCTTTCTGATAAATGATACTTGTCCATGACACGGTTTTTCCGGTCTTCTTTGGAAGCACAAATAAATACATTAATACATCCCGGATAATCTTTTAACACGTAATCTGCACATCTTCCAACAATCACACAGGATCCCTTCTGTGCAAGCTTCTTGATAATCGCAGACTGTACCGCATAGAGATCTCTTCCAACAGGTGCATAAAACTCAGCGTTTGCCATAAAATCGTTATATCCGCCCGTTGCCAGATTGGCTTCCAAACTGTCTGCCAATTGTAATAATCGTGTTCTTCGTCATAAAAATCACCGCCTTTTAATGACTGATTAATTATCTGATTCTTGTATCCATTATACTATATTTGTTGTATTTTTTCCATGTATTTTTTATTTTTTGTCTATTTCTAATGCTATAATCTAAATCTTTTGTTTCATTCAAACATCAGCATATAAAAGACCCCTTATCGATACTTCAATAAGGGGTTTAAGCGTGGGCGAGAAGATTCGAACTCCCGACCTTTTGGTCCGTAGCCAAACGCTCTATCCAGCTGAGCTACGCCCACACAATATTTAATTATTACACCTTTTGGTGTAATGCCGGCGACCGGAATCGAACCGGTACGGGAGTATAAGTCCCGCAGGATTTTAAGTCCTGTGCGTCTGCCTGTTCCGCCACGCCGGCATTTCAGCAGTTATCTGCTAAGTGGGACCAATAGGGCTCGAACCTATGACCCTCTGCTTGTAAGGCAGATGCTCTCCCAGCTGAGCTATGATCCCATGGGATATGAAATTATGTATCTTTTGATACAAGCGACCCGGAAGGGACTCGAACCCTCGACCTCCGCCGTGACAGGGCGGCGCTCTAACCAACTGAGCCACCGGGCCATATGAAATTATCTTAAAGTGGACCTTCAGGGACTCGAACCCGGGACCGATCGGTTATGAGCCGATTGCTCTGACCAACTGAGCTAAAGGTCCAAAACATTTTGTCTTTACCTAAAAGACCGCTTACTATTTGCATAAGCAAAAGCCGACAATCGGACTTGAACCGATAACCTGCTGATTACAAATCAGCTGCTCTGCCAATTGAGCCATGTCGGCATATTCTTTTGTCTTACAGCTATTATTAACTGTGAATGACTCCTACGGGAATCGAACCCGTGTTACCGCCGTGAAAGGGCGATGTCTTAACCGCTTGACCAAGGAGCCTTATTCGTCTTTTCACTTTTAGAAATGATTATTTCTAAACTCCCCAAGTTGGACTCGAACCAACGACAACTCGGTTAACAGCCGAGTGCTCTACCGACTGAGCTATTGAGGATTAACCTGAAGATATTATACCTTCAAAATCACATACAGTCAACTACTTTTCTAAGCTTTTCTCTTCCATCCATTCTCCTATCACCACTTGGTTATGCCCTCGACCGATTAGTAACAGTCAGCTCCATACATTACTGCACTTCCACCTCTGTCCTATCTACCTCGTCGTCTTCAAGGGGTCTTACAACTTGCGTTGGGATATCTCATCTTGAGGGGGGCTTCACGCTTAGATGCCTTCAGCGTTTATCCCGTCCCGGCTTGGCTACTCTGCCATGCACTTGGCAGTGCAACAGATACACCAGCGGCCAGTCCACCCCGGTCCTCTCGTACTAAGGGCAGCTCCTCTCAAATATCCTACGCCCACGCCGGATAGGGACCGAACTGTCTCACGACGTTCTGAACCCAGCTCGCGTACCGCTTTAATGGGCGAACAGCCCAACCCTTGGGACCTACTTCAGCCCCAGGATGCGATGAGCCGACAT